>Ga0268266_10000015_pt1 | contig 630629 bp, 646 predicted proteins | sample KBSS13metaG_FD_190356 | JGI IMG/M metagenome (GOLD analysis project Ga0268266, IMG submission 190356) | Switchgrass rhizosphere microbial communities from Kellogg Biological Station, Michigan, USA - KBS S1-3 metaG (SPAdes) (version 2) | ecosystem: Host-associated > Plants > Roots >... | reverse complement strand
CGGCGGCGCCGGCGCTGGCGCAAGACACCGCCAAGGACAACTCCGCCATAAAGGAGACCCATACGGTCGATGACGGGAAGGCGCGCACCGGCGCCAACTCGTTCACCGAGGCCCAGGCACGCGAACACATCGCCAAATCGGGTTTCACCGATGTGTCGGCCCTGACCAAGGACAAGAAAGGGGTATGGCGCGGCACCGCCAAGAAGGACGGCCGGCAGGTTCATGTCGGACTCGATTTCAAGGGCAATGTCTCAACCGGCAAATAGCACCGCGTAATGGCGGCCGGTGCTCTGCACCGACCGCCAATTCGCTGGATTCGCCGGGCGACAGTGACGCGCATCCGTGCATGGAGTGGACGAGGTTACAGCCGGGCTGCGAAAGACCGGCCACGACGGGGAGCGCGCCGATGTGACGGCGGCCTATTTTCAACTGAAACACCATCGGTTTTGGAACGCAGAAACCGCTTTACTCCAGAATTTCAAAGCGACGAATTCCGGCCGGAACTGCCCGTCCCATAGCGACAGCTGACGGCAATTGTGCGTTCTCGAGCTACTAAGCGGTCAACGGGCTCAACCAGCGACCGACGGTTCGGATATCAAGCTGTTCGGAACGCGGGCAGCGACAGCGCTGTCGCTGCCCGACACGCCCACGAAACCGGTCGTTCCCCGGCGCGCATCATGCTAGCCATGACCCGATTATCGGATCTGAAGCGGGGCATGTGGAATGGCGCGGCCGGACAAATCGCCAATCGACAGCGCGAGCCCGTTGCTCGCGGCGCTGCTCGACCAGAGCCATGAATGCATCAAATTGCTCGATCACGAGGGTCGGATTCTGTTCGTCAATCGGCAGGGTGCAGCCGCGATGGAGCTGAGCTCGCCGCACGAGCTCCACGGCCTGTCATGGATCGATCGCTGGCCCGAGGCCGCACGCGCCGAGGTATCGAATGCTTTTCGGGCGGCGCGCAACGGCACGGCCGCGCGCTTTACCGCGAGCCGTCCGGACCCCCATGGCGGCCAGCGCTGGTGGGACGTGACGGTCACGCCGACCGGCGATGAAAGGGACGGGACGGCACACATCCTGACGATCGCACGAGACATCACCGCGGAGGTGACCGAGCGCGAGCGCGTGGTCGCGATCACCGCCGAGATGCGGCATCGGCTGAAGAATGCCATGACGATCGCTGCCGGGATCGTCACCATGTCGGCGCGATCGAGACCGGAAGCCCAGCCCTTCGCGACCGAAGTCTGCGAGCGGTTCGCCCAGCTGGCCGCGCTCCAGGATCTGCTGCTCGATCCCGCCCGGGAGAAGCGCCTGCCCGACATCGTCCCCTTGCTGGCAAATGCGTATGGCGGCGGGTCGCTGCTGCGGTTCGGCGCCTATCCGGAAGTGTGCCTGGGCCATGCGGCAATGCAGGCGCTCGCGCTCGCATTCGGCGAGCTCGCCACCAACAGTCTCAAATATGGCGCGCTCAAGCGGGGGCGGCCGATCGAGATCGGCGCCACAGCAAGCGACCGTCTGTTGCATCTGGCGTGGCGTGAGCCGACCGACTTCGGTGATCCCCGCGAAGGCGGCCAGGGCCTGGGATTGATCGATCGGCTGGTCGCCGCGTCGGGGGGCAGCTTCGAGCGCGAGGTACGCGATGGCCTCCTGAACGCGCGGATCTCGGTACCGACCCTTTAGGCAGCGTTCGCGTCTGCGACATCTGTCCGACCTTGGGCCGGGGCCGACAAAGGCAAGCGCGGTCAAAGGCCAGGCAACGCGGACGGTTCCGCCCCGTCCCATTGGTGAAAGTTGCCCTCGATGGTCATCGGGGCGGCAACGCACGGCGTTGCCAACCGGGCCACTGCCAGCGCGCCGAAGCAGACGCGAGCATCGCGGTCAGCCACCCATGATGAGCGCCCGACAGTGTTCGAGATAGCCCGATTCAAAGGCGCCAGCGAGGCTGACGACGGCCGACCATAGCCAGGACGGCGCTGCCGGGTTCTGGTTCGTGACCCCGAAGGAGACTGCCCAGCGCTTGCGCTCGTCCTTGTCGAGCTGGCGCGCATGCGCGCGTCCGAGCACGAAGCCGAGATAGGAGGCGGCCTTACCTGCCTCCGCGCGCGAAAATTGCGCAATCTCCAGCTTGAGATCCTGCGGCTTGAGCTCACGCAGCACGACCGGTCGCCCGAGCAGGCAGGCGGGAATCATGCGCCCGCCCAGGTTGGGCGCCAACGCCCGCGCGCCGGCGACGACGCGCACCGCCGGATCGAGCGCTTCATTGTCCTGCATCGAGCGAGGGACCGGCGGCATCGCTTCCTTGATATCGACCAGCGCGAGGCGCTCGTCGGCGCCCGGCTTCCGGCGTACCCCGAGCAGGACGGCGAACCGCAGATTGCCGAGCGAACTGCAGCCCTTGCGCCAGAACGCCGCGTCGACGACGCGGACATGGCCGCGCTCGATGCCCGCAAGGCGCAGGACGTCCGCGAGGACCGCATCGTCACGAAACAGCTCATCGATGGCGTCGCATTCGTCTGGGAGGAGCGTCCAGAAGCGCTTGTTGCGCGGAATCCGCGCCGAGGTGTCGTCGATCCGCTCGTCGGCGAGATGCCGCCAGTGACGGCCGAGCGCCTTGCGGCGCAGCGTCCGAACCAGTCCCGGCTCCGCAGGCTTGCCGTCCTCGGTGAGCGCCCGCGCATAACCCCCGGCCAGCGAGTCGATCATCGCCGCGGTCGCAACACCGGGGAGGACGGAGTTCCGCGCCGCCGTCTCCAGCGACAGGCCGAGACGGATCAGATCGATCGCCGGATGCCCTTTGATCGTTTGGTCGAGATCGCGGATCTGGATATCGACCACCCCGTCATTGTCGGCAACGGGTCCGAGATTGCCGAGATGGCAGTCGCCGCAGATCCAGAGCCTCGGTGCATCAGGAAGGCTGGCGATCGTTGTGTCGAGCATCGCATAGAACCCCGCGACATCGCCGCGCACGAAGGCATGGACCGACCGGGCCATCTTGCGGTCGCGGCGTTGCCGCAGCACTTTGGCACGATCGGCGGGCGTGGCCGGAGCGCTCATCGACGCGGCGATCTGGCGCTTGATCGACCGACAGGCAGGATGCGCTCCATTCCGCCGTTCAGCCGGGCATGACTAGCATGGCAATGGCCGCCGCCGCCATCACGGCGGTGGCCAGCCAGCCGAAGATCTTGAGCGAGATCGGCGCGACGAACTCGTGCATGATATCGCGCCGGGAAACCACGATCATCAGCACGATCAGGACGGGGACCGCCACGACACCGTTGATCACCGCGCTCCAGAACAACGCTTTCATTGGATTGATCGGCGACCCGTCGATCGCAAGGCCGGCTGCCATGCCGAGCGCGATCACGCCGTAAAACGCCTTAGCCTGGTGCGGTTTGTGCTCGAGGCTGGCATCCCAGCGCGCCGCACCGCTGATCGCATAGCCCGAGGCGCCGGCAAGGACAGGGACAGCCAGCAGCCCCGTGCCGATGATGCCGAGGCTGAAGACCGCAAAGGCGAAGTTGCCGGCCACCGGCTGCAGCGCGCGCGCCGCATCCGCCGCGCTCTGAATATCGGTCTTGCCTGCGGCATGGAGCGTCGCTGCCGTGCCGAGCATGATCGCGAGCGCGACGATGTTCGAGATCGCCATGCCGCTCAGCGTATCCCACCGGATTCGGCTGAGCGCGTCGGGAGCCTGCGCCTTCGCTTCTCGCAAGGGCCGGCGCTCCTCGACCTGATGGATCTCCTCGACTTCCTGCGAGGCCTGCCAGAAAAACAGATAGGGACTGATGGTCGTACCGAAGATCGCGACGATGACCGTCAGCGCCCCGGCACCGGCGACCTTGGGCAGGACCAGCCCCACGGCAACGGCGCTCCAGTCGATCCGGACCATGAAGAGCAACGCGACATAGGCGAGCAGGATGAGCGTCAGCCATTTGAGCAGCGAGGCATAGCGATGATAGGGCACGAACAGCTGGAGCAGCAGCGATGCCACCGCGAAAGCGAACGTGAAGAGATGCTGTCCGCCACCCGCGACGAGCGCCGAGGCCTCGCCCATCGCGGCAAGGTCGGCGCCGATGTTGATTGTGTTGGCACAAAAGAGCAGCCCGACGAGCAGGATCACTGCCCAGCGCGGCAGGACCTTGTCGAGGCTGTGGCCGAGACCGTGGCCGGTCACCCGTCCCAGCCGGGCGCTGGCGAGCTGCACCGCGACCATCAGCGGATAGGCGAGCACCATCGTCCACATCAGGCTCGGGCCGAACTGCGCCCCGGTCTGCGAATAGGTGGCGATACCGCTCGGATCGTCGTCGGCCGCCCCGGTGACAAGGCCTGGGCCAAGCCGCTTGAGGCGCTTGAGCAGATTCATACCGCTTGCTCTCCGGGCTGCCGACCCTGAGGGGTCATGGGTGCCGGGTCGGTCATGGAACGTCCTTCGAAAGATCGCGGCAGGGACCGGCCAGCGCAGAGAATGTGTCGGGTCGGTGACTGTGCTCCCCGATGCGCCGACGAACAGTGGCGGCCTTATCGGCCGCCACTGCCGTACATCTTAGTCATGCTGTATGGGCGCGCCGCATCAGGGGTGCATATCTCTCAGTCGACCGCCGATCGCTCCGCCAACGCTTCCGACGAAGGCGCCGACAACCAGCGACAAGCCAGTAAATGCAGCAAGTGTCGCCGCGGCTTTGCGCGCCGCATCGACAGCCTCGGCAGACGTCGGCGCATCAACCGGCATGGCTGCAAGGTTGGACAAGGCAGCAGCGCCAACAGCGACGACCGCCAGCAGAACGGTCGCGGTAGCCCATGTCAAGAAACCATGGGCTGTATCCCGAAAGAACACCTCGTGAGTATGAAGACCATGCCAGCGAACGCGCAACCGCCCGGCCAAATAGCCGCCCATGGCGGCAGAAAGCCACTGGGTGACGACGAGCCAGATACCGGCGCCGATCGAGAAGGCTGTGGGCGCTGCGCCCACGCCCGGCCACGGCGAAACGGACGCGAGACCGAAGGCGGATCCGAGCGCGAGCAGCGCAAGGGTCAAGGCAATCGCCGCAACCGTACCCGCGGCGATGGCCGACCAGGACAAGGCAGATCCCCCTGATTCCGCCGTTGTACCAGCGGGATAAAAAACGGGATCGACGGTGCTATATGTTTCCTGGGCCATGATCAGTGCCAGAACAGAAGAAGAAGAATGATGATCGGAAGGGGAATGCCCAACAGCCACAACAATATTCCTTTGCCCATAAGACCCTTCTCCATTGCAATCCGAATGATGGTTCTTTGTGCGTAACGTATCGTCCGGGCACCGGTTCCGCGCCGAAAATGCGATATTGCTCGATTATCTGAACGCTTTGACGGCGGCTTGGCACCAGCGGCGTAGTCACGGCATGCCGACCTTGGCGGCGTTCGATCAACGCGGCGCCACTTGGGGCCGCGCCAGCGCGACCTCGCAACCGTTCGCAACGAGCATCGGTTAAGCCGACATGGACAATCATGCGCGCACGTCCCTACAGGCCGCCCCGTCGTCGACGCGGATCAATCGAGCGGCGGGCTTCGGCCAGCGGGCAGGTTGGCCGATGGCGCGATCGCTTTGGCTGGCGTTCGCTGCCTCGTTCCTGTTCTCGGCGTCCCCGGCCCCGCCTGCACTGATCGACGTGCGGGTTGTACCTTTCGTGCCGTTTATCGAAACCAGGGACGGCGCCCAGATCGTCAACGCGGACCTCCTGGTCCACAATGAGGGGCCAACGCCGCTCAAGCTCGCCGCAATTCGGGCTCGGATATACGATCGGACCGGGAAGCTCGAAATGGTGCGAGAGATCAACGCCAATGGCCGTCCGCCCGCGCTTGCGACAATGGGTAATCTGGTGATCGCTCCCGGGGGTGCGGTCGACTTCTACCAACCGTTCGACCGGTTTGACCGCGACGTCGATCTTGCGCGCGTGCGGCTCGACCTGGTGTTTCTCGCCGCTGACCGCGCCATTCCGCCGGTCGCGTTTTCGGGCGATGCCAGCGCCGCGATCGAGATCCGACCCCAGCGATACCACCCCGCGCCCTATTGCCTGCCGCTTGCCGGCAAACTCCTCGTGCATGATGGCCATGATCTCGCCTCGCATCACCGGCGGCACGATCTCGCCGGCGCGTTCGAGAAAGATCCCCGCACGGCGATGAACCCCAATCTCTTCGCCGACGACTTCGTCCGCATCGACGCCACAGGACGGCTGTACAAGGGTGACCCGGACCGGAAGGAGAATTGGTTCACCTTCGGCGCGTCGGTCTTCGCCCCCATGGCCGGTACAGTGGTCGAGGCGGTTGACGGCATTTCCGACAATCGTCTCAGCGGCGGCGCGCCGATCACGCCGCCCGAGGCCGAACGCCTCGATCCCGGCGGGTTCGGCAATCATGTTGCGATCCGCGGCGCGGATGGGCGCGTCGCGTGGCTCCTGCACCTCGAAGCCGGAACGCTGACGGTCCATTCGGGGCAGCGCGTGCGGCCAGGCGCGTTGCTTGGTCGGATCGGGTTTTCGGGCGACGCGCTGTTTCCGCACCTGCATTTCACGGTCACGGCAAACGCGCACTACCCTTCCCAAGGCGTGCCATCCTATTTCACTGCATTCAACCGCGTCCTGGGACGTCGCCGGATCGCCGAGCGTGACGGGCAAATCGACTCGGGAGACCTGATCGAAGCGCTCAGCGGCGCGGATGCCGGTGTCTGTACCCATCAGGCGCAGTAGCTGTCCGGCGCCACTCCGTCGTAAGGTTAACCCCGCCGCCCTCAGCGAGCCAGCGCCTGGCGGAAGCGCAAAAATTATCCGGCGACGTAGCCGCCAACGATCTGGAGAAATAGCCCGTTCGCGTGACCCCTCTTGCCAAAGGGGATAGCTCTGCATCGTGCTGCTCGATCGTGCGTTCAGCTAAAGAATGCGAGTCCTCAGCCTTTTCAAATGGATATTTCAGGAACCCCCGCGATGGTGGCGAAGATATCGCCAACTTGCGAGAGCCATGGACGCAACGCCGCTTGGGACATGCAATATTTGTGGTGAGGTATGCGCTCCCGAAGCGCGCCAATGCAATGGCTGTATCATTTGGTAATGATCCGTCTCCCCCTCGGTCTGCATCCCAATCGTGTCGCCCGACAAGGCATATGACAGCAATGCCGTCCGGGACCCTTCGGCAGAACTTGCCGGCGCCCTGCTCCTGATCCCGGGCGTTCTGACCAGATATGTCGCCTGCTATGCTATGCCGATGATGCTGGGCGCGGCCCATTTCTGGATGACGCGCAACGGCTTCTTCTTCACGAAGGCTGGGGCCGAGCTACCACTCGTTTGGCTGGCGCTTCTCGGAATTCAGGCTGTGGCGGGGGATCGCCCTTCGCAGCGGTCCGCACCGGATCCGCGTCGCGCGTTGGCATGGTTGCGGCGGCGTGAAGTTCCGGAGCGAGGCCAGGACGTTCATCGCGTCGGTCGTGCTTCGCGTGATCAGCAATTCGCCGGAGCGGCAGCCGAGCAGGCCGGCGACCTGTTCCCGCGCCTGGTCGCACTGCAGATGCAACGGTCCATCGTTATAGGCCTCGAAGACCGGGTTCTGCTCAAGCTCCACCCAAGCCGCATCCATCCTGGCGCGCACGCTGAGGGGCGTCGGTCCGAGCGAAGCCGTGTTGAGATAGGTCAGCCCGGGCGCGAACCCGTATTCGGGACGGGCATCGGCCGCCGCGCCTGCTGCAAGCGCCGCCGGGACAGGATCGCCAGCCCTGCCGCTCCCAACAGCACGCGGCGCGTGACAGGCGTCACTGCCTGTCAAACACCAACAGCTGCGAGAAGCTCTGGCCTTTCCGGTTCGTGCCCTCGTCGGTGATGGTCAGGATCTTTCCGTCCGGCGAGACCGTGCGCACGGCGATGCCGACTATTTTCCCGTCTCTCTTTTCCTCCGATCTGACGGTCCGCGCGTCAATGCGCACGGCGTTCAGCCTGTCGTAGCTCGCCGAGCCGAGCATCGGATAGTCGCGCCCGTCATATGCGTAGGTGTATCTGACGTGCATCGTCTGGCCTTGTGCGTCGACGCCGGTCCAGGTGACCGAAACACCTTCCGCAGCGGCCTGGTATACCCGGACCTGGCTCCGCCACCCCGGCCCGGGCGTGAATTGTGATTTGGCCACGTTCAGCTGCCAGCTGCCCAGGACCGGATCGTCGCCGGATGCCGCATGGGCCGCGGAAAGTGCCAAGCCGACGATGCATCCGAAAATGGGCGCCAGAAAGCGTAGGACCATGGTGCGTCCCCCTGCACGAACTCAGCGACGTGACTGCAAGGCGACGATAGCGGCGACTGGCCAGCGTGAACACCCCGGGACCTGCGACCGCAGCGGATGCGGGGTGTCCGCTTTACCGGCTGTTGATCGGAAAAGCGGACAAACAGCTTCCGGCCCATGTCCGACAGTTGCACAGTGCACGCATCCAGCCTTCTAGTGCGGATATGAAGCGCGGAAAATTTGCCCGCCTCGTACAGCCGCCTAGAGCCTGTTTTTGCGCGCTAGCCTACGATGACGTGGGAACGGGCTTGGAACCACGATTTTTCACCCTCAATCCGCGAGGTTAGACCCTCGCGGAGAAAGCCGATGGCGATATTCGAGCCGGCCACTTACACCCGAACCATCCGCCGCAAGCAGCTGAAGGAAATGGTGCCGCTCGCCGACAGCACGATTTTTGAGATGGAACAGCGCGGAGAATTCCCGCGCCGCTACGCCCTCTCCCCGCGAACCGTCGTGTGGAATCTCGCTGAGGTCGAAGCCTGGCTCGCGGAACGCAGGGCCAAGCCGATCTTTCGCGCGCCGGTGGTAGACGTGCGCCACCGGCGGACCCGGCCCGTCAAAGGCTAGGATCGCCGACCAGCAGCGCGAAGGAAGGCGGTATGACGACGGGCGTATATTTCTGCCCCGCGATCCAGGCGTCGATCGAATTCGACCATTCCTGCATCATGTGTCGGCGCTGCGCTTCGTATTCGGCCTTGTTGTAGACGCCGCGCGACGACCGTCCATCCTCGTGCGCGAGGCTCTTCTCGACCCAGTCGCTGTTGAATCCCATCTCATTGAGCAGTGTCGACCCCGTGCGGCGGAGGTCATGGACGGTGAAAGGCGCGAGCGGAAGGCCGTCCTGCTTCGCCTGCTCGACGATCGAATAGGTCACACGATTGAACGTCGCTCGCGACATCGGCGCATCCGCGTCATATCGCGACGGCAGCAGATATCGGGAGTTACCCGCGCAGGTCTTCAGCGCAATCAGGATGTCGAGCATCTGTGTCGACAGATAGACATTGTGGGCCCTCGCCCGCTTCATGCGCTCCGCGGGGATCGACCAGACGGCGTTCTCGAAATCGACTTCGTCCCAGACCGCGTAGAGCAGTTCGCTCTTCCGGACCATGGAGTATAGATAGAACCTCATCCCGAGCCGTATCGTCGGGAGAGTCGGCACCCGCTCGATCGCCCTGAACACGACGCGGATCTCGGAAGGAGCCAACGAGCGGTCCTTGGGAACGAAGGTCGCGATGGACGCCGGCCCAACTTCGTCGGCAGGATTTTCGACCTTCTCGCCATGCAGTTTCGCGAAGGCGTAGATCTGCTTTACGATATCCCGCACGTGGATCGCGGTCGCAGGCGCACCGCGATCGACGATCTTGAGGCAGTGCGCGCGCAAATCGCCGGCAGTGACCTCGGAAAGAAGGCGATTGCGCCAGATGGGAAGCACGTCGCGCTCGAAGATCGCGCGGCGCATAGCTCGCGTGCTATCGGCCATCGGCGCCGCGTTCATCCATTTCTCGCCGAACTCCCCGAAGCTCTTAGCTTCCTTGAGACGGCGCTTCGCGCGCTGCTTCTCGATGGCGGGCGAGACACCGCATGAAATCTGTCGCTTAGCGTCGATGCATTTCTCGCGGGCCAGGGCAAGCGAGAGGCCCGAAGGAGCGTATTTCCCGAAAACGACGGTCTCGCGCCGGCCGTTGAACCGGTAGTCCAGTCGGAACGAGAGGGTACCGGTGGTACTGACAAGTACGTACATGCCGTCCCGGTCACTGACCTTGTACGATTTCTCTTTCGGTTTCAAATGTTTGAGTGCTGCATCGGTCAGCATTCGACGATCTCCGAGCCAAAAATACCGTCAGCCCAAAACACGCCCGTCCTGCGCCAAAAAGCGTTTGCTTTTCAACGTTTTAGACCGAACAAAAATACCGTCAGAGCTGATCTGCCCTGACGGTATCGAGCAAATTTCGGCGAGACAAGAGCAGCGGGTACCGTCGAGCGGATCGTCAAACGCGAACGCCACACTCCGATTGTCGCTGAACGTCAGCGACAAGAAGTTATTTTTTATCAGATGTTTACAGCGTAGTCTGGCGTAGCTTTGACAAGTCCCGGAGGGGTCAAAATCATTCCCACTCGATCGTGCCGGGCGGCTTCGACGTGTAATCGTAGGTCACGCGGTTGATGCCGCGGACCTCGTTGATGATCCGCGTCGCGACGCGCGACAGGAATTCGCCGGTGAAATGATAGGCGTCCGCCGTCATGCCGTCGACCGAGGTCACCGCGCGTAGCGCGAGCACGCTGTCGTAGGTACGACCGTCGCCCATCACGCCAACCGAGCGGACTGGGAGCAGGACAGCGAACGCCTGCCAGATCGCGTCGTAGAGCCCCGCGTTGCGGATCTCCTCGAGATAGATCGCATCGGCCTTGCGCAGGATGTCGCAACGTTCCTTGCTCACTTCGCCCGGGATGCGGATCGCCAAGCCGGGTCCGGGGAACGGGTGGCGGCCGACGAAGATGTCGGGCAGGCCGAGCTCGCGGCCGAGCGCGCGAACCTCGTCCTTGAACAATTCGCGCAAGGGCTCGACCAGCTTCATGTTCATGCGCTCAGGGAGACCGCCGACATTGTGGTGGCTCTTGATCGTCACCGACGGGCCGCCAGTGAATGACACGCTCTCGATCACATCGGGATAGAGCGTGCCCTGCGCCAGGAAGTCGGCGCCGCCGATCTTCCTCGCTTCGTCCTCGAAAACGTCGATGAACGTCTTGCCGATGAACTTGCGCTTCGCCTCGGGGTCGGTGACGCCCTCTAGCCCCTTCATGAACAGGGTCTCGGCGTTCACATGGACGAGCGGGATGTTGTAATGGCCGCGGAACAGGCTGACGACCTGATCGGCCTCGCCGGCGCGCATCAGGCCGTGGTCGACGAACACGCAGGTCAACTGGTGACCGATCGCCTCATGGATCAGAACCGCCGCGACCGCGCTGTCGACACCGCCCGACAGGCCGCAGATCACGCGCTTGTCGCCGACCTGTTCGCGGATCTCGGCGATCTTGGTCGCGCGGAATTCGGCCATCGTCCAGTCGCCGGTCAACCCGCAGACATGGCGCGCGAAATTGGCGATCAGCCGGGCACCGTCGGGAGTATGGACCACCTCCGGGTGGAATTGCATCGCATAATAGCGACGGGCATCGTCGGCGATGACCGCAAAGGGCGCGCCCGCGCTAGCGGCGACCGGACGGAAGCCGGGGGCGAGCGCGGTGACCTTGTCGCCGTGGCTCATCCACACCTGGTGCGTCTCACCCTCGGCCCACAGGCCGTCGAACAATTCGCAGCCGTCGTCGATCTCGATGAAGGCGCGCCCGAACTCGCCGCTGTCGCCCAGTTCCACCGTGCCGCCGAGTTGGTGCATCATCACCTGCTGGCCGTAGCAGATGCCCATGATCGGCAGGCCGCTGTCGAGGATCGGCTGCGGGATGCGCGGGCTGTCCTGGTCGAGTACGCTGGCCGGGCTGCCCGACAGGATGATGCCCTTGGGCTTCATCCGCTCGAACGCCGCTTCGGCCGATTGGAACGGCGCGATCTCGGAATAGACCCCGGCTTCACGGACGCGGCGCGCGATGAGCTGCGTCACCTGGCTGCCGAAATCGACGATGAGGATCGAATCGCTGTGCTGGATCATGGTGCCCGATAGCAGAAGGGGCGGCAGCGTGAACCCCCGACCTGACGCGACATCGCTCGAAGCCGCGCACCACGTTCATTGGGCACGCCGGCGGTCGGGTATTCGTCCCTGACGATGCGGTCGCTCCGGAATTTTACGGGGTCAGAGATTTTCACTTCATAAAATTGAAGGAAATGTGTCATGATTCTGTAACATCGCGATCAAGCGGTGGTTTTTGGAAGGATGCTCAACATGATGAAGACGGTCATTCTCTCTTTGCTTGTCGCGGCGCCGCTGGTGGCGACCCCGGCAGCGGCGGCCTCGAATGACGGACAGAACATTGCGATCGTCACGGCTCGTGCCGGCGCGGATGTTCGTTCGGCCGAAGCACTTACCCGCGTGCTGCCCCAGGATGGCGGCGCCTATATCGAACTCGCGCAGGCCTATGTGCTCGCCGACCGCCCGGCGGATGCGGCTGCTGCCTATCGCCGTGCGCTTTCGCTCGACAATTCGATGATGGAAACCAGGACCGGGAATTCGGTCTGGTCGCACAATATCGCGCGTGCCGCGCTGGTGCATTTTCCCGATATGACCAGCCGCTGAGCTGGCGTGGGCGCCCGGCCTCCCGATTTCGCGGAGGCCGGGTGGCGACGATATTTGCACGATGACGGCGCGAGGCCCCTGCCCCGCGCCGTTTCTCAATTGAAGGTCAGGCCGTCGAACGCGCCCGACCGCGTCCAGTCGTCGAGATACCGGAAATAGGCGAAGGCGCCGAGCGGGTAGCCGACCGCGAGCGCCGCCGCCGGACCCGGATCCTTCCCCTCATTATTGTAATAGCCCGGCGTGCAATCGGGTGCGTTCCTCAGCGTCCGCCCTGGCCCCGTGAGCAGCAGGTCGACCCAGGCGTCCTGCGCCTCCTGCGTCACTTCGACTTCCTTCGCACCGATCCGTTCGGCGTGCCGGACCACCGCAGCGATCGCACGCGCGGATTCGGTCAGGTTGTGCGGCACGTTGGAGATCAGATTCGCGCCCTGGGTCGGCGTCACCACGAACAGATTGGGGAAGTCGTGGACGTGGATGCCGTGCTTCGAGCGCATGCCCTCGGACCAAGCCTCGGCGAGCCGCAAACCCTCACGCCCGACGACATCGAAGCCGAGCAAGCTCTGCAGATTGGCACCGACATGGAAGCCCGAGGCGTAGATGATGCAATCGACCTCGTAATGCATGCCGGCGACCACGAAGCCGGTTTCGTCGATCCGTTCGACGCCCTGGCCGTCGGTGTCGATCAGCTCCGTGCCCGGCGTATTGAATGCCTGGAGATAGGCGTCGTGGAAGCACGGACGCTTGCACAGCTGGCGATACCAGGCCTTGAGCTTCTGCGCGGTTTGCTCGTCCGCGACGATCGAATCCACGCGATCGCGAATCTCCTCCATCTTCTCGAAGTCCGAATCCTCCCAGACGCGCATGATGTCGGCGAGGCTGCGCTGGTCGGACGGCAAGGTCGCGACGCGCGCCTTGATCCGGCGCGACAGGTCGGTCCAGCCGTCCTGGACCCAATCCTCCTCGATCATGTTGCCGGGGGTCTGGTTGGCGGTGAAATTCTCCAGCCAGCGGCGTTGCCAGCCGGGCGTGGCAATCCCCGCGAACCAGTCGGGATCGATCGGCACATTGGCGCGTACGTCGACCGACGAGGGTGTGCGCTGGACGACATACAGCTGCTTGCAGGCGCGCGCGAGGTGGGGAACCGCCTGGACCGAGGTCGCGCCGGTGCCGATGATCGCGACGCGCTTGCCGGCGAGACCGGTCATCAGACCGCCCTTGGCGTCGCCGCCGGTATAGGCATAGTCCCAGCGGCTGGTGTGGAACGACTTGCCCTTGAACGTCTCGATGCCCGGAATGCCCGGCAGCTTGGCGACGTGGAGCGGCCCCGTGCCGATGCCGACATATTTCGCGGTGAAGCGATCGTCGCGATCGGTGGTGATGACCCAGAGCGCGCGGTCATTGTCCCAGCCGATCTCGCGGATCTGGGTGTGGAACAAGGCCTTGTCGTAGAGATGGTATTGGCGGCCGATGCGCTGGCATTGCTCGAGGATCTCGGGGCCGTGCGCGTATTTCTCGGTCGGCATGTGCCCGGTTTCTTCGAGCAGCGGGATGTAGATCATCGAGGCCGTATCGCATTGCGCGCCGGGATAGCGGTTCCAATACCAGGTGCCGCCGAAGTCGCCGCCCTTCTCGATGATGCGGAAATCGTCGATCCCCGCCTCGGCCAGGCGCGCGCCGGTCACCAGCCCGGCGAACCCGCCGCCGACGAACGCGAAGGTCACGTGGTCGGTGACCGGATCGCGCTCCTCGAACGGCGTATGGGGGTCGATCGCGTAGTCGGCGAACCGGCCCTCCATATTCAGATACTGGGCGCTGCCATCGTCGCGCAGGCGTTTGTCGCGCTCGGCGAGATATTTGGCGAGCAGCGCCTGCTTGTCGATCGGCTTGCTGAGCGGGGTCTGGTCGTTCATGACCATAGCCTATCTTGGAAAAATCGTCCGGCGCAAGAATAAAGCGCCGGACGCCACCTTCCGCTCAGTCGACCGGCTTGACCGCCAGCCCTGTCCACTTGGCGATGAACGCCCAGTCGATCGCGGTTTCGTCGATGATCTTGTCGGTCGGCTTGCCCGATCCGTGACCCGCGCGGGTCTCGATCCGGACGAGGTGCGGCTTAGGACCGAGGTCCATCGATTGGAGCATCGCGGTATATTTGAAGGTGTGCCCCGGCACGACGCGATCGTCGGTATCGGCGGTCGCCGCCAGGATCGCCGGATAGGCCTTGCCCGCATGGACGTTATGATAGGGCGAATAGGCGTAGAGGGTTTTGAAATCGGCTTCCTTCGACGGATAACCGTAATCGTCGACCCAATAGCGCCCGGCGGTGAAGCGGTCGAAGCGCAGCATGTCCATCACGCCGACCTGAGGCAGTGCCGCCGCGAACAGGTCGGGCCGCTGGTTGACCACCGCGCCGATCAGCAGCCCGCCGTTCGACCCGCCCTGGATCGCGAGCTGGTCCTTGCCGGTATAGCCCTTCGCCTTGAGATACTCGCCCGCGGCGATGAAGTCGTCGAACACGTTCTGCTTGTTGGCGAGCCGTCCGGCGTCGTGCCACGCCTTGCCATATTCGCCGCCGCCGCGGATGTTGGCGACCGCGAGCACGCCGCCCTGCTCGAGCCAGGCGACCCGCGTCGACGAGAAGGCCGGGGTCATCGAGATGTTGAACCCGCCATAAGCGTAGAGCAGCGTGGGTGCCGGCCCGGTCACGCCCTTCTTGCGGACGATGAACATCGGCACCGTCGTCTTGTCCTTGGACGGGTAGAAGACCTGGGTCACCTCATAGCCCGCGGGGTCGAACGCCACCTTGGGCTGCGCCCACACGCTCGCCTTGCCGGTCGCGACGTCGTAGCGATAGATCGTCGTCGGCGTCGTGTAGCTGGTGAACGTGAAGAAGGTTTCGGGATTGTCGACCTCGCCGCCGAACCCGCCAGCCGAACCGATGCCGGGCAGCGCGACCGTTCCGTCGGGCTTGCCGTCGAGCGTGAAGCGGCGGATCTCGCTCTTCACGTCGACCATATATTCGGCGATCAGCTTGCCGCCGATCAGGCTGGCGGTGTCGAGCACGGCCTTGTCCTGGGGAACGACCTCCACCTGCGGCGCTTCGGCCGAGCGCGCGTAGAGGTTGGTCATCACCACCTTGTTGCGCGGCGCGTCCTTGTTGGTCAGCCAGTAGAAATTGCCGCCCTGGTTGCCGATCAGCCCCCACATGTTGGCCAGGCCGGTGAACAGCTTGCGCGGCGTCGGCTGGGGGGCGGTGAGATCGACGACGGTCACGTCGTTGCGGTTATCGGTGCCCTCGGTCGTGTAGATGACCAGCCACTTGCCGTCGTCGGTCACGCCGGCGCCATGGCCCCATTTGGGGTGATCGGGGGTGGCATAGATCTGCGCGTCGGCCGATTGCGGCGTGCCGAGCTTGTGGAAATAGACCGCCTGGTTCTCGTTGGTCGACTGGAACTTCTGTCCCTCGGGCGGCGCCGGGAAGCGCGAATAATAGAAACCCGATCCATCCTTGGCCCAGGACAGGCCGGAGAATTTGACCCATTCGACATCGTCGTCGAGCACCTTGCCGGTGTCGACATCGAGCACCTTGACCGTGCGCCAGTCGGTGCCGCCGTCCTGGATCGCATAGACGATCTTCTTGCCATCCTCGCTCGGGGTCCATTCGCCGAGCGCGGTGGCGCCATCCTTCGACCAGCCATTGGGGTCCATCAGCACCCTGCCCTGCCCGTCGACGCCGTCGCGGACGAACAGCACCGCCTGGTTCTGCAGGCCGGTATTGTGCATGTAGAAATAGCGGCCGCCCTTGCGCACCGGCTGGCCGAAGCGCTCGTAGTCGATCAGCTTCTTGAGGCGGTCCTTGAAGACGTCACGGCCCGGCAAGGTCGCCAGATAGGCATCGGTGACCTTGTTCTCGGCCTCGACCCAGGCGGCGACCTTGGGATCGGTGCGCACGTCGTCTTCGAGCCAGCGATAGGGGTCGGCGACCTTGACGCCGAATTGCTCGTCGACGGTGTCGCCGCGGTCGGTCGCGGGATAAGTGATGGCGGTCATATCGGTTTTCGGGGAACTCGTCTTGGCAAGAGCAGGTGCGGCGAGCGCGATCAGGGCAAGCGGTATGATGGGGCGCATTCAGGGCTCCGCAAGCTAGCGTGGAGCATCCTGTGTATCAGGCGACGCATCGCGTTCAATGGCTGGAAATGGCGCCGTTTCGGACCCATAACGGCCTGTACGCGTTGTCCGCCCTGTAACAAGGAGAAGAAGAATGATCCGCTCCCTCCCGATCGCTGCCGTGCTGCTGTCGTCGATCGCGATTCCTGCCACGGCTCAATCGATGTCCGAACAGCGTCGCTGGGAAGCCGCGCAGCGCCGCTACGACACCGAAACCTCGATCTACGACCGCGCCCGCGCCGATTACGAAGCCGCGCAGCGCCGCGACCGGCGCTATGGCTATAACGATCAGCGCTACAATGGTCCGAACGACGGGCAATATTCGACCGATTATGACGCCTCGCGTTATTATCGCGACGGGCCGCAATATCAGGAACGCGCGCTGTCCTCGAACGACCAGGTCTATCGCGGGTCCGACGGGCGTTATTATTGCAAGCGTTCGGATGGCACGACCGGCCTGATCATCGGCGGCGCGAGCGGCGCCCTCGTTGGCAACGTGATCGACGGCGGCCGCAACCGCGTCGCGGGCACGCTGATCGGCGGCGCGCTGGGTGCGATCCTCGGCAAGAAGGTCGAGCAATCGAACAACGACTATAAGTGCCGCTGAGCCGCGCACAGGGTAGCGCAAGCTAAACTGCGAGACGGCGAAATCGGCGCGCTGGCTCGCCCACCCGACCGACGGCACGGAATTTAGGTCCGCGCCTTGTCAGAACCGTAAAGGCCGCGCTCTTCTTGAGAGCGTGGCCTTTCCTTTTATTTGACCGGGACGCCAGACGAGCCACGCTCGCTCCCCAGTCCTATTGACAAAACAGGACAACCGGTCTGTTTTGCGCACCTTCTCTGAGAAGGATGCTGGACCATGCCGCTCACTACCGACCGATCCGACGCGCGCCCTGCCGGCGCGGGCGACATCGATTTCATCCATGGATCGTGGCACGTGCGTCATCGAAGACTGCGCGAGCGGCTAATGGGTAGCACCGACTGGGAGGAATTCGAGGGCACGATGCATGCCGAACCGATCCTGGCGGGGCTCGGCAATTTCGATCGCAATGTGATCGACCTGCCGGACGGCCGTTACGAGGCCTGCACGTTGCGGCTCTTCCATCCCGACACCGGGCAATGGTCGCTGCACTGGATCAACGGGCGTAACCCGGGGATCGATCCGCCGCTCCACGGCGCCTTTCAGGATGGCGTGGGCAATTTTTATGGTGACGATTGCTTCCGCGGCCAGCCGATCCGCCTGCGCTTTCATTGGGAGCGGCCGACACCCGACAGCCCGCGCTGGAATCAGGCCTTTTCGGCGGATGGTGGCGCGACCTGGGAAATCAACTGGATCATGGAGTTCAGCCGGGCATGAAGCCTTTTCGCGCCCTTCCGCTCGTCGGCGCGGCGGCTGCTGCCCTCGCCATCCCCGGCGCCGGCATCGCCGCCGATGACGCCGCCCCGCATCCGGTCATCGAACTGCGCCAGTACAAGATCGTCCCCGGCAAGCGCGACGCGATGATCGCCTTGTTCGAGCGCGAGTTTGTCGAAAGCCAGGAAAAGCTCGGCATGCGCCTGGTCGGCCAATTCCGCGACCGCGACGATCCCAACCGCTTCACCTGGATCCGCGCTTTCTCCTCGATGGAGGCGCGCGGCAAGGCGCTCAACGATTTCTATTTCGGCCCCGTCTGGCAGGCGCATCGCGGCGAGGCCAATCCGCTGCTCGACGACAATGACGACGTCCTGCTGCTGCGGCCCGCCTGGCCGGGATCTGAGTTCGGGCCAGCCAAAGGAATACGACCCGCGCCCGGCGCACCCGCGCGGTCGGCGGGAATGGTCGTGGCGACGATCGAATATCTGTGGAAGCAGCCCGACCAGGGCTATGCAACCTATTTCCGCGACACGCTGGCGCCCGCCTATCGCGCCGCCGGTCTGCCGATAATCGCCGCCTATATGCCGGAGACCGTGCCCAATAATTTCCCGCGCCTGTACGTGCGGCAAAACGAACGGCTACTGGTGTGGTTCACGCGGGTCGCCGATCCGGCCGCCTATCGGGTTGCGCAGCGCAAATTGCAGGCAACGGCGACGTGGCGGGGATCGCTGCGGCCAGCCCTGGCCAATTATCGCGAACGCGCGCCCCAGGTGCTGATGTTGTTGCCGACGCCGCGATCGTTGCTGCGCTAGAAAACAAAAAGGCCGCTCTTCCATGAGGAGGAGCGGCCTTTTGTATGGATCACGTCGCGGCAAAGCCGCGCCGTCGGTCGGCGCCAGAGCGCCGCCGGCCGGACCAGGCGGAGCTCGGCGCGTAGCTACGCTACGCTTACGCCGCCTGGTCGAAATCCTCGTCGGTCATCACTGGGCCCGAATCCTGGCCCTTGGCGCTCTCGTCGCGATCGACGAACTCGATGATCGCCATCGGCGAGGCGTCCGACGCGCGGATGCCGGCCTTGATGATGCGGGTGTAACCGCCATTGCGCGAGGCGTAGCGCGTGCCGATCACGTCGAACAGCTTCACCAGTTGCGCATCGTCGAGCAGACGCGCATGCGCCAGACGACGGTTCGACAGGCCGCCCTTCTTCGCCAGCGTCACCAGCTTCTCGACGTAGGGACGCAGTTCCTTCGCCTTGGCGACGGTGGTGGTGATCTGCTCGTGCTTGATGAGCGCGGCTGCCATGTTGCGGAACAGCGCGGCGCGGTGCGCCGAAGTACGCTGAAGCTTACGACCGCCAACCTTATGACGCATGTTTCATTCCTTCGTTCGTCAGGGGGCCGTGAACGGGTCCCATCAAAGTGGTACTTTGATGGGTGCCCTCAGGTACCCCGGGCCAGGTGGGGACGGAGGAGCCCACCGAAAATCCGTCATCCCAGCGAAAGCTGAGATCTCATGAGATGGCCCCAGTGCCACGAGGCCCCAGCTTTCGCTGGGGCGACGGCCTTTGGGCTCACCCCATAATCTCTTGTTCCAACTTCTTGGCCATCTCTTCGATGTTCTCGGGCGGCCAGCCCGGGATTTCCATCCCGAGGCGGAGACCCATGCTCGACAGCACTTCCTTGATCTCGTTGAGCGACTTGCGGCCGAAATTCGGCGTGCGCAGCATCTCGGCCTCGGTCTTGCCGACCAGATCGCCGATATAGATGATGTTGTCGTTCTTGAGGCAGTTGGCCGAGCGGACCGACAGTTCGAGCTCGTCGACCTTCTTGAGCAGGTAGCGGTTGATCTGCTGCGTGTCGCCAGCGACGCCGGCTTCCGACGGCGCGGCGGCAACGCCGATCGGCGCGCGCGAGGTGATCGCCGAATCGTCGAAATGGACGAACAGCGCCAGCTGGTCCTGGAGGATACGCGCGGCATAGGCGAGCGCGTCTTCCGGGGTCACGGTGCCGTCGGTTTCGATCGTCAGCGTCAGCTTGTCGTAATCGAGTTCCTGCCCGACGCGGGTGTTCTCGACCTTGTACGACACCTGGCGGACCGGCGAGTAGAGCGCGTCGACCGGGATCAGACCGATCGGCGCATCGGCCGGACGGTTGGCGACCGCGGCGACATAGCCCTTACCGACATCGGCGGTGAGCTCCATGTTGAGCGTCGCGCCGTCGTCGAGGTGGCAGATCACCAGATCGGGGTTCATCACTTCGATGTCGCCCGACACGGCGATGTCGCCGGCCTTGACCTCGGCCGGACCGGTGGCCGCGAGCTGGAGGCGACGCGGGCCTTCGCCCTGCATCTTGAGCGCGATCTGCTTCACGTTAAGCACGATGTCGGTCACGTCCTCACGGACGCCCGCCAGCGAGCTGAACTCGTGCAGCACGTTCTCGATCTTGATCGAGGTGACCGCCGCGCCCTGCAGGCTCGACAGCAGCACGCGACGCAGCGCGTTACCAAGGGTGAGACCAAAGCCGCGCTCGAGCGGCTCGGCAACGAAGGTCGCCTTGCTCTTCCCGTCGCCGCCCTTTTTCTCGAGCGCGTTGGGCTTCTTCAATTCCTGCCAGTTCTTTGCATTGACAGACACGGGGGCTTCCCTCTGTTGGGCCGGGGGCTGGGCTAACCCCTGCGGCCGTGGGCGAATGCCGGCGCAGCGCGATCAACCGCGCGCCGGCGTGACGAAATCAGACGCGGCGGCGCTTCGACGGGCGCACACCGTTGTGCGGGATCGACGTCACGTCGCGGATCGAGGTGATCTGGAAACCGACCGCCTGCAGCGCGCGCAGCGCCGACTCGCGGCCCGAACCCGGACCCTTGACCTCGACCTCGAGCGTACGCACGCCGTGCTCGGCGGCCTTGCGGCCCGCGTCCTCGGCGGCGACCTGCGCGGCATACGGAGTCGACTTGCGCGATCCCTTGAACCCCATCATCCCGGCGGACGACCAGCTGATCGCATTGCCCTGGGCATCGGTGATGGTGATCATGGTATTGTTGAAGCTGGCGTTCACATGAGCGACGCCGGCGGTGATGTTCTTGCGTTCGCGCCGACGAAGGCGCTGCGGTTCACGTGCCATTTTTCTATCCTAACCCTCGAAGCTGGAAAGTAGCGGTGCGCGGGGCGCTCCTGCTTACTTCTTCTTGCCGGCGATCGGCTTGGCCTTGCCCTTGCGGGTGCGCGCATTGGTGTGCGTGCGCTGGCCGCGAACCGGCAGGCCCTTGCGATGGCGCAGGCCGCGATAGCAGGCCAGATCCATCAGGCGCTTGATGTTCATCGCGGTTTCGCGACGAAGATCGCCTTCGACGGTGTAGCCGGCGTCGATCGCCTCACGGATCTGCAGGACCTCCTGGTCGGTCAGATCCTGAACGCGACGCTCGGACGCGATGTTCAGCTTCGTGGTGATTTCCTTGGCTTTGGCCGGGCCGATGCCGTGGATATACTGGAGCGCGATGATCACGCGCTTGTTGGTCGGGATGTTGACACCCGCAATACGTGCCATGAACTTTGTTCTCCTAGCTCCACGGAATGCGGCATGGCTGCCACGCACCCCATCTCATCGCGTTACTCCGAAACGCACGACAGCGGCGGACGCAAGCAAGCGCCGCCGGTCAGCCGGTGTATCGGAAGGCGGTTCATCTAGAGTCGAGTCGCGCGAGTGTCAAGCGCAGGCGCGGCAAAGGCGGGCCGATCGCGGGAGTATTAGCGGGTTTCTGCGGCTCCGTCACCGCCGGCCGGCGCGTCACCGCTGCCATAGCTGAGGTCGGTAGTGGCGATGGGCGGGTCCGAAGGCGCGACGAACGAGGTGGCAACGATTTCCGGTTCGCGCGTGATCCCCTCCCTCGCCGCGAGGTTGGCGTAGAACGGGTCCAGCTGGTCGACGACCTGCTGTCCGGCGATCGTGCCCGCGCCGATCGCCGTGAGCGCGCCAAGTCCAAGCGTCACTGTCCAGCGGTATCTCTCGTCCAGCCGCACGAGCCGGTCCTCCTGCCTCGCGCCCGTAGATAGAACGCAACAGGCCGGAACGACGTTCCGCCCGTCAGCGCGTCACTTCTTGTCCGGAGGAGAGAGCGGCGCCGGCGGCGGCGCCTCGGCCGCGGCCTTGAGCCCGTCGAGCTGGGTGCCGAGCACGCCGTCGACCAGCGGCGCGAGCTTTTCGAGCCCGGTCGGCGAATAGCCGCCGGCGACATAGCTCATCTTGACCTTGGTGGCCTTGTCGCCATCGGGCGACAATTCGAAGGTCAGCGTCGCGACCACCGCCTCGCTCTGCAGCGGGCCGAACGCGCCCTCCATCCGAAGCATCTTGCCCTTGTCGACGAAGATCAGCCGTGCATGCTGGACGCTGCCCCGGCCCGGCAGCTTCTCGCAGAAACAGCCGGTCGCCTGGCTGTCGATGTAGAGGTTGTCGGCATCGCCCGACCAGGTGTGATCCTTCGACCACCAGCGCTGGGGGGCGCGCAGCGTTTCCCAGACAGCATCGGCCGAAGCGTTGATCGTGACGGTCTTTTCGACGACGAAACCGGCGGCTTCGGCTTTCACCACATCGGCGGAGGCAGGCGCGGCGGTGATAGAGAATAATATAGCGGCGGCCACGAATGTGCGGAGCATGACGAGTCCCCCTCAGGATAAGCGGGAGACTACCGCGCCACAAATCATCCGTCACCCCGGCCTTGTGCCGGGGTCTGCCCGGCCACAACGGAAGGCATGACTTGTGCGCGTAGCATCCCGGGACAAGCCCGGGATGGCGGCAGCAGCGAAGGAAGCGGCGGCCTTCGGCCCCGCAACCTACTTCCCGTCCAACACCGCCGCGACCGCTGCGCTGACATGATCGATATCGGCCATACCGTCGACCCGCGCCAGGATATTGCGCGCCTCATAGATCGGGATGATCGGCGCGGTCTTGCCGCGATATTCGGTCATCCGCGTGCGCACCGTCTCTTCATTGTCGTCGGGGCGACGCTTGAACTCGGTCGAGCCGCAGACGTCGCAGACGCCCGCGACCTTGGGCTGCTTGAATTTGTCGTGATAGCCCTCGCCGCACTTGGCGCAGGTGTAGCGGCCGGTGATGCGCTCGACGAGCGCGTCCTCGTCAACGGTCAGTTCGATGACGCAGTCGAGCTTGCGACCGCGCGCGGCGAGCAGCGCGTCGAGCGCCTCCGCCTGTGCCGCGGTGCGCGGATAGCCGTCGAAGATCGCGCCTTCGCCCGCGCCCATCTGGTCGAGCCGCTCGCCGATGATGCCCGACACGACATCGTCGGGCACCAATTCGCCGGCATCCATGATCGCCTTGGCTTTCAGTCCCGTCGGCGTTCCCGCCTTGACCGCCGCACGGAGCATGTCGCCCGTCGATAGCTGGACCATGCCGCGATCAGCGACGAGCTTCGCCGCCTGGGTACCTTTGCCGGCACCCGGTGGGCCCAAGAGGATGATGTTCACGCCATTCTCCCTGTTGACGTGCGCCCCTCTTAGCGGAGGCGGCCGCCCTTCAGCTTCGCCTTCTTGATGAGGTCGCCATATTGATGCGCCAGCAAATGCGACTGGATCTGGGTCACCGTGTCCATCGTCACGTTGACGACGATGAGTAGGCTGGTGCCGCCGAGGTAGAACGGGATCTTGAGCTCCGACACCAGCCATTCGGGCACCAGGCAGATCACCGCCAGATAGGCAGCGCCGATCACCGTGATGCGGGTCAGGACGAAGTCGAAATATGCCTCGGTATTCTTGCCGGGACGGATCCCGGGGATGAACCCGCCATAGCGCTTCAAATTATCGGCGGTTTCCTCGGGATTGAACACTACGGCGGTGTAGAAGAACGCGAAGAAGACGATGCCGAGCCCATAGAGCGTCATGTACAGCGGCGAGCCGTGCTGCAGATATTGGTTGAGGCTGATCACCACATCGCCCCACCAGGTATCGCCCTTCACCTTGTTGCCGGCGAGCTGGGTGATGGTCAGCGGCATGAGCAGCAGCGACGAGGCGAAGATCGGCGGGATCACGCCGGCGGTGTTGAGCTTGAGCGGCAGATGGCTGCGGTCCGATTGGACGCCGCGTTGCGTTTGTCGCTTTGGATACTGGATCAGGATGCGCCGCTGCGCGCTCTCCATGAAGCAGATGAACAGCACGATCGCGACGACCGCGGCGACGATGAGGACCACCGTGACGCTGTCCATACTGCCGGTGCGGCTGCCGTTGACCAGGTTGAAGATGTTCATCGGCATGTTGGCGACGATACCCGCCATGATGATCAGTGACACGCCGTTGCCGATGCCGCGGCTGGTGATCTGCTCGCCCAGCCACATCAGGAACATGGTGCCACCGATCAGGCTGATCACCGCGCCGACGCGGAACAGCATGCCAGGTTCGACCACCGCCTGGACGCCGGCATTGGCACCCATCGTCTCGAGCCCGACGGCGATGAACCAGCCCTGGATCGCGGTAAGCGCGACCGTGCCGTAGCGGGTATATTGGTTGAGCCGCTTGCGCCCGCTCTCGCCCTCTTTCTTGATCGCGGCGAGCGTCGGCGACAGCGAGGTCGCGAGCTGCACCACGATCGAGGCGGTGATGTAGGGCATCACGCCGAGCGCGGTCAGCGACATGCGCTTCAGCGAGCCGCCGGAGAAATTGTTGAAGAAGTCGAGCACGCCGCCGTTGGTCTGGTTCGACAGCGTGCTGAGCGCGGTCGGGTCGACGCCGGGCAGCGGCACGTAGCTCAGCAGGCGGAAGATGATCAGCGCACCGATCGTGAACCACAGCCGCTTCTTGAGATCGGTCGCCTGGGCGAACTTCGAAAGGTTGAGCCCGGAGGCCATATTGTCGGCTGCGGATGCCATTTATCTGATCGTCCCGAAATAAAAACGGCGGAGATGCGTCTTCCCGCGCCCCCGCCGCTCATATAGGCGCCCATTCGGCCTTGTCACCTGTCACCCGCCGCACAAGCGACGGGCTGGTGTGGATTACTTCTTCGCAGCCGCCTGCTTGGCTTCCTTGTCCGCCTTGCGTTCGCGGTACTTGACGCCCTTCTTGGCGGCGGCCTTGTCGGCGGCGGAGACGATTTCGATCACCTCAACCTTGCCGCCGGCCTTTTCGACCGCTTCGATCGCGCCCTTCGACGCGCCGGCGACGACGAAGCTCAGCTTGGCGGTCAGTTCGCCCTTGCCGAGCAAACGGACACCGTCCTTGCCGCCACGCGCCAGGCCAGCGGCCTTCAGCGCTGCGTGGTCGATCGTGCCCTTGGTGTCGAGCTTCTTGGCGTCGACCGCCTTCTGGATCGCGCCCAGGTTCACCTCGGCATGATCCTTGGCGAAGATGTTGTTGAAGCCGCGCTTCGGCAGACGCATGTGGAGCGGCATCTGACCGCCCTCGAAGCCCGCGATCGAGACGCCTTCACGGCTCTTCTGGCCCTTCTGGCCACGACCGGCGGTTTTGCCCTTGCCCGAGCCGATGCCACGGCCGACGCGGATCTTGCGGTGACGCGCGCCCTGGTTGTCGCGCAGTTCGTTCAATTTCATATCGTGCACTCGCTTTCGCTTTTGTCGCGCTAATTTTGCTCGACGAAAATGGCATCGGGCGTCCGAAGCATGAAAGCTTCAGGGCCATCGCCACCTTCGTCACTCAAATCGATCATCACCCGCGATCCGTTTGACAACGAGATCGTCAAGCTCAGGTCGATGTTCACCACATCGACGACGGTAGCGCTGGTCAACAGCCCTCCATCGAGATGGTGGCGGTTCCAGATCCTGAGATCACAATCGCGATCGAACCGAATCCAGTACCCAAGGTCACCCTCGTCGAGCGCATCGATTACGACATGCCCGACGAGCGATTGACCAAATTTATTCAGCGACGCTCACCATGTGAGCGACCTTCTTGATCATGCCGCGAACCTCGGGCGTGTCCTTGAGCTCGACGGTCCGGTGCATCTTGTTGAGGCCCAGACCGATCAGCGTGGCACGCTGGTCCTTGGTGCGGCGGATCGGCGAGCCGGTCTGGGTGATCTTCACCGTGCCGGTCGCAGCGTCCTTCTTGGCTGCCATGTCGACTTACTCCGCGATCGCCAAGGCTTCAGCCTCGGCAACGCCCTTGTCGGCGCCGCCACGGCCGAGCAGGTCGGCGATCTTCTTGCCGCGCCGCTGCGCGACCGACTTCGGCGAAGTCTGATCGCCCAACGCCTCGAAGGTGGCGCGGATCATGTTGTAGGGGTTCGACGTACCGACCGACTTGGTCACCACGTCGGCGACGCCGAGCGATTCGAACACGGCGCGCATCGGGCCGCCGGCGATGATGCCGGTACCCTGCGGCGCCGAGCGCAACGTGACCTTGCCCGCACCGAAATGGCCATTGCCATCATGGTGCAGCGTACGGCCTTCGCGCAGCGGAACGCGGATCATCTTCTTCTTGGCCGCCGCGGTCGCCTTGGAGATCGCCTCCGGCACTTCGCGCGCCTTGCCATGGCCGAAGCCGACCCGGCCCTTGCCGTCGCCCACGACGACCAGCGCCGCGAAGCCGAAGCGCTTGCCGCCCTTCACCGTCTTCGAGACGCGGTTGATGTGGACGAGCTTTTCGATCAGCTCTTCGCCGCCATCGTCATTGCCCTGGCCACGACGATCGTCGCGACGTCCGCCACGGTTGCCGTCACGGCCGCCGCGACCACCGCCGCCGCCGCCCGGGCCGCCACGGCCACGACCACCACGACCGCCACGATTGCCCTGGGGGGCTTCGTGGGTCGTCGCTTCGGCCGCAGGCGCATCGACGGGAGCGTCGACCGTCGGGTTGGTTTCGTCAGCCATTCTCAGAACTCCAGTCCGGCTTCACGAGCCGCATCGGCCAGCGCCTTGACGCGGCCATGAAACAGGAAGCCGCCACGATCGAACACGACTTGCTTGACCCCGGCCTTCACCGCGGCTTCCGCCACGCGCTTGCCGACCGCGGTCGCCGCGTCGATGTTCGCACCCGACGTGTCGCGCACGCCCTGCTCCAGCGTCGAGGCCGAGGCGACGGTCTTGCCGCTCTCGTCGTCGATCACCTGGGCATAGATGTGCTTGCCCGAACGATGCACCGAGAGGCGCGGGCGCCCACCGCTGCGCGCACGGAGCGCGGTACGGTTGCGCCGACGGCGCTTCTCGAAAAGTGAAAGACCCTTGGTCATTACTTCTTCTTCCCTTCCTTACGGAAGATGAACTCGCCGGCGTACTTGATACCCTTGCCCTTGTACGGCTCGGGCTTACGCCAGCGGCGGATCTCGGCGGCCAGCTGGCCGACCTTCTGCTTGTCGGCGCCCGAAATCTCGACCGTCGTATTGTCCGGGGTCGCGACCGTGAGGCCTTCCGGCACGTCGATGTCGACATCGTGCGAATAGCCGAGCTGCAGCTTCAGCTTCTTGCCCTGCGCGTTGGCGCGGTAGCCGACGCCGGTGATGAGCAGCTTCTTGGAGAAGCCCTCGGTCACGCCGGTCACCAGGTTTTGCACCAGGGTACGCTGCATGCCCCAGAACGCGCGAGCGCGCTTGGTGTCGTTGGCCGGCTGAACACCGATCGCGTCCGCCTGGACGTCGTAGGTGACCTCGTCGGCCATCGGCATGCTGAGGGTGCCCTTGGGGCCCTTCATGCTGAGGACGCCGTCGGCGACCGTGGCGGTGACGCCGCTCGGGATCGCGACCGGCTTTTTACCGATGCGGCTCATCAGAACACCTCCGCCAGCACTTCGCCACCGACGTTCTGCTCACGCGCTTCGGCATCCGAAAGCACGCCGCGCGGCGTCGAGACGATGGTGATGCCCAGGCCGTTCATCACGCGCGGCAGTTCCTGCGAACCGCTGTACACGCGACGGCCCGGCTTCGAGACGCGCGCGACATGCTTGATGGCCGGCTGGCCTTCGAAATATTTGAGTTCGATACGGATGCCCTTGGCGGGCCCCATCTCTTCCTCGGAATAACCGCGGATATAGCCCTCACGCTGGAGAACATCGAGCACGCGGACGCGCAACTTCGACGCCGGCGAAAGGACCGAGTCCTTGCGCGCGCGCTGGCCGTTGCGGATGCGGGTGAGCATATCACCCAGGGGATCGGTCACTGCCATCTTCGTGTCCTTACCAGCTCGACTTCGTGACGCCGGGGATCAGGCCCTTGTTGGCCAGCTCGCGCAGCTGCACACGGCAGAGTCGGAATTTGCGGTAATAAGCGCGGGGACGGCCCGTCACTTCGCAACGGTTGCGGATGCGGGTCGGATTCCCGTTGCGGGGAATCTCGGCCATCTTCAGCCGCGCGATCAGGCGCTCGGTCTCATCGAGCGACTTGTCGTTCGCCTGCGCCTTCAGCTTCGCATAGCGGTTGGCATATTTCGCCACCAGCTTCTTGCGACGCTCGTTCTTGTTCACGGAACTCAGTTTCGCCATGACTTAAGTTCTCTTTCCCTTATGCCGCCTGCTTCGCTTCGCCGTCCGCCTCGATGGGGAACGGGAAACCGAAGAGGCGAAGAAGCTCGCGAGCCTCGTCGTCGGTCTTCGCGGTGGTGGTGACGATGACGTCCATGCCGCGCACCTTGTCGATGCGGTCATAGTTGATCTCCGGGAACACCAGCTGTTCCTTGAGGCCCATCGCGTAATTGCCGCGACCGTCGAACGACTTCGGGTTGAGGCCGCGGAAGTCGCGAACGCGCGGAAGCGCGATCGTGATGAAGCGGTCGAGGAACTCGAACATGCGCTCGCGGCGAAGGGTAACCTTCACGCCGATCGGCATGCCTTCACGCAGCTTGAACTGCGCGATCGACTTCTTCGCCTTGGTGATCACCGGCTTCTGGCCCGCGATCAGTTCCATTTCCGAAGCGGCCTGCTCGACCTTCTTCTTGTCCTGGGTCGCCTCACCGACGCCCATGTTCAAGACGATCTTCTCGAGCTTCGGCACTTGGAGCACATTCTTGTACCCGAACTTCTCGGTCATCGCCTTGACGATCACGTCGTCATAGCGCGCCTGCATGCGAGCCTTGTACTTGTCAGCCATCGATCTTCTTCCCGGTCTTGACCGCGACGCGGACCTTCTTGCCGTCCTTGCCCGTCTCGAAACGGACGCGGGTCGGCTTGCCGTCCACGACGTGAGCAACCTTCGACACATGCATCGGCGCTTCCGAGCGATCGAGACCACCCTGCGGGTTGGTCTGGCTCGGCTTGACGTGACGGACGTGCACGTTGACACCCGAGACGACGACCTTGCCGTCCTTCGGCATCGCCTTGATGACCTCTCCGGTGCGCCCCTTGTCCTTACCGGACAGGACGATCACCTGGTCACCCTTCTTGATCTTCGCAGCAGCCATTACAGCACCTCCGGAGCCAGGCTGATCACCTTCATGTGACCGCGGGCACGCAGCTCGCGCACGACCGGGCCGAAGATGCGGGTGCCGATCGGCTCCTCGTTCTTGTTGACCAGCACGGCGGCGTTCGAATCGAAGCGGATCACCGAGCCGTCGGGACGGCGGATGTCCTTGGCGGTACGCACGATCACCGCGCGGTGAACGTCGCCCTTCTTCACGCGGCCGCGGGGCTGCGCTTCCTTGACGCTGACGACGATGATGTCGCCAACGCCGGCCGTGCGACGCTTCGAGCCGCCCAGCACCTTGATGCACTGCACCCGCTTCGCGCCGCTGTTGTCAGCGACGTCGAGATTGGACTGCATCTGGATCATCGATCCGGTTCCTTCTCGTTTGGCCTACCGGGACGGGCCCGGCGGTTCCGTTTCTCATTTCGTCACCCCAGCGAAAGCTGGGGTCTCGAAGTTGCTTCGTGTACCTCTGCCGCCGGAGATCCCAGCTTTCGCTGGGATGACGGCGAGCGGTCACGCGTCGACGTCGACCCGCTCGGGCGTTGCGTGGGTATCCACCCGCGAAATCACCTTCCAGGTCTTCAGCTTGCTGATCGGCGCGGTCTCTTCGATCCGCACGGTCTCACCCTGCTTGTATTCGTTGCCCTCGTCATGGGCGTGGTACTTCTTCGAGCGACGAATGATCTTGCCGTAGAGCGCATGCTTGATCTTGCGCTCCACGTTCACGACCACCGTCTTGTCGCCCTTGTCCGAGACAATCAGCCCGGTCAGCACGCGCTTCGGCATGTCCGTTTCCTTACTTGGCCGCAGCGCGCGAGCGCGCGGTCTGCAGGGTCTTGATACGGGCGATGTCGCGGCGGACTTCCTTCACCCGGCTCGGCTTTTCCAGCTGGCTGGTCGCCGCCTGGAAGCGGAGGTTGAACGCCTCACGCTTCAGGTTGCCCAACTCGAGGTCGAGGGTAGCCTCGTCCATGCCGCTATATTCGACTTTCTTCGCCATCTTACTCGCCTCCGAGGTGCGAGGTGTCGCCGAGGCGCGCCACGACCTTCGTCTTGATCGGCAGCTTCATCGCCGCGCGCTCGAACGCTTCCGCCGCGAGCGGGCCGGGAACGCCATCCAGCTCGAACAGGATGCGACCGGGCTTGACGCGCGCCGCCCAGAATTCGGGCGACCCCTTGCCCGAGCCCATGCGGACTTCGGCAGGCTTCGACGAGACCGGCACGTCCGGGAAGACGCGGATCCAGAGGCGACCCTGGCGCTTGATGTGACGCGTGATCGCGCGGCGAGCCGCCTCGATCTGGCGCGCGGTGATCCGCTCCGGCTCGAGCGCCTTCAGCCCGTACGAGCCGAAGTTGAGCGTCGCGCCGCCCTTGGCGTCACCGTGGATACGGCCCTTGAACGCCTTGCGGAACTTGGTGCGTTTCGGTTGCAGCATTTCCTAATTCCTTAGCGGCGGTCGTCGCGCGCCGGGCGCACGCCGGAGGTCTGAGCCTCCATCATGAGCCGGTCCTGCGCCATCGGGTCGTGGCCGAGGATCTCGCCCTTGAAGACCCACACCTTGACGCCGCAGACACCGTAAGCGGTGTGCGCCTGCGCTTCGGCGTAATCGAGGTTGGCACGCAGCGTATGCAGCGGCACGCGGCCCTCACGATAGCTCTCGGTGCGCGCGATCTCGGCGCCGCCAAGGCGGCCACCGCACTGCACGCGGATGCCGTCGGCACCCAGGCGCATCGCCGACTGCACCGCGCGCTTCATGGCGCGGCGGAACGCGATACGACGCTCGAGCTGGTCGGCAATGCCCTGCGCGACGAGCTTGGCGTCGATCTCGGGCTTGCGGATCTCGACGATGTTCAGCGACACGTCCGAGCCGGTCATCGAACCGAGCTTGCGACGCAGCTTCTCGATGTCGGTGCCCTTCTTGCCGATGATCACGCCGGGGCGCGCGGCATAGATCGACACGCGGCACAGCTTGGCCGGACGCTCGATGACGACCTTCGAGATCGCGGCCTGGGGCAGCGTATCGAGGATGTACTTGCGGATCTTCAGGTCCTCGAGGAGGAGCTTGCCGTAATCCTGACCTTCCGCGAACCAGCGGCTGTCCCAGGTACGGTTGATCTGCAGGCGCAGGCCGATCGGATTGCTCTTGTGACCCATTATGCTTCTTCCTGCTCGCGGACGACGATGCGAAGGCGCGAAAACGGCTTCAGGATGCGGGTGGACTTGCCACGGCCGCGTGTCGCGAAGCGCTTCATCGTGATCGACTTGCCGACCGACGCCTCGGCGACGACGAGCGCGTCGACATCGAGGTTGTGGTTGTTTTCCGCATTGGCGATCGCCGAAGCGAGCACCTTGCGCGCGTCGACCGCCATCGCCTTCTTGGAGAAGGCGAGGATGTTGAGCGCGTCGCCGGCCTTGCGGCCGCGGATCAGACCGGCAACCAGGTTCAGCTTCTGCGCCGAGCCGCGGATCTGGGTGGCAACGGCCAGCGCTTCCTTGTCGCCGACCTTGCGGGGAGCCTGAGGCTTCGACATCTTAACGCTTGCCCTTCTTGTCGGCGGCGTGACCCGGGAAGTACCGGGTCGGCGCAAACTCGCCGAGCTTCATGCCGACCATGTCCTCGTTGACCGACACCGGCACGAACTTGCGGCCGTTGTAGACGCTGAAGGTCAGGCCGACGAACTGCGGCAGGATGGTCGAGCGACGCGACCAGGTCTTGATCGGACCGGCGCGGGTGCCTGCATCCTGAGCGGTTTCCGCCTTCTTGAGAAGGCTGAGGTCCACGAAGGGACCCTTCCAAACGGAACGAGCCATTTCGAATTAGCCCTTCTTCTTCGCGTGACGCGACCGGATGATGAACTTGTCGGTCTGCTTGTTGTGACGGGTGCGCGCACCCTTGGTCGGCTTGCCCCACGGGGTGACCGGATGACGGCCGCCCGAGGTCCGGCCTTCACCACCGCCGTGCGGGTGGTCGACCGGGTTCTTGGCGACACCGCGGGTCAGCGGGCGAATGCCCTTCCAGCGATTGCGGCCTGCTTTGCCGAGGTTGGTGTTCTGGTTATCCGGGTTGGACACCGCACCGACCGTCGCCATGCAATCCGACGGAATATAGCGCTGCTCGCCCGAGTTCAGGCGAACGATCACCATCCCGCGGTCTCGGCCGACGACCTGGACGTAAGTCCCGGCCGAACGCGCGATCTGACCGCCCTTGCCCGGCTTCATCTCCACGTTGTGGACGATGGTACCGACCGGCATCTGGCCCAGTTCCATGGCATTGCCCGGCTTCACGTCGGTCTTCTTGCCCGCGACCACCTTGTCGCCGACGGCGAGGCGCTGCGGCGCAATGATGTAGGCAACGCGATCCTTGCCGTCCTCACCCGCGCCGTAATTCACCAAAGCGATGAACGCAGTGCGGTTGGGATCGTATTCGATCCGCTCGACGGTGCCGTCGACGTCCCACAGGCGGCGCTTGAAATCGACGATGCGATAACGCTGCTTGTGACCGCCGGCGATGCCGCGCGAGGTGACATGCCCCTTGTTGTTGCGGCCGCCGGTCTTGCGCTTGCCTTCGGTCAGCGCCTTGACGGGCTTGCCCTTGTACAGCGTCGAACGGTCGACGAGAATCAGGCCACGGCGGCCCGGGCTCGTCGGGTTGTAATGTTTGAGTGCCATTACGCCTTGACCCCTTCGGTCACGTCGATCGACTGACCTTCCTTGAGGGTGACAATCGCCTTCTTCATGTCGGAGCGCTGGTACGGAGCGCCCTTCCACTTCTTGGTCTTGCCCTTCTGGACGATCGTGTTGACCTTCGACACGCTGACATTGAACAGCGCCTCGACGGCAGCCTTGATCTCCGGCTTGGTCGCGTCGCCCGCAACCTTGAACACCACCGCGTTCTGCTCGCTGACGAGCGTCGACTTCTCGGTGATGTGCGGGGCGACGATCACGTCATAGTGACGGATGTCGACCGCGCCCTTGGTCGGCTTCTTAGCCATTGAAACGCGCCTCCAGCTTTTCGACAGCAGCGCGCGTCAGCACCAGCGTGTCATGCTTCAGGATGTCGTAGACGTTCGCGCCGGCGGCCGGGAGAACGTTGATCTCGCGAAGATTGCCGGCGGCGAGCGCGAAGGTGTTCTCGACGGTATCGCCGTCGATCACCAGCGCAGTCTTGCCGAAGCCGAGCTTCACGATGTCGCCCTTCAGCGTCTTCGTCTTGCTGCCCTCGACCGCGATCGAGTCCATGACGATCAGCGACCCCGCCTTGGCATGGGTGGACAGCGCCATCTTGAGGCCGAGCGCGCGGATCTTCTTGTTCAGCGACGGATTGAAGTCACGAACACGGGCACCGTGAGCCTTACCACCGCCGATGAAGACGGGAGCGCGGCGATCGCCATGACGGGCGGTGCCGCCGCCCTTTTGGCGACCGTACTTCTTGCCGGTGCGGGCGACGTCGGCGCGCTCACGCGTGCCGCGCGCCGTCGGACGACGCTTTTCGAGCTGCCAGGTGACGACACGGTGCAGGATGTCGGCGCGCGGATCGAGACCGAAGACCTCGTCGTTGAGCTCGATGTCCGCGGCCTTCGCCTTGGCGTCGAAGGATTGAACCTTGACCTTCACGTTCAGCCCTCCTGGCCGTCGGTCGCCTCAGGGGCGTCCACCGTCTCGGCGGGCGTCTCTGCGGGAGCGTTGTTGCTGTTGGCGGCCTGCTTCAGCCCGGCCGGAAACGGCGCGTCGGCGTGGCGAGCGACCTTGACGGCGTCCTTGACGAACAGCCAGCCACCCTTCGAGCCGGGCACGGAGCCCTTCACGAAGATGAGGCCACGTTCGACGTCGGTGCCGACGATCTCGAGGTTCTGCTGGGTGCGATATTTGTCACCCATGTGACCGGCCATCTTCTTGTTCTTGAAGACCTTGCCCGGATCCTGGCGCTGACCGGTCGAACCGAGCGAACGGTGCGAAACCGAGACGCCGTGGGTCGCGCGGAGACCACCGAAACCCCAGCGCTTCATACCGCCCTGAAAGCCCTTACCCTGGGTCCTGCCCTGGATATCGACGATCTGGCCGGCGACATAATGGTCGGCCGAGATTTCAGCCCCAACGTCGAGCAGACCGTCTTCGTCGACACGGAATTCCGCGACGATCGCCTTGGGCTCGACTTCCGCCTTGCCGAAGTGACCGCGCTGCGGCTTGGCGACGTTCTTCGCCTTGGCGCTGCCAGCGCCGAGCTGAACGGCGGTGTAGCCGTCCTTATCCATTTCGCGACGGGAGATAACCTGAAGCCCTTCAAGGCTCAGGACGGTGACCGGCACGTGGCGGCCATCGTCCTTGAACAGGCGGGTCATCCCCAACTTCTTCGCGATCACGCCAGTGCGCATGATCCGTAGCTCCTAAACAGAGGCACCCCAGGGCCCATCCCAAGGGTGCTTGTGACCGCTGTCGAAACAGCAGCCGATCCAGCCCGGAAAATGCGAAGCGAGCCCCCGTCCCGGGCTGGTTGTTCGATGGCCTGAGCCAGGGAACGTGACGGGAGACGCTGTCCTGACCCGAAAGTCAGCGGTATCTCTAATTGTCAGCGTCCCGCAGGACCGGATGGTCGACCGCGGGAGCGAGGCCCTTAGGCCAACTTGATCTCGACGTCAACGCCCGCGGCGAGGTCGAGCTTCATCAGCGCATCGACGGTCTGCGGGGTCGGCTGAACGATGTCCAGCATGCGCTTGTAGGTGCGCACCTCGAACTGCTCGCGCGACTTCTTGTCGATGTGCGGGCCGCGGTTCACGGTGAACTTCTCGATGCGCGTCGGCAGCGGGATGGGACCACGGATAAGGGCGCCGGTACGACGGGCGGTGTCGGCGATGTCGCCGGTCGCCTGGTCGAGCACACGATGATCGAACGCCTTCAGGCGAATGCGAATATTGCTGTCCATGGTTCCTACCGATGCCAAAGAGCGGGGCAGCTCCCCAATAGCGAGGGCCGCCTCTTGCTGTTTCAAACTAAACTGGAGGCGCGCGGATACAGGCGCTTCCTACAAAAAGCAACCGCCCCGGCGCCCTTTTTTTGGGCGCCGGGGCGGCTGTTTGGGGATCAGCTTACTTGCTGATGCCCGAGACGATGCCCGAACCAACGGTACGGCCACCCTCACGGATGGTGAAGCGCTGGCCGACGTCCATGGCGATCGGCGCGATCAGCTTCACGCCCAGCGCGACGTTGTCGCCCGGCATGACCATCTCGGTGCCGGCCGGCAGCTCGACGGTGCCGGTGACGTCGGTGGTGCGGAAGTAGAACTGCGGACGATAGTTCGCGAAGAACGGCGTGTGACGGCCGCCTTCGTCCTTCGACAGGACGTACACTTCCGAGTTGAAGTCGGTGTGCGGGGTGATCGAGCCCGGCTTGGCCAGAACCTGGCCACGCTCGACCTCTTCACGGCCGACGCCGCGGATCAGCGCGCCGATGTTGTCGCCGGCCTGGCCCTGGTCGAGCAGCTTGCGGAACATTTCGACGCCGGTGACGGTGGTCTTGCGGACCTCCGGGTGGATGCCGACGATCTCGACTTCCTCACCGACCTTGACCACGCCGGTCTCGACGCGGCCGGTCACGACGGTGCCGCGGCCCGAGATCGAGAACACGTCTTCGATCGGCATCATGAACGGCTTGTCGAGCGGACGCTCCGGCTGCGGCAGATACTCGTCGACCGCCTTCATGAGCTCGAGCACGGCGTCCTGGCCGAGCTTGGCGTCCGAACCGCTGAGCGCGGCAGTGGCCGAACCCTTGATGATCGGAATATCGTCACCCGGGAAGTCGTAAGCCGACAGCAACTCGCGAACCTCGAGCTCGACGAGCTCCAGGATCTCTTCGTCGTCGACCAGGTCGACCTTGTTCATGAACACGACCATTGCCGGCACGCCGACCTGACGGGCGAGCAGGATGTGCTCGCGGGTCTGCGGCATCGGGCCGTCGGTGGCCGACACGACCAGGATCGCGCCGTCCATCTGGGCGGCACCGGTGATCATGTTCTTCACATAGTCGGCGTGACCCGGGCAGTCGACGTGCGCATAGTGGCGGTTGGCGGTCTCGTACTCGACGTGCGCGGTCGAGATGGTGATGCCGCGCTCGCGCTCTTCCGGAGCCTTGTCGATGTTGGCGAAGTCGACCGCCGCGTTGCCCGCGACGTTTTCAGCCAGCACCTTGGTGATCGCTGCCGTCAGCGACGTCTTGCCATGGTCGACGTGACCGATGGTGCCGATGTTCATGTGCGGCTTGTTCCGCTCAAACTTTGCCTTCGCCATTTTTCCCTACCTTCTGGAAAATCGTTTTCGTGAAATCCGCTACTGGGACTCGCGCGAAGGCGGCCCAATAGCGAGAGTTTTAACGTTATGCCAGCCCTCGTTAGGCCAGCTTCGCCTTGACCTCGTCCGCAACGTTCTGCGGCACTTCGTCATAGTGCGAGAACTCCATCGAGTAGCTCGCGCGACCCTGAGTGAACGACCGCAGCGAGTTCACATAGCCGAACATGTTGGCCAGCGGGACCATCGCGGTCACCGTTTGCGCGTTGCCGCGGCTGTCGGTGCCCTGGATCTGGCCACGGCGGCTGTTCATGTCGCCGATGACGTCGCCCAGATAGTCTTCCGGGGTGACGACTTCGACCTTCATGACCGGCTCGAGCAACGTGATACCGGCCTTCTGCGCACCTTCGCGCATCGCGCCGCGAGCACAGATTTCGAATGCCAGCGCCGACGAGTCGACGTCGTGATACGCGCCGTCATACAGCAGGATCTCGAAGTCGATGATCGGGAAGCCGACCAGCGAGCCCGTGGCCGCCGTCTCGCGGAAGCCCTTTTCAATCGCAGGGATATATTCCTTGGGAATATTACCGCCCTTGATCTCATCCTTGAAGATGATGCCCGCACCGCGCTCGCCCGGCGTGAGCTTGACCTTCACGCGACCGAACTGGCCGGTACCGCCCGACTGCTTCTTGTGCGTATAGTCGAGGTCGACCGGCTTCTTGAGGTACTCGCGATACGCCACCTGCGGCGCACCGACATTCGCCTCAACCTTGAACTCGCGCTTCATGCGGTCGACCAGGATCTCGAGGTGGAGCTCGCCCATCCCCTTGATGATGGTCTGACCCGATTCGTGATCGGTCGTGACGCGGAACGAGGGATCCTCAGCGGCCAGGCGGTTCAGGGCGACACCCATCTTTTCCTGGTCGGCCTTGGTCTTCGGCTCCACCGACAGCTCGATCACGGGCTCGGGGAATTCCATCCGCTCAAGGATGATCGGGTGCGTGATATCGCACAGTGTATCGCCGGTCGTGGTCTCCTTGAGACCAGCGATCGCGACGATGTCGCCGGCGCGCGCCTCGTCGATGTCCTCACGCGAGTTCGCGTGCATGAGGAGCATACGGCCGATCTTTTCCTTCTTGTCCTTCACCGAGTTCAGGTACTGGCCCTTTTCGAGCTTGCCCGAATAGATGCGCGCGAAGGTGAGCGAGCCGACGAACGGATCGTTCATGATCTTGAACGCCAGCAGCGACAGCGGCGCGTCGTCGGAGGCCGGACGCGAATCCGGGGTCTCGCCGTCGAGCTTCACGCCCTGCACGTCGGGAATGTCCAGCGGGCTGGGCAGATAGTCGACAACCGCGTCGAGCAAGGGCTGTACGCCCTTGTTCTTGAACGCCGAGCCGCAGACGATCGGCACGAACGACATGGAGAGCGTACCCTTGCGGATCAGCCTCTTCAGCGTCGCGACGTCGGGCTCATTGCCCTCTAGATACTGCTCCAGGACATCGTCGTCCTGCTCGACGACCATCTCGATCAGATCACTGCGGTACTTGGCCGCCTTTTCGGCCATGTCCGCGGGAATGTCCTGATATTCGAACTTCGCGCCCAGGCTCTCTTCGAGCCAGATGATCGCGCGGTTCTCGACCAGATCGACCAGGCCCTTGAAGCCGCCTTCCATGCCGATCGGCAGGTACAAAACGGCCGGACGCGCGCCCAGGCGCTCGATGATCGAGTCGACGCAATAGTAGAAGTCGGCGCCGGTGCGATCGAGCTTGTTGACGAAGCACATCCGCGGCACGCCGTACTTGTCAGCCTGGCGCCACACCGTTTCCGACTGCGGCTCGACGCCGGCGACGCCGTCGAAGCACGCCACAGCACCGTCGAGCACGCGCAGCGAACGCTCGACTTCGATGGTGAAGTCGACGTGCCCAGGGGTGTCGATGATGTTGATCAGGTGCTCGGGGCCCTTGCCGTCCTCGGCCTTCCACTTGCACGTGGTCGCAGCCGACGTGATCGTGATCCCGCGCTCCTGCTCCTGCTCCATCCAGTCCATCGTCGCGGTGCCTTCGTGCACTTCGCCGATCTTGTAGGACTTGCCGGTGTAATAGAGGATGCGCTCGGTCGTCGTCGTCTTGCCGGCGTCGATGTGCGCCATGATGCCGATGTTGCGATAGCGGTCGAGCGGATGGCTGCGGGCCATGATCGTAGCTTCCTTGGAAATGTGGGGAGCCGGCCGATCCGGCTGCCCGCTATGTAGGTAATAAAATTACCAATGCCAGATCGCCGGCCCCGCCGCAGCGGAGCCGGCCGATCCAGTCGTGCTTACCAGCGATAGTGGCTGAAGGCGCGGTTCGCTTCCGCCATGCGGTGCGTGTCTTCGCGCTTCTTGACCGCGTTGCCGCGGTTGTTCGACGCGTCGAGCAGCTCGCCCGACAGACGAGCCGACATGGTGTTTTCCGAACGCGAACGCGCTGCCGTGATCAGCCAGCGGATCGCGAGCGCCTGCGCGCGCTCCGGACGCACCTCGACGGGAACCTGATAGGTCGCACCGCCGACGCGGCGGCTGCGGACCTCGATGCCCGGCTTGATGTTGTTGAGCGCTTCGTGGAACACCGCGAGCGGGTCCTTCTTGGCGCGGGTTTCGACGGTGTCGAGCGCGGTGTAGACGATGCCTTCGGCGACCGACTTCTTACCGTCCAGCATGACGCTGTTCATGAACTTCGACAGAACCTCATCCCCGAACTTGGGATCAGGCAGGATTTCCCGCTTTTCGGGACGACGACGACGAGCCATCTTGAACTTTCCTTTACAAACTTCAGCCGATCCGGAACCCGTCCGGGGCTTACTCTGGCTGTGTGATTACTTCGGGCGCTTCGCGCCGTACTTCGAACGGCTCTGCTTGCGATCCTTGACGCCCTGCGTGTCGAGCACGCCGCGGAGCACGTGGTAACGCACACCGGGAAGGTCGCGCACACGGCCGCCACGGATCAGGACCACCGAGTGCTCCTGAAGGTTGTGGCCTTCACCGGGGATGTAGCTGATGACTTCGCGCTGGTTGGTCAGGCGAACCTTGGCCACCTTGCGCAGAGCCGAGTTCGGCTTCTTCGGAGTCGTCGTGTAGACGCGCGTGCAGACACCACGCTTCTGCGGGTTCTGCTCCATCGCAGGGACCTTGGACTTGGCCTTCTGCGGGTCACGGCCCTTGCGGACCAACTGGTTAATCGTCGGCATGAAGCCCTTCACCTTTATGTTACCAGAGAAACCTGGCGGTTACTTTGCCGGGAGCCATTGTTAGCGAATGCGAAAAAGGACCGACGGCGCACCTTTCGGTGTCCCGGGCCCACGTCTTCCGGCAACGTTCAGCTCTTGCCCGCACGGCACGAATGCCGGGTGAGCGGGCGCGCCTATAGACGGGGAGTCGGAAACGGTCAACGGGGGGCGGCGGCGCAAAGAGGGCGACCGACGTCGCCAAAACACCATATCCGCTCCTTTACGCCCCGCTAACTCGCATGAGGTTAGGACGCCGGCATGCAACGGGCCGGCTTTTCCATTCCTGTCGCCGCCGCTGGGGGCGGACGGCCGCCTCATGCAACGATGCTGATGCTGGCGGGGCTGGCGATCGCCGGCAGCCCGATCAACGCTACGCTCCTGCCGTTGATCGTCGGTTTTCTGATCGCCCGGCGGGCACCGCTTGGGCTGTGGCTGATCGCCCCCCTCACCGTCCTGCTCGCGGTCATGGCCTTCCGCCTGGCCGGACTGCCCTGGGCCGATCTCTCGAAATTCTATATCGGGCAGGCCGATGCATCGCCGCGGCTGTCGAGCGATGCGCCGTCGCTCTGGGCGATCCTCCAGGCACTGCCATGGATCAATCGCCTGCCGTTCGCGGGCCTCGCCCTGGCCTCGGCCGTCGGCGCGGCCGCCTGGCTGACCGCGCGGTTCGCCCGGCGCCGCCCCAGCGATCGCGATCTGGTGGCGCATGGTGCGGCGACGAGCCTCCTCCTCGTCGGGCTACTGCCGGGCATGCACTGGAACAGTTTCCTTCCGGTCGCCGCGCTCGCCGTGTTGGCGGCGCTTCTGGTCGACGATAGACGGTCATGGGCGATCGCCGCCCTCGTGGTGATCGGAACGTCACTGGGTCTGGCCAGCCATCTGACGGGAATGGAGGCCTGGGCGATGCTCGGCGCAGTACCGATGATCGTCGCGACGGTGCTGGCCGGCCGTCGGTTCCTCGTCTCGCCCGCCAACGACAACGGCCTGCCGCTCAACCCGCTCCGGACCTATCCCGCGTGACGCGCGACTTGATAGGGAAGCGCAAGCGAGAATCGGGATTCGCAAAGGGGTTTCAGATGTTCAACAAGCGTGAAGACGCGCCCGCGTCGACCTATCAGCCCGCCGCCACGACCGCGCGCCGCACCAACGGCAGCTCCAACACCGGATTTTCGGTGATCGGCGCCGACCTGGTCATCACCGGCAATGTCCGCGCCACCGCCGACCTGCATATCGAGGGGCGGATCGAGGGCGACCTCGATTGCGGCAATCTGGTGGTCGGAGCGGAAGCGGTCATCCAGGGCCAGGTCCGTGCGGACAGCGCGCGTATCGCCGGCCGCATCGAGGGCACGGTGTCGATCCGGCAGCTGACCGTCGAATCGGGCGCGCGGATCACCGGCGATGTCGAATATGAGACGATCTCGCTCGAAACCGGCGCGCATGTCGACGGCCGGCTCAAGCATTTCTCGGCCAAGGCCGCGACCGCGGCGCCGGCCACCCCGGTGCTGGGCGCGCCGCGCGAATTCAAGATGATCGACGCACCCAGCGAGGAAGAGGCGGCTTGATCGGCCGCTAGATCGTCATGTTCGACATCACCGCGTCATAAGCGGACTGCGCCGTGGCGATGTCGACCGCGAAGCCGATCCACATCGCGGTCAGCACGATGACCGATACCCAGAAAGCCGGGGCGCGGACCGCAACCTTGCCGAGCACGACATGCGCGACGCTGTGGATGACGCGCAGGAGGACGTAGATCCAGGCGAGCACGACCTGGACGCGATCGGCCTGATGCGTGATCAGCAGCAACGGGATGAGCGCGTAGAACAGTACCGGCGCTTCGAAGAGGTTGCGCAGATTGTTGGCCGGCATCTCAACCGGCTGGAAATAGCGTAGCGCCGCCTCTCCCGTGGCGAAATCCTCGGGCCGCGGGGGGTGCTTCTTCATATGACCCGCCCGCGCGACCGCAACCCACACCATCACGACCAGGCTCAGCACGGCCAGCGCGATCGTCGGCCAGAGTATGCCGAATGGCTGCATCCCCATCCCTCCCGTTTCTGTTAGGAACAGGCTGCACCGACGCACGGAGGAATGGAATGGCCGACTGGACGCTGCCGATGGACGGAGGATGCCGCTGCGGCAGGGTGCGCTTCCGGGTCAGCGCGCCACCAATGTTCAGCGCAGTGTGCCATTGCACCGGATGTCAGAATATGACCGGTGGCGCCTATTCGACCACCATTGCCGTGCCGCGCAGCGGGTTCGCCCTGACCGAGGGCGAAACGGCGGTCGGCGGCTTGCACGGCGAACGGCTGCACCACCAGCATTGCGCCCACTGCAAGAGCTGGGTCTATACCGACTTCGACCCCGACATGGGCTTCGTCAATGTCCGCGCGACGATGCTCGACGACCCGAGCTGGGTAACGCCGTTCGTCCAGAACTATACCAGCGAGGCACTGCCCTGGGCACTGGTCGACTCGCCGCATTCGTACGAGAAATTCCCGGCGATGGAGGAATTCCAGCCGCTGCTCGCTGAATTCGCCGAGCGTCACGGCGGGGCCTAGCTGCCTGGCCGAATACGGTGCGGCAACCGACACGCATCGCGTCCCGGCGATCCGATTTCACGGCGAGGGGACAAGGGAGAGGCGATGAACGCGACCGCCCCATCCCGATCAGATGTGCAGCGCCTTTCCATAAGCGCCGAGCACGCTTTCGTGCATCATCTCGCTCAAGGTCGGGTGCGGGAACACCGTCTCCATCAGCTCGGCCTCGGTCAATTCGCCGGTCTTGCCGATCGTATAGCCCTGGATCAGCTCGGTGACCTCGGCGCCGATCATGTGCGCACCCAGCAGTTCGCCGGTCTTGGCGTCGAATACCGTCTTCACGAAACCCTCGGGCTCGCCCAGCGCGATCGCCTTGCCGTTGCCGATGAAGGGGAAGTTGCCGACCTTGACGTCATAGCCCGCTTCCTTGGCCTTGGCCTCGGTCAGGCCGACGCTGGCGATCTGCGGGTGGCAATAGGTGCAGCCCGGGATGTTCCTCGGGTCCATCGCGTGCGGGTGCTTGCCGGCGATCGCCTCGACCGCGATCACGCCCTCGTGGCTCGCCTTGTGCGCGAGCCAGGGCGGCTGCGTCACGTCGCCGATCGCGTATAGGCCGTCGACATTGGTCTTGCACATGCCGTCGGTGACGATGTGCCCGCGGTCGGTCTTCACGCCGAGCTCTTCGAGGCCGATATTCTCGGTGTTGGGCAGGATGCCAATCGCCACGATGACGTGGCTGAAATCGGCTGTGGTGACTTTGCCGTCCTTGTCCTTGATCGAGGCCTTCACGCCGCCAGCGGTGACGTCGAGCTTCTCGACGCCGGCCTTGGTCATGATCGTCATGCCCTGCTTCTTGAGTGCTTTCTCGAGGAAAGCGGAGACATCGGCATCCTCGACCGGAACCACGCGATCGAGCATCTCGACCACCGTGACGTCGGCACCCATGTCCTTGTAGAAGCTGGCGAACTCGATGCCGATCGCGCCCGAGCCGATGACCAGCAGCTTCGACGGCATCTCGCTCGGAGTCATCGCATGGCGATAGGTCCAGACCCGCTTGCCGTCGGCCTTGGCGAACGGCAGGTCGCGGGCACGTGCACCGGTCGCGACGATGATGTTCTTGGCACTGAGCTCGGTCTTCTTGCCGTCCTCGGCGGTGACGGTCAGCCCGCCTTTCCCGGTCAGCTTGCCGACGCCCATATGGACGGTGATCTTGTTCTTCTTCATCAGGTGCGTGACGCCCTGATTGAGCTGCTTGGCGACACCCCGCGAGCGCTTCACGACCGCGTCGAGGTCGGCACTGATCTTGTCGGCGACTAGGCCATAATCCTTGGCATGCTGCATATAGTGATAGATCTCGGCCGAGCGCAGCAGCGCCTTGGTCGGGATGCAGCCCCAGTTGAGGCAGATGCCGCCAAGCAATTCGCGCTCGACGATCGCGGTCTTGAGCCCGAGCTGCGCCGCGCGGATCGCCGCGACATAACCGCCGGGGCCCGAGCCGAGGACGATGAGATCGTAGGTTTCAGGCACTGGGGAGGTCCTTGGTTAAAAACGGGGAGGATGTGGGAAGCGGACGTACATCAGGCCAGGGCCTGACGAGCGTCGCCGAGCCCAACGAAAACGAAACGCCCTTCGGCGACCTTGGCCATTGCTTCGCCGTGACGATCGCGTTTCCAGGCTTCGGTGGCGATGGTAAGCGACGTGCGCCCCTCCCCCACCAGTTCGGCCCAGACCGAGAGTTCGTCGCCGATATCGGCGGGCGCCAGGAACTGGAAGCCGTCGGCGGCGACCACCGGCGCGCGCTTGCCGGTGCGGCGCGAGGCGAGGCTGCCGCCCGCGAGCGACATCTGGCCGAACAGCCAGCCGACGAACGCGGTGCCATAGGGATTGGCGTCGGCAGCCATCACCGTGACGCGGATGTCGGGCATCCGGTCGGGCGGCGCGAGCAGCGCTTCGCTCATTCGGCCACCACCGGTCGCGGTTTGCGATCCTGGTCGATCGCGACGAAGGTGAAGCGCGCTTCGGTGACGCGGCGATGGTCGTCGCGGTGGCGATCGCGCGCCCAGCATTCGACGTCGATCGTCATCGAGGTACGGCCGACTTTCGCCAACTGCGCATAGACCGACACCTCGTCGCCGATATGAACCGGCGAATGGAATTGCATCCCGTCCATCGCGATCGTGACCGCGCGGCCGTGCGAGTGGCGCGCGGCGACGAGGCCGGCGGCCGAATCCATCAGGCTCATCAGCCAGCCGCCGAAGATGTCGCCATAGGCGTTGGCGTCGGCCGGCATCGCGGTGACGCGGATCGAGGGCTCGCGCGCGGGCGGCAGGAGCGGTGTGGGGTCGCTCACGGCTCGCGCCGTCCGACGCGGTCGGCACGCCAGGAATCGAGGAACGGCTTGAACCCGAACGCGATTACGAACGCCATCGCTACCAGCCCGATCGGCCAGATCGTTTCCTTCCCCTGCGGATAGCCCCAGGCCGCCAGCGACGTGATGAGGTAGGTCACGATCGCGCTGGCGACCATGTAGCAGGCCTCGGCAAGGGTCCGCGCGGACATGAGGTCAGCCTCAGGCAAGCATGCCCAGGGGCGCTTCGATCAGCGCCTTGAACGCCTGCATCAGCTCGGCCCCGTCGGCCCCGTCGATCGCGCGATGGTCGAAGCTGCCGGTCGCCGACATGAGGGTTGCGACGCCGAGCGCGTCGTCCACGACGTACGGGCGCTTCTCGCCCGCGCCGATCGCCATGATCATGCCCTGCGGTGGATTGATCACTGCCTCGAACTGCTTGATCCCGAACATGCCCATGTTCGAGATCGAGGCGGTGCCGCCCTGATATTCCTCGGGCTTGAGCTTGTTGTCGCGGGCACGAATGGCGAGATCCTTCATCTCGGTCGAGATCGCCGCGACGCCCTTGGTATCGGCGTGCGTGACGATCGGCGTGATCAGCCCGGAGGGAGTCGAGACCGCAACCGAGATGTCGGCGCGCTGGAAGCTGATCAGCTGGTCGGGCGTGAACATCACGTTGCACTTCGGCACCTGGATCAGCGACGCGGCGAGCGCCTTGATCAGCAGGTCGTTGACCGAGAGCTTCACGCCGCGCGGCTCGAGGCTCTTGTTGAGATCCGCCCGGAGCTTGAGCAGCGCGTCGAGACGGATGTCGACGGTCAGATAGATGTGCGGAACCTGCTGCTTCGATTCGGTCAGGCGGCGCGCGATCGTCTTACGGACGTTCGACAGCTTGGTCGCCTCGTGCGGGATATCGGGGATCGCGGCGGGCTTGGCGGGCGAGGGCGCCGCGGCGGCTTCGGCGGGAGCGGTGGCGCTCGGCGCGACGGCGCCGGGCTTCGCGCCCTCGACGTCGGCGCGGACGATCCGGCCGTTCGGTCCCGAACCGGTCACCGAAGCGAGGTCGACGCCCTTCTCGGCGGCGACGCGGCGGGCGAGCGGGCTCGCCTTGACGCGATCGCCCGACGCAGCGGGCGCCGATGACGGAGCCGGCGGCGCGGTAGGAGCAGGCGCGGGCGACTGAGCAGCCTCGGCCTTGGGAGTTTCCGCCTTCGGGGCTTCGGCCTTGGGCGTCGCCTTCGCGGCGGAGGCGTCCTCGCCCTCGGCGGCGAGGATCGCGATGACCTGGCCGACCTTCACATTGTCGGTGCCTTCGGGAACGACGATCTCGGCGATGACGCCTTCGTCGACCGCTTCGAATTCCATCGTCGCCTTGTCGGTCTCGATCTCGGCCATCAGGTCGCCCGACTTGACGGTGTCGCCGGCCTTGACCAGCCATTTTGCCAGCGTGCCCTCCTCCATCGTCGGGGAAAGCGCGGGCATCTTGATCTCGATGGGCATTCTGCGTCCTCTCGGGCGTCCTGGGGAGGCGGACTATGAACGGGCTCCTTTGCGCCCGGGAGGCTCCGGGTCAAGACCGGGAGCTTGCGCCGATGCGCGTTCCACGCCACCTATCGGCGCGAACGAGAGGGGCCGGGCCACATGCGCATCTATCTGGTGGTGGTTGATGACAGCCCCGAGGCCGAGGTCGCGCTGCGCTTCGCGGCGCGGCGCGCGGTCAAGACCGGAGGGGGAGTCGAGATCCTCTCGATCCTGCCGCCGCAGGAATTCATCGCGTTCGGCGGTGTCCAGGCGACGATCGAAGCCGAAGCGCGCCAGCACGCCGAAGCGATCATCGCCGGCGCTGCAGGCACGTTGTTCGAGGAATCGGGGCTGAAGCCCGCGATCACACTCAAGCAAGGCGACGGGCCCAAGGTCATCCAGGAAGCGATCGAGGCAAATCCCGAGATCGCCGCGCTGGTGCTGGGCGCCGCGGCAAGCGGATCGCCCGGTCCGCTGGTCAGCCATTTCGCGGGCAGCGACGCAGGGAAATTGCCGATACCGATCATGGTCATCCCTGGCAGCCTCGATCGCGAGGCGATCGACCGGCTGAGTTAAGCGAACTGGGCGCGCTATTCGTTTGGCGGGCGAATGACGACACCCCTGCCCAGCGGTTCGACTTCGACGCGATCAAGCTGGTCGATCAGATCGGCGAACATGTCATCATTCTCGATCGGAAAGTGGCGGTTGAATCCTCCACCAAGCAACTGCAAGTCGCGTCCGGTTAGAAAACCGAACGCAACTACGCGTTCGACGACCATGTCGTACACCTCCTGTTACAGAAGCGAACGAATTTCGATTGGGTTAGTGCCAATCGTTACAGCCATGACGCACAATATTTGCGCAATATATCGACCAGCGATCGACGCTTTGTTGTCCCAACGTGCGCTTGCCAGATGCATCTTCACGACGCAGTCTTGCCCCTTCAAAAAGGGGAAGAAAATGCGCAAGGCCCTGATGGTCGCTCCGCTCCTGCTCGTTTCCGCAGCGCCGCCGGCCGAACACCCCTCGCCCGTCCGGATGAAGGCGACGGTCAGCGCGCTGGTAGCGTTTGGGACCCGGCATTCGCTGTCCGATTCCAACGATCCCAAGCGCGGAATCGGCGCCGCGCGCGCCTGGGCCAAGGCGCAGTTCGATGCGATCGGCGTGGCGTGCGGCGGATGTCTGACGAGTGAGACGATCGCGCGCGATTTCACTGGCCCACGCGCGCCCAACGGCGTCCGGATCGTCGACGTGCTGGGCGTCCAGAAAGGCAGCGACCCCAATCGCGTGGTGATCGTCGGCGGGCATATCGATTCGATGAACGGCGACGTGATGGATTCGAAGGCCGACGCGCCAGGCGCCAATGATGATGCATCGGGCGTGTCCGTCGTGCTGGAAGCCGCGCGCATCCTGTCGAAACACAAGTTCCGCGCGACGATCGTCTATGCCGCCTTCTCGGGCGAGGAGCAGGGACTGTATGGCGGCACGTTGCTTGCCGACACCGCCAAGGAACGCGGTTGGCAGGTCAGCGCGATGCTCAACAACGACATCGTCGGCAATTCGATCGGCAAGGACGGCGTGGTCGCCAACAAGACCGTTCGCGTGTTCTCCGAAGGCATCCGCGAGAGCGAAGACCTGAAGGCGGACCTCGCACGGCGAATGAACGGGGGCGAGGACGACGGCCCTAGCCGCGCGCTGGCCAAGACGATCGACCAGGTGGCGGCAGGCATTCCCGGCGGACTCGACGCGTTCATCGTGCGACGCCCCGACCGGTTCGGCCGTGGCGGCGACCATATGCCGTTCCTCGAATTGGGCTATCCCGCGATCCGCTTTACCGTCGCTGCCGAACGCTGGGACGGACAGCATCAATATGTCCGCACAGAGAAGGGCGTCGCTTATGGCGACACGATCGACAAGATGGACTTCGTCTATCTAGCGAAGGTCGCGGCGATCAACATCGAGACGATCCGCCGGCTGGCCTCCGCGCCCGCGGCGCCCGACGGCGTCACCGTCGCGGGCGCGCTGTCGCGCGATACGACGGTCCGCTGGCAGCCGGTCGCCGGCGCCGCGAAGTATCGCGTCCATTGGCGCCGCGCGGATACCCAGAACTGGACGATGAGCCGCGATGTCACGGGGGCTAGCGAACTGGTGTTGAAGAACGTGCCGATCGACGACAATTTCGTCGGCGTTTCGGCGGTCGCGGCGGACGGCTCGGAGAGTCTGGTCACCTTCGCCGGCCCGGCGTCGCGGCGGTAGGGGCGATCAGGCGCGCGGCCGTGTCAGGCGCACCCGTCGCCAAGCGGACCAGACGGCAAGCGCTCCGACAACGCTCATCAAGGTGCCAAAGGCTGCACCGATCCACTCACGATGCGCGAGGTCCGATACCGTTCCAAACAGGAAATACAGGCACAGCAATGCGGGCGGCAGCACTCGCCAGTGGCCGTCCGGCAAACCGCGCTGTCCGAGGTGGCCCATGAGCCAGAAGAACAAGATCGCCACAACGACGAAAGCGATCACATAAGGTATGTCGCTGGGGACAATGGAATCCATTCGGCGACAATAAGCTTGGCGGATTCTCGCGCAACCTCGCCTGCCCCCTATCGCGACCGCCCTCGCCCAGACACCGGCCAGATCGCGTCGAGCGTCTGGCCGCGAACCGCATGGTAATTGTCGTAGAGATTGACCGTAGGGTCACAATGCGGCGTGCGGAGCGACACGCGGTCACCCAGCGCGAGCGCGCCTGGCACGGTCATTAGCGCGCCATGCTCGTCGCCCATCAGGAAGAAGCGCGCGGCCTCATCTGCGCCGGCTTCCACCGTAGGCAATGGCCCATCGGTCGCCATCGACTTGATCCCGGCGTCGAGCGTAAAGAGGCCCGGCGTGTTGGCGCTGATCACGCTGGTGTCGATCATCAGCGAGGTCTCGAACGGGATCGGCGCGCCTTCCTCCCCGGTCAGGTCGCAGGCGCGATATTCGTCGTCCATGAAGACATAAGAGCCGACCTGGAGCTCGGTGAAGACGCCCAGCCCCGCGTCGATGCGATGCGTGCCGGTGCCGCCGCCGGTCACGATCGCAGGCTCTCCGCCCGCCTCGGTCAGCGCAGCGATCACCGTGCGCAGATAGTCGACGCGCTCGCGCATCGCCGTCTCGCGCTCGGCATAGGAAGGGATGTGCTGGTGCGAGCCGCAATAGAATTGCAAGCCGCGATACACGAGCGCGGGGAGCGAACGGATCACCTCCAGCAATTCGACTGCGGTTTGTGGCGAGGCCACGCCGGTGCGGTGGATGCCAGGGTCGATGTCGATGATGACCGAGAGCTTGGCGTCGCCTGCCTGCTCGACCGCGCGGGCGATGGCGCGGGCATTGTCGGGATGGTCGACCACCGTCATCAATCCTGCCGAGCGCAGGTTGAGCGCGGCGAGCCGCTCGACCGCGGCCGCGGGCACGACCGGCGAGGTGATGTGCAGGCCGGTAATGCCGCCCTCGGCCAGTGCCTCCGCCTCGCCGATCTTGGCGCAGCACTGCCCGATCGCGCCGGCCGCGAGCTGGCGTTTGGCGATGTCGACGCTCTTGTGCGTCTTGGCGTGCGGGCGGAGCTGGAGCCCGTGCGTTGCGGCGAACTCGGCCATCCGCGCGATGTTGCGGTCGAGGCGGTCGAGATCGAGGACGAGGACAGGCGTATTGAGGTCGCGGCGCGATCCCTGGCGGCCGATCAGATGGGCATGGAGATCCAGGTCGTTCACGTACGTCAGCTCCGGGCGGGAGGGGTCAGGCCGAACAATCGGGCGAGGTCCTCATTGACGAATTTCTGCCCCGGGTCGACCGTTTCGCGCACCCTGAGGAAATCGCCGGTGCGCGGGTAGAGGCGCGCGACGTCATCGGCCGTCAGGGTGTGGCGCTTGGCCCAGTGCGGCCGCCCGCCCGAGGCACGCAGCACCGCCTCCATCTCCACGAACAGGTCGCGCCACGGCATCTTGGCATATTGGTGGAACGAGATCGACGCGGCCGGGCCGGCGTGGAACGGGCTCATCCAGATGTCGTCGGCCGCGGTCAGGCGGAATTCGAACGGAAAGGCGACCGGGAGTTTGCGGCGGCGGATATAGGAGATCGCTTCCATCAGCGTCGGCAGACCGGCGGCGCGCGGCACTTCATATTCCATCTCTTCGAAGCGGATCGTGCGCTCGGAGGGAAAGATGCGCCAGGCCGGGCCGACGCGCTGCGTCGCCTTGCCGCTCATCTTCATCATGAAGCGCTGCAGCGACGGGATCAGCCGCGGCACCCGCCGGCCGATCTCGCAGATGTTGCGGAAGACCGATTCGTCGATGTCGGTCGTGTGCTTGAGGTCCCCGCTCCCCTCGACCGGGTGCAGCGTCTTGAAGATCACGTGATCGGCATAGGGAAAGACGAAGAATTCGAAATGGCGCGTCGCGGCACCGAGCTCTTCCCAGCGCTCGGCCATTTCGGCGAGCGGGCGGCGTTCGATCCGCTCCTCTAGATAATAAGCCGGGAGCACGTTGATCCGGATCCGCGTGGCGACACCGAACAGGCCAAGCGAGAGCCGCTGTGCCTGGTAGAAATCCGGATTCCGTTCCGCGTCGCATTCGATCAGGGTGCCGTCCGCAAGCATCAGCTCGAACCCGCAGGCCTGGGTCGAGAGACTCCCGAGATCGGCGCCGGTGCCGTGCGTGCCGGTAGCGGTGGCGCCGGCCAGCGACTGCGGATTGATGTCGCCCTGATTGATCAGCGACAGCCCCTTGGCCCACAATGCCTCGGTCAGCCGGTCGAGCCCCCAGCCCGCGGGCACCCAGGCGGTGCGGCGATCGGGCGCGATTTCGATCGCGCCTTCGTAATCGGCCATGCTGAGCAAAGTGCCCGAGGTCTCGCACAGCGGCATGAAGGAATGGCCGGCGCCGGTCACGCGCACCTTGTCGGAAGCCTGGACCAGAGCGGCGAGATCGGCGCGGGTTTTGGGCCGTTCGATACGCCGCGGCCGGGCGTCGACGCTGCCGGACCAATTGCGCCACTCCATGCCGTCAGTCTCCTTCGTCCGGTCAGTCGAAATGCTCGAGGTAGCGCGCGAACATCACGCACACCTCGCGGTTGATCATGGCGGCGTCGCGGTCGGGTTCCTCGACCACCATTTCGCTCGCCGAATAGCCGAGTTCGACGATCAGGCGGCAGGCGACCTGCAGCCGTTGGTCGCTGGTATTGGGATATTGCCGGCGGATCATGTCCGCGAAGGTGCCCGCGACCATGTCGCGCGAGCGAATCCGTAGGTCGTTGAGCATCGGCACCGCGCGCAGCGCACGGCCGATCGCGATGCCGCCGGGAAACTCGCGGTGGATCGCAACCATGCGCTCCTGGATCGCGATGCTCTTGCCGAGCCGCTCCTCGAACGTGGCGCCCGACATGCCGCCGGCCTCGACCCAGGCCAGCACCTCGTCGTCCTGCGCGCGCATCAGGCGGTCGCCGAGCTCCTTCAGCACCGCATATTTGTTGGGGAAATAGCGATAGAGCGCGGGCGGGGTCAGCCCGGCGCGTTGGCAGATCAAATTGGTGGTGAGCTGTTCGAACCCGATCTCGCCCAGCAATTCGCCGGCGACGTCGAGGATCAATTCGAACGTGTCCTGGCCGCGCGCCTGGATCGGGCGATGCTTGGTCGACAGCGGGATGGCGGCGCGGCGGCGCTTGGTCGAGCCGGTGGAGGATGCAGGGTTCGTCATGCGGCGACGGAGTGGCGTCCGGCCCGGACAAAGTACAGCAGGATGACGACAACGAGCGACGTGGCCAGCAAGCCGATGCCGAGCGTCAGGCATTGGCGCACATCGCTCTCGCCGACGAACAGCGACGCCAGGAACGGCCCCGCCGCGCAACCGAGCAACGCAGCTCCCGACCCGAACATCGCCGCGCGCCGTGTCGGATCGGCGTGGATGACGAGCGGGGTGTAGAAGGGCGAGGCGAACATCCAGAGGAAACCGAACAGCGCGGATATGGCGAGGAAGACGGTGACGCCGGGCAGCGCCGCCAAGGCGACCATCGCCGCCATCATGCCGGCCAGTGAGACGACAAGCACCGGCGCGGTCGGCAATCGGCCGGCGGTGACGGTCGCGACGAAACCGCCGACGACCTGCGCCGCGAGCGACAGCGACAACGCGACCCCGGCGGTGCCAGCCGGATGCCCGGACTGGCGCGACAGCGGCTCGACATAGATCCAGACAGCGAGGATCCCGGCATTGAACGCGAACCCGGCGGCAAGTGCGACGAGGCCGCGCAGGCTGGGACGACCGGTCGGCTGGTCAGGGCCGACCGGCAAGGTGGCCAGCGTTCCAGGAACCGCGAGGCCGACGACCGCGGTCGCGACACCGATCGTCGCCAGCACGCCAAATCCCACCCCGACCCCTGCCTGCCCTTCGACCAGCGCGCCGAGCGCGGCAACGATGATCGCTTGCGCCAGCGTTTGGACGGTGAGGTAGATCGCCGCCCAGCGCTCGGGGCGCGACGAGCGCACGATCATCGCGGTCATCAGCCAGATCAGCGCGCCGCTCGGCAGACCGTTGAGCCCGCGCACCGCGACCACCGCCCAGCCGTCGGCGACGATCGACAGCGCGTTGAGCGCCGCCATCGCGACTCCGCACAGCAGGGTCAGCAGCTTGAGCCGCTTCAGGCCCCAGAGCGGGCCGGTGACGGCCGCGGCGATACCCATCGAGAGCAGTTCGGCGGTGCCCGCTTGTCCCAGTTGCGCCGGACTGATCCGCCCCGACGCCTCGAGTCCGCCGAGCAGCAACGGGCCGACCCCGGCGAACAGGATGCCGGCCACGCCTGCGAACAGGATCGCGGCGATCTGTCCCGCGTCGAGGCGCGGACCGATCCAGCCATGTTCGGGGTCGGTCGCCAAGCCAGTCATCCAACGCGTCCGATCAGTAATGCGCGCGGAGATAGAGGCCGTAGGTCCGCGGCGGCCCGACGCTGATCACGTCGAAGCCGAGCGTCGGGATCGGGGTCATGTCCGAGATGTTGGTCTCCCCGAAGATGTTCTTGCCCCAGATCCCGATCTCCAGCTTGTCGTGGACGAGCTGGACGCCGAAGCGGCCGTCGACATAGACACGACCCTGATCGCTCAGCCGCGGCGTGTTGGCAGTGTCGAAGAAGACCTTGCTGCGATAGCTCGAACTGATGTCGAAGACGAGAGCGCCGAACGATACCGGCTGGACATAATTGACCCCGGTCTGGACGCTGACATGCGGCGCCGAGGGCAAGGTATTGCCCGAATAATCGGCCCCTGCGGAAATGAAGTCGCGGTAGGTCGCGTTGAGCAGTGCGGTGTTCATCGAAATGGTCAGGCCCCTGGCCGGGGTCGCTTCGAGTTCGAGTTCGGCGCCATAAATGCGCGCAGCCGACGCGTTGGTGAACAACTGCCGGGTAATCGCACCATCGGCCACCGCGGTGTACACCTGCAGGTTCTTATAGTCGTAATAGAAGGCGGCCAGGTTCGCGCGCAGCGTGTGGTCGAGCAATTCGCTCTTCAGACCCGCCTCGTAGGCGTTGACGGTTTCGTCCTTGTACGGGCCGATATCCGCGACATTGCCGGTCTGGCCGCTGAAGAAGCCACCGCTCTTCGTCCCACGGCTATAGCTCGCATAGACATTGACGTCGGGGGTGATGCGATAGCGCAGACCGAATTTACCCGAGACCGAGTCGAACGTCTTCGATCCGTCGAAGGTGAAAAGCGGTTGGGGAAGACGGGTTTCAGCGCTGACGTAATGGAAATCCTTGTGGTCGGCCGAGTAACGCAGGCCGAGGGTCGCCGTCAGCCGATCGGTCAGGTCGTAATCGAGTTGCCCGAACGCGGCATAGCTGTCGGTTTTTTGGGTCAACGGCCAGACGAAACGACCAATGCCCTGCCCGGGATCGGGCGGCAGGAAATTCAGCACGTCATATGCGGAATCATTGCTGAGACTATCGTGCGCGTAATAGAGGCCAAGCACGTAGCGCAGCTTGGGCTTGCCGCTCGATTGCAGGCGCAGTTCCTGGCTGAAGGTGTTCTGCCGGGCGATATAGCTGGCGGTGATGACCGGGAGCGGGTTGGCGTCGGTATCTTCCTGATCGTTGCGGTCGGCATGCTGGTAGCCGGTGACCGCGACGATATCGGCCGAACCGAGATTGACCGTCAGCGTGTTGGCGACAGTGAACAGGTCGACCTTGTCCTTGCCTTCGAAGCTGTAATCGCCCTCGTACAGGTTCTTGCTGGCATTGGCGTAGCCCACCGCATTGGTGCAATTGGCAGTGCCGTAATACGCCGGCGCGCACAGCCCGTCCGGACCGGCGACGTCGGCGCTTACCGGGAATAGCCCGCGGTTATAGGCCCAGATCGATCCGCCGCGCGACTTACCGACGGTCACCGCCAGATCGTCGGTGATCGAGGTCGAAGGCGTGAAATGCATGCTCCCGCGCACCGCCCAGCGATCGGCATTGTTGCCGCGATTGCCGGTCAGGCGATTGACCGAATAACCGTCATCGCGCTGATAGAGGCCGGCGACTCGGATCGACAGCAGATCCTTGGCGAGCGGCACGCTGACCCCACCCTGGAGATTGACCGAATTGAAATTGCCGTACTCGCCGAGGAAGTCGGCCTCAAGTTCGTTGCCCGCCTTGCGGCTGGTGATGTTGACCGCGCCGCCCGTCGTGTTGCGGCCGTAGAGCGTACCCTGCGGACCGCGCAGCACCTCGGCCTGCTGCAGATCGAAGAAGGCGAAGCGCTGCGCCAGCGGCGAGCCGACATAGACGCCATCCGAATAGATACCCACCGCGCTGGCGGTCGCCGGGTTGAAATCGTTGACCCCGACGCCGCGGATGAAGATGCGCGGATTGGCGCCATTGTCGTCGGACTTGATCTGTAAGCCCGGGGTCGCGTTCGACAGGTCGACCAAGTCGAGGATGCGCTTGTTCTCGAGCGTCTTGCCGGTCACCGCGCTGACCGCGACGGGAACGTCCTGAAGGTTTTCCGACCGTTTCTGCGCGGTGACGATGATGTCGTCGACGCGCGGCGCGTCGTCATCCGCCGATGCCGCCGGACTTGCCTGCGATGCATCCTGCGCCATCGCCGACCCGCTCCAGCAGAGCGCCAACAGCGAAACCCCGATCCCGACAGCAAGACGCATAACCACTCCTTTTTCGAGTGAGGACGTCATATAACGGTAGCATATACTATCTTAATCGCAAGGCCGCCGTATGGCCGAAGAAAATATCGATTATATTACATAATAATAATGTCTTATCGAAGATTCCTGACGTCGAACCTCGTAGTGTGAACGAGCTCGAAATCGGGGAATTCCCGCGAAAAGCCCCCGCGATGACAATGATGCGACTCGGGCGGACACCGCCTTCCGAACTTCCTGACCGGCGCCCGGATTGCGGGTGTCGGCGAAGCTGGATGCCCGGTTTTTGGGAACCTTCGGCCCCTTTGGGCGTTTCACGCCCGATTCACGCCGGTCCGTCCATGTCACGGCCGCGTCGACATCCTGAACAATATCATGCCGACGCCCGCCCGGGCAGCCGACCGCGCTCTTGTGCGGATGGCAAGCGACTGCGAACCGGCCTGAGTCGGGTTCCGCGCGCCTGACGGTCGGCTGCTCGACAGTTCGCACCCTCCCGACGCCGGAGACGCCGCGCGCGGCGCCATCGCGCGCAGGAGAGGTAGGGTTATGGACCGGCATCGAACACCCGATAACAAAACGGAGCCCGACCCCGTCGACCAGATGGCACGCGCATCGTTTCCGGCAAGCGGCACGCCCGACTGGACGGGAGCGGGGCGTCGCGCCTTCGCGCAATTCTCCACCTTGGCGCCCGACGACTGGCTGCCTGCCGAGGACCTCGACGAAAAGCTCAACGACCGCGCCGCCAATCATTGGCCGCTGGTCGCGATCAAGGGGCTGCTCGCGATCACGATCGGCGCGGTGTGCCTGGCGCTCGACGTGTCCGAACTCAGCACGATGGTAGTCGCCTTCGCGCTCTATTGCTTCGCCGACGGCGTCGCCTCGGCGGTGCTGGCAACCCATCATGCCGGACGTGGCACGCGGTGGGCGTGGCAAGCGGTGACCGCAGTCGTCGCGTTGGTCGCGGGAGCAGTGGCGGTGATCGATCCCGCCATGTCGATCACCACGTTCCTGCGCGTGCTGACCGCCTGGTCGTTGCTGGTCGGGCTGGCGAGCATCCTGGCGGCGGCGCGGATCGAGAATGATCATGGCCGAGCCTGGCTGGTAGGCAGCGGCGTCGCATTGCTGTTCGTGGCAATCGTCACCGGCGTCGCACTGCCGCTCGCCCCGGCGATGGCCGTGCGGTCGATCGCGACGGGCATCCTGGTCGCCGGGCTGCTGACCAGCGGGCTTGCGCTCCAGTTGCGGGCGCATCGTCCGACGACGATCGCCGCGACGGGAAAATAGCGACAGCGTTTCGCGTCCCGATAGGAAAGCGTTTCGCGGCCGTGTCATCTTGCGCCAGCCGGTCCCGCTCTCCATTTCAGGAGGTGGGATCGGCTGCGGCGATCGTCCCGGATCGTCGATCGCCGCCCCGCGTTACAATGCCGATGGCACCGGTTCCCCCGGTGGCACCGGCATACCCCAGGAGACCATGGCGATGACGCTTGCGGACGCTTCCGATACCCTAGACCATCCGATGATCCTGTCGAGCCGAGTGCTCGACACGCCCGTGTACAGCAGCACGCGGCACCGCATCGGCCATCTCGCCGATCTATCGGTCGACAAAGCGACAGGTCAGGTGGTGTTCGCGATCATGTCGTTCGGCGGGTTTCTGGGCATCGGCGAGCGCTTCCACCCGATCCCATGGCCGTTACTGCACTACGATACGAACCTGGGCGGGTTCATCGTCCAACTCGACCAGGTGGTGCTGGAAAAGGCGCCGCATTACGACCGGCGCGAATTGCGCGCGCTGGGGGGCGCCGATCATCACGCCGGCGCGGCGATCCACACTTACTATCGCCCTTATGGCGGGAGACCCCTCGCGTAAGCGTAAGCAGATGGAATCACGCACGAGACGGGTTCAGCCCGTCCCGTGCGCGCTGGCGTCCAGCCGATCCGGTCGTTCGGATTATTTCGTCTTGTGGCTATGCTTGTGATGAAGCGCGACCTTGCCGTGATGGTGCACGACCTTACCGTGATGGTGCGACGGCGCGGCGCCTTCCATGCATTCGTCGGTCACCGTCGCCGAGCAACGGGGAACATCGGCGGCCTGCAGAGCCGGTGCGGCATTGAGTGCGGCGACGATAATCAGATTTGCGATCATGGCACATCCCTGAAAGAAACCGCGGTCCAACGCCACGGCGACCGTCAACGCTCTCCCCGCCAAAATGGTTCCGCAAGCGTTTCGATCCAGGGTCCGACAAGAGACTGCCCGCCACCGCAGATGCGATGGCGGGCAGCCTCCCCCCGATAATGGCTTAGATCAGCGGCAGCCGCAGCTGCACACGCACCGCGGCTTCGGCCGCCATTTCCTGACCGGCGCGCGATAGACCTTCCTGACCACCGGACGCGCCGCGTAGGTCTCGGTGATATATTCGGTGGTCGTGGTGGTCGTGGTCGCGCCAGGGATCACGATCGTCGTCGTGGTGCCCGGCGGCGTGTAATAAGTGCTCGCATAGCCGGCGCGATAGCCCATGCCCGGGGCAACCATCGGCGGAGGCGGAGGCGCCTCGGCATAACGCTCGCTTTCATAGCTGTAGCTGCTCGACCCGCCATAGCCCGGCGCAGGATAGTCTGCGCCGTAAGCCGGCGGCGGCGGAGCCGGTTCGCCATAGCCATTGCTGTCGTCATAGGCATAGCCATCGTCGTAGCGGTCCCAGTCGAGGCCGTACGCCCCGTCATAGACCACCCCGTAGCGATCGACGAGCAGCGCATCGTTATAATAGCGCGTCCAGTAATAGCCCGCCGGCGGCGTCATCAGTCCGTAAAGCTGCCAGTCCCCGATCATGAAATTGGCCGACAGCCAATAGTTCGGGATGCGCTTGCCGCGCTTGATGCGGCTATAGCCGTTCCAGCCACCGGGCGCCTGGACGCCAGCCCACCAATAGCCGCCGACGCGGTTGCCCCAGCGGCTGCGATTCGAGATCCAGCCCTTGTGCCACTGGCCGCCACTGTTCCAATTGCCCGGGTTGCCGGGGCGCGGGCCGTGCCAAGTACCGGGATTGCCCGGACGCTGCCCCTGCCACTGGCCCGGATTGGGGCGCGGCATCGGCTGCCCCTGCGGCGGCTGGCCGCCCCGCCAGCCGGCGGCGGGCGCCCCGTTGTTGCCGAGTCGCTGCGCATCGGCGGCGCTTCCGCCAAAGGCGAGTGCAGCCACAACGGCAGCAATCACTAGGGTTCGCATGGTTAACACTCCCTGTTACCCGGCGCGACCATTAACCATCGGCGCGCGATCAATCTTGGGAATGAGTACCAAAAACCCCGGATTTCCGCCAGTTTTACGCCAGCGTTATGTTTGTCCCGATCTGGATCAGGATTCAGCCGTTAACCCTGTCCGTCAACAATCGGGCGATCGCACCGATTCCGGCAGCGTCCTCTTCGTCGAAGCGCGAAGGCGACGGACTGTCGAGATCGATCACCGCGACGACGCGGTCGCCGGCCACGATCGGCACGACCAGTTCCGAGCGGCTGGCGGCGTCGCAGGCGATATGCCCGGGAAAGGCGTGGACGTCAGCGACCAACTGGGTTTCGCCGGTCGCCGCCGCCGCACCGCACACGCCCTTGCCGAACGGAATGCGGATGCACGCCGCCTTGCCCTGGAACGGGCCCAAGACGAGTTCGTCGCCGACATTGCGGTAGAAGCCGGCCCAATTGAGGTCCGGCAGATATTGCCACAGTAGCGAGGCGACATTCGCCATGTTGGCGACGGGGTCGGGTTCGTCGGCGGTCACCGCGTCACAAGCGGCGAACAGGTCGCGGTAGAGGTCGGGCTTGGAGCCGGCGGCGATGTCGAAGGCGTACATGAGTTGCATGTAGCGATACGCTGGCGTTTTCGGGAGGGGGTCAGGAGCGCCGCTTACGCGGCACCCGCGTCGCCTGTCCCGTATGCCGCGCGGGATATTTCTCCAGCGCGCGCTGCCAGGTCTCGCTGTCGGTCAGCCGCGACTGCACGATACGAAGTTTTTCCCATCCGGGAAGCTGCCGGAGCAGCTGGCGGGCGCTATCGACCAATGCGGGCGGAATGGTCGGACTGAAGGTGATACGACTGACCGCGGCGGGGTCGAGCGGGACGTGGATCCCCTGGTCGTCCTCGCCGGCCGTGGCGATGACGCGGAATTCGGCTTCGTCGCGGAATCCGGCGCGCTTCATGAACGGCAGGCGATGGATGTCGCTGGCGTCGATCGTCGCGATATCGGCGATCCGTACATAATCGACCGGGCCGATCAGGCAGTCGCTGCGGCCCGCGAACATCGCGCAGAACCGCGCCTTATCGAAATGGACGCAGACGCCCGCCGAACCGCCGGCGAATACCTGCCAATGGTGGAAAGTTTCCGGCGCCTCGGTCAGGCATACCGCGCCGACGAAACCGAGATCGAGATGCTCCTGATAGACCGCCATCGCCTTACGATCGTTGGCGTCGACCCAGGCCGACGGACTGACCAACGTGATCCGCATGTTCATCAGCATGTCGATGACCACCGGCAGACTGGTATAGCGGCGCAGGCGTGGAGCAGGCTTGGCCATGGTCGGTTCTCTCAGTCGATATGGACCTTGCCACGGCCGGCCTTGATCGTACTGCGTCCCTTCTTCTCGTCGACGCGCTTCGCCCTGGCGGCCTTGCTCGGCTTGGTCTTGACGCGCTTGGCCTGGCGGACGTGCGCGGCGCGGATCATGTCGACGAGCCGATCGCGCGCGTCCTGGCGATTCGCTTCCTGCGTGCGGAAGCGGCGGGCGGTAACGAGCAACTCGCCCGCCGCGGTCATCCGGCTACCCGCCAGTTCTTTCAGCCGCTGATAGGCATAAGGCACGAGGCCGAGGCGAAAGACGTCGATCCTGAGTTGGACGGCGGTCGCCACCTTGTTGACGTTCTGCCCGCCGGGTCCAGTCGCGGCGAGGAAGCGCTCCTCGACGATCGCGGCGTCGAGCCGATCGGCCCAGCTCGCGCCATCGGCAGCGTCACTCATGACCGAAGCCGGCGGCAACGAAGCGATCCGGGATCGGCGCACGCGCCTCGATCGCGGCCTTGCCTTCGCGCGGGACGATCAGTTCGGCGGCGTGGAGCAGCATGCCCGCCTTGTCCGCGCGGCCATAGACCGGGTCGCCGACCACGGCGATGCCCAGCCCCTCGAGCGCGTGGACGCGGATCTGGTGCGTGCGGCCGGTCGCGGGACGGAATTCGACCAGTGTGCGGCCGCCCTCGCTGCGCAAAACCCGCCAGGCGGTCCGTGCCGGTTTGCCGTCGGGCGCTCCGGTCATCCGCCACCCCTCTTCGCGGGTCGATACCTTGGCGAGCGGCAGGTCGATCATCCCCTCCTCGCCTGACGGCACGCCCTCGAGCACGGCGAGGTAGCGTTTCTCGACCTTGTTCGCCTCGAACGCCTGCTGCAGCCGGGCGTGTGCCTTGGGATTGCGCGAGAGCAACAGGCAGCCCGACGTATCCTGGTCGAGCCGGTGCACCGCCATCGGCCAGCGATGGAAGCCGAAGGTCAGGCTGTCGAGATGGTTCTCCAGGCTGATCCCGCCGCGGCGCGGTGGATCGACCGGCAGCCCCGCGGGCTTGTCGATGACCAACGCCTCACCGTCGAGGAACAACACCCTGTCTGCTAGCATGTCCGCCCCCTTGCCACTCAAGCCGCGCGCGTGCCAGTGGTTGTGCGCTTTGTTTCCCCCCACGGAGCGTGTTGATGCCGTTGCGCTGGCTGCTTGCCGCCCTGTTTCTCATCCTGCCCGCAACCGCTCTTGCGCTGACCCCGGTCACCTTGTGCAACGGTCAGAATATCGAGCCGCTGCCCGACGGGCGGATGCTCGGACATATCCCTTATGCCGAGGGCAACGCCGCCGACATGGTGACGATCCCCGGCAATTTCGGGGTTGGGCGGCCGTGCCAGCTCCATCATGACGCCGCTGCGGCGATGACGGCGTTGCTCGCCGCCGCCGACCAGGTGCCCGACGTCAAAGGGAAATTGCGCGGCATCTCCTGCTTTCGCACCATCGAGCGCCAGCGCCAGATATTCTGCGGCCAGATCGGACCCGGAAAACGCTGCAAGGATGCCGCCGAGCGCGCGCGAAGCTCGGGGCCCCCGGGGTATAGCGAGCACGCCACCGGCTATGCGCTCGATTTCGCGATCCGCCCGCTGACCCGTGGCTGCGGCGATGTCAGCGACTGCATCGCCGATACGCCGCCGGGCAAATGGCTGCTCGAGCACGCGACCGAATTCGGGTTCGAATTGTCCTTTCCGCCGAACAACGCCCAGGGCGTAACCTGGGAGCCGTGGCATTGGCGCTGGGTGGGGATCAACGCCTCCATCCCCGGAGCTGCGACCGCGCGCACGCTGTTCACCACGGCGCGCACGCGCTTTCCCGCATCGCCGGGAATCGCCGACCTGTCGCCCGAATGGCAGAAGGCGATCCAGCCGCAGCCCGCTCCGACCGCGACGCCAACGCCGACCTGGCCGAAATGATCGACCGCGCGATGGATTATTCGCTTTAGAACGACGCCGGAGCTGCCTCGGTGGGATCGAGGATGACGCGCACCGCCGGAAAGCTGCGGTTCCGGCATTGTCGATTGATCGCGGTCAGGCAATCCTCGAGCGTATCGTAAAGCACGGCGTGGCGGGTCGTACCCGACCGCGCGATCCGCTGCCACGCCCAGGCTACGCGGATTCGCCCGCCCGCCAGAATGGCCTGAGCGGGGAATACCTCGTAACAGGAGCGAGCATGGGCCATGCCATCGACAACCGTGCAAATCGCGAGGCGTTCCGCCGGTAACCGGTCGTTAGGGACGATTGCGATCGCTGGGAAAATCGATCGCAACGGTCGGCCACAAGGCTTGTGATACCGGTGTCATATGGGCATGGACGAGCAGATCGCAGCAGTAGCGGAGGGGTGACGATGCAGGAAATCGGTGTAGGACTGATCGGCTACGGGCTGGCCGGGCGCGCCTTCCATGCACCCTATGCCGAGGCCACACCGGGAATGAGCCTGCGTGCGGTGGTCACGCGCGATCCGGCAAAGGTCCACGCCGACCTGCCCCATCTGCGTGTCGTGCCCGATGTCGATGCACTGCTCGCCGAGCCGGGGATCGACCTGGTCGTCGTCGCCAGCCCCGACGCCTTCCATGCCGAGCATGCGCTCGCGGCGCTGGGCACGGGCAAGCACGTCCTGATCGACAAGCCGTTCGCGACCAGTCTGGCCGATGCGCGCAGAGTGGCGGCGACTGCAGAAGCTGCGGGCAAACTGGTAACTGTGTTCCAGAACCGCCGCTGGGACGCGGATTTCCGCACGCTGCAGCGACTGATCGCCGAGGATGCGCTGGGCGACATCGTCCAGCTCGAAAGCCATTTCGACCGTTGGCGTCCGACGCCGACCGGGTTGTGGAAGGAGGAACGCGAGGGTGGCGCCTGGCTCGACCTGGGACCGCATCTGGTCGACCAGATATTGGTCCTGTTCGGGCCGCCGGAGAGCATCTTCCTCGATCTGGCGGCGTTGCGCGCTGACTCCCCTTCGCCCGATTATTTCCACGCGACACTGCGCTATCCCGAACGGCGCGTGATCCTGCACGCGACCAAGCTCGCCGCGCAATTCGGCCTGCGGTTCGCGGTCCACGGCACGCGCGCGAGCTGGATCAAGCACGGCAGCGATCCGCAGGAAGCCGCAACGCTGGCGGGCCGCGCACCAGATGGCGTGGATTGGGGGCTGGACACCGCCGAGGGCGTGCTCACCACCGGCAATGACGGTGCCGTCGTTCCCGTACGCAACGAACGCGGGGATTATCGCCTGTTCTGGCGAGCGCTGGCTGCCGCCATTCGTGGCGAGGAGATGAATCCGGTTCCCGCGACCCAGGCGATAGCGGTGATGGAAGTGCTCGACGCCGGCTTGCGCAGCGCCGCAGCGCGGGCGGAGATCGTCCTCTGACCACGCACGGGCGTGCCAGAGTCTGTTTCAGCAGAGTTGAAACAGTTGCGCAGCGAAGCTGAAAACGACTCTAGGCCGCTCGCGCCTGCTCTTCGATATAGACCGATTTCGGTCGGATCAGGCGCCCCGTCAGCGCTTGTTCGCGGGCATGCGCGATCCAGCCGGCGACGCGACCCATCGCGAAGACGCCGGTGAAGCTGTCCACCGGAAAGCCGGCCGCCTCGAGCAGCAACGCGGTGTAGAATTCGACGTTGGTCTCGATCACCCGGCTCTGCTTGCGCTGACGCAAGGCGGCGAGAGCGATGCGCTCGACCTCCTCGGCGAAAGCCAGACGCCCCTCTACGCGATCGAACGTCTTCAGTGCCGCCTTCAGGGCATCGGCGCGCGGATCGCGGGTACGGTAGATGCGGTGGCCGAAACCCATCAGGCGATCGCCATGGTCGAGCGCGCGATCGATCCACGCGCGCGCATCGCCTTCCGCCGCGATGCCATCGAGCATCTCGATCACTGGTCCGGGCGCACCGCCATGCAGCGGTCCCTTGAGCGCGCCGAGTCCGGCGAGCACCGAGGACGCAAGCCCCGCCTGGGTCGACGCGACGACGCGAGCCGCGAAGGTCGAGGCGTTGAGGCCATGGTCGCTGACCGTCACGAGATAGGCGTCGAGCGCCGCGCCGCCGGTATCGCGGCCGAGCATCCGCACCACATCGGCGGCATGACCGCACGTCGGGTCGGGCGCGATCGCCTCCTGCCCCGCCGCCTGGCGGATCAAGGCGGGGATCAGCACGGCGGGTGCCGCCACCAGACGCAGCGCATCGCCGAACGCAACACCATCGGGCATCGACGCCAGCGCCGCGCGCATCGCGTCATAGACCGGCAGATCGGCGAGCAACGGCAGCAGGGGGCACGTGCGATCGAACGCGTCGACGCGCGCCTGGCCCAGCATCACGGCGAGGCTTTCGGGATCGGGTAGATCCTCGAAAAAGCCGTCGAACAGCAGGTGCACGACCTGTTCGAAGCGCTTGCGCCCTGCCAGCGCCGCGAGCGGATGGCCGCGGATGGTCAGCCGCCCGGCCTCGCCATCGACGTCGGACAGCACCGTCTCCGCCGCGACGACATCTTCCAGACCGCTGTTCATCGACCCAACTCCCTTGACGTGACGCAGCGCACATGGTGGACGTCGAGCTTTCAATCAATCTTGATCAAGTAAATCAACTATGCGGGAATGGCTATCGCGCGAGGAAGCGCTGGCATCGCTGGGGGTAAGGCCGCAGACGCTGTATGCCTATGTCAGCCGCGGGCTGATCGAACGGCGCGCCGGCGCCGACGATCCGCGACGCAGCGAGTATCGCGCCGACGACATCCTGGCGCTGACCAAGCGCCGTGCGCGCGGACGCCGCACCGCCTCGATCGCGGCGAGCGCCATCGCCTGGGGCGAGCCCGTCATCCCGACGCGGATCTCAACCGTGACACACGGGCAGTTGATCTTCCGCGGCCGGCGGGCGGTCGATCTCGCGGAAACGGCGACGCTGGAGGAGGTCGCCGCGTTGCTGTGGGAACAGCCGGCAACGGCGTTTCCCGTCACCACCGGCCAAGGCGATCCGTTCGCCGTCCTGGCCGCGTTGATTGTCGGCGCGCGACCGATGGTCGGGCGGGCGTTGGGCAAGCTCGCGCGCGAAACGGCAGTTGCGGTGGCGGGGATCGCCGGCGCGTTCGGTGCGAAGGGCGACGGGCCGATCCACGAGCGGCTGGCGCGCGGCTGGTCGCTCGAGGCCGCCGGGGGCGATCTGGTGCGGCGCGCGCTCGTGCTGCTGGCCGATCACGAACTCAATCCTTCGACCTTCGCGGCACGGGTCGCTGCCTCGACCGGGGCGCCGATGCCCGCGTGTCTGATGGCGGGACTGGCGGCCTTGTCGGGACCAAAACACGGCGGTGCAGGAGCGGCGCTGGCTGCCTTGGCGGCAGAGGCACGTGCAAGCGGCGTCGAAGCGGCGGTGGCGCGCTGGCTGGGGGCCGGGCATGGGCTGCCGGGGTTCGGGCATCCGCTCTATCCGCATGGCGATCCGCGCGGTGCAGCCCTGCTGCCGCTGGTAACGCTCGACCCCGCTCTGGCCGATTTGCGGGACGCGGTGGCGGACGCGACCGAAGCGCCGCCCAATATCGACTTCGCGCTGCTGGCGATTACCTCGGCCGCTAGCCTGCCCACCGACGCCCCGTTCCGCCTGTTCGCGATCGCACGCAGCGTCGGCTGGGCAGCACATGCCATCGAGCAGTCGGCGAGCGGCGCGGCTATCAGGCCGCGAGCGCGGTACGTCGGGTTGGCGGCGCAGTCCTGACTCGGGCTGATCGCGGTCATGGTCCTGCCAGCGCCTGATTGAATCTGGCGCCCGCACCCGCCCTACGTATTCTCCACGATTGGCGCCGTAACAGGCCGACGACTATTCCGGTCCCGCTCCTTCAACGACGGGGCACGTACGTACCGACAGCGCGGCCCGTGGGAGGGCGCACCGCGATGCCGGGACGATGTTGAAGGCAGACAATACGGGTCGGCGAATGGGGTCGCCGGCCCGTATTTCATATATTGCACCTAGCCATCGCCGCGCGGAAGTGACGGACCTCGCCAGCGGTGATCACGTCATAGCCGACCGGCTTGCACCGCCAGATGCTATCGGCCTTTTGCGGTTCGGCATCGGGCGTGGCGCGAATCACCAGCGAGAACATCAGGTCGCCGCCCGTCACACTCAAACTTCCCCGGCCGATGCTGCCCAGCGAATTCCAGTACGTGAAGACGACCTGTCTGCTTCGGCGCTATGGATCGTTTCTCCGGAATGGACCGGACGACCGGCCCTCGCAACGACAGGGCGTCGTGCACATGCTTGCCGCCGAAGACCGGTGTGAAACAATGTCGGTCCACCATTTTCTTCTGACAGGGACGCCGACCAGCAATGGCCCGAATAGAGCTCGAGCGACGCCAGCCCGGGCAGCAACCCGCTCGCCGCCAACAGCAGCGCAACGGTCGCGGCTGGCAACCCTTTGTCCCTCTACCCTGATACGAAAATGAAGCCGGATGGATGAGATGGCAACCGCCACTCAGACTAGAGCAGGGTGCGTGATTTTTGAATCACACACCCTGCTCTACCTATTTGTTGTCGCATCGCTTCTGCGGAAAACCGGTGCCCACTTTTCCGCGCGATGCTCTAGTGATCTTACCGGAAAAGAAATGGGGGCCCGGGCGACATCGCCCGAGCCCCGCCCCCGAACCATCGGTCAGTAAGTGCCGGAGAAGCTGCGGTTGAGGATGCGGCCGTCGCCCTCTTCCTCCTGGCCGCGCCCTGCGCTGTCGCCGCCGAAGAAGGCGCTGCGCTCCTCGTCGCGCCAATGGGCCTTCGCCTCGTCGGCGGTCTTGCGCACGCTCACCTTGTCGTCGACGCGGTCGATCCAGCGCGACGGGATCGAATGGTGGCGGCCGCCGGCGTCGGGATCGTTCTTGGTCAGGAAGATGCGATCGCCGCGGACCTTGTCCACCGTGCCGATATGTTCGCCATCGGAACCGACGACATCCATATGCTCGGCGACACGGTCGAGGCACGAACGCTGGGTATGGCGCTCGCTCCGCCACGAACCGAATTCGTTGGAGAATTTCTGCTGATTCTCGCGGCGATATTCATCGTAATCGCGGTCTAGCGCGGCGATCTGGCTCGACCGCCACGTGTGATAATCACTATCGCCACGATAGCCGGCGAAGTCGCGCCCGCCCGGACGGTCGTCATAACGCTGGTCGGCCTCACGCCGACGCTCGGCGTCTTCGTCGCCGAACCATGACCGCACCTCGTCTCCGGCGCGCGCGAAGAAGGTGCGATCCTCATAGCGATAGTCGCGCGGTTCGCGCGCGGAAGCGCGACGGCCGCGATACATATCGGGCCGTCCGTAATCGCGTCCATGGTCATCGCGACGATCGTCGACCTCGGTGAAGCGTCGGCCGTCCGAAGCATAGCTGCCACGATAGGGCTCGCCGTAATCGTAACCGAAGCTGCGGTTCGCGAAGTCGTCACCGCGACCTCGGCTGTAATAGCCGCGATCGTAGTCGCGGTTGCGGTCGGCGCCGCGCCGCGGGCCGATCATGCCGGCGGCTTCATAGTCCCGTGCGCTGGAATATTCCCGGCCCGAGCCGTAGTCAGCCGCATAGTCGTCATCGCCGCGAGCGTAATAATCGCCTTGCAGCGAATTGCCGCGGGGGTAGCGTTCCTGTGCCATCGCACGAATCCTCTCTCGGTGTCTGGACGGCGGACGCGGAAAAAGGGGGGAAACCGCGTCCGCCTGCTCCATAAACGGCGCACGAAGCCGGCCAGTTCCGCAATTTTGCGGCGGGTTGATGCAGATCGGCGAAGATGTCCGACGGCCTGGCGCGAACTGTTTTTCGCGCACGACAAACGGCGTGTTGCAAAGCCCGAAAATGGTCGCTAGAGGCTCGCGCTCCCAAGGGCGGAAGCGCTCTTGCGGCGTGGAGCGGGGCTGTAGCTCAGATGGGAGAGCGCTGCAATCGCACTGCAGAGGTCAGGGGTTCGATTCCCCTCAGCTCCACCAGCCGCTCCGGGAATATCGATAGTTTTGTGGGCGAACTGTCCGATCGTGCTATTGGCACAGTCCAGCACGATCCTTTTCGGCTAGATGGCGGATAGCCGTCCAAAGTGGCAGGATCGATACCGTAGCGCGTCTGTCCGCCGTTGGATGAAAAGCAATTACAGTCGTGATAGGCGCAGGACATGCTTCACACCCGTGACTTGAGCGGCACCGTCGAAGTCGATGGACTGCAATATGACTGGACCGTCCAACGTGAACCGCAATGGTGCACGGCTGACGGATGGCGGGGTATGACGATCGTCCTCCGCCTCAGGGATGCGCAGCGCGAGGCGGTGTTGGAATTTCCGATGCCACCCGCGCGCCGTTCGAAACTGCAACCCCAGCTACGTCGCCCCCAGGTTAATCAGCGCATCGTCGAGAATGGAGTTCGCGCTGCGCTAGGGGCCGGCTGGGATCCGACCTCTCGGGGAAAGCCATTTACCTTCGAGGTTGATGCCAACGGCTCCTAATATGTCGAAACGATCATTGCGTGGTCCACCATTCGATCAGGGTCGGCGCCTCATCCTCCAGCTCCTGCAGGCGCTCGTACCAAGGCGCGACGTCGGACGCCCGATCCAGCCCCTCCATCGCGAGGCGCGCCGCGATCCAACGGTGGCGCAGCGCCTCGAGCTCGTTCCAGATTCGGGCGATCGCACCGCTGGGCCGGTAATCGCGCTGCCAGACATTGACCCGTCCGGTCTCCGTCGAGGCACATTGCAACGAGCCGATTTCGTCGGCGATCAGGCGGTCGATCGCGGGCCGCTCGCTCGACAGGCTCCGCAACCGTTCAGCAAGGGGCAGAAGCGCCCGGATCGCCGCTGCCAAGGTCGCTACGGCAGGATCCGACGTCCAGCAGTCGGCCGCGAGCAGCCGTTCGCTCTCCGGGTGTACGGACGGTGACGGCGACCGAAGAGTAGCGACGTGCACCCCGTTCTCCTGCGTCGGGAATTGACGATGCAGCAAATATGGGACACATTGTCCAACTCTTCAAGATTGTGGATGTCGTGCGCGAACGCGACAATGCGTCGCGATCGGACGATCTGGCCAATAGCCTGCTCTAATCCTTGGCAGCGCCAGGCCGGGTCGCACGCCATTGCTGGATCATGTGCGGGCCCGGTACGTCCGGATACGGCCCCTTGCCGGCGACCCGTCGGCCGGTGACGAGGAATTCCACCGATACTCCCGTGATCAGCGCGAATTGTTCGATGAGCGCATGGGGCATAGGCGTGCGCGATTCGTATTTGCGATAGCGCTCTGCCGGCACGCCGAGCAGCGTCGCCATCTGCCCGGATGTCAGCCCCTTGAGCTGACGCAGCGCCTTGACGCGGGCGATGTACAGTGCGTCGAACTCCTGCGGTGTGATCGGCATCGTCATGGACAAATTGTACCATTATTTCCGACGAAGGCAATTGCCGCGACAACTTGCCATGTTGGACAATATGTCCAACTATCATGGGATGAGCTTCACTTCGTCCACGCAGCGAGCGAAATCAGCGACGCCGGGCGACCAAGCGAAATGCGCCGCCTGCGGTCGCGCGATCTGCGATCATCCGGACGCGATCTATGCCGGCTTTGCCCCGTCCATGGAGAAGCGCGGACGATCAAGGCCAGCGACGCTCGGGCCGGGCGATAGCCCCTCTGCTGCGCGGTCGAACTATTTCCCTCAGGAGAACGATGAATGACAGAGCGAAATGCCGCGCTTGCGCGCGTGTCGGGTCAGTGCGCGAGCGGCAAGGCGACCGAGCGATTGGATGCGGTTCGAGCGAGCGCAGCGCGGCGGCTGGCAGCATTACCGACACGCAGCGATCGCCCCGACGCCACCGAACGGCTCACCGCTGCACTGCGGCGCCGGGAGGAATCGGAACAGCGACGCGAAGAAATGATCGCGCGCTGGCAGCACAAGAATGACGGCACGCCCGAGACACACGAGAAGATCAATGCCCTGCCCGACCGCCGGCGTCAGTCGCCGCTGCTGCGGATGGAGCGGCTCGGCAAGATCAGCGCGGACGAGCGCGCCGCGGCCGAGGAGATTGCCGGTGTCATCGAGCGTATCGGCCGCAGCGGCGCGATCCGCTCGGTCTCGCTGGAGACGCGTGTCGACTATGCCGGATCGGCGCGCGACCAGTTGGTCGAATCGCTCGCCCGGGTGCGGCTCGAGGTCGCGTACGGGGCTTGGCGGGAGGCGATACCGGAGCCCCGGGCGATGGTGCTCGACATGATCACGACCAACCAGTCCTTCGTGGATCAGGCGCGCAAGCATGGTCTGCAATGGCGGACGGCTCGGCGCCGGCTGATCACCGCGCTCAGGCTGTGGCCCGAGATGATCGGCAAGGCACGGCGTGACGTGGAGCGGGAGGACGTCGAGGCGTTGTACGCCCGGCTCGGCACGGGTGAATTGCGGTCGGTTGCATCGCGCCGGGATCGTAGCGGATGAGGTCGCACGGGAAGCGGTCGCTCGCTTCCCGACGGGCCAGCCTTGCCTCGGTACAAAAAAAAGAACATAACGAGAATATTTCTTGACTGCCACGAAAATACGTGTATACAGCCATCATCCGATTTTGCGTCTGACCGAAAGCGCGGCGCACGGTTCTTCTTCACGATAAATCGCCGGTCCCTGGAGCCCCGCATGGCGCGCCATGCAGCGTCAGCCGCGCTTCCTCCTTGTGCCGGGACGGCTTGGAGGGTGGATGGCAGCGAAGCGGGCACGATCGAAAATTGTGGCGCCGGTCCCGGCCGCGCCAAAAACGGGCCTGTTGGCCGAAAGCCCACGCAGCGCGCGGCGCGGGCGGATCGACATCGACGAGACGATGCGCGGCGATGTACGGCGGTTCGCCGAAATCGGCATTCCGCACACGATCATCGCGCGGATCGTGGGTATCAGCTTGTCGACGCTCAAGCGGCGGTGCCGCGCCGAACTGGACGCCGGCGTCGAGGTCGCCAATGCACGCATCGCGCTAACTCTGTTCGACACCGCGATGAGCGGAAACACGACAGCGATGCTGTGGTGGGAGAAGACCCGCGCCGGACGGCGCGAACTCGCCGGCGAAGCGGCCGGAGTCGGCGCACGACTGGGCAGCGGCAGCCTGGACGACGAGCAGAAGGCCGCCGAATTCCGCCAGCAGCTTGGCCTGACCAGCGAGACCAAGATGCTGGCCCAGGAACGTGCGTTCGAACAGGAACGCTATCAGATCCGTCACGCCGCGCTCGAGCGCGAAAAGGCGGAGATGGACCCCGACCACGACCCGGTGGCCTATGCCAAGGCAGTGGACGCGATTGCCCAGCTCGAGCGGCAGCATCAGGCGACGCTGACCGAGATCGATCGCAAGGCCGTTCTGGCGCGAAACCAGTTGCAACTGCAGGCGATCAATCAGATCGCCTCTTCCTGGGGCAGCGCGATCGGCAAGATGGTCACGCTGCAGCAAGGATTCGGCGCGACGGTCAAGAGCATGTGGCAGGGGGTGCAGCAGGCGATCGGTGACGCCGTCGCCAAGATCATCGAGAATTGGCTGGCAAAGGAAATCACCGCGCTCGCGGTCAAACTGGGCCTGATCAAGACGCAGAGCGCCAGCTCGATCGCGGCCGAGGCTGCCTCAGCCGGCGCCGGCGGTACCGCGTCGATGGCCGCCGCGCCGTTTCCGTTCAATCTGAGCGCGATAGGATTCGGCGAAGCTATGTCTGCCGCAGCGCTGTCGTACGGAACGATGGCCGCGCTGAACGTCGGTGCCTATGACCTTAGCAGCGACGGTATTGCCATGCTCCACAAAGGTGAGACGGTCATCCCGGCCGACCAGGCCGGTGGCTGGCGGAACGTGATGGGCTTGTTCGCATCGATGCCGAATTTCGGTGCACCATCACTTGGCTTCGGATCGGCCGCGAATAGCAACGCACCGGCCGCGGCGAACGACTCGCCTTCGGCGGGGGGCAGTTACCATTATCACGACCATAGCGCGCGCGGCTTGTCGGAAGCGCAGATCATCGCCAATCGCCATGCCTTCGCCAAAGCGATGAAGATGGCTCATCGCGAGGGTAAACTCGGCTTTTCGCTGCCGGGCTAGAGCGGCGTACGTTCCGCGTCCCGCTTCGCCTTTCTTTGCAAGCGATGGTCGCGACCGAGATCAGTCTCGATGTCGAGCGTTCCGTAACCTTCATGGCGACTGAGGGTGTGGTATTCGACCGCATATCCCGACTGCTTCCATTCGAACACTTTGCCCTGCCTGGCGATCGTATCGATCATGACCGATTCCGCCTCGACCTGGGTCGGCTTTCCGAATTTCGCGGTAAGTTGCTCGACGATGAGGTCGGCGTTTTCGTACCCCTGGGTCGCTGCATAGACACCGTTCAGCCGCCCATCGATGATCGATGTCACGACCAATTTTTCCTTGAGGATCGCGGGCAGCTGGGTCGACGTGAAGCGAATCGCGCCAGTTTCGGGCAGGACGCTTTCGGGCATCTGCTGGCACGTGACTGCCTGCCCGGTCTCGTAGGGAGCCGGCGAACCGTCAGGGTGCGGGTAGGTGAGAACCATGCGCTGGCATTCCGGAAGCGACACCGGCGCGCCGAGCTGCTGACCGAAGATGGAAGGCAACGGGCCGTCAGCGGCGCTCGCCGAATTCGCCAGGACCAACGCTACCAAGACCAGGGCCTGCTTCATCTCTACCTTCCCCTCCGAAGAATTTTATCGGACCGATTCGACCCGGTGCCATTTCCGACGCCCAAAGGAGTGCCATTTCCCGATGTGGGAAAGACGAGCTCAAGCCCCGAATTCACGTGATTCTTCCGCTCCACCGTGAGAGCGCGAAGCTAACGCCATGCGGCGGTACCTCAAGGGGTGCCGCAGCAGATGGATCGAAAATGGCGCAAATTGCACCGGCCCAGCGGATCGGCCTTGGGCGCGATCCAGCGGCCCGACGCCAAGGTCATGCCGCAAGCGTCAGCGCAGCTGCTCGGCGCGGAACGCGGCGATCTTTTGATCGGTCTGGTACTGGCTCAGGGCATAAACCGCCCAGATCGCCGCCGGCAGCCAGCCGACGAGGCAAATCTGAAGCGCGAGACAGATGAAGCCGGCGACCGGGCGGCCGATGGTGAAGAAGAGCAGGAACGGAAGGAAGATGGCAACGAGCAAGCGCATGTCGGTCTCCACGAGGGCGATTGTCGGTTTGCGATATTGCGACATTCCCGGCCGCAATAAGCTGGGAAAGTGCGATTAATCAGAGTGCCGGCCCCCGGACCGGAGGATAACGAGGGTGTTTTGCACCAGCAAGGGGGTGGCAGTCGGAGGCAGCCTTTCGAGGGCCTATGTGTGGTTTTGGAGTGCATCGTCGACCATCGCGAACTTGACGCTCGCATCAGCGCCCTACCCCGCTGCGTGGAAATCTCTGGCCCCGATTGGCCATCACGGCACATATCGATATGAAGCCTGCAGAATTGAATCCTCCTTCCCCGACTCAGGTTCAGGAGAAGCTTGGGCACTGAAACCATGCCGGAGGGAGCTGTGGCGAGCAGATGAGACGATAAAGGAGCCCGTGGCATTTTTCCCTCCGACAAACGAGGCCCTAAGCAATTCAATGCGGGAGGTGATCTCGCTAACAACGCGCATAAGCCTGCGGCTTCTGTCTAACCGGCCGTGAAAATTTAGCGAGAAAAGCGCAAGATGACGCAGGCGCAAGAGAATATGTCAGCGAAATCAGCGAACATATCGCCGCATTTTGTGCGCGGACTCGATAGTTTCCGCTTTATTGCCGCGACCGTTGTGGCAGCAGGGCACGGCGCCTGGATACCATTCAATAAACTGTTTGGCGAAACCCACCGGCCAATAAAACTCTTAGCGGGAATCTGGGATAGTGTACCAAATGGTATACTCGCTGTTAGTGTATTTTTCTTTATATCTGGATTTTGCATCCATTATCCGAATATTGGAAAATCAAATCTTCCGATCGGATCATTCTTAATTAAGAGATTTTTCCGTATCGGCATTCCTTTGTTAGTCATTATTGCCGCCGCTCATGCATCTGGACCACAATATGTCGGAGCACTCGATTCCGTGCTTTGGAGCGTCTATTGCGAATTGGCGTATTACGCACTCTATCCATTCTTATTCCCAATGCTGCGCGGCCGCCTCCAATATGCGTCGGCGCTGTCAGGATGCATCAGCATCACCTTGCTGGTCGCCTATCCCCAGACAGCCAGACCCATGAATTTCGGAGCCTTTACGTTCCTTTTTTGCGCGCCAATGTGGTTACTGGGCGCGGTTCTCGCAGAACGTTATCGCTCAGGTGCGATTTTCACTGAACGGCTGCCTTCCGTCTGGCTGCTCCGCTCCACCCTACCTATTTGCGCTGTTTTGAGCATCTTTCTGTTCTATCACGCGCCCATTCAGGTTCCGCTGACCTGGTCGGTCGTTGCGTTCGTGCCTATCGGCTACATCTGGCTCAAAAAAGAACTACAGCGCCTTACTAGCCACCGAACAACAGGCATCCTTGAGCACTTTGGTAAAGCAAGTTACTCAATGTATCTTGTGCATCGATTTCCACTTACTTTTTTTTCTACACATTTGATATTTAAATCACCCTTTGCAGTATACAGCCTTCAAGCAGCAGCAATAGCGATATCTACATACGGCTTCTTTAAATTGATTGAAGAACCGTCGCATTCTCTGGCTAAACGGCTAGGTCGCACATGGGATAGCGCGTTAATTGGGGGAGTTGCACGCGCCCAAGAGCGCCACCTTCCTTGAGGTAATTCGTGATTGCCGCTCCTCGGGCGGCGGCAACCTTCTAGCACCGCAGCGCTCTCTGCCCGCCGAGGGCTGCGCAGCGTTTTCTGGTCACCCCTCGACCGCGAAAACGCCTGCGGGCTTAAACGCGCCCCTCGATGCTGACGCTGCATGCCTGCAAGGCTTGCGCCTTCATTCGTCACCGGCCCTTCCTGGAGACTAGCTTTGACCATCGGTTTCGACTTTTCGTCCGGAGCGATGCCTCCGGCCGCATCTTTATTGCGTGGCAGCAATGGTGCCAGAACTAATAGCAGCGGCATCACTATCTGGGAGACAAATGACGTCCCGCGGTTTGACTACGACCCGATTACTCACACCCCAATGGGTATCTTGATCGAGCCGACTGCCACGAACAATATCTTGCGATCTGAGGATTTTGATATCGGCTGGACAGTGTCTGGCGCTTCCATCACCGCAAACTATGGGAACGCTCCGAGCGGAGTCAATAAGGCTGATCGACTTGTGACCGACGCGACAAATGCGGGACATTTAATTTCGCAGGTCAGAACTATTACTGGTCAGATTGCTGTCTCCGTCTTCGCGAAATCAATCACGGCTCGTTACATCTATTTTTTAGCACTTGGCCGGTCTCCGACGGACGGCCCAACCCAATCATTGTGGTTCTTCGACTTGGTTGCCGGAACTGTAGTCGTTGGTTCCGGGGGCGCAACTCAAGCAACGATTGAGCCGGCCGGTAGCGGCTTCCTTCGAATATCACTCACCTGCAACTCCGTCTCGGCGGCTAATGAATTTCGATTGGGGGTCAGTAACAACCTCAATCAGCAGGTGTTTCTCGGTAACGGTACAGACGACGTACTGATCTGGGGCGCACAACAGGAATTCGGTACCCGCGCGACCTCACCAATCCCAACCACGACCACCGCCGCCACCCGCGCCGCCGACATCCTCACCCTCAACTGGGGCCTGCTCGGCGTCGGCGACGGCACGATCACGGTGCGCTATACGTTCGACGACAACAGCACCCAGGACGTCGCCACGACGATCGCCGGCGGTACATCGGTCGTGCCGACCAACCTCAACCGGCCGCGCATCAGGTCGGCGATCGGGCTTGGCGTCACCGTCCCCGACACGCTCAACAACCCGGCGATCTTCCCTATCCTGCCGGGACAGGCGTTCCCCGTCACCAAGACACCCGTCTGGTCGACACAGATCGCCGCCGCCGGCTCGGGCCGCGAGCGGCGGCGCAAGCAATGGTCGTATCCCAAGTGGCGCTTCAAGATCACGCATGAGGTGCTGCGCGATACGGCGAGCTTTCCCGAACTTCAGCGGCTGTGGGCATTCTTCAACGCCAAAGCCGGTCAGTTCGGCGAATTCTCCTATTTCGACGCCGCGGACAGCAATGTCGCGAACCAGGTCTTCGGCACCGGCGACGGCATCGCCACGACGTTCCAGCTCATGCGGACGATCAGCGCCGGCGCGATGACATTCAGCGAGCCGGTGCGATCGGTCGCAGGCCTGCCGGCGATCAAGATCAATGGCGTCGCGACCAACGCCTTCGCGCTCGGCGCGAATGGGCTGATCACCTTCGCCAGTCCGCCCGCCGCCGGTGCCGCGCTGAGCTGGAGCGGGCAATTCATGTTCCTGGTCCGCTTCGAGCAGGACGAATTGGAGGCCGAGCAGATGATGCAGTCTTTGTGGTCGCAGGACGGCCTCACGCTGGTCACGGTGAAGAAATGAAGGCGGCCTCCCCCGCGCTCGTGACACTGCTCAATTCGGGCAGCGATTTTCAGATGGCAGACCTGTGGACGATCACGCTGCGCGGCGGCGCCGTCGTTCGATGGTCGGGTGCCGACGTTCCGATCGTGGCGGGTGGGAACACGTTCGCGCTCGGACCGGTGATCGACCGCCAGGATATCGGCGAGAAGATCGGGCTAGACGTCACCACGACCGACATGACGATCATCGCCGGCCCCGACGACCTGATCAACGGGACGCCGATCATCCCGTTCATCCGCGGGCACGGGCTGGACGGCGCCAGCGTGAAGCTCGAGCGCGCCTTCCTGACCGACTGGTCGCTGCCGGTGGTCGGCACGGTGCTCCGCTTCTCCGGGAGAGTGACCGCGGTCAGCGCGATCGCGGGCAGCAGCGCGACGGTCACGGTGTCGTCCTGGACGGTGCTGCTCAACGTCAACATGCCCGCCAATCTGTATCAGGCAGCATGCCTGCACGCGGTCTACGATGCCGGATGCGCGCTCGACCCGGCGGCGTTCGCGGTAACCGGCACGGTGACGGGAATGCCGACGCAGGCCGCGTTCGATTCCGGACTGACGCCGGTAGCGAACGACTTCGCCCAAGGGCGGGTCGTGTTCACGTCGGGCACGAATGCGGGGCTGACGGCAACGGTCAAGGCGAATGACGGGGCAGGCAATTTCGAGCTGGTCGCGCCCCTGCCCAACGCGCCGGCGGCGGGGGATTCGTTCATCGCTTATCCCGGCTGCGACCTGACGCAGGGCCGATGCAGCGCGCGGTTCAACAATCTCGCCCGGTTCAAGGCGACGCCGTTCGTGCCGGTGCCGGAGACCGCATTCGGATGACCCGTCAAGACGTGGTGCGCGAGGCACTGAGCTGGGAAGGCACGCCCTATCACCATCGCGCGCGGCTGCGCGGGGTCGGCGTCGACTGCGCGATGCTGCCAGCAGCGGTGTACGAGGCGGTCGGACTGATCCCGCACGTCGAGCCCGAGTACAGCCCGCAATGGATGCTTCATCGCGACGAGGAACGCTTTCTGTCCTGGGTAACGCGGTTCGCGCGCGAGATCCCGAGGACCGAGACGGGTCCAGGCGACCTCGCGATCTGGAAGTTCGGGCGCTGCTACGCGCACGCGGCGATCGTCATCGATCTGCCCGAGGTGCTCCACGCGGTGGTCCGCGGGCGGGCAGTGCTGCGTGCCAATGCCGACCGCGACGAGGATCTGCGCTCGCGTCCGGTCAAGTTCTTCACTCTGTTCGAAGGTGTCTGATGGGCGGAAAATCGACCTCTACGTCATCGCCGAAGATCAACCAGCTGCAGGTGCAATCGTCGACGCTCGGCCTGCCGCTGTCGCTGGGCTGGGGGCGCGGACGGATGAAATGCAACCTGGTCTGGTACAACGCCTTTACCGCGATCCCGCACACCACCAAGACAGGCGGCGGCAAGGGTCTGGGCGGCGGGTCCAAGAACACGACCTATACCTATACCGCCTCGATCATCATGGCGATCTGCGAGGGTGGAACGAGCGGGATCCAGGGCATCCGCACGATCTACAAGGATTCGTCGGTCCTGACATCGCTGTCGCAGGCCGGACTCAGCCTGGCGGGCGGCGCGCCGACCCAGCCGGTGTGGAGCTATCTGACCTCAAGATTCTCGAGCCAGGCGATCCCGTACAGCGGCATCGCTTATGTCTATGCCCAGGATTACGATCTGTCCGACAGCGCGACCCTGTCGAACCACAGTTTCGAGATCGACTTCGCGACCCAATTGGGCGGCGGCGTGTGCGATGCCGACCCCAAGGACGTCGTTACCGATTTCCTGACCAATCCGTCGTGCGGCGTGCCCGGCTGGACATCGGGGCTGATCGGCGACCTGTCCGACTATTCGCTCTATTGCCGCGCCAACAACCTGCTGCTCTCACCGGTGCTGGAATCGCAGTCGAGCGCGGCGTCGGTCCTGGAAGAGTGGCTGACCGCGACCAATTCGGCCGCCTTCTGGTCGGAAGGCCAGCTCAAGATCCGCCCCTATGGCGATGCTGCGGCGACCGGCAACGGCGTGACGTGGACGCCCGATCTGACGCCCGTCTATGACCTGACCGAGGACGATTTGCTGGCGGATGACGACGGCGCCACGGTGTCGCTCGAGATTGTCGACCAGTCGGACGCCTATAACATCGTCCAGTTCGAATTTCTCGACCGCGACAACCAATATAATGTCGGGATCGCGACGGCGCAGGATCTCGACAACATTGTCACCTACGGGCCGCGCAAGCAGGATCCGACCACGGTCCATTGCATCTGCAATGCCGCGATCGCGCGCCAGGCGGTGCAGCTCTACGGCCAGCGCGTTCTCTACACGCGCGAGAAATACAGCTTCAAATTGCCGTGGAATTTCGCGCTGCTCGAACCGACCGACTATGTCACGCTCAGCACGAGCAGCGATTCGCTCGATCTCGACCGCGTGCTGGTGCGGATCACCGAGATTTCCGAAGACGGAGACGGGATGCTCGCCGTCACCGCCGAAGGCGTGCCGGTGGGCGTCGCGTCGGCGCCGCTCTATTCGGCGCATACGAGCTCGGGCTATGTTCCCGATACCGAGATCGCGCCCGGCAGCGTGTCGCCCCCGTGGCTGTTCATCGCCCCCGCCAACCTATCCGGCCTCGATCCCGAGATATGGATCGCCGCCGCATCGACATCGGCCACCTGGGGAGGCGCTCAAGTCTGGATCAGCACCGACGGCACCGACTATTCGATGGTCGGCACGATCAACGGACCGGCACGCTATGGAACGCTCTCGTCGGCGCTCGCGGCCGGTTCCGACCCCGACACGACAGGCACCCTGGCAGTCGATCTCTCGACAAGCTTGGGCGAACTGGTCGGTGTGAGTTCGGCCGATCGCGACGCCGGCGCGTCGCTCAGCATCGTCGGCGACGAGGTCGTGTCGTACCAGACGGCCACCCTCACGTCGGCGAACCACTATAATCTCACCCAACTGCGCCGCGGTCAGCGCGGCACGACATCCGGCGCGCATGCCGGCGGCACCCCCTTCGCTCGGCTCGATGATGCGATCTTCAAGCTCGGTTACGATTCGAGCAATGTCGGCGACACGGTGTTCTTCAAGCTCGCCTCGTTCAATATCTATGGCCGTGCCACCGAAGACCTGTCGACGGTCACTGCCTACGCGCTGACGATCAGCGCCGCGCCGGGCCGACCCGCCTATCGCGACGTCAAATGGCAGCGCTCCTACTCGGCGCCGGCGACGCCGACCGGCGACAACCCCATTGATTGGTTCGACAACATTCCATCCGGCGGGGCGACGATCTGGCAATCGACCGCGCTCAAGACGTCGCAGGGCATTCTATATGGTGCCTGGTCGGCACCAAGCTCGATATCGGGGCTGATCTCGCGCGGCGATTATGACGGCGGCACGACCTATTATCTCGATAACACGGTCGCTTTCAACGGTGGGACCTATGTCGCGACCGTCGACAATTTCAGCGGCCACGCGCCGAGCGGAACCGCGCAGGCAAATGCGTGGTGGGACATTGTCGCCGCCCCAGGCGCTGCCGGTACCCCCGCGACACCGCCAAGCGCTTTCTCCGTGACCATCAATCTGACCAGCGGCGCCGGCATCAACCTGCGCTCGCTGGCCGATGCCGCGGGCTACACCGGCAATTCCGATGCCACCGTGACCTTCAACGTGCCGAACGGCGTGACTGTCCAAGGCCTCGCAAGCGGCGGCATAGGCATCGACACCGGGACATGGCCCACCGCCTCCCATACGATCGCGCTGACACTCGTGGTGCAGAGCGGCGGTGCCGTGTCGGGCGGCGGCGGCAATGGCGGGTCCTATGGTGGCGACGGCCTGAATGGCGGCGATGCCATCTATGTCCGCACCCCCATGAGCGGCGGCATCACGATCAACTCGGGTGGCATGGTGTACGCCGGTGGCGGTGGCGGCGGCTCGAAGCAGACCCTGGGCATCGGTAAGTTCGGCGGCGGCGGCGGCGGCGGCGGTTCGCCCAATGGCAACGGTGGCTTCGGCAACTCGGGATCGATTACCGACGGTGATTCGGGCGCTGACGCCTCGGGCGGCGGCGGTGCCGCGGGCGGGAGCCCCGGCGGCGGCGCCGGCGGGGGATATGGGGTAGCCGGCAGCAACGCCTCCGACGGCACGCCAGGCGGCGCACCAGGCTTTGCGGTGCGCAAGAACGGCTATTCGGTCACCGTGACCAACAACGGAACCATGATCGGCACCGCGGCCTGACGCTGCAGCCCCTCATATCGGAGAATTGCATGAAGCTTCTCGGCATTGCCGCCGCGACGCGCGAATTGCGCTGGCCGCTCGGCTCCCCCTATCGGCTGCGGCTGAGGATCGCGGATGCAAGCGGCGCCTGGCAGGCTCTCGACGCGCGCGACTTCTCGCTCAGCCTCTATCGTTCGGGCGACACGCTGAGCGTCGCCGGCATCGTGGGCAGCGACGACACGGGCCCCTATTGCCAATTCTATCTGGACGAAACGGTCAACGCCGCGCTGGTTGGCGCGCGCTCTCCCGCCTGGGAAATCGCCGAGTTGTTCACCGACGGCAAGACGCCGTTGCTGTCGGGGGCCGTTTATGTCGCCGACGCGGCACCCGCCGGCGCGGAGGGCGACAATCCTTCGGCTGCCTATGACGACCTGACCTGGTCGCCCGAACGCGATACGGTGATCGTGACCGAAAATGGCGGCCGCGGCACGCCCGGCCGCGACGCCTTCGACTACGTGCTAAACTTCACGCTGCCGACCAGCGCTTATCTTCCGGCGTTGACCGCGATGACGATCGATCTGGGCGTGACGCCGATCGGTAGCGGCACCGTCGCCTATGCGGCATCCACGGCAGCAGCCCCCGCCGACTTCACGCCAACGTCGCTGCCAGCCGCGCTGGAGGCCGGATCATGGCTCCGCGTGACGACCGACGACGTTGTCGGCTTCCTCGCCGTTCATCTGCGCAAGACCGATTGATGCTGATCGCCTCGTCACCCTTCCTGCCCCAACCGCGCTTCGACTTTTCAAGCGGAACGCTCGATGGTGCGACGCTGAGCCGGTCCTCTTCGGGAACACGGTTCGACGATAGCGGCATGCTGATCGCAATGCCGGCCGACGCCGCCCGGTTCGACCACGATCCGGTCACGCGCGCGCTGCGCGGGCTGCTCGTCGAACCGCGCGCGACCAACGAGGTCTGGTATAGCCAGGACATCAGCCGGAATACGATCGACCCGCCCGACACCGCGCATTTCCAGTTCGTGCGCTCCAATTTGATCGCCATCAACGAACGGACATTGGTCGAATTTGATGACGGCAGTGGCAACATACCCAGCCTCCAGACCCTCCACGCGACAGCGGCGGGCACGGTGATGACGATGAGTGTCGTAGCGACTGCCTATCGGCCGGCGGGCAGCGGCAAGCGTTTCCTGCAGTTCCGCGAGCAGCGTTTCTCGGTCTACAAATTCCCGCCGGCGCCGATATGCGCCTGGGACATCGAGGCCGGCACCGTCGCGTACAGCAACGAGCATACCGCCGCTTCGGCCGCGATAGAGCAGATAGGCGATGTATCGTGGCGATGTTCGGTGTCGCTCAACATCACTGCCGATCAGCCCTTTCCGAACGCGCATTACAATCTCTACATCGTGCGCGACGCCGCCGCGACACCCGCCTGGTCAACCGACGGGATCAGCGGCGTGCAGGTCACGCACCTGCAGCTCGAGCAGGGGGCAAGGGCACCCGTCACATCGATTATGCCGACCAGTGGTGCGCCGGTGACGCGCGATGCCGACCTGCTCGTACTGCCCTGGGCTCGACGCGGCGTTCCCGATGGCCCGATCACGGCGCGGTTCGTCTTCGACGACGGAAGCTCGCAGGATCGTACGATGATCGTTGCCGGCGGCGTTGCCGCCGTTCCCACCGATCTCGCCCGCACGCGACTTCGTGCGGTCAGCGCGATCAGCTGATCCTTCCCTTTTATTCCGAGCAGCACCCCATGCCCCATCCCAGCAAGCAGGCCCCCCCTTGGATCGCCTGGCTCCCGGTCGTCGCCACGGTCTTCCTGATTGGGGGTTTTCTGATGTCGACCGGGGGCAAGCTCAACGAACTCGCCGACCACGAACGCCGCCTGACTGCGTTGGAAACCAAGCGCGACGCGGATGCCGACAAGCTCGACAAGATCAACGAGCGGACCGCGCGGATCGAGGCCAAGCTCGAGGTCCTGGTGCCCAACGGCAGCGCACAGGAGCCGGCGAAATGATGGAGGGCGCCGGTATCCTGCTGATCGCAATGGCGATCGGGCTGATGCTGATCTCGCCGTTCCATCTCACGGTGACGCGATTGCGGAGCGCCCTGACCGACCTGCCGCAACGTGGGCCGGGCAGCGGCGATGCCGCGATCTGGAGCCGGGAAGGACCGGAACGGCATATGCGGTCGCCGAGCCCCGCGCCGATCAGACCCCGCCCCGCTTTTCCCGACCAACCTTAAGCGGCTCTGCGCCGCCAACCTCCCGGAGATTTGCATGCCCTTATCACAGTGGCGTGAGGCCTTGCGCATACGCCTGATCGACGACTGGCACCGCTCGTGGCGTTTCTGGTCGATGCGCCTCAGCTTGATCGGCGCGCTGTTCTCCACAGCGAGCGTTGCTTTCCCCTCGGCGATGCTCGCGGCTTGGAACACCCTCCCCCCCGATCTGCGTGCGCTGATCCCGGCACACATCGCGCAGGCCATCGCCGCAGCTCTGTTCGTCGCCACTATGGCGGCGCGCCTCTTCAGGCAGCGGGGGGGCGCGCATAATGGCTGAAACCAGCAAGATCGCTGTGGGAGGCGGGCTGGCGGCAGCCACGTCGCTGGCGCTGGTCATGGCGATCGGAGCGCTGATGCACGACGAAGGACTGCGCACCGTCGATTATCGTGACATCGCGGGCGTCCCGACCTCCTGTTATGGTCATACCGGTGTCGACGTCGCCGTGGGCACACGACGCAACGCGGCGGAATGCCGCGCGCTCCTGAGCAGCGATGCACGCGTGCACCTGCAGGGGGTGATCGGCTGCGTTCCCGCCCTGAAGGATCGGCCGCCACAACTCGCCGCGGCGACGCGGCTCAGCTTCAACATCGGCGTCGCCGCGTTCTGCCGATCGACCGCCGTACGACGTTTCAACACGGGCGACTGGCGCGGCGGGTGCGACGCCTTCCTGGCGTGGGACAAGGTGCGGGTGAACGGCCGGCTGGCCGTCGTCCGCGGCCTGGCGGACCGGCGCGACCGCGAACGGGCGATGTGCCTGACCGGATTGCAGGAGTAGCGCTATGCCTTTCCTCATCACATTGGCGCTCGGTTGGAAATGGCCGGGCTGGGCCGCTCGGCTGTTCGGTTGGGCAATGCCGGTGCTGACCGCCGCCGCACTGTTTGGCGGCGCGATCGCGCTCATCTATCGGCACGGCGAGACGGCTGGCGGCGCGAAGGCGACGGCCAAGGCCGAAGCCGCGCATGCCCAGGCCGTGACCGAGGCACGAGACGACGAGCGCAAGGCAGCCGCGGTCGCCGATGCGATCGGTCACCGCGTCGCGATCGCCGACGACCAGACCACTGCGCTCGTCCGATCCAGAATCACGGAGATCCACGATGACCTTGCCTCTGCGCCCGGCACGCCTGTTACCGGCGATGCTGTTGCTTCCGTGTTCGACGCTGGTGGGGTGCGTACGTCCCTCAACACCCTCGTCGATGGCGCGAACCGAGCGGCCGATACTGCCGATGCTGAGCGATAAGGCGACCCGGACCGAACGCCTGACACCGCTCAGCGGCCGTAAGTCGGGCGAGATGATCCTGATCGACAAGGGCGAATATGGCGAGCAGCTCGACCTCCTCGCCGAAGCGATCGGCGCGGTCACGCGGCTGAACAACCGGCAAGGGGCCCGTAACGCGTACGACCGGTGCGTGAAGGCGATATTCGAGACCGGCCGTTCCCCCGACGGATGCGAACATCGATAGCGCCGAATTTCGCACAGCAGCACGAGCGGCTGCGCGAAAACGAGCTAATCGAAGTTGTGGCATACCGAACACATCCCTCGCACAATCGCGCGAACGACGGTTTTCCGCCGATTATTATGTCCGAATCGCTGCCCAATTGCGATTGACCCGTTTTGGGCGGCTGCTAGCCTTCCCCATCGTCCTGCGGGAAACAGGACCAAAAAGGGGATCTACATGTCGCATCATTCTGCGCGCCGTGGCGCGCGTCTCCGCTTTGCGTTGAATACTTCGGCCGCCCTGGGCTCGCTGATCATCGCGGCCTCAGCTCATGCCCAGGCCGCCAACACCTATGCCAACGGCCCGACGGGCAATTATTATGCGCCGCAGGACGCCACCTCGGTGGTGCCGCCCGAAACCTCGATCCCTGAGCCGCAGATCGTCATTTCGCAGCCGGGCAATCCCAATTCATCGACGCCGCCCAACGGCGCGCTCGACGCCAATGACGTGACCGGCATCGGCGAAATGATCATTGACCAGCAGAATGGCTTCATCGGCCTGTGCACCGGCACGCTGATCAATCCGCGAACAGTGATCCTCGCGGCGCATTGCGTGAACGAGAATCCCGACGAATCCGCGTTCCAGGACCCTTGGGGATATGGCGCCGCCAATGGCGGCGTGCCGATCGCCTTCGGATTCCACGCCAACAACAATGCCGCGGGGAATTCGGCATTCGGCAACTGGTTGTACGACGGATACAAGACCGACGTCGGCAACTACCTCTACAACGTCAATCAGGTTGCCTATAATCCGGCGTCCACGTCGCTCGGGGTGGGCAACAACTTCCTGCAGGGCGACATCGCGATCGCGACGCTCGATACGCCTGCGGCCAATGTGCCGACCTGGGCGATCCTGCTGTCGCAATTGCCGGCGCCGGGGTCCATCGACCCCGCCAGTGGCACCAATTACCATGTCACGATCACCGGGTACGGCGATTCGGGCACCGGTAACACCGGCGACACCCGGGGCGTGGATTTCCGCCGTCGCGTCGCGGAGAATTATATCGGCCTGCTCGGCTCGCTCAATGATGTCGACGGGTTCCTGTTCGGTGTCGACGACGGCCTGCCGCAAAATCTCTACCAACTCGATTTCGACGATCCGCGGCGCGGCACGCTCAACGCCAGCATCTACGATTTCAACCTGTTTCGCGACAATGCGCTGCCCAACGAAGGCATCACCGCGCCGGGCGATTCTGGCGGTCCGCTGATCCTGGACGATACCTATTCACAGAAGCTGGTGATCGGCGTGTTGTCGGGCGGAAGCCGGTATTTCGGCGCCCAGCCCTCCGCAAGCTACGGCACATCGTCCTTCTATCAGCCGCTCTACCTGTTCTGGGACTGGATCGCGGCCAACAACAATTACCATTATGTCGGATCGAAGGCGGGCGACGCGAACTGGACCGATCCCACGCACTGGGTCACCAACATCGATCCCAATTACATGACGATCGTCGGCGGCGACCTGGTCAACGGCGTGCCCACGACATTGGGCGACGGCATCAACGGGACGTCGGGCAAGTTCGGCGAAATCTGCATCGAGCAGGGCGGTGACAGCGATTGCTACAACACCACGACGGGGGTCGAGACCTATAACGGGACCGAATACCCGCATACGCCCGCGAGCGGCCAGCCGGGCACCAGCCCGATCCCCGATCCCACGCTGGACAACGGCCTCCCCGGCGCGACCAATTTCGTGCCGAACGACCGCGATCCCGATGCGTCCACGCACACGCGCGCAGCCTATTTCGACGTGACCCTGGCCGCCGCGGGGACGACGACGCTGGACACCAATGTGACGGTCGATCGCCTGTCGGTCGCCGGCTCGGGCGCACGGCTCAATATTGCCAACGGCGGATCGCTGACCAGCCTGATCGACATCACCCAGACCAATGGCCGGATCACGGTCGACGGGACGATGAACTCGGTCGGCGACTACCTGCTCTTCTCGGGCGCTCTGGATGGCCGCGGGCGGATCAACACGCCGTACCTGACCAGCGTGACCGGCATGATCGCGCCGGGAACGGCCGGCACGATCGGTACGCTGACGGTGGGCGGCAACCTGGTCCTGTCGTCGGGCAACGTCCTGTTGATCGACCTTGGCCCCAACGGAACGTCGGACAAATTGGCGGTCGTCGCCAACCAGTTCAGCGCGCCGGGCGTTGCCATCGACGGGCTGGCCTCGATCGGTGGCACCGTACTTTTCTCGCCGACATCGGGCTATATGGTCCGCGCCGGCGACACCTATCAGATCCTGACCGCGCAGAACTCGCTGACGGGGACGTTCAACACGACCGCGCTGAGCGCGATCCTGACGCCGACGTTCCTCTATTCGGCCAATGACGTGAAGGTGAAGATCGTCGCCGGCAAATATGCCGACGTGGTGGCGGGCAATTCGCCGGTGCAGGCCGCCTATGCCAAGCTGCTCGATGGCGATCGCGCGGGCAGCTACGCCGCGCTCGCAGGGTTGTATGGACCGCTCGACCTGCAGAACCAGGCGACGATCCGATCGACGCTGGAGAGCTGGGCACCACGGACCGAGACGCTGAAGACGGCGCTCGGCACTGCGGCCACCGACAATATGGCGCGCTTTTATCGCGACCGCCTCGGCGCATTGGGCAATGGCGATCTGGGTGGCACGGTGGCGATCATCGGCCAGCCGCTCAGCGTCACCGCGAACCTGAACAATGTCGGCCCGATGGGGTCTTACGAGCCCGGTACCGCCGGCACGCCGCAGGTGACCAACGTGTCGACCGGCAAACTTCCCGACGACGTCAGCGTGTTCTTCGCGGGCGGATACCTGAACGGGAACAGCGCACCGATGGCGACCGCTATCCCGGCCGGCGGGCGCGACACGTTCGACGGCTGGTACGGCGCGGCGGGCATCGAGAAGCAGGTCAGCTCGACGTTCACGCTCGGCTTCGGCCTGTCGTACACCAACACACAGGGCACCACGACGACGGGCGCGACCGCCAAGGGCGAGCTCTATCAGGGCACGATCTATGGCAAGCTCGCCTGGGCGCATGGCGTCGGCATGGACGGCGTGTTCTCGGCCGGGCTGTTCGATACGCACATGGTACGCGCGGCGAACCTGGTCGGAACGACCTATACGCTGCGCTCGAACGATCAGGCGCTGGCGGTGAGCGGTGAGCTCGGCCTGTCGTGGATGGCCAATCTCGGCGGGCTGAAACTCGGTCCGCGCGCGGCGATCCGCTACGGCGATATCGGCTTCTCCGATACTGCCGAGCAAGGCGGTCCGATGGCGCTGCGCCTCGATCGTGAGGGTGTGCATTCGACCCAGGGCCGGTTCGGCCTGGTGCTGGACGGCGCCAAGGGCAAGGTCCGCCCCTATCTGACCGGCTATTACGTCCATGATTTCGACGACCAGCCCGCGTCGTTCGGCGCGAACTTCGTCGGCGGGGTCGGCCCCGCGGCGCAATTCGCGTTGGCCGGTCGCGACAAGGACTGGTGGGAAGTCTCGGGCGGCCTGGGGATCGACATGAAGAATGTCACCCTATCGGTGGGCGCGGACACGACGATCGACCGCACCGACGTCAAGAACCAGAGCTATCGCGGGACGATCACCTTCCGCTTCTGATCCGATTGCCAGCACATCGAAGGGCCGCTCCCCATGCGGGGAGCGGCCTTTTTTTTGTGCGCACGGCATCGGCGATCATCAGCGACGAACGGCGGCAGCGATCGCGCGCGCGACGCTCGCATGGGCAGCATCCAGGTCGACCGCATCCCGCGCGCTCCCGGTCAGGTAGCTCGCGGTGACTAGCGGAGCACGGCGCGGCGGCCATAGGATCGCGACGTCGTTATTGCTGCCATTACCACCGGTGCCGGTCTTGTCCCCGATCCGCCAATCGGCGGGCAATCCGGCGCGCAAGCGATGGGCGCCGGTCTTGGTAGCGACCAGCCACTCTTCGAGCTGTTGCCTTGAGGGCGCCGAGAGCAGGCCGGTCAGCAGGATACGGCGCATCAATCCAGCCATCGCGATCGGGCTGGTGGTGTCGCGCGGATCGCCCGACACGCCCGCACCAAGCGCCGGCTCGCTGCGGTCCAGCCGGGTCACCGGATCGCCGAGCGCGCGGATGAACCGGGTCAAGCCGGCCGGCCCGCCGATCGAGGGGAGCAGCAGGTTGGCGGCGCTGTTGTCGCTGAACACAATCGCCGCCCGACACAATTCGACGACGCTTGCGCCAGTGCCGACACGCCGTTTGGAGAAGGGCGAATTGCCCAAAATATCGCCCGCGGCGATGCGGATGTGCCTTCCCGCCCGCTCCTGCCCCTCGTCGATATGGTGCAGGATGGCAGCGACTAGAGGTAGCTTGAACGTGCTGCACAACGGAAAACGCTCATCGCCGCGATAGCCGAACCGTGCGCCGGTCGCGCTATCCAGGACCGCAACGCCCAGCCTGCCACCGCTGGCACGCTCGATAGCCGCCATCGCATCGCGCAGCCCAGCTTCGTCCGCAAAGCTTGGTTGCTTCAGCGCGGCCAAACCAGCCGTGCCCATGCCGGTTGCCACCAGGGCACAACCGCCGGCCCGCAAGAAATTGCGTCTGTCCATTAAATTTCCTCTCGACCGCATCGAGGTACAGGCGAGGTGACCTGACCGGCAAAGCATCATATCTCGGCCAAGACCTCAATTTTCCTCATGGATGGTATCGATGGACAGGCCCCAGCTCCCGCTCAACGCGCTTCGCGCCTTCGAAGCCGCCGCCCGGCATCTGAGCTTCACCCGGGCCGGTCTCGAACTGTTCGTCAGTCAGGGCGCGGTCAGTCATCAGGTGAAAGCGCTCGAGACGCGATTGGGCACGCCCTTGTTCCGGCGGCTGCCGCGCGGGCTCGCGCTGACCGATGAGGGCCTGGCGCTGATTCCGGTGGTGCAGGATGCCTTCGACCGGCTGGGCAGCACGCTCGACCGGTTCTCGGGCGGCCGCTATCGCGAGGTGCTGACCCTGGGCGTGGTCGGGACCTTCGCGACCGGCTGGCTGCTCGACCGGCTGCCGCATTTCTCGCGCGGGCATCCCGACATCGACCTGCGCGTGCTGACCAACAACAATCGCGTCGATCAGGCCGGCGACGGCCTCGACCTAGCGATCCGCTTCGGCGATGGTGCGTGGCACGGCATGGAGGCGCATTCGATCCTGACCGCGCCGCTCACCCCCTTGTGCACACCGACGATCGCCGCCCGCCTGAGCGATCCGCGAGACCTCGCCGCCGAACCGCTCCTTCGATCGTATCGCCGCGACGAATGGCGCGCCTGGTTCGCTGCCGCCGGAACGCCCGCGCCCGCGGTTCACGGACCAATGTTCGACAGTTCGGTGACGATGGCCGCGGCCGCCGCCGCCGGCCATGGCGTCGCGCTCCTCCCGCCGGCAATGTTTTCTGCCTATCTGGGCGAGGAAAGGCTGGTGCGCCCGTTCGCGGCCGAGGTCGACCTCGGCCGCTATTGGCTCACGCGATCGCAATCGCGACACGAAACCCCGGCGATGGCGCGGTTCCGCGCGTGGATCGCTGCAGCTGCCGCATAGACGCGACCTGCCTCAAGCAGCGATCGTTGTCGCTTCGAGCGTGGCCTCTTCGAGTGCCCTGGCCCGCGCGTCGGGGCCCATCGCCACCCCCTCCGCACGCACGAACTCGATATCGGTCACCCCGAGGAATCCGAAGAAGCCGCGCAAATAGGTTTCCTGATGGTCGAGCGAGGCCCGTCCGGTTTCCGAACCATAAAAACCGCCACGCGCCGACACGACGATCAGCTTGCGCCCGCCGGCCAGCCCTTCGGCGCCGTTCTCGCCATAGCGGAACGTCGTCCCCGCGACCGCCAGCCGATCGATCCACGCCTTGAGCGTCGAGGGGATGGTGAAATTATACATCGGCGCGCCGATCACGATCACGTCGGCGGCGAGGAATTCGTCGGCGAGCGACGTATCGCCTAGGTCACCCAGCGTGATATGCCCGAGGGGGTCCTGCGCGAGATCCCGGCGCCGGACTTCGGCATCGGGATGAAGCGCCTGCAGCCGGGCGATCGCGGTCTCGCCGATCGTACGCGTGACGCTGTTTTCCGCGGTGATGCTGCTGTCGATGTGTAGGATGATCATATTGCCTCGCTGGTATCGAATCGTTACCTGGGCACCTCAGATAACCGCATCATGGTTCGTCACAAGAAGGCACATTTTTGGCGATGAGGATCAATTTTGTGCCTTGGTATCAACCGTGTGCCCGAGAGGGTCGATTATGAATCCCCACGGCCCGCAATGCCGCGGCGTCAGCAGCGTGCTCCAGCGCGTGGGCGACAAATGGAGCATGTTGACGATCAATGCGCTGGCCGGTGGGCCGAAGCGGTTCAGCGAATTGCGGCGCGCGATCGAGGGCATTTCGCAGCGGATGCTGACGCTCACGCTGCGCGGACTGGAACGCGATGGCCTGGCCACGCGGACGGTGACTCCGAGCATACCGCCCAGGGTCGACTATGCGTTGACCGAGCTCGGCCGGTCGCTGCAACTGCCGGTCGGCCAGCTCGCGCAATGGGCGCTCGATCATTTGACCGCGATCCAGGCCGCGCAGCAAAGCTTCGATGTCGCGGCGGCACGCGCGGACCACGAACTCAGCCGGGAATGAGGTCGCGCGGCGAGAGCGTTACCTCGCCCGCCTTGCCGTCACGCTGATAGCTCACCGGCAGCGGCTGATCGACGGGCACGGTCTTGAGCATGCTGCGCGTATCGGAGAGCGACAGCGATCCGACATCGCGCCCGCCGATCGCCAGCACGGTGTCACCCTTTTTCAAGCCGGCGGTGGCGGCAGGCCCACCCTCGGCGAGGTCCATGATCTCGAGGCCATCCTTCCCCTGATTGAGCCACATGCCGGTCCGGTCGAACCGGCCGGTATCCGCCTCGGGCCGCGCCAGCGGCCGGAAGTACAGGCGGCGATGTGCATAGTCGAACGTCACCGCGAAACGCTTGAGCAAGCCGCTGCCGATATTGCCGTCCGACCCTTCGTCGGCGAATGATCCGACCTTGGCTGCGCTCAGTCCGGCGATCGGGCCGTCGACCGTCACCTCACCGAGCGAGAGCGTGCGGGGCCGAACGACATAGGATCGCGACGGTCCGCCTACGCCCCAGCCGTCGGTGATCGTCACGCCATCGGGATAGGCGCCGCGCAAGCCGTTCGCCTCAACGAACGGACGTGTGAAGGTCACGTCTGCCCGCGACCCGGTGTCGATGTCGAACCGTGCCGGACGGCCATCGATCGTTCCCGCGACCTGGGGCATATGCTCGTAGAAATCGAACGGGACGAGCGTCCCTGCCCCCGATAGATCAGCCGTGCCGAACCGGTGCGGATCGATGAACGTGATCGTTTTCGCGCCATAATCGACCCTGACGACGAAGCGCTCGAAGAATTCGACCCCCAGCATGCCGCCCAGCGTCAGCCCTTCGACCGCCGGCGGGCTGAAATCGAGCGTGATCATCGTCTGCCCGGTCAGTACCGCGCCGCCCGCGTCGATCCGCTCCACTCGGACATAACCGCTACTATTGGCCTGCTCGCCCGCGCCGAACGACGGTGTCGCACCGATCGGCCGCAACCCCAATGTGCGGAGCGTCGCGGGCGTCAGGATATCGTGCCCGCCGGTATCGACCATGAACGGGAACGGGCCCTTTCCATTGATCCGTACATCGACGACGATGTGGTTGTTGACCAGCCGGAACGGCAGGGTCGCGCGGCCCGATGTCGGCAACAAGCTATCCGCCGGATTCGACGCCGGCATTGCATAGCGCGCCGCCGCCCTGGCTGGACCGGGCGTCAGTCTGGTCAGCCGCAGCGTCTCGGTACTGCCCGGATCGTCGTTGGTCAGCATCTCGATCCGCGTCGCGACGATCATGCCGGCACGCCGCTGGTAATCGGCGTAGCGCGTGGTGCTGGTGACGCCGTAGCTCTGTCTCTCGCGGATTTCGGTCAGCAGCCCGGTGCGGGGATCGAACGCCGCCTCGAACGGCTTGCCGCCCTTAGGCGTGACGCGCAGTCGCCCGCATCCCAGCTTTTCGATCCTGGCGCCGCCCCGATCGGGCCGCGCCCAGGTTTCGGCGCGACGATAGGCCTCGTTGACGGCCAAAGCGTGCTTGTCGCCGCCGGTCTGCGCCGAATGGTATCCCGAGGTGTCCGCCGTCCACGGCGTCTTCCCGTCATAGCCCATGACAGAATGGCTGGGGCCGGCCACGCTATCGATCACGAACGCGCCAGTGCGGCGATCCGACGTGACGGTCGTTATGCCCGTCAGGCCCTGTCCCTGATAATCGTAGCGTGCGCTCACCGTACCGGTACGCTCGGCAGCACCGATCGCAGTACGATGAGCGGCGAGCAGGCGGTCGGAGGAAATATCGGCCGTACAAGCGGCAGCAGCGAGCAGGAACACGGAACGATCACCTTTCTGTCGGGCGACGGGCTGGTATAGGATCGGCTATCATGGGTCTTGAACCGAATTCACCCTCTTGCCCGTGCTGTACGCCGCGCGACGCGCCAACCGGCCGGGTGCGCCATCGCGGCGGTGAGACGCTCCATCGCCATCTCCACGAAAGGCCGTTTGCAGCGATCGTGCTCGGCGGCGGCTATGTCGAGGCGGGTGATTCCGGGCGGCATTGCGTCACGGCTGGCGACGTCGTCATCCACCGCCCGTTCGAACGCCATCTCGACCGGTTCGACCCGTGCGGCGCCGAGGTGCTGGTCCTGCCGCTGCCCGCCCAATGGAGCGGGCCGGTGCGCGGCCGCGTCGCCGATCCCGATGCGATCGCCCGGCTGGCGGAACGCGACCTGATCACCGCGCACTTCCTGCTCGATCGCGACATCGTGCCGCAAGCGGCCGCGAGCGCGGACTGGCCCGATCAACTCGCCGCCGACCTGCTCGGCGCCCCCGATCTGCCGCTCGCACACTGGGCGGCGCAGCGCGGGCTGCATCCCGCCAGCCTATCGCGCGGATTCCGCCAGCAATTCGAAGTCACGCCGGCGCAGTTCCGCCTGGTCGCGCGGACGCATCGCGCGATCGATCGTGTCCTCGGCTCCAGCCTTTCGCTCTCGATCATCGCCGCTGCGGAGGGGTTTGCCGATCAGGCGCATATGACGCGATCGATCGCGCGGCTGACCCGCCGCTCGCCGCTCGCGCTACGGAGCGAATTCGGCATCGCCAGCTAGCGCACGAAAAAAGGAATCGAAACTCAATCACCTAGCGACTCGCGGTGACTCCTGGGGTTTCGAATAGACGGATTCCTGCCGACATGGTAAATATCGCGTTGCGCGTGTTCGACGTGACGGTGGGGGTGAATGGTCCAGGTCTTGTTCCTGCTGGCATTGGCGGCAAGCTTCGCGGGCTATGCGACGTACCTGACCGGCCTGAAGCGCAACCTGGTCGAGCCCAATCGGGCGTCGTGGCTGATCTGGTCGGCGGCGACCGCGGTCGAGGCGTCGACCTATGCCGCGGTCAATCCCGACGGGCTGCAGCGCTGGATATTCCTGTTCGCCACGATCGCCTGCGTGGCGATTACCCTCGCCTTGTGGCGGCGATCGGCGTGGAGCCTGCCGACACGTACCGAAGCATTCTGCATCGGCACCAGCCTGACGGCGCTGGCGATCTGGGCGATGTTCCGCGACGCCTTCTGGGCGCACATGCTGGTCGTCGCGGCGGTACCAGTCAGCTTCTGGCCGACCTGGGCGAGCGTCGTCGCCGACCGCGGCCGCGAACGCTCGCCGGCCTGGGGATTGTGGACATTGGGCGACCTGGCGACCCTGATGGTCGCGGCGCGCACGCCGGGAAGTCCAGTCGGCGAATATGCCTATATCCTGGTCGAATTGGTGTGCCACGCCAGCGTCTGGTTCATGGTCGGACTGGCGACGATCAATCCGCTGCGCTCGCTCGGCTTCCGCAACGGGCGCTTCTATGTTCTCGACGCGATCCGCACGCCGGCGAACCTGTTCTCGGTCGGCGAAACGCATCTCGGCAAGGCGGTATTCGCCGCATTGCCAATCGCCGAAGGCGACCGGCTGATGTCGTTCACCGGCCGCCGTTTCCGCGCCGATCGCATCCCCAGCCTGATGCGCGGCCAGTCGGATCGCTTCGTCCAGGTCACGCCCGATCATTATATGGGGCCGTCGGGGCGGATCGACGATCTGGTCAATCACAGCTGCGCGCCCAATGCCGGGCTGCGCTTCACCGATCAGGGCGTTTTCCTGGTGGCGATCCGCGACATCGCCCGCGGCGAGGAGATCTGCTGGGACTATTCGACGACGCTGGCGGAATCGAACTGGCACATGATCTGCCAGTGCAAGGCAGCCGATTGCCGCCGGGTGATCGGCAATTTCTCGACGCTCAGCCCCGATCGCCAGGAATGGTTCCGGGCACGCAATCTGGTCGCGCCGTATCTGCGGCGGAAGGACGAGGTCGGCAAAGGTCAGCGCGCCGCCTGACGAGTGCCGTTCCCACGCACTGCCACTACCGCCTTCGCCGCACGGTCGAACCACTGCGACCCAATGTTCGCCACCAATGTCACCGAACCGATTGACACCCGCCCGATCCGGGCGCATCCGCCCGCCGGTCGCGACTCGTATTGCGGCGCAACAAAAGGCCTCAACCCCATCATGCCAGACGGCGACAGTCGAAGTTGGGCGCGTCTAGCGCGTTGATCGGGGCCTGAACGACCGGCCTCGTCCGACGCGCTACGGCGCTCCCGCGGACGAGGAAATCATCAATGTCGGAAATCACCATCCGGACGCGCGTCCTCCGCGCGTCTCCCCGGTTGTGGATCGGTCTCGCGCCCAATCGCGCCGACCTGATCGCATTCATCCTGCTCGCGGCGATCGCAACCGCGGCGCTCAAGGGGATCGGCGGCACCGTCGCGCCGATCGCCGATTTGGCGCAGCACCCGATCACGCTCGATCCCGCCAACCTGCCGTGGTACGCGCTGCGCACCACCTTGCGCATGTTCGCGGCGTTGTTCGCCTCGCTTGCCTTCACCTTCGTCGTCGCGACGCTCGCCGCGCGCAGCCGCCGCGCCGCGCAAATCATCGTGCCCGCGCTCGACATCCTGCAATCGGTGCCGATTCTAGGCTTCCTCACCTTCACCGTGACCTTCTTCATGGGCCTGTTCCCGGGCGAGGTGATGGGTGCCGAGCTCGCTTCGATCTTCGCGATCTTCACCAGCCAGGCCTGGAACATGGCGTTCAGCTTCTACCAGTCGCTGCGCACCGTGCCGTCCGACCTCGACGAAGTCAGCCACGGCTTCGCGCTGTCGCCGGTGCGGCGGTTCCTGCGGCTCGACCTGCCGTTCGCCACGCCGGCGCTGGTGTGGAACGCGATGATGTCGATGTCGGGCGGCTGGTTCTTCGTCGTCGCATCCGAAGCGATCACCGTCGGCCACACCACCGTCGCGCTGCCCGGCCTCGGATCATGGCTGGCGCTGGCGATCGAGCGACAGGATTTCCCGGCGATCTGGATGGCGGTCGGCGCGATGGCGGTGGTCATCCTGCTCTACGATCAACTCGTTTTCCGTCCGGTCGTCGCCTGGGCCGATCGTTTCCGCTTCGAACAGACCGCCGGGTCCGATCGGCCGAAGAGCTGGGCCTATGACCTGTTCCGCGCGACCAAAGTCCTGCCGCTCGTGTTCGCGCCGGTAACCGCGCTCGGCAATTTGTTGCTGGCGCTCGATCCCGGCGGCCGGTCCCGCCCTGCCCGCGCTGCCGCCAGCCCTCGCGGCGAATGGCTGTGGCGCACCGGAATGATCGCCGCCCTTGGCTATGGCGTCTGGACGCTCGCCGACTATGTCGCCGCGACGCTGACCTGGCACGATGCCGCGGCGGTGCTCGGCTTCGCGTCGCTGACCCTGTTGCGCGTCGTCGTGCTGATCGCGCTCGCCAGCCTGATCTGGGTACCGATCGGCGTGTGGATCGGCCTGCGGCCGGCCTGGGCCGAGCGGCTGCAGCCCGTCGCCCAGTTCCTGTCGGCATTCCCGGCCAACATCCTGTTCCCCTTTGCGGTCATCCTGATCGTCCGCTTCGACCTCAATCCCGCGATCTGGCTGTCGCCGCTGATGATCCTGGGTACGCAATGGTACATCCTGTTCAACGTCATCGCCGGCGCCAGCGCGATCCCGACCGACCTGCGCGAGGCGGCGGGGATGTTCGGTGTGCGCGGGTGGCAATGGTGGCGCCAGGTCGCGTTGCCCGCGATCTTCCCCTATTTCGTCACCGGTGCGCTGACCGCTTCGGGCGGGTCGTGGAACGCCAGCATCGTCGCGGAAGTGGTGATCTGGGGGCATGAGCGACTCGAGGCGCCCGGCCTCGGCGCCTGGATCGCCAAGGCGACCACGGCGGGCGACTATCCCCGCGTCGCCCTGGGCATCGCGACGATGTCGGCCTTCGTCCTTGCTTTCAACCACCTCGTCTGGCGGCCGATGTACCGGTTCGCCGAGCGCCGCCTCCGCCTCGCCTGAAAGGATCGGACCATGGCCAGCAATTTCACGCTCCGCCCGCTCGTCTCGGTCGAGCATCTCACCCATCACTACGGCCCCAAGCGCACCCAGCCGGTGATCGACGACGTGTCGATCACCTTGCACGAGGGCGAGATCGTCGGGCTGCTCGGCCGCTCGGGATCGGGCAAGTCGACCCTGCTGCGCTCGATCGCCGGCCTGCTCCAGCCCGACAGCGGCGAGGTAAAGTTCACTGCGCGCGAGGATGACAGCCCCGACGTCGCGATGGTGTTCCAGACCTTCGCCCTGTTCCCCTGGCTGACCGTGCAGCAGAATGTCGAACTGGGGCTCGAGGCGCGCCGCGTCGCGCCCGCCGAGCGCCGCGCGCGTGCGCTGGCGGCGATCGACCTGATCGGTCTCGACGGGTTCGAGAATGCCTATCCCAAGGAACTGTCGGGCGGGATGCGCCAGCGCGTCGGCCTGGCCCGCGCGATCGTCGTCGACCCGGCGCTGCTGCTGCTCGACGAACCCTTCTCGGCGCTCGACGTGCTGACCGCGGAGACACTCCGGACCGAGCTGCTCGATCTGTGGTCGGAAGGGCGGATGCCGATCAAGTCGATGCTGCTCGTCACGCACAATATCGAGGAAGCGGTGCTGATGTGCGACCGCATCCTGGTCTTCTCCTCCAATCCCGGTCGCGTCGCCGCCGAAATCGAGGTCAAATTGCCGCAGCCGCGCGACCGGCTCGATCCCGCGTTCCGCGCAATGGTCGACGCGATCTACGCGCGGATGACCGCACGCCCCGCTGGAACTCCGGTCCGCGACGGGCTGTTCCCCGGCACCGGCATCTCGATGGCGTTGCCGCACGTGTCGACCAACAGCATCGCCGGCCTGATTGAGGAAGTCGATGCGCAGCCGTTCGATGGCCGTGCTGCGATGGCCGAGCTCGGTGACAGCCTGGGCCTCGAGATCGACGAATTGTTCCCGATCGCCGAAACGTTGCAATTGCTGCGCTTCGCCGACCTGCGCGGCGCCGACCTGATCCTGACGCCCGAGGCGCGCCGCTATGCCGGGGCCGATGTCGACGAGCGCAAGGCGATGTTCGGCCATGCGCTGATCGCGCATGTCCCGCTTGCCCAGCATATCCGCCGGATTCTCGACGAGCGTGCCTCGCACCGCGCCACCGGCGGCCGGTTCCGCGACGAGCTCGAGGACCACATGTCGCCCGATTATGCCGCCGCGACGCTGCGCACGGTGACGCAATGGGGCCGCTATGCGGAGATCTTCGCGTTCGACGAGGACCAGGACAGCTTCAGCCTGGAAGACCCGGCGTGATCCGGCGCCTTGTGGCGGCTTCGGCCGCCAGCGTGGCGGTGAGCGCGATGCTCGCCGCCGTGCCCGCGCGCGCGTCCGGGGTCGAGCACGTCGTCGACGATTCGGCGGTCGAGACCCCTGGCACCTGCCATGTCGAAAACTGGGTGACGATCATCCGCCGCGACGACGGCATTGCGACGGTCGCGCCCGCCTGCACCCGCCGGCAATGGGCCAATCTGGAACTCGGCGGGTTCGTCTCGACCGCCTGGGACGGCAACGCGCGCGAGACCGAGATCGGCGTCACGCCCAAATGGAACCTGCGCGACGAACAGCGCGGGCTGGGGATCGCGCTGTCGGGATCGGCCGGAATCGATGTGGCCCGCGCGCGGCTGGCCAGCGCCTCGCTGGTCGCGCCGGTGACCATCCCGGCCGGCCGACTGCGCTTCAATCTCAACCTGGGGTGGCAATGGACGCGGGCCGGCGGCAATACGACGCTGGCTGGCGCGCAGGTCGAGTATCAGGCGACACCAACCTTGACGCTGATGGCCGAAAGCTTCGTCCGCGATCATGGCCGGGAGGGCAACCAGGCCGGTCTGCGATGGAACCCGCATGGTGGCCGGGTCGACCTCGACCTGGTCTATGGCCGCGACATCGACGGCGTCAGCCCGCACGCGATCTCGCTGGGATTGACGGTCCATCATTAGCCCCTTGCGCCGCGCTCTCTCCTTCCCACATCCGAGCGCGTTGGTCGCGGCGCAAAGAAGTGTCAGAACACTGCCATGAGCAACAGCCTTTCGGTCCGGCGCGGCGGGAGGCCGCCGATCAGCGCGTGGCGGATCGTCGGCGGCGCGTTCCTGCATTTCGCGGTGCCGGCATATCTCGTCACCGTGACGACACTGACGTTGGTCACGGCGCCGGCCGGCGCGCCGATGGGCGAGATCGCGCGGCGGGCGCTGGGCTATAGCGGCTGGTTCCTGGTGGGCTATGCCGCGCTGACGCTGGCCGCGACGATCGCCGCTGCGGCGATCGAGCCGGTGCTGGCGATCAGACGGCAGCGGCGGCAGGCAGGCGATCCCGATCTGCCCGCTACCGCATCCCGACTCCGCCTCACGCGCGCGCTCGCCGATGCCCGTTCGCTGCCCGGCGCCGAGCTCCATCGCGCGATCGACGCGCTCGCCGCGCCAAGATGGGACCATGACGACCCGCGCTTCCAGGAGCTGTCCCAGGATCTCGATCAAGTCGTGCGGGCGATGACCGCCGCCAACGCGACCGCTTCGGCTCAGTCGCGTGCCGATATCGTCGATCTCGCGACTCGCGCGCTACAGCGGATCGACCACGCGCTCGGCGACCTCGCCGCGGATCGCGGCCGGCTCGACCATGGCGACGCGCGCGCCGTCGCGCGTTACGTCGAAAACCGGTACGGACCATCCGATTTCGCTGGCAGCTAGACTTGGCGCGCATTAAATAGAGGGGGAGCGCTGATCGTGCGCTCTTCTTTAGGTCCCAAGGACACCAACCACAGATGACAAATATGTATGTGCTCGGCGCTTCGGCCGTCGTGGCCCTCGTCGTCGCTTGTCTTTTCGTCCTTTCTCGCTGCGTACGCTACGTCAGGAACAACCGCGTCGCGATCGTCGAGAAATTGTGGAGCCGCAACGGCTCCGTCACCAGTGGCCTGATCGCGCTCAACGGAGAGGCCGGCTACCAGCCGATCGTCCTGCGCGGCGGCTATCACTTCTTCATGCCGTTCCAGTATCGCGTCCATTCGCAGCCGCTCGTGACCATTCCCCAGGGCCAGATCGGCTATGTCTTCGCGCGCGACGGTGCGCCGCTCGGCCCCACCCAGACGCTGGCGAGCAATTTGCGTACCGCCGACTTCCTCGACGTGCGCCGCTTCCTGGAGGATGGCGGGCAAAAGGGCCCGCAACGCGCGATCCTGCGCGAGGGCACCTATGCCATCAACCTCGCGCAGTTCGTCATCATCACGCGCGAGCACCTTTATGGCCTGATGCTCGAGGCCAACGATTTCGACCTGTTCAGCAACATGCAGAGCGTGATCGGGGAACGGACGGGCTTCGACGCGGTGGTGATCAAGGACGCGTCGGACATGCTCGGCGTGGTCACGGTGCACGACGGTCCTGCGCTGACCGCCGACCAGATCATCGCGCCCGAAGTCGGCACCGACCAGTCGGACATCGCGACCTTTCACAACAGCTTCCAGGATCCGGAGAAGTTCATCGCGGCGGGCGGCCGGCGTGGTCGCCAGCTCCAGGTGCTGGTCGAGGGCAGCTATTTCATCAACCGCCTGTTCGCGACGGTCGAGATGGTCGACAAGACGGTGATCGAGGTCGGTCATGTCGGCGTCGTCATCAGCTATACCGGCGACAGCGGCGCCGACACGTCGGGCGACGATTATCGCCATGGCGAGTTGGTCGACCGCGGCACGCGCGGCGTGTGGAGCGAGCCGCTGCTGCCGGGCAAATATGCCTTCAACACCTATGCGGGGAAGATCCTGGTCGTGCCCACGACCAACTTCATCCTCAAATGGGATCAGGAGATGACCGGCCAGCACAAGTTCGACGAGAATCTGTCGGAGGTGTCGCTGATCACCAAGGACGCGTTCGAGCCGACACTGCCGCTCTCGGTCGTCGTGCATATCGACTATCGCAAGGCGCCGTTGGTCGTGCAGCGGTTCGGCGACATCAAGAAACTGGTCGAGCAGACGCTCGATCCGATGGTCTCGGCCTATTTCAAGAACGTCGCCCAGAAGAAGACGCTGATCCAGCTGCTCCAGGAACGTTCGGACATTCAGGAGCAGGCCGGCGACCAGATGCGGGCGAAGTTCACCGCCTATAATCTCGAGCTGCAGGAAGTGCTAATCGGCACGCCGCGCGCCGCGGCGGGCAACGACCAGATCGAAAAAGTCCTGCAACAGTTGCGCGAACGCCAGGTCGCCGAGGAACAGGTCACGACCTATCACAAGCAGAGGGTCGCGGCCGAGGGCGAGAAGGACCTGCGCGAGGCGCAGGCGCGTGCCCATCAGCAGACCGCGATCACCGAGTCCGAATTGTCGATCACGGTGCAGGAGAACCAGGGCAAGGCCGCGGTGAAGCGCGCCGCGCAGGAGGCCGAACAGACCCGTACACTCGCCAAGGCCGAATCCGACCGCATCCGCATCGTCGGTGAGGGTGAAGCGGCGAAGGTCGTCGCGCTCGCGGGTGCGGAAGCCGACCGCATCACCAAAACCGGCCTCGCCACCGCCGAGACGATCGAGAAGCAGGCGGCCGCCTCAGGCGGTGCGCAGTTCCAGCTGACGCGTCAGGTGATCGAGCGACTGGCCGAAGCACTGGAGACCTCGGGCGTCGACATCGTACCGAGGGTGCAGATCAACACCGGTGGTGGAGATGCTGGTGCCGGGGGCGGCGCGCTCCAGGCGCTGATCGGCATGCTGCTGTCCGAGAAGGGCATGGCGCTGATCGCCAGCCCGGCAGCCAACGATCAGGGTCCGGCACCCGCGCCCGCAACAGAGGTCGCGGCGGAATAGGACCACAACGCCGCGGTCGGGCATGCCCCCGGGCCGCGGCGGCCGGCTTCGTTAACACAAGGCCCGGCTCATTTGAGCCGGGCCTTGTCGTTTTCCCTTTGATTATCGTTGCTTCCCAGCCTTCAGGCGGTCGCCAACCGGCTCGAACGCGCGCTAGCTGCCGACACGAACGCGAGCCAAGGCGGGTAACCCCACCGTCGGGTTACCGGGAAAGAAGAACGGGGGTGATGTCGGCGCGCACGGAATGCCGATCACCTCTCCGATCACCGACAACAGCATGATGCGGGCGGAGCGCAGCGCAATCCGCATCGTGCTTGCGAGACTCGGATCGAACCGGTCGATCGACGCGGCGCCGCTTCCTTCCAGCAGCGCGACCAGGTGACGTTCGTCGCGTGTGAACCCGGCGTCCGACACCCTCCCCGCGCGAAAACGCCGCCGGAAGCCCGCCTCGAACAATGTCATTACGCTATCCAGTACCGGCGCGAACAAACCGGCGCCCAGCCGTTCGAGCCGTCTGAAGAGACTCGGCTGGACCGGATCACCCGTATCGCGGGCGATCCGCCACTGCCGTGCCCCGTCGATGACGGCCCAGACGGCGGCCGGAGAAAATGCGAAGCGCATGAGGAGATTCCTTCCTGGCATCCCCTTCGACTGCGTCCGCTTTTTGCGATTCGCTCGCAATCGATAGGCCCGACCCCGTGGACCGGCAAGGCGATTGCGACGACCCGAGTCGATCACGGGAATCGATCGGCACTGGCATTTTCCAGCAATTGTATTATGTATGGTCTTTGTAGCCATACAACACTTCGGATTCGCGCAATGTCTGCCATACAAAACAACAAGGACAAATTCCGCTGGATCGCCGAGAGCGGATGGAAGGGCCTTTGCCCGCGGTGCGGAAAAGGACATATGTTCAAGTCCTGGCTCAAGATCACCGACACCTGCGAAATGTGCGGGCTCGATTATCGCTTTGCCGCGCCCGATGACGGCCCAGCGTTCTTTTCGCTGTGCATCATCGCGCTGCCGCTGATCTTCATCGTCGTCTGGATCCAGGTGGCATTCGATCCGCCGATCTGGGTGCATCTGGCGACCTCGGTTCCGTTGATGGCGGCGGGCTGCCTGCTGCCGCTGCGGCCGATCAAGGGCTGGCTGGTCGCCTCGCAATATGTGAACCGGTCGCAGGAGGCGGGAACCGAGCGTCTCTGGAACCAGTTGCACGGCCGCGGAAGCGGCAGCAACTTCGATGACTGAGGCCTGGCTTCCTGACCTCGCACGGTCGAGCGGTCCGAAATATCTGGCGATCGCCGACGCGCTCGACGCGGCGATCGACCGCGGCGATCTGTCGGGCGGCGACCGCCTGCCCCCGCAGCGCGATGTGGCCGCGCGGCTTGGCGTCGATCTGACCACTGTCACCAAGGCCTATGATACCGCGCGCCAGCGCGGCCTGATCGAGGCGCGCGGCCGCGCGGGAAGCTTCGTGCGCGGCGCCACCACCGCGGCCGAGGCCGAGGACATCGCGCGCATCGACGCGGGCATGAACATGCCGCCCGAACTGGCCGGCGACATGCTGGGCCGCGCGATGCGCGACACGATCGCCGCGTTGCTGACCGAAGGATCGGGGCTGCGGCTGCAATATCAGCCGGCGGGCGGCGGTGCGGCCGACCGCTCGGCTGGCGCGCGGCTGATCGCGCGCTCCGGGATCGCCACCTCGGATGACCAGGTGATCGTCACCGCCGGGGCGCAGAACGCGCTCCACGCCATCCTGCACGCCAACCTGCGCCCGCTTGACGCGGTTGCGTGCGGACGCTTCGTCTATTCGGGATTCAAGGCCCTGGCGGCACGGCTGGGCTTGCGGCTCGTGCCCCTGCTCACGATGGATGGCGACACGCTGCGCGCCGCGTGCCGCGCCGAGAAGATCCGCGCGCTCTATCTCGTGCCGACCAACGACAATCCGACCGCAACCACTCTCGACCTCGCCACCCGCCGCGGCATCGCCGATCAGGCACGCGCGGATGACCTGATGGTGATCGAGGATGACGTTTATCGGGCTTTGTGTACGGCACCCCCGCCGCCGATCGGGACGTTCGCGCCCGAGCGGAGCTGGTACGTCGCGAGCGTTTCGAAGACGATCTCGCCCGCGCTCCGCGTCGCCTATGTCCACGCCCCGGACATCGGCGGGGCGTTACGCCTGGCCGGCGATGTCCATCAGACCGCTATCATGGCGCCGCCGCTCAATGCCGCGCTCGTCCGGACCTGGCTGGACGACGGCCGCCATGACCGGCTGGTCGAGGCGATGCGGCGCGAAGCGATGCGGCGCCAGGCGATGGCTGCCGAGATATTGGATGGGCTTCGGTATCGAGCGCACCCCGAAGGATATCATCTCTGGCTCGAGCTTCCGACCGGCGCCGACGCCGCCGACCTCGTCCATGCGATGTATTCGAGCGGGCTCTCGGTGGTCGCGAGCGATCGCTTCCGGGTCGCGCCAGGCGACGATCAGGCGGTACGCGTGTCGCTCGGCGGCCTGATCGATCCGCCTCGCCTTGTCCGTGCCCTCCACCTGCTGCGCGGCCATATCGATACTCGTCAGCATCGGTCGCTGGTCTGAGCCATTTGCCTGTTTCCTGGTCGTCGACATCGCCGCGAACCGGAACCCGGTCCGTTGCGGTCGCGTTCTAGCCTTTCGAAAGAGGAGGTCCAGATGACAGAAGTACGCAGCGACGAACGCACCGTCGTCGAGCGCAGCAGCTTCAACGTGGCGAACGTGATCGTGGCGATCGCATTCCTGTTGCTGGTGCTGGGTCTGCTCAAATATTTCCATGTCTCGCCGCTCTGAGACCCAGCCGATGCGATGGTCGCCATCATATTGGTATGACTGATACTTTTTGTTAGGCGCTTAGGCTCAAGATCGCGCCGACCATGGACCCGTGCGCATGCTCGCTCGCCTGAAGGCTCATCACGCCGCGCTGGAATCGGCGCTGGAAGCGATGGACCGGCTATCGCGCAAGGCGATGCCGGACCGTGCGCAACTGGCCACCGCCCGGCTCGCCCTCAGCCAGGCGAGCGCACAGCGAACGCGGTGCCTGAACGAGGATGTATTTCCGACCATCCTCGCGGCGAACGACCCGGTCGCCTGTGAAAGCGTCCGCACCTTGCAGAGCGAGGGCGCGCAGCTACGTGCGCGATCCGCCGAGCATGTCGCAGCCTGGAGCATCGATCGCGCCATCGGCGACTGGCAGGGTTATTGCCGGGTATCATCCGAATTGCGCGCGACGATGCGCGACCGGCTGCGGCGCGAACGTCTATTGCTCTACCCGCTGCTGGGCTGACGACGGCGATCAGCCGTCGGCGCCCCGGCGCGGCGCCGATCCACGCCCGGTCTGCGGAAAACCGTCGCCAGCGGCAGGGTCACTGGCGAAATCCTCTCCCGGATTGCCGCCCCCCGCGCCCGCGCCGCTGCCATGGACTTCGCCGGTACGCTGATCAAAATATGCCCGGCGGCCGTTTTCGGGCGGGAAGCGATCGTCGGGCTCGATCGGCGCGCGGCTTTCGCCTTCCGCGCTCCTGGCGAGCGCGCGGTCGATCGCGAAATCATTGGAATCATATTCCTGCCCCGAATAGCCCGGGCCGTTGCCGACCTTGCCTCGTTGGATATCGATTTCCGGACTGGCGATCGTCGTCGTCACCGGCGGTTCGGGGCGACGCGTCATGTCGTCAGGCATGGCATTTTCCTCTCACGCCCATAACGCACGAGAGCGGCAAGCGAGCCGTCAGGCCGCGAGGTCGGCCCTGCTTTCCTCGCGCAGCGGCGCCTTCAGCGTCAGCCGCGCCGTCGCCCCCCGCCCGACGCCATCGCTTTCCAGGCTCAGCGCGCCTTCCATCGCGGACATCGAATTGGCGCACCAATGCAAGCCGAGACCGCCCGATTTGTGCTCGCGCGTCGAGAAACCGCGTTGGAACAATTGCGGCGCGTTGCCGGGATCGAACCCATCCCCGGTGTCCTGGATCGCGATCTCGACGCGGCCGTCGGCTGCCGTGCCGATCGTCACGTTGATACTGCCCGATCCCCCGGCCGCGCTGATCGCGTCGGCGGCGTTGGAAAACAAATTGCCCACAACCTGGCTGAGCAGGACGCGGTTGGCCATCACCGGATGCGCTCGGGCCGGGAAGTTGAACGCGATCGACGCGCCGTCGCCCGAATGGCGCGCGATCGTCGCGTTCTGTGCGATGATCTGCGTCGCGTCGCATTCCTCGAGCGGCGGGCGCTCATGCGCGAGTTGCTGCTGGGCGCCGATGATCTCGAGCACCTGGCGCATCGCGTCGCGGCCGATTTCGAGCTGGTCGCGCCGGTCCTGCCGCTGCCGGTCTTCGGCATCGAAGGCGGCGGCGACGAACGAGGCCAGCTTCTCCCGCCGGTCGGGCGCGGTATCGGGGGCCGCGAGCTCGGCCAGCGCGCGCTCGATCAAACCATGCTCGACCGGCGCGCCCTGGCCGATCCCGGCCGACAAGATGGTCGATACCGGGTTCAAGGCGTTGCGGACATTGTGCATCACCGCCACCGCGCTTTCGGAGCGGCCGAGCGCGAAGCTCTGGACCTCGACCTGTTCGCGCAGATCCTTGAGCTGGACCAGCATCGAATTGAAGCTGCGCCCGAGCGACGCGATCTCGTCGTTGCGCTCCCCGTCCTCCGGCAGCACGCCCAGCGCCCCCGAATCGCGGACGCGCTGCATATGCGCTTCGACCCGACCGACCCGCTTGAGCACGAGTTGCGAGATCATCCGGCTCAACACGGCAAGGACGAGCATCAACAGGATCGTCGACCCGAGCACCGCGAGCCAGAGCATATGGCGGCCGAGTAACGACACGTCACGGGGCACGACGAAGCTGGCCGACGCGACCGGTTTGCCGTCGGCCCCGAGCATCGGCACGGCGATCTGCATCATCGTCGGATTGGTGACGACCAGTTCGCTCCGCTGGCCACCCTCGCTGATCGTGGCCTTGACCTTGAGCAACTTGCTCAGCTGTTCCGGGGTGATGCGCCGGACCATCAGGACATAACCGCGTGGCGTCCCGCTGCCATCGCTCTTGCGGACCTGGGCCACGCCTACCGCCACGACGACCTTGCCCAGCCTCGCGAAGAAATGGCCGTAGTTGATGCCCTTCATCGCGGCATCGAGCGGGGCCTTCTGCATCGAAGCGACCATCGCGTCACGCAGGCCATTGTCCTCGACCTTGGTCGCGGAATCGATCCAGCGCGCGATCACCAGGCTGCGGTCGGGACGGAGATAGGCCATGCCGTCGACGCCGAGATTGGCCATCGCGAGCTGCGAAAAGCTCTCCTCCTCGAACGCCTTCGTCGGCTTATCGATATAATCGTAGCTCGAATTCCAATCGCCATAGTCGCGGACCGAGCTTTCGACCTTGCCGGCGAATTCGGTCAACGCGGCGTGGGTGCGCTCGACATGACCGTCGATCGCCTGACGTTCGAGCGCGTTGAAACTGGGCGTGATGACCGCCGCGAGCAGCACTGTCAGGGCGACCGAACCGAGCAGCCCGACCGTGGCCAGGATCAGCAGCAGCTTGCCGCCGAGCGATGCGAAAGACAGCCGGCGCCCGAACGCGCGCACCCGGGCCATCAGCCGTTGGTCCCGTCGCCCGCCCGGATCGCGAATTCGTCGCCGGCGAGGTCGTCCTCACCGCCGATATAGCGCTCATGCGCGATCTCGCGCGCGATCTCGGCCGGGACCGGCCGCGAGAAATAATAGCCCTGGAGATGGCTGGCGCCGGCGAGGCGGAGCGCCTGGACCTGCGCATCGGTCTCGACGCCTTCCGCCACCACGCCGAGCCCCAGCGCGCGACCGAGATGGACGATCGACTGGACGATCGCGGCGGATTCGCGCTCGCGGCCCATGCCGTCGATGAAGCTCTTGTCGATCTTGAGGCAATCGAGCGCGAACTTGCGGATATTGTAGAGCGACGAATAGCCGGTGCCGAAATCGTCGAGCGCGATGCGGAACCCCATCTGGCGCAATTTGTAGAGCGTCTCGGCGGCGCGCTCGGCATTGTCGAAGATCGCGGTCTCGGTGATCTCGATCTGGACGCGCGCGGGCTCGATCCCGGCGCGCATCACGCGCTCGACAACATGGCCGACGAAATTGAGGCGGCGGAACTGGCGCGGGCTGAAATTGACCGAGACGTACTGGCCCGGCCATTGCCCGAGCACCTTGAGCGCCTCGTCGAGGACCCAGTCGCCGAGTTCGTGGATCAGGTTCGATTCCTCGGCGATCGGGATGAACAGCGCAGGGCTGATCGGCCCGAATTCGGCGGTATTCCAGCGCAGCAGCGCCTCGAACCCGACGACTTCCATATTCTGTCCCGCGACGATCGGCTGATAAGCGAGGCTGAGCTCACCGCGCTCGATCGCCTGGCCAAGGCCGCCTTCGATGCGGCGGCGGAAGCGCACGCTCTCGTCCATGCTCTCGTTATAGGCACGGACCACGCCGCGGCCCGATTTCTTGGCGTCGTTGAGCGCGAGGTCGGCCTTGCGCATGACGTCGATCGGGTCGCGATTGCCCTCGACGTCGGCGATGGCGAGGCCGATCGAGGCCGAAGCCTGGACCGAATGGCCGATGATGCGGAAGCTGGAGGTGCAAGCCGCGATGATATGATCGCACGACATGACCGCTGCCTGTTCACCAAGCGTGTCGAACAGCACACCGAATTCGTCGCCGCCCAGCCGGGCGACCACCGCGCCCTCGGGCGCCGATTGCTGGAGGATCGCGTAAATCGCGCGGATCAGCTCGTCGCCCGCGAGATGGCCGAGCGTGTCGTTGACGATCTTGAAGCGGTCGAGGTCGATCATCGCCGCCGCGAACATGCCGCCGCCGCGCGCCTTGTCGGTCAGCGCCTTGAGGAACGCGAGACGATTGGGCGCCTCGGTCAGCGAATCATGCGTCGCCATATGCAGCGCCTTCGACTCGTTGGCGGCGAGTTCGACCGCCTGCTCCTCGAGCTTGACCATCGCTGCGGCGAGGTCGCGATCGGCCTGCCAGCGATGCGCCAGTGCGGTCGCGGTCTGGACGACCTCGGCGATCTCGAACGGCTTGGCGATATAGAAAATCTTGTCGGCCGGCCCCGCCGCTTTCGAGATCTCGATCGGCGAAAAATCGGAGAAGCCGGTGACGATGACGAGGTTGACGTTCGGGTCGAGCGCGCGGATCCGCATCGCGGTTTCCTTGCCGTCGATCCCCGGCGGCATGCGCACGTCGATGAAGGCGACCGCGAACGGATTGCCCTCGGCGATCGCGTCCTCGACCGCGGCGATCGCGTCGAGGCCCTGGCTGCAATGCACCGCGTCGAATGCCGCGCCTTCAGCCGCGGGTTCCGGCGCGGACTCGTCGCCGAACAATTCGGCGGCCATGTCATTGAGCCCGCGATCGCTGGCCGCCACCGGCGCGAAGCAGCGCCGATAGGAGTCATGCATTGCCGGTTCATCGTCGACGATCAGAATTCGCACCGCGCGCTGTCCCTCGCTTGGTGGAGCGTACACGACGCCCCAAAGTCATTGCGCAGGGGTAAGCGGACGGAGTTAAAGCGCCGTAAACGATGTTCAGCCGAGTGCGTGCTGGCCGAGCAGGATGGCGCCCATCGGGCCCGCTTCCGCACCGAGCGCGGCCGGGACGATATAGGCGTCGAGATCGCCGAGCAGCGAGCGGTCGCCATAGCTCCCGATGCTCTCGTCGAGCATGCGGCGTACCATCGGCAGCAGCCACGGCACGCCCAGCGCGACACCGCCGCCGAACACGATCCGCCGCGGGATGCCGGTCAGCACGAGCGTGTGGCACAATTGCGCGATCGGGTGCGCCACCTGGGGCCAGATCGGCGAATGTTCGGCGATTTCGTTCGCCGCGACGCCCGCCCGCGCCTTGATCGCCGGTCCGGCCGCCAATCCTTCCACGCAATCGCCGTGAAAGGTGCAGATGCCCGACCAGTCGTCGTCCGCCAGGCGCACCGGCCGGATATGGCCGAGTTCCTGGTGCGTCAGCCCGACCACCGGCTTGTCGCGGCTGATCAGCCCGACCCCGACGCCGGTGCCGATAGTAACATAGGCATGATCGCCCAGGCCCTTGGCGGCGCCCCATTGCCCTTCGGCGAGCCCCGCCCCCACCACATCGGTGTGAAAACCAGTCGGCACGCCGTAGCGCCGCTGCAGCCGTCCCGCGACATCGGTATTGGCCCAGCCCGGCTTGGTCGTCGCGGTGACATGGCCGTAACTCGACGCGTTGTGGTCGATCCCGACCGGTCCGAAACTGGCGATGCCGATCGCGTCGAACCTGCCCCAGCCGTCGAGTGCTTCCTCGATTCCCGCCATCGTCGTTTCCGGGTCGGTGGTGGCGATGCGTCGCGCCTCGACGATCGTCGCGCCATCCTGCGACAGCACGCACACGCATTTGGTCCCGCCGAGTTCGACGCCGGCAATCTTCATTTCGCCATCCCTAGGATTCTCTCGGCCTGGACGAGGTGCAGCGCCTCGACCATCTTTCCGTCGATCTGAATGACGCCGCCGTCGCCGGCCGCGAACGCGTCGCTTACCTTGCGCGCCCATGCGACCGCCATCGCATCCGGGCTGAACACAGTGTTGCAGATTTCGATCTGGCGGGGATGGATCAGCGACTTGCCGTCATAGCCCATCGCCGCCGCCGCCTCGCATTCCGCCGTCAGCCGCACATCGTCGCTGAAATCATTGCAGACGCCATCGAGCGCGACCAGGCCGCGCGACCGCGCCGCCGCCAGCACCGACGTGCGCACCGGATTCAGCCATGCCCGCTCCGCACCCGGCCGCGCGCCCAGTTCGAGCGCGAGGTCGTTGACTCCCAAAACGAGTCCCTGGACGCCGGCATCGGTAATGTCCTGCAACCGGCCGAGCGCCTCGCACGTCTCGATCATCACCCAGAGCGGTGTTTCGGAACCCAAATGGTCGTGGCAGGTTTGGACGTCGCCCGCGTTGCGTATCTTGGGCACCAACACCGTCACCCCCGCCGCGCGCAAGGCCGCCAGATCGTCGCTTCCCCAGTCGCTATCGAGTCCGTTCGCGCGGATCACTAATTCACGCGCCCCGAATCCCTCACCCGCTGCGGCAACCGCCGCCGCGCGCGCGGCCGCTTTCGCCTCGGGCGCCACCGCATCCTCCAGGTCCAGGATCACCACATCGGTGGGCAATCCGCGCGCCTTTTCGATCGCGCGGGCATTGCTCGCGGGCAGGAACAGCGCGCTGCGACGAGGACGAAAGCTCATCGCTCCCCCTTGCCTCAAGCCGCCGGTCGGGACAATGCGGGGCAAGGCAAGGAGATTGATATGGCTGGCATGGCGCATTTCGATTGGGCGGACCCGTTCCAGCTCGACGATCAGTTGAGCGAGGACGAGCGGATGATCCGCGACTCCGCGCGCGCTTATGCCCAGGACCGGCTGGCGCCGCGCATCATCGACGCCTTTGCCAACGAGACCACCGATCCCGAGATCTTCCGCGAGATGGGCGCGCTCGGCTTGCTCGGCCCGACGGTGCCTGAGGAATATGGCGGCGTCGGCGCGAACTATGTCGCTTATGGCCTGGTCGCGCGCGAGGTCGAGCGGGTCGACTCGGGCTATCGCTCGATGATGTCGGTACAGTCGAGCCTCGTGATGTACCCGATCTACGCCTATGGATCGGAAGAGCAGAAGCAAAAATACCTGCCCAAGTTGGCGACCGGCGAATGGATCGGCTGTTTCGGCCTGACCGAGCCCGATGCCGGCTCCGATCCCGGCGGCATGACCACCCGGGCGACCAAGACCGCCAATGGCTATTCGCTGTCGGGCGCCAAGACCTGGATTTCCAACGCGCCGATCGCCGACGTCTTCGTGATCTGGGCCAAGTCCGACGCCCATGGCGGCGGCATCCGCGGCTTCGTGCTCGACAAGGGCATGAAGGGCCTGTCGGCGCCCAAGATCGAGGGCAAGCTCTCCTTGCGCGCCTCGATCACCGGCATGGTGATGATGGACGAGGTCGAGGTCAGCGAGGACGCCTTGCTGCCCGAGGTCCAAGGATTGAAGGGCCCCTTCGGCTGCCTCAATCGCGCGCGCTACGGCATTTCCTGGGGATCGCTCGGCGCCGCGGAGTTCTGCATGCACGCCGCGCGGCAATATGGGCTCGATCGCAGGCAGTTCGACAAGCCGCTCGCCGCCAACCAGCTCTACCAGAAGAAGCTCGCCGACATGGAGACCGAGATCGCGCTCGGCCTGCAGGCGTCGTTGCGTGTCGGCCGGCTGATGGATGAGGGCCGGTTCGCGCCCGAGATGATCTCGATCGTCAAGCGCAACAATGTCGGAAAGGCGCTCGACATCGCGCGGATGGCGCGCGACATGCACGGCGGCAACGGCATTTCGGGCGAGTATCAGGTGATGCGCCACCTGATGAACCTCGAGACTGTCAACACCTATGAAGGCGCGCACGACGTCCATGCGCTGATCCTCGGGCGCGCGATCACCGGGATCGCGGCGTTCTGAGGCATTCGGCATCGCAACACCGCATCAGCTAAGGTGTTCGCATCGACGGATGTCGATTTCGCCCAGCCGCCGGCAAACGCTATTCGTATTCCGCCGGATAAATGAATGCGTCAGGAGCCGGTGATCGTGAAGGTCACTGTCTTCGCGCTCTTGTCGCCATTCTTCCACGGCTGGCGGTAGTTGAACGTCAGCGTGTGGCTGCCGCGCGAGGTCACCGTGACCGCGAACACCTGAATTTCCGGCGCGCCCGGAACGCCGGTCGATCCGGTGACCTCCGGCGTGCCCACCTTCAGCCCATCCACGGGGACAGCTATCCACGAATAGCCGGTGCCGAGTTGCGCCTTCAGGCGCACCTCGACACTCTGGCCCACCGCGACCGTCCTGGTCGCGCCCGCATCGGTATCAGTCAGCACGCTTTGTTCCTGTTTCGCCGTGTCCGACGCGGCGCACGCCCCAGCGGGTAGCGCCAACGGCATGGCGAGAAAGAGCGGCGCGAGCAGGCTAAGCCGAATGCGGGTCATGGTCATCTCCTGATCGTGTACCGGAATTGCGTGTTCTTGATCAGATCGAGCAATGCCGGGTTGATCACCAACGTCGCCGGTGCGGGCCGGACCCAGGTCGCGGCATAGCCGATGCTGTTGGCACCATATTTGATCCACATATACCCGTTCTCGCCCCATCCGGTGCCCCACGAGTTGCGGATACGCCACGCGCCCTTGTTGTCGTCCCAGCCGACAATGACGACACCGTGGTTAATCCACGATGTATTGTTCTCGTTGAACACACCGCCCGAATAGGCCTGAAAAGCCGGGCTGACGAACACCGCCACCGCCAGCGGACCATGCGACACCAACGCCTGCTTGAGCTCGGCGACGGTCGGTATCTGGTTCTTGATCGTCACGAAGCCCCAGGCTGCGACCTTGTATCGACCCTTGGGATTGGGGACGCAGGTGCCGTTCGACGCGGTATAGGGTGTCTGCGCCTCGGTGCGGACCGCAGTTCCCATCATCCATTGGAAGACAGGGTCCCACCAGCCGCCGCCACAGCTGCCCGCGCCAGCGCAGGACAGGATATGCTGTTCGGAGACGTCGATCATCGTCCCGAAGCGGCGATTGTACGATCCCTCGTACGCGCCCATCGCGGCGAAGTCCCAGCAGCTCCCGCAGCCGCCCTGGTTGCGGATCGCGGTCATCTTGTTCTGGTAATTGCAGATACGCGACGCGACCGTGCAGGCGAACGGCAGGATCCTGATCCGATTGGCCGCCAGATATTTGTTGTCGAGATCGATCGCCTTGGCCGCGAACTGGTTCTGTTCGGCCGCCATTGGCGCGATGTCCTTGGGCACCTGCAACCCGGTCAGTTGAGCGAGCGGCTTGTCGAGCGCGGTCGTGTAGTTGACGGTGAAGGTCCAGTTCTTCGCCCTGGCCTCGGCGCGCAGGTTCGTCACCTGGGTCTTGATCGCCGGCGACGCCTTGGCCAGCCGCTGGTTGTAGATCGGCGATTCGGCGCTCTGGACACGGGCGGCCGCGGTGCGATTGACCTGGCCAGGGACGCCAATGCCCGTGCCGCCCCCCGCCGCGACCGCGCCTGTTGCGACACCGGCCGCGATCAGCGCGGCGGCAATCCATCCTCGATGTTGAAACAATGCCATCTTGCGTATCCCCTGTTGGTGAGTGGGAGACGCGACCCGACGACTCGGTTACTTTTGGTTCTACGTTGTGAGCTAAGTGTCAGTCCGGAACGGCCTTTTTGCAACCCGCCCGCGAAACAATCGCGGTCATTATGGTGCTAACCTTGACCGCACGCTCGCCATGCGCCAGCCGGTGGGATGATGACCAAACCCGCTCCGCTCGCCGGCCTGAAGGTATTGGAACTGGCCCGTATCCTCGCCGGACCTTGGGCCGGCCAGGTTCTCGCCGATCTCGGTGCCGAGGTGACCAAGGTCGAAAGCCCCGCCGGCGACGACACGCGGACCTGGGGTCCGCCGTTCGTCGACAATCCCGACGGCACGCGCGACGCGGCTTATTACCATTCGTGCAATCGCGGGAAATCGTCGGTGGTGATCGACTTCACTACGCCCGACGGCCAGGCCGAGGTGCGCCGGCTGGCGGCCGAGAGCGACGTACTGATCGAGAATTTCAAGGTCGGCGGTCTGACCAAATACGGGCTCGATTACGCGAGCCTGTCAGCGATCAATCCGCGGCTGATCTATTGCTCGATCACCGGCTTCGGCCAAGACGGCCCCTATGCCCCGCGCCCGGGCTACGATTTCATCATCCAGGGCATGGGCGGCATGATGGACCTGACCGGAGATCCGGACGGCGCGCCACAGAAGATCGGCGTGGCGATGGCGGATATCGCGACCGGGCTCTATTCGGTGATCGGCATCCAGGCGGCGCTGATCCAGCGCGAGCGGACCGGCCGCGGTCAGCATATCGACATGGCACTGCTCGACACGATGACCGGCGTGCTCGCCAATCAGGCGGCCAATTATTTCGCGAGCGGCGTCACCCCGCCGCGCGTCGGCAATGCGCACATGAACGTGTCGCCCTATGCGGTTTTCCCGACCGCCGACGGCTGGTTCATCCTGGCGGTCGGCAATGACGGCCAGTTCCAGCGTTTCTGCGGCGTGGTCGGGATCGATCCCGAAGAGCGCTGGGCGACCAACGCCGGTCGTATCGAGCATCGCGCGCCGCTGTTCGCGGCGATCCGCGCGGCGACGAGCCGGTTCGAGCGCGACGATTTGCTCGCCAGGCTGGAAGCGGTCGGCGTGCCGGTCGGTCCGATCAACACCGTCGAGCAGGCGCTCAATGACCCCCAGGTCCGAGCACGCGGCATGGTCGTGAAGGGCGAGCGGATCGACGGCCTGCGCACGCCGATCCGCTTTTCCGATGCCGAACTCGCACTCGGCCGCCCCGCGCCTCGCCTCGGCGAGACGCGGGACTGACCGATCAGGCTAACGCCGTCGTCGGCTCGTCGGCGTAATCCTCCGCCGGCTTGCGCGCGTAGATGCCGAACGCCGCGATGATCACGTAACAGACCACCGGGAGGAGCAGCGCCAGCCTGAGGCTTGAGGCATCCGCGATCGTGCCGTAGAGCGCCGGGATGACCGCGCCGCCCGCGATCGCCACGTTGATGATGCCCGACCCGTCGGCCGCGCGACTACCGAGCTTTTCGCACGCCAGGCTGAAGATCGTCGGGAACATGATCGAATTCATCAGCCCGACCGCGAGCAGCGTGTAGCCCGAAAGCGTGCCGACCGTACTCAGCGAAATCAGGATCAGCACGATGGCGGCGACAGCGTTGAACGCCAGCACCTTGCCCGGGCTCATCACCCGCAGCACCGCCGACCCGATGAACCGGCCGATGAGCGCACCGCCCCAATAGACGGGGAGAAGCTTGCCGGCGGCTTCCTGCGACAGGCCTAGCACGTTGGACTGAATGAGATAGCTCACGAGGAAGCTGCCGATCGCCACTTCCGCGCCGACATAGAGGAAGATGCACAATGCGCCGAAGCCGAACCGCGTACGCTTGAGCAGCGAAAGACCCTGCACGAAACTCGACGCCTCGTGGCGTTCGCCCTTGAGGCGATTACGGAACAGCCAGACGACCGCCGCGACCACCGCCAGCGCGGTCGCGATGCCGAGATAGCCATGGACGATCGCCTGCGTCTCCTGCGTGCGGTAAGCATCGAGTGCCGGGCCGGAGAGCTGGTTGGCGGTGACGCTGGCCAATCCACCGAGGATCAGGATCGCGCCGAAATAGGGGAATATCGTCGTGCCGAGCGAGTTGAACGCCTGCGCGAAAGTCAGCCGGCTATGCGTCGTCCGCGGCGGCCCGAGCAGGCTGATCAGCGGATTGGAGACGACCTGAACGAGCACCACGCCGCTCGCCAGCACGAAATAGGCGAACAGGAACACCCCGAAGGTCGCGGTCCGGCTGGCCGGAATGAACAACAGGCAGCCAACGATCATCGTGACGAGCCCTGCCACCGCGCCGCGCATATAGCCGATCCGCTTGACGAGCTTGGCACCGGGGATACCGACCACCGCATAGGCGACGAAGAACCATACCTGCACCAGCGACGCCTGGAAAAAATTAAGCGTAAACAGCTCTTTGAGCTTGGGAATGATGATGTCGTTCAGGCTGGTGATGCCGCCGAAGATGAAAAACAGGGCGAAGACGAAGACCTGCAGATCGGGGGCATTGATCCCCTGATGCGTATCACCCGTCGCAGCCGGGGCGCTCGTATCCATGACCATTGAAAGCACTCTCCCCTGGGGTCACCGGCATGAAACCGGTTTCGCGCGCCTTGATGGTCTAGTTTCCAGGCGATCGCAATCGCCGAAATATCTTCAATTGAGAACGTTCTCAACCAAAACGATAGCCTGATACCGCCCAGCCGAGCACGTTGCTCGCATGATCGCGCACCGCCGGCCCCTGTCCGCCCGCACCGAGCGCCACCATCAGCGGCAGCAGATGCTCCTCGCGCGGATGGGCGAATTGCGCGTGCGGCAATGTCCGCCAGGCGGCGACACGCTCGGCCCGGCGCGCCGAGTCGGGGTCGGTCACCGCATCGGTCAGCGCGGCATCCCATTCCGCCGATGGCGCGACGGCGGCGGGCCCGCGGACGCGCAGATTGTGGAAGCTCATCCCCGACCCGATGATCAGCACGCCGTCGTCGCGCAGCGGCGCCAGCGCGCGGCCAATCGCGATATGGTCGGCGGGATCGAGATCGGCGCGCAGCGACATCTGCGCCAGCGGGATATCAGCGCCGGGCACCGCGACCTTCATCGGGACGAAGACGCCATGGTCCCATCCACGCGTGCTTTCTTCGCGCGTCACGAAGCCCGCCGCGCGCAGCAACGAGGCGGCGTGCCCCGCCACGTCAGGCGCACCCGGCGCGTCCCACCGCAGATGATAGGTATGCTCCGGAAAGCCGTAGTAATCGTAGAGAAGGTCAGGGCGCCCCCCGGCATGCAGCGTGATCTCTGCTTCTTCCCAATGGCCCGAGACCAGCAGGATCGCCCGCGGACGTTCGGGCAGGCTGTCGATCAGCCCGGCGAGATATCGCTCCATCGGCTGCCACATCGGATCCAACGGGCCGCCGTCGGGATCCATGAAGAAGCACGGGCCGCCGCCATGCGGGATGAACAGGGTGGGTAACGTCATGCGAGCGATATTGCCACTTCGCTTGCCGCCAACAATGGCGCTGGCGGAAACGGCGCGTTTCCGCCTAAACCGCGTCCCGTGACCAAGTTCACCGTCAACAACCAACCGGTCGAATACCGAATGGACCCGGCGACGCCCCTGCTCTGGGCGCTTCGCGATGCGTCCAACCTGACCGGTACCAAATATGGCTGTGGTACCGGTCATTGCGGCGCCTGCATCGTCCATGTCGACGATGTCGCCAGAAAATCGTGCATGGTGTCGATCGGATCGATCGAGGGCAGCATCGTCACCACGATCGAGGCGCTGTCGCACGATCGCAGCCATCCGATCCAGGTCGCGTTCCTGGCAGAGAACGTCAGCCAGTGCGGATTCTGCGTGCCCGGCATGATCATGGCCGCGGCGGCCTTGCTCAAGGCCAATCCCCGCCCCTCGGAAGAGCTGATCCGCCAGACCATCACCAATATCTGCCGCTGCGGCATCTATCCGCGGCTGGTCGAGGCGATCCAGCGCGCCGGTCGCATCCAGCGCGGCGACGATACCGTCGCAACCGGCCCCCGTCCCGGCATCGACCCCAACGACGCCGCACGGGTCGTGCCTGCGCTCACGCCCAATCCGTAGCGAATCCTTTCAATTGGCTGTCAGGCCAGTTCAGAAACGGGTCAGTGTGAATCGTCTAGAAGCGAACTATCTTAGGGTCGGCTTGTGCGCCGGCGAGTGGAGAATTTGCATGCGTAAATCTATCCTGTTCGCGCTGATGGCGGCGGTGGCGATGACCCCCGCGATCGCCTCGGCGGCGGATCGCGACAATTGGCGCGGCCGCGGCGGTGACCAGAACGCGAATTCGGGCCAGCGCGGCGATCGCGGCGGCTGGCGCGGCAACAACAACGGCAATCGTGGCGACCGCGGCAATCGTGGCACCGCTGCGCCCGCGCCGAGCCCGGCGCCCGCTCCCGCCCCGGCACCGCGCTGGAACGGTGGCGGTCGCGGCGACAATAACGGCGGCCCGCGCTGGCGTGGCGGTGCGGGCGGCGGCGCGCCCAATGCCAATGCCGGTAACTGGCGCGGTGGCGACAACGGCGGCTGGCGCGGCTTCCGCGGCGGTCGCGGCGATGGTGCCGCTACTGCCCCTGCCCCGGCCCCGCAGGCCAACGGCCAGCGCGACGGCAATCGCGATTGGCGCAACCGCGGCGGCAACGATGACAATCGCGGCTGGCGCGGGCGCGACGGCAACAACAATGGCGACCGCAACTGGCGGGGTGGCGATAATCGGCCCGACCGTAACTGGCAGGGCAATCGCGGCGACAACCGCAACTGGAACGGCAACAATTGGCGCGGCGGCGACAATCGCGGCGGCAACTGGAACCGCAGCTGGCGCGGCAACAACCGCTACGATTGGCAGCGGTACCGGTCGTACAATCGCAACGCCTATCACCTGCCGCGTTACTATGCGCCGTATGGCTGGAGCTACGGCTATCGCCGCTTCTCGGTCGGCGTGATCCTCGACTCGATGCTGTTCAACCAGAGCTATTGGATCGACGATCCGTACGATTACCGCCTGCCCGACGTGTACGGTCCGTACCGCTGGGTGCGCTATTACAACGACGCACTGCTGGTCGACATCTACACCGGCGAAGTGGTCGACGTCGTCAACGACATCTTCTGGTAAGACGGTCGTCACGCGAGGGCTGGGGCTCGGGGATTTATCCCCGGGCCCTTGCCTTTTTCGTGCGAGACGCGAAGAAACCGCCCCATGTTCGGCATGAAGAAGAAGACCCTGGCGGGCAGCACCTCCAAGGAACGCGCCCGCATCGGCGCGGAGGTTGCGGCCCGGCTCGACGCCAATCCCAACGTCCAGCCGGCGATGGTCGGCGCGGCGCAGGCTTATTATCACCTCAACTTTCTCAGCCCCGCGCAATGCGACATGCTGGTCCGGACGATCGACAGCAACCGCCGCCCGTCGACACTGTTGTCGGACCGGGAGGATTACGGCTTCCGTACCAGCGAAAGCTGCGACATGGATCGCTATTCGCCCGACATCGCGCCGATCGACACTTCGATCGCCGACCTGCTCGGCATCCCCCCGGCCCGCGGCGAGACGATGCAAGGCCAGCGGTACGCGCCGAGTCAGCATTTTCGCGCGCACCATGACTTCTTCCACGAGAACCAGAAGTACTGGGAAGACATGAAGCGCAGCGGCGGCCAGCGCACCTGGACGGCGATGATCTACCTGAACGATGTCGAGGAAGGCGGCGCGACCTGGTTCCCGCAGGCCGGCCTGCGCGTCGCCCCGCGGCGCGGTCTGTTGCTCGCGTGGAACAACATGAACCCCGACGGCAGCCCCAACACCTTGACGCTCCACGAGGGCATGCCGGTGGTCAAGGGTGTGAAGTACATCATCACCAAATGGTTCCGCGAGAACGACTGGGCGGTGTACTAAAGTCGTTGCAGTCGGCTCCGATAGGTCTAAGGCCGGCTCCGCATGCAGCAGGACGCAACCCGATCCGACGAGCGCTCGGGGGGAGCGAAGATCGTCCTCGCCACTGTAGGGACGTTGGGCGACCTGCACCCCTTCATCGCGATCGCGCTGGCGCTCAAGGAACGCGGGCACCGGCCGTTGATGGCCGTGCCCGAGGATCACCTGACCAAGGTCCGCGCCGCCGGACTGGAGGCGGTCGCGATCCTGCCGAGCTTCGACACGATCCGCGAGCGCATGGGGCTGGCCGAGGACGCCGCGGTCAAGCGCGTGATGTCCGACCAGGTCTACATGCTCGAGGAAGTCGTCCTTCCCTGGCTCGATTCGAGCACCAAGGCGCTCGCCGAGGTCGCGGCCGACGCCGACCTGCTGGTCGCCTCGCTGTTCGTCTTCGGCAGCCCGACCGTCGCCGAGATGAACGACACGCCGCTGGTGTCGGTGATCCTCCAGCCGATGGCACTGCTGTCGGTGCACCGACCGCCGCACACCCCCGACTTCTGGATGGTGAAAGGCAATCCCAAGACCGCGCTCGGCGTCGGCTGGAACCGCCTCACCTTCGCGCTGATCCGTGCGCTCATGCGTCGCCGCTATACCCCGGCGATCGACCGCATGCGCGCCAGCCATGGCCTGCCGCCGACCACCGATCCCTGCCTGTTCGAGATCGGCAAGCAGACCTCGCTCGCCTTGTGCTGCTATTCGCCGGTCTTCGGCCCGTTGCCCAAGGATGCGCCCGACAATGCCGCGGTGGTCGGCTTTCCGGTGTTCGACAGCGAGAGCGGCCGCGCCGAACAGCCCGATCCCGAGCTCGCCGCCTTCCTCGCGGCCGGGCCGCCGCCGCTGGTCTTCACGCTGGGATCGTTCGCGGTGCACGCGCCGGGTAATTTCTACGCCGAAGCGGCGGCGACGGCACGGCGGCTCGGCCAGCGCGCGGTGCTGCTGACCGGCGCGGGCAGTACACTCGAATCCGACGACCAGATCCTCGTGCGCCCTTACGCACCGCATTCGATGTTGTTCGGTCACGCCGTGGCGATCATCCATCACGGCGGCATCGGCACGGTCGGGCAGGCGCTCCGCGCGGGCAAGCCGCAACTCGTCGTGCCGCACATGGGCGACCAATCGGACAATGCCGAGCGCATCCGCCAGATGGGACTGGGCAAGGTACTGCGGGCGCGTCGCTTCACCGCCGAGCGCGCGGCACGACGCATCGCCGCGCTGATCGATCCCGCGCGATCCTATATCGCGGAGGCGGCGCGGGTCGGCGCGCTCGTCGCTACGGAACACGGCGCGCACGACGCCGCGCAGGCGATCGAACGGGTTATCCGCCCGCGCTGACGCCCGAGGGTAGCGAGGCAAGCCGCCACGTCGTCGCCAGCAAGCCGTCGGCGATATCGAGATAGAACGCCCCGACGCCTGCCAGATCGCGCGCCGACATGGCGATCTCTTCCCCCGGCGCGAACCGGCGCGGCGCCTCGCGCGGCCAGCCCGCGGTCAATCCGGCACCCCCGCCGACCCGTCCGCGGCAATGAAACAGGCACTCGCGCGCGCGCCCGAGCGCGGTCAACCGGCCATGGTCGGGATCGTCCGGCACCGCGACGCGCCGGAGCCGTGCCAGCTTGTTGGCGGTGTTCCATTCGCCGGCACGGATCGCGACCCCGCGAGAGCGCGCGACCTCATCGATCAGGATATTGAGGAAGCGGTCGAGCTCCCTGAGCTGGTTACCCAGCAGGCGCGCGCGATGGGGGCCGGCCAGAAGATCGTCCGGAAGCCGATCGTCGGGCCGCCCGGCGCACAGGAACAACGCCCCGCGCCGAAGCGTGGCATATGCCTGAGCGACCTGTGCATCCTGCTTCGTCCCCGCCTCCCCCCAACCAGGACCGCCCTATCGGTCGGAGATCGTACATCTCCAGTCACGGGCAAGTTGCCCCGGTCGATCGATCGCGGACCGGCGATCGGAACCGCGCGCGATCGACGATCCCTATAGGCGATGAGATCAAAAGGACACCCTGCCCGTCCCGCCATGCCGCACATCGGTGCGACGGACCGAGGAACTCGATGGCCGGGCCATCGTTCGGAGCCGTGACGTCGCGTTGGGTGTAGCTTTTATGATTTTGAGATTGGCATGCGCCTTCGGGCTGCATCGCCGCGATCCCGCCAGTTCGCGCCCGCTGGACGGGCGTTATGTCGGGGAATGCGCCGGGTGCGGACGGCCGATGGTGTGGAGCCTCTCGGGCTGGAAGCTCGATCGTGGTCGCGGCTGAGCGATAGCCGCCTGTTGTATTCGAACGCATCTATCCCATTGCCGTCCACTGTCCCGGACGGGTAATCGCGGGCGATGGAAACCGTCGCCGGCATCACCCGTTCGTTCCTCGGCCAGCCGTGGCGCTGGCGTGCGCTGGTCGCCGATGCGCGCGATCCCGGCTTCCGCCCCGACGACATGGTGACGCAATTGCTGCTCGCGCGCGGCGTCGAGCGCGAGGCGGTCGAAGCCAACCGCGCGCCGAGCATCCGTGGGTTCATGCCCGATCCGTCGATCTTCAACGACATGGACAAGGCCGCGCAACGTCTTGCCGACGCGGTCCAGGCGAGCGAGCAGGTCACCGTGTTCGGCGACTATGATGTCGACGGCGCGACCTCGGCTGCGCTGCTGATCCGGTTGCTGCGCGACCTCGGCCTCGCGCCCCAGGCCTATATCCCGGACCGGTTGATGGAAGGGTACGGCCCGTCGGGCGAGGCGCTGGTGCGGATCGCCAGTGGCGGTGCCCAGCTGATCGTCACCGTCGATTGTGGCGCACAGGCATTCGAGGCGCTCGACATGGCGCGCGACGCCGGCGTCGACGTGGTCGTCGTCGACCACCACAAATGCGCCGCGGCTTTGCCGCACGCCCATGCCCTGGTGAATCCCAACCGGCTCGACGAAGGCGAAGGCGCGGCGCACGGCCATCTCGCGGCGGTCGGCGTCGCCTTCCTGCTCGGCGCCGCCTTGCTCCGTGAATTGCGCACGCGCGGTTTCTTCGCGACGCGGGCCGAGCCGAAGCTGCTCGACCTGCTCGACCTCGTCGCGCTCGGCACGGTGGCCGATGTCGCACAATTGAAGGGCCTCAACCGCGCCTTCGTCGCGCAAGGACTCAAGGTGATGGCGCAGCGCGGCAATATCGGGCTCGCTGCGCTGGTCGAGGCGTCGCGGCTGACGCGTGCGCCGACCTGCAGCGACCTCGGGTTCGCGCTCGGGCCGCGGATCAACGCCGGCGGCCGGGTCGGCCGCGCCGATCTCGGCGTACGGCTGCTCACCACCGAGGATCGCGACGAGGCGCGCACCATCGCCGCCGAACTCGATCGCCTCAACGAGGAACGCCGCGCGATCGAGGCGCTAATCCAGGAACAGGCCGAAATCTTGCCCCATGGCAGCACGGTCGCCGTGGTCGCCAGTCAGGGCTGGCATCCCGGCGTGATCGGCATCGTTGCAGGCCGGCTCAAGGAAAAGCTCGGCATCCCTACCATCGTCATCGCGATCGACGAAACCGGCACCGGCAAGGGATCGGGCCGTTCGATCACCGGTGTCGATCTCGGCGCGGCGGTGCTCGCGGCCAAGGAGATCGGCATGCTGGTTGCGGGCGGCGGACACGCGATGGCGGCGGGGCTGACGATTGACGCCGACCGCATTTCGGAATTCGCCGCCTTCATCGAGGAAAGGCTGGCCGCCAATGTCGCCCGCGCCCGCGAGGATCGTGCGTTGCTGGTCGACGCGCTGCTCGCGCCAGGCGGAGTTACCCCCGGCCTGTGCGAGGCGATGGAAGCCGGCGGGCCCTATGGCATGGGCTGGCCCGCACCGCGCGTCGCCGCCGGGCCGTTCCGCATCGTCCGCGTCGACATCGTGGGGAACGGCCATGTCCGCGCGATCGTGGCGGGTGATGACGGCCGCAGCCTCAAGGCGATGGCGTTCCGCGCCGCCGACACCGCGCTTGGCCAGACGCTGCTCCAGGCGCCGCGCGACCGGAAATTGTGGCTGGCAGGACGCCCCAAGGTCGACGACTGGGCATCGCGGCCGGCCGCCGAACTGCACCTGGACGATGCCGCCTGGGCCGATTGATACGAGTATCGCGCGTCGGACCTTGACCTATCGCTTCGCTTTCCCTAACCGCCTCCCCGCGCCGGAGCACACGGCCCCTTCGTCTAGCGGTTAGGACGCGGCCCTTTCACGGCTGAAACACGGGTTCGATTCCCGTAGGGGTCACCAGCCATTTCAATGGCGTAGCAAACAACTGAATCGATGTACCGTTTCAGCCGAACTGGACGAAGATGTCGTGCAGGTCGTTGAGATCGAGCGGTTTGGGCAGCACGAAATCGACATGCGCCGGCGCCTTCTCGCCGGTCGCCATCCGGCGGCCCCAGCCGGTCAGCAGCACGACAGGCGTCTCGGGAAAGAGTTCCTTGGCCGTGAGCGCGACCTGGTTGCCGTCGACATAGGGCATGCCGAGATCGGTGATCACGACATCGAACGCCTCGCCCGCATCATGCGCGGCGCGTAGCGCGGTGATCGCCGCCTGCCCGCCGTCGACAGCGGTGATCGCATGCCCCTTCAGTTCGAGGACATAGACGGTCGATTTGAGCACGGCGGGATCGTCGTCGACCAGCAGCAGGTGCAACGGCCGCTCCTCGCGTGGCGCCCGCCGGGCTGCCGGCTTGCCCTCCGCCCGGGCGGTGGCGGCAAAGTCCAGCCGCACGCGCGTTCCCTCGCCCCGCGCGCTGTCGATGGCGAGTTCGGCCTTGTGGTGCTGCGCAGCGCCCAGGACCATGGCGAGGCCAAGCCCGGTGCCGCGCTCGCCTTTAGTGGTGAAGAAGGGCTCGAGGCAGCGGCGGCGTGTCTCTTCGTCCATCCCCGGCCCGGTATCGCCGACTTCCAACTGCACACGGCGTTTGCCGCCAGGGGTCGAGGCGAACGCCGCCGTCTTGATCGCGATCGTTCCACCATCGGGCATGGCATCGACGGCGTTGAAGACCAGATTGGTCATCGCTTCGCGTAACTGCGCCGCATCGCCCATCACGCGCGGCAGGTTGGCTTCGAGCGCGGTCGAGACCGTGATCACGACGCCGCGCTGCTGCGGCATGTCGTTCCAGCGTGCACGGGTGAGGCTGACGACCTGCAATATGAGCGTGTTCAGGTCGACCGGCTCGAACGCGGCGCCGGCGTCGTTGGGGCGATAGAAATCGCGCATCCGCGCAACCGTGGCGGAGACGTCCTTGACCACGCGCCCGACGGTTTCGAGATAGTCCCGCACCTCGGGCGCCAGATCCAGCGCGCCCTGGCGCTCGCGCAGCGACTGGGTATAGACCGCGACCGGCGAGATCGCATTGTTGATGTCGTGCGCGATGCCGCTCGCCATCTGCCCGATCGCGCGCAGCCGTTCCTGCTCGACCACCGCCTGTTGCGTATGCTTGAGGTCGTCATAGGCCTGCTGGAGCCGGTCGCGCAGCTGCGTCTGGTTCGCCGCGAGCGCGACGTGGTCGCTGACCTGCTTCAGGAACTCGCAGTCCGTACTCATGAACGCCTGCGCTTCCAGGCGCGCGACGACGAGCACGCCGAACACCTCGGCCTCAGCGGCGAGCGGCACTATCACCAGCGACCGCAGGCCGTGCGCGACAAGGCGCCGCGGGAACGGGAAATCGACGTCGGCGATGTCGGGTTCGTAGACCAGTTCGCCGGCGACGCAGCGCGACAGGCCGTTGCCGTCGATCGGGATTTCTGCGCGTTCGGTGATGCCCAGCTCCCGGCCAAGCGCCGTGCTGCTCGTGCCGACATGCGCGACGACGAGCAATTGCGCGGCCGGATCGTAGCGGCAGATGCATACAAAATCGGCGGGCAGCCGATCCTCGAGCGTCCGCACGACGACCTGAAAGATGCTTTGCACGTCCTGGCGCTGGCTGATCGCGCGCGTGACTTGCTCGAGCAGGTGCAGGCGATCGCGCTGCGTCTGGAGCCGCGTGTCCGCCAGCTTGCGCTCGGTGATGTCGCGAACGAAGGCGGTGAAGGAGATCGTGTCGCCCATGCGGACCGGCGTGATCGACAGTTCAACCGGAAATTCGTGTCCGTCGCGGTGAAGCGCGTCGAGTTCGATGCGCTTGTTCAAAACCCGCCCTTCGCCGGTGTCGAGATAGCGCGCCAGTCCTTCCCGGTGCGCCGCGCGATAGCGGCCCGGCAGGATGAGTTCGTCGACCGGGTGCCCCAGCGCCTCGTCGCGCGTCCAGCCGAAGGTCGTTTCGGATTGCGGGGTCCAGTCGACGATCACGCCGGCGCTGTCGATCGTCACGACGGCGTCGAGTGCCGACCCGACGATCTGCCGGTTGCGCTGTTCGCTGGCGAGCAGCGCGACCCGGGCGCGCCGCTGCTCGGTGACATCGGTCGAGATGCCGAACATCGCATAAGCCCGGCCGGAATCGTCGCGCAGGGGCGATTTGACGGAAATATAGGTGTGCGGCCCGTCGTCGAGCGGAACCGTCTCTTCGGCGGTCAGCGGCTGGTCGGCCGCGGCGACACGCTCGTCCATCGCGCGGAACGCATCCGCCGAGGCCTTGTCGAAAAGATCATGGTCGGTCTTCCCGATCACCGCTTCGCGCTCGACATGAAAGATCTCGGCAAAGCGCTGGTTGATCATGAGATAGTGGCCGGCGAGATCCTTGACGTAGATCACCGCCGGGCTGTTGGTGATGATCGCCTCGACCATATCCTGGCTGCGCCGCTGTGCCGCGGCGCGCTCGGCGACGCGCGCGTCCAGGTCGTGGCTGAGCTCGATCAATTGCTGCTCGACCTGCCGTCGCCGCGCAGTGTCGGCGGCGCCGATCTGGGTCAGGTTGAACAGGAGCATCGCGTCGCCGACGAACTTGCCGAAATGCGCGACCATCGCGAGCGTGTCGGCCGGCGCACGCGCGTAGAGCATGGCGCCATGTGCGACCGCGAGAATGACGGCAGTCGGCGCGATGGCGTGCGCGAGGTCGGATTCGTCGCGACGCTTCCAATAGGCGACCCCCGCCAGCACCCAGAACAACGGCACGAGGATCAGGCTCGGCCGCGTGATCCAGAACAAGCCGGGCGCGGCATAGCGCGGGATCACCTGGAAGATCGCGATGAGGGCCGCGGCGAGCAGCACCGACCCCGTAGCTAACGGCCAAGCGTACCATCGCGGGCGATCGCGCAGCAGCAGTGCCGCCCAGACACTGATCGGCAGCAGGTAGGCCCGCGGTCCCCACGATCCTGCCCGCGAGGTGACACTGCCCTTGGGACCGTCGCCGAGCCAGCCGAGCAAGGTGATGACATGAAGCAACTCGCTGACCGCCGTAATCGCAAAGCAGATGGCCAGAAACAACGGCCAACTCTGCTCGGCCCTTCGGCTGATGTCCCAGAGCGACAACGCGACCAATGCCCCGGTTACGGCGACGCTGGTATCGAGGATGGTATGCAGCTCGGGGTTTGCAGCGCCATAGTGCAGCATTGCGGCGGCGCCGAGGACGAGCGCGATGAACGCGATGGCAAGATTTGCCGAAAAGTTGACGGCGACGGGGGTCCGTGGATGCAAGTACGAAGCGACGAACATCTATTCCCCTTTTCGGGCGAATCGATCCACCGCGGCCTTGCGGCCGAATGCTGCCATAGGACCTACCGCATCGAAGAGGGTAGGATCGACGACAAGCTTGGGCAAGGCGAACCATGACCGGACTGAACGGTTAAGGTAAAGGCCGGCTAGCGACGGCTCGTTTGCGCGACCGCGACTATCTTGCTGCTTGGGGCTGCGTCGATGAACCGGTTGTGCACGAGTCATGCCTATTCAACGCCGGCGCCGCTTTAGCAATCGTGCGGATCCGCGAAACAGACGAACGTGACTAAAGCCACTACGCGCCGGCTCCGAACGGTAGCCACCCCGCCCGCTCGCGCGCATTCAGGCGAACGCCAAGCCTGCTTATCCTGCCGGTTTTGATCAAGGCCCGACGTCGGGACAGACGACACCGAACGAGCCTGCGGTCACGACCCGGACCGGCCCGCCACTGCTATCCAGTCGGGGTTGGCCGGTGTGCGGGTTCTCACCGGCGTCGGAGCCGAGCTGATACAATGCTTGACTGGATTCCTGAACCAGATCGGCGCGGATCGTCACCGTTGGCTTCTGGTTGGTGGGAATACCCGACCAATCGCTTCCGAAAGTGATGACGCAGGTAAACATCGTATCCCATTGCGCCGGGATCTCGAGATCGACCCAGGCGTAGGTGAAGTTGGCCTGGGTCGTGTTGGTGTCATAATGGCTGAGCACCTGACCGTTCAGCGGCGTTCCCGCGGATATGGTATAGCTGCTGCCCTTGGGGATGTTCTCGAAAATCACCGACACGTCGACCAGCGCCGGCTCGTCGCCCTGATCATAGCCTGACTCGAAAACGACCTGAGGCAGGTTGCCGCGGATCGAATGGACGTTGTGCTGGGCGATGTTGGCGTTCAGCGCCAATGCCGACGCGAGGCTGGCGATATCGCTGACGCCCAGCAGCGGATTGCCATACCCGGGAGTATTGGCGACCGCGACCAGGCAATAACAATCGGCCATGTCGGACGGCACCCAGGCGAAGGGATCGGCACTGGCACCGATCGCCCCGGGGCTGATCGAGAAGCCCGGATTGAGGTTGCCCGACGAGGTTGCGATCGCATTGTTCTGCCACAGATAGGGGTAGAGCAGGATGTTGGGCGTCGCCCAGAACAGGTTCCAACTGCCCGACAGGCCATCCGGCGTGCCGTTCTTCCCGCGGACATAAAGATAGTTCGGCGCGCCGATATAGAGGCCGTTGCCGTAGACGGTGTCGTAATTGGCGGGATCGGTGAGGATAGCGGGGTCCGGAAAAGGGGCAACGCCGGCGAGAGCGATGTCCGGCGAGGTCGCCAGAGCATCGCGCGGAACCGTACCCTGTTCGCTCAGCGTGGATCGGACGACGATCCCGTTCCATTGCTCCCCCACCGCAATTCTCCTTGCCCGCCAATTGCTTCCACTTGATCGGTTGATGCCGCGCTTCCCGCTCGGCGACAAGTCGCAGACCGACGGTGGTGTCAGAATGCGCCATCAGACGCCCTGCTCCGCCGAGATCGTCCAATACCCCCGAGCCAGCGGACCTCAGTCGTCCAACTGTTGTATTCGGGCGGCACACCCTGTTAGGGAGTGTCACAAAATCGGGGACGCAGATCGATGGATGCATTGCGACTGGATAGCGTGGTCAAGCGCTTCGGCGACTTCACCGCGGTCGATAATCTCAGCTTCGCAGTGGCTCCAGGCGAGGTTTTCGGGTTCCTGGGTGGCAACGGCGCCGGCAAGACGACATCGCTGCGCATGGCGCTCGACATCCTGCGCCCCGATGCTGGATCGATTTCGGTGCTGGGCAGCGCGCCTGGCCGGACCAACAGCGCGCGACTCGGCTTCCTGCCGGAGGAGCGCGGGCTGTACCGGTCGATGACTGCTATCGACACCATCGTCTATTTCGGTCGATTGAAGGGCATGGCCGCCGCGGCCGCGCGTGCCGAGGGCCATAACCTGCTGGAGCGCTTCGGCCTGGGTGGCTTCATCAAAACGCCCGTCGACAAGCTGTCCAAGGGTATGGCGCAAAAGGTCCAGCTCGCGACCGCGGTCGTCAATCAACCGCGCCTGTTGATCCTCGACGAGCCTTTTTCCGGGCTCGATCCGGTCAACCAGGGCTTGCTCGAGGACGAGATCGTCCGCGCCGCGAAAGGTGGCGCGGCGGTGGTCTTCTCGACGCATGTCATGCAGCACGCCGAGCGGCTGTGTGACCGCCTCTTGCTGCTCGCGCGCGGGAAAAAACTGTTCGAAGGGACACAGGCAGAAGCACGAGCGACGTTGCCGGTTCAACTGCTGCTGTCGGCCAAAGCGTCGCCCGCGACGCTGAACGGCGTCGCCGATGCTCGCCAGGCCGGTACGCCCGGCGAATGGCAGGACTGGGAAGTCCGCCTCGCCCCCGGAAACGATCCCGGCGATCTGCTCGAACAATGCACGGCGCAGGGCTTCGTGTTGCGGCGCTTCGAGCAGCGTCGGCCGAGCCTGCACGAAGTATTTCTGCACATCGTCGGCGGCGCGGAGGGTCGATAACATGTTCCAGCGTATACTCCTCGTCGCCGCCCGCGAATTCCGGCAGATCGCGATGACGCGCAGCTTTTGGTTGACGCTCCTCATCCTACCCCTGATCTTCGCGCTCGGGCCGATCGCCTCGCGCTTCATCGACAAGTCCGACACCGACAGCGTGATGATCATCGACCAGGCCGGTGGCGCGACCGCGACCGCGATCCGCCAACGGGTGGAGATCGATGGCCAGCGCGCGACGCTCGATGCACTCGCGCAATACGTGCGGCGCCACGAGCTGCAACGCGCCGACCGCGCCGCGATCTGGGCGCAGCAGGATCATTGGTACAGCGACGCCGAGGTGGCGAAGTTCGTCGCCTCCGGCGGGTTGAAGACCGCACTCGCCGCGATCGGCCGCGTGTCGAAACAGGATGCCGATGGCTTCGAAGCGCCCGATCGCGACTATCGCGTGATCGACACGCCGCCTGCGCTGGCCAATGTGGCACCCGCCGATCTCGGCAAGGCGCTCGATCCCTATTTGCGGCCCGACGACAAGTCGAACCGCAAGCCGGTCGACTATATCGTGCTGATTCCGCACGATTTTGGTGCCTCTCCGCTCATCCGTGTCTGGGCGAACGGGACGCCGCGAGGGTCGATGATGACCATGCTCCAGGGCGTTCTTACCCCCGACTTGCGCACACGGTTCCTCGCCGGCGTCGGCGTGCCGCAGGCCACGGGCCTCGCAGCCAACGCGATAGCACCCGTCGTACAGGTGACGACCCCGCCACCCGGCAGCGGTCGCGAGAGGATGCTGATCCGATCGATCCTCCCCCTCGCCTGCGCCTATATCCTGCTGATGTCGCTGGTGCTGTCGGGCAGCTGGATGCTGCAGGGGACGGTCGAAGAGCGCAGCAACAAGTTGCTCGAGGCAGTGCTCGCCTGCGTATCGCCGAGCGAGTTGATGTACGGAAAGCTCGCGGGCACCGTCGCCGTCGGCCTATCGATGATCCTGACCTGGATGGCCTGCGGCGCGTTCGCCGCTTATGCGACGCACGGCGCGATCGCCGATGTGATCCGCCCCGCGCTGGCGCCGGTGGCGTCGATCGGAAGCGTCGTGACGATCCTCTATTTCTTCGTCGCCGGCTATCTGATGGTGTCGATGCTGTTCCTGGTCATCGGCTCGGTCAGCAACTCGATGCGCGATGCGCAAGGCTATCTGATGCCGGTGATCCTGCTGATCATGATGCCGTTCATGCTGCTGGTGCAGGCGGTGCTACGCGGCACCGGCGGGATCGCGGTCGAAGTGCTGACCTGGATTCCCCTCTACACGCCGTTCACCGTGCTGGCGCGCCTCGGCAGCGGTATCCCGACATGGGAAGTGCTGGGGTCGGGCGCCCTGTTGGGGGTCTTCGTGCTGGTCGAAATCCTGCTGCTCGGTCGCGTGTTTCGCGCCAGCCTGCTCAACGAGAGCAGCAGGCGACTGCCGGAGATGCTGAGGCTCATGCGCCAACCCGGGTGAGGCGTCGCTGACCGTCGCCCTATCGCGAAGGAGGCAGTCAGCCGCACACCCAGGCTCCCGCCGCATGGTCGCAATCACCGCGATCCCGGAAGCTGCCGTTCATTCAAGCCAGTCGCCGACGATCGCCACCGGGCGAAGCGATCCGCACTCAAACGCCCCAGTCGTTAGGAAAAACGACTTCCAAAGAGGGATCGCGACGCCACTTATCGTATTTTTTCCTATCGACGATGTGGCCGTCGACCACGTATTCGGGATGGGAGCGTGACCAATATTGGATAACTTGCAGCATCTCGCTGGTCGTATGCCCGGAAACGTCCGGCGTGTTCGGAGGGTCACCATAGGACAAGGTCCGGTCACGAATTGAACTGGCGACCCGTCGATCCTTGCCACCTTCGATCGTGACGAAAAATCGGACGCCCGTCATCTGGCAGGCAATCTCTGCGGTCGTTCCTGACGATCGGCCGACCGTCCGCCGGAACGCACGCACTCCCGCCATGGAGTTCCGCAAACGCCGATCCTGATAATTGCCGCTCTTTCGGATCAGGTGGCGTTACCTTGGATCAGCCAGCAGTCTGATCCTGAAGTTTGGCCATCGCTCGGAGATCCCAGCGAATCTGGAGCGGCATGTTGTCCTTCTCCCGCCAGGCGCCGACATGCGTATGGGGTGCCCGCGCGTAACCGTTGTTGCCGACTTTCCCCACCGGCTGTCCCGCAACCACTTTGTCGCCGATCTTCACGATCAAGTCGGTCACGTGCGCCATGGTCACGATGATGCCTTCCGCGGTGCGGATCTGCAGCGTCGCCGCGGGAGGCTTGCCGAATGTGCCGGGGACATTGACCTCGCTCTTCGCATAAGCGCCGACCACGACGCCATCGACCGGTGCCAGCAAGGTGGCTCGCCACCCATACCAGTCCTCGTTGGTCTTGCCGTCGGTACGATATTCTTTCGAGAACCCGCTTTCGCGAGTTATGCCCCCCGTGATTGTGCAGTCGGTTCCAAGCGCGTCGCCCGCATAATCGAGTTGCCCGAACGGATGCTCGATGCACGAATATGGCTCGGCAGCGATCGGTCCCAAGGTCATCTGCTCTATCGGTCCGGTGACCGTCGCCGCCAGAGGGGGCATGATGAAGGGCAACTTATCGACAGACAGCGGCGCGGCCTGAAAAGCCAAGGCAAAGACAAAACCCGCAGTCGAAACACCAAACATTCTGCGCCCCCTTAAGATCGATTACAGATATAGCCGCGCACCGACCGGTCACTGCGACAGGATACTTTCACCATAGGGCCCGATGAGCGGCCGACCGAGGATGAAATCGCGCATCATCGCGAAATATCCGTCGGAATTGCGCGTCGGGACCCATTCGCCGTCAGACCCGGTGACGAACTCGTAGATGCCATGCTGGGCATGCGGAAACATCGCCAGGGAGATCGGATAGCCCTCTCCCTTCAATCCCTTCAGCCGACGCGCGGTTTCGGCGCTCGGCGCCTCGGTATCCCGGCCGCCCAACTGCCAAAGCTGCGGGATCTTCAATCCGCGAAGCACACGCATGGCATCGTAATGCATCGGCGCGCCCTCCAGGAAATCCTTCGCCTTGGCGCGCAGTCCGGCCTCGTCATAGGGCAGCATCTCGCCGGTGAAGTCACCCCCGATGTCCTTGTACCAGGAAGCGTCGCGATACTTGGCCCGTACGGCATCGAACCGCGCGAACCCGCTGGTGAAGTTGCTGGCCATCACCTCGCCTGCCGCGTCGGCTATTTCGAGCGCCTCGGCAATCTCGGTTGCGTCATGCCCCTTGAGCTTCATATCGAGTGCGACTTCCTCGCGATCCTCCTCGAGCGGCGAGACCGCCAGCCCGAAGCCGACGATGACGAAGTCGCTGCGGGTGCGGGTCGCCGCGAGCGGCGCGACCCAGCCGCCCTGGCTGCCGCCCGCGAAACCGGCTCGTCCGGCACGCGACCCGGCCAAGCGCCGCGCCTCGGCGAGGGCGGCTACGGCGTCGTCAGCCAGGACGTCGAAGTCCTGCGTATAGGTTCCCGTCGACGCCCCGGTGCCGCGCTTGTCGTAGACGAAGACGCCGATCCCGGCCGCGGGCAGCAGACGCTGCAGCGCATAGCCATCGCGCCCGGAATAATGTTCCGATCCGTGCACCAGGACCACGATCGGAACGCGCGCCCGGCGTGCCGGCAGGACCAGCCGCCCGGCAAGCCGGACGTCACCGCGAACGAACATACTGTCCGTCACCGAGAGCTCGATCCGGCGCCCCCGGACGCCATCGAAATCGATGGCGCCGTCCGAACAGTCGGAAAAGCCGACGGTGTGGCCATCGGGTTTGTCGGTCCAGCCTTGGGTGCTCGACCATTTTCCGTCGGCGGCCGGCCGCAGCGCGCCGGTCTGACCGTCGAACGATAGCCAACGCAGCGGCGCGGCAACGGACGGCCCGACCTCGACGACACGGCCGTCGGCGAGGCGGTAGACGCTGACATGGCAATCGTCCGCCGCACGCGCGAGGCCCGGCGAGACCAGCCATGTCAGAGCGGCGGCGATCAGGAGAGGATGGTGCATGCCGTGCTTTCCGATGGTGCGGAGAGCGATCAAGAAGCGACGACGCGGTGGTAAGTGCCCTGCGCCACTTGCTCGAACGCCCCTCCCGTGCAGCTTTCGACGGTATGGATGAGCGTGTCGCCGTGCAGGACGAAGACGGAGAACGTCTCCCCGCGCGGCGTCACTTTGCGCAATGCCAGGGCCGTGCCTTGCCATTGTCCACGAGCGGGCGACAATGGCGGAAATCCGTAGCTGTCGAACCAGAACCACAGGCATTCCTGCGTGGTCGGATCCACCGTCAGCACGCCATGTCCTTCGAAGACATAACCGTCTTCGCGGATCTCGTGATAGTCGTGAATCAGATTGCACCCCGCCCCGTCGAGGTGAAACCGCCACTCGCCCTGGGTCGCGCCAGCCGGGCCCCAGGGATTCGGAAACACTTCCCCTGCGCCGGTCCAGCTGCCGACCAACCCGGCGAGGTCATTCATGGGTGGGAATGTCGCGGGCATCGATCGTCGCTCTTCATGGCCATCGGGAGTGGCGTGATTAGGTGCGGCGCCCGTTCGACGCTAACCCGGTCTCGCCAAACCCATGCTGAATCTGGCCAACCGGCGTTGACCCCCAGTCGACCGGCACGCTATTTTTTGCCGCGCATTTCCAAGGTTGCTCGATGTTTCAGGTAAGTACCTTCAGCCACGGCCCCGGCATTCACGAGGCCGCCCACCGCCACGCCGAAGGTCAGCTCTTCATTCTGCGCCGGGGGACCAGCGAGGTTCGCAGCGGGAACGCCGATTGGCTGATGCTACCCGGCCGGCCCTGCTGGTTGCCGCCCCATGTGCCGCACGCCGTTGTGTCGCGCCAGGCCGTCCGCGGCCTCACCCTCAAGATTGACGAGCGATATTGCGGATCCTTGCCGCCGGACACCGCCGTGTTGCGCGCGCCGGATTTCCTCCTGGCCGCGCTCGACCGGCTCGAGGCCTGCAGGAACGACGCCGTGCGCGCGCGCCGGCTGGTGTCGGTGATTCTCGACGAACTCCCGTTGTGCGAACCCGATTTGCTGTGCTTGCCGATGCCGAAGACCGAGGGGCTCAAGAAGTTGGCGAACGCCTTGGCGCAGGCACCTGACGATCGCCGTGACTTGGCAGCCTGGAGCCGGGATGTGGGCATGTCGAGCCGGTCGCTTGTCCGGCGATTCCCCGCCGAAACCGGCCTGACCTTTGGCCAGTGGCGCAACCGCGCGAGGGTGATCAAGGCGATCGGCCTGCTGCAAGGCGGCGCCAGCGTGACCGAGACCGCCTTCAGCGTCGGCTATGAGAGCGTCAGCGCGTTCTCCGCGGTCTTCCGCGCGACCATCGGCCTGCCGCCGGGCCACTTCAAGGCTGCCGCGGGATAGCCTCGCGCCGCCCAGGAGCGCGGAGCGACGGCCGTCACGGTTCTCAATCAACGGTGCTCGAGCGCGAGCCTCACGCCGAAACCCAGGAAGACGCCGCCGGTGATCCGGTCCAGCCATCGGGCAACTGCCGGGCGCTTCAATGCGGCCGCGACCGGACGCGTAGCAGCGATCAGGACCGTGAACCAAGCCAGGCCGATCAGCGCGTGCAGCGCCGCCAGCAGGAATATGAAGGGTGCCGGCGCGACGCCCTGCGGCACGAATTGCGGCAGGAACGAAAGATAGAAGACCCCAACTTTGGGATTGAGGAGATTGGTCAGCAGCCCCTTGCGCAGCCACGCGAGCGCGTTGCGTTCGGGCGCGGCCTGCCGGTCGGCCTGCCATGCCTTGCGGGGCCGCAACAGCAGCCCGAGCCCGAGCCAGACCAGATAGCCCGCCCCCGCCCATTTCAGCATCGTGAAAGCCAGCGACGAAACCTGCAGCAAGGCGGAGAGGCCGAGCGCAGCTGCAGCGCCCCAGGCAAGGCAGCCCGAGCAGACGCCCAGGGCCGCGAGCACGGCGCGCTTCTGCCCCTCGGCCGCAGCACGCAGGACCAAGGCGGTGTCGAGCCCGGGGGTCAGGGTTAACAGGCCGGCGGCGAGAGCGAAGGCGAGCAGTGATTGGACGGCGGTCATGACGATTCCCGGTTCGTGTCGATGGCGACATGTCGAGGGGATACGTGCCGGCGATTCCGGTTCCTCGACTTCGGCGTCCTGCGGCGCGGCGTAGACACCGTCAACGACTGACCGTTGGGCCGCCGCCCACGTTCCCAATCGGCGGCCGCTTTCCGGTTCGCCGTCGTTGGCGGTCCAAATCAAGCCGCTCGCCCGGCGCAATGGCATTCCCTATGTCACGCGCATGATCGGTCTCCGTTCCGCGATCGCGCGCCAGGTGCGCGGCCTGTTGTCCGACCCCGCCAACCCGCCGATCGTGCGCGCGTTCGACGGCAGCGGGCTGTTCGCGCCCGACTCGGTCGCGTGGCGCGTGCATATCGACGTCACCGGGATGATGGTGGGCGGCATCGCCGCGCTGATGCTGCAGATGCTCCATCCGCGCGTGCTCGCCGGCGTGTGGGACCATTCGAGCTTTCGCGACGACATGAACGCGCGGCTCAGGGGAACGGCGCGCTTCATCGCCCAGACGACCTTCGAGACGCGCGCCTCGGCCGAGACACAGATCGCGCGCGTCCGCCATATCCACGACGCGGTGTCGGGGACGCTGCCCGACGGGACGCCGTATCGCGCGAGCGACCCGCATTTGCTCGCCTGGGTCCATGTCGCCGAGGTGTCGAGCTTCCTCGCCGGCTGGATCCGCTATGGCGAGCCGCGGATGAGCGTCGCCGACCAGGATCGTTATTATGCCGAGGTCGCGCAGATCGGCGAATTGCTCGGCGCCGACCCGGTGCCGCGCTGCCGCGCCGAGGCGGAGGCGATCATCCGCGACTTCCTGCCCGAGCTGAAGGCCGACGATCGCAGCCATGAAGTGCTGCATGTCCTGCTCGACCAGCCGCCGCCCAGCCTGATGCTGATCCCGTTCCAGGCGATGACGATGCGCGCGGCGATCGACCTGCTTCCCGAATGGGCGTGCCGGCTGCACGGGCTGCACCGCCCGAACCTCAGCCGCCCGATCGTCCACGCCGGCACACGCGGCATCGCCGAAGTGGTGCGATGGGCGCTGAGGGCTTGAACCCGCCCCTTAAGCGATTGACGCGCGGCGCCGCGCATAGAGGAAATAGATCGCCAGCCCGATGCCGTTCCAGACGAAGAACGAAATCTGCGTGATGCTCTGCAGGCTGGTGAAGAGATAAAGGCAGCCCAGGATCGCGACCGGCGCCACCAGCCATACCGCCGGGGCGCGGAACGGCCGCTTCGCCTGGGCGTCGCGTCGGCGCGACACCAGGACGCAGATCGCCACCGCCACGAACGCGCACAGCGTCCCGGCATTGGCCAGGCTCGCGATGACGTCGAGCGGAACCAGCGCTGCCAGCACCGACACCAGCACCGCCGTCACCGCGGTGATCCGCGCCGGGGTGCCGCGGCTCGATACTTTGGCCAGGCTCGCCGGCAGGAAGCCGTCGCGCGCCATCACCAGGAAGATGCGGCTCTGGCCGTAGAGGAAGCCCAGGATCACCGTCGGCAGCGCGATCGCCGCCGCGGCGGCGACCACCGTGGCAACCCTGCCCTGCCCGACCTCACGCAGGATCAGCGCCAAGGGCTCGGGGCTGTTCGAGAATTTGCTGAAGTGGAGCGCGCAGACCGCCGTCGCCGCGACAATCATGTAGATCACGGTGCACGCGAGCATCGAGCCGACGATGCCGATCGCGAGGTCGCGCTCGGGCCGCTTCGCTTCCTCGGCGGCGGTCGAGATCGCATCGAACCCGTAAAAGGCGAAGAAGATGATCGCGGCGGCGCCCATCATGCCGTACTTCGCCCCGCCCGCGCCCGGCGTGCTGCCGTAACCGAGCGGCGCGAACGGATGGAGGTTGGCCGCGTCGAAATGCGGCAGCGCCACCGCGACGAACAAGGCCAGCGTCACGATCTTGAGCACCACCAGCGCAGTGTTGATCCGCGCGCTTTCGCGCGTGCCGAGCATCAGCAGCCCCGCCACCAATGCGATGATGAAGATCGCCGGCACGTTGATCCCCGGTGTCGCGAGGTGGAGCGTACCGTCGGCCAGCGTCCCGGCCAGGGTCGGCCCGTGGGTCAGATAGCCGGGCAGATCGACGCCCAGTCCTTTAAGGAACCCGACCGCATAACCTGACCAGCCGACCGCGACGGTCGCCACCACGAGCGAATATTCGAGGATCAGCGACCAGCCGACCACCCAGGCGATCACCTCGCCGAGCGTCGCATAGCTATAGGTATAAGCGCTGCCCGATGCCGGGATCATCGTCGCCATCTCGGCATAGCAGAGCGCCGCCGCCGCGCAGATCACGCCGGCGACGACGAAACTCAGCAGCACCGCCGGCCCGGCGCGGTCGGCCCCGACCCCGATCAGCGTCAGGATGCCGGTGCCGACGATCGCCCCGACCCCGAGCGCGACCAGGTGCGGCCAGCTCAACGTGCGCGCGAGCTGATGCTCGGGCGGCGCCTCGGTGATCGTCTTGCGGCGGAACAAACTGTTTGCCATCCGGTCCTCCCCGTCATGCCGGGCTTGTCCCGGCATCCGCCGTGCCCCAATGAATTGCGTGCGTAAGGCGCGGTGGACGTTGGAACAAGTCCGCGCGTGTCGATGATGTGATCAGGAGAGTTTATGGACGCCACCCTCGATTTCGCGCTCGGCGAGACCGCCGACATGATCCGCGACACCACGCGGCGCTTCGCGAGTGAGCGGATCGCGCCGTTGGCCGCGAAGATCGATGCCGAGGACTGGTTTCCCGCCGACCTCTGGCCACAGATGGGCGAACTCGGCCTGCATGGCATCACCGTCGAGGAGGAATATGGCGGCCTCGGCCTCGGCTATCTCGAACATGTCATCGCGTGCGAGGAAATCAGCCGCGCCTCGGCCTCTATCGGGCTCAGCTATGGCGCGCACTCGAACCTCTGCATCAACCAGATCCGCCGCTGGGCGAGCCCCGAGCAGAAGGAGAAATACCTCCCCAAGCTGATCTCGGGCGAGCATATCGGCAGCCTGGCGATGTCCGAAGCTGGCGCCGGATCCGACGTGGTCGGCATGAAGCTCCGCGCCGAAGAGGTCCAGGGCGGCTACGTGCTCAACGGCACCAAATTCTGGATCACCAACGCGGCCTATGCCGACACGTTGGTGGTCTATGCCAGGACCGGCGAAGGCTCGCGCGGCATCACCACCTTCATCATCGAGAAGGACATGCCCGGTTTCTCGATCGGCCAGAAGATCGACAAGATGGGGATGCGCGGGTCGCCGACCGCCGAACTCGTGTTCAACGATTGCGAAGTGCCCGAAGAGAATATCATGGGCCCGCTCAACGGCGGCGTCGGGGTGCTGATGTCGGGGCTCGATTACGAGCGCACCGTGCTCGCCGGCATCCAACTCGGCATCATGCAGGCGTGCCTCGACGTGGTCGTACCCTATGTCCGCGAGCGCAAGCAGTTCGGCCAGGCGATCGGCACCTTCCAGCTGATGCAGGCCAAGATCGCCGACATGTACGTCGCGCTCAACTCAGCGCGGGCCTATGTCTACGCCGTCGCGCGTGCCTGCGACGCCGGCAAGACCACCCGCTTCGACGCGGCGGGCGCGATCCTGCTCGCGAGCGAGAATGCGGTGAAGGTCAGCCTCGAGGCGATCCAGGCGCTGGGCGGCGCGGGCTATACCAAGGACTGGCCGGTCGAACGCTTCGCGCGCGACGCCAAATTGCTCGACATCGGCGCCGGCACCAACGAAATCCGCCGCATGCTGATCGGCCGCGAGTTGATCGGCGCGGGGTGAGGCTGCCTAGGGACTGAGCGGCGATGTGGCGGACGGCCATCCTCTACGCCTTGGGGCTGGCCGTCGCCGCCGTGGTGCTGGAGCAGCTCAAGTTCCGCTATGCCGCCAGCGAGATGTCGACCGACCTCTATGTCGGCCTGCTCGCCCTGGGGTTCACCGCCTTGGGGCTATGGGTCGGCCATCGGCTGATGGCGAAGAAGTCTGCCGCACCGTTCGAGCGCAACGCCGCCGCCATCGCCACGCTCGGCCTGACCCCGCGCGAGTGCGAGATCCTCGACCTGCTCGCCTCGGGCCAGTCGAACAAGGAACTGGCACGCGCGCTCGGCGTGTCGCCCAATACGGTGAAGACGCACCTCGCCAACCTGTTCGCCAAGCTCGAGGTCGATCGGCGGGTCAAGGCGATCGAAAAGGCGCGGTTTTTGTCGGTGATCGAGTAGGCGAACAAATTCCTCCCCGTGCCGGGGAGGAATTTTTGCTCCCCCCTTCCCGCCCGATTCGCGAAAATCACCCGTTCGGGCGATAGTATCGCGGGGAGCGGACGGTGATGATCTCGCCGTTCCGCAACAACGGGGAGAAACACCATGACTCCGACGCTTCGCTATTCACTGATCTATGGCGGACTCGCCAGCGTCGTCCTTGCCGCGTTCATCGCGGTGGTCGGGTTTCTGCATCATCAGGTGAAATGGGTCGCCACCGAGGCGTTCGGCTATTCGGTGATGCTCGTGGCGATGAGCTTCATCTTCGTCGGGGTGAAACGCTATCGCGACGTCGAGGGCGGCGGGGTGATCAAATTCGCGCGCGCGTTCGGGCTCGGCCTGTTGATCACGCTGATCGCCAGCATCGCCTATGTGCTCATCTTCGAGCTGTATCTCGCGGTGACGAACTATCAGTTCATGAACGACTATATCGCCGGCGCGCTCAAGAGCGCTCGCGAGGCCGGGATGAATGCCCAGGCCATCGCCCGCAAGGCCGCCGAACTGGGCCAGATGCGCGGCATGTTCGCCAATCCCTGGTTCCGGATTCCGATGGTGTTCATCGAGGTCGCGCCGGTGGGCTTCGTCGTCTCGCTGGTGTCGGCGGCGCTGCTGCGCAATCCGAGATTACTGCCCGCTCGTCACTAACGCAGCATCACCTGCGCCGTCACCGACAGGCCCGGCCTGAGCATCGCCAGCGCGGCCTGGCCCGGATCGAGCCTGATCCGCACGCCGACGCGCTGGACGATCTTGGTGAAATTGCCCGACCCCGGTTCGAACGGCAGCAAGGTGAACTCGCTACCCGATCCGGGCGCGAAGCTCTCGACCGTCCCCTCCAGCGTATCGCCCAACGCATCGACATAGACGCGCGCCTTCTGCCCCTCGCGCATGCCGCGCGTCTGCGTCTCCTTGAAATTGGCGACGACGTAGAGCGAGCGCACGGGAACGACGGTGAACACGCGGCTGCCGGGCTGGACGAAATCGCCGACCTGGACCTGGCGGTTGCCGACCACGCCGTCGATCGGCGCGACGATCAAGGTATGCCCGCGATCCTGCCGCGCGAGGTCGAGCGCAGCCCGCGCCTTCATCGCCGCGGCCTCGGCGGAGGCGAGTTGCGCCTCCAGCACCGGGCGGCGCGCGCGAGTCACGCCGGCCTGCTCGCTGGTGACGCCCAGCTCGGCGCGTGACTTGTCGGCCGCCGAGGCCGCGCCGATTGCCGCGGCTTTTACCCGCTCGGCATCACGCCGGGTGGCGAAGCCCTGCCCCAGCAGGGCATCGTAGCGCACGCGGTCGGCATTGGCGCGGATCAGCTCGGCATCGGCTGACGAGATCACCGTACTCGCCGCGCGCACCTGGGCCGACGCGAGCCTTTCGTCGGCGCCGAGCGCGTCGAGCGCTGCCCGCGCTGTCGCGACGCCGGCTTGGGCATCGGCCAGCGCGGCCGCCGCGGCTTCGACCTTGGCGTCGTAATCCTGGGTGTCGATCCGGACGAGCGGGTCGCCCGCGCGCACGATCTGGTTTTCCTTCACCAGCACGGCCGACACCAGCCCGCCGACCTTTGGCGCGACCGCGCTCGAGTCGGCGTGGAGATAGGCGTTGTCGGTCGACTCGCTCGACCGCGGCGCGGTCAGCCACAGGACCCCGGCGATCGCCACCGCGACCGCAATCAACCCCATGACCAGCGCGCTGCGCGGGAGAGCGAAGCGCTTCTTCATCGCGATTTCGGTGCCGGCGTCGGCATCCACGGCAGCAAAAGGAGCGTTCATTTGGACAGCACCAGCAAGGTCGAGGTGGCGGTGGCCATCAGTCGCCCCTCGGAATCACGGATATCGGCTTCGGCAAAGGCGACACGGCGACCGACGTTGACCACGCGTCCTTCGGCACGGACCGGCCCTGTCGTGTCGTTCATGCCGCGCAGGTACGAGACCTTGAGCTCGAGCGTGGTGAAACCCTGATCGGGCTTGAGCATCGAATGGACCGCGATCCCGCACGCCGAATCGAGCAATGTCGCGGCATAGCCGCCGTGCACGCCGCCCATCGGATTGTAGTGCATCTCGCCCGGCGTCCCCTCGAACACCGCGCGGCCGCGATCGACCTCGACCAGGGAAAAACCCAGCGTCCGCCCGATCGGGGGCTGCATATCGCGCGCGATCAGATCGAGGACCTGCTGCAGGCCGTCGGGCGCGTCGACAACCTCCCCCATCACGCGTCTCCGAGGCGATAGCGGCGGAGCAATCCGGCATGCGCATCGGCCAGGATCGCGTCCGACTGGACCCGATCGGCCACCGCCCGCGACAGCGCGACCGCGCCGACCATCTGCGCCAGCATCGCCGACGCCTCGCCGTGCGGATTCGTCTCGCCGATTGCGCCCAGCGCGTTGGCCAGCCGCGCGGTCAGCGCTTCCACCCCCATCCCGAACCGCTCGCGCTGGGCATCGCCCGATCGCGCGAAATCGCCCGACAGGGTCGGCAAGGGGCAACCGCGGTCGCGGCGGTCGCGATGCGCCTGGCTCAGGTAGAAATCGACATAGGCACGCAACGCGGCGCGCGGATCGGCGGCCTGCTCGACTGCCTCCGAACGGCCGCGCGCGTCCTCGAACATCGTCGCGATCGCCTCTGCGATCATCGCGTCCTTGGAGTCGAAATGCGCGTAGAAGCCGCCATGCGTCAGCCCGGCGCGCGCCATCACGCCCGCCACTGCGACCCCGTCTGGCCCCTTGGCGCGGATCTCCTGCGCGGCTTCCTTGAGCACGCGCTCGTGAGTCTCCGCTTTGTGTTGGTTCGAATAGCGCACTTGAACGCCTCCTTTATATGATGCATATAATATAATCGCAGCCGGAGGCAAGTACGTTGGCGTCGATACCATTCTCTTCCCGGACATCGGCCCGCGCCCCGGCTGCACCTTTCGATCCGGCTGCCCTCACCAGCCGCCAGAAATATCTGATCTTCGCGGTGATGGCGTTCGGCCAGTTCATGGCGCTGATCGACATCCAGATCGTCGCCGCCTCGCTCAACGAAGTGCAGGCCGGCCTGTCCGCCGGTCCCGACGAGATCAGCTGGGTGCAGACCGCCTATCTGATGGCCGAATTGGTGATGATCCCCTTCTCGGCCTTCCTGGCGCAGGCGCTGTCGACGCGCTGGCTGTTCGCGCTGTCGGCCGGGCTGTTCACTCTCTCCAGCATGTTCTGTGGGTTCGCCTGGAACATCGAATCGATGATCGTGTCGCGCGCCGTCCAGGGGTTCGTCGGCGGCGCGATGATCCCGACCGTGTTCGCCACCGGCTATGTCCTGTTCGAGGGCAAGCAGCGCGCGATGATCCCGGCGATCCTGGGCATGGTCTCGGTGCTCGCCCCGACGCTAGGGCCGACCGTCGGCGGCTGGATCACCGACGCGATGGGCTGGCGCTGGGTGTTCTTCATCAACGTCGTGCCCGGTGCATTGGTGACGATGCTGACGCTCGTGTTCGTCAAGGTCGACCTGCCGAATCTCGCGATGCTCAAGCGGATCGACTGGGTCCATCTCGCTTCGATGGCGGTGTTCCTCGCGGGGCTGGAATATGTGCTTGAGGAAGGGCCGAAGAACGACTGGTTCACCGATACGCGCATCCAGATCGGCGCGTGGCTGTCGATCGTCGCGTTCGGCCTGTTCCTCGAACGCTCGTTCCGGTCGAACGCGCCGATCGTCCGACTGTCGCCGTTCCGCAAGCCGACCTTCGCCTTCGCCTGCCTGTTCAACCTGGTGATCGGCTTCGGCCTCTATGCCGGCACTTACCTGATCCCGCTCTTCCTCGGGCGCGTCCGCGGCTACAATGCGTCGGAGATCGGCACGACGGTGGTGATCGCCGGCGCTGCGCAATTGCTCGGCGTGCCGATCGCCGCCAGCCTGTCGCAGCGCGTCGATCAGCGGATCGTCATCACCTTCGGTCTTTCATTGTTCGCCGCCGGTCTCTGGCTGTTTTCCGCGATGACGCCCGATTGGGGGTTCTCCGCGCTATTCTGGCCGCAGGTCGTGCGCAGTTTCGCGGTGATGCTGTGCATCGTGCCCTCGGTCGGGCTCGCGCTGGGCAATTTCCAGGGGCCCGAGCTGCGCTACGCCTCGGGCCTGTTCAACCTGATGCGCAATGCCGGCGGCGCGGTCGGCATCGCCCTGGTCAACACCTGGCTGCAGGACGACACGCGGCTCCACGCGCTGCGACTGAGCGAGGCGCTCGGCCAGGCGCCGCGCGTCGCCAACGACACAGCGGCGGCGCTGGCGCATGGACTGGCCCAGGTCACCCCCGACCCCGCCAACGCCTTGCTGATGGCACAAGGCATGATGAGCCGGATCGTCGGGCGCGAGGCGCTGACGCTCGCCTTCGATGACGTGTTCCGGCTGATGGCCTATCTGTTCGTCGCCGCGCTGGTGTTGGTGCCGTTCTGCAAGCCGCCGGGCGGTGGCGGCCCGCCGCCCGACGCGCATTAGGTCAGCGTCCAGAGCGGAATCGACCCCTGCGCGATCCTGCCCTTCCGCCCGACCGGAAAGCGGTCCGGATCTTTGATCGTGGCGAGCGTCGCACGATCGCCGGGCGCCACCGCCGCCATCGTTCGCGCACCCTCATCCATTCGCAGGATGACGACGCCGTGATCGATCGAGCCATCGCGGCGGTAGAGGATCGTCGCGGTTTCGAGCGTTGCGGGACCGTCGGATGGCTCGATGATCGGCGGCACCGGTCCCCGCCGCGCATCGGCATCGGCGACGACCGAATAATCCTGATCGAGCGCTACGGCTGGTCGCTCGGTCGACAGCAGCAGCGCGTGGTGCTTGGTGACGAACTCGCCCTGTCCGTACAGCAACCCCAAGCCGCCGCCGGCGCGCAGCCGGCGCACCATCGCGGCAACCGCATGGAGCATATAATCGTTTAGAGGCGCCCCGAAGAAGGTCAGCCCACCGGTGACGGTCGGCACCATCTCCGCCCCCAGCCCGAGCGTCCGGCGCGCCATCTTCGGTACGCAAGGGAAGCAGCTATAGAGCTCCACGGCATCGAACGGATTGCCCCCGGCAAGGTCCAGCGCGCGGTTCAGCACCGCATCCTGCGCCGGACTCGAGGCATAGCCATCGCGCGCCAGATAATCGCGCGGCTCGTCGGCGGCCGCCCCGCCGATCGGATAGATCATCCGCGCCGGATCGACCCCCGCCGCGCGCGCCGCGGCCAGACTGGTGACGATCACCGCCGCGCCCTGGTTGACCGTCGGATTGGCGACCATCAGCTTGGTATAGGGCCAGGCGATCAGCCGGTTGTCGGGGCTGACCGCGGCAATCTCTTCCGCCGCATAGGGTCGCTGCAACCAGCTCGACGGATTGCTCGCGGCGACCGTGGCATAACGCGCCCACAGCGCCGCCGACTCGGCTTGTGCCTCGGCCGGCGTCTGGCCCCAGCCATGCGCGCTCGCCATGTCGTAGAATGGATAGACGTTGACCGGCATCGACACGCCGAGCGCGACCGCCAGGGGATGAAGGTAGGTCGCACGCTCGACCCGGCCCGGCACGTCGTGCGCGAAGGGCGGCCAAGGCAGCTCGATAGCTTCCTTTTGCGCCCGTGCGACGCTGTGCTGCGCTTCGGCACCGGCGATCAGCGCGACCTGCGCCTCGCCACGCGCGATCGCCAGGGCTGCCTCATGAACCAACTTGGTCGGGGTCTCGCCCCCGATCGGCGCATAGCTCACGGCGCGAGGCGCAATGGCTAGCCGCGCGGCCAATTCCGCCGGCGGGTCGGCGTAGCGCCAGCTCACCAGATTGACGACGTCGAGCCGGTCGACCTGCGCGAGCAGGCGGCGACCGGCATCTTCCTCCGCGCGCCGCGCGGCGAGCGCCATCAACCCGATCGGGTCGAGCGCGTCCGCCAGCACCGCCGGACGATCGACCGCTTCACCGCATCCGACGATGACGGGCGTGCGATCGTCCGGCGTCACGCGCGCCTTACCAGACGTGGACGCGGTCGGTCGGCGCCAGGAACAGTTTCTGCCCCGGCTTCACGCCGAACGCCCCATACCAGGCGTCGAGGTTGCGGACGGTCTGCACGCGCCACATCGCCGGGGCGTGGACGTCAGTGGCGACCCGCGCGCGCAGCGCCTTGTCGCGCATCTTGGTCCGCCAGCCCTGCGCGAACGCCAGGAAGAAGCGCTGGTCGCCGGTCAGGCCGTTGATCACCGGCGCCGGCTTGCCGCCGAGCGACGCATGATAGGCCTCGTACGCCGCGGTCAGCCCGGCGACGTCGGCGATATTCTCGCCCAATTCCTGCTGGCCGTTGAGGTTGAGGTCGGGGAACGCCTGGTACGCGCTGTACTGCGCCGCCAGCGCCTTACCCGCCGCCTGGAAATGCGCGAGGTCGCTCGGCGTCCACCAATTGTGCAGCGCGCCGGTCGAATCGAAATCGCTGCCCAGATTGTCGAAGCTGTGGCTGATCTCGTGCCCGATCACCGATCCGATCGCGCCGTAATTGGCCGCCGCGTCGAACTTGGGATCGAAATAGGGCGTCTCGAGAATCGCCGCAGGGAAGTTGAGCGCGTTCTGCACCGGCAAATTGACCGCATTGACCGTCTGCGGCGTCATCCACCATTCGCCGCGGTCGACCGGCTTGCCGATCTTGGCGATCTGATGCTTGTATTCGTACAGCCGCTGGCGCTGCAAATTGCCGACCGGATCGTCGGCCTTGACGTCCAGGCTGGAATAATCGCGCCAGGTGTCGGGATAGCCGACGCCGACGATCAGCACCTTGAGCTTCTTGCGCGCCTCATCGCGGGTCGCCGGCGCCAGCCAGTCGAGCTTGGCGAGGCGGTTGTCGAACGCCGCGACGATGTTCTTCACCATCCCCTGGATCTCGGTCTTGGACGAGGCGGGGAAATATTTGTCGACATAGATCTTGCCGACCGCGTCGCCGAGCGCGCCGTTGACCGCCGCGATCGCGCGCTTGTCGCGCGGCTGTTGCGCCGGCGTGCCGTTGATCGTCGTGCCGTAGAAAGCGAACGCGGCGTCGTCGACTGCCTTGGGCAGTGCCGAGGTGACCTGATTGATCGTGTGGAAGGCCAGCCAGTCCTGCCAGGCCTGCAGCGGCTCGCTCGCGACCAGTCCCGACAGCTTGGTGATCGCCGCCGGCTGCCACAAGGTGAAGTCCTGCTGGCTCGGCAGGCCGGCCGCGTTCCAATAGGCGTTCCAGTCGATCCCCGGCGCCTTGGCCGCAAAGTCGGCGCGCTTCCACGGCTGCGCGCGATGCGCGTCCTGGCTCGCCTCGATCGTGTCGTGCGCCTGCGCGATCTTCATCTCGAGTGCGACGATGCGATCGGCGCGGGCCGCCGCATCGGACATGCCGGCGAGCGTCAGCAGCTTTTCGACATAGGCGCGATATTCGGTGCGGATCTGCACCATGTCGGGCTTGGTCGAGACATAATAATCGCGGTCGGGCAGGCCGAGGCCGCCCTGCATCAGATAGGGGATGGTGACGCTGGGGTGGGCGAGGTCCTGCGTCACGAACAGGCCGAACAGATTCTCGGTGTGGAAGTTGCTCGCGTTGAGCGGATCGGTGTCGGCGCGCATCGAGGCGCCGAGTGCGGTCGACAGCGCGCTCTTGTCCTTCAGGCCGGCGATCGCGTCGAGCTGCGCCTTGAGCGGCGCCATGCCGCGCTTCTCGATCCCGGCGGTGTCGTTGAAGGCGGCGTAATAATCGGCGATGCGGCGCTGGTCGGTGCCGACCGCGGCATTGGACTTGGCGGCTCCGTCGATCAGGTCGCGGTTGCGCTGCTCGGCCACCTTGAACACGTCGAGCGCGACACCGGTCGACGAGCGATCCTCGGGGATCACCGCGCTCTTCGCCCAGGCGCCGTTGGCATAGGCATTGAAGTCGTCGCCGGGCGCGACGCTCTTGTCGATATAGGCGGTGTTGACCCCCGCCTCGGTGCCGGCCGGCGCGCTATTGGTGGTCGATTGGGTGCACGCTGCGGTGGCGAGCAGCATGGCGAGGACGATCGAACGCTTCATCAGGACAGCCTCTCTTGTCGGTGTATGGCCCGCTCGCTACACCAACACAGTTTGCCGCGCTAGGGCCCCTGCGCGGCTTCCCAACACCAACCGGCAGGGCTAGGCAGGCGAGCATGAGTGCACCCGTTCTCGACACCCGCCTTTCCCCCGACAGCGATCAGTTCCGCGCCAATGCTGCGCACAATCGAGCGCTCGCCGACCGCCTCCGCGACGATGTCGCCACCGCCGCTTTGGGCGGTAACGAGAAGAGCCGCGAGCGGCACACGGCGCGCGGCAAATTGCTCCCCCGCGACCGCGTCGAGCGCCTGCTCGACCCCGGCTCACCCTTCCTGGAGATCGGCCAGCTCGCCGCCTGCGACCTCTATGACGGAGAGGTTCCGGGCGCCGGGATGATCGCCGGGATCGGCCGCGTGTCGGGGCGCCAGGCGATGATCGTCTGCAACGACGCCACGGTGAAGGGCGGCACCTATTATCCGATGACGGTCAAGAAGCATCTCCGCGCGCAGGAGATCGCCGAGCAGAACCGCCTGCCGTGCATCTACCTGGTCGATTCGGGCGGCGCCAATCTGCCGCACCAGGCCGAGGTCTTCCCCGACCGCGACCATTTCGGGCGCATCTTCTTCAACCAGGCCAATCTGTCGGCCAAGGGCATCCCGCAGATCGCCTGCGTGATGGGCAGTTGCACCGCGGGCGGCGCCTATGTTCCCGCCATGTCCGACGAGAGCGTGATCGTCCGCAACCAGGGCACGATCTTCCTCGCCGGCCCGCCGCTGGTCCAGGCAGCGACCGGCGAGGTGATCAGCGCCGAGGATCTCGGCGGCGGCGATCTCCACGCGCGCAAGTCGGGCGTGGTCGACCATCTCGCCGAGAATGACGAGCACGCGCTGACCATCGTCCGCGACATCGTCTCGACGCTGCAGGCCGATCGGACCGCCGATATCGAGCTGCGCGAGCCGCGTCCGCCCAAATTCGACGCCACCGACCTGTACGGCATCATCCCGCAGGACGTGCGTGCGCCCTATGACGTGCATGAGATCATCGCACGGCTGGTCGACGGGTCGGAATTCCAGGAGTTCAAGGCGCTCTACGGCAGTTCGCTGGTGTGCGGCTTCGCGCACATCTGGGGCATGCCGGTCGCGATCCTGGCAAACAACGGCGTGCTGTTCAGCGAGAGCGCGGTCAAGGGCGCGCATTTCATCGAGCTCGCCTGCCAGCGGCGTATTCCGTTGCTGTTCCTCCAGAACATCTCGGGCTTCATGGTCGGCGGCAAGTACGAGGCCGAGGGCATCGCCAAGCACGGCGCCAAGCTGGTCACCGCGGTCGCCACTGCCAGCGTGCCCAAGATCACCGTCCTGATCGGCGGCAGCTTCGGCGCGGGCAATTACGGCATGGCCGGCCGCGCTTATTCGCCACGCTTCCTGTTCACCTGGCCCAACAGCCGGATCAGCGTGATGGGCGGCGAACAGGCCGCATCGGTGCTGGCGACGGTCCATCGCGACGCAGCGAAATGGACGCCGGAGGAAGCCGAAGCCTTCAAGCAGCCGATCCGCGACGATTACGAGGCGCAAGGCTCGCCGTGGCACGCCACCGCGCGGCTGTGGGACGATGGGATCATCGACCCAGCGCAGACCCGCGACGTGCTGGGCTTGGCCTTCGCCGCCACCCTCAACGCCCCGATCCCCGAAGCCCCGCGCTTCGGCGTGTTCCGGATGTGATGGAGAGCGGTGGACAACAAAATCCTCCCCGGAACGGGGAGGGGGACCGCGCGAAGCGCGTTGGAGGGGTCCCACCCCGCATTCTCCGCGCCCCCATCAAGGACGTGAAAAGGGCTCGCGCCGATCGCAAAAACATGTCGCTGCCGGAGGTCTTGCTTTGGCAGGCGCTCCGTGAAGAACCCGCTAGTTTCAAGTTCAGGAGACAAAACCCCCAACTCGGTTACCGCCTGGATTTCGCCTGTCTCGAAACGCGGCTAGCAATCGAAGTCGATGGCGAAGCGCATGAACGTGGCAATCGTCCCGAGCGGGATTCCGTTCGGGACAAGCGATTGGCAGAAATCGGCTTTTCGACTCTCCGCATCCCCGCTGCTGAAATCCTGAAAGACCTCGATTCAGTTGTCACCGGCATCGTCACGGCTTGCCGCGAGCGGGGCCCCCTCCACCGTCCTTCGGACGGTCCCCCTCCCCGTTCCGGGGAGGAATTTAAGGATATGCCATGATCCTCCTCCCACTCCTCCTCCTCGCTTCCGCGGCCGATCAGAAGAGCGACAAGCTCCCGCCCGCCAACCCCCTCCCCCCGCCCACCAGCGAGGAGGGCCAGGTGATGGCGCCGGTCAACGCGATGTTCGACGGCCTCGCACGCCGCGACTCCGCGATCATCCTCGCGGCGATGCGCCCCGACGCCACCGCGCTCGTCGCCGCCGAAAAGGCCGACGGCACACGCAGCGTCCGCCGCCTGACCGCGGCCGACTTCGCCGCCGGGGTAAAGCCCGGGCCCGAACGCTTCGAGGAGCGGCTGAGCGACCCCGCGATCGAGATCGACGGCGACATCGCGATGGTCTGGGGCTCTTATACCTTCCTGATCGACGGCAAGGTCCATCATTGCGGCGTCGACCATTTCGACCTCGTCCGCGAAAACGGCGCGTGGAAAGTGGCGAACGTGACCTGGTCGAGCCGGACCGCGGGCTGCCCCGCAGAATAAACCCAAGAATCGTTCTACAGGAGCCGATCGATGATCTTCCTTCCCCTGCTTCTCGCCGCCATGTCCCCCGCCGCCGACAAGGCCCCGGCTCCGGTGTCGGCGAGCGACGCGGCGGCGGTGATGGCGCCGCTTAAGGCGTGGTTCGCCGGAATCGACGCGACCGACGCCACCGCGATCCGCGCCCAGATCCGCATCGACGGCGGCGGCGGCGCGACCGTCGCGGCCTCGCGCCCCGACGGCACCAAGCTGGTCCGCCACACCACCTGGGAAGACTATCTCGCCAAGATCAAGCCGAGCGAGCATCGCTATCATGAGCAATTCACCGGCAACCCGATGATCCAGATCGACGGCGACATCGCGATGGTGTGGGGCGATTTCACCTTGTCGGTCGACGGCAAGGTCGCGACATGCGGCGTCGACCATTTCGACCTGGTGCGCGAGAATGGCGCGTGGAAGGTCCAGAACGTGACCTGGTCGCAGCGTACCGCGGGGTGCCCGGCGGCGTGATCACCTCGCTCCTCATCGCCAATCGCGGCGAGATCGCCTGCCGCATCATCCGCACCGCGCGCGCGATGGGTATCCGCACGGTCGCGGTCTATTCGGATGCCGACGCCGATGCGCTCCACGTCCGCCAGGCCGACGAGGCCGTGCATATCGGCCCGTCGCCGGCGCGCGAAAGCTATCTGGTCGGCGACAAGATCATCGCCGCGGCCAAGGCGACCGGGGCTGAGGCGATCCATCCCGGCTACGGTTTCCTGTCGGAGAATGCCGATTTCGCTCAGGCGGTGAAGGACGCCGGCCTCGTCTGGGTCGGCCCCAACCCCGACAGCATCCGCGCGATGGGCCTCAAGGACGCCGCCAAGGCGCGGATGATCGCCGCCGGCGTGCCGGTGACGCCAGGCTACCTCGGCGAGGACCAGTCGCCCGGCCGGCTCCAGACCGAGGCCGATGCGATCGGCTACCCGGTGCTGATCAAGGCCGTCGCCGGCGGCGGCGGCAAGGGAATGCGCCAGGTCGTGGCGGCCGGCGACTTCGCCGACGCGCTCGCCTCGTGCCAGCGCGAGGCCGCCTCCTCGTTCGGCGACGACCGCGTGCTGATCGAGAAATACATCCTCTCGCCGCGCCACATCGAGGTGCAGGTGTTCGGCGACACGCATGGCAACGTCGTCCATCTGTTCGAGCGCGATTGCTCGCTCCAGCGCCGCCACCAGAAGGTGATCGAGGAAGCTCCCGCCCCCGGCATGGACGAGGACACGCGCGCCGCGATCTGCGCCGCCGCGGTCCGCGCCGCCCAGGCGGTCGACTATGTCGGCGCCGGCACGATCGAGTTCATCGCCGACGCCAGCGAGGGTCTCCGCGCCGACCGCATCTGGTTCATGGAGATGAACACCCGGCTTCAGGTCGAGCATCCGGTGACCGAGGAGATCACCGGACAGGATCTGGTCGAATGGCAGCTACGCGTCGCCTCGGGCGAGGAATTGCCGCTGCGGCAGGACGACCTCGCCATCAGCGGCTGGGCGATGGAGGCGCGGCTCTATGCCGAGGATCCGGCGCGCGGTTTCCTGCCGTCGACCGGCAAGCTCGAGGCGTTCGACCTCGGCGACGACGCGCGGATCGACACGGGCGTCGAAGAAGGCGCGGAGATCTCACCCTTTTACGATCCGATGATCGCCAAGTTGATCGCCTGGGGCGAGGATCGCGAAGAAGCCCGCGAACGGCTCGCCGATGCGCTGGCCGACGCGATCGTCTGGCCCGTGCGCTCGAACGCCGGTTTTCTGGTCGAGGCGCTGGATCACGACGCGTTCGTCAGCGGCGATGTCGATACCGGCCTGATCGGACGCGAAGGCGACGCGTTGATGCCGCCGCCGCGCCCGTCGCACGAGGCGCTGGCCGATGCCGCCGCAGCGCTGATCGGCGACACCGACATGGCGGGTTTCCGCCTCAACGCGCCGGCGCGCGCGACCGCGACATTCCTGCTCGACGGCGAACAGGTGACGATCACCCCTGCGCCCGCCGAGCCGGGGCTGGAGCCGCTCGACAGCCTGCTGATCGCCGAGGACGGCCAGACCTGGCACCTCACGCGCTGGCGTGCGACCGGCAGTGCCGGGGGCTCTGCCGGCGATGGCGCGATCCTGGCCCCGATGCCGGGCAAGGTCATCGCGGTCGATGTCGCGGCTGGCGACACGGTCACCAAGGGCCAGAAGCTGCTGACGCTCGAGGCGATGAAGATGGAGCACGGCCTGACCGCGCCGTTTGACGGCGTGGTGGCGGAGCTGAATGCGAGCGCTGGTGGACAGGTGCAGGTCGATGCGCTGCTGGTGCGGATCGAGAAGGCGGAGTGAGCGCGGCCCAATCCCGTCGTCACCCCGGCCTTGTGCCGGGGTCCACCGTGCCTGCCAGCATCTCGCTCGCGGCTCCGTGGATGCCGGCACAAGGCCGGCATGACGAAGGAGAGGCTGATGGCTGAGCAAATCCAGGTCGACCTCATCGACCGCATCCTGACGATCACGCTCGACCGCCCGGCCGCGATGAACGCCTTCACCGCGCAGATGATGCGCGAGATGACCGCCGCGTTCGACCGCGCCGACCTGGATGACGAGGTCCGCGCGGTGATCGTCACCGGCAGCGGCGATCGCGCGTTTTGCGCCGGGGCCGACCTCTCGGCCGGGGCAGCGACCTTCGATTACGCCAAGGGCAAGGGCTGGTCCGACGCCGGATCGCCGATCGGCCCAGACGGCAAGGTCGATTGGGACCATGAAGGCATCCGCGACGGCGGTGGCCTGCTCAGCTTGCGCATTTTCCAGTCGAAGAAACCGGTGATCGGCGCGATCAACGGCGCCGCGGTCGGGATCGGCGCGACCATGACCCTGCCGATGGATTTCCGCCTCGCCGCCGAGGGCGCGCGCTTCGGTTTCGTCTTCGCGCGCCGGGGGATCGTGCCCGAAGCCGCCTCAAGCTGGTTCCTGCCGCGGCTGGTCGGCATCTCGACCGCGCTCGACTGGTGCTATTCGGGGCGCCTGGTGCCTGCCGCCGAGGCGCAGCAGGCGAGTCTCGTCCGCTCGATCCACGCGCCAGCCGACCTGCTCCCAGCCGCGCGAGAGTTCGCCCACCGGCTCACCGCCGAGTCGGCACCGGTGTCGATCGCGCTGACGCGGCAGATGATGTGGCGGATGATGGGTGCGTCATCGCCGATCGACGCGCACCGGCTCGACAGCCGCCTGGTCTGGTCGCGCGGCGCTAGCGCCGATGCGCAGGAGGGTGTCGCCTCCTTCCTCGAAAAGCGCCCCGCCGGTTATCCCGACAAGGTCTCGACCGACCTGCCGCATTTCTCTCCCTGGCTCGACCCGCTGCACTGGCGCGAACCATGACTGCGCTGCGCTATCGCGATGCCGACGCCGACGACCTGCCCACGATCATTGCGATGCTCGCGGAGGAGCAGATCGGCGGCCGCAAGGACGATGCGAGCGAGCCGCTCGATGCCGTCTATCTCGCCGCCTTTGCCGCGATTGAGAAGGATCCCAACCAGCGGCTGATCGTCGCCGAGCTCAACGGCGAGATCGTCGGCACGATGCAGCTCAGCGTCCTCCCCGGCCTGCTCAATCACGGTGCCTGGCGCGGCCAGATCGAGGCGGTGCGGATCGCGCCCGAGCATCGCTCGCTGGGGCTCGGCGCGGCGATGATCGATTGGGCGGTGTCGTATTTCCGCGACTATGGCTGCTTCATGGCCCAGCTGACCTCGAACAACGACCGCGCCGCGGCGCATCGTTTCTACGAGCGGCTCGGCTGGAAGAAGAGCCATAGCGGGTTCAAGCTGTATCTGACGGAGGTGCATTGATGCCGGGCAAATATTTCGACGAATGGCAGATCGGCGAGACGATCGAGCACCCGCTGCGCCGCACCGTGACCGAGACCGACAACCTCTTGTGGTCGACCATGACGCACAACCCGCAGCCGCTCCACCTCGATGCCGAGGCGGCCAAGGCGAGCGAATTCGGCCGCATCCTGGTCAACGGCACCTTCACCTTCAGCCTGATGGTCGGGATCACCGTGGCCGAGACGACGATGGGAACGCTGGTCGCCAACCTCGGTTACGACAAACTGGTCATGCCCAAGCCGGTGTTCATCGGCGACACGCTGCGCGCGACTAGCGAAGTGACCGAGCTGCGCGAGAGCAAGTCGCGGCCGAACGCCGGGCTGGTGACGTGGAAACACCGCATGCTCAACCAGCGCGACGAGGTGGTGTGCGAGTGCTTGCGGACGGCGTTGCTGTTGCGGAAGGCATAGCGGATGCACGATCTGCTCGGCGCATTATTCGAGAGCATCGCCTCAGCGTTTTCCGGGGACATTTGGCCCAGCCGCGGCTGGCTGTACGTCATTGGATATTTCGCCCTGCTCGCGACGATCGCCGCGTTCGTGCTCCTTTTCACCACGCACCAATGATTGGCGCCGATGCCGCAGACGATCAGCTATAGCTCGCGGCGCAGCGAAGTCTGGGCCCATTATTGGCGTCTATGGCGACAGAAGCTGTGGCGCATCCACGCCGGGCTATTCACGGCGATGGCGATCGGACTATCGATCGGCTTGACCAACTGGCATCTGTCACCCGGTCGTCTGATCGTGACGGCGATTTTGGGCGGGCTCCTGCCCTGCATCCTGCTCGCGCTTTATCCGCTCGCAAGATTCAAGCCGCAGATCCGCATTTTGACGATCGGCCGAGCTGGCCTAACGACATCGATCGGAAAACTGGACGGCCAGGTTTCCTGGCGCGACGTCGATGCGATCGATGATCGGGAAGGACTGATCGTTATCCGCCGCACCAACGGCAATGCGTTCGTCGTGCCCGATCGCGCGTTCGCCTCGACCGCTGACCGCGAGGCATTTCTGGACGCCGCGCGGGATGCCTGGACAGCGGTCAGATCGTAGAGCGAACGTGCCCTATGACGCGGAGGCCGCGTGCGTTTTCCTCCAGCGGGAATACTTTGCCGGTAGCACGAATGGCCGCACCTATGGCCGCGATATCCTGCGGAACCACCTCGGCGGGAACATTGTTGCGCCGCGGATGGATGGCATCGAAGGGGAATTCGATCCATTCGAAATCGAGAAGCGGAAACGGCCCCCACTCGAGACTGTCGACAAAGTCGTGCGGCGCATGGAGCCACGGCAATTGCATGCGGTGTTCCTGGTCGTCGTGAATGAACTTCGCGATGATTTGCGGGTTGGCGACTGTTTCGGAAACCGCCTCGAACAACGTCCGCCACTTGGTGCTGGACATCAGCGATGCCGACATCGAACGACCCACCAGCCGCTCGGACGGCCCAACCGATAGCAGCGCGAAATAGTGTTTGGTCTTGCCGCTACCCATCACGCCCGATCCCATTCAGACCGTGAAACTTTCACCACACCCGCACGCACCCTTGGCGTTGGGGTTAGTGAACACGAAGCCCGCGGCAAAATCATCCTCGACCCAATCCATCGTCGAGCCGATCAGATACAGCACCGACGCGCCATCGACGAAGAAGGTGCCGCCGGGCGTCTCGATCCTTTCGTCCATCGGGTTGGCGGCGGTCACGTAATCGACCGAATAGGCCAGGCCCGAGCAGCCGCGGCGCGGGGTCGACAGCTTGACGCCGATCGCGCCCTCGGGCGCCTTCGACATCAGTTCGGCCACGCGCGCCTCGGCACGGTCGGTCAGGTTCACGGCGGCAGGGCGCTGCCTCAGGGTCGTCGTCATATTCTCTTCTCCAAGCCCCTCCCCTTCAGGGGAGGGGTCAGGGGGTGGGGCTGAGTCTCCTGACATCGCCCCAAACTCCCCCACCCCAACCCCTCCCCTGAAGGGGAGGGGCTAAGGTCGATCACAGCATTCCCAGTTCCAGCTTCGCCTCGTCGGACATCTTCTGCGGGTCCCAGGGTGGGTCCCAGACCAGGTTGACGTCGGCGAGTGCGATGCCGGGCACGCTGCCCACGCGCAATTCGACCTCGGCGGGCATCGATTCCGCGACGGGGCAATGCGGCGTGGTCAGCGTCATCGTGACCGCGGCATGGCCTTCCTCGGTCACCTCGACGCCATAGATAAGGCCCAGGTCATAGATGTTGACCGGGATTTCCGGGTCGTAGATTTCCTTGAGCGCATCGATCACCGCTTCGTACAGTGCGCCGCCCGGCTCGCCACCCGACAGCGGCTCCGGCTTCTGCGACAGGAACCCGGCGAGATAATCGCGCTTGCGCTCGAACGCTTCCGCCGGCGCCTCGACGCGCGCGCGGGGCGCGGCCTCGACCGACGTCACTTCTTCCACTTCAATCTTCCGTTCTTCGTTCATGCGAAGCCCTACCCGAAAATCCGTGTTACCCGTTCGACCGCCGCCCCCAGCGCCTCGACATCGGCGAGCGATGAATAGACCCCGAAGCTCGCCCGCGCCGTCGCCGGCACGCCGAGCGCGTCCATCAGCGGCTGCGCGCAATGATGCCCCGCGCGGATCGCCACCTTGCTCTCGTCCAAGATGGTGGCGACGTCGTGCGGATGCACCCCCTCGACCACGAAACTGACGATACCCGCGGCGTCCTCCGGTCCGAACAGCCGCACCGAATTGATCCGGCCGAGCCGCTCGCGCGCCGCGGCCACCAGCGCCGTCTCATGCGCATGGATACGATCGAGCCCGATGCCCTCGACATAATCGATCGCCGCATGCAGCCCGACCACGCCGACGATATGCGGCGTCCCCGCCTCGAACCGTCCCGGCGCAGGCGCATAGGTCGTCTTCGCGAAGGTCACGCGGTCGATCATCGACCCGCCGCCCTGGTATGGCGGCATCGCGTCGAGCAACTCGTAGCGGCCCCACAGCACGCCGATCCCGGTCGGGCCATAGAGCTTGTGCCCGGAGAAGACGTAGAAGTCGCAGCCGATGTCCGCGACATCGACCGGCATGCGCGGCACCGCCTGGCAACCGTCGAGCAGGATCTTGGCCCCGACCGAATGCGCGATCTCGGTCGCCCGCCTGGCATCGAGCACCGACCCCAACACGTTCGAGACGTGCCCCAGCGCAACCAGCTTGTGCGCCGGCGTGATCATCGCCGCCATCGCATCAAGGTCGATCCGCCCGTCTGCGGTGAGCGGGACGACGTCGATCGCCGCCCCGATCCGCTCGGCGACGAGCTGCCACGGCACGATGTTCGAATGGTGTTCGAGCACCGACAGCAGGATCCGGTCGCCGGCCTTGAGCTGCGAGCCCGCCCAGCTCTGCGCGACGAGGTTGATCGCCTCGGTCGCGCCGCGGACGAAGACGACTTCCTCGGGCTTGCCGTTGAGGAAGCCGGCCACCCGCTTGCGCGCGGCTTCGTAGGCGAGCGTCATGTCGGCGGAGCGCTGGTACACGCCGCGATGCACCGCGGCGTAGTCGCGCGAGTAACCGCGCTCGATCGCGTCGATTACCACGCGCGGCTTCTGCGCCGACACCGCGCTGTCGAGATAATGCCAGCCGGCGGGAATGGCGGGGAAATCGGCGACGACGTCGAGGGGGGGTAAATTCCCTCTCCCGTTGGGAGAGGGAGGGAGGCGCGAAGCGCCGGAAGGGTGAGGGTCGACAGCGGCGTCCATCACCTGCCCTCACTCTTCCCACTCGGCTCCGCCGAGCGGGCCCCTTCCCTCTCCCGATGGGAGAGGGAGCTATCCAGCATCCGCTCCAGCGCAGCCTGCGCCGCCGCTTCGACGCGTGTCCGTTCACCTTCCTCGGCGATGTCGTCGAACACGCTGCCGACGAACGCGCGGAGCAGCAGCGCCTTGGCCTCGGCCGGGGCGATCCCGCGGCTTTCGAGATAGAATAACGCCTGTGCATCGAGCTCTCCGACCGTCGCGCCATGCGCGCACTTCACGTCGTCGGCGAAGATCTCCAGCTCAGGCTTGGCATTGGCGGTCGCGGTGCGGGCGAGCAGCATCGCCTTGACCGACTGGCTGGCGTCGGTCTTCTGCGCGTCGCGTGCGACCGCGACCTTGCCGAGATAACTGCCGGTCGCCTTGCCGCCGAGCACCAAGCGCACGACCTGGTTCGAGGTCGCGTTGGGCTCGATATGGTTGAGCGTGGTGACGATCTCCAGCGTCTGTTCGCCGCCGCCCAGCATCGCCGCGCCGAGCTCGAAATGCGCGCCGTCGTGCAGCGTCACGTCGATCGACACGCGGCCGAGCTTGCCGCCGATATTGAGCACGTGGAAGGTCGCCCGCGCGCCCTTCTCCAGCACGATCGCGATATCCTTGACCGCGACCGACCCTTCGGGCGCGTCCTGCACCACGACCCGCGCGATTCCCTCGCCGGCGGCAACACGGATCGCCTCGGGCGGGTTGAGCGGCCACGCCTCGGCCAGCGCGTCGAGATCGCTGTATTTCCACGCCTCGTCACGGCGCGTCGGGAGCGCGAGCAGGGTCATGATAATTCTTCCCCGGCACGGGGAGGGGGACCGCGACGCGCAGCGTCGTGGTGGAGAGGGCCCGCCGCAAACGAGTCGCCAAGTTCCGGGCCCCCTCCACCATCGGCTTCGCCGCTGGTCCCCCTCCCCGTCCCGGGGAGGATTTTAGAGAAAGCCATCATGCCGCCACCGCTCCATAGCCTTCGCGCTCGAGCTCCAGCGCCAGCTCGGGCCCACCGGTCCGCGTGATCCGCCCGGCCTCCAGCACATGCACGAAGTCCGGCTTCACGTAATCGAGCAGCCGCTGATAATGCGTGATCAGCACCACCGCCTTGTCGGGCGCGCGCATGATGCGGTTGATGCCGTCGCCGACCACGCGCAGCGCGTCGATATCGAGCCCGCTGTCGGTCTCGTCGAGGATCGCCAACTTCGGGCCGATGATCCCCATCTGCACCATTTCGTTGCGCTTCTTCTCGCCGCCCGAAAAGCCGACATTGACCGGCCGCTTGAGCATCTCGGCATCCATCGACAGCGCCGCCGCCTCGGCGCGCGCCCGCTTCAGGAACTCGCCGCCCGACAGCGGCCCTTCGCCCCGCGCACGGCGCTGGCTGTTGAGCGCCTCGCGCAGGAACTGGACGTTCGACACGCCGGGAATCTCGACCGGGTATTGGAAGCCGAGGAACAGCCCGGCGGCGGCGCGCTCGTGCGGCGCCATTTCGAGAAGATCGGCGCCGTCGAAGCTGACCGACCCTTCGGTCACCTCATAACCAGGCCGACCGCCGAGCACATAGCCAAGCGTCGACTTGCCCGCGCCATTCGGGCCCATGATCGCGTGCACCTCGCCCGCGTTAACGCTGAGCGAAAGGCCCTTGAGGATCGGCTTGCCGTCGATTTCGGCGTGGAGGTTGGTGATGCTGAGCACGATCCCTAGAGTCCCGTAAGAAAGATAATAAGTAGGAAAGCGGAAAATATCGAAGTAATGACCCCGCCGACGCAAAACATTACGACATTCGACCAAAATTGAATGGGCTGCTCGCTTTTTACGAACACCCACCCCTTAACGCTTGCCCGCCCCGATTGAAGCGATCTCGCGAATTGCCACCAAGATAGAGCAGCAACCGCGAGAAACAGTACTTCAAGGAAAAGTATTCCAATCACCCCACACTTCCCTCTAGGCTGATCCCCAGCAGCTTCTGCGCCTCGACCGCGAATTCCATCGGCAATTGCTGCAGCACCTCGCGCGCGAAGCCGTTGACGATCAGCGCCACCGCCGCTTCCTGGCCGAGCCCGCGCTGCATCGCGTAGAACAACTGGTCCTCGCTGATCTTCGAGGTCGTCGCCTCGTGCTCGATCTGCGCGCTAGGGTTGCGCACCTCGATATAGGGCACGGTGTGTGCGCCGCATTCGGAGCCGAGCAGCAGGCTGTCGCACTGGGTGAAGTTGCGCACGCCCTCCGCGGTCGGCGCGACGCGCACCAGCCCGCGATAGGTGTTGTCCGATCGCCCGGCCGAGATACCCTTGGACACGATCGTCGAGCGCGACCCCTTGCCGAGATGGATCATCTTGGTGCCGGTATCGGCCTGCTGGCGGTTGTTGGTGACCGCGACCGAGTAGAATTCGCCGACCGAATTCTCACCCGCCAGCACGCAGCTCGGATATTTCCAGGTGATCGCCGACCCGGTCTCGACCTGGGTCCACGACACCTTGCTGTTCCTGCCCTGGCAGAGCGCGCGCTTGGTGACGAAATTGTAGATGCCGCCCAGCCCGTTCTCGTCGCCCGGATACCAGTTCTGGACGGTAGAATATTTGATCTCGGCATCGTCGAGCGCGACCAGTTCGACCACCGCGGCGTGGAGCTGGTTCTCGTCGCGCATCGGCGCGGTGCAGCCTTCGAGATACGAGACATACGCGCCCTTGTCGGCGACGATCAGCGTGCGTTCGAACTGGCCGGTATTCTCGGCATTGATGCGGAAATAGGTCGACAGCTCCATCGGGCAGCGCACGCCCTCGGGCACGTAGACGAAGGTGCCGTCGGAGAAGACCGCGCAATTGAGCGTCGCGAAATAATTGTCATGCTGCGGCACCACCTTGCCGAGCCACTTCTTCACGAGCTCGGGATATTCGCGGATCGCCTCCGAGATCGACAGGAAGATGACGCCCGCCGCCTTCAGTTCGGCGCGGAACGTGGTCGCGACCGAGACGCTGTCGAACACCGCGTCGACCGCGATCTTGCGCGCGCCCTCGACACCTGCGAGCACCTTCTGCTCCTCGATCGGAATGCCGAGCTTTTCATAGGTCCGCCGGATCTCGGGATCGAGATCGTCGAGGCTCTCGATCGTCTTCTTCGCCTTGGGCTCGGCGTAATAATAAGCGTCCTGGTAATCGATCGGCGCAATGTCGAGCCTGGCCCAGTCGGGCGCCTCCATCGTCTGCCACAGGCGAAACGCCTTGAGCCGCCAGTCGAGCATCCATTCGGGCTCGCCCTTCTTGGCCGAGATGTAGCGGACGGTATCCTCGGACAGCCCCTTGGGCGCGAACTCCTGTTCGACGTCCGAGGCGAAGCCCCATTCATACTTCTTGTTCGCGGCGGCCAGCGCCTCGGCATTCTTGGTCGCCATCAGAAACCCCACGCCGCGTAGCGGCCATCAGAAACCTTTGCGCCTTTGCGCCTTTGCGTGAGAAAAATTGATTCACGCGGAGGCGCGGAGGCGCGAAGAAAAAGAGAAAGCGCTGCGCGCGGCATCAGGCCTGTACCTCCAGCGCGGGAGCCGCCGACAGACTCGCAAGGGTCACACCGGCCAGCGCGCCGCGAACGGCGCCGTTGACGGCATTCCAGTGCGGCTTCACCCGGCAATTCTCCTCGATGCAGCAATCGTGCGCGCCGTGCTCGACGCAAGACGTCATCGCGATCGGACCCTCGATCGCCTCGACGATGTCGGCCAGGCTGATCGCGGCGGGTGGCCGCGACAGGCGAAACCCGCCGCCGGTGCCACGCTGGCTCTCGATCAGCCCTGCCGCCGACAGCTTGCTGACCAGCTTCTGCACGGTCGGCAGCGGCAGGCCGGTTTCCTCCGCCAGGCTGGTCGCGTTGAGCCGCCCCACCCCGCCGCAATGGCGCGCGGCGGCGGACATCATCACCACGGCATAATCGGCCAGGCTGGACAGGCGCATTGTTGCGAACGACTCTCAAATCAGATCAAATCGATCCGATTGCCATGTGGGCGCGGGAGAGAGGAAGGTCAACCCAAGAATCCCTCTCCCGTCGGGATAGGGAGGGAGTGCCGGAGGCGCGGAAGGGTGAGGGCAGCGGCAAGAATACTGCCCTCACCCTTCCCACTCGGCTGCGCCGAGCGGGCCCCTTCCCTCTCCCGATGGGAGAGGGAGTTAGGTGCTGGTAATCAGCGGCCGGACCAGCCCCGACATCGCAAGCCGCTGCTGCACCGTGATCTCGGCCAGCGCGGTCGGGCGGTCGCGGATCTGCTTGGGCGTCAGGCCGGTGAACTGCTTCACCTCGCGGATCAAATGCGACTGGTCGTAGAACCCCCGCCCGACCGCGTCGTCGAAGCTGATATCGCCGCAGCGCATCGCAACCGCGGCACGCAACGCGCGATACTTGCGCGCGAGCAGCTTGGGCGGCGCGCCATAAAGCGTGTTGCACTTGCGCTCGACCTGGCGGCGCGACAGTCCGGTGACTTCGATCAGGTCATCGATATCGGGCGACGTGCTGTTTTCGAGCCATGCGTCGACCTGATGCGCGAAGCTGACCGATTCCCGGGTCGCCTTGCACGTCAGTTCGCGGATCAGCGCCTCCGCGATCAACACGCGTTCATCCATATTCTGGGTCGCGGAAATCGACTTGTACGCGATCTCCGCGCGTGATCGCAGCGGCTCCTCGATCTCCATCGCATCGTCGAGCATGTCCGACGCGTCACCGCCCAGCATCGCCGCCCAGCCCGCCGGCGTGATGCCGAAGCCGAACAGGCTTACCGGCCCCTCGACCCGGCACCGTGTGGCGCCACTGGTCGGGCCGACGACATGGATCGGCCCCGTCACCTTTTCGCCGTCGGGGAAATAATAGGCAGCGAATCCTGGACTTAGACGGAAGCGGAACTGCGCATAGTCCGCGCGCTCCATATCCTCGAACCAAGGGACATTGGCGCGGAAGTCATAGAATAATGTAACATGGTCAGCCAGATCGGGTGACGGGACCCGATAGTCCAGTTGAATGTCCGACACGAAAGTTGCGCCCCTGTTCGATCTTTCGTTGTGTCGTTTTTATACCATTCCGCGACGAATCGCTACTCAAATTGAGTATGGCGTCGGTTTGGCTAACATAAGAAAGCGGCCCAGTTTTCTTTCGAAAACCGGGCCGTGAGGGAAAGAACCCCCTCCCAGGGGCCCTTCGGGTCGCATCATCTCTATACGCCAGTCTTTTGCGAGTCGTATTGGACGGATTCGCCGCGCCGCGGCTTTTGTCGCTTTCCGGGACGGAAGGGCTTTGACCCCCGGCACGCCGCCTGCCATGGCGCGCGGCATGGCCTTCCTTGCCCGACCGCTGCTGTTCGCGATCGATGCCGAGCGGGCGCACGGCCTGACCATCGACATGCTGGCAGCCTGGGGGGCGATCGGCGTTCCGCTTGCCGCCAATACCCCCGCCTTGCCGATCACCGTCGCCGGATTGACCTTCCCCAACCCGCTCGGGCTCGCGGCGGGCGCCGACAAGGATGGCCGAGCGATCGCGGGCTTCTTCGGGCTGGGCTTCGGCGCGGTCGAGATCGGCACGCTGACTCCGCTTCCTCAGGCCGGCAACCCGCGCCCGCGGCTGTTCCGGCTGGTGCCCGATCGCGCGGTGATCAATCGCATGGGGTTCAACAACGGCGGGCTCGCCGCCGCGCTGCCGCGCGCGAAGGCCGCACCGCGCCGCGGCATGCTCGGGATCAATGTCGGCGCCAACAAGGACGCGACCGACCGCATCGCCGACTATGAAGCGGGCGTCGCCGCGGCGGCGCCCGTAGCGGATTATGTCACGATCAACATCAGTTCGCCCAACACGCCGGGCCTGCGCGACCTGCAGCACGGCCCCGCGCTGGCGGAGCTGCTCGCCCGCGCGACCGCCGCGCGCGGCGCAACGCCGCTGTTCCTCAAGGTCGCGCCCGACCAGGAACCCGCGCAGATCGACGAGATCGCCAAGGCGGCGATCGACGCGCGGATCGATGCGCTGATCGTCGGCAACACCACGATCAGCCGCCCCGGTCTCGCGTCATCCAACGCGGGCGAGGCCGGCGGCCTGTCGGGTGCGCCGCTCGCCCCCCTCGCCGCCCAGCGCCTGCGCGATTTCCGGACCGCGACCGGCACAGTGCTGCCGATCATCGCGGTCGGCGGGATCGACAGCGGCGCCGAGGCCTATGCCCGGATCCGCGCCGGCGCGAGCCTGGTCCAGCTCTACAGCGGTCTCGTCTATGGCGGCCCCGGCCTTCCCGGCCGCGTGCTGCGCGATCTGGACATGCTGATGCGCCGCGACGGCTTCACCAGGGTCGCCGACGCGATTGGCGCCTTCTAGCATCCTCGGTGCGAAGGAGCAGAGAGACACCATATGCCCCCCATCTTCCACCTCTTCTTCCTCGCCTTCTTCCTGCTGGTGCCGCTGGGTGTAGCGATCAAGCTGATCGTGATCCTGCGCCGTAACCGGCGTCTATAGGTCACGCCCGCTTAGCATCTTGTCTCCTTTTCTCATGCCGTTAGGGTCGCCCGCCATGAAGCAGCTGTTCGTCGCCACCGCCGTCGTCCTTTCCACCTTGGCGGCGTCGGGATCCGCCCGACAGCCCGACCGCCCCGTCGAGATCGTCAAGCCGATCGCCACCGGCATGGTCAGCGCGGCCGATCCGCGCGCCGCGGCGGCGGGGATCGAGATCCTCAACGCGGGTGGCAGCGCGACCGACGCCGCGATTGCGACGATGCTCGCGCTCAACGTCGTCGAGCCGCAGAGCTCGGGCATGGGCGGCGGCACCTTCTTCGTCCGCCATGACGGCACGTCGGGCAAGGTCAACACGATCGACGGCCGTGAGGCGGCGCCGGCGGCGGCGGACGGCAAATGGTTCTACGACGCCAGCGGCAACCCGCTGCCGCACAATGCAGCGGTCCCCGGCGGACGCAGCGTCGGCGTGCCCGGCCAGCTCCGCGTGATGGCACTGGCGCACGCGCAATCGGGCAAGTTGCCCTGGGCGCGACTGTTCCAGCCCGCGATCCGGCTGGCGCGCGACGGGTTCAAGGCGTCGCCGCGGCTGGCCAACGCGCTGGTGCAATATGCCGCCCATATGGATGCCAACGGCCGTGCGATCTTCATGGATGCGTCGGGCAAGCCGTGGCCGGCGGGCACGGTCATCAGAAATCCCAAACAGGCGGACCTGTTCGAGCGCGTCTCCAGGCTCGGGCCCAACGCCTTCTATAGCGGCGGCACCGCCGACCGTATCGTCGCCGCAGTAAACAACGCGCAGCGCAATCCGTCGAAGATGAAGGTGAGCGATGTCGCCGCCTATCGCGCCAAGCCGCGCACACCGCTGTGCGGCACCTATCGCGCCTATCGCATCTGCGGGATGGCACCGCCCTCGTCGGGTGGCTTCACCGTGCTGATGATCCTGAAGCAGCTCGAGCGCTTCAACATGGCGAAACTCGGCAAGGATTCGCCCGTCGCCTGGCATCTGTTCGCGGAAAGCTCGCGGCTCGCTTATGCCGATCGCGACATGTATCTCGGCGACCCCGATTTCGTGACGGTGCCGCTCACTGGCCTGCTCAACCCGCGCTACATCGCCTCGCGCTCGGCGCTGATCTCGCCCGACAAGGCGATGGCGAGCGTCGAGCCCGGCACGCCCCCGGGCGCCCCGCCGCGCAAGCGCGTGCCGGCGAGCGAAACGCCGGGCACCACCGATCTCGTCGTGACCGACAAGGCGGGCAACGTCGTCGAGGTGACGACGACGATCGAAGGACCGTGGGGATCGGGCCTGTCGGTCGACGGCATCATGCTCAACAACGAGCTGACCGACTTCGACATCGTCCCCGAGAAGGACGGCTATCTCGTCGCCAACCGCGTCCAGGGCGGCAAGCGCCCGCGCAGTTCGATGGCGCCGACCATCGTCTATGGTCCCGACGGCAAGGTCCGCCTGGCGATCGGCGCGGCCGGCGGATCGACCATCATCGCCCAGGTGGCGAAGGCGATCATCGGCGTGGTCGACTGGAAGATGAGCGCGCAGGACGCGATCGGCATGGGGCTGATCTATGCGCCCGGCCCGATGGCGGTCGCGGAATCGGGCACCCAGGCCGAGACGATGGCGCCGAAGCTGCGCGCGATGGGCGAGAAGATCATGGTCGGGCCGCTCGGGCTCAAGGCCAATGCGATCGAGCGCGTCGGCGGCAAGTGGGTCGGCGCCGCCGATCCGCGCAGCGAGGGCGTCGCGATCAGCCAGGACGGCAAGATGACCGAAATCCGCCGCGTGGGGATGGCGCCCAACCGTCCATCCGAATAAGCCCTGTACCGGACAAGGCGCAGCCGAAGGCGGCGCGCCGTGCAGGAGAGGGCCGGATGCGGCAAATCGAGAAGTTCCCCAATCTCGTGGCGATGTTCTTCGCGCGTGCGCGGGAGGGCGGCGACAAGCCGTTCCTGTGGCACAAGGAAGGTGACACCTGGGTTCCGATGAGCTGGGCCGAGGCGGCGCGTCAGGTCGCCAGCCTGGCGACCGCGTTCAAGGCGATCGGGCTCCAGCCCGGCGACCGCATCATGCTGGTCAGCGAGAATCGTCCCGAATGGTGCATCAGCGACCTCGCGATCATGGCCGCGGGCTGCGTGACGGTGCCGACCTACATCACCAATACCGAGCGCGACCACACCCACATCATCGAGAATTCGGGCGCGCGCGCGATCATCGTGTCGAGCGCCAAGCTCGCGCGCCCGCTGCTGCCCGCTGCCGCCCGCGCGAGCGAGGCCAAGATCGTGATCGGCTTCGAGGACCTACGCGTCGGCCAGACCGACCTGATCCACTATAATTGGTCACGCCTGATCGACGACCATCCGGCCGAGCCCGCGGACCTGGCGATCACCGCGAGCCGCGACGACCTCGCCTGCATCATCTATACATCGGGCACCGGCGGCGCGCCGCGCGGCGTCCAGCAGCATCACGGTGCGATCCTGCACAATGTCGAGGCCTGCTGCACGCTGATCGCCGAGGATTTCGGCTGGGAGGACGAGGTATTCCTGTCGTTCCTCCCCCTCTCCCACGCCTACGAGCATACCGGCGGCCAGCATTTCCCGATCGGGCTCGGCGCGCAGATCTATTATGCCGAGGGCCTCGACAAGCTCGCCAGCAATATCGAGGAGGTTCGCCCGACGATCATGGTCGTCGTGCCGCGCCTGTTCGAGGTGCTCCGGACGCGCATCTCCAAGGCGGTCGAGAAGCAGGGCCGGGTGTCCAATTACCTGCTCGGCCGCGCAGTCGCGATCGGCGGCAAGAAGGCGACGGGCGGCCTTCCGCTCTACGACCAGCCGATGAACCTGATCGTGAAGTCGCTGCTGATGCCCAAGATCGCCAAGCGCTTCGGCGGGCGGATCAAGGCGATGGTGTCGGGCGGCGCGCCACTCAATCCCGAGATTGGCATCTTCTTCCAGTCGCTCGGCCTCACCTTCCTCCAGGGCTATGGCCAGACCGAAGCGGCGCCGGTGATCTCGTGCAACCGCCCGCGCGCCGGGCTCAAGATGGACACGGTCGGCCCGCCGCTCGACGGGGTCGAGGTCCGGATCGCCGAGGATGGCGAGATCCTGGTCCGCGGCGAGCTCGTCATGCACGGCTATTGGCGCAACCCCGAAGAGACCGCGCGCGTGCTCAAGGAGGGGTGGCTGCACACCGGCGACGTCGGGCTGATCGACGACAAGGGCCGGATCAAGATCACCGACCGCAAGAAGGACCTGATCATCAACGACAAGGGCGACAATGTGTCGCCGCAGAAGGTCGAGGGTATGCTGACGCTGCAGCCCGAGATCGGCCAGGCGATGATCGCCGGCGATCGCCGTCCGTACATGGTCGCGGTGCTGGTGCCCGACGCCGAATGGACCCAGGAATGGTGCGCGCGCACCGGGACCGGCTGCAACCCAAAGGCGCTGGCCGATGATCTAGACTATCGCGCCGCGCTGATGGCGGCGGTCGAGCGGGTCAACAAGGATCTGTCGGTGATCGAACGCGTCCGCCGCTTCATCCTGGCCGACGAGCCGTTCACGATCGAGAACCAGCAGATGACGCCGAGCCTGAAGATCCGGCGGCATGTGTTGAAGGAGGTTTATGGGGCGCGGTTGGATGGGTTGTATCGGGGGTAGGCCCGCCGCCGAACGGCACCAACTTCGTTCCGGTAAACCGCTCGATTCGTGCTTTTAATAAACCGTGATGTCTGGACGGCGCCCTGCGATCAAGGGTGTAAGTGAGCTGAAGTTCCGTCATCCGGGTGCGGTCATGTCTTCGGCCTATTGGTGTGATGGTTGATCACTGGCTCTGATGTTTGTCCGCCTGAGCTATTGACCCCCATCACCGTATCGCGCTGTTGTTGCGCTGACAGTACACCGGGTTTGGCAGCCTGTGTCCGTTTCTGTCACATCACCTCGATGGTCACCCTGGATATCGTGCGGCCGGCCGATCAGGCGCCGGCGTAGCGTGTATCGCGGGTCATCAGCGTGAACGCGATGCGCGCCTTATGCTGCATCAACACCGCCTGGTTGGCGATCGAGCGAACCTTGACGAAGCGCAGCCCCGGGCGGGACAGCGCTTCGCAAATCGCCGCTGCGTCATTGGCGTCGTTCTTCTGCCGCTTGACGAAGGGCTTCACATAGGCTGGCGGGATCAGCTTCACCGCATGGCCCAACGCCATCAGCTCGCGTCCCCAGTGATGCGCCGAACCGCAGGCTTCCATGCCGATAAGGCACTCCGGCAGCGATACGAAAAACGGCAGAATCTCGCGCGGCGCAGCGCCTTGGCGATAATCATCGACCGCGTGAACCTGAAACACATGCTTGGCCAGATCGGTGTAACTTCACTCCCATGTCCTAATCATGTAGATTTTTTGTCCATCAGCTGCCGCGCCCTTCTCCGCAATAACCGTCTTATGACCGAAGTTATAAGAGCACGCCCCCTTCGACCTAATTAGATCTCGACAATCACCTTTCGATGCTTGGACGATGCTGTCCGACAACGATGGCGCGCACTCTTTATCGCTTGCAGACACCCGGAACTTAAAAACATCTCCATGTTCGTCTTTCAGCATTTTAACTGACGCTGCTTTGCAAACTGTAATTCCGGCCTGCTGCAGAAGAAGCCTTTTAGGATCGGTGGCACAAGATGATACCATCAAGCAAAATACCGCTAACGCCGTGACTGCAGATAGAGCATTCGTTTTCATCGACACACTCCGTTATTATAATCCACACTAAAGTGCTTGCCACCAGCTATATATAACCCAGAGCACCTATTGCTGTTTTAGCCTGAGCAGACAGCGCACTGCGACCATGAGCGTCAAAGTTATAGTAATCGTGGAAATTACGGTGGCAGTTTACTAAATATACAAAACTCGACCTTTCGGCCCGCGCTTCTGCGGCGCGAGCGTCCGGCCTGTCCGCCGCTCGATTTCCGCGATCCAACCCCTCGCGCCGATCGGGCGTCCGGTCGTCTCCGCTTTTCGTAGCAGCCCCCACGCCTCAGTATAGTCCGCCGGCGCTCCCAGGAACGCGGCGAAGTCGCCGTAGCGATCGAGCGCGGCCTGCACCTTGACCAGAGCGTCATCCTTGCCGGCGAGATGCGCGCGAACGCTCGACCACGCCCAAGCCTCGGCCCGCTCGACCAGCCGCGCTCACACCGGATTGAGCGCTACGTAGCGCATCGCGTGCGCCAGATGCTCCTCGTCCATCACGACAGCACCGAAGCGACCTTGCCACAAATGCCCGGTCCAGCGGCGTCGTGCGTTGATGAAGCCGGTACAGCGGCGATGCGCATCGGCGAAGGTACGGCGCAGACCATCCTCGTCGGACGGCACGACGATGACGTGTACGTGGTTGGGCATCAGGCAATAAGCCCAGACCTCCGCGCCCGCGCGCTGCGCGGCTTCAGCCAGCAGGTCGCGATAAAGCGTGTAGTCGGCATCCTCGAAGAACACCTGCTGCCGCCGATTACCGCGCTGGGTCACGTGATACGGATAACCGGGCAACACGAGGCAAGGGAGTCGAGCCATGGCGCGACGATAACGCGAGCCAGATGCACGCGGCGATCAACTTGCTCCAATTTGGTGCTTTTAGTAAAATGTCACCGTAATTTCCACCGTAATTTCCACCGTAATTTCCACCGTAATTTCCACCGTAATTTCCACCGTAATTTAATTACACGATCGAGATATAATAAAAGAAATCAATATCAAAGTTATCAGCAACACTGTACTATAGAAAGTAATTTTCTCATTTACCATGCCAAATAATGACATAATGCATACAACTGCTATAATTGCCGCCAAAAATCTTATAACGTTTTCTATTGATATCATGGAATTTTACTCGCAGTACATAAGCTCATCAGCTATGTCGGCAGCTCCGCAGCTATTATCCTGGCAACATACCTTTCCCCAATTGTTTTATAAGACCACTTCCTCCGACGATAGCAAGATCTGCTGCGCCAAGTCCGGTTAGCGACTTTCGACGTCTGCTAGCCCCAGAGCAGAGCTCTTTGTATGTCATGCGCCTACATCCAACCGAACCGTCGTCAAATACGCCACACGCTATATCGGCCTTGGGGGGCTCGCTTACTCCAGGCGCGGGCGGCGTGGCTCCGGGCTTAATTCCATGGACAACAATGTCACCCAGAGTATCACCTCCCCCAGGAGGGCGCATTATCGATATCGGCATAATGCCACCTAGCGACCCATAGGGCGACCCACAGGTGCCAAAATCCATGCACGAGCGAATGCCCGTTACAATGATGGTCCCTTGCTCCAAGCCGGCAGGATCAGATAAATTGACCGGGTCCGCACTGACATAATTGTACCAGTTAATCCCGTCACCATATCCAATGGGATCTGTCTGCATGAAGCGACCGAGCGTGGGCGAGTACTTCCGCGCCTTGTAATAATACATGCCGAGCTCGGGCAACCAGACTTGCCCGGTATACTGACGCCGAAACGTATTGCTCGCGCCGGGAATTCCGTACTCGTCATAGGTGTTGATGCCCGCGACGTTGCCGGAGGAATCGCTTCCGGCAATCACCGAGCCGCGTTCGTCGGTGACGATCCAAGTCTTGGTGCCGGCGGCGCTGATCTCGAGCAGTTGCTCGTCCGTCCCCGGCCCCATGATGTAACGCTGCGTCATCGCGCCGGAAGAGGCGAGATACGACGCGATCTGTTGGTCACCATCGTAGAGGTTCTTTGTCGCCGCGACCGAGGTGCTGCCAGACTGATAGAGCCGCATCAGCGGATCATAGGTCAAGCTCGCCGAATTAGGCCCGGTCAGCAGCAGATTCTCTGAGCTGTAAGTATAAGCACTACTGCCCGAACTGGTCAGGTTACCACGAGCGTCATAACCGAAGGTCGTGCTGGTTGCGGCGCTATACTGATTGAGCCCGTTCGTCGCGTAATTGCGCGCGATGTTCGCCGCACCGGTCCACGCATAGGCATTGTTCGACCGCGTGGTGGACGTGATCTGCGACGCTGGATTGTAGCTGAACCCGAGCGAAAGGTCGTTGGTCGTGCCGGTAAGGTCCGAGGCCAGCGACGACAGCCGCGAGACCGGATCGAACCCGTAGGTCGTGACCACACCGTTGCCGCGGGTGAGCGTCGTCCGCCGACCGAGATCGTCATAAGCGTAGGTGCCCAGTGTCGTCGTGCCGTTCTCCTTGATCGTCGTCATCTCGCCAGTGATCTGATAATCGTAAGTCACGTAATAGGCGTCGGGCCAGGTCAACCGCGTCCGGCCGCCCGCGTCATACTGATAGCTCACCGTGCCGAGCGGCCCTGCCTGAGTCAGGTTGCACCCCAGCGCGTCATAGGTAAACGACAAGTTCTGCGCCGAGGTTGCAGCGCTCGTCGGACGCCCCGACAGATCATAGCCATAGGTGACGTCGAGTTCACTTCCGGGCAGATCCTTGGTCACCAATCTGTTCAGATTGTCGTAGCTATAGCCAATCGTCGTGCCGTCTCGCAGCCGCCGGCTGGTGGCGTTGCCGTTGGCATCGTAGCTGAGCTGCTCGTAATCGGTCATCGAGCTGGTTCCCGATCCCTTGGCAGGGGATGGATAGTTGGTCTTCGACAGCCGATCGAACCCGTCATAGGTGTAGCTCGTCGTGTTGCCTTCGGCATCGGTCGCGGTCGCGGTCAGGCCGTTGTCGGTATTAGGTCGCACTCGCATCATCCGATGCCGCTGAGGTACCGTAAGCCGACGTCGTTTTGGTGATCTGGCTGGCGTTGTCATAGGACATCTTGGTGATGCGATCGGCATCACCAGTGCCCGTGGTCGCAGTACAGGCGGAGGTAGGCAGCGACGTATAAGTACTCGGCTTCATGCGGACAGCCGTGCAGTCGAGGCGGCCATCGGCGTCGTAGCTGTATTGGGTCAACGCATAGGTCGTGCCGCCAGCGGCCGATGTCGATGCGGCGCGCCGCCCGCTTGAATCGTAGGTGATAGCCGCCTGCTGCAACGAAGTGAACGCTGACCAATCGGCATCCGCAGTGCCGTTCACTGTGCCCGCTTCAACCAGGATAGGCGCGCCATCACCATTGTAGGTCGTCCTTATCGCGCTTCGCTTGCGTGCGCCGGCACCGTCGGGATCCGCATTGATCGTGCCAACCTGTTCACGGTCGGCATCATAGCGGTGGTCGTCGTGTCATCGGCTCCGGCAAGCGGACCGTCGATACTGGTGACGTTGCCGACCGTGTCGTATGCGACACTGGTGGTCGCACTCAGCGAATTGTCCCCGGCGGCAACCGTCTTGCTGACCGGCAGCAGGGTGTTTGCCGTGCCGGCGGTTTGCGGTCCGTAGCTGATCGTCGTCTTCACCTCGTCGGCGGTACCGGCGCAACTGGCAGTGGTCTGGCACGTCGAAATCCCCGATAGCAACGCGGTGGGCTGCCCCGACGCGACAATCGCGCTGCCGTTGCTGAAATAGGCCTGATACGACGTATAGCTGTAGCGCGTTTGCGGACGGGTAGCGCCGGTCGTCGGCGCAGGGGCGGTAACCGTCAGAACGCCGCCGGTCGTGGTGTCATAAGTGAAGTTGGTGACGTTGCCGTTGGCATCGGTGATCGAATTGGGTTGATTGCAGGTGACGGTGTTGGCGCACGTCGCATCGTAACTCGCCGAGGTGTAGACATCCGCCAGCCCCGATCCGCTCTTGGCGATCTGTCGCGCTTCCGTGACGTTACCCCGGGCATCGTAGGAATTCTTGAACTGGTTTCCTTCGGGAGGGGTCGTCGTCAACAGGCGACCGTTGGGATCGTAGGTGTAAGTCGTGGTCTTGCCGAGTTCATCCTTGACGGAAGTCGGCAGTCCGACTGTCGTATCGGACGTCACCACTCGCTGGCTGGTATCCGGATTGGTGATGGTCGCGGTCATGACGGTGCCCGACAGCGAGAAGGCGTAGGTCCAGGTCCGGCCATCGACGGTGACCGATGCGACGCGCCCGTTGGTATCATAGGTGATCGACGTGTCGTCGACGGCGCTGGTCGGGCGCCGGATGGCGATCGGGCGCAAATTGCCGTCGAGGGTATATTGCGTGACGCGGCCCATCGAATCGGTAGTGGTGTAGATCGTGTTCGACCCCGACACCGTCTGATCATAGGTAGCGGTAGGCCAGGAGCCGATGAGCGTGCAGTTATTGGCCGAGATGTCGCAATATTCACTGCCGAGATTGACCAGCTTTACGTTATCTGCCGTGAACCAATCGGCATTGGTGATTGAAAAGACGTCGCTGCGATAGCCGATCTTTATCACATAACCGTTTGAGGACTTGACTCCCTGGACTCGCAAACGGCTGCGCACGCCTACATTGGTGCTTTCAGAATAGCTGAATGCCAGCGTCTCCCCATTGGGTCGAGCGATCGTCGAGGCAACCGCTATCACCCCACCTCGGAAGAAAAAGAGGAAGCTGGCGCCCGAGTGGAAATAACTGTTGGTGAACTGCACCACTGTGCCATCGCGCAGGGTGAGCGTATAGGCTCCGGACCCACCAGACACCAAGGTCGCACCTCTCGCGTCGCGATTGACCCAAACCCCGCCTGTGAGGTCGAATGTCAGGGCATCGTCCCCCAATTCGGCAATCATCACCGAGGAAGACGATCCCTGATAGAGGGCGTATCTCGTGGTATCGGACCACCCCAGGCCAAGCCCCGACCGCCGATACGACACGCCGCGATTGTCAGCGCCGATCGCGACCGGGACGTCCGCGATATTGAACGACCCGGCCGCGAGATTGACGCCGTTCGAATCCAGCACCTGCTGATCCGGAGGGATCGGTATGTCGGGCGTACTCTGCGCAAAGGCAGGTACGGCCACCCCCGAGCACAAGGCGGTCGTCATTGCGAGGAGACTCAGGCGCGCGCATATGCTGCGTCGCCCGGACGGAACCGAGTCGGTCATAGCTTCTACCTTTGAAGAGATCCGGAGAAAAGCAGCGCCTCAGGGCGCGCCGGTGACGTTCACGTTGACGCGGTTGTCCGCCTTGTCGAAGCTGTAATTGGCCACGACGTTGTTGTTGACCGTGCCCGAATGCGCGACCTGCACCAGCCGCCCCTTGGCATCGTAGGTGTAATTGACCGTCTCCGACGCTCCGGCCATGCCGGACGCGAGTGCCGCGAGCACCATAGAACGGGCGCAGATCGTCAGCGCCGCAACCAATCGAGCCATGTTTTCGCCCCCGATTAGAAACAGGACAGAAACTGTTCCCGATTTTCCTACATGCCAATGGAAACTATTTGATAAGCTAAGATTTCGATTCCAATTTGGTTGCATTTCCGATGCGGTCAGAAATCGCGAAGCCGGCGTCAGTAATTCCGGATCTGGCCAGAATATTCACCCTTCGAAGGATCACGATTCAGATCGAGAAATCACGGTCGTGCGCAAGGCTGCGTCCACGACAGCAAGCAGCGGAGCGGACAATCTCCAACCCTTGCTTTCGCGAGCGCCCGGCTACGACGGAGCGCCGCCAGCGTCGACCTATTGCGCCCCACCCGCGACGCTCAGCCCTTCCTTCGCCGCGACCGACTTCGGCACCACTTCCATCGTCCAGTCGCGGTCGGGCCGCAGGTATTTCGCCGCCACCGCCTGGAGCTCCGCCGAGGTCACGGTCTGATAGTCCATCAGGATGCTGCGCGCGGTCGCGACCTTGCGCGGGTCGGTAGTCGCTCCCGACAGCAGGTTGAGCCAGAAGGTGTTGCCGGTCGACGCGCGCATGACGAATTGCTGCATCGGCGCCTTGGCCCGCTGCAGTTCGTCGTCGCTGATCGGGTTCTTGACCAGGTCAGTCGCGATCTCGCGCGACAGGCGGAAGAACAAGTCGGTCTTGTCGGGCGGCACCTGGCCGATCGCCATGATCCGGCCGCCGCCCGCGGCGCCATCGGGCCAGGACGACCCGACGCTGGGCGAATAGCTCGCCCCCGCCTCGGTTCGGAGGCGATCGTAGAGGCGATCGCTGAACACCTGCGCCAGCACGTCGAGCTTGCGCCCTTCGCTGATCCCGTCGACGCCACCGCCGGTCGGCCAGGCGATCAGCGCGACCGCCTGGTTCTCCTGCCCCGAATGCGTGCGCACGATCGGGGTCGCGTTATGCGGCGGGAATTTGATCGGCGGAGCGGCCTTGGCGGGCGCGGCACGCGGCTTCAGCGCGCCGAAGGTCGCCGCGACCGCGGCGATCGCCTCGTCGCTCTTGACGTCGCCGAACACCTGGACCTCGATCGGCCCCGAGGCGAGGATCGGCTGCCAGAAGGCGCGGAACTGCGCCGTGGTCAGCGCCGACACGGTACCGGCGGGCGGAATGCCCCAGCGCGGGTCCTTGTCGTGCAGGAACCATTCGAGGTCGCGGTTGAGCACGCCGTCGGGGGAGGAATCTAGCCCCGAATAGCCCGCCAGCATCACCGCCTTGGCGCGCGCCAGCGGCGCCGGGTCCCATCCCGGCGCGCTCAATTTGTCGGCGAACAGCCGCAGCTGATCCTTGTAGTCCTGCGGCGAGCTGACGCCGGCCAGCACGAACGCATCGTCGTCGATCGCGAAGTCGAAGCCGAGGCGGCGCCCGGTCGCGAGCTGGTCGAGCTGCTCCTGCCCCAATTTGCCGATCCCGCTCGGCACCAGCGCGAGGTCGCCCGCCCAGGCCGGCGTGCGGTGATCCGACGGAATGGCGTTGTAGCCGCCGCCCCAACGGACGCGGACATAGACGCGGTTGGTCTCGCTCGAATTGACGAACAGCAGCAGCCGGACGCCGTTCGCGAACACCACCTTCTGCATGTCGAGATCGGGAATGGCGTCGTTGCTGACGACCTTGCCCGGCACGCCGAGCGGCGGCAGCTTGGAGAAATCGATCGCGGTGAACGCGGTGCGCTTGGGCGCGAGCTTCGAGACATCGGCGTCGAGCGCCGCGGCGAGCTTGGTCGCCGCCGCCGGATCCGCTGCCGGAGTCGACACGAACGCGCGCGTCGCGTCGCCCTGGAAGACACGCTTGGTCGACGCCAGGATCGACGCCGGCGTGAACATGCCCTTCGCACGCGCATCGGTCAGGATCCGGTACGATACGTCGGGCGCCGCGACCGTCTCTCGGATGTCGAGCGCCTGGACCATATTGTCCGCCTGCGACGACCCCGCCTCAACCCGCGCGGTGTCGACGCTGTTCTTCATCGCCGCATCATATTCGGTGAGCTCGCGGTCGAGCTCGGCCTGGCTGGGCGGATGCGCCATGGCGTCGGCGATCACCGCGCGCACGTCCTTCAACGCCTGCGCCCAGTCGTTGCCGACCGGAACCAGGCTGACGAACGTACCGTTCACCGACCGTGAAACGTCGTCGAGAACGACCTGCGCCTGGAGGAAGCTGCCGCCGGCGCGCGCCCGGGTTTCCAGGCGCCGGTTGATGATCTGAACCGCGATCTGATCGACCAGCCGCTTCTGGTTGAACAGGATCAGGTCGTTGTTGAAATGCCACGGCCGCAGCACCGCCATCGACACCAGCGTCGGCAAGCCAGGCTCGACCAGCGTCCCCGTCGTCGGCTGCTTGGTCGCGGGCGTGCCGAAATCGGGCTCGGGCGGATTGGGCCCCTTGCCTTTCCAGCTCGAGAAATTCTTGTCGACGAGCGTCTCGAACACCAGCGGATCGAGATCGCCCGAGATGATCACCACCGCACGCTCGGGCCGGTACCATTTGTCGTGGAACGCGCGCAGCCCGGCGGCGGTCGCCGCCTCCAGCGACTTGACCGTGCCGATGGGCGACCGCGTCGCATAGGGCTGGCCGGCAAAGGTCGTCGCGCGCTGCGCATCGTTGAAGCGGACCTGCGGGCCGGGCGCCTCGCGCTGCTCCGCCATCACCACCGGGCGCTCCGAAGCGACGACCTTGTCGTCGAAGCTCGGCGCTTCCATCATTCCCGACAGGATCTTCAGGCTTTCGTCAACCGACGCCGGCGTCGCCGACGGCAGATCGAGCTTGAACACCGTCTGCGTGAAACTGGTCTGCGCGTTGGTGTCGGTGCCGAAGCTCGCCCCCAGCCGCTGCCAGGTGCGCTTCGCCTCGTTGTCGGCGACATATTCGCTGCCACGGAACACGAGGTGTTCCATGAAGTGCGCATAGCCCTGTTCGCTGTCGTCCTCGTAGAGCGATCCGGCGTCGATCCGGACGCGGATCGACACCTGCCCCGGCGGCACCCCGTTCTTGCGCACCGCGTAGCGGAGGCCGTTGGGCAAGGTCCCGAAATGCCATTCGGCATCCGGCGTGATGTCGCTGCCCTTGAACAGCCAGGGCGAGCGGTCGACCTCGGGCCGGACAGCGAGCGGTGCGGGCGATGGAGCAGGCGACGGCGCGGTCTGCTGAGCGATCGCCGGAAGCGTCAGCCCGAAGGCGATGGCAAGGGTAGCGAGACGCGGAACGCGGAAACTGATCGGCATATGCCTTGTGTAGGGCGTCGCCTTCCTAGCGGCAACCGTTCGCGCGGCCCGGCGCAGCCACCCTGCCGGATGGCGAAAAGGTCACAACATGCCCCTTGCAGCGCCACTTTTTCGACCCAGATCACCGCTAGCGACCATTCTGCGCTGCCGCATCAGCGTAGCGTATCTGACATTTTGGCTCGATCGGTCCCCTTCCCGAGTTGGTGCCGGTCACGTTGGAATATCGAAGAGGCTTTGTGAGCGTCGATCAGAAGCTGGAACAGCCAGCATTGCGGCCGAAATCGGGCAACGTCGCCGAAGGCAGCGTCCCGAACATGACGGTCATATCGGGCACACGCCAATCGGATGCATTGCTCGGCACGGGCAAGGTGGAGAAGCGCCCGTTCATCATCCGCTACGGCAAGCATCTGCGCGGATTCTTCGATCGCATGATCGCCTCGTCCTCGCTGGTGTCGAACGATCCGGTGCTCGACGTCCGCGATTTTCCCTGGACGCAGCATTTGCGCGACAATTGGCTGGCGATCCGCGCCGAGGCGATCGCGGCGGCGCTGGGCAACAATTCGCCGTCGCTGTCGAGCATCTCGCCCGACCACCGCGCGATCGCGCCGGTCAACAAGTGGCGCAGTTTCTTCCTGTGGGGCTATGGCTATTGCATCGAGGAGAATCTCGAACGCTGTCCGGTGACCACGGCGACCGTGGCCAGGATCCCCGATCTCAACAGCGCCTTCTTCTCGATCCTGGCGCCGGGCACGCATATCCCCGCGCACCGCGGCGTGACCAAGGGCCTGATCACCTGCCATCTCGGGCTGATCGTGCCGCGGGACGGCGACGTCCGCATGCGCGTCGAAGACCGCATCGTGCGCTGGGCCGAGGGCGAGACGCTGGTGTTCGACGACACCTATGATCACGAGGTGTGGAACGACACCGACAATATTCGCGTCGTCCTGCTCATCCAGATCAGGCGCCCGCTGCGCCATCCCGGCAAATGGGTCGCCGACACCTTCCTCAACATCGTCCGCCGCTCGGCCTTCGTCCAGGAAGCGCGCGAGAACGTGATGGCGTGGAACGAAGCCGTGAAGCAGATGGACATCTGAGCGGAGGCCTACGCATCGCCTGGCCTCGTCCCACGAGTTCAGGGGATGCAAAGCGAGCATCGCAGTCCTAAGCCACCGCAGCATGGTTGATTCCCCCTCCCGCCGATCCGCCGCCGACCCGATACGACGCGCTCGCGTCCTGTTGCGTCGGCACGGACCGACGGCGTCGGTCTGGCGGCGGCGCACCGCGATCCTCGCCGGTGCGGTCATGGTCGGGCTCGCCGCCATCGCCTTCGCTCGCGCCGCCGATCGCGCCAGCGGCCTGTTCGACGCGATGGTGGCGCAATGCTGGTGGCTCCCGCTCGCGCTGACCCCGGCGAGCTACGCCCTGATCGTCTGGATCACCAACCGCTTCGCGCCCACCGCACGCGGGTCCGGCATTCCCCAGATCATCGCCGCCAAGCGCGACCCGGCGGGATCGACCCGCGACCTCGCCTCCGCGCGGACGGCGATGCTCAAGACCCTGCTGACCGCGGCGGCGCTCGCCGCGGGTGGGTCGGTAGGGCGCGAAGGGCCGACCGTGCAACTCGGCGCGACGATCATGGCCTATGCCCACAAGCTATTGCGTGTGCCGATCAACGCATCGGTGCTGGTCGCCGGCGCGGCGGCGGGCGTGGCGGCCGCGTTCAACACGCCGCTGGCCGGCGTCGCGTTCGCGATCGAGGAACTCGCCGCCGCCTACGAACAGCGGATGACGTTGCTGGTGATGACCGCGGTGCTGGTCGCCGGCATGATCGCGCAGGGTGTGGCGGGGGATTATGTCTATTTCGGCGTCGTCGGGCAGACGCTGCCGCTCGCGACCGTGCTGGTCGTCGCGCCGGTGGCCGGAATCCTGGGCGGGGCGAGCGGCGCGCTGTTCTCGCGCTTGACCCTGTGGTTCGCGCGCGGCGGCGCACGGCGGATCTCGCGCGGGCGGCCGATGGTGCTTGCGGCCGCCGCCGGGCTGATCGTCGCGATCCTGGGGATCACCACGGGCACGACCTGGGGAACGGGCTATGCGCCAGCGCGCGCGATCATCGAGGGCAAGGACACATCGCTCTGGTTCGGCGCGGCCAAGTTCGCGAGCACGCTGGTGACCACCGGGGCCGGATTGCCCGGCGGCATCTTCTCCCCCAGCCTCGCAACCGGCGCGGGAGTCGGCAACCTGCTCCATGCGATGTTTCCGCGCGAGCCGGCCGGGGCGGTCATCCTGCTCGGCATGGTCGCCTATTTCACCGGCGTCGTGCGCGCGCCCCTGACCGCGGTCATCATCATCTCCGAAACCACCGGCAGCCGGGGTCTGATGCTGCCGCTGCTCGCCGCCGCCATCATTGCCGAGGGGATGGCGGCGCTGGTTTGCCGAGAGCGGCTTTATCACGGTCTCGCCGCCGGCTTTCTGCCGAAAGAGCACGAAGGTTAGGCAAGAGGCATTGCTTACCCCGGCGCGACGATCCGTTTCCGCCTGACCGCTTGATCCGGAGCAACTTCCGTCCCACATCGCACCCATGCTGATCGAGACCGAAACCACGCCCAATCCGGCGACGCTCAAGTTCCTGCCCGGACGGACGGTGATGGACGCCGGCACGCGCGACTTCGCCACGCCCGAGGAGGCCGATGCCTCGCCGCTCGCCGAGGCGCTGTTCAACCTGGGCGACGTCACCGGCGTGTTCTTCGGCCGCGATTTCGTATCGGTGACCGCGGCGCCGGGCGTCGACTGGCCGGGGCTCAAGCCCGACGTGCTGGCAATCCTGCTCGATCATTTCTCGGCGGGGATGCCGCTGTTCAAGCCCGCGTCCGCGGCCGGGATCAGCGTGCCTTCCGACGACGAGGGCCTCGCCGACGATCCCGCCGATGCCGACATCATCGCGCAGATCCGCGAACTGATCGACACGCGCGTCCGTCCGGCGGTCGCCAATGACGGCGGCGACATCGTCTATCGCGGGTTCGACAAGGGCAAGGTCTATCTGCGCATGCAGGGTGCGTGCTCGGGCTGTCCGTCGTCGACCGCGACGCTCAAGAACGGCATCGAGCAATTGCTCAAATATTACGTTCCCGAAGTCACCGAGGTTCGCGCGATCTGATCGCGCATCCCACCCCAACATCATTGCTGAACAGGAGAATGGCCATGGGCGAGAAGCTCGCGGACGATGCGCTCGACACGATCTTCCGCACCGCGCGTACCTATAACGGTTATACCGACGCGCCGGTCACCGAGCACGACATTCGCGCCATTTACGACCTGGTGAAGATGGGACCGACCTCGGCCAACCAGCAGCCCGCGCGCTTCGTCTGGCTGCTCGGCCAGGAAGCGAAGGACAAGCTCGCCGGTTTCGCCAGCGCGGCCAACGGCGCCAAGATCCGCAAGGCGCCCGCGAGCCTGATCGTCGCCTACGACACCGAATTCCACGAGCATCTGCCCGAATTCTTCCCGCACGTCGACGCGCGGCCGTGGTTCGCCGAGCCGGTCGCACGCGAGCGCCACGCCTTCCTCAACTCGACGCTGCAGGCCGCCTATTTCATCGTCGCCGCGCGGTCGCTCGGCTTCGACACGGGGCCGATGACCGGGTTCGACAACGCCGCGGTCGACGCAGCTTTCTTCGCCGACCAGCCGAATTATCGCTCGATCATGCTCTCGACGCTCGGCCATGGCGATCCCGCGAGCATCTTCGGCCGGCTACCGCGCCCGGCGTTCGAGAAGTTCAACACTGTTCTCTGACCATGAAACTGCGCTAGCGGGCTCACATGGCCCGCACGCTCGTCATCGAAACCGCCACCGCCGCCTGTTCGGTCGCGCTGATCGACGCGGGCGCGGTGGTCGCGTCCGCGCACAAAGTGGTCGGGCGCGGCCATGCCGAGCGGCTGCTGCCGATGATCGCCGCCCTGCCCGACGGGGGGAAGGCCGATGCCATCCTGGTCGATTGCGGTCCGGGCAGCTTCACCGGCATCCGCGTCGGGATCGCCGCGGCGCGCGGGCTCGGTCTCGGCTGGGGTGTGCCGGTCCAGGGCTTTTCGTCGATGCCGCTGGTCGCCGCCGCCGCCTATGCGGCTGACAGCGCGATCGCCGGCCCTCTTGCCGTGCTGCTGGAAGGCGGGCATGGCGAGGTCTTCATGCAGACGTTCCACGGTCCCCCGGTAAAGCTCCACGGCCCGCTGGAATCGCTGTCGCCCGCCGATGCGCGGCACAAGCTCGGCGGCATGCAGGCCGTCGGCGACGGACTCCGCTGGCTGACCTTCGACGATCCGCGTTCCGCACCGGCCGGCGCGCTGCCGAACGCTATCGATCTGGTGCTGCTCCCGACCGATCTGACCGGCTTGCCGCCGCGCCCGATCTATGGCCGCGCTCCCGATGCCAAGCCGATGGCGTCGGAAAAGGCGAGCGCATGAGCACCGCCGCGATCGACCTGCGCGAGGGCGACGTCCGCGACCTCGATCGCATCGACCGGATCATGGTCGACGCGTTCGACCCCCGCTGGGGCGAAGCGTGGACGCGGAACCAGGTGATCGGGATCCTCGCGGTGCCCGGCGTGTGGCTGACCATCGCCGAGCTCGGCGGACAGGCGGTGGGATTCGCGCTGACGCGGGGCGTGCTCGACGAGGCCGAGTTGCTGCTGCTCGCCGTCATCCCCGACGCACGCCGCCGTGGCGTGGGCGCTGCATTGCTGCGTGGCGTGCTGGCCGACTGCGCGGCGCGCAAGATTTCAGCGGTCCACCTGGAAGTTCGCGCCGGTAATGATGCGATGAAATTGTACAGTAGTTCTGGCTTTTCTAAGATCGGTGAACGGCGCGACTATTACCGCGGCCCTGACGGCCGAACTTATTCAGCCTTAACGCTTCATCGCAAGATAGCCTGAAATAATCAGGCTTGATCCGGGTTAGTCCTTGCACTCCTACCCAAAATGGATCAAAGCCCACGCGGCGTTGGGGGATCGCTCACATTCGTTCAGGGGTCGAAGGAAACATGATGGACAATACCAACGATATGCAGGAAACCTTGGTCACGCTGACCGCCGATATTGCTGCCGAGTATCTCGGCAACAACAACGTCGCCGTTTCGGATATCGAGCTGGTCATCCAGAATATCTATCGCGGACTGTCGCGCCTCACGCCGCAGGCGCCCGCCCCTGAGCCCAAGCAGGAGCCCGCGGTGTCGATCCGCGCCTCGATCAAGCCCGATTTCATCGTGTGCCTCGAAGACGGCAAGAAGCTGAAGATGCTCAAGCGCCACCTGATGACGCACTATCAGATGACGCCGGAACAGTATCGCGCCAAGTGGAACCTGCCCGCCGACTATCCGATGGTCGCGCCGAACTATGCCGAGCAGCGCCGCAGCCTGGCGAAGAAGATCGGCCTCGGCACCAAGCGCCGGAAGACCAAGTAAGCGAACCGACGCGGATCGCTCTTTGGAGCGATCTCGACCGCGCGGGGCGCGGTCGATCGGTTCGCTCCGGCGAAGCCGGAAGAAACAAGCGAAAGGCCGGGGTCATTCCCGGCCTTTTTCTGTGGGTGTCGCGAGCGCGGTCCCTCGCCGTCGCTCGGGAGCAACGAGGCGGATCATGCCCCGCATGATCCGGACATGCCGGAGGCATGTCGACCTCGCCGCTAATTGAGAATCACTCTCTCCTTTCGCAACAAGCCCGTTGCGCCTATATCGGTCCTATGGCGCGCAAGATCGACCTCGAAGCCCTCTGTCACGAAAAAGGCCTGCGCATCACCGACCAGCGCCGCGTCATCGCCCGCGTGCTGAGCGAGGCCGAGGACCATCCCGACGTCGAGAAGGTCTATGCCCGCGCCTCGGCGATCGACCCCGGCATTTCGATCGCGACGGTCTACCGCACCGTCCGGCTGTTCGAGGAAGCCGGCATCCTCGACCGCCACGATTTCGGCGACGGCCGCGCGCGCTATGAGCCCGCCCCCGAAGCGCATCACGACCACCTGATCGACGTCGAGACCGGCAAGGTCATCGAATTCGTCGATCCCGAGCTCGAACAGCTCCAGAAGCAGATCGCGGAGAAGCTCGGCTTCCGCCTCGTCGATCACCGGATGGAGCTCTATGGGGTCAGCCTCTCGCGCAAGGATTGAGGCGGGTTTCGTCCTCCGGCGACGGCCCGGATGAACGATGCTCGCGTCCAGGCTGCCCGAGGCAATCCGCAGCCCATTCCCTTGAGCGGCCGCGTGCGCATCTGGCGCCGCGGCGGCAGCATGATCGCCGGGCTCATCCTGTTCGTCCCGCTCCACTATCTGTGGCGGTTGTTCCGGCTGAGCTCGCCCTGGCCACGCCTGTTCCTCGCCTGGGCGGGACGCTGTTCGGGCGCGCGCGTCGAGCGCATCGGTACGCCACTCCGGCGTGACGTCTTCTACATCGCCAACCATTGCAGCTGGATCGATATATTGGCGATCGCCGGCGCGAGCGGCACCGCGTTCGTCGCCAAGGCCGAGCTGCGCACGGCACCGGTGGTCGGCTGGCTGTCGACGCTGAACCGCACCGTCTTCGTCGCGCGCGAGGATCGGCTGGGCGTCGCCGAGCAGATCAACCGACTGCGCGACGCGCTCGCCGAAAACTGGTCGGTCACCGTCTTTCCCGAGGGCACGACCACCGACGGCCGCTCGCTGCTGCCGTTCAAGTCGCCGCTGCTCAAGGTGCTCGAGCCGCCGCCCGCGGGCGTGCTGGTCCAGCCGGTGCTGCTCGACTACGGCGCGGCCGGGCCCGAGATCGGCTGGATCGGCGACGAGCACGGCAAGGACAATGCGCTGCGCGTGCTGGCGCGCAAGGGCAGCTTCCCGTTGCGCATCACCTTCCTCGACCCGTTCGACCCGCGCGAATTCCCCGGCCGCAAGGCGATCGCCGCCGAAAGTCTGCGCCGCATCCGCGAGGCGCTGGCCGAGGTGATCGGGCACGATGTCCCGACGTTCGTCGGCCATGAGGTATGGGCGGGACGCATTTCTAAAAGCCCCTCCCCTTCAGGGGAGAGGTTTGGGGTGGGGCAGCCACAAGCGTAAAACTCTGCGAGGCATCCCCCCAACCCCTCCCCTGAAGGGGAGGGGCTTATATATTGGCATCTTTGCTAGTATGTCCGCCGCCCCATGACGAAACCCACCAACCCCAAGACCTTTCACGTCAAGTCGTTCGGCTGCCAGATGAATGTCTATGACGGCGAGCGCATGGCCGAATTGATGGCGGCGCAAGGCCTGACCGCGACCGACGACGCCAATGCCGCCGACCTGGTGGTGCTCAACACCTGCCACATCCGCGAAAAGGCCACCGAGAAGGTCTATTCGGACATCGGCCGGCTGCGGAAGCACGGCAACGACCCGATGATCGCGGTCGCCGGCTGCGTCGCGCAGGCCGAGGGTGCGGAAATCGCACATCGCGCCAAGGTCGATATCGTCGTCGGCCCGCAGGCGTACCACAATCTGCCCGCCCTCGTGGCGAAGGCCGCGGAGGGCCAGCTCGGGCTCGACACCGACATGCCGGTCCTGTCGAAGTTCGGCGCCCTGCCGGCGCGACGCAAGGTCGGGCCGACCGCGTTCCTGACGGTGCAGGAAGGGTGCGACAAGTTCTGCACCTATTGCGTCGTCCCCTATACGCGCGGCGCCGAGATCAGCCGCCCCTGGGACGCCCTGGTCGACGAGGCCAAGGCGCTGGTCGATGCGGGCGCGCGCGAGATCACTCTGCTTGGGCAGAACGTCAATGCTTGGTCGGACGGGGACCGCGACCTCGGTGCGCTGATCCGCGAGCTCGACCGCATCGCCGGGCTGGCGCGGATCCGCTATACGACCAGCCACCCCAACGACATGACCGACGGGCTGATCGCCGCGCATCGGGACGTCGAGAAACTGATGCCGTTCCTCCATTTGCCGGTCCAGGCGGGCAACGACCGCATCCTCAAGGCGATGAACCGCAGCCACAGCCGCGATTCCTACCTGCGCATCCTCGACCGCGTCCGCGCCGCGCGGCCCGACATCGCACTGTCGGGCGACTTCATCGTCGGTTTCCCGGGTGAGACCGACGCCGAGTTCGCGGACACGCTGAGCCTGATCGACGCGGTCGGCTACGCGCAAGCGTTCAGCTTCAAGTACAGCCCACGCCCGGGCACGCCGGCTGCCGACATGCCCGACCAGATCGCGCCCGAGGTGATGGACGAGCGCCTCCAGCGCCTCCAGGCCGCACTCAACCGCGACCAGGCCGCGTTCAACGCCACGACCGTCGGCCGCACCTGCCAGGTGTTGATCGAACGCCAAGGCAAGTTCCCCGGCCAGATGCTCGGCAAGTCCCCCTGGCTGCAATCGGTGATCATCGAAACCGATGCGCCGATCGGGTCGATGGTCGAGGTCGAGATCACCAAGGCCGGCCCCAATTCGGTCAACGGCCTCGAGCGAATCCGCATCGCCGCCTGAAAGGAGCGCCCATGTCGCCCGCAATCGCCGCGCTCGCCCTGTTGCTGGGTAATGCGGGCACCGCGCCCGCCGCTGTACCGATCTGCCCACACCATCCGGGCTTTATCGACGGGCCGGTGGTGCCAACCGCCGATGCTGCGAAGGCGATCTTTTCCATCGTGTCATCCGCGATCGCGCCGGGCCGACGTAAAGACACCTATGTCCTCATGGCAGCGGACGACGGCGAGACGTGGATGTTGACGGAAGCCCTTCCTCCGCCACCTGAAGGGACAACCCGATACGGCGGTGGCGGGCTGACCATGCGGATCGATAAATGCTCCGGCGCAATCAGCGCTATGCACTATCTGCGTTGACGATCTGGCATTCCGCCACATTCAACCTACGCCCGACCAATCCTCGCGCGGAGGGGCCCGCTGGCGGCGCCCCGGCAAACATGCCATCCTTCCCAAAATCGGGGAGGGACCATGACCGCCAGCCGTTTCGTGATCGCGGCGCTCGTCACCGGCGTGGCCGCCGCCGCGATCGAGATGATCTTCGTGCTGCCGATCCAGGGATCGCTCGGCCATTCGCCGGGGATCGTGTTCCAGTCGATCGCCAGCGGGACGATGGGCAAGGCCGCCTATATCGGCGGCACGCCCGCGGTGCTGCTGGGGATCTTCTACCATGTGCTGATCTCGGTCGTGGCGGCGGGCGTCTATATCGCGGTGGCGACACGCCTTCCCGTTCTGTACAGCCGCCCGTTGCTCGGCGGCCTGCTCTGCGCGGTCGTCGCCTATGTCGTGATGAACTGGGCCGTCCTGCCGCTGTCCGCAGTGGGCTACACGCCGACCACCAACCCGGTGATGATGGCGCTGAGCTTCGCGATCCATGTCATCGGCTTCGGCTGGCCGATCGCCTATATCGGCAGGATGATGGCACAACGCTGATTTGGACTGTCCTGCCCGCGTCCGATCTGCCATCTTCTTCGCGGATGAGTCTCGCCCCTCCTGCCCCAGCGCCTGACGGAACCCGGTTCCGCCTGGCCTCGTTCGGCGGTGTCATGAAAGCGTGCTATCCGCTCCGCCACCAATCCCCACGCCCCGAAAGGACCGCATGAGCCGCAAGCCTGTCCCCGCCCAATCCGGTGAACGCAGCCGGGTCGAGCTGACCTTCGACAAGCCGCAACTGCTCGCGCAACTCTTCGGGCAATACGACCAGAACCTGGTCGCGCTCGAGCATCGGCTGGGCATCTACATCACCGCGCGCGGCAATCGCGTCGGGCTCGAGGGGTCGGCCGAGCAGGTCGCGATGGGCCGTGACGTGCTCTACGACCTCTACAAGCGGCTGCAGCGCGGCGAGGATATCGACACCGGGCTGGTCGATGCCTCGATCGCGATGGCGTCGGAACCGGTGCTCGACGGCATCATCAGCGCGGAGGCGAGCGCCGTCCCGCCGATCATGATCCGGACGCGCAAGAAGACGATCGTGCCGCGCACCCCGGCGCAGGCGCATTACATGCGCGAGCTTACCACCAACGACATGATCTTCGCGCTCGGGCCCGCCGGGACCGGCAAGACCTACCTCGCGGTCGCACAGGCGGTGTCGCAGCTGATCACCGGCAGCGTCCAGCGGCTGATCCTGTCGCGCCCCGCGGTCGAGGCGGGCGAGAAACTCGGCTTCCTGCCCGGCGACATGAAGGAAAAGGTCGATCCCTATCTCCGCCCCTTGTACGACGCGCTCAACGACTGCCTGCCCGCCGAGCAGGTCGAGCGCCGGATCAGCTCGGGCGAGATCGAGATCGCGCCGATCGCGTTCATGCGCGGCCGCACCTTGTCCGACGCGTTCATCATCCTCGACGAGGCGCAGAACACCACGCCCGCGCAGATGAAGATGTTCCTGACCCGCTTCGGCGAGCGCAGCCGCATGGTGATCTGCGGCGACCCCAACCAGGTCGACCTGCCCGGCGGCGTCGACGCCTCGGGCATGCGCGACGCCGTGTCGCGGCTCGAGGGGATCGAGGGCATCGCGATGAGCCGCTTCACCGCCGCCGACGTGGTGCGGCATCCGATCGTGGGGCGGATCGTCGAGGCTTATGAAGGGCCGCGGGCGTGATCCGGGTAGCTAAAAGCAAGCCCCTCCCCTTCAGGGGAGGGGTTGGGGGTGGGGCATTGCCTCAAGCCACATCGCCTGTGGAGCATCCCCACCCCAACCCCTCCCCTGAAGGGGAGGGGCTTTAAGGTGCTTGAAATCGCCCTCTCCAGCGAGTCCCCCTGGCCCGAGCACGACTGGGATGCGCTCGCTGATCGCGCCGCGCGCGCGGCGATCGACCGCACGCCGCACGGCGAATTGCTGACCATCCCGGCAACGGTCGAGATCTCGTTGCGGCTGACCTCGGACGACGAGGTCCACACGCTCAACCGCCAGTATCGGCACAAGGACAAGCCGACCAACGTCCTCACCTTCCCGATGGTCCAGACCGACCTGCTCGAGACGGTGACGCAGAATTCGGACGATGGCGAGGTATTGCTGGGCGACATCGTCCTTGCACACGGCGTCTGCGCTGCCGAGGCGGCCGAGCGCGGGATCGCCGTCGAAACGCATGCCACGCATTTGATCGTGCACGGCGTGCTGCATCTGCTAGGTTATGATCACATGACCGACCGCGAGGCCGAAGCGATGGAAGCGATCGAGACCGATGCGCTCGCCTCGCTCGGCATCGACGACCCCTATCTGATCGAGGACTGAACGACCGCAATGCCCGAGGGCCCCAGTACCGACGCCGGCGACAGTATCTGGCGCAAGCTGATGTCGCTGTTCGGAGAACACGAACCGACGCTACGCGACCGGCTCGAGGACGTGATCGAACGCCATGAGGATGATCCGACGCCCGATGCCGCCGGCGACCTGTCGCCGCTCGAGCGCCAGATGGTCCGCAACCTGCTCCATTTCGGCGAGCGCGACGCCGGCGACGTCGGCGTGCCGCGCGCGGACATCATCGCGGTCGAGGAAAAGACCAGCTTCGCCAATCTGGTCGCCTTGTTCGCCGAGGCGGGACACAGCCGCCTGCCCGTCTATCGCGACAGCCTCGACCACGTCATCGGCATGATCCACGTCAAGGACGTGTTCGCAATCCTGGCGACCGGCACGCCGCACCCCGAGACCATCGCGGGGCTGATCCGCCAGCCGCTCTACGTGCCCATGTCGCGCGGCGCGCTCGACCTGCTCGCCGACATGCAGTCGAAGCGCGTCCACCTCGCGATCGTGCTCGACGAATATTCGGGCACCGAGGGGCTCGTCACGATCGAGGATCTGGTCGAGGAGATCGTCGGCGATATCGAGGACGAGCATGACGAGGCGCCCGAGGCGCTGCTCGTGCCGCTCGACGGCGGCGCCTGGGACGCCGATGCACGCGTCGAGCTGGAGGACGTCGCCGAGACGATCGACCCGAGACTCGCCGAACATGACGAAGACGTCGATACGCTGGGCGGGCTCGCCGCGGTGCTTGCCGGACGCGTGCCGACCAAGGGCGAATGCCTGACGACGCCGTCGGGCTGGACGCTCGAAGTGCTCGAGGCGGATTCGCGTCGGATCGAGAAATTGCGGCTTCATCCGCCCAAGCCGGTGCCCGAAGGGGCGGAATCCTAGCCCCCGGTCGTCATCCCAGCGTAAGCTGGGATCTCAAGCCGTATCGCATCTCCGCTTGAGGCCCCCAGCTTTCGCTGGGGCGACGTGAGGCTTAATCGCTCGAACGACGGATTCCCACTGATCGATTTTTCCGCTCGCGGAGATCAGATTAACTCATCGCATAAATGATTGCAGCCGCCCGCCGCACCGGTCACAACCGATGCGCGGGTCGTGACCGTCGTCGCGCGCCCTACCGATAGTCCCCCCAGCGCCGGCACGTCGCCGAGACGCGAACGAGAGGAAGAACGAGATGGATGCTGTAACCGACGGTAGCCCGCTGAACGATCCCAAGAAGGAAGCCGCCGCGCTGCGCACCCTGCTCGGGCGGACCAATCGCGACTGGTGGCCCAACCATCTCTCGCTCGACATCCTTCATCAGAAGGGGATCAGCGGCAATCCGATGGGCGACGACTTCGATTATGCGAAGGAATTCAAGTCGCTCGATCTCGCCGCAGTCAAGAGCGACCTCACCGCGCTGATGACCGACAGCCAGCCCTGGTGGCCGGCCGATTACGGGCATTACGGCCCATTCTTCATCCGCATGGCCTGGCATTCGGCGGGCACCTATCGCACCGGCGACGGCCGCGGCGGCGCCAATGCGGGGCAGCAGCGCTTCGCCCCGCTCAATTCGTGGCCGGACAACGGCAATCTCGACAAGGCGCGCCGGCTGCTCTGGCCGATCAAGGCCAAATACGGCCGCAAGCTGAGCTGGGCGGATTTGATGATCCTGGCGGGCAACGTCGCGATCGAATCGATGGGCGGCCCGGTGTTCGGCTTCGGCGGCGGCCGCGCGGACGTGTGGGAGCCCGAACGCGACATCTATTGGGGCACCGAACAGGAATGGGTCGGCAGCGCCGATAGCAAGACGCGTATCCATGAGGAGGAAGGCCGCGCGCTCGAAAGCCCGCTCGCCGCGATCCAAATGGGCCTGATCTACGTCAATCCCGAAGGGCCGGGCGGCGTGCCCGATCCGCTCCAGTCGGCGCGCGACATGCGCGAGACCTTCTACCGCATGGGCATGAACGACGAAGAGACCGCGGCGCTGACCGCCGGCGGCCACACGTTCGGCAAGGCGCACGGCGCAGGCGACGCGAGCCTGGTCGGTGCGGAGCCGGAGGGCGCGGACATCGCGCAACAGGGTCTCGGCTGGCAGTCGGGGCATGAAAGCGGGATTGGCGATCACACCATCACCTCGGGCATCGAAGGCGCATGGACGCCGACGCCGATCACCTGGGACATGACCTATTTCGACATGCTGCTCGACCATGACTACGAGCTGGTGAAGAGCCCGGCGGGCGCCAAGCAATGGCAGCCGGTCGGTAACCCGCAAGAGACGCTGGCGCCCAAGGCGCATACCCCCGGCGTCCGCGTGCCGACGATGATGACCACCGCCGACATGGCGCTCAAGATGGACCCCCAATACCGCAAGGTGATGGAGAAGTTCCGCGCCGACCCGGCCTATTTCGGCGATGCCTTCGCGCGCGCCTGGTTCAAGCTCTGTCACCGCGACATGGGACCCAAGGCGCGCTACCTCGGCGCCGACGTGCCCGCCGAGGATCTGATCTGGCAGGACCCGATCCCCGCCGGCCCGAAGCTTTCCGACGGCGACGTCGCGGCGCTCAAGGGCAAGATCGCCGCCTCGGGCCTGACCGTCGCGCAGCTGGTGAAGACGGCCTGGGCCTCGGCCGCGACCTGGCGCGGATCGGACCATCGCGGCGGCGCCAACGGCGCGCGTATCCGCCTCGCGCCGCAAAAGGACTGGGACGTCAACGAGCCCGCCGAACTGGCCAAGGTGCTCAAGGTCTATGAGGGCATCCAGGGCGATTTCGGCGGCGCGGCCAAGGTCAGCATCGCCGACCTGATCGTGCTCGGCGGCAATGTCGGCGTCGAGCAGGCGGCAAAGGCTGCAGGCCGCAGCGTGACATTGCCCTTCACCGGCGGCCGCGGCGACGCCACCGCCGACCAGACCGATGCCGAGGGCCTCGGCGTGCTCGAACCGCGCGCCGACGGCTTCCGCAATTACCTGCAGGTCAAGTTCAACGTGCCGACCGAGGAACTGCTAGTCGATCGCGCCCAGCTGCTCGGCCTGAGCGCGCCCGAAATGGCCGTGCTGGTCGGCGGCCTGCGCGTGCTCGGCGCCAATCACAACGGATCGAAGCACGGCGTGTTTACCGACCGTCCCGGCCAGCTGACCAACGACTTCTTCGTCAACCTGCTCGGCATGGACACCGCCTGGCGCCAGATCGACGACAGCGGCGACGAGGAATTCGAGGGCAACGACCGCCATACCGGCCAGCGCAAATGGACCGGCACGCGCACCGACCTGGTGTTCGGGTCGAACTCGCAGCTGCGCGCGCTCAGCGAAGTCTATGCCTCGGCCGATGCCGGTGACCAGTTCGTCGCCGACTTCGCCAAGGCCTGGACCAAGGTGATGAACGCGGATCGCTACGACCTCGCGTGATCGCATACCGCCGGCCCTGCGGGGCTGGCCGGCAGAGCCGCCGGCGCCCCCTTCCTCCCCCGGGCGCCGGCGGCTTTTGTTTGGGGGAATCCTGTTCCTGCCGCTGCAGGAGCATGGCTAGGAGAGAACGCGCCGCAAGGGTGATCGCGTCCGCGCCAGCGCATCGCCCAGCGCCTCGGCCTCGCGGCCGGTCAGGCGGACCGCACCGGGCTGCACGATCACGCTTTCACGCGGGACGTCGTCGAGCAACCAGACATTGCCGCCGATCGTCGAGCCGCGCCCGATCGTCACGCGGCCGAGGATCGTCGCCCCGGCGTAGATGACGACGTCGTCCTCGACGATCGGGTGGCGCGCGTAGAATTCGCGTGGCGAGGCGACCGCGTCGCTCAGCGGGCTGCGCGCCCCCAGCGTGACGTGCTGATAGAGGCGGACGTTCGCTCCCACGATCGCGGTCTCGCCGATCACCACCCCGGTGCCGTGGTCGATGAAGAAGTGCGGCCCGATCGTCGCGCCGGGATGGATGTCGATCCCGGTCCGCGCATTGGCGAGCTCGGAGATCAGCCGCGCGACGATCGCCGCGCCGAGCTTGTGGAGTTCGTGGGCGATCCGGTGATGCAGCGTCGCGATCGCGCCCGGATAGCTGACCAGGATCTCGTCCACGCTGCGCGCCGCGGGATCGCCGATGAACGCCGCGTCGAGGTCGCTGTCGACCAGCGCGCGGATGCCGCCCATGGTCGTGGCGAAATGCCGGACGATCGTCAGCGCATGGTCATGGTCGAACGGCGCGGCATTCTCGGCCTGCCAATAAGCGATCTCGGCATCGACCTCCTGGTGCAGCATCCGGAGAGCGCTTTCCAGCCGCGCGGCGACGAAGCCATCCTCGCCCGAATCGTCGCCGCCGAAGCCGCCGAGCCGCCGCGGATAGAGTGCCGCCGACAAATCGCGCATCGCCTGGGCGAGCGCGTCCGACGACGGGAACCGGGCCGCGGGCGCCCGGCGCGTCGCGCGCGAGATCGTCCGCGCGGCGTTCAAGTCCGCCACGGCCCCGCCGAGCATGTCGGCGGTCAGATCCTCGTTCGGTTCGCCGACAATCATCGCAGCCACTCGCCACCCGCAAAAGGGAAGCGGCCCGGCGGTTTTGGGGACGGCCGGGCCGCAGGTTTGTCCAGGGAGCGGACAATAAAGGTCTAATGCCCATTGATTTGATAGGAAATACAGCTCTGCTTGCAGATACCCAAGGATCGCTTCTCGGATGCCAGGCGCGCGAGATCAGGCCGGCCGGTGATGGGATAACGTTGCTCCCGCCCCGCATGGCCATTATCGTCCTGTTATGCGCCAGCGAATCCTGATCGGTCTTGCCCTCGTCCTCGTCCTGGTGGGCGGCCTCTACCTTTATTTCGCCCAGCCCGACGAAGCGCGGCTGAGCGTGGCGGCGGTCAGCGGCAGCCGGCCCGACATCTCGGCTCCGCGCGTGCAGATCTGGCCGACGATCCAGGTCGCCGATGCCGTCGGATGGAAGCAGGGCGAGATGCCGACCACCGCCCCGGGGCTCAAGGTCAACGCCTTCGCCTCCGGCCTCGATCACCCGCGCTGGCTGTATCGCTTGCCCAACGGCGATGTCCTCGTCGCCGAAAGCAATTCGCCGCCGCGCAAGGGCGGCGGGATCGCCGGTTGGGTAATGGGCTATCTGATGAACAAGGGCGGCGCCGGCGTCCCCTCGGCCAATCGCATCACGCTGTTGCGCGATACGAACGGCGACGGCGTGGCGGAGGTCAAGCAGACCTTCCTGACCGGGCTCAATTCACCCTACGGCATGGCGCTGATGGGGCAGTATCTCTACGTCGCCAACACCGACGCCTTGGTCCGCTATCCGTTCACGCCGGGCCAGACCAGGATCGACGCCAAGCCTGAAATCGTGGTCAAATATCCGGGCGGCGGCAATCACTGGGCGCGCAACGTCATCGTCGCGGAGGACGGCAAGAGCCTGTATCTCGCGGTCGGCTCGTCGACCAACATCGCCGAGAACGGCCTCGACGCGGAGAAATTCCGCGCCAACATCCTCCAGGTCTTCCCCGACACCAAGACGTTCCGCATCTATGCCGCGGGCACGCGCAACCCCAATGGCATGGCGCTCGAACCCAGGACCAAGGCACTGTGGACCGTGGTCAACGAGCGCGACATGTTGGGGTCCGACACGCCGCCCGATTATCTGAGCGCGGTCGAGGCGGGCGACAATTTCGGTTGGCCGTGGTTCTATTGGGGCGGCTATCCCGACCATCGCGTGAAGCCCGAAAATCCGGGCCTGCAGGAATATGTGAAGCGCCCCGATTACGCGCTTGGGCCGCACGTCGCAGCGTTGGGCCTGAGCTTCGCCGACGGCGCGCGCCTCGGTCCGCAATTCGCCGACGGCGCGTTCATCGGCGAGCACGGATCGTGGAATCGCAAGCCGGTATCGGGCTATCACGTGATCTACGTGCCGTTCGGCGACAACGGCTTCCCGGCCAAGGGCGCCAAATCGGTCGAGATCCTGTCGGGCTTTCTCGACGCCAAGGGCAATGCGCGCGGCCGTCCGGTCGGCGTGACGCTCGACGCGACCGGATCGCTGCTGGTGGCGGACGATGTCGGCAACACGATCTGGCGGGTCAGTTCGGCCACGCCGCAGCCGCCGTCTGCACCGGCGCCTACACCGAGCGCCACCCCGGCCAAGTAAATCTGGAAGGAAGGGGCGGACTGCAGCCGGCCCCCCGACCGCGCAGCCCGCACACCCCACGACACCGAAGGGCTCGCGCGTGGTCGCGCTTCTTTCCCCCGATTCCCTTGCTTTACACGAGCTTGATCCATTCATGCGTTGACGATTTTATCTGAACTGCCCAAAATGGGTTACTTTCGGGGGCGGGAGTGAGTCCCATGGCTGCTGCCGACCGCGTCGCTACGGTTCCCGAACGCATGGCCGACCATTGGCGCGTCGCCATGTTCGCGCTCACCAACCTGTTCCTCTCGATGCACCGGACCTTCACCGGACACGAAGGACACAGCCCGTCGGTCGTGCTGATCTATTGCACCGTGTCGGTCGGCAACATCCAGAAACTGATGCGCGAGCGCAGCGTACCGCGCGAATTCACCGCGACCGCGGTGCTGCCGCGCGAATGGGTCGTGCCGATGTCGCGCAGCGCGATCGCCGCGACCACCGGCCTGGCGCGCGAGACCGTCCGCCGCCATGTCGCGCAGATGATCGAGGCCGGGTTGCTGGTGGAGGATACGCGCGGCGGCGTCACCGTCGTACCGGGCGCGATCCAGGACCGCGGGCTCGAACCCTTGCTCGAAGCATTGATCACCGAATTCTCGCGGACCAGCGATGCCTTGCTGCGCGCGGGCGTGATCGAGGTCCGCAACGGCTGACCTTAGTCGAGCAATTTGGGTGCTTCCTTGGCGAGCTTCGCCCGGATGCGGTCGGCGAACAGCGCGAGAAAGGGCGGCAGGTCGACCGTCGCGATCACCCGATCCGCGCGCACGTCGAGGCTCGACGCGACGCGCTGTCCCATCGCGGCGATGGTGAAATGAAGCACGTCTTCCACCCAATGATGCTCGACCTCGGCACCACCCGGAAACCAGCCCGACAGCTTGCCGATTCCGGCATCGACCCGCCGCCGCGCCTCGGCGAGCCCGAGCTTGTGCGGCACTTCGACGACGATCGGTTCGCTCATGTCGCGAACAATTGCGAATCGTCGGCGAACGCCTTGAACTCGAGCGCGTTGCCCGACGGATCGCGGAAGAACATCGTCGCCTGCTCGCCAGGCTGGCCGACGAAGCGGATGTGCGGCTCGATCCCGAACGGGATGCCGGCCGCCGCCACGCGATCGGCGAGCGACCGCCACGCGTCCATCGTCAGCACGACGCCGAAATGCGGCACCGGCACGTCGTGCCCGTCGACCGCGTTCTCGACCGCGACCGGCTTCGCCGCCGGATCGAGGTGTGCAACGATCTGATGCCCGAACAGGTCGAAATCGATCCAGTGAGCGGCGCTGCGTCCTTCGGGGCAACCGAGCGTGCCGCCGTAGAAAGCGCGCGCCGCGTCGAGATCGTGGACCGGGAAGGCGAGATGGAAAGGCCGCAGCATGGGGCCTAGCTACTCCGCTTCCTCCTCTGCGTCACCCCGGACTTGTTCCGGGGTCTGCCGTCCCGCATAGGCAATGGGAGCAGCGCTTGCTGCGCGGTGGATGCTGGGACGAGCCCGGCACGACGGTTATGGATCAAGGCGGTGCACTCATCGTGACCTGGTTGCGTCGCTTGTTCCTTCTCGCGCTGGGTGCCGTATCGGCCTCTGGCTTCGAGCCCTGGGCCTTGTGGCCGCTGGCATTGCTCGCCTTCGCGCTGTGGCTGTTTCTGGTTCACGAAGCCACGTCGCTGCGTCGCGCGCTCGGGACCGGCTGGCTGTTCGGGCTCGGCCACATGACCGTCGCCAATCTTTGGATCCAGCAGCCGTTCGCTTTCCAGGACAAGATGCCGCCCCAACTGGGCTATATCGCGGTCGTCTTGCTCGCCGCCTATCTTGCGATCTTCCCGATGCTGACGGCCGGCGTTGCCTGGCGGATCGGGAGCCGGGCCGCGTTGGGTGACCCCGCCCCACGCCCCGACACGGCGTTCGTGCTCGTCGCCGGCGCCGCCTGGGCCATCACCGAATATCTGCGCGGCTCGTTGTTCACCGGCTATCCTTGGGATCCGCTTTCCGTCGTCTGGATCCCGCATCTGTTCATTGCGGGAGCCGCGCGGGTCGTCGGGACCTACGCGTTATCGGGCCTGACCGTGGTGGTCGCCGGCGCATTGATGCTGCTCACGTATCGCCGCTGGCGGCTTGCGCTGGTCACGATACTGCCCCTGGTTCCGTTGCTCTGGTTTCCGACCTTCTGGATCGGCCCCGTCTTGTCGACCGGCGAGCCGGTGATCAGGATCGTGCAACCGAACCTGCCCGAAGAGGCCAGGCCGACCGATGACTATGCCGAAGCCAATTTCCAGGCCCTGGCCCGGCTCTCGGGCAAGCCCGACCCCGACCATCCCCGGCTGATCCTGTGGCCCGAAGGCGCGATCCGCTTCCCGGTCGAGAACGGCTATCCGCGCTATGTCTACGACATGATGGGCAGCGCGCAGACCGCGCGCATCCGCATGGCGTCGCTGCTCGGCGACCATGACGCGATCCTGACCGGCACCCAGGGCATGTATTTCGACCGCAAGACCGAGGACATGACCGCGGCGACCAATTCGATCGCCGTGATCGGCGCCGACGCGAAACTGCACGGGCGCTACGATAAGGCGCATCTCGTCCCTTATGGCGAATATCTGCCGATGCGCCCGTTGCTCGAGGCGTTCGGCCTGTCGCGGCTCGTCCCCGGCGACGTCGATTTCATTCCCGGCCCGGGTCCGCGGACGATGCCGGTCGCCGGCTTCGGCAAGGTCGGTATGCTGATCTGCTACGAAGTGATCTTCTCGGGCCGGGTCGTCGAAGCCGGCCATCGCCCGGACTTCATCTTCAATCCGTCGAACGATGCCTGGTTCGGCGATCTCGGCCCCCCTGCCCATCTCGCGCAGGCGCAATTGCGCGCGATCGAGGAAGGTCTGCCGGTCATTCGCTCGACCCCGACCGGCATCTCGGCAGTGATCTACCCGGATGGCTGGATCCGGCAGAGCATTCCGCTCCATGAAGCGGGGGCCACCGAGACGGCGATCCCACCTAAGTTCGCCCCCACCCTCTTCTCGCGCCTCGGCAACTGGATGGTGCTGATCGTCTCGGCGATTCTACTCATTTGCGCGATTGCCATCCGGCGCCTCGCCCGCTAGGACCCAGAGCGCCATATAAGGAAAGCTTTATATGGGCATGGCAACGGCCCGGCTTTCCCCAAACCCCAGAGGAAACTCAATGCGTTCCAATTATCTCTTCACGTCCGAATCGGTCTCCGAAGGCCATCCCGACAAGGTCTCCGACCAGATTTCCGACGCCATCGTCGACCTGTTCCTGTCCAAGGACCCCGAAGCGCGCATCGCGTGCGAGACGCTGACCACCACCCAATTGGTCGTCCTCGCCGGTGAAATCCGTGGCCGCGGCATCATGGACACCGACGGCAATTGGGCCCCCGGCGTCAAGGAAGAGGTCGAGAAGACCGTCCGCGATACCGTCAAGCGCATCGGCTACGAGCAGGAGGGTTTCCACTGGGAGACCCTGACCTTCGAGAACAACCTGCACCCGCAGTCGGCGCACATCGCGCAGGGCGTGGACGCCAGCGGCAACAAGGACGAAGGCGCCGGCGACCAGGGCATCATGTTCGGTTTCGCCTGCGACGAGACCCCCGACCTGATGCCGGCGACGCTCGACTACAGCCACAAGATCCTCGAGCGCATGGCGGCCGACCGTCACTCGGGCAAGGCGCCGTTCCTCGAGCCCGACACCAAGAGCCAGGTCACGCTGAAGTTCGACGGCGGCAAGCCGGTCGCGGCGACCGCGATCGTCGTCTCGACCCAGCACGGCAAGGGCTATGATCAGGGCGACAAGGAAGCCGAGCTTCACAATTACGTGAAGTCGGTGATCGCCGACGTCCTGCCGGCCGATCTGCTCGGCGACGAGACCGTCTATCACATCAACCCGACCGGCTCTTTCGAGATCGGCGGCCCCGACGGCGACGCGGGTCTCACCGGCCGCAAGATCATCGTCGACACCTATGGCGGTGCCGCCCCGCACGGCGGCGGCGCCTTCTCGGGCAAGGATCCGACCAAGGTCGACCGCTCGGCGGCGTACATCACGCGCTACCTCGCCAAGAACATCGTCGCCGCCGGCCTTGCCAAGCGCTGCACGATCCAGCTGGCGTACGCGATCGGCGTGTCGAAGCCGCTGTCGCTCTACGTCGACACGCACGGCACCGGCACGGTCGACGATGCAAAGATCGAGGAAGCGATCTCGGGCATCGCGAAGCTCGGCGGCCTGACCCCGCGCGGCATCCGCACGCATCTCGGTCTCAACAAGCCGATCTACTCGAAGACCGCGGCCTACGGTCACTTCGGCCGCAAGCCCGAAGGCGACTTCTTCCCGTGGGAACGCACCGACCTGGTCGAGGACCTCAAGGCCGCGCTGGCCTGATCCTCAGCCGATCGACGAGACAAGGAAGGGCCGGAGAGCGATCTCCGGCCCTTTCTCGTTGGCGGTTTGCGCGATTGGCTTTCGCCGCTTCTCGCTCTAGGCGGTGCCGCGATGAACGATCCGACCACCATCCGGCGCCTCTATGGGCGGCGTCAGGGACATAAATTGCGCCAGGGCCAGAGTGCGCTGGTCGAGGAATTGCTGCCTCAGGTCGAGGTGCCGGCGACCGGCCCGCTCGACGCGCGCGCGCTGTTCGATGACGCCACGGATTCTGGGCGCCCGCTCGAGCTGGAGATCGGCTTCGGCGCCGGCGAGCATCTCGCGGGTCAGGCGGCGGCGCGGCCCGATCATGGCTTCATCGGTTGCGAGCCGTTCCTCAACGGCGTGGTCGGCGCGCTTGGCCATATCCGCGATCAGGGGCTGGAAAACGTGCGGCTGCACATGGGCGACGCGCTCGAAGTCGCCGAGCGCCTGCCCGATGCCAGCCTCGACCGCGTCTATCTGCTCCATCCCGATCCCTGGCCCAAGGCGCGCCACGCCAAGCGCCGCATGGTCAATCACGGCCCGCTCGACCTGATCGCTGCCAAGCTCAAGCCCGGCTGCGAATTCCGGCTGGGGACCGACGACCCGACCTATTGCCGCTGGTCGATGATGATCATGAACCAGCGCAGCGACTTCGTCTGGACCGCGGAGTCCCCGCGCGATTTCCTCACCCGCCCCGACGACTGGCCCGAGACGCGCTACGAGCGCAAGGCGCGCCGCCAGGGGCACGAGGTCTGGTATTTCCGCTACATCCGGCGCTGACCCCGCCGGCGTGACCAAAGGACGAACGATGAGAGACCTCGGAAACGTGATCGGCACGGGCAAGCTGGCGGTGGTGACCGGTGCGGCGAGCGGGATCGGACTGGCGGCGGCGCGGCGCTTCGCGGCGGCGGGCATGCGCGTCGTCATGGTCGACTCCGTCGCCAAGGTCGAAGACGCGGCGAGCGCGCTTGGCGGAGACGCCATGGCATTCGTCGTGGATGTGGCGGATCGCGCGGCAATGGAGCGGCTTGCTGCCGAGGTTCACGAGCGCTTCGGCCCTGCGTCGGTGCTGATGAACAACGCCGGGATCCACGGCGGCGCGGACGCGCTGTCGGGGCCCGATATCTGGGACCGCGTAATCGGCGTCAACTTGATGGGCATGCTCCACGGCGTGCAGGCGTTCGTGCCGGCGATGATCGCGGCCGATGGGCCGGCCTTGGTCATCAACACCGGCTCGAAACAGGGCATCACCCAGCCGCCCGGCAACACCGCCTACAATGTCAGCAAGTCCGGCGTGAAGGCGCTGACCGAGGGCCTCGCGCATTCGCTCCGCGAACAGGTCGGGCCGCGCATCACCGCGCACCTGCTGATCCCCGGCTTCACCTTTACGGGCATGAGCAGCGCAACCGAAAAGCCCGCCGGCGCCTGGTCGTCGGAACAGGTGGTCGACTTCATGATGGAGAGTCTCGCTGCGGGCGACTTCTACATCCTGTGCCCCGACAATGACGTGACGCGCGGCATGGACGAGAAGCGCATGGCCTGGGCGATGGGCGACGTGATCGAGAACCGCCCGGCGCTGTCGCGCTGGCACCCCGATTGGGCGGACCGCTTCGCCGCCTATATGGCCGAATAGCGGACCCCGGCGATGCGCGCGCATTTCCCGCTACCGCACCGCGTCCTCCCGTCCTATCGTGGCCGGCAATGACCGAGCGTCGCGACAAACCCAGCTTCGCCAGCCTGTTCAATCGCGCACGCGCGGAAGCCGAGGCGGAGCAGCCGATAGCGGCCGCGCCGCCCGTCGAAACCTCGCAACCGGTCGCCCCGGCTCCCATCGCCGAAGCTCCCCGCGTGGTCGCACCCGGCCGCCGCGACGAATGGGCGTATGAGGCGATGCAGTTCCTGGTCGATCCGGCGCGCGTCCGCATCTGGCCGGGCAATGCCCGCATCTACGAGGACCTGACCGCCGACAATTGCCGCGACCTGATCCAGTCGATCGCAACCGAGGGGATGCAGAAGGTCGCGGCGATCGTCCGCCCGGTGTTCGACAACGCCCTCTACGAATATGAAGTGATCGCCGGCACGCGGCGGCATTTTGCCGTCTCGTATCTGCGGGCGACCAGCATGCCGTCGCTGCGCTTCCTGATCCAGGTCGAGATCCTCGACGACGAAGCAGCCTTCCGCCTCGCCGACCTCGAGAATCGCGCGCGCAAGGACGTGTCGGACATCGAGCGCGCGCGCAATTACGCCGCGGCACTCCACGACCATTATGACGGCCATCTGACGCGGATGGCCGAGCGGCTGGCGTTGTCCAAATCCTGGCTGTCCAAGATGATCCGCGTGTCCGCCCTGCCCGACCCGTTGCTCGCGGCGTTCGGGTCGCCCAGCGACCTCCACCTCAAGCCCGCCTATACGCTGGCGCAGAAGCTCGACGGAACGACCGGCCCGCTGATCATGGCGACCGCAGTGCAGATCGCGCGGGCGCAGGCAGCGCGGCGCGCCGACGGGCTGGCGCCCTATCCGGCCGCCGAGGTACTCCGCCAGCTGAACGAGGCCGCGGCACCTTCGCCCAAGGAAGCGGCCGAGCTGCGCGGCCCGACCGGCCGGCTGGCGATGACCGCCAATGCCAACAAGAACACGCTGACGCTCAAGCTCCACGCCGGGTCGGGCGTGACGCGCAAGGCGATCACCGACGCGGTTCGCGCCGCGCTCGATGCAGCGGAAGGAAAGGGTTTTTCGCTCGGCCTGGCGGCCCGCCCGGACGATTCCGAGGGGTAGTTACCGATTAGCCTGCGCTCTGCCCGCTGCGCTGCCACAATCCCCTGATCGCCCAGCCAAGCATCGCAGGCGCGCCGGGCTTGAGCAGTAGCCAGTCGCGGATCGCCGGTCCCTGCTCCGCACCGATCGTTTCCTTGTACCCGCTGTCACCCGCGCCCCAATCGACCTGCGTGATGCCGTCGGCGAGCGCCCGGACGAGGTTGCGGTAGTAGAGCAATTTCCCCGGCGAATGCTTGGCGAAGACCGGATCGTAGCTGTTGGCGATAGCATATTTGAGCGTGCCGAGATTGAGGTCGAACGAGAAGGCCGCGGGCACGCCGTCGACGGTCAGCACCGCCGCCCACATCCTGTCGGCAATCGCCGGGTCGGCCGCCGCCTGGCGCCAGAACGCGCCATGCCCCTTGCGCGTGAACTTGGCATCGCTGCCGTCGGTGCGCGCGGCGATCCAGCTTTTTTCCTCGATCGCCGCGAGTTGCTCGAAGCCACCCGCGAGCAGCTCCGAACCGGTCAGGAAGCGCCAGTCGAGTACCCCGTGCGCGGCGAGGTGCTTTTCGTGGAAGCGATTCTTCTTGAGCGTCGAACTGCGCGGCCAGCCATCGTCGGCCTGCGCTTTCACCATGTCGAGCAGGTAGGAGTCCGCGACCAACCGGTCGAGCACGCGCCAGCCGCGTCGCCTGGCCGCCGCGACCAGCCCCGCGACCGCAGGGTCGCCGTCATAGCTCGGCCCGACCCGCAGGCCGTTGACCTCCTGCCCCAGCCGATCGACCAATGTCTCGAACGCCGCCTCGGGCGCATCGGCGCGCGCCGGGAAACCGCGGAACGGCCAATAGCAGCCAGGGATCGCCGCGAGCCGCGCCGCCTCCGGCCCGAACCCGGCGAACGGCAGCGCGACGAGCGGATGACCGTCGCGCTCGACGATCAATGTCCGCGCGCGACCGCCGTAAGCGGCGAGCGCCGCGGCGAACCATTGGTAGCGCAGGAAGCGATGGCTCTCGACCGCGCCGTCGGCGACCGTATCGATCAGCGCCGACAGCCCCTCGAACGCGGTCGCGCGCATCACGGGGGGCAGGCGCGTGAATTCGCTCAGGAGCATCGGCTTGGTCATCGCCGTCGGGCTATAAGCGCCAGCCGTTACCAAGCCGTTTGGAATGTCGCGGACTGAATCGGGTGATCAGCCCTCGCGCACCCACGCCCGCGCGGCGTCGCCCTGGCTTTCCGGAAAGACGCGCATCTCGCCCGAAAACAGCGCAGCGGCAGCGCGCGTGATCGGCCCGATCCAGCCGTGATCGGTCACTACCGCAGCACGCGCCATCTTGTCGCGGTGCTGGACCGCCCATTTCAGGTCCTGCCACCATAGAGACCAGTCGACCGGTCCCAGCTTGCGCACCGTCTCGACCACCCGGAGATTGCCATGCCGCGCGATCTGCGCCTCCATGACGGGCACCAATGCCTCGTAATCCGCGCGCGTGATCGCGCCATCGACGATCAAGTCGATCACGCCCGCATCCTCGTCGACCGTATAGCTCAGCATGTTCGGTTCTCCTTCCGCTTCCCTAAACGCGCGCGCGTGGCCATGATGTTCCGCATGCAGGCCAATACCGTCTCGACCATCGCCCAGACGATCCAATTGTCGCTGTCGCCGGTGTTCATGCTGACCGGCATCGGCGCGTTGCTCAACGTGCTGGTCGGGCGCATGGCGCGCGTCGTCGATCGCGTCCGCGACCTCGAAAAGCTGCATCCGGCGGCAAGCGGTCCGGAACGCGACCGCTATGTGTGGGAGCTGCGCATCCTCGACCGGCGGATCCGGGTGATCAACTTCGGCCTGTTCCTGGCGGTATCGAGCGCGGTAATGACCTGCCTGGTCGTCGCGCAATTGTTCGTCGCCGAGCTGATCGGACTGCACATCGCGACGATCGTCGCACTGAGCTTCACCCTCGCCATGCTGCTGCTGATCGCGGCGCTGGTCAGCTTCATCATCGAGGTGCGGACCTCGCTGCTCGCGGTCAAGGTGCGTGAGGAATTGATGGAGGGGCGGTAGGACCGCGCGTCTGGCCTGTGCGCCGTCGACGGGTACCAGTGAGGCGCGCGATCACCGAGCCACGCCGCTGTGCTTCGACAAGGGCGAACGGAGGAGAAGGAGGGGCAGCGCCGCTCAGCGCGTCCCCTCGACGCCCGCGCCCGCATCGGCTGTCGGCGCATAGGTCGGCGCGACCCGCGCCTTCGACGCCTGCTCGTACACATAGCCCGCCTCGAGCAGCTTGCCGTCGCTATAGGCGGGACCGATGAACGACAGCCCGGTCGGCAGCCCGCGCACCAGCCCCATCGGCACCGTCAGGTTGGGATAGCCGGAAATCGCCGGCAGCTCGGATGAACTCGGCCCGTTATACTGGTCGCCGTAGATCGGGTCGCTGAGCCAGGCCGGGCCATAGGTCGGCTGCACCAGGATCGTCGCGTCGGCCTGCTTGAGCATGCCGTCGATCGCCGCCTTGGCGAGCGCCAGCGACTTGTCGCGCTGCGCCTGGTAGGTCGGTTCGTCCGTGCCCTTCGACTTCGCCGCCATGTCGAAGATCTCCTGCGCGAAATAGGGCATTTCGGCATCGGCGTGGGCAATATCGAACGCGATCACGTCGTCGATCGTGCGCGTCTTCACACTCGACGGGGTCGAGGCGAGATATTTGTTCAGGTCGGTCTTCAGCTCGAACTTGAACACGTCGAACTCGGCATCGCCCATGCCGTCGGTCTTGGGCCGCTGGACGTCGACCAGCACCGCGCCTTGCGCCTTGAGTACGTCGAGCGCGTGGTCGAACCGCGCGGCGACGAGCGGCGACATGTCGGGGCGATAGACCGCGACCCGCACGCCCTTGAGCGACGCAGACGAAAGCCCGGCGGTGAAGTCCTTGCGGTACTTGCCGGCGTCCTGGGTGGCAGGATCGGCCGGATCGCTGCCGACCATCGCCGAGAACAGGGTGGCGACGTCTTTGACGCTGCGTGCCATCGGCCCCGGCGTGTCCTGGCTGTGGCTGATCGGCACGACATAGGTGCGGCTGACCATCCCGACGGTCGGTTTCAGCCCGACCAGCCCGTTGATCGACGACGGGCAGACCACCGACCCGTCGGTCTCGGTCCCCAGCCCCGCCGCGGCGAAGCTCGCCGCGACCGCGGCGCCGGTCCCGCTCGACGATCCGCACGCGGTGCGGTCGAGTCCGTAGGGATTACGCACCAACCCGCCGACGCCGCTCCACCCGCTCATCGCCTTGGTCGAGCGGATGTTGGCCCATTCGCTCAGATTGGTTTTGCCCAGGATCACCGCGCCCTGCGCGCGCAGCAAGGCGATGACCGGCGCGTCGCGATTGGTGAGATTGTCCTTGAGCGCCAGGCTGCCCGCGGTGGTCGGAAGCGGGTCCTTGGTCTCGATATTGTCCTTGATCAGGATCGGGATGCCGTCGAGCGGCCCCAGCAGCTTCTTCGCCTTGCGCCGTGCGTCACTGGCCTTGGCCTGGGCCAGCGCGTCGGGATTGACCGCGATCACCGCGCGCAGGGTCGCCCCCTTGCGGTCCATCGCCGCGATCCGCGCGAGATAGGCCTGCGTGATGGCCGCACTCGTGGTGCCGCCGCTCGCCAGCCCGGCGCGCAATTGATCGATCGACTGTTCGGTGACGATGTCCGATGCCGACGCCCTTTGCGCGATCGCGGGCAAGGGCGTGGCGAGCAGGATCAGAGCGGCGAAGCGGCGCATGCAAGTCCCCCATTTTAGGCGCGCCTTCATCGTCCAAAGCCCTGCGTTCGACAAGCGAGATAGGTTGGCTATGGTGTGGCCATGACCGCCCCGCGCGAAACCCAGGTGATCATCGTCGGCGCCGGCATGTCGGGGCTGCTCGCAGCGATCCGGATGAAGCAGGCCGGGGTCGATTTCGTCATGCTCGAAAAGAGCCTGGAGGTCGGCGGCACCTGGCTCGACAATGCCTATCCCGGCTCGGGCTGCGACGTCCCGAGCCACCTCTACAGCTACAGCTTCGCCGGCAATCCCGACTGGTCGCGGCTGTTCGCGCGCCAGCCCGAGATCCTCGAGTATTTTCGCGAGCAGGCCAATCGCTTCGGCCTGCGCCCGCACCTCTCCCTCGGCGTCGAAGTGGCGAGCGCCGACTGGGACGAGGACGGCGCGCGCTGGACCGTCGCGTCGACCGACGGCCAGCGCTGGCACGCGCCGGCGCTGATCGTCGCGACCGGGCAGCTCAACCGGCCGCGCACGCCCGATCTGCCGGGCCGCGAGAGCTTCGCCGGGGCGCAGATCCACACCGCGCGCTGGCATGGCGACGTCCCCCTCGCCGGCAAGCGCGTCGGCGTGATCGGGACCGGCGCGAGTGCGATCCAGATCGTGCCCGAGATCGCGCAGGAGGCGGCACGCCTGACCGTCTTCCAGCGCTCACCGCACTGGATCATCCCGCGCATGGACGCGCCGATCAAGGACGGCACCCGACGATTGTTCCGGCACCTGCCGCTGCTGCGCAAGGCGTTCCGGGCGTTGATCTGGCGGCGGCTGGAGGCGATCCATCCCGCCATCGCCATGCCGGGCGGCCCCAAGGCGCGCGAGGTCGAGCAGATCGCGCACGACTATCTCGCCGCGGCGATTCCGGACGAAGCGTTACGCAAGACGCTGACCCCCGGCTTCCCGATCGGCTGCAAGCGAACGCTCGTGTCCGACGATTATTATCCGGCGCTGATGCGCGACAACGTCACGCTGGAGACGCGCGCGATCGAGCGGATCGAACGGGCCGGCGCAAGGCTCTCCGACGGGACATTGGTCGAGCTCGACACGATCGTCTGGGCGACGGGGTTCGAGACGCACGGTTTCGTCGCGCCGATCGCGGTCAACGGTCCGCAGGGCAGCCTGGCCGATGCCTGGGCGGGCGGCGCCAGCGCCTATCGCGGGACTACCGTGGCGGGCTTCCCGAACCTGTTCCTGCTCTACGGGCCCAACACCAATCTCGGGCACAATTCGATCATCTTCATGGTCGAGCGGCAGATGGAATATGCCCTGCCTGCGATCCTCAAGGTCGCGCGCGGCGAAGCCCGCAGAATCGCGGTCAGGCCCGACGCGCACCGCGCCTATAACGAGCGCCTGCAGGCGCGGCTGGCGACCACCGCCTGGGCGGCCGGTTGCGGCAGCTGGTACAAGACCGACGATGGCGTCATGCCCAACAACTGGGCTGGCAACACCGCCGAGTTCGCGAAGATGATGAAGCGCTTCGATGTCGAGGCGTACGAGATCGGGTGAGCTGCTCCAAAAAATCCTCCCTACGCGAAGCGTGGGGAGGGGGGCCATCGCGCAGCGATGGTGGAGGGGAGCGCGGCAACGCCGCGCTGACGCGCGCCGTCCCCTCCACCGTCCGCTACGCGGCCGGTCCCCCTCCCCATCTGCGATGGGGAGGATTTTCGTTCAGATCATTCCCCGAACAGGTCGCGCTGCGCCTTTTCGAGTTCCTCGGCATAACGCTTGCGGACGAACTTCTCCGACAGCGTGCCCAGCACCACGCCCTCATGGTCGACCACGACGAGTTCATCGGCCTGGACCGCGTCGAACTTGGCCATGATCTCGACGATATTGTCCTCGGGCGCGAGCGGCGGCAGCACCGATTTGACCAGCCCGCCGATCGCCGTGTCGGGCCCGACGCCCTCGGCATAGACCAGGGCCGGCGCGATGATCCCGCCATAGTCGCCGGTGGGATCGGTCAGCACCACGCGGCTGACCGCGCCGAGCGGGAAACGATGACGGAATTCCGCCGCGGTCGAGGCGGCGGGGATCGCCTGCACCTCGCGCCGCATCATCCGGCCCGCGGTCAGCAGCCGCACCCAGCCGACGTCGCGCGCGCTCTTGATCGTCTCGCCGCGCAGATGGAGCCGCCAGGTCGAGAAGCTGTAGCCGAAGGTCTCGCGCACGATGGTCGAGGCAATCAGCGAAGCCGCGAGCACCGCGCCGGTCAGCAGGAAGCTCCTGGTCGTCTCGAACACCAGCATCGCCATGGTGAGCGGCGCGCCGATCACCGCGACCGCCATCGCCGCCATGCCTACCAGCGAGGCGTCGCCCGAAGGCAGCACCTGATAGCCCGCGATCAGTTCGACGATCCCGGCGAACAGATGCCCGATCAGCGTGCCGAGGAACAGCGAGGCGAAGAACAGCCCGCCCCTGAAGCCGAATCCCAGCGACACGATCGACGCCAGCGACTTCGCCACCAGCACCACCGCGATGAAGGTCAGCGACGCGCCGATCGCGAGGTCGGTGCCGAGCGCGCCGTGCCCCGCCGACAGCACCTGGGGCGACCAGGCGGCGATCGGGACCATCAGCAGCCCGCCGATTGCGGGGCGTGCCCAGCCCGGCAGTCCGACACGCCGCGTGCCCGCCTCGACCGCGGCGACCGCGCGCATCAGCACGATCGCGATCCCGGCGCAGACCGCGCCCAGCAGGCTGTAGAGGATGTAGTGATCGCCCGGCACCGCGATCGACGAATTGACCGCCTCGACCGCATAGGGTGTCGCGCCCAGGCTGTGCGCGACCAGCCCGCCGGCCAGCGCCGCCGCCGCGACGGGAGCGATCGCCGAGGGCGTATAGGCGCCGATGACGATCTCGAAGGCATAAAAGGCACCCGCCAGCGGTGCACCGAACGCGGCCGCGATCGACGCCCCCGCCCCTGCGCCGACCAGGATGCGCAGGTCCGCGCGGCGCGTGCCCAGTGCCAGTCCCGCGGCGGATCCCGCGGCGCTGCCGAGCTGGGCATAACCCGCCTCCAACCCGACCGAGCCGCCGAAGCCGTTGGAGATCGCGGTCTGCACCGCGATGATCAGGCTGTCGACGATCGACATCCGGCCGCCATGGAGCGCGTTGGCCTCAACCGCGTCGACCAGTGTCCGCTGTCGCGAGCGCACCGCGAGCGAGAACAGCGCGAGCACCACGCCGCCCAGGGGCAGCATGGCGAGCTGAACCGGGGTCAGTGACGGCACCGCGCTCAGCCGGACATGATCGGGCAGATGGAACAGCAGCCGCTGCAACAGCCGCGCGCCCTCGCCGAGGATGACGGTCAGCAATCCCGCCGCCGCGCCGACGCCGATCGCCAGCGCGATGAACCACAATTCGCTCGCGCGGAACCGCCGCCTGACCCAGGCGATCGGCGTCAGCGCGCGATAGGGAATCTGCGGGACGTTCACGCCGGCGTCCTAGGACTCGCTCTGCCGGGGAACAAGGGTCGGGCCGAGGGAAAACGCCGGCGAAACGATCGGTCGCGGGCCGCTGCGACGCGGCGCAAAGTGAAAAGAGCCAAAAATGAAAAGAGGCTGCCGGGGATCCCTCCCCGGCAACCTCCTAACATGGTCAGCGGCCGGAAGCTCCAGCCCGGAGGACCATGCGGACCGCTATTCCTGTGACCCTGAGCGTTGCTTGGGGGAGGATACCCCCCGCAAAGGGTCGGCGGACTTAGCGGCGCGTCCCCCGAACGAACTGAACCGACCCCATTGCTGAACCATGAGACATCGGATCACCTCCTTTCGCTTGTTGAAACAACGTGATCATCACTGATCACGAGGACAATGTGAATCGTGCGCGTTCGCAATTCAAGTCTTGTAATAATACGTAAAATCGACGAATCTCTTTCGCCTGTGCTGATCGGCGCCTGATCGTGGCGTCCAGCTCTTCCTTTGCCTCATCGCAAACAAGCTTCGGTTGGCCCGGCGGACCCTTGCGCAGCACGCGCGGGGTCAGTGCCGCTTGAAATATTGCACTTCGCGCTCGTGCTTCTCGGCACCTTCACGCGTGTCGAACGTGCCGAGGTTGCGGCGCTTGTGCGTCTTGGGGTCGACCTTACGCGAATAGAGCCGGTATTCGCCCGATTTGAGCTTGCGGATCATTGGCCTCTCCTCGCGCGCAAAACGCACGAGGAGCGCGAGTCTATCCCCGGCAATCCTCGATCACGCGGCCGATCTCGGCATAGGGCGGCACCACCAGCGGCGACGTGCCGGCGCGTTCGACGACGAAGCGGCCGCGGCTGAACGTCATCGCGTCGAGCATCGCGTCGCCAGGTGTGAACTGGCTCGCGACGTAACCGGCATCGCCGCCGGTCGAACGCAACGGGATCGACCGCGACAGCGTCGTCGTGCGGATCGTCGCCGCATCGCCTGGGCCATGGACCGACAGATACAGGGCGCCGCGGGTGCGGTCGCAACGCAGCGTGAGCAGTGCGTCGGCCCCGGGCGGCCCGAACAGCGCGATCGAGCCCACCCCATCCTTGCGATAGGCCCAGTCGCCCGGCGTGAACGGCCATTGGTTCCAGTCGGCAGCGAGCGGGGGCGCGACCACCGGTGGCGGACTCGGCTGCACCACCGGCGGCGGTGCCGGCCTGACCGGCGGCGCGGGCTTGGGCGGCGGCACGCAGCCGGCGAGCAGCAAGGCGATCGACGTGGCGGCGGCGGCAAATCTGTAGCGCATCGCCCGATCATGGCCGCGCGGCGCGCCTGTCTCAACCCGAAAGCGCCATTCGGGCGTGGATCGGCGACGACCGTCGCGCTACGCTCGTTTCGGGTTCAACCGCGAAAGGGCAGCAATGGCCGAGACGAGTATCCAGCCATTGGTGGCGGCGACCCTGGCCACGACGATGAAGGTCCGCAGCCGCGACGGCGGCAAGACGATCGGCGCGCTCCATGCCTTCATGGTCCACAAGCGCTCGGGCCGCGCGATGTACGCGGTGCTCAGCCTCGGCGGCTTCCTCGGCGTCGGCAAGCATTTCTACGCGGTGCCGATCCAGCTTCTCGCCTACGATCTCGCGGCCGATTCCTATGTCGCGAGCGTGGAACCGAAAACGCTGGAGGGCGGACCGAACTGGTCAGGTGCGGCGCCCGATTTCGACCAGGCGTATGTCGACCGGCTGGCGAGCTATTACGGCGCTGAGACGCAGGATCTGGCGGTCGGGTAACTGCCGCCACCTAATTCGTCATGCCGGCCTTGTGCCGGCATCCGCCGAGCCACTCGCCACTATCGGCGCAGCTCCAGCAGAAAGCGCGAATTCAGCTTTGCTGCCCGGCAGACCCCGGCACAAGGCCGGGGTGACAGTGGAGAGAAACGCGAGCGCGGTCTTACCGCCGGCTCCCACTCCCGAACTTCTTCTGCACCTTCCCATACCGCGTCTTGCGCGTCCCCGGCTTGCCCTCGTTCGACCGCCCCATCACCGGCGGGAGGACGCGATCCCCGGCCGGCAGGCCGAGTTCCTCCGCCTCGAGCGCGCGGATCTCGTCGCGCAGGCGACCGGCTTCCTCGAACTCCAGGTCCGAGGCAGCCTTGCGCATCTTCTTCTCGAGTTCCTCGATATACGCGCGCAGATTGTGCCCGACCATGTGCGGGCGGTCCTCGTCGATCTCGACCGTGACCTGGTCCTTCGATGCGACGTGGGCGATGATGTCGCCGATATTGCGCTTGATCGTGGTCGGCGTGATGCCGTGCTCGCGATTGTACTCCTCCTGCTTCTCTCGGCGGCGGTTGGTCTCGTTGAGCGCGCGCTCCATGCTGCCGGTCATGCGGTCGGCATAGAGGATCACCCGCCCCTCGACGTTGCGCGCGGCGCGGCCGATCGTCTGGATCAGCGAGGTTTCCGAGCGCAGGAAACCTTCCTTGTCGGCATCGAGGATCGCGACCAGCCCGCATTCGGGAATGTCGAGCCCTTCGCGCAGCAGATTGATCCCTACCAGCACGTCGTAGACACCCAGCCTAAGGTCGCGGATCAGCTCGATTCTCTCAAGCGTCTCGACGTCCGAATGCATATAGCGGACCTTGATCCCCGCTTCGTGCATGTACTCGGTGAGATCCTCGGCCATCCGCTTGGTCAAGGTGGTGATGAGCGTGCGATAGCCCATCGCCGTGGTCTTGTTGCATTCCTGGATGACGTCCTGGACCTGCTCCTCGACCGGGCGGATCTCGACCGGCGGGTCGATCAGCCCGGTCGGGCGGATCACCTGCTCGGCGAACACGCCGCCGGTCTGCTCCATCTCCCACCCGCCCGGCGTCGCCGAGACATAAGTGGTCTGCGGGCGCATCGCGTCCCATTCGTTGAAGCGCAGCGGCCTGTTGTCGATGCACGACGGCAGGCGAAAGCCATATTCGGCTAGCGTGATCTTCCGCCGATGGTCGCCGCGCGCCATGCCGTTGATCTGGCCGATCGTCTGGTGGCTCTCGTCGACGAACAGCAGCGCATTCTCGGGCAGATATTCGAACAGCGTGGGTGGCGGTTCCCCCGGCATGCGCCCAGTCAAGAAGCGCGAGTAATTCTCGATTCCCGCACAAGATCCCGTCGCCGCAATCATTTCCAGGTCGAAGTTCGTCCGCTGTTCGAGCCGCTGTGCCTCGAGCAATTTGCCTTCGATCTGCAATTCCTTGAGCCGCTCGGCGAGTTCGTGCTTGATCGCCTCCATCGCCTGCTTGAGCGTCGGCCCCGGCGTCACGTAGTGCGAATTGGCGAACACGCGGACGTAGTTGAGGCTGGCGACCTTCTTTCCCGTCAGCGGATCGAATTCGGTGATGTCCTCGATATCGTCGCCGAAGAACGACACCCGCCAGGCGGTGTCCTCGTAATGCGACGGGAAGATCTCCAGCGTGTCGCCCTTCACGCGGAAATTGCCGCGCTGGAAGGCCGCGTCGTTACGCTTGTACTGGAGCGCGACCAGCTTGCGCACGATCTCGCGCTGATCGACGGTCTGACCCTTCTTGAGGTCGAAGATCATCGCCGAATAGGTCTCGACCGAGCCGATACCGTAGAGGCACGACACCGAGGCGACGATGATCACGTCATCACGTTCGAGCAGCGACCGGGTCGCGGAATGCCGCATGCGGTCGATCGATTCGTTCACCGAGCTTTCCTTCTCGATGTACGTGTCCGACCGCGGCACATAGGCCTCGGGCTGGTAATAATCGTAATAACTGACGAAATATTCGACCGCATTGTCGGGGAAGAAGCTCTTGAACTCGCCGTAGAGCTGCGCCGCCAGGATCTTGTTGGGCGCCAGGATCAGCGCCGGGCGCTGCAGGGTTTCAATCACCTTCGCCATGGTGAAGGTTTTGCCCGACCCCGTGACCCCGAGCAGCACCTGGTCGCGCTCGCCGGCCAGCGCTGCCTCGGTCAGTTCCTTGATCGCACCCGGCTGGTCGCCCGACGGTTCATAGTCGCTGACCAGCGTGAACGCCTTGCCGCCCTCGACCTTTTCCGGCCGCTCGGGCCGGTGGGGGACGAACGACTGGCCCGTTTCCGGTTCAGCCAGGCTGGTGCGAATCTGGATTGCCATAGTTCGCGAATATGGTGACTGTCGCGCCGACCCGCAACAAAGCGGGAACGGGCCGCACCGAAGGGCCCAAACTCAGCACTAATGAGGATCGAGACAGCCATGTCCGGGATGCTGTGGGAGGAGGAGTACGAAGAACGGAGGTTTTCCTGCGTTCGAGTGCTCCGACGAACCACAGCGCCCGAACATGGCTGCCGCAAAGCGGTGGGACGAAAAAGGCCGCTGGAACGGTCGGACGCTTGCCAGATAGCGACCGCTATCTGGCTGCGCGCCCTCTCTCCCAGCAGCCCTTTTCGTCTCCATCTCGACCTCATTAGTGCTGAGTTTGGGCCCATTTGATAACAGGAGAGAAAGCGATGCGTACCACCCCCTTGATCATCTGTACCGCCGCACTCGCGCTCTCTGCCTGCGGGCAGAAGACGAGCACCACGACGACCACGATCAATTCCGAATCCGGCACCGTGACGACGAGCGGCGATGCCCCGGCGACGGCCGCATCGCTCGGCCTCCAGCCGGGCAAATGGGAAAGCACGACCACCACGCTCGACATGACGACCACCGGCATGCCCACCAACATGCCGAAGAACATGATGCCGCAGAAACCGGGGCCGCTGACTGCCACCACCTGTCTCACGGCCGAGCAGGCCGCCAAGGGCCCGGCGGAATTGCTGCAGGACGCGCTCGCCAAACTCAAGAACGCCAAGGTGAAGATCGATTGCACCATCACCAACAGCACGTTTGCCGGTGGCAAGATCGCGTCAGAAGCGTCCTGCACGCTGCCGACCGGCTCGTTGAAGACCAAGACCAACGGGACCTATAGCGGGACCACCGCCAGCTACGACAGTGAGGCTACGGTCACTTCGGGGCCCATCAATTCGGTCACCAAGACGCATACCGAGACGCACCGCGTCGGCGAGTGCAGCTGAAGCAAATCGACCGCCCGTGGCGATGCACGCGCGTTGCCACGGGGACCGGCAACCAGAAAGGATCGCAATGATCGGTTATGCCACGCTGGGCACCAACGACCTGGAACGGGCGCGGGCTTTTTATGACGACCTGCTGGGATCGATCGGAATCGGACGATTGATGGCGGCGGAGTCAGGTTTCACCATGTACGGCGCCTCGTTCGGCCAGCCGGCCCTGGTCGTGACCCCGCCGCATAACGGTGAGCCGGCGACCGTGGGCAATGGCTCGATGATCGCGATTCCGCTCCGTGAACGCGCCGAGGTGGATGCGCTACACGCGAGGGCGATCGAGCTGGGCGGCACCTCCGAGGGCGCGCCCGGCGTGCGGGGAGAGATCGGGCCGCAAGCGTTTTACGGCGCCTATTTCCGCGATCTCGACGGCAACAAGCTCTGCGCGTTCCGGGTCGGACCCTAATCGACGCGCCGGTAGGCGACCCGCCACATCACCACCGCGATCCCCGCCGACATCGCCGCCATCACCAGGCTGGTGGCGATGCCGCTCGCCCAGCGGAACAGCAGGGTGCGCGCGTCCATCGCGGGAATTTCCAGGATACCGAAGATCCAGGTCTGCCCGCCGAGGAAGACGACGAAGCCGATCGCCGCGCCGAGCAACGCCGCGCTGACCGGGCCGCGCCGCCCGGACGCGTGGAGCAGCATCCAGGGAAAGGCCGCCAGCGCGGTGATGGCGAGCGCGGTGAGCAACGACCCGACCACCAACGCCGTCGCCAGCGTGACGACGCTGAGCGCGCCGCCGAACGCCATCATCAGCATGGCGATCGCGCCGCCCATCAATCCACCCGCCGCGATCGCCAGTCCGACGCGGTCGAGATTAGTCTCATAACGGCGTCGTTGCGCCACGTTCCGGGACATTGCGACCCCCTCACCCCAAGCGCGGGCTCATAGCATCTGTCCGGGCGGACCCCAAGAGCCGCGACGCACCGCAAAGGACATCAGCGAAGGGCGGCGATCGCTGGCGTATCGAGGCAGCGCACCAGCGCGCCGCGCGCCATCGCGGGCCGCGCCGGCGGGGGTGCATAAGCGGGTATCTCGACGCTGGTCCCGATCAGCACCGCGTCGAACCCGCGCTGTCCGGTACAGGCCTCGGCCGCGGCGAGCAGGCGCGGCGGCGTGTCGCGGGCTTCGTAGGACAAGCGGAACGTCCCCCAATGCACCGCGAGCGCCCGCGCCGCACCGAGCCGGCGATAGACCTCGACCGCGTCGATCGGCCCGATATGGCTGCCCGCCGCCATCTGCCCGGCGGTGAAGCGGAATGCGCCGATCGGGATCAGCGCCAGCCGGATCGGGCCATAAGACGCGGCCTGGTCGGCCCATTTCAGGTCGCCCGCGCCGGTATCGCCCGCGAAGAACAGATTGCCGCCCGGCAGCCGCACCACGAAGCTCGACCAGAGCGCGCGATTGCGGTCGGCGAACCAGCGGCTGTCCCAATGATGGCCGCGATTGACGATGACGGTGGCACCTGGCCGCACCGCGAGCTGTCCACCCCAATCGAGCGCGCGCGAGGGCACGCCCGCCTCGCCGATCACGCTGTCGTTGCCCAGGCTGGTGACGATCAGCGGGCGGTCGCGATCCCAGAGTTTCCGGAGCGTCGGCAGGTCCATGTGATCGTAATGGTCGTGGCTGACGAGCACGAGGTCGATCCTGGGCAGATCCTCGAACCGGATACCCGGCTCGGCGACCCGTGTCGGTCCGATCCCGAACGGCCCGGCGCTGCGGCTCCATACCGGGTCGGTCAGGATATTGAGGCCATGCGTCTGGACCAGCACGCTTGAATGCCCGACCCAGGTCGCGAGCATCCGGTCGCCCTCGACCCGCGCCGGCGGCCTGGCGGGCGTCACCGCGACGCGATCGGGCCAGGCGGGGCGATTGTCGCGCGCGGTCACGTAGCGCAGCAGCGCGCCGGTCCCGCCGGGTGGCGACAAAGCATCATCGGCGCCGTCGGGATTGAAGAAATGCTCGCCGTCGAAATGGTCGCTCGTCGGCCCGCGATAATAACGCGCGTCGAGGAACTCGGGCACGATCGCGATCGCCAGGCACAGCGTCACGATCAGCCATAACAGCCCGGCGCCGACACGTTTCACCCACCGCATCAGCGCGCTCTACCCTAAGCCGCCGCCTGAGCAAGCCCCATTGACTCGGGTGTATATTTGTTGTGTAAACACAACATATGATCGCGACAACAGACTCATGCTCTACAACCGCATAGCGTTGTTCCGCGCTGAACGCGGCATCTCGCGCAAGGCGCTGGCCGAGGCGGTCGGCGTCAACCCGCAGACCATCGGCTATCTCGAGCGCGGCGATTACAAGCCCAGCCTCGAACTCGCGATGAAGATTGCCGCCGAATTCGACGTCGCGATCGAGCATCTGTTTTCGTTTCAGCCCTTCCCCCCGATCGCGGACTCGCTGCGCCGCGCTGGAGACAGTTAATGGCTTACGATTTCAGAAAATGGAGCGAAGCAAGCCGGGGGAAGCACCGGCGGCGCAGTCGATGGCTACGCTGGTACCTGCTGCTGGGCCTGTTGATGATGCTGCCGATCCCGATTGCCGATACGATCATGCAGGCGAAGAATCACAATGCACTCGCCTTGACGGCCCAGATGCTGCTGCCGCTGCTCCTGGGAATGTCGTTCACGCCATTCGCGCGGTCGCCATGGCTGACGGCGCGCGGACGCGAGCAGTTTGACGAGTTCGAGCAAGCGGCAATGTATCGTGCGACCGTTGCCGCCTATGCAACTTTGCTGGTGATCGTCTTGGTCGGCATGATCTGGCTATGGCTGGCCAGCCTGATGCGCTGGCCGGCGCCCTCGACTCCTCTGGCCTGGTCGGCCTGGGCGCTCTTCCTGTTCGGCGCCGGCATGGCATTGCCGGTGACCTATGCCGAATGGATGGTGCCGCTGCCCCCGTCCGAGCCCTTCGAAGACGATGGAGAATTACTGTGACCGGCAAGCGCCTGCTCGACCACCTCGACGCGGCCGCCAACCGCACCGGAATCCCGGCACTTACAGCGCACAAGCCGCGGCGACGGCCAATGCGCGGATTGGCGATCACCTGTCTGCTGCTCGGCACGACCGGCATGGTGATTGCCCTGTTCGGCGGCCGCGTGTTGCTGGTCGGCGATATCGTACTGCTGATGGGATTCGTGTTGTCGGTCTGGCTGCCCTTGCTGGGTCCGATTAAGCCATGGATGTCGGTCACGGAACGCGTCGACGAACTGGATGCCGAAATACGTGCCAAGGCGTATCTGACAGCGCTGCCCATCATTCTGCTAGTCGCCGTATGCGCGCTGGTGGGCCTGCCGATCCTCGCCTGGCTCCAGCATCGTCCGCCGGCCGACATGATCGCGCTGGGTGGGTTCGGCGCGATGTACCTGCTGACCTTGTGGAACGCGATCCCGACGCTTCATGCCAGCTGGCAGCGAGTGCCGGCGGACGATGCGGACGACTGACTCAACCCTGATCCTCGTACGCGAATTGCAGAATGCCCCAGTGCCGACCCTCGACCGCGATCGAGGCGATGACCTGCTTCAACAGCACCACGCCGCCGCCCGCGACTTGGCGGCGATAGGCCTTGAGGCAGAACGGGTCGGTGATCTTGCACTGCTCCTGCGTCTCGGGGAAATGGAAGATCATCCCGCAGCGCGCATGTTCCTCGTTCCAGGCGTGATCGCCGGGGCGTTGCGCATGCGAGCGTTCGGGCATCGCCACCGCGCCAAAGCCGTTGCGGTCGGTGAAGCTCATCCCGAAGAAGCCCTTGAAGGTCCGCGCGCGCTCCTGTTGCGGACGCGCGGCCGGGATGATGAACGGCTGGACGGGATGTGCGTATAGTGGTGGGTTGGTGCCGGGGATCTGCTCGTAGGTGTCGCGAAACAGCTCGGTCTTCGAGATCCTGCCCTCGGCGACCGCGCGCGCGAGCGCTTCCGACACCTGTTTCGCGGCATCGAGCCCGAACGCGATATAGGGCGAGTCGATCATCTCGACCCCGCTCTCGGCGAAATGCTGGAGCAAGGTGTTGGTATCGTCGCTGACCGTGGTGACGCGGCCCGACAGACGATGGAGGCCATCGGCATTGGCCCCCGACGTCGTCGACAGCGCACCGAGCCCGGTGCGGATATTGCCGACCGATTCGACCATCGAGCCGATGCGGTCGCTGACGCGCTCGCTCGAATCCGACAGGTCGCGCATCAGCAGGCCGAGCCGGTCGACCAGTTCCTCGATGTCCTTGCTGCCCTGGTGCGCGGTCCTGGCGGTCTCGACGCCGTGCGCGACGCGGTCGAGCATCCCCGCTGCCTCGCCCGCCAGCGCGCCGATCGAACGCTCGATCGTCTGCGTCGCCGCCGCGGTTTCCTGCGCCAGTTTCTTGACCTCGCCCGCGACCACCGCGAACCCGCGCCCGGCATCGCCCGCGCGCGCCGCCTCGATCGTCGCGTTGAGCGCGAGCAGATTGGTCTGGCTGGCGATCCCGCTGATCACCTGGGTGACATGGCTGACCGAGGCGAGCGCCTCGTTGAACGCGCCCAGGCTGGCATGGATACGGCTGACTTGATCGATCAGGTCGACGACGTTGGTCGAGGCGTCCGACAGTTGGCGCGTCGAATCCTCGATCACCAGCCGCGCCGCCGCGGTGTTGCGCCGCGCTTCCTCGGCGGCGCGCGCGACGTCGGTGCCATCGTCAGCAAGCCGGACGGCGTCGCCGCCGATCGTCTCGATCGTCGTCGCCTGCGCGGTCACGCGCTCGGCCAGTTCGGTGATGTCCGCCTGGAGGTCGAGCGTGCGGATGCCGAGGTCACCCGACATCTTGGCCGCTTTCCTGACCGTTGCTGCGATGTCCAAGCGCGACGTCCCCTGAATCCCCCGGTATCAACGACTAAACGGCCGGGGTTAAACAAGCTTTAGGGCTGTTTTGCCGTCGAATCGGAGCGATCGCTGGTCCGATATGGTTTGCGATGATACGCCAAGCGCCGGAGGACAGAGATGCCGGCTCGAACCAAGACCTTTGACCTGAGGCCACGCTGGTCGATGATGGCCTATGCATCGACGACATTAGCCCTCGGCGGTGCGATGGCGGCGTCGATCCTGATTCTCTTTGGCCGCGACACCCTAGCCGAACCGGTCGCCGGCCTCAGTTGGGCGTGGTGCATGCTGCAATCGGGCATGGCGAGCAGCAACGGCCGGAAAGGCCTCGCCGACTTCGATGAACCGCTCGCACGGATGCGCTACGCCTTCCTCGGATTGCAGACCACGCTCGCGTACATTTTCATCGGAATCTTCGCGAAGATTTTCCTGACGAGATATGGCGACCCCATCGTCTTCCCACACGACCAACTGCTCGCCGGTTTTTTTGCCGCAGTCACGCTGGGTATCGCTGTGCCGCGCGCCCATCGCCTTTGGCGAGGGCCGCCTCCGCAAGGCTGAAACGATCGACGCCCGAAGGAGCAACCGATACAGCCGGAACGAAAGCGTCGCGAGCGGCCGCTCAGGCTTCCCAATATCCCGCCATCAGCTCGCTCGCCCAATCGGGCTGGCACAAGTCGCCGCGCGGCAGGAATTCGCGCAGCACCGGCTTGATGTCGATCACCGGCGTGCCATGGATCGCGTCGAGCCCGCGGACATGGAGCCGCGTGCCTTCGACCTTCTCGATCGCGCAGATCGTGATGCCGATCCGGTTGGGCCGGTTCTTCCCGCGCTGCGCGAAGATGCCGACCAGCGGCCAGTCGGCGCGATTGCGCGGGTGGCGTGCGCCGGTCTCGATCTTCTCCGGCGGAACCTGGTCGAACACGAAGGCGATCTGGGCATGGCTGAAGTCGCCGAGCCCGGCCAACGCTTCGGGCCCGAAGCGCGGCTCGAGCTGGATCACCGCGGTCTCGCGATCCCAATCGTCGTCGACCGCTTCGGCGCGGCCGCCGCGAACATGAGCGATCGGTTGAATGTCGAAGGCCATGCCCGTCCCCCTACCATGCCCCGGCCAGCGCCAGCACTACGCCGATCGCGACCAGCAGTAACCCCGCCACTTCGCTCTTCGCGGTGGTTTCGCCCAGATAGAAATGCGCGAAGCCCATGGTGAAGGCGACCTCGACCTGCCCGACGATCCTGACCAAAGCGACCGGCGCTGAGGCGAAACCGGTGAACCAGCAGGCGGAAGCGACCGACGACATCAGCCCGACCTGCCCAGCGGTGCGCCATTCGGCGAATACCTTCGCAACCTGATCGCGCTCGCGCCAGAACAGATAGCCGCCCTGCATCGCGGTCTGGAGCGCGACCGTCACCGCCAGCACGACCAGGGCGGCACGGACATGGTCGGGCGTCGCGACCTCCATCGTCGCGCGGCGTATCGCGATCGTGGTCAGCGCGAAGACGAAGCCCGACGCGATGCCGTAGCGCGCCGCCGGCTGCCCCAGCGCACGCAGCAAGTCGCCGGGACTCATCCGTTTGCCGCCGGTAGACAAAACCATCACGCCGACGACGCCGAAGCCGATCCCGAGCCAGGTCGGCAGGCTCAAATGATCCCCGAGCAGCACCACCGAGAGGATCGCGCTCTGCACCGCCTCGGTCTTCGAATAGGCGGTGCCGACGACGAAATTGCGCTCGCCGAACGCCATCAGCAACAGGTTGGTGGCGACGATCTGGGCAAGGCCACCAAGCGCGCAGAACAGCAAGAACCCGCGCCCGAGGGCGGGAAACGCAGCCGGCGCGACCAGATATTGATAGGCCAGCATCATCGTGATCGCGACAGGCAGGCCATAGACGTAGCGCACCAGCCCCGCCGCATTGACCGACAGCGTCTTCGACACCCGCCGCTGCACCGCCGTCCGCCACGCCTGGAGCGCGCCGGCGAGCAGGGTCGCGGGAAGCCAGAGGGGGAAGGTCACCCCTCAATCCTCCCCATGCGCAGCATGGGGAGGGGGACCAGCCGAAGGCTGGTGGAGGGGAAATGCCCCGCACTCGAACACGATCAGCCTCGTCACCGCATCGAGGTCCTTCAGCACATCCGCCGCGGCAATCCGTAGCGTGCGAATCTGCTTGCCTGCTACCCATGCATCACGTTCAAGATCGCGTTGCGGCTGGTCACCGCGATTATGCGCCTCGCCGTCGACCTCGATTGCGAGCTTGGCTGATGGGCAATAGAAATCGAGCGAATACGTGCCAATGGGATGTTGGTGCCGGAACCGCAGCCCATCCGGTCGCGTGCGCATCCATTGCCAGAGAACAATCTCCAGCAACGTCATCTCGCGCCGGTTCTTTCTCGCACGTTCGACCGTCTTTCTAGGTGGCGGCATTTCCCCTCCACCGCGCTTCGCGCGGTCCCCCTCCCCACGCGCTTCGCGCGCAGGGAGGATTGAACTTATTCCTCCCCATCGCAGATGGGGAGGGGGACCATTCGCGTTGCGAATGGTGGAGGGGAAAATCCCTCCCTCCCCTTTAGCTCACGCCCCTTCGAGCAACTTTTCCTTCGCGATCCTCTCGCGCCACACCAGCGGCGCGAGCTGGTGGACGTTGTTGCCCTCGCTATCCACCGCGACCGTCACCGGGAAGTCGACCACCTCGAACTCGTAGATCGCTTCCATGCCCAGATCCTCGAACCCGACGACCGTCGATCCTTTGATCGCGCGCGCGACGAGATACGCCGCGCCGCCGACCGCCATCAGATAGGCCGATTTCGCGTCCTTGATCGCCTCGGTCGCGGCCGGGCCGCGCTCGGCCTTGCCGACGCAGGCGAGCAGGCCCTGGTCGAGCATCATGCGCATGAACTTGTCCATCCGCGTCGCGGTGGTGGGGCCGGCCGGGCCGACGATCTCCTCGCCGACCGGATCGACCGGGCCGACATAATAGATCACCCGGCCTTTGAACTCGACCGGCAGTTCCTCGCCCCTGGCCAGCATGTCGGCGATCCGCTTGTGCGCGGCGTCGCGGCCGGTCAGCATCTTGCCGTTCAAGAGCAGCCGGTCGCCCTGCTTCCACGACTGCACCACCTCGGGCGTCAGCGCGTCGAGGTCGACGCGGGTCGCTGCCTTGTCGGGCGTCCAGTTGACGTCGGGCCATTCGTCGAGCTTCGGCGCCTCCAGATAGGTTGGGCCCGAGCCGTCGAGCGTGAAATGCGCGTGGCGCGTCGCGGCGCAGTTCGGGATCATCGCCACCGGCTTGCCCGCGGCGTGGCACGGCGCGTCCAGGATCTTGACGTCGAGGATGGTGGCCAGGCCGCCCAGCCCCTGCGCGCCGATGCCGAGCGCGTTGACCTTGTCGAAAATCTCGATGCGCAGCGCCTCGATATCGGTCTTCGGCCCGCGCTCCTTCAGCGTCGCCATGTCGATCTGTTCCATCAGCGACTTCTTGGCGAGCAGCACGCAATGCTCGGCGGTGCCGCCGATGCCGATCCCGAGCATCCCCGGCGGACACCATCCGGCGCCCATCTGCGGCAGCATATCGAGCACCCAGTCGACGATCGAGTCGGACGGGTTCATCATCTTGAACTTGGACTTGTTCTCGCTGCCGCCACCCTTGGCCGCGACATCGACATGGACCTTGTCGCCCGGCACCAGCTCGACGTGGAGCACGCAGGGCGTATTGTCCTTGGTGTTGCGGCGCGTGAACGCCGGGTCCGCGAGTACCGAGGCGCGCAGCTTGTTCTCCGGGTTGAGATAGGCGCGGCGCACCCCCTCATCGACCACGTCCTGCATCGAGCGCGTCGTGTCGTCGAGCCGGCAGTCCATGCCCCATTTGACGAACACGTTGACGATGCCGGTGTCCTGGCAGATCGGACGGTGTCCCTCGGCGCACATCCGGCTGTTGGTCAGGATCTGCGCGATCGCATCCTTGGCCGCGGGCGACTGTTCCGCCTCATAGGCCGTCCCGAGCGCGCGGATATAATCCATCGGGTGGTAGTAAGAGATGAACTGGAGCGCGTCGGCGACGCTCTCGATCAGATCGGCTGCGCGGATGGTCGTGGTCATGAAGCTGCGCACTAGGCACGCGCGGCCGGTAGCGCAACGGCGCACCGGCTTCAGCCGAAGCGCCGTGCCAACTCGTCGATCGCGTCGATTGCCGGCGCCGTCCCGCGATCAAGGCATGCTCTTATCCGAAATCGGCGTCCAGCGCAGCGATCCGTTTGCGCTGCCGCTGCGACGGTATCCCGATCCCGGCGAGCATCCAATAGAGACCGCCGGTTACCCCGCCGGCGATTGCGTAACTGGCGGGAGCGAGGAAAACGTGCGGTGTCAGATAGAAAAAGCGGCCCATTCGCACCGCGACCCAGATGCCCATGCCGATCGTCGGCACGCCGTACATGGCCGATCCGATCAGCACGTGCGCCATCAGCGTCGCCCGGTCGCCGCGCGCAAGCGCCATGCGCAACGGGATTCCCAACATGACCTGCAAGCCGAGCAGGATCACGTAAGTGACGGCGAACACTGCCGCCTGTGTCCCGAACAGCGGCCGGACCTGCAGGATCAGGGGCAGCAGGATAGTGGCGGGAATGGGCACTGCCAGGAACGCGAAGAACGATCGCATGAATGAGACATGCCTTGCATCGCGGCGCTTTGTCATCCGGCAATCCAACCAGATTGGCGTTGATCGAGCCGATGCCAGGCGTTGGCGAGATCGGCGAGCCCTTCCTCACCGACGGTCTGCGGGTCGATGTCGAGACTGCGCAGCACATCCTCCAGCATCTCTCGATGCAGCACGGCGAGGATCACGAAGCCCCGTTCGCCGTCGCGGACGCGGGCCATCGCCGGCTGGTACCGTGCGCGCCAGCCGTCGGCGAAGGCGTACGGGTCGATATCGGCGCGGCCGAGTTCTGCGAGTATCGGTACCGCTTCGCACACGATGCTCGTCCGCCAGTCGACCACCGTACCGAACACGTCGAAAGCGAGGGCCTTGGGCACAACCATCGAACCCTTCTTCTGCCATCATCCCGTCCGGCGCTAGCGTTGTCGTTCACGACCAGCAGCGCGTGAACGGCGCCAGGAACGAAGTGCCTAACACCCCCATTACCAGGATTGAAGCAGGCGGCAGGTAGACCGCCCCGCCTTTCGAGGAGAAGGGCATACAGGCGATAGTGGGCACCACAAGCGCCGCGGCACCCAGACCGCTATCGATCCACAGCGATCGCCATCCCGTTTTCGCCAGAAACCAGCGCAGCGGTGCGGCGATGATCAACTGCGTGAAAAGGAACAGGATATAGAAAAAGATCATCCCCGTGATCGGGTCACCTTCCATGCTGAAACCGATCAACGGCATCAGCAGGATGGCCGAAAGCGGCGCAAGCAGAAAGGCTGGAACCGGACGCATTCTGCTTTGTGACGCGTCGCGCCAAACTGACAAGAGCCATTACTTTTCGAACGCAGGTAGAAAGTAGCTCAAGCCTAAGCGCACAGCGTCCTCAAGCACCCCTCATAATCCCGTTTGCCGATCGGCACGCCCCGCGTGCGCAGGATGTCGTAGGCGGTGACGGCGTGGAAATGGAAATTGGGTAGCGAGAAGGAGAGGATGAAGGTCTCCGCGGTGAAGGCGAGCCGGCGCGGGCCGATCTGGAGGTCGAGTTCCTTGCCGGCGCAGGCATCGATCTCGTCGCGCGTGAACGCCCGCAACATGGCCTCCGCGCGCCCGACCATCGCCTGGAGATCGGCGAACGGCATCGCGCCGATCAGCCCGGGCGGATCGAACACGCCGGTCTTGAGCGTCTCCACGCCCCAGGCGGCATGGTGCGTCAGCGCCTCGATCTGGAAATGGAACGGCGCCATGTCCGGATAGAGGCGCGCGGAGACGAAATCGTCCGGGTCGGTGCCCGCCTGTTCGCAATGCCTGACCGCGCGCTCGAGGAAACCCGCGACCGCGCTCACAGTCTGCAGGAAGGTCGGCACGCAGAGGTCGTAGAGTGATGTGGCCATCGGCGGTCCTCTCGATCCGGCTTGCGCTCTAATCGCGTCCCTCTGGCGCCCCGAGCGGGAAATAGTGCCGATACGGCCGTGCCTCGTCGAGCGCGCGAGCATAGCTCGGCCGCGCGAGCAGGCGGTCGCGATAGGCCCACAGATTCTCGAAATGCCTGGGGATGGCATAGCTCCAGTCGGCATAGAGCAGGGCCGGCGCACCCGCGCAGTCCGCCAGGCTGAAATCACCCCCTGCCGCCCAGTCGCGTCCGGCGAGATGGCGATCGAGCCAGGCATAGGCCGTGTCGAGCTGTGCCTGCCACTTAGCACCACTGTCGTCATGCTCGCGTCCGATCGCGATATAGACGAGGCGCTGCTGCGGATACATGACGTAATTGTCGAAGAAGCGGTCCCACATCCGGACCTCGACCGCGGCGTCGGGGTCGGTCGGAATCAATGCCTTGCCCGAATATTTTACGTCGAGATATTCGATGATCGTGGTCGCGTCGAAGATCAGCCGGTCACCATCGGTGAGCGCCGGGAAGCGTCCGATCGGCCAAAGCGCCGCGAACTCGCCGGCGACCGGATCGCTGCCGTCGAGCATGAGTTCCTCGAACGCCACGTCCTTTTCGTAGAAGGCCGTCTTGGCCTTCTGGCAATAAGACGACAGCGGATGCGCGTAGAGCTTCAGGGTCACGTCACGCTCCCTTCGAGAGCACGATGTGGAGCGCGCGCTCCCCCATCACCTGTTCGGTCGGCGCGAAGCCCAACGCGGGCAGATCGATCCCCGCGAACATCGCCTCGCCCTGCCCCAGCATCACCGGCGACACAGCATAATGGAGTTCGTCGATCAGCCCGACCCGGAGATATTGCCGCACCGTCGACACGCCGCCACCGATCTTGACGTCGAGGTCGCCCGCCGCGGCGCGCGCCTGTTCCAGCGCGCTTTCGATCCCGTCGGTCACGAAGATGAAGGTCGTCCCACCCTCCATCTCGATCGGCGGGTGCGGATGGTGTGTCAGGATGTAGGTCGGCGCGTGGTACGGCGGATTGTCGCCCCACCAGCCCTTCCAGTCGGTCCCGTTCCACTCGCCGCGGATCGGACCGTACATGTTGCGGCCGAGGATGAACGCGCCGAAGCCGCTCATCGCGCGTGTGCCGAAGTCGTTGTCGACGCCTTCCTCGCCGCCACCGCGCCCGATCATCTCCTGAAAGAAACGCGTCGGGCGGAACCAGCCGTGAAGTTCGGGACCGCGCTTGCCGAGCGGGTCCTCCAGACTCTGCTCCGGGCCAGCACCGAACCCATCGACCGACACCGCGAACGCGCCAACACGCACCTTACCCATCGATACTCTCCCGACTCGAACCGCTTTCATTCTGCAACCGGTCTTGCTGGGCTAAAAGCAGTGGTTGCATTGTGCAAGCAGTTTTCTAGATTCTCGTCATGAGCGAGGCTATGCGATCGGGCTGTCCGATCAACCTGTCGATGGAAGTGCTGGGCGATCGCTGGAGCCTGATCGTGATCCGCGACATCATGTTCGGCAATCGTCGCCACTTCCGCGAACTGCTTTCGCATTCGGAGGAAGGGATTGCCTCCAACATCCTGGCGGATAGGTTGAAAAAGCTCGTCGAGCGCGGATTGCTCACCAGGCGCGCCGATCCCAGCCACAAGCAGAAGGCGATCTACAGCCTGACCGAGCCCGCGATCCAGTTGCTGCCCGTACTCGCCCAGATCGCCGCCTGGGGCCGCCGCCACCTCCCCACCACCCCCGAACTCGCGATCCGTGCGCAACTGCTCGAGGAAGGTGGTCCGCCCCTGTGGGGCGCCTTCATGGACGAGATGCGGCACGATCATCTCGACATGCCCCTGCCGTCCGGCCATGAGCCGGTGCTGGCGCGCTTGACCGCCGCATACGAGCAATTGGCTAATCGCGCGTGAGCGGCGATACAGCGCGCCACTTGTTCTGGGAGACTCGCATGCCGGCCGGCAAATCGTTGCGGATGATTGGTGCAGCCCTGGCGTTGCTCTCGGTGGCGAATGCCGAAACCGACCGACCGCAACGCGTGTTCGACACGCTCGACAACCGGCGGCTGTCGGAAGGGGCGGCCGATCGCCTGATCGAACGGATGATGACCGCGCACCAGGTCACCGGCCTGGGCGTCGCGGTGATCCGCAAGGGCAAGATCGTCTTCATCAAGAGCTATGGCTATGCCGTCGCCGAGAACAAGACGCCGCTGACCCCGGGCACCGTCATGTACGGCGCGTCGCTGACCAAGGCGACCTTCGCCTGGATGCTGATGCAATTGGTCGATGAGGGTAAGGTCGATCTCGACAAGCCGATCAGCGAGTATCTGTCCAAACCGCTGCCCGACTATGATGCCTATGCCGACCTCAAGGGTGACGAGCGCTGGCGCAAGCTGACCCTGCGCGCGCTGATGAACCACACCAGCGGCTTCGCCAATCTGCGCTTTCTCGAGGACGACAAGAAGCTCCGCTTCCACCGCGATCCCGGCACGCGCTACGGCTATTCGGGCGAAGGCGTGCGGCTGGCGCAATTCGTGCTGGAACAGGGGCTCGGCATCGACGTCGGCAAGGAAATCCAGGCGCGCGTGTTCGACCGTTTCCGGATGGGCGACACGTCGATGACCTGGCGCGACAGCTATGAGGGGCGGTTGGCCTATGGCTATACCGAGGACGGCAAGCGCCAGCCCTTCGCCAGGCGGCGCCAGCCCGATGTCATCGGGTCGATGGACACTACATTGGCCGACTGGGCACGGTTCCTGGCGGCGGTAGTGCGCGGCGACGGTATGAGTCCCGCCGCGCACAAGGCGATGACGCGTCCGACCGTGTGGATCGACAGCCCGACCCAATTCCCGACCCTGGCCGATGCCAGCACCGAGCGCTGGAAGGGGATGAAGCTGGGCTATGCGGTCGGCTGGGGCACCTTCCGCAGCCGCTTCGGCAGTGCTTTCTTCAAGGAAGGCCATGACGACGGCACCGACAATTATGCGATGTGCGTCGACAACCGGCAAAGCTGCATCCTGCTGATGGCGAACGACAATCGCGCGGTCTCGATCTTCGTACCGATCGTCAACCAATTGCTCGGCCCGGTCGGCCTTCCCGCCGAATGGGAAGGCTACAAACCCTAGCCGGCACGCGGTGCAGAGTGCCGCCAGGCGGAGTTCGCTCGCGATCGGCATGTGGGAGTTGGTCGGGTCGCACCGCGCAATTTTCTTTGCATGGAAAGCTCTTCCTAACGAGTTCGCATTACGGGCAGAACCATGTCCGTTCGCCCGCGCCGATCCCTGGCCGCCAAGACGCGCTCCACCTGGAGTGCGCTGGCGCTCGACGCCGACGCGGCACCGGAGACGACCGAGGCGCGGTTGCAGCGCATCGCCGAGCTGAGTTCGGTCTGGCCGTTCGTGCTGTTCGCGCAATTGCTGGCACCGCTCGCAGTCGGGCTGATCGCGCACCACACCGGGCATGACGAGCTGGTCCACCAGACCGCGTTGCGCGGCGCGGTGATCGCCGCCGCCTCGCTCGCCGCCTTCGCACAGCTCAAATTGTCTTTCGCGAGGGTCTGGCCGACGCAGGTCCAGATCCGCACGCTCACCCTCTGTTCGGGCGCGCTCGGGGTCGGCCTGCTGTCGCTGCTGCCGCTGGTCGCTATTTTCCCGGTGGGCGAATTCCATCTCGCCGGGTTCATCGCGGTCTTCGGCGCGGTGACGATCACCGCCGTGGCGATCCATCCCTTGCGCGCCGCGACGCTGGCGTATGCCGCCGTGCTCGCGGCGATGGTCTTGGCCAAGACCGGCCTCGGGCTGCCCGCCGCGATCGCCTGCCTGACGCTCGCCAGCCTGGCGATCTCGACCGTCCGCCTCGCCCGCCACGACCTCGAACGCGACCGGCTCGACGAGATGCAGAACAGCTCGGGCCGCCTTGCCGCGCAATTGGTTCGCGAGGTCGAGGACCATGGCGACGGCTGGTTCTGGCAGACCGACCGCCACGGCATGATCACCTATATGTCGGCCAAGGTCGGTCGCGAGTTCGCCCGGCTCGGCGTCGAGCCGGTCGGCGGCCGGCTCAACGACATCTTCCGCATGGACACGGAGGCCGGCGACACCGAACGCACACTGAGTTTCCACCTCTCGTCGCGCACCAGCTTCTCCGATTATTCGGTCTGTCCGGCGGCGGACGAGGACAGCGAGCGCTGGTGGTCGATCTCGGGCCGGCCGATGATCGACGAGCTGGGGCGCTTCCAGGGCTTCGTCGGCTCGGGCCGCGACCTGACCGAGAAGCGCCGCTCGGAAGCCGAGATCACGCGCCTCGCGCTGTTCGACGGCCTCACCGGGCTCGCCAACCGCCAGCGCATGCGCGCCTCGCTCGACAAGACGCTGGCGCCGCAGTCGGGCCACGCCATCACGTCGCTGTTCCTGCTCGACCTCGACCGGTTCAAGGCGGTCAACGATACGCTCGGCCATCAGATGGGCGATGCATTGCTCAAACAGGTCGGCCAGCGGTTGCAGCGCGCGGTCCGCGAAGCCGGATTGGTCGGGCGGCTCGGCGGCGACGAATTCAAGGTCGTGCTGCCCGGCGAAGGCAATCGCGAGCGGCTCGGCGACCTCGCGCGCGGGGTCATCGAATCGCTGTCGCAGCCCTATTTCATCGAAGGGTCGTCGATCACCATCGGCTGTTCGATCGGCATCGCCATCGCGCCCGAGGACGGCAGCGATTCGGAAACACTGATCCGCAACGCCGACCTCGCGCTGTACGAGGCCAAGGGCGACGGCCGCGGCGTGCATCGTTTCTTCCGCGCGGAGTTGCTCGCCGGCGCCAAGACCAAGAAGCAGCTCGAGGACGACTTGCGCCACGCGTTGGTCGGCAACCAATTCTACGTCGCCTATCAGCCGGTCGTTTCGACCCATGGCGCGCAGATCGTCGGCTACGAGGCGCTGATCCGCTGGGATCACCCGACGCGCGGCGCGATCAGCCCGGCCGAATTCATCCCGATCGCCGAGGAATGCGGGATGATCGAGACGATCGGCGAATGGGTGCTGAGGACCGCCTGCCGCGAGGCGGCGACCTGGCCCAACCACGTCCGCGTCGCGGTCAACGTCTCGCCGATCCAGTTCGCCAACCCAGCCTTGCCCGCGATCGTCACCTCGGCGCTGGCCAATTCGGGGCTCGCCCCGCATCGGCTCGAACTCGAGATCACCGAGGGCGTGTTCGTCAACGAGACCTCGAGCTCGGAGCAGATGTTCAAGTCGCTCAAGGGGATCGGCGTACGCCTGGCGCTCGACGATTTCGGCACCGGCTATTCGTCGCTCGGCTATCTGAAGAAGGCGCCGTTCGACAAGATCAAGATCGACCAGAGTTTCGTCCGCGGCGCCGCCGTCCCGGGCAACCGCAACGCCGCGATCATCAAGGCGATCGTGACGCTCGCCAACACGCTCTACATGGAAACCACCGCCGAGGGCGTCGAGCATCAGGACGAGGTCGAGCTGATCCAGGAACTCGGCTGCAGCCACATCCAGGGCTATGTCTACGGCAAGCCGGCGCGCAGCGAGGAAGTGGTCCGCCAGCTCCAGGCCGCCGATGGCCTGGCCACCGCGCAGGGCTACAAGGTCAGCCGCAGCCCGCGCTCGACGATGCTGCGCTCGGCGATCCTCGACCTCGGCATCGCCAAGGGCGAGGTCCGCATCCGCAACATCTCGTCGACCGGGGCGCTGATCGACGGCATCGAATTCCCGGTCGACCCCTCGGGCGTCGACGTCCAGATCGAATTGCTCGAGGGCCAGATGTTCCCGGCGACGGTGCGTTGGGCCAAGGACGGCAAGGCCGGGCTGGAATTCACCCAGAATTTCAACCTCGAACGCCTCAACGCGCCCGCGGCGCCGGTGCGCAAGATCCGCAAGGCTGGGTGACGCGAAACGGGCGGCCCGACCACGAACCGCCCGCTCTCTCATTTGACTGGTGGTGGCGGGGCGCCTTCTGCGGGCGGCGGCACAGCGCATCCCGCCGGCGGCCCATCCCCGTTCGGTCCGTCGCCACCCGGGCCGTGTGGCCCGGCAGGGCCGGGACGCCCGCGATGTCCCATCCGGCCAGCGGGTCCCACCGCCTGGACCTTGCCATTGGCGTCGACCAGGAACGACGCATGAAGCTGGCCATCGCGATAGCGGCCCTGGACCAGCAATTCCTGTCCGGCCGTGACGGTGCCTTCGCCGTCGCGACCGCCGTCGACCATTGCCTTCCCACTATTATCGGCGAGCGTAAAGCGGTCGCCATAGACCTCCGCCACCTTGCCGCGCACCGTTACCAGGGCGTCGCTACGCTGCGCGAGCGACCCGATCGCAACGGGCCGGATCGGCGCAACCTCGATTCCCGGGCGAGTCATACCGACCGCGCCGGCGCCAACCGCAGCCCCGGCGACGAGCAACCCCGCACCGGCGATCCACGACGTCGCGGGGCGGCGCAGCAGATTTCTCATATCGACCATCGCTCAATCTCCTTCATGCTTGCGATGCGACGCTTCATACCGGCCGCGCACCACGCCCCGCTGAACCCGGCGGTTCAGTTTCGGTTTAAGCAGGCGGGCTAGCCCGGAGACGAAAGGAGCCGATCAGGTGCGCATTCTGTTGATCGAGGACGATGCCGATCTGGCCGCCGCGATCCTGCGCGCGTTGCGGGCAGAGAATTTCGCGGTCGATCACGCCACCAATGGCGAGGACGGAGCGCATCTCGGCGATACCGGGCATTACGACGCCGCGGTGCTCGACCTCGGCCTGCCGCTCAAGTCGGGAATCGCGGTGCTCGGTGAATGGCGCGCCGCCGGCCGCGCGCTGCCGGTGCTGATCCTGACGGCGCGCGATGGCTGGTCGGACAAGGTCGAAGGATTCCGCGCCGGCGCCGATGATTATCTGACCAAGCCGTTCCGTGTCGAGGAACTGGTCATGCGGCTGCGCGCGCTCGGGCGCCGCGCGGCCGGTCACGCCGCGCCGCGAGTGGCGTGCGGACCGCTGAGCTTCGATGCGCAAACCGGTCAGTTTGAACTCGATGGCCTGCCGCTGCGCCTGACGGCGCTCGAATGGCGCGTGCTGTCGGCGCTGATCCTGCGCAAGGAGAATGTGATCGACCGGCTCGACCTGCTCGACCGCGTCTACGAGAATGATGCCGACCCCGACTCGAATTCGCTCGAAGTCATCATCGGCCGGCTGCGGCGCAAGATCGGCGCCGCGCTGATCGAGACGGTGCGCGGTCGCGGCTATCGCCTCACAGCCGATCTGCTCGCGGGCACCGCATGAGGCTGCTGCCTCGTTCGCTGTTCGGGCGGCTGCTCATCCTCTCGTTCGCGGCGACGCTGGCCGCGCTGGCGGTCGCGGGCGTGACGATCGGCGGCGTGCTCGAGCATTTCGTGACGACGACGATCGACGCCCGGCTGGCCGATCGCGCGTTGGCGCTCGGCACCGCGGTCCGTGGCGACGGCACGATCGACGACGCGGCACTCGAGCGGATCGAGACGCGCATTCCCAGGCGCGAGCCGTGGCGCATCGACGCGCCGGGCGGCTCGGTCGGGACGCACAACGACGACGGCAGCCTGACCGTCGCGTTCCAAGACGATCCCCATTTCCGCAAGACCCTCCGCGATCGCCCCGCGCCTCCGACGCGGCGCAACGCCCCCCCGCCCCCGCTGCCTGCTAGCGTTCGCCCGTTCGATGCAAGGCTCGCCAACGGTCCGCCGGTCCATGGGCTGCTGTCGACGATCTCGACCAGCGCCGGCGACACGACGCTGATCGTCGCTGTCCCACGCGGCGTCATCGATCGCCCGATCCGCGCCGCGCTCGTCCCGTTGGCATTGTCGCTGCTCGCTTTGGGCGTCGCGCTCGCAATCGCGGCGATCGTTCAACTCCGCCTCGGCCTGCGCCCGCTGACCCGGTTGCGGCGCGACCTAGGGGCTATTCGCGACGGCCGCATCGACCGCCTGTCCGACGACCAGCCGGCCGAACTCGCGCCGCTCGCCGGCGAGCTCAATGCCTTGCTGGGGGATAACGAGGCCGCGCTCGCCGCCGCGCGCGCGAGCGCGGCCAATCTTGCGCATGGCCTCAAGACGCCGCTCGCGACGCTGGCGTTGACCGCTGGCGAACCCGGCCGCGACCCCGACGGCAAGCTCGCCGCGTCGATTGCCCGGCTCGAGGCGACCGTGCGCCACCATCTCGGCCGCGCGCGTGCCGCCGTCGCCGGCCGTGGTCGGGTGGTAACGCCAGTGGATGCCGTCACGCGCGAAATCGTCGACGTGCTGAGCCATATCTACGCCGACTCCGCCGTGACGATCGCCACCGACATGCCCGGCGACCTCGCCGTCGCGGTGGATCGCACGGACCTGGAGGAGATGATCGGCAACCTCGCCGACAATGCGATGCGCTGGGCAGCGTCGGCCGTGCACGTCGTGGGCACGCGCGCACCGACCATGGCGACGATCGAGGTCCTCGACGACGGCCCCGGCATTCCCGCCGACGCCCGTGCGCAGGCCATGGCGCAGGGCATGCGGCTCGACGAGCGCGGCGACGGCCACGGCTTCGGGCTGGCGATCGTGCGCGAACTGGCCGAGCTCTATGGCGGGAGGCTGGCACTGGACGATGCGCCGGGCGGCGGGCTCGCCGCGACGCTGTCGCTGCCGATCGCGCACGGCTAGAGCGGTTGCGCAAAGGAGAAGCCGGACAAAAGTCCGGTCAAATGAGCCGAGCTTGATCCAGGTGCGACCTCACAACCACGGCCGCTCGTCGGGCCAATGCATCGGATACCAATTGACGTATTGCGCCAGCCGCGGCCGGTCGCTGCGATTGGCGCTGGCGCCGTGCGGGAGCTCCTTGCGCCAGATCACCAGGTCGCCCGCCCCGGCCGGCACCGTCACCGCCTCGCCCGACAGGTCGACCGTCCGCGGATCGGCACCGTTCAGCCGCTCGATCCACCCCTCGGCCAGGCGATGATGGAAGCCCGGCACGACCTGGAGCGCGCCCTGATCGGCGGCGGTGTCGGTCAGATAGAGGATCGCCTGCGTCTCGAACGAAATCGGCGGGGTCAGATTGCCGTCCCAATGGAGATGCGGGCCGGGAAATCTATAGCCGGCCCGCTCCGGCGGATTGAAGCTCAGCCGGTCGGTCGAGACGATCAGGTCGGCATGGCCGTAAAGCTCGGCGAACGCCTTCGCGATCCGCGCCGAGCGCCGCGGCACGTCCATCGCCGGATGCTGGAAATGCTGGATCATGATGCCGTTGGTGCGCGGGCCGTACCAGCTCGCGGGATTTGCCGGATCGGCGTCGATCGATGCCCAGAGATGATCGGCGATCGCCGCCGCTTCTGAGGGTGCGATCGCGTTGCGCAGCACGACCACCCCGTCGCGGTCCCAGCGCGGGCGATCGTCGGCGTCGAGCACCGCGGGCATGGACATCAGCGCCGCCTGGCGCTCGGCCTCGGCGGCCGGTGCCGCGCCCCCGTCATACCACATCTGGTAGCGTGCCAGGCGCGCTGCGTCCGGCGCCCCGGCGGTCGCCTCGATCCAGCCAGCGAACGCCGCCCAATCGGGCCGTTCGCGGCCGAGCATCGACATCGTCTGTTCGAGCCCGAGGCCGAGCGTGTCGAGCAGCGGGCGAATCGGCACCGCGTTCGAATCACTCGGTGATTCGCGCTGCGTCAGGCGTGCCCAGAGCGTGTAAAGCCCGCGAATCTCTTCGACTCTGACGACCGGTTCGACCATGACTCGACCCGACCACAACCGGTTGATGGGGTCCAGCCGATACCCCACAATATTTTTGTGTGTTCCGCGTTCGTTCCCTTGCCTTCGCGGAAGCCCGCAGAAACCCGCGCGTCGCGGCGAATGGACCGGTTCGGACGGTGGATGAGCTGAGTCAAAATAGCGACGAAATGAGTCATTAATTCGTCATTTACAGTATTGCGTCCTCGCCCCAATCGGCACAATCTGTAGGGGTTCGGTTCAGGGGGAACCCAAGCACTGGTGGAAGACCGGCTGTGATCCTATATCACAGCGTGAGCCCGCTCGTGCCTTGTGAACAGGCTGTGGACTATTTTTGTTCCGCAGGCCCGGACCCGAATGGTAGCATGGGGGTTCGGCCCCCGAGTCGATGCGTGACGCGGCAGAAGCAGGGGCGAGAAATGGACTTCAGAGACACCGAAGGAACGGGCGAGAACATGGCGACCGACGCGATCGAGGCAGCAGCAGCCGCCGTGCAGGCGACTGGCGCCCAGGCGAGCACGCCCGCCAAGGCGAAGAAGCGCGATTCCAAGTCGATCGCCAAGCCCTATCCGGTCGAGGTCGACCATTCGCGCGACGCGCTCCTCACCGATTTCGGCAAGGACACGCTGCAGGACCGCTACCTGCTGCCGGGCGAGACGTACCAGGACCTCTTCGTCCGGGTCGCCTCGGCCTATGCCGACGACGGCGCGCACGCCCAGCGCCTCTACGACTATATCTCGCGGCTGTGGTTCATGCCGGCGACCCCGGTGCTGTCGAACGGCGGCACCGGCCGGGGTCTTCCGATCTCGTGCTTCCTCAACTCGGTGCCCGACAGCCTCAACGGCATCGTCGACACCTGGAACGAGAATGTCTGGCTCGCCTCGCGCGGCGGCGGCATCGGCACCTATTGGGGCAATGTCCGCGGCATCGGCGAGCCGGTCGGCCTCAACGGCAAGACCAGCGGCATCATCCCGTTCGTCCGCGTGATGGACAGCCTGACGCTCGCGATCTCGCAGGGCTCGCTGCGCCGCGGGTCGGCCGCCTGCTATCTCGACATCTCGCACCCCGAGATCGAGGAATTCCTCGAGATCCGCAAACCCTCGGGCGACTTCAACCGCAAGGCATTGAACCTGCACCACGGCGTGCTGATCCCCGACGCCTTCATGGAAGCCGTCCGCGACGGTGCCGAATGGTCGCTCAAGTCGCCCAAGGACGGCAGCGAGCGTGCCAAGGTCGATGCGCGCGCCTTGTTCCAGAAGCTGGTCGAGACCCGTCTCGCGACCGGCGAGCCGTACATCATCTTCGCCGACCACGTGAACTCGACGATGCCCAAGCATCATCGCGATCTGGGCTTGAAGGTCTCGACCTCGAACCTGTGCTCGGAAATCACGCTGCCGACCGGCAAGGATCATCTCGGCAACGATCGCACCGCGGTCTGCTGCCTCAGCTCGCTCAACCTCGAGACCTGGGACCAGTGGCACAAGGAGGAGAAGTTCGTCGAGGACATCATGCGCTTCCTCGACAACGTGCTGCAGGATTATATCGACCGCGCCGAGCCGGGCATGGAGCGCGCGGCCTATTCGGCGATGCGCGAGCGCTCGGTCGGCCTCGGCGTGATGGGCTTCCACTCGTTCCTCCAGGCGCGCGGCCTGGCGTTCGAGGGCGCGATGGCGAAGTCGTGGAACATGAAGATGTTCAAGCAGATCCGCGCACAGGTCGATGCCGCGTCGATGGCGCTGGCGATCGAGCGCGGCCCCTGCCCCGACGCCGCCGACATGGGCGTGATGGAGCGCTTCAGCTGCAAGATGGCGATCGCGCCGACCGCGTCGATCAGCATCATCTGCGGCGGCACCAGCGCGTGCATCGAGCCGATCCCGGCCAACATCTACACCCACAAGACGCTGTCGGGCTCGTTCTCGGTCAAGAATCCGTATCTCGAGAAGATCTTCATCGAGAAGTCGAAGAACTCGGACGCGGTGTGGAATTCGATCCTCGAGCGCGGCGGATCGGTCCAGCATCTCGACTTCCTGAGCCAGGAAGAGAAGGACTGCTACAAGACCAGCTTCGAGATCGACCAGCGCTGGCTGATCGAGCTCCAGGCCGACCGCACGCCGTATATCGACCAGTCGACCAGCCTCAATCTGTTCATCCCGGCCGATGTCGAGAAGTGGGACCTCTTGATGCTCCACTTCCGCGCCTGGGAGCTCGGCATCAAGTCGCTCTACTACCTCCGCTCCAAGTCGGTGCAGCGCGCCGGCTTCGCGGGGGGCGTGGAGGCCGACAACACGATCGAGGCGCCGAAGTTCGAGCTCGGCGAGACGACCGATTATGACGAATGCCTGGCGTGCCAGTGAGCTAGTCGCATTCCCTCTCCCATCGGGAGAGGGAGGGAGGCGCGAAGCGCCGGAAGGGTGAGGGCAGGTGCGCCTTTACGCGAACAAACCGATCGGGACCGTTCCCCGCGCTCGACGGCTTCGTCGCGACGCGGCATCGCCCGAACGCCGGTTGTTGCGCGCCCTGCGTGAAGCGCTTCCGGAGCTCAAATGGCGGCACCAGACGCCGATCGGACCGTTTTACGCGGATATCATGTGTTTCTCAGAAGCGCTGGTGATCGAGGTCGATGGCGACACGCATGCCGACGGTGCGGACGAAGATGCGGCGCGGACAAAAGTGATCGAAGGCGAAGGCTTCCGCGTCCTGCGCTTCTCGAATGGTGAGGTGATGGAGAATATCGACGGCGTGCTCGCTCATGTGGCGGCGATGCTGGACAACAAAAAGGCAGGCGGGGCAGCATGAGCCGCCCTGCCCTCACCCTTCCGGCGCTTCGCGCCTCCCTCCCTCTCCCAACGGGAGAGGGAGTTGTCGCTTCACGCCTGCTCTTCCTCCTCGAACGTCACCGCGACGTCGGCGTTGGCGCTCAGCCGCACGGTGTCGCCCTCGATATCCGCGATCAGGCCCTGCGAGATGAAGTGATGGTGCCCGGCATGGCTGCCCTGCCCTTCCTCGACATCGGCGCCCGAATCCGCCTTGGTCAGCTTGATGCGGTCGCCCTCGACGCGGTCGACGGTGCCGATATGGACGCCGTCGGCGCCGATGACGTTCATATGTTCCTTGATCTGGCTGAGATCGGCCATGGTCATGCTCCTGTGGTGATTACGGCGGCAGAACGCGCGACCTCGGAGTTGGTCGCATGACCCGCGCCCCGATGATCATGTATGCGGTGGCCGGTGCCGCGGCCGCGGGCGGCGTGTTCGCGATCACCCGCCGCGCGACGAGCGAAGGCGCGGTCTATGCCCGCCGCATCGGCGCGACGATGCTGTTCGCGCTCGCTGCGATCCTGACAATCTTCGCCAGCGCGATGGCGAGCTGGAGCGCGGGCGCATGAACGATTTCGACTATGTCGCCTGGTCGCTGCTGGTGGCCGGCACGTTTGCCCTGTTGGTGATCATCCTTGGCCGACGCACCGGCAAGCTGCAGTTCACGCCTCTCGACCGACGCCGCGACAAGCTGGAGCTCGAGCTCGGCGACCGTTTAGCGCTTCACCGCCGCGCCGAAGCGGAGAAGATCCAGGACACCATCGCTCGCCTCGATGCGTTCGCCGCTCGGCATCCCGCCCTCGGCAACGTTCTGACCGTGCTCGACCGCACCCATCTGACGATAGGGATTTTGGGGATGGGGTTCGTCACCGTCGCGCTGGTGGTCGGAAAGCTCGGGACAGGCGGCGGCCGTTGGTCGCCCTTTGCGTTCCTGGCTCCCTATTATCTGGCCGGTGCGGTGATCGAGTCGATCCCGCCTTATAGCACGCAGTGGCGCGGCGCGTTGTTCATGGGCGGCTTGTTCGCGGCCTTTGCCGTACCACTGGCGATCGTGAACTGGTGGGTTCCCTGATGAACGGCGCCCTCCTCCTCGGCCTCGTCTCGCTGGTCTGTTTCGCCGACGTGCTGATCGCGCTGCGCTTCAAGCGGCTGGCCGATCGCGCCGACAGCAATGTCGGCACGGCCCCCAAAGTGGGCGGCACCGACCCCACCGCCGCGCGCCGCTTCGCGCGCGTCATGCTCATCGTCGCGCCACTGATGTGGCTGTTCTTCGTCGCGCTGACCTTCGGCCTGTTCGGCCCGGTCGGCGGCATCACCCCGATCAAATTCTAGTCCGAAAGGTCCACCAATGCCGCTTCTTCAGGCCTCCAAACAGTACAAGCCCTTCGAATATCCCTGGGCGTTCGAATTCTGGAAGCGCCAGCAGCAGCTCCACTGGCTCCCCGAAGAGGTGCCGCTGGGCGAGGATTGCCGCGACTGGGCGCAGAAGCTGTCGGACCATGAGCGCAATTTGCTGACCCAGATCTTCCGCTTCTTCACCCAGGCGGACGTCGAGGTGCAGGATTGCTACCACGAGAAATACGGCCGCGTGTTCAAGCCGACCGAGGTCAAGATGATGCTGACCGCGTTCAGCAACATGGAGACGGTGCACATCGCGGCGTACAGCCACCTGCTCGACACGATCGGCATGCCCGAGAGCGAATATGGCGCCTTCCTCGAATATGCCGAGCTGAAGGACAAGCATGACTACATGCAGAACTTCGGCGTCGACAATGATGAGGACATCGCACGCACGCTCGCCATGTTCGGCGGCTTCACCGAGGGCGTGCAGCTGTTCGCCAGCTTCGCGATGCTGATGAACTTCCCGCGCTTCAACAAGATGAAGGGCATGGGCCAGATCGTGTCGTGGTCGGTCCGCGACGAGAGCCTGCATTGCGAAGGCATCATCCGCCTGTTCCACGCCTTCGTGAAGGAGCGCGACTGCCTGACCAAGGCGGTGCGCGACGACATCGCCGACGTGTGCCAGACGACGATCCGGTTGGAGGATGCGTTCATCGACCTCGCGTTCGAACAGGGCCCGGTCAACGGCATGGCCCCCAAGGAGATCAAGAAGTACATCCGCTACATCGCCGACTGGCGCCTGGGCCAGCTCGGCCTCAAGCCGATCTACATGATCGACGAGCACCCGCTGCCGTGGCTCGCCCCGCTGCTCAACGGCGTCGAGCACGCCAATTTCTTCGAGACCCGCGCGACCGAATATTCGAAGGCCGCGACCAAGGGCCAGTGGAACGACGTGTGGGATTCGTTCGACAAGCGGCAGAAGGCGAAAGCCGGGCCGGCGGCGAACGAGGATGCCGGGAATGGCGAGGGGGATATGTTCGACAAGGCGGGGATTGCGGCGGAGTGAAGAAAAGCAGCGTTGCCCCGCTACTTTTTAGTAAATACTATAACCTTGCTCCGGCGACGCTGACAAAGCTCGGGGTTTTTGACCCATCTTTAAATGTTGACACCCTCTTATTTCCCGACCCCATTCTCGCCGAAAGCAGCTCGCATGCAGAAATGCGAGCGGCAAAAATCGCTTTCGACGAGCATTTCGAAAGGGTCAGAAGGCTCTTACTACATAGCAACGGCGACCCAACTCACGTTGCTTCGAAAGCAGCATTCCGTCTTCTCTCATTTCCTGAAATTCCGGGAACATGTTTAGGATATGGATCGGATTCCATAACTGGTTCCGGCGCAGGTCCGGAGATGACCAATCGGCTCATGACGACTGGTTATCAAATCGCTCGCCTCGGCGTTGACGACCCAGATTTATTTATGGCGATGGGCCTGTTCGAGGAGAATTTTGGCCCGGATCTAATCGGTGACATGTTTACCAACGTCGCCTTTGGTAATATTGCCGAATTCAACCGGCGGATATACGAACAAATAGGAGTAGCCACTCAAGATTTCAGCTTAAAGCTGAAAAATGGAAATTCGTACAATTGCAAATTTGCGAGAAACCCCACCATATCCGGCCGTGATATACCCATAATTTTAATGCCAAACGATATATTGCGGGACCTACCTGTCGCACTGGATTGGGCGGGCGTGCAGTCTGTTAGCAAAGACAACCAAGATTTTAGAGATAGTCTAAATACTTCCATAAGACACCTTTGGTCTCTTAAGACACTTGAGAGCAAAGGAAAACTAAAGGATTGGGCGCTATCAAGTGCGTCTGCTTTCGGCGACCTCCTAGACATGCTGCACGGCATGGACGGAAAGCCCTATGATTTTGCTGGTGATAAATTGGGAGAGATGATTTGGAGATCATTCGCTGATAGACTTGAGAACGAATTCCCATTCAAAATTGAAAAACCCGCAACACTAGATTATGCGGAAGTCCTCAAGGTCGTCGATAAAATAATTGAGCAGTTTACATATCTCATTGAAAACAGAGATATCTGGAAAGAACTTTACACCGACGACGGCACTCCTAGATTAGAAAAATCAGCTCAGAGACTATTCTACATTACGGCATTATCTTACTGCCAGGCCAATAATCTAGACATAACTCCGGAAGCTGAGACCGGTCGCGGGCCGGTAGATTTCAAGTTCTCTCAAGGCATACTAGGAAGGATATTAGTTGAGATAAAACTCTCAAAAAATGGGAAATTACTTCAAGGTTACAATAAACAGCTCGAAATTTATAACGCCGCTGAAAATTCGTTCGCCAGTCGGTATGTAATCATCGATGTTGGTGGCTTGGGAACGAAGCTTAAACAGGTAGAGGCTTCTCGAAATACGCAAATTTCGAACAAAGGTAGCGCTCCCAATCTAGTCTTAATCAATGGCCTGCCCCGCCCGTCGGCTAGCAAAACGCCAATTTAGGATTACGGTGACAGTTTACTAAAAACACCAAATGCCGGATCAGTCGCCGATGCGTGGGCGCGGCAGGCGTTGGGCGGTACTCCAAGACGCGATCCAGCGCTTGACTGCCGGATAGCTGATAACCCGGCCTTCCCGAACATCACGCTCGGCGCGCTCATCGGCCGCCGCTTCGGCTCTGTCGGACGAAGGCTTTTCCTTCGTCATCAGCGCAGAATATACCGGTAACGCGAGTTCGCAACATGCGGAGCAACGCCATGCCCAACCATATCGACCCCACCCGCGAGCATTTCGACGCCTTCAAGGCGCTTCCCCGCGACGCGCCGATCGGAATTACGGTGACAGTTTACTAAATCATCGAATTCCAATCAGTAGCCCACACTCTGACACGAAAGGCGCTTTCGACACTCCGAAAAGTGCGCAGTACCCGCCGGCAAACAGCACGTGGCGACCATCTTGCTCCACGGAGGCACGGAGATCCGGGCCTTGCCGTTAGCGCCCCCGCTCACCGCGTCTGGCAGCGCCAGTTGAAGTACAGCGCGCCGAACACCGACAGCCCCGCGCTTTGCGACCGGAATTGTGGGTGGTCCTTCATGTACTTCTTCACCGCGTCGACCATCTGCGGCACGGTGATGTCGCTGGGGACGCAGATCGGGCTCGTCTTGCTGGATTGCGGATCCGCCGCGATGATGCCGTCGCGAACGCCATCCGCGGCTCCCTCGATATAGGCGGTACAGAATTGCTGCTTGGCGACCGCGGGATCGTTGCATGCCGCGAAGAGGTCGTCCCCCGACAGGAAGCTGAACGCAGCCATCATCGCCAGACCGATCATCCCATTCTCCATCGCCAAACCGACATTATCGCGGTGTGTTACGCTCTCCGGTGAGCCACATTCCCCGGCGCGGCGCCCGTCATATCGGGAGACCGCCGCACCGCGAAGGGCAAGCCGCCAAAATGGGGCCTTCTTGCGCGCGCCCTGCCACGAGTTGCGATACGTTCCCCCGTACGAGGAGAGCGCGATGACCGAAGCCCATGTCGACCCCAGCCGCGAGCAGTTCGATGCCTTCAAGGCGCTTCCGCGCGACGCGCCGATCGCGATGCTCAACCTCGTCCGCTATCGCGCTGAGGCCGCCTATCCCGACAGCCATGACTGCGCCGCGCTCGGGCTGACGGGCGCCGAGGCCTATGCCCGCTACGGCGAGGAAAGCGGGCCGATCTTCCGCCGCCTCGGGGGCAGCGTGATCTGGTCGGGCGCGCCGCAGCTGGTGCTGACCGGGCCGACGGGCGAGGTGTGGGATACCGCGTTCGTCGCGCTCTATCCTAGCGCGCACGCCTTTCTCGAGATGGTGACCGACCCCGCCTATCGCCTCGCGGTCGTCCATCGCCAGGCGGCGGTCGCGACCAGCCGGCTGATCCGCTGCGCGCCGCGCGCGGCGGGTGCCGGGTTCGCCTGAATCTCCGCCGGATCGGCGAAGGACAACCGTCAGGCGGGTTCGCGCAGGCTTGCGGCCTCTCCCTCTCCGCTATCGTCCGCGGCCGGGAACGGTGGGGATGCCAGGATCATCGTCGCGAAGATCAATCCCGTCAGCGGATAGAGCAGGTGTCGGAAATCCTCGGCACTCTGTGGCCTCGCCAAGGGCAACAGGTCCGACCCCCAAAGGACGAAGAGGATGAGCGTGACCAGGCTCAAATGAATCGCCGCGGCGCTCCGGCCCTGATCCGATAGGACGCCGCTTCCCGCGTGCTTGTAGCTGAAGAACAGCCAAGTCGTGAAGGGCAGGAACCACCCAAGCAGAAAGCCGAACGGATGGTACCAATTCCACGAGCCGCCGCTCAGCGACAGGCCGATCCCGCCATAGCTCGCCGCGAGGCCGACCAGTCCTATGATGGCCCGCCAAGGGCCGATCCTCCGCATCTGGCGAACCATCGCCGCCCCGCGCGCCGCCAAGCCTGCCATTGCCGTCTCCCTCTGCGCCCGATCTACAGCATTGATATGTCGGTAAACAATACCATCGCTTGATCAGCAATCGCGCGCCCGGCATTTTGAGCAAGTTCACCACCCCAGAGGGAAGTATGAAGGAAATTATCGCCCGCTGACGTGACGGCCCCGGCTTTCGCCGGTGGCGCCGTCGTCATGCGCTCGACCCGCCGGGACTGCCCGGACGGGCGGCGCGGTCGTTTCTCGACTGACGGGCACAATCCAGGTGAACATCTCCAAATACGAACAGCGCGTGCTGCACGCGCTCGCGCAGGGCGGCGCGATCCATCACCGCCGCGATATCGACGGGCGGATCGTCGAGGCGATCTGTTTCACCCGCGAAGGCCATGTGCTGAGCGATGGCACCTTGCCGCTGTTCCGCAAGCTCAAGCGGCGCGGGCTGATCTTCAGCCACAGCGGGCAGCCGTACCGGATCAGCCGACTGGGGCTCGAGGCGGTGCGGTCGCAGTTGGATAACCGCTAGATAATTCCTCCCCGGAACGGGGAGGGGGACCGGCCGCGCAGCGGACGGTGGAGGGGGCCCGCGACCAACGGGCAACAGGGCAAGAGGTCAGTGGTGGAGGGCCCCCTCCACCACCGCCTTCGGCGGCGGTCCCCCTCCCCGTTCCGGGGAGGAATTTGGTTGGTCCCGCTTAGAGAGCCTCACCTCCGTATGCGACAGGCGAGTCCGTCCTATCGTTCGGGCGGTCGCGATCCTACCATCGCCACCCGAATTCGGGGAGGGAGCAACCATGTCACAAGCCAATGTCGAGCTGATCCGCGGCATGTACGACGCCTTTGCGGCGGGCGACCTGCCCGGCGTGCTGGGCCGGATGGATCCGGCGATCGAATGGAACGAGGCGGAGAATTTCTCCTATGCCGACCGCAATCCCTATATCGGGCCCGAGGCCGTCGCGCAGGGCGTATTCCTGCGCTGCGCGACCGAATGGGACGGGTTCGCGGTCCAGGTCGACGAGATCGTCGACGCCGGCGACACGGTGGTCGCGCTCGGCCGCTATCTCGGCACCTACAAGGCGACCGGCCGCGCGCAGCACGTCCAGATGGCGCATATCTGGCGCGTGGCGAACGGCCGCGCGGTGCGGTTCCAGCAATATGCCGACACGTTGGGCGTCGCGCGCGTGACCGGCGCCGTCTGACCGCCGCGCGCGGCGCCGGTCACGCCGATCGCTGGTTCACCGCCGTGCCGCCGGGTCGAACTGCCAAGCGGCACCGACGGCTTTCATGCTGGAGCAAGCTTGGCTGTTCTAGGCACGCTTCGGCGTTGCTGAATCGGCCCCGGCCCGCACCCGGTTCAGCTTTGCCGAAACCGGGGCTAAAGGCGTCGAACGGCGCTTGCGTCCGCTGTCCATCAACCGAGGAAATCGATGCGTTTCGCTCCCCATGTTGCCATGATCGCCATATCAGCCGCCGCCATCTCGGTGGCGCCGTCCGCCGCCGCCAGGACGCAAAGCTATCGCGCGTCGCTCGACGGCACGCCCTCGACCAGCCCGTCCGGATCGCCCGCGCGCGGCAAGGCAGTGATCAAGGTCGATACCAAGACCCAGCGCGTCTCGGTCGAACTCGACGTCAGCGGGATCACGCTCGACCAACTCAACAAGGCGCTGGTCGCCAAGCCGATCGGCCCCGTGCATTTCCATCAATACCGCACCGCGGACGATGTCGATGCCGTGCTGCCGGTGCCCTATGGGCCGAATTACCGTGCGACCAGGGACGGCTTCCACGTGTCGATGCGCGATTACGCTTATGCCGACGGCGCCAAGCTGCTCGACAATAGCGATGCGTTCGAGGATTTCGTCAACGCGATGGATGCCGGCAAGATCGTGCTCAACATCCACACCGAAAAATTCCCCGATGGAGAGATCAGCGGCAGGGTGATGCCGGACTGAATCGCGTCGGCGGTGGCTGGAGCGGTGCCGTAGCTCGTGCAGCCCCTGATCGGACAGCGAAGGCTGTAGGGCGCGGGCGGCTTCCCCCTTTTGCAAGCCAGCCCGCGCCGCGCCGTCCCCGTCCGCTTGGGAGGGGTCGGTATACGATGCGTATCATTGCCGCGCCGCCACGGCAATTACTTGTAAATTTGCGACATTCCAAACAGCGTCGCACGAGGTGCAGACTCCGCCGGCAGACTCAGCCCTTGGGCTTGTCGGGAACGCGATAGGTGTCGTGGCACGCCGAGCATTTGTCGCGCACCACCAGCCATTGCGCCGCGAAGCCCGGCTGGTCGCCGGCCTTGGCCAAGTCGGCCAGCTTGCTCGCTTCGACATCGAGCGCTGCTGCCGCCTTCTCGAACCCGGCACGGTCGCTCCACACGGTCGGCAGCGCCTTGGTCTTGCCGCCGTCGCTTCCCGCTGGGAACAGGCCGGGCACCGCGCGCGCCCAGCCCGCGATCGCGCCTGCGGCGAACGCCTGGGACTTTACGTCGCCCTTGGCGTCGATCACCGCCTTCATCCCGCCGAACGCCGCGCCCTGCAGCTTGAACCCCGCCTTGCGCGCCGCGATCAACTGGTCGGCGTCGTCGCGCCGCTCCGCCACCGCGGCGGTCAGCACCCCTGCCGCCAATACCAGCACCAAGGCCGACATCGTTCTCGTCATCGCGACTCTCCCTGTCCTTGTCCGCCGGACGCTATGCGCAGCAGGCGCCAGCGGCAATGCCGTCGTTAACCGCGTTCGAGGGGCGGGCGTTAACCGCGCCGCGCCCATGACGGCGCGATGGTCTCGTCCAAAATCTTCCGCAGCCGCTGGGCGGCCTTGCTATGGGCGGGCGGGATCATCTGGACCGCGTACGACGTGGCGAGCGCCAACACACCCGACCCGGCGACCAACAACAGCGCCGCGGCGGATACCGACGCGACCGGGGTCGCGGTCGACAATGGCGACCTGGCGATCCTCGCCAACGCGATGGGGAATTAGGGTATCCGCAAAGTGCTCCTGCGAAAGCAGGAGCCCAGAGTCACAGGCGGCGCGGCTCTTGGCCCTGGGCTCCTGCTTCCGCAGGAGCACGAGGACCGCAACGACAATGCTATTTCCCCGCAAACAGGAAAGCGACCGCGCCGACAAGGCAGAGGAACGCGCCGAGATGCCGCCAGCCGAGCGGTTCGCCGAGCACGGTCACCATGAACACGCCGAAGATGGTCAGCGCGATCGCTTCCTGCGTGACCTTGAGCTGGCCGCCCGACCAGCCCGAGGCAAAGCCGATCCGGTTGGCCGGCACCGCCAGGCAATATTCGAACAGCGCGATGCTCCAGCTGATCGCGATGACCATCCAGAGCGGCTTGGTCATGCCCCCCTTGAGATGCCAGTACCACGCCACCGTCATGAAGCAGTTGGACAGCGTGAGCAGGGCCACCGTCCACATGGCGGTCGTTTCCTTGGCTAGCGAATGACCGTGCAGGCGATGGGGGGCTGGCCGGGCGTCGTCAAGGTCGCCGCGTCGCCCTTACCGCGCAATTCATACGGGCCCTTCCTGTACCAGAGGCCGGATGCCGGCTTTTGCCCGGCGAGCGTGACGAGGGGCTTGCCGTCGCGGGTGATCTGCGCAGTATCGGCGCGATTGTCGAACCGCACCGCGAACTTGCTGCCGTCCATGCAGCGATAGCGCGCGGCGACCAGCGACGGGGTACCGCTGGTGTCGTCGGCGCCGGCGCCGCTTCCCGGTTTCGCCTCGCCCTTACCCGGCGCAGGCTTCAGGTCGATCGAAAAGATGTGCCACTTGCGCTGTTCGGGCGTCGCGCCGTCGACCTCGGTCCGGCGCAGCACGACCTTGCCGGTCCGATAATCGGGCCGTCCGTCCTTGAACCGCGCGTAAATCTGCACCGGGACGGTCACGTAACGGCTCCCCGCCGCACCTTCGATGGCGCCGGGGCCGCCGATATTGGCGTGATATTCCTTGTATCTGGAGAAATTCGCCGCGAACGCCGCGGGGCTCGACTTGCTGTCGGCACCACCATTGCCCCACAATGCGCGGGCGGCGGCATATTTCCCACCCTCGATACTGGCATAATAGATCTGAACGACATTGGCGGCGCCCTGCGCGCTGTCGGGGGCGATCTTGCCCTCCGCGATCGGCGTGCGGTCGTCGGGCAGCCCGCCCGGTTGTCCCGGCGCTGCGGGGGCGAGCGGCTTCTCGCCGTCCGCCGGGGGCGGCACCGCGCCGTTGGTCGCGACGGCGACGGTATCGGCCCCGGTCTCCTCGGCATTGTAGGTGTTGATGTCGCCCAGCGCGCGATCGGCGGCGTCGTTGATGTCCACCTCGGTATTGTTGGTCGCCGCGGGTTGCGAACAGGCGGCGAGGCACAAGACTGGGACAAGGAAAGCGACGCGCACAAATACCCCCGGATACAAACAGCTAGTGGGGATTATGAACGTGCGATGGCGCGCCGCGTTCCCGGCGCGCTCAGAAAGCGCCGTCGAACCGCTCGTTGCCGACGAAGCCCAGCCGGGCGATGCCTGCACGCTTCACCGTCGCAAGCACGCGATCGAAGGTCTCGTAACGCGCGCCGGCATCGGTGTTCAGCGTCAGCAGCGCATCCTTGTCGGCTGTGATCGCGACGAGCTGGTCGGGCAGCGCGCTTTCGGACACCGTCACCCCGTCCAGACTGAGTGCGCCGGACGCGGCGATGTCGAGCCGATGCGTCTTCTGGTCGGGAACCGTCCGGGGGGCGCCGTTCGGCAAGTCGACCGCCACCTGGTGCGTGGCCACCGGCAGGGTCAGGATCATCATGATCAGCAGCACCAGCATCACGTCGATCAGCGGCGTGATATTGATCGCGGCGATCGGCTGGGCGTCGGCGGTACGGCTGGCCATGGTCATCCTCCCATTCAGATACGTAATAACGTATCATATCCAATCGGGTTGGCAAGCCGGGGTCGCTACGCGCTCAGGCGCAGCCGGGCGGATCAACAATTCTCGTATCTCCAGTTGAGCTTCTTGCCCGCGCGCGTCTGATCGATCGTCTGGGCGACGCGCTTGGCGCGGGTCTCGTCGCGCTTCGCCCCGGCCACCCACTCGCAATATTCGCGGCGGCAACCCGGCGGAAATGCCTGCCAGTTCGCCGCCGCCACGCCATCTGCGGCGAGCGCCTCGGCCAGCGCAGGCGGCACCTCGGCTTCGGGCCGGCTGCCGCGCGCGGGGCGCCTGGGCTTCTCGCCGGCATCGATCGTGGCGAGCGCCTGATCGAGCCGTTCGAGCAATAATGTGTCGGGCGGCAAGGTCGTGACGTCGGTCAGGCGGCCATATTGCCCCATCGCATCGCCTTCCTTGCCGGTCGCCAAGCCCCGCCGGTCCCAGATACCGAACGCGGCATGTTCCTTGAAGGCGGCCATGTTGGCGAGCGGCTGCCCCTTATAGGTGAAGAAGGGCATGCTCCATTTGATCGTCTCCTCGACCGCGGGCGCGTGGCCGTGGATCAGCACGCGCAGATGCTCGAGGATCGGCTTCGCGAAATCGTTCCTGCTCGCGATATAGGCGTCGACGCGCGGGTCCCTGGGCATCGGCTTCCCTTTCGGCCTCCGGTTGCGCCGAAAGCCTAAGATCGCGGCCCCCTAATGGTCAACGCCGGCGCTGACCGTCAGGACTTGAGCGCCCGGTCGTCGGCATCGGACAGATCGTCGTCGTCGCTGTCGCCATCGTCGAACTGATCCTGGACCTCGTCCTCGTCGACATCGTCGGCATCCATCTCGACGTCGTCATCTTCCTCACCGACCTCGTCGTCCGACATCTCGACCTCGTCCTCCTCGGGCTCGTTGCCGAGGTCGGGGTCGAGATCGGTCAGGATCGTGCCGTCGGTCGGCCCGTCACGCGTCACCTCGAGGATTTCCGCGCGCTGACTCTCGTCATAGCCTTCTTCGTCGTAACCGTCGTCGCCGGGACCCTGGCTCGATACCTGATAACCGCCCATCTCCATCTCCATGACTGGCAAGGAGCGAACGGCGGGCGCGGGCTTCGGGTTCCGTGGGCGCGGTCAGGCGGGACGAAACAGGCGGCCGCGCTCGACGATCGCCGCCAGTGCCAATGCTACCAGACCGGCGGCCAGGAAGCCAAGGTGCAGCGGCGTAGTGGTGCCGTCGAACGCCATGCCGATCAGCCCGCCGATTACGGCGCCGCCGGTGGTGACGACGAAGCCCTGGAGACTCGACGCGGTGCCGGCGATCTCCCCCATGTTGAGCATCGCCATCGCCGAGCAATTCGAGGCGGCGAGGCCGAAGCACGCCATCGTCACCGCCTGGAGCGCGACGAACGTCCAGATGTTCTCGAGGCCGAAATGGCTGACCAGCAAGCTGGCCGAGGCGGCGACGATCAGCACTACCATCGCGCCGTGCGAGATACGGCGCATGCCCAGCCACATCACGATCCGCGAATTGAGCAGGTTGCCGCACGCCATCGTCACCGCGCAGCAGGCGAAGATCAGCCCCAACCGCTGCGGCTGGTGGAACACCTGCTCGACGATCGGCTGGATCGACGTGATGTAACCGAACAGCGCGCCCTGCAGCCCGATCACCGCCGCGGCGTAGCCGACCGACAGCCGGTCGGAGAGCGTCCGCTTCCAATTGGCGATCAGCAACGCCGGCTCGAGCGGCACACGCCGCTCGACCGGCAGGGTCTCGGGCATGCGGAGGATGAACCACGTCGCGATCACCACGCTGACCACCGCGATCACGTTGAAGATCAGCCGCCACGATCCCATCAGCATGATGAACTGTCCGATGCTCGGCGCAATGATCGGAAAGATCATGAAGGTCATCACCGCCAGGCTGCTGACCCGCGCCATCGCGCGGCCCGAATAGCAATCGCGGATCAGCGCGATCGTCACGACGCGCGTCGCGGCGATCGCGACGCCGGCGCAAACGCGCGAGATCAGCAACATATCGAAACTCGCCGCCGCCGCGCAGATGAAATTCATCACGATGTAGAGCGCCATCGATCCGATCAGCACCGGCCGTCGCCCATAGCGGTCGGCGAGCGGCCCATGGATCAACTGCGCGGCGCCGAACCCGCTCGAATACATCACGATGACCAGCGGCAGGTCGTGCGCGGCGGTGTTGAGGTCCTGCCCGATATGCGGCAGCGCGGGCAGCATCGTGTCGATACCGAGCGCGCCCAGCGCCATCAGCGCGGCGATCAGCGCGACGAACTCCACGAAGTGGATCGGCGACGAGGGTTCGTCGCGAAAAGGATCCCCAGGCTGCGGCATTCGGCCCCCATGCCCTACCTTGTCCGACAAATCAGCCCCGAAAAATTTTTGTCACGCAACTGGAATAAGCGTACCCAATGCCCATCGGGGGTGGAGACGTGAGGAGAATCGCATGAGCATCTTCGGAACGATCAAGGACGCCATATTCGGCTCCGCCGCACCGGCGCCCGCGCCGGCCCCCGCTGCCGCCGAGGCCGCCGCCCCGCCCCCTCCTCCGCCCCCGCCGCCGGCGACGTTGAGCGAGGACCAAATCTACGCCGTGCTCGAAAAGCACGCCGAGGCACGCGGCGAAACGCTCAACTACAAGGAATCGATCGTCGACCTGATGAAGGCGCTCGGCCAGGATTCGAGCCTCGACGCGCGCAAGCAACTCGCCACCGAGCTCGGCTATACCGGCGACCAGAACGACACTGCGACGATGAACATCTGGCTTCATCAGAAGACGATGGACAAGTTGCTGAACGGCTGAAGCACCATTGCCGTCTTGCGTGGCGGGTGCTCAGGTGTATTATGAATATAAACCACCAAGGGAGCCCGCCATGCTTCGTCTGATTCCCCTTGCCGCTGCCGCGCTGGCGCTCGCCGCCTGCGGTGAACACGACGGCAACAGCACCTCGATCAGTTTCAGCGGCAACAGCTCGGATGGCGCCGTGTCGGGCGGGATCGACAGTTCGGGCAATCTCAAGATCGACACGAACGGCTTCAAAGCCGATCTGAAGCTGCCCAAATTCTCGATCGACGCCAATAATTTCGAGATGAACGGGGTGCATCTCTATCCCGGATCGACGATCAGCTCGATCAACATCAACGGCGGCGATGACGATGCCACGGACGGCAAGGATCCCGGTAAGGTCCGCGTCGCCTTCACCAGCCCGGCGACCGCCGCGACGGTGCGCGACTGGCTCAAGGAGCGGCTGGGCAAGGCGGGCTTCACGCTGTCGGCCGACGGCACCGGCCTGACCGGCAAGACCGACGACGGCAAGCCGTTCGCGCTCAAGATGACCGACCAGGGCGCCAACAAGTCGAGCGGCACGATCGATATGGGCGGCTGACGCCTGCGTCACCAGGGAAAGCGGGGCCCCGGCCGGACACCCGCCAAACCTCGATGCAACGCCATCAACTATCGGAACGCCTCCCCGGCGAAGGTCGGGGCCCAGAAGCGACGACAAGGCAGCGATACCCCGTCGCTATGAATGCGTTGCGACTGGGCCCCGGCCTTCGCCGGGGAAGCGTGCAGGGCCAGGCTATGGCACGTTGAAATTGCAGCTTTTCGCCGGGGTGACGTATCAATAGCGACGGTCTATCATCGTCGTTTCGACATTTTCGGACGACACGACATGCTTGATACTCCCGCCGCCCAGGTTCCCACGCTCAGCCTCGCCGACGAGGCGCGCGACCCCGCCGCCTTCGCCGCGGCGTTCGGCGGATCGTTCGAACGATTCGGCTTCGCGATCGTCGCCGATCACGGCATCCCGCTGCCGCTTATCCAGCGCGCCTGGACGCTGACCGAGGAATTCTTCGCGCTGCCCGAGGACGAGAAGCGGAGCTATTACGACAAGGCATGGGGAGGCCAGCGCGGCTATACGCCGTTCAAGACCGAGATTGCCAAGGACGCCAAGCACGTCGACCTCAAGGAATTCTGGCATGTCGGCCGCGATCTGCCCGAGGGGCATCCATCGGCCGCGACGATGATGCCCAATGTCTGGCCGGCGCGTCCCGGCGAATTCCAGGAAGCGCTGACCGACCTCTGGAACGCGTTCGACAGCGCGGGCCTGCGCCTGTTGTCGGCGATCGCGCGCCACCTGAAACTGTCACCCGATTATTTCGAGACGGTGGTCGATCACGGCAATTCGATCCTGCGCCTGCTCCACTATCCGCCGATCCCGATCGATGCCGAAGGCGTCCGTGCCGGCGCGCATGAGGATATCAATCTGATCACCTTGCTGCTCGGCGCCGAGGAAGCGGGGCTCGAACTGCTCGACCGCGACGGCAAGTGGCTGGCGATCCGCCCGCCCGAGGGCGCGCTGGTGGTCAATGTCGGCGACATGCTGCAGCGGTTGACCAATCACGTCCTGCCCTCGACCACGCACCGCGTCGTCAACCCGCCGCCCGAACGCCGCGGCTTCTCGCGTTATTCGATGCCGTTCTTCCTGCATCCCAATCCGGAATTCCTGATCGAGACGCTGCCGAGCTGTATCAGCACGGGCAATCCGAACCGTTATCCGGCCCCGATCACGGCGCACGACTATCTGCATGAACGGTTGGTCGAAATTGGTCTCGTGAAAGCCTGACCATTTCGTGCTACAGGATAGCGCGTAACGGGAGGGAACCATGCATCGCGCTGTCCTGACGACCTGTATCCTCGCGGGCGGGCTATTGCTCGCGTCGATCGCGGCGGCACGGCCGGACGCCGACATGTTCACCGGCGAGCGCGACGACACGCCGCGGGTCGAGCAGGGAAGTCCGGGACAGAATGGCCTGTTGCGACTGTGGTCCACGGTCGGTCGCTGTGTCGTGCAGCACGACCGCCCCGCCGCGCTGATCTTCGTCCGCGCGCCCGTCGGATCGGATCTGTCGCTTGCCGCAGCACGCCGGCTCGACCCGGTGTTCGCCGGCTGCCTGGCCGGATCGCGCGTACCGGGGCCGTCGAGCGTCTTCCTGCGCCGTGCAGCGCTGGCCGACGCGCTCGGCATCGCGCGTGCCCGCACCTAGCGTCTTTTGCAGCTTCGCTGAATCGGTGCCGCAACCGTTTCAGCTCTGCTGAAACCGAGCCTGGCGTCCTAGCCAGTCTTTAGCCGGGAATAGCCGTCGCACCTTGCCGCGGGGCGTCAAGTTCCTCTACGCGGCCTGGGATGACTTCGACCTCTCCGCTGCGCGTCGCGCTCGCTGGCCTCGGCACCGTCGGTGCCGGCGTGATCAAACTCCTCGACGTCAACGGCGAGCTGATCGCGCGCCGCGCCGGCAGGCCGATCGAGATCGTTGCGGTTTCCGCGCGCGACCGCGCCAAGGATCGCGGCGTCGACATCGCCCGTTTCGACTGGGTCGATGACACCGCCGCGCTGGCGCATCGCGACGACGCCGATGTCGTCGTCGAACTGATCGGCGGATCGGACGGCCCGGCGCTGACGCTGGCGCGCGCCACGCTGGCCGGCGGCAAGAACCTCGTCACCGCCAACAAGGCGATGATGGCGCATCACGGGCTCGAACTCGCCGAGGCGGCCGAGGCTGCCAACGCCGCGCTCAAGTTCGAGGCCGCGGTGGCGGGCGGCGTGCCGGTGATCAAGGGGCTGCGCGAAGGCGCCGCGGCCAACGAGATCAGCCGCGTCTACGGTATCCTCAACGGCACCTGCAATTTCATCCTGACCAAGATGGAGGAGGAAGGGCGCGACTTCGCCGAAGTCCTCGCCGAGGCACAGGCGCTGGGCTTCGCCGAGGCCGATCCCAGCTTCGACATCGACGGCGTCGACGCCTCGCACAAGCTCTCCATCCTCGCCAGCCTGGCGTTCGGCACCCGCCCGGCCTTCGCCGACGTCGCGACCGGCGGTATCCGCCACGTGCTGGCGGCCGACATCGCCGAGGCGGCGTCGCTCGGCTATCGCATCCGGCTGGTCGGCGTGGCCGAAGCCGGCGCCAACGGCCTGTTCCAGCGCGTCCATCCGCATCTCGTGCCGCTGAGCCACCCGCTTGCGCATGTCTCCGGCGCACTCAACGCGGTCGTGGCAGAAGGCAATTTCGTCGGCCGCCTGTTCTTCCAGGGCGCCGGAGCGGGCGACGGCCCCACCGCTTCGGCCGTGGTCGCCGACCTGATCGACATCGCGCGCAACGAATTCGGACCGCCCTACGCGATGCCGGCGGCGAGCCTGTCGGCGCTCGCCCCCGCCGACAGCGGCAACCGCCGCGGGCGCGCCTATCTGCGCTTCACGGTCGCGGACCGCGTCGGCGTGCTGGCTGAGATCGCGGCGGCGATGCGCGACGCGGGCGTTTCGATCGAAAGCCTGATGCAGCGCGGCGCCCATGCCGACGGCAGCGTGCTGGTCGCGATCGTGACCCACGAAGGCCCCGAACGCGCGGTCGCGCAGGCGCTCGAGAAGCTGCGGGGGTCGACGAGCCTCGCTGGCGAGCCGCTTTGGATGCACATCCTCGGCTGAGCGCCGCAAGAGGCCCTAAGGCAGCACCTTTCCTTCGGTCGATGGCGGTGCGTCATCGAGCGGAATCGGCACGCGCCCGGTCTTGTCGGGCTTTTTCGCGAAGGCCTGCTTGGCGAGATCGACGGCGCCCTTGATCATCGGCACGAGCGGCGGCCCGAAGCCGACCACGCAGCTCCGGCTGATCGGGCACGGCGTCGCTTGCGCGGCCAGCGCACCGCTGCCCGTCAGGTCGGGATTGGACGGCATCGGACCATCCGGCGGGAGCTCATCGGGATAGGGCAATGTTTGCGAAGGCAGTGGATTGCCGCAGACGACGATGTCTTTGCCATCGGCGCTCTTGCCGTCGGCCCGCCGCACGCACGGCTCGTTGGCGACCGGAACCAGGATCGAGAAGCGCTCGGGCTTATGATCGGCGGACGCGGACAGGGGAGCGGCGGCCGCCTGAAGCGCGAGGATCAGCAGCAATCCGGCCATGATGTCGTCCTTTCGCTCCCCGTCTAGCGGACGATCCCGGCACTATTGCGGCAGGTTTTGGCGCAACGTCTCCATCGGATCCTCGCTCGACCGCAACACCGTCCTGCGCTTGCTCAGGCAGCGCATCGCGCCGACCACGTCGCATTTGGAACCATCATCGGCCAGCGCGCGATCCTTCAGCGTTTCGCTGTCGTCGCTCGACGCCGGCAGGCGGTATCGCTCGGCGCAAGCGCCGCTGCACCGCGCGGGCGGCGGCGGGGGCTTCAGATCGAACTGAAGTGTCTTCAACGACGTGTGCGGCGTGGCCGCGGCAAGCATGATCAACAACACCGGCGTGAGCATCGGACCGACCCCTGTCTCGAGCACCCAAAGCGCCAACACATGAGGCCACAAGCCGTTCCTGCGCGCCAGATGATGCGCCCGGATCGGCCAGTTTTATTCGGCAGTTCACCCTGTTTACGGGGCGATCGGTCGCTCACCCATCAACGACACGCCCGACCGCGTGCTGACCGACACCCCGGCCGCGCCGCACCCGACCAGGAAGGTCGACTTCTCCTGGCAATTGTTGGTCTTCGCCAGCAGCCGTTCGCGCTCGGCGGCGACGGTTTCGTTCTTGGGGTCATCGGGGTCGATTACCGTCAGCGGCGCTCGGTACCGGTCGGCCTCGCGCCGGCCGCACACTACGATATCATCGCTTTTGCCGTGACAATCGATGGTCGCGCGCGTAGCCTCGCGATAGCGATCCATCGCCTGGTCGAGCTGGGGTGCCGCCTGCATCATCATCAGCCACCACAGCATGATCCGACTCCCTCGACGCTACGATTCCGTAATGGTCTGCGATTGCGGCGGTTTCGCGTCAATCATCGGCGACGCTCGGCACGCCCAGCCGCGGAATCTCGATCGCCGGGCAACGGTCCATCACCACCTTGAGCCCGGCCGCTTCGGCCCGTGCCGCCGCTTCCTCGTTAACCACGCCGAGCTGCATCCATACTGCCTTCGCGCCCGAGGCGATCGCCGCATCCACCGCCTCTTCCGCCGCCTGGGGCCGGCGGAAGATGTCGACGATGTCGATCGGCACGCCGATCTGATCGAGGTCGCGGAAGACATATTCGCCATGGACGTGCGCGCCGGTGATCTGCGGATTGACAGGGATCACGCGATAGCCATGGCCCTGCAGCATCGCCATCACGCGGTAACTCGGCCGGTCGGGGCGGTCGGAGGCGCCGACCATCGCGATGGTCCGGGCATTGGCGAGCAGGTCGCGGATGTCCTGGTCAGCGGTGAGCGGCATGGTTTTTCTCCAATTTGGCCCTCGCCCAAATCCGTTCGCCCTGAGCTTGTCGAAGGGCAACTCTGTGGCTCGGATATCGCGGCCTCATACATGTGCTTCGACAAGCTCAGCACGAACGGGATGGGAAAGCGATTTCCTTGCCACTTGTGCTGGGTTCAACGCGCCCTCAGCCAGTCGCTCACCTTCCCCGCTATCTCTCCGAACGCGGCGCCCTCCGGCCCGTTCCCTGCCGCCGGCGGCGTGCCTGCGTCGGATGCCGCGCGGATCGCCATCGCCAAGGGAACGCGCCCCAGGAACGGCACGCCGAGCTCGCGCGCCGCCGCTTCCGCGCCGCCCTGCCCGAACGGATCGGACGATTCGCCGCAATGCGGGCATTGGTAGCCCGCCATGTTCTCGACTACGCCGATCACCGGCACCCCGGCCTTGCCGAACAGGTCGATCGCGCGGCGCGCGTCGATCAGCGCCAGATCCTGCGGGGTCGAGACGATCACCGCACCTGCGGGCTTGTATTTCTGGATCATCGTCAGCTGGACGTCGCCGGTACCCGGCGGCATGTCGACCACCAACGTATCGGCCACGCCCCAATCGCCCTCGATCAGCTGGCCTAGCGCACTCGCCGCCATCGGTCCGCGCCACGCGATCGCCTGCCCCGGCGCCACCAGCTGGCCCATCGACAGGATCGGCACGCCGAACGGCGTCGCCACCGGGATCATCGTCTTCTCGCGCGCTTCGGGCCGGGTGCCCACGACGCCCATCAGCGTCGGCTGCGACGGGCCGTAGATATCGGCATCGACCAGCCCGACCTTGTGACCCGCTCTCGCCAGCGCGATCGCGAGGTTGGCGGCGACGGTCGACTTGCCTACCCCGCCCTTCCCGCTCGCCACCGCGATCAGCATGCGGCCGACGCGCTCGCTGGTCTGCGCGATTCGGACTTCCCGCACCTCGGGGCCCGCCAGCGCGGCCGCACGCACCGCCGCTTCCAGCGCGTCGCGTGCCTCGAATTCCAGTCCGGTGACGTCGAGGATCACGTTCGCCCGATCGCCGTCCAGCCGTAGCGTCGCACGCTTGCCCGCCACCTCGGCGATACGCGCCGCCAGCCCTGTCTTGTCGTCCATGTGCGCCAGATAGGGCCGCAACCGCCGCTTGCCACTGTTTTTCCGCGCAACGGCACCTATAAAGACCGATATGACGATTGCCTTGCCATGGCGGCGCCGCCTTTCCGAATCCATGTCCGACAAACCCAAGAGTCCCTGGGGGAGCGGAGGCGGCGGCGATTCCGATGGCGGCAAGGGCGACGGCAATGGCGGCGAGGACGGCGGTGATGCCGGCCCGCGCAACCCCTGGGCGCAGCCGCCCGGGTCGCGTTCCCGCGCGCCGCGATCGGGCGGCGGCATCGAGGATCTGCTGAAGCGCGCTCGTGGCGGTGGTGGTGGCGGTAACTTCCGCCTGCCCGGCGGCGGCAACACGCGCAATTTGTGGCTGGCGGGTGCAGGCCTGCTGGTGGTGATCTGGGTCCTGCTCACCAGCGTGCACGGCATCGGCCCGCAGGAACGCGGCGTCGTGACCTATTTCGGGCGCTATTCGGGCACGATCGGCCCGGGCTGGAACGTGACCCTGCCTGCCCCGATCGCTTCGGTACGCGTGATCAACGTCACCGGCATCCAGACCTTCACTTTCCCCGACGGCGACGGTGGCGGCGGTGGCGCCAATCTGGTGCTGACGCGCGACGGCAATCTGGTCGACCTCAGCTATTCGGTGCAGTGGAACATCATCGATCCGCAGAAATACGTGTTCGAGCTCGACCGACCCGATGACGCGGTCAAGGCGACTGCGGAAACCGCGGTGCGCGCGGCGATCGCCAACGCGACGCTCGACGAAGTGCTGGGCGCGGGCAAATTGTCGATCCAGACCCAGGTAATGGATTCGATGCAGAAGATCCTCGACGATTATCAGTCGGGCATCCGCATCGTGAACGTCGCGCTCAACAACGCCGCGGCGCCTCAGCAAGTGAGCGATGCGTTCAAGAGCGTCACAGCGGCGCAGAACGAGCGTCAGTCGAACGTCACCCAGGCGCGTGGCTATGCGCAGCAGATCGTGGCGATCGCGCAGGGCCAGGCGGCCGCGTTCAATGCCCTTTACGAGCAATACAAGCTCGCCCCGGAAGTGACCCGCCGGCGCATGTATTACGACACGATGGATACGGTCCTGTCGCGCAACGACAAGACCATCGTCGAGCCGCGCAACCTCGCGCCGTTCCTACCCCTGGCCGGAGCCAAAAAATTGCCCGACGCACCGCAGGCGGAGACACGCTGATGTTCTCGCTGCGCAACCCGATCTCGCTCGGCGTCCTGTTCCTGCTGGCGATCATCCTGCTCGCCAGCACGGTGGCGATCGTTCCCGAAACCAAACAGATCGTCGTCGTCCGGCTCGAACAGCCGATCGGCACGGTCAATCGCTGGAAGGCGGGCGAAGCCTTGGGCAGCACGGGCGCCGGGCTGATGGCGCGCATCCCGCTGATGGACAGGTTGATCTGGATCGACAAGCGCGTGCTCGACCTCGATCTCGACAACCAGCCGGTGCTGTCGACCGACCAGCAACGGCTCGAGGTCGATGCCTTCGCGCGATTCCGCATCGTCGACCCGCTGCGGTTGGTCCAGTCGATGGGCCTGACCTCGGGCGCCGAGGATCGCGTCCGCGCCCAGCTGACCCCGCTCTTCGCCTCGGCACTGCGGTCGGAGCTCGGCAAGGTCGATTTCGACGCCCTGCTCAGCCCCGAGCGCGGGCAGCTGATGGACAATATCCAGATCGCGCTGCAGCGCTACGCGCGCAATTACGGTGTCCAGATCATCGACGTCCGCATCAAGCACGCCGATTATCCCGAAGGTTCGCCGCTGCAATCGGCGCTCGACCGGATGAAGAACACTCGCGAGCAGCAGGCCCAGACGATCCGCTCGGAGGGTCTCCGCGACGCGCAGATCATTCGCGCCCAGGCCGACTCCCAAGCGGCGAAGATCTATGCCGACGCGTTCAACAAGGATCCGGCCTTCTACGATTTCTATCGTGCGATGCAGTCGTACCGGGCGACCTTCGGCCCCGATGCCAGCGGCAAGTTGCCGTCGGGATCGACGACGCTGATCCTGACGCCCGACAATTCGTACCTGAAGCAATTCGAGGGCAATACGAAGTGAACTGCTGAACCGATCGGGGCGTGACGGGTTCTGCCTGTACGATCCTTGCAGTTCGTTCATATTCAATCGCCGTTCAGGCTCCGGTCGCCAGAAATAGCCGACTGGGGTTTATCGAGACGAAGAGGACCTACCCAAGTGCGCTACGCCTACGCCATCACCACTGCCCTGTTGCTCGGGGGCGCTGCGACGACGGTCTTGTCGCCGTCCTATGCGCAGAACGCGCAGAACGAGCCGGGTACGATTGCCGCCGCAGCGCCCAAGGCCGGCGCGCCGATGAGCTTCGCCGACATGGTACAGCGGCTGCAACCGGCGGTGGTCAACATCTCCACCAAGCAGAAGGTGCAGATCTCGCAGGGCGGCAACCCGTTCGGCGACCTGTTCGGTGGCATGTTCGGCCAGCAAGGCCAGGATGACGGCCAGCCAATCACGCGCGAGGGCCAGAGCCTGGGATCGGGCTTCATCATCTCGCCCGACGGCTATATCGTCACCAATGCGCATGTGATCACCGCCGGCGCCAAGGGGGCCAAGGTCGAATCGATCACCGTCACCCTGTTCAACCGCAAGGAATATGTTGCCAAGGTGATCGGCAGCGACACCGCGTCCGACCTCGCGGTGCTCAAGGTCGACGCGACCAACCTGCCCTATGTGAAGTTCGGCGATTCGACCAAGGCGCGCGTCGGCGACTGGGTGATCGCGATCGGTGAGCCGTTCGGCCTGGGCGGCACCGTCACCGCGGGCATCGTCTCCGCGCTCAACCGCGTCACCGGCCAGGGCGGCGCGTATGACCGCTTCATCCAGACCGACGCGGCGATCAACAAGGGCAATTCGGGCGGCCCGATGTTCGACCTCAACGGCAACGTGATCGGCATCAACTCGCAGATCTATTCGCCGTCGGAAGGGTCGGTGGGCATCGGCTTCGCCATTCCGGCGGCCTCGGCCAAGCCGATCATCGACACGATGATCAAGGGCGGCAAGGTGCAGCGTGGCTATCTCGGCATCGGCCGCCAACCGCTCGATGAGGACATCGCCGCATCGATCGGCCTGCCCAAGGATCACGGCGAGATCGTCAACCGAGTGGAGCCGGGCGGGCCTGGCGAGAAGGCCGGCCTCAAGCAGGGCGACGTCATCGTCACGGTCAACGGCCAGGACGTGAATCCCGAACAGACGCTGCCCTATCTCGTCGCGAACGTCGCGCCGGGCGGTGCCGCCAAGCTAGGCGTCATCCGCGACGGCAAGCCGCTGACGGTCACCGCGGTCCTCGGCAACCGGCCGAGCGAGGAAGAACTCGCCAATTCGATCACCGGCGGCAACGACGGTGACGACGATGGCGACGGCGCCCCGGGCAGCGGCGCTCCCGAATTGCATGCCGGCGTCAGTCTGCTCGGCGTCCAGGTCACCGCTCTCACGCCGCAAATCGCCAATACGCTGGGCGTGAACCCGGGCCAGGTCAGCGGCGTCGTCGTGACGGGGGTGGATATTTCGAGTGATGCTGCGGCCAAGGGCTTGCAGCGCGGCGACATCATCTCGTCCATCAACCGGGTGGCGGTGCGCACACCGGGCGATTTCGACGCCCAGATCCGCGCCGCCAAGACGGCGGGTAAATCGACCATTCTCGTTTACTTCACCCGCGCGCGGCAGGGCAGCCTGTACGTGGCGATCAAGCTGAAGAGCTAGCGCCAAAGGCGCGACTTGGCAGGTCCCGGCCTGCCCCGCTAAACTCCCCCGTCCCCGAACCCGGGACGAGGGAGTTTTTGCATGGCCGACACGACCACGATCTTCATCGGCGCGGGCGACGGCGGGGCCAACCCGCAGGCACTCGAATTGAAGCGCGCCAACCGCCACGGCCTGATCGCCGGCGCGACCGGCACCGGCAAGACCGTGACCATCCAGGGGATCATCGACGGGCTCAGCCAGGCCGGCGTTCCCTGCTTCGTCGCCGACGTGAAAGGCGATCTGTCGGGCGTCGCCATGGCCGGGTCGCCGACCACCAAGAATGCCGACATCTTCGCCGCGCGCGCCAAGGAGATCGGCGACGCCGACTGGTCGTACAGCGACAATCCCGCGCAATTCTGGGATCTGTTCGGCGAACAGGGTCATCCGATCCGCACCACGGTCAGCGAGATGGGGCCGCTGCTGCTGTCGCGGCTGATGGACCTGAACGACGTCCAGGAAGGCGTGCTGACCATCGCCTTTACCGTCGCCGACAAGGACGGGTTGCTGCTGCTCGACCTCGACGACCTCCAGGCGATGCTGGTCAATTGCGCCGAACGCGCCGACGAGCTCACCACCACCTACGGCAACGTGTCGAAGCAGAGCGTCGGCACGATCCAGCGCTCGCTGCTTCAGCTCCGCAGCCAGGGTGGCGACCATTTCTTCGGTGAGCCCGCGCTGACGATGAAGGATTTCATCGCCGTCGACGACAAGGGCCGCGGGATCGTCAACATCCTCGCCGCCGACAAGCTGATGCAGAGCCCGCGGCTCTATTCGACCTTCCTGCTCTGGCTGCTGAGCGAATTGTTCGAATCGCTGCCCGAGATCGGCGACCCCGACAAGCCGACCCTGTGCTTCTTCTTCGACGAAGCGCATCTTCTGTTCGACGACATCCCCAAGGCGCTCGAGGACAAGATCGAGCAGGTCGTCCGCCTGATCCGATCGAAGGGCGTCGGCATCTATTTCATCACCCAGAACCCGATCGACATCCCCGACACCGTCGCGGGCCAGCTCAACAACCGCGTCCAGCACAAGCTCAACGCCTTCACCCCGCGCGACCAGGCGGCGGTCAGGGCCGCCGCGACGACGTTCCGGGCCAACCCCGGCGTCGACGTCGCCACGGTGATCACCGAGCTCAAGGTCGGCGAGGCTTTGGTCTCGCTGCTCCAGCCCGACGGCGCGCCCTCGCCTGTCCAGCGCACCCTGATCAAGCCGCCCTCGTCGCGGGTCGGCCCGGTCACGCCCGAGGAACGCCGGACGCTGATCCAGACCGACGCGATCGGCGACAAATATGACGCGCTGGTGGACCGCGAATCGGCCGAGGAGATCCTCAAGGCCAAGTCGAACGAAGCCGCCGCGGCCGCCGCCGAAGCCCAGGCCAAGACCGAGGCGGACAAACAGGCAGCCGCCCAGGCCAAGGCCGTCGCGGTGCAGGCCAAGGCCGACGCGCAGGCGCAACTCGCCGCGCAACGCCAGGCGGCCGCCGAAGCCCGCGCGGCGGCCAACAACCCGTGGAACAAGGCGGTGACGTCGGCCACGCGCTCGGCCAGCTCGGCAGTCGGCCGCGCGGTCGCCACCGAAGTGACCAAGGCGGTGTTCGGCGGCTCGTCGCGCAACTCGGGCGGCGGCATTGTCGGTAGCCTGGTCCGCGGCGTGCTGGGCGGGCTGTTCAAGGGGCGATGAGCGCACGGCTCGCCTCGATCCAGGTCGGGCGGATCGCGCCGCTCGGCGCCGAACGCGTGGCGAGCGCGTTCCTCAAGACCGGCGTTCCCGGACCGGTCATGGCGGGTACGCTGGGCCTCGACGGCGACCAGCAGGCCGATCTCTCGGTCCATGGCGGGCCCGAAAAGGCGGTCTATGCCTATCCGAGCGCGCGCTATCCGGATTGGGCGGACGCGTTTCCGGAGCTCGCCGATCGCTTCGTCGCGGGGGCGATGGGCGAGAATCTGACGGTCGACGCGATGACCGAGGGCGATCTGTGCGTCGGCGACGTCCATGCGATCGGCGGCGCGCTGCTCCAGGTCTGCCAGCCGCGCCAGCCCTGCTTCAAGCTGGCGCTCGCACTGGGCGAGGCGCGGCTGGGCAAGCATATGGTTCGGACCGGCCATTCGGGCTGGTATTACCGCGTCGTGCGCGAAGGGCCGATCGCTCCGGGGGACGCGGTGACTCTAGCCGAGCGCCCCAACCCCGGCTTCACCTTCCCGAGGCTGGTCACGATCATCAATCGCGGCGGCGCGACGCTGCCCGAGCTCCAGGCGCTTGCCGACATGCCGGGGATCGCCAGCCGGATCGGCCGCAAGGCACGCGAGGCACTCGCGGCTGCCTGACCGGCTTTCGCTTCCCCGGCGAAATGGTCTAGCGTGCGCGGGAATCGAGGAATCCGACCATGAACGATTTTACCACCGACTGGATCGCGGCAGGCGAGGCCGAACTCGCCGACGTCGTCGCGCTGCGACGCGCGATCCATGCCGATCCGGAGATCGGCAACCATTGCCCGCGTACCACCGCCAAATTGCGCGCCGCGCTCGACGGATTGCCGCTCGAAATCCACGAATCGACCTCGACCACCGGGTTCATCGCGATCCTGCGCGGCGGCGGCGACAATGGCCGCACCGTGCTGTTGCGCGGCGACATGGACGCGCTGCCGATGCCCGAGGAGACCGGACTCGACTTCGCCAGCCAGGTGCCCAACGCGATGCACGCCTGCGGCCATGACAGCCATTGCTCGATGCTGGTCGGCGCCGCGCGGGCGCTGTCGGCGCGCAAGGACAGCCTGCCCGGTACAATCGTCTTCATGTTCCAGCCGGGCGAGGAAGGGCATCACGGCGCACGCTTCATGATCGAGGACGGCCTGCTCGACGTGCAGCGCCCCGACAGCGCCTTCGCGCTCCACATCTATCCCAACGCCCGCGCCGGCGCGATCCAGACCCGCCCCGGCGCGCTGCTCGCGTCGACCGATGCGCTCAACTTCACGATCCGCGGCGCCGGCGGCCATGCCGCGATGCCGCACGACGCGATGGACCCGATTCCGGTCGCGGCCGAGATCGTCACCGCGCTGTCGGTGTTCATCGCGCGCCAGGTCCCGGCGACCGATCCCGCCGTGCTGTCGATCACCAAGATCGAGGCGGGCAGCGCGTACAACATCATCCCCGACGAGGTGCAGATGATCGGCACCTTGCGCACGCTCTCACCGAAGACCCGCGAGAAGGCGCGCACGGGCCTGAAGCGCATTGCCGAGAATATCGCCGCCGCGCACGGCTGCACCGCCGAGGTCCGGATCGACGACGGCTATCCGGTGACGATGTGCGACCCGCGCGCGGTGTCGCTGCTGAGGCAGATCTCCGACGATCTCGAGCCCGGTCAGTGGCAACCGATGCCCGCCCCGATCATGGGCGGCGAGGATTTCAGTTACGTGCTGCGCGAAGTACCCGGCGCGATGGCGTTCATCGGCGTCGCGCCCGAAGGGTCCGAGCCGTCGAGCAACCCGCCGCTCCACAACACCAAAATGACGATCGAGGAATCGGTCATGGCCAAGGGCATCGCGATGCATTGCGCCTATGCCGAACGCTTTCTCGAGAACGGGTTCGATTGAGCGCGCCCCGCGAACTGAGCCCGGCGGAATTCGCCGCGTGTTTCGACGAGCCGATGGTCGACGTCACCGATGACGAGGACGCCGGTGCCGATATCGACATCTGGCCCTATGTCGACGCGCTCGACCCCGCGACCTATGGCGTCGAGCGGTTCGACGATGTCGACCGCGTCTATCAGGACGCGCGCGGCCGCTACGACCAGATCCTGATCGAGACCGACCGGCCCGACATCTTCCTGGTCGTGGTGGTCGACGTCCGGACGAACGCGGTCCACGGTCACCGCCTGCTCGACCTCAATGTCGAATATGGCCTGATTCCCGACCCGGACTGAGCCGCGCGCCGGCCTCGGATCGTCCGATCCTGCGCGTAATCGGACCAATCGCAACACGCTTTACGCTTCATTTACCACGGCGGAGGCACAACGCGGGCGTGTAGGGCGATGTGCGCCCGTGGGGACGCTTATGGATTCGCAGCGCGGCTACGAAGAGGACCGGTCGGACGCCGATCACGGTGTCGCTGATCCGGGCATCGACGACGCGGCGTCGGCGATCGGTACCGACGAGCGCCGCATGCACGTGCGCGCGTACAACCATTGGGTGTCGTTGCTGCGCGGCCGCGCCTATCCGTCGATCGAGGATCTCGACCCCGCCAACATCGCCGATTTCGGCCCGCATTCGGTATTGCTCGACTTCACCGCGGGGATCGACGATCCGGCGATCGCCTATCTCGGCCGCGCGCTGCGCGACGAGACCGCGCTCGACCAGTCGATCACCCATATCTCCGAAGTCCCCAGCCGCTCGTTGTTGTCGCGGCTGACCGACCATTATCTCCAGATCATCGCCAACCGCGCCCCGATCGGGTTCGAGGCCGAGTTCGTCGGCACGCGCGGGCACAACACGATGTATCGTGGCATCCTGATGCCGTTCTCGTCCAACGACGACACGATCGACTTCATCTACGGCGTGATCAACTGGAAGGAACTGGTCGACGCCGCGACGCAGAAGGCGCTCGACGCCGAGGTCGACACCGCGCTGCGTGCCGCGCCCAAGCCAGCGGCGACCGCCCCGGTCTGGGCCGATGGCCCTGCCGCCGATGCATCGTCGGGCCCCGAACCGGAAGACCTTGCCGGCAAGCTCGCGCAGGCACGCGAAACCGCGCACGCCGCGACCACCGCCGACACGCGCAGCCGCGCCGCGCTCTACCGCGCGCTGGGCCGCGCGCACGATTTCGGGATCGCCGCCGAAGCCGATGCCGCGACCTACGAACAATTGCTCGCCGATGCCGGCGTGACCGTCCAGGACCGCGCGCCGATGACCGCGGTCGCCAAGCTCGTCTTCGGCGCCGATTACGACAAGGCGCGCCTGACCGAATTCGCCGCGGTGCTCGCCCATGCCCGCCGCCATGCCATCCCCCAGGGCCAGCTGACCCATGTCCTCGAAACCGTCGAGGGCGGGATCAAGGCGGTGGTCGCCGCCGAACGCGCCGCGCGCAATCCCGCGAAGGAAGAGGCGCGCGATCCGCTCGCCGACATCGCCGAGCGGCTGGTGCTTGCCAGCGTCGAGTTCGCCACCGGCCTCGCGCCGGGCGAACTGGTCGTCCTGCTCGGCCGGGCCACCGGCGAGGGCACGGTCGACATCGTCGCCTCGGTCGCCAACGACCCCGCGCTTGCGGCGCGGACGCTGAAGGCGGCGAAGTAAGGAGCTTTTCCTTCCGTAAAAGGGAGTGCTTCCGTCCCGCATTCGCCCCACATTCACCGTCACCCCGGCCTTGTGCCGGGGTCTGCCGTGCCGCGAGTCATGTTCTCGAACCTCTAACCGTTCCGCCTGTCGCCCGGCAGATCCCGGCACAGGGCCGGGATGACGAGGGTGGATGGTGCGGCCCGCCTTCTCGTTGGTCACGCACGCTTGCAAGGTTCCAGGCGGCAATGCGAGCTGACCTTCACCCCCAAATCAAGTTACGACAGAAACTATCCTTGAGCCTTCCGTTTCACGGGAGCATAGGGTGGCCATGGCCAAAACCACGCTGAAATCGCTGTCGGACGCGCTCGCGGACCGGCTGACCAAGGGTGCCTTGCCGGGAGAGCTGCAGGGGTTCGGAAAAGCCGAGCGCGCGGAGGCTGCGAACTTCGTCGCGACCGCCGCCTACAACCGGCCGCCGGGCGCACCGACGATGGTGATCGAGCCGATCGCGGCCAACGACCCGCGCCGCCGCATGCGCGTCGCGATCGTCAACGACGACATGCCGTTCCTGGTCGATTCGGTCGCGGCGACGATCGCCGCACAGGGCATAGCGGTCGATCGCATCATCCACCCGGTCATCCCGGTCACGCGCGATCCCTCGGGCGGGCTGATGGGCGTCGGCGAGGGTGCGGCCGAATCGATGATCTATATCGAGATGGAACGCGCCGACGCGCGCGAGCGCCGCACGCTGGTCACTGCGCTCGAGGCCAATCTCAAGGACGTGCGCGCCGCGGTTTCGGACTGGGTGCCGCTCCAGGAAGCGATGGCAGCCGATGCCGCGACGCTGACCGGCGAAGGTGCCGAGCTGTTGCGCTGGTTCCTCGACCGTCACTTCACTTTGCTCGGTCATGGCAAGTTCGCCGGCGACGGCAGCGTGAAGGCCCCGCTCGGCATCTGCCGCAACAAGCACGAGACCCCGCTCCTGGCCGAAGCCTCGCGTGCGCTCGCGATCGAATGGTTCGAAAAGGGCGGCGAAGCGCCGTTGATGCTCAAATCCAACTTCATCTCGAGCGTCCATCGCCACATCCCGCTCGACCTCGTCGTCGTGCCGGTGCGCGACGGCAAGAAGGTCACCGGCCTGTCGATCCATGCCGGTCTGTGGACCTCGTCGGCGCTCAACACGCCGCCCGACGACATTCCGTTCCTGCGTACCCGGCTCGGCGATCTGCAGCAGAAGTTCGGCTTCGATCCCAAGGGCCATGCCGGCAAGGCACTGGAGCACGCGCTGACCACGCTGCCGCACGATCTGCTGATCGCTTTCCCGCCCCAGGCGCTCGAGGACGTCGCGCTGACCGCGATGAGCCTGGCGGACCGGCCGCGGCCCAAGCTGGCGATGGCGAAGTCGATCCTCGGTCGCCACCTGTTCTGCTTCGTATGGCTGCCGCGCGACGAATTCACCACCGCGCGACGGATCGCGATCGGTGACATGCTGGCGGACGCCGCCGGCGGGGCCTTGCTCAACTGGGCGATCGCGATGGACGATCTGGTCGCGCTGATCCGCTACACGGTCGATCTGCGCGGCGAAGGGCGGATGCCCGACCTCGCGACTCTCGACACGCGGCTGGCGCGGATGATGCGCGGCTGGGCGCCAGCGGTCGAGGCGGCGCTAGCCGAAACCGACGCGGCCCGCTCCACCCGGCTCGCCTTGCGCTGGGCGAATTGCTTCCCGCAAGGATATCGTACGGTCAACACCGCCGACGAAGCGGCGCGTGACATCCTGAGCATCTCGACGCTCGAGACCCCCGAGCAGCGCGCCGTGCGGCTCTACCGCGACGCGCGTGGCGAGGCGCGGCTCAAGCTCTATCGCCTCGGCGGCGCGATCGCGCTGTCGGACGCGGTGCCGGTGCTCGAGAATTTCGGCTTCCGCGTGATCGAGGAAGTGCCGACCGCGCTGACCGACGAGAACCAGGGCTTCATCCACGAATTCCTGATCGAGGCGGCGGGCGGCGTCGGCAACGTGTTCGACGGCAATACCGCGGTGCTCGAACAGGCCGTGGCTGCGGTGCTCGAGGGCAATGCCGAGAACGACGCGTTCAACCGGCTGATCGTCGACCTCAACATGGCGCCGAGCTCGGCGCTGCTGTTCCGCGCCTGGTTCCGTTATCTGCGCCAGGGCGGCATGACCTATGGCCTGTCCACGGTGGTCGACGCGCTGCGCCGCGCCCCCGCCGTGACCGCCGCGTTGATCGACCGGTTCGACGCCGCGCACGCGCCCGGCGGCAAGCGCGAGGCCGGCGTGCTGGCGACCGACGAGGCGATCAAGGCCGGCCTCAACACTGTCTCGGCGATCGACGACGATCGCATCCTGCGCGCGATCCAGGGCGTCATCGCCGCGACCTTGCGCACCAACGCCTTTACGCCCGCGGCGGCCGAAGCGCTGGCGTTCAAGATGGACAGCCACAAGGTGCCCGGGCTCCCCGCGCCGCTGCCCTGGCGCGAGATCTGGGTCTATTCACCGCGGGTCGAGGGCATCCATCTGCGCGCCGGCCCGGTCGCGCGCGGCGGGCTGCGCTGGTCCGACCGGCGCGACGACTTCCGCACCGAGATCCTCGGGCTGATGAAGGCACAACGCGTCAAGAACGCGGTGATCGTGCCGACCGGCGCCAAGGGCGGCTTCTATCCCAAGCAGCTCCCCAGCCCCGCGGTCGACCGTGACGCCTGGTTCTCCGAAGGGACCGAGACCTACCGCATCTTCATCCGTACGCTGCTGTCGGTCACCGACAACATCGTCGAGGGCAAGATCGTCCACCCAAAGGGCGTCGTGATCCATGACGGCGACGATCCCTATTTCGTCGTCGCCGCCGACAAGGGCACCGCGACCTTCTCCGACGTCGCCAACGAGATCGCGATCGAGCGCGGTTTCTGGCTCGGCGACGCCTTCGCCTCGGGCGGCAGCTACGGCTACGACCACAAGGCGATGGCGATCACCGCCAAGGGTGCCTGGGTCTCGGTCCAGCGCCATTTCGCCGAGCGCGGCGTCGACGTGCAGACGCAATCGGTCCGCGTCGTCGGCTGCGGCGACATGTCGGGCGACGTGTTCGGCAACGGCATGCTGCTGAGCCAGGCGATCAAACTGGTCGCGGCGTTCGATCACCGCCACATCTTCCTCGACCCCGATCCCGATCCGGCGGCGAGCTGGGCCGAGCGCGACCGGATGTTCAGGCTGCCGCGATCGAGCTGGGCGGACTATGATCCCAAGCTGATCTCGAAGGGCGGCGGCGTGTTCCCGCGCACCGCCAAGACGATCCCGCTGTCGAAGCAGGTCAAGGCCGCGCTCGACATCCAGGCCGACGAACTCGAGCCTGCGGCGTTGATCTCGGCGATCCTCAAGTCGCCCGCCGACCTGATCTGGTTCGGCGGCATCGGCACCTATGTGAAGGCCGCGTCGGAGAACCATATCGAGGTCGGCGATCCCGCCAACGACCGCCTCCGCGTCAATGCCGAGGATCTGCGTGCGACCGCGATCGGCGAAGGTGCCAACCTGGGCGTCACCCAGGCCGCGCGCATCGCGTTCGCGTCGAAGGGCGGCCGGATCAACACCGATTTCATCGACAATTCGGCGGGCGTCGACTGCTCCGACAACGAGGTCAACATCAAGATCGCGCTCAACCGCGAGATGATCGAGGGCCGCCTCCAGTTCGACGCGCGCAACAAATTGCTCGTCCAGATGACCGACGACGTCGCGCATCTGGTGCTGGAGGACAACCGCCTCCAGACCCTGGCGCTGTCGATCATGGAGCAGGATGGCGCGCAGGCGCTGCCGAGCTTCGTGCGGCTGATCGAGATCTTCGAGGGCGCTGGGCGGCTCGACCGCGTGGTCGAGGGGCTGGCCGACAACGGCACCTTGTTGCGTCGCGCGCCCGAAGGCCGCGGGCTGACGCGTCCCGAACTCGCGGTGCTGATTGCCACCGCCAAGCTCGCGCTGCAGGACGCGATCGAGCATTCCGACCTCGGCACCGACGACGAGCTGAAACCCGACCTCCACGCCGCTTTCCCGCCGGCGATGCGCAAGAAGTTCGGCGCGGCGATCGACCAGCACCGCCTGCGCAGCGAGATCGTCGCGACCAAGCTCGCCAACCGCGTCGTCAACCGGATGGGCGTACTCCACCCGTTCGAGCTCGCCGAGGAGGAAGGTGCTGCGATGGCCGACATCGCGGCGATGTTCGTCGTGGTCGAGCGGCTCTATGATCTCGACGGCCTGTGGGCCGAGATCGAACGCGCGCCGATGCCCGAGATGGGCCGGCTCGCGTTGTTCGACGAAGTCGCCGCCGCGGTCCGCAGCCAGATCGCCGACCTGCTCCGCGTGACTGCGCCCGGCACCAGCCCGGCTGCCGTGCTCGCCCGGATCGGCAAGGGCGTCGCCGCGCTCGACCGCAAGACCAAGGAATTGCTGCTCGAGGAAGCGAGCGCGCAATCGGTGCGGATCTCGACCAGCCTTGAGGCGGCAGGTGCGCCGGCGACGCTGGCGAAGAAGGTCGTGCGGCTGTTCGAGCTCGACGGTGCGGTCGGCCTCGCCGATCTCGGCGCCGAGCTCGGCATCGACGAGACCGTACTGACGCGCGCCTTCACGCATCTGGGGCAGGCGCTGGGCCTCGACTGGGCGCAGGCCAATGCCGCGCGCATCGTGTCGAGCGATCCGTGGGAGCGGCTGCTGATCGCCGGCCTCGCGCGCGATTTCCAGCAGCTCCGCCTCGAATTCCTTGCCAAGCATGCCGGCAAGGACCCCGAGGGTGCGGTCGAGACATGGCTGGGCGTCAATGCCGGCCGCGTCGCGCAGTTCAAGGGCGTGGTCGACCGCGCGCGGACGGCCGCCGCGCCGAATGCGGCGATGCTCGCGCAGATCGCGGGCCAGGCGCGGGTGCTGCTGGGTAGGTGACTTCGGTTCTCTTGGACTGAGCCAAGCAGGCTCGGAAAAAATCCTCCCCGGAACGGGGAGGGGGACCATCGCGCAGCGATGGTGGAGGGGGCCCGCGACCAACGAGCAACACGCCAGGAGGCTGTTGAGTGGAGGGCCCCCTCCACCACCGCCTTCGGCGGCGGTCCCCCTCCCCGTGCCGGGGAGGAATTATTACGCCACCACCCTCACCCGCTGCTTCGCCTTCAGTTCAGCCTTCCACCCCCGCGCGCGCCACCACATGATCACCCCGGTGATCGCCAGGATCGCAGGCAACAGGCCGCCGAGGAACAGGATCCCCTGCCACAACGGGCCCATCCGCGTGCCGTCGTGGATGCGGCGCATCAGGCGCGCGGTGTCTTCCCTGGGCGGCGGCGCGGCCTTGGCCGTGCCGGTGGCGTCGTCGACCTTGACCTGACATCCCGCCCCTGTCCCGATCGTCACCGTCCATTCGGGCTTGAGGTCGGTCGGCCAGGCGATCGTCGCAACCTCGCCGGGCAAGGCCGCCCGGGCATTGGCGATCGCGGTATCGAGACCGGTCTTCGGCGCGTCGAGCGGTTTCGCCCTGGCGAGCGCCGCGCGATCGGGGCCTGTCCCACGCTGCTGCCCGCCACCGAATACCTGCGGGAAGCTGATCCACGCGCCCGTCAGCGACAACACGAACAAGGGCAAGGCGATCCAGAAGCCGAACAGATGATGCAGATTGGTATCGAGGTTGCGATGCCGCCGCCAGCGCAGGCCGCGCACCCATTTGCCGACCGTCGGCCACCACAGCCAGATCCCGGTGAAGCACGAGAACAGCATGAAGACGCCCAGCCAGCCGACGATCGTCCGCCCCCAGACCGGGATCATCATGCTGCCGTGGATCATGTGCATCGCGCGGATCAGTCCCGAATTGCTGCTCGCCTTGTCGAGCACGCGCGCGGTCGGCGGGTCGAGCCAGACGTTGACGCGCGACGGCGGTCCCGCCTGCGGCTTGGCGCTCGCGGGCATCGCCGCGACCACCACCGGGCCATCGCCATCGGGCAAGGTGATCGACTGAATGCGATCGCCAGGGTTGAGCGCCGCCTTCGCCGCCTGGACATAAAGCTGCGGATCGACCGTCCGTTCGCCGCTCACCGCGTAACGCTGCGGGTTGAGGCCATGGTCGAGCGCTTCGTCCCATACCAAAGCCGCGCCGGTCACGCACAACGGAATGATCAAGATCGCCAGGATCAGGCCGATCCATTTGTGCACCTGGAACCAGAAGTTGCGCAGTCCGATCTTGGTCACTCGATTTCCTCTTCGTGTTCCTGCGAAAGCCGGAACCTAAGGTTGTTTGGCCCTGGGCTCCTGCTTTCGCAGGAGCACGGGAAACTAGGCGTCAGCCCATCTTCTCAACAGGTTGTGGTACGTTCCGGTCAGCCGCACCGCCGCGGGATCGTCCTGGCCGAGCCGCGCCGCGACGTCCTGCACCGCCTGGTCCAGCTCGAACAGGATGCGCCGCTGACCGTCGTCGCGGATCATCGACTGGATCCAGAAGAAGGAGGCGACGCGCGTCCCCCGCGTGACGGGTTCGACGCGATGCACGCTCGACGCCGGATAGAGCACCATATGTCCGGCCGGAAGCTTGACCCGCTGCTCGCCGAACTGCTCCTCGATCACCAGCTCGCCGCCGTCATAGCTGTCGGGGTCGGCGAGAAAGAGCGTCGCCGACAGGTCGCTGCGCACGCGGAAATCGCTGCCGCGGCGGATGCGGATCGCGCTGTCGACGTGCGCGCCGAATGCGTCGCCGCCGGCGTAGCGGTTGAACAGCGGCGGATAGACCTTGAGCGGCAGCGCGGCGGCGACGAACAAGGGCGACGCCGAGAGCGCGTCGAGCACCAACGTCCCCGCCTCGCGCGCCGCGGCCGAGTCCTCGGGCAATTGCGCATTCTTCTTGGCCAGCGCCGACTGATGGCCCGAGGTCGCGTTGCCATCGATCCAGTCGGCGGCGTCGACGATCGCGCGGGCCTTCGCGACGCCGGCCGCATCGAGCAATTCGGGGATCGCGATCAGCATCGCGCCGCTCCGCGTTCGATCGCGGCACGCCCGCGCGCGCGGAAGGCTGGCACCGGCGAGGCGTCGAGGAACGCCGACGCCTTGGCGACGAAGGCGTGGGTAGCGTGCTCCCCTGCCCGTTCGATCCACTTGAGCGCTTCCTCGGTACGCCCCTTGTCGCCGAGCATCCTGGCGTGATTGAACATGCCGCGGAAATCGCCGCCCTCGGCTGCGCGCTGGTAGAGCCGCGCCGCCTTGGCTAGGTCTCGCGCGACCACCCAGCCGTCCTCGTGGAAGCTGCCGACGAAGTTGATCGCCTTGACGTTGCCGCGCTTGGCGGCCTTCTCGAACCAGCCGAGCGCCGCCGCCTTGTCCTCGGGGACGCCGTGGCCGAGCGCGAGCAGGGTCGCGTAATTATACATCGCCCAGTCGAGCCCGCGCTCGGCGGCGATGCGGTAGCAATCAGCCGCACGCGTTTTGTCGACCGCGACACCCCAGCCGAGATCGTAGCAGCGCCCGACCATGTTGAGCGCCATCAGATGCCCTTGCGCGGCCGCCCGGTTGAACCAGGCGAACCCGGCCGCCTGATCCTGCGCGACGCCGTTCCCGTCGAGCAGCACCTGGCCATAGAACGCCTGCGCGTCGGGATCGCCCTGTTCGGCCTGCGCGCGAAGAAACGCCGCGCGCTCCCCGGGGTCGTCCGGGATGCGCGCGGCACTGGCGACGGCGGAGGGGGATGCCGACGTCAGAACTTGAACTCCACCGTGCCGAAGACGGTCCGCCCGGGCGCGATCGACGCATAATGGCTGGTGTAGACCTGGTTGAAATACACCTTGTCGGTCAGGTTCTGCGCGTTGACGCTTAGCTGGATGTTCCTGGTCAGCTTGAACGCGGCGCGCGCGTCGAACCGCCAATAGGAGGGGATCATGCGGTAGAGGACGGTGGTCGCGGGCTTGACCGTGATCACCCCCGACGCGTCCTGGCTCGCTGACCGGTTGTCGGCATAGCCGCCGAACTGGCGATCCATGTAGATCGCGCCGCCGCTGATCGAGAAGCGCTTGGCGAACTCATAGGTGGTCCAGGCAGTGAACGAGTTCTTCGCGGTCTGTGGCACTTGCTTGCCGGTGTTGACCGACACGACCTGCACTGTCTTCGCCTGCTGGATGACGATATTGTTCTGGGTGATCGCCGGTGCCGTCAGCGCCGTGAACCCGCCATCGACGATCTTGGGATCGAGATAGGTATAGCCGCCAAACACCGTCCATCCGGGCAGGATGGTGCCGTTGACGGTCAACTCGACCCCGCGGATGCGCGTGTTGCCGAGGAACGACGGCTGACCATCGTCGCCCGTCACACGAGCATTGTCGATGTCGGTCTGGAAGACGGCGAGTCCCAGACCAAGCCGCTCCTTGAACAGGCTCGCCTTGGCGCCGACCTCGTACGACTTGGTCTTCTGGACCTTCAGGCTGTCGAGAAGCGTGAGATTGGCGGCACTGTTGCTGGTGGGCAACGCATTGTCCTCGCGGCCTTCGCCCAGCAACGTGTTGGGCGGCGTCGCGGCGGTCGCGTAGCTCGCGTAGATGCTGGTTTCCGGGGTCGGTTTGAACACCAGCCCCGCCTGCCAGTTGAACAGTTCGTCGGTGCGCGACAGCGTGTAGGTCTGGGTCGCGGTATAGGCCTGACCTGGCGTCAGCTCGGATTTGAAGCGGTCGTATCGCGCGCCGAGGTTGAGGATCAGCTTCGGCAACAGCGTGATCGAATCGAACCCATAGACGCTGACCGTGTTGGCGTCGTTCTGCGTCTCCTCGATCGGCAGCGACTTCACGATCGCGGACTGCGTGCCCGAGGTGTCGCTCGAATAATTGACCCAGGGATCGTAGGGGTTCGGGTTGAACAGGCTCGTGCAATAATAACGCGACATCGTCGCGGTGTTGCACCGCGGGCTGATGGTTGAGCCCGTCGACAGGATCTCCACCCCTGACGCATTGAGATAACCGCGCGTGACGAAAGTACCGCGGCGCGCCTTTTCCCAGGAGAATTCGGCGCCGATCGCAAAGCTGTGTTTGATCCCCGCAGTATCGAACGTGCCGTAGAGATCGACTTGGTCGGTCAGCGCATCGGAATAGCCATAGCGGGTGTTGGCCCGGCGCCAGACATAGCCGCCACTCACCAGATCGCCGCGCGCGCCCGCCGCTCCGGTCGTCGGATTGGCCGCCGCAATGCCATAGACGTTGCCGTTGCTGTCGTCGGGCAAGAGGAAGATGTATGCCTGCGTCGAGTGCGACCAGCGGGCGGTGTTGCGGATCGTGATCGACGACGACAGGTCATGCTCGATGCGGATCGTCGCCTGGTCGGTGCTGGCGTCGCGGAAATCGCGATCGACCAGGCCGTAGAAATTGTTCCGCGAGACATAGCCGGTCTGACCGTTGGCCAGGGTGATGTTGCCCAGCGCAGGCTGGGTGTAGACGTTGCCCGTGCCCGGCGCGTTGGCGATCGTATAAAGATACGGGATGCCGCTGTCGGGCAGTTCATGGCTCTCGAGCCGGTAATAGCTGACCGTCAATCGGGTCGGCGTGCCGAGCCCGATCGTCAGCGACGGCGCGAAGCCCCAGCGCCGCGCCCAGATCGCGTCGCGACCGGCGAAATCCTGGTCGTGCCACAGGCCCTGGATGCGGAAGGCGACGGTCGGCGTGATCTCGAGGTTCACATCGCCGGTGATGCGCTTGTAATCGGCCTGGCCGTAGCTCGCCGACACGCTGCCGAACGTCCCCTCCTTGGGCAACTTGGAGATGATGTTGATCGTGCCGCCGGCCGACCCCCGGCCGCCGAGCGTCGAATCCGAGCCACGGATGATTTGGACCGAGTCGATCGCGAAGGTCTCGCGGGTCTGCGACGACAGGTCACGCACGCCGTCCACGTAGATCGACCCCTGGCTGTCGAAACCGCGGATGAAGGGACGATCGCCGATCGGGTTGCCGCCTTCGGCCGCGCCGAAGGTGATGCCGGGGACGGTGCGCAACGCGTCCTGGAGCGAGGCCGAACCGGTCTCCTCTATCACCTTGCTCGGGATGACGACGATCGACTTGGGCGTGTCGACGACCGGCGCGACATCCTTGGGCCCGTTGGGATCATCGGCCTTGATGCGCTGGCCGTTGATGATGATCTCGCGGCGGTGATCCTGGCCGTCGTTGTCGGCATCGTCATTGGCCGGCGCCGTGTCGGGCCCGCTCGCGGCCAGCGCCGGATGGCTGGCGAATGCGCCGACGCAGGACAGGGCCAGAAAGGCAGGCTGCGCGACGCGGCGCGCGGGATTGTTGCGAGTCACTCTTATCTCCCTTGTTGGGAGTCCCGCTATTGAGAATCGTTCTCACTGTCAACGCTATTGCGAGTGACTTTCAGTTTTACGCGCTTGCGCCCCGTGCATCCGCCAGCACCCAGGTGCGCAGCGCGCTGGCAAGGTTGGGCGGATCGTCGGCCTGGATGCGCAAGGCGTCGATCTCCGCGACCAGCGCGGACAACGGCAGTTGGCGCCGCCGTGCTGCGTCCTCCAGCGCCTGCCAGAACAGGGGTTCGAGCGTGATCGAGGTTTCGTGCGCAGCGATCGTGATCGACCGTTTGACTGGGCCGGCGAAACCGCCTGGGGGTGGGGAAACCCTTTCCATCGTCATGCCGGGCTCGTCCCGGCATCCGCCGCGTAGCAAGTCATGACTTCGATTGTTGCACTGCAGACCCCGGCACAAGGCCGGGGTGACGACTGTTGGAGCCGGCGGCGCCTGCTCAAGGCTTGTCGAACAGCGCCGCGAGCTGTTCGATGATTGTGCCGCCCAATTGATCGGCGTCCATGATCGTGACCGCGCGCTGGTAATAGCGCGTCACGTCGTGCCCGATGCCGATCGCGACCAGTTCGACCGGCGAGCGGTTCTCGATCCAGTGGATCACCTGGCGCAGATGGCGCTCCAGATACGAGCCGCTGTTCACCGACAAGGTGGAATCGTCGACCGGCGCGCCGTCGGAGATCACCATCATGATCTTGCGCTCCTCGGGCCGGCCGATCAGCCGGTTGTGCGCCCAGAGCAGCGCCTCGCCGTCGATATTCTCCTTGAGCAGCCCTTCGCGCATCATCAGCCCGAGGCTGGGCTTGGCGCGGCGCCACGGCTCGTCGGCCTGCTTGTAGACGATGTGGCGGATGTCGTTGAGGCGGCCGGGCTGCGGCGGCCGGCCCGCGGCGAGCCAGCTCTCGCGTGCCTGCCCACCCTTCCACGCGCGCGTAGTGAAGCCGAGGATCTCGGTCTTGACCCCGCAGCGTTCGAGCGTGCGCGCCAGGATGTCGGCGCTGATCGCCGCGATCGAGATCGGCCGCCCGCGCATCGACCCCGAATTGTCGATCAGCAGGGTGACGACGGTGTCCTTGAACTCGGTATCGCGCTCGATCTTGTAGCTGAGCGACTGCATCGGGTTGATCACCACGCGCGCCAGCCGCGCGGCGTCGAGCAGCCCTTCGTCCTGGTCGAAGTCCCACGACCGGTTCTGCTGCGCCATCAGCCGGCGCTGCAGCCGGTTGGCGAGCTTGGTCACCGCACCCTGGAGATGGACGAGCTGCTGGTCGAGATACGCGCGCAGCCGGGTCAGTTCCTCGGCGTCGCACAATTCGGTCGCGGCGATGACCTCGTCATATTGCGTGGTCCACGCCTTATAGTCGAATTGCGGGCTGAGGTCGCTGAACGGGCGATTGGGCCGGACGGGGAGCATCCCCTCCTCGCCTTCGTCACCGGCCTCCCCTTCCGCATCCTCGAACGATTCATCGCCGGCCTCGGCGCCCTCGCCCTCGTCGCTGTCGGCCTCGGACTGTTCGCCGCGCGCCTCGACTTCGCCCTGGCCCTGCTCGCCCTGGTCGTCGCCTTCCTCGCCCTGATCCTGCTCGTCGGTGCCCTCGTCGTCCGAGCCGCCGTCCTCGCTGTCCTCGGGAAGCTGGTCGCCTTCGACGAGTTCGAGGTCCTGGAGCAACTTGGTCGCGAGGTCGGCAAAGGCGCGCTGGTCGTCGAGCGCGAGGCGCAGCGCGTCGAGGTCGCCGCCCGCTTTCTCCTCGATCCAGTCGCGGACCAGCTCAAGCCCGTCCTGCGCCACCTCGGGCACCGGCTGGCCGGTCAACCGCTCGCGCACCAGCAACTGGATCGCGGTCGACAGCGGCACTTCGTCGCGGCTGCGCGCGCGGGTGATCGGGTCCGAGCGCAGCCGCATGTCGAGCGCATGATCGAGATTGGCCGAGATCCCGGCATAGCCGCGCGACCCCAAAGCCTCGACCCGCGCCGTTTCCGCCGCGTCGAACACCGCGCGCGCCACCGCCTCGTGCGGCGCGTTCTTCAGGTGGAGCGCGGCGTTATGGTGCTTGAGCCGTAGTGCGAACGAATCGGCGAATCCGCGCGCCTCGGCGACCTGATCGGCGGGCAAGGTGCGCGCCGGCATCGGCACCTTGATGTGCTTGCCCGACTGCGCGGGCGCGTCGGCGGTGAACGCCAGCTCGACCTCGGGCTCATCGGCAAGTGCGCGCGACGCGCCGCCGAGCACGGCCTTGAAGCGATCGAGGGGAGTTTCAGCAGCCATCAGATCGCTATATAGAAGATATAGACGCTGCTCTTATCGAGCCGAAACGCATTGAACGCGACGACACGATCATAGCGTATATCGAGCGCGCGAGACGTCGGGTCGTAGCCCATCACGGTCAGAACGCCGTCACCGATCTCGAGCGATTGCGGCAGTTTTCGCCGATTGATCGACAGTTTCGCCAGCGTCCGGGTCACGGTTCCGCTATGGACTATCGCTGCCGAGTCATAATCGACCGGCCGTCCCTTGTCCGTGAATTGCAGCGTCAGGACCGGCGATCCGAGCACCTCTCCATATTTGATGGCGAAACTGCTTTCGGCCAATGCGGCGCCCGGCAATGCGCGATACGGCGCCGGCTGATCGACCGGTGCGATATCTTCGGGAATGACGGTCTTCTTGCCCACGGTGATCGGCTTGATGTCCACGCGATCGAACGCACCATCGCCATCCACATCGATCGCACAGAAGATGCGCAGTTTAGCCAATATGGGGCGCTTGGGAGGACTTATCGCAAGCAACACGGCATCCAGCGGCCGATTTTTCAGGTCGGAAGACGGCTGCATGCAAAATACGCCGTCCGCGCCGCCATTATTGTCGGCGAATGTCGATGCGAAGAATTTCTGTCCAACCGGCAGCGACAGCGGCCTGCCGTCGATGGTGAAACGCAGTGGACCGGCTAGTTCGATGTCCTGAACCTCCCCGACCGGCATCGTCAGGAACGTCTCGCCGGGTAACAGCTTGCGGCTCGTTCCCACCGCGGGAGCGCCCTCTGCCGCGCCGAGCCGGCGCAATTGGATCGTCTTGACGTCGACGGTGGGGCTGAATACCTGCGCCGCCGCGACGCCATACAGTCCGATCAGGACCGACAATGCGACGGCAGGCAGCCTGGCGATCACGCCTTCGACACCACGCTCTCGGGCAGATCCGACCCGAACACGCGCTGGTAATATTCGGCCACCAAAGCCCGTTCCGCCTCGTCGCACTTGTTGAGGAACGACAGGCGGAAGGCGAAGCCGACGTCGCCGAAGATCAGCGCGTTCTGCGCCCAGGTGATGACGGTGCGCGGGCTCATCACGGTCGAGATGTCGCCGTTGATGAAGCCCTTGCGGGTCAGGTCGGCGACGCGGACCATGTTGTCGACGACCTGCTTGCCGTCGGGCTTGTCATATTCGCCCGACTTGGCGAGCACGATCTGCGCCTCGACCGCGGCGGGCAGGTAATTGAGCGTCACGACGATGTTCCAGCGGTCCATCTGGCCCTGGTTGATCTGCTGCGTGCCGTGGTAGAGCCCGCTGGTGTCGCCGAGCCCGACCGTGTTGGCGGTCGAGAACAGGCGGAACCAGGGGTTCGGGCGGATCACGCGATTCTGGTCGAGCAGCGTCAGCTTGCCCTCGGTCTCGAGCACGCGCTGGATCACGAACATCACGTCGGGACGGCCCGCGTCGTACTCGTCGAACACCAACGCGGTCGGGGTCTGCAGCGCCCAGGGCAACAGGCCTTCGCGGAATTCGGTGACCTGCTGGCCGTCCTTCAGGACGATCGCGTCGCGACCGATCAGGTCGATGCGGCTGATGTGCGCGTCGAGGTTGATGCGGATGCATGGCCAGTTGAGGCGCGCCGCGACCTGCTCGATATGCGTCGACTTGCCGGTGCCGTGATAGCCCTGGACCATCACGCGGCGATTGTGCGCGAAGCCCGCCAGGATCGCCAGCGTGGTATCGGGATCGAAGACATAGGCCGGGTCGAGGTCCGGCACGCGCTCGTCCGCCTCGCTGAACGCCGGCACCTGCATGTCGCTGTCGATGCCGAACAGGTCGCGCACCTTCTTCATCTGGTCGGGCGCGGCCAACAGGGTCGTCTCGCGGCTGTCGGGCTGGATGTTGGGGATATCGGTCATCAGCTATTCCTTCGCGGCGCCTTCCCTAGACGCGGCAGTGCGGCGAAGTCGAGACGCGATTTGCCGACCCGGCTTTCGAAAATTCTCGTCGCGGAAGCGCCGCCTTGCTGCGCCATTCAACGAAAACGGCGGGATTACCGATGGAGCTATCCCTGATCCTCGGTCCATTTGGGCGGCAACGGGAACAGGGCAACGAAGCGTTCGGCGAGCACGCGATCCCCCTCGACGGCGACCAGCCCCAATTTCTCCCCCTCGGCGATCGGCATACCGCCATAAGTCAGAGCAGCGATCCCGCGCGGGATCGACGTGAAGACGACATCGACATCGACAGGCTCGGTGCGCTCGACCTGAAACGTGCCGTTGGCGAGATGCGTGGTGAACACCTCGTCGCCCAGCCGGAAGCCGATCGTGGCAACCATCCCGGCCGATCGCTCGGGCGACAGCATGGTGCGGAACGACAGCATCAGCGACGCCGCCGACAAGGGCAGCGACGGATCGTGCGCGGGCGAGCGCGTCGCCCAGCGGCCGAGTTCCTGGATCGCGGTCTCGCTCTCATAGCCCCAGCGCGTCAGTTCGTAGACCTGGACCGAGGCCGGCGGCGGCAATCTGCGCTTCTTGAGGATACCGGCCGCTTCCATTCCCTCAAGCCGCTGGGTCAGCACATTGGCGCTAATCCCGTTGAGCGCGCCCTTGAGCTCGCCGAAGCGCCGGCCGCCGAACATCAGTTCGCGAACGATCAGCAACGACCAGCGTTCGCCTACCAGCTCGAGCGCCATCGCGGTGCCACAGGCATCGTCATACCACCGTTTTTCCGCCATTTTTTCCAATATAGTCACTTTTTCTAACTTAATAGTTGCTTTTAATAACTGAGTAGGGCATTCAAATCAAGTCAGCCGATTCGCCAGCCCTCCTGACGGCCCGGCTTCTAGGGAGAGAACAGATGACCAGGATGATCTTCGTGAACCTGCCGGTCGCCGACGTCGCCAAGTCGACCGCCTTCTACGAAGCGATCGGCTTCGAGAAGAACCCGCAATTCAGCAACGAACAGGCATCGTGCATGGTATGGTCCGAGGCCATCTTCGTGATGGTGCTCGACAAGGCCTTCTACCGGACCTTCACCGCGAAGGAGATCGCCGACACGCGACGGACCAGCGCCGCCTTGATCGCGCTGTCGCGCGACAGCCGCGCCGAGGTCGACGCGATCACCGACGCCGCGATCGCCGCCGGCGGCCGCCAGACGCGCGACACCCAGGACATGGGCTTCATGTACAGCCGCGCGTTCGAGGACCTCGACGGCCACACCTTCGAGCCGATGTACATGGACATGGAGGCGGCGACCGCCGCGATGGCCGATCAGCACGAGGGTGCCGCGGCCTGAGCGCCGCCCCCCATCGGGAGAAAAGACCATGCCCGAACGTTTCCGCCCCTGGATCGCCGGCCTGTTCTGGTTCGCCGTCACCGGCGTGGTGATCCTCGACTATCCGGCGCTCGGCGGCATGCCGGTCGTCGCCTGAACGAGGCGGCCACGGAGCGGCATTCCCGCCACGCTGGCCGTCAAAGAACCAGCTGCAGGTCGCAACCCACCGGTCGATCATACCTTATTGGGTTTCGGCCTCGGTTCGGGGATCGTGTTATGGTGCGGATCGTGGCTGCGCGATTCCCGCACCCGCGCATCGCTGCCCCTGACGCGCTGACCAAAGCATGAGAGGAGAGGCATCATGACCTATTTCCAGGGCTTCATCGTCCCCGTGAAGGACGGCGAAAAGCAGAGCTATCTCGACATGGCGACCAAGGCCGCGCCGGTCTTCGCCGAATATGGCGCGACCGCGACGGTCGAATGCTGGGGCGAGGAAGTCCCCGACGGCAAGCGCACCGACATGAAGCGCGCGGTCCAGGCCGAACCCGGCGAACATATCGTGTTTTCCTGGGTCTGGTGGCCCGACAAGGCGACCTGCGATTCGGCGGCCGAAAAGCTGATGGCCGACGAGCGCATGCAGCCCGACGGCGAGATGCCGTTCAACCCGCAACGCATGATCTATGCCGGCTATGAGCCGGTCTATGAGGGCGGCGACGGCGGCGGGTTCGGTTATGTCGACGGCATCGTCGCCCCGACATCGTCCGACCGGCAGGCGTTTGTCGACCATGCGCAGAAGATCTCGAGCTACTTCCTCAAGAACGGCGCGACACGCATCGTCGATGGCTGGGGCATGGACGTCCCCGACGGCAAGGTCACCGACTTCAAGCGCGCGGTGGCCGCCGAGGATGGCGAAACGGTGATCTTCGGCTGGGTCGAATGGCCCGACAAGCCGACCCGCGACGCCGCCTTCGCCGGGATGATGGACGATCCCGAGCTGCAAGCCGCACCACCCGCGTTCGACATGCAACGCGCGATCTTCGGCGGCTTCGTGCCGATCCTCGACACCGACCACCAATAACCGATAACCGCCTGGAGAGACCGACATGGCAAATCCAACCGGGATGCCGATCTGGTACGAACTGCTGACGAGCGACGTCGAGGGCGCGAAGCGCTTCTACGGCAACCTCGTCGGCTGGACCACCACCACCTTCCCCATGCCCGAGGACGGCACGCCTTATTACATCCTGAATTATGACGCGGCCGGCGTCGGCGGGCTGATGGCGCTGCCCGATGGCGCGCCGACCGGGCCCGGCTGGTTCGCCTATTTCCACGTCGCCGACGTCGACGCCACCGTGGCGCAGAACGACCAAGCGGGTGGCAAGACGCAGATGCCGCCGACTGACCTGCCCGGCGTCGGGCGGATCGCGATGATCGCCGACCCGCAGGGCGTCGTCTTCTACGTGATGACACCCGATCCCTCGATGGGCGACCGCGAAAGCACCAGCTTCTCGGCCAGCCTGCCCGGCCATTGCAGCTGGAACGAATTGGTCACCAGCGACCAGAAGGCGGCATTGCCCTATTATTCGTCGCTGCTCGGCTGGACCTCGAACGAGGCGATGCCGATGGGCGAGATGGGCGATTACACCTTCCTCGATTGCGGCGGCGAGCGGATCGGGGCGATGATGGATCGGGCGAGCCCCGAGCAACCGCTCAAATGGACCTTCTATTTCGACATCCCCGACGTCGACGCCGCGGTCGACAAGGTGAAGGCGCATGGCGGTACCGTCATCATGGGGCCGATGGACGTCCCCGGCGGTCAGCGCATCATCCTCGCGGTCGATCCGCAAGGCGCATCGGTCGGATTCGTTTCGGGAGAACGGCAATGAGCAAGATGGCAACCTGTCTGTGGTTCGACCACGGCGAAGCGCGCAAGGCCGCGGAATTCTATGCCGCGATCTTCCCCGACAGCCATGTCGGCACACACCATGACGCGGCCACCGACTATCCGGGCGGCAAGGAAGGCAACGAACTGACGGTCGAGTTCACCTTGCTCGGCCAGGCGTTCCTCGGGCTGAACGGCGGCCCCAATTTCAAACCCAACGAAGCGGTCAGCTTCATGGTGTTTACCGACGATCAGGAGGAAACCGATCGTTATTGGAACGCGATCGTCGGCAATGGCGGCGCCGAGAGCGCGTGCGGCTGGTGCAAGGATCGCTGGGGCTTTTCGTGGCAGATCACCCCGCGCGCGCTGATGGACGCAATGAGCGATCCCGACCGCGCCGCGGCCAAGCGCGCGATGGATGCGATGATGCAGATGCGCAAGATCGACATCGCGACGATCGAGCGCGCCCGCGCCGGGGAGCCGGTGGCATGAGCGGCGCGGAGCACGAACTCTCGATCGAACGCCTGATCGACGCGCCGGTCGAGACGGTGTGGAAAGCCTATACCGACCATCTGCCCGAATGGTTCTGCCCCCGGCCGTGGCGCGCCGAGCTGGTGGCGATGGACCTGCGTCCGGGCGGCCGCGCCGCGACCATCATGCACGGTCCCAATGGCGAGGTGATGCCCAACGACGGCATCTATCTCGAAGTCGAGCCGATGCGGAAGATCGTCTTCACCGACGCCTTCCGCGAGGGCTGGATCCCGCAGGGGCCGTTCATGGTCGGGTTCTTCGAGTTCATGCCCGAGGAGGGCAAGACCCGCTTCCGCGGCGGCGCACGCCACTGGACCAGGGAGGCGTACGACCAGCATCTGGCGATGGGCTTCGAGCAAGGCTGGTCGATCATGGCCGAGCAGCTCGACGAAGTCGCCAGGCGCCTGGCGGAGACGGCCGATGCGTAAGATCACCGGTGGAGTCTTCCTGTCGCTCGACGGGGTGATGCAGGCACCCGGCATTCCGAGCGAGGATTACACCGGCGGCTTCGACCAGGGCGGATGGCTGTTCCGGTTCGGCGACGACGGAGTATTCGAGACGATCGGCTCGCTGTTCGCCGGCGACTATGACCTGCTGCTCGGCCGCCGAACCTACGACATCTTCGCCTCATACTGGCCCTATGTCGACGGCGACGCCGCGGAGATGGGACAGGCGTTCACGCGGGCCGGCAAGCATGTGCTGACGCGCGGCGATCAGCCGCTCGACTGGGAGAACAGCCACCGCCTTGGGAGCATCGACGAGGTTGCGGCGCTCAAGCGCAGCGAGGGTCCCGATCTCGTCATTCAGGGATCGAGCACGATCTATCCGGCGCTGCTCGCGGCCGGCCTGATCGATCGGCTGGTGCTGATGATCTTCCCGGTGACGCTCGGCAAGGGCAAGCGGCTGTTCGGCGACGGGACGCCCGCAGGCAAGCTCAGGATGACCGACCACAAGGTCACGTCCAAGGGCACCGTCATCGCAACCTACGAACCCGACGGCGGCATTCCGGCGACCGGACCGTTCCCCGCGCCCAGTACCAGCGCGCGCGAACACGACCGGCAGCAACGGATGCAGAACGAGAGCTGGTAATCGCGGGCGGGCCATATCAACGTTCTGCCCCCTTAGTGGCCGGGCAATCGCACATGGAAGTTGTGTGAAGAGCGGGACTGTTTGCGGCCTTCGCGACCTGTGGTCGGCAAAAAATACGTGGCGTGTAATTGTTGGCTCCAGCCTAACCTGCGTCACCCCGGCCTTGTGCCGGGGTCCGCCGTGCAGCAACTGAAGTCATGATTTGTTGCGCGGCGGATGCCGGGACAAGCCCGGCATGACGATGATCGGGACCGTCTTGGGCTCACCCTTCCCCGCGAAATTCCATAGGCGATTGTCCTGCGTACAAGGGGGAGGTGCGATCGACAGGCCGCGCCTGAGCGTCGATAGATCCTAGCGCCGACGCGATCGCCGCAACATACCCGTTCCCACTTTTCGGCGCGGTGCGCTAAGCGGGCGGGAATGCAACGCTCCCGCTCGTTTCTCGTCGCGATCCTGATCGGACTGGCCGCCGAGGCGCTATTCCTGTGGAGCGTCACGATCCCGTCGAAGATCGTGTTCGACGAAATCCACTATGTTCCCGCCGCCCGCGCGCTGCTGACGCTGTCGGGGCCGGTCAACACCGAGCATCCGTTGCTCGCCAAGGAATTCATCGCCGCCGGGATCGCCTTGTTCGGCGACAACAGCCTGGGCTGGCGCTTCTTCTCGACGGTCGCCGGGGCGGCGACGGTGTCGGGCGTGTTCGCGATCCTGTGGCTGCTCTATCGCCGGATGCGACCGGCGCTGATGGGGGCGATCTTCGCGCTGCTCAACTTCACCATCTATATCGAGGCACGGATCGCGATGATCGATCCGTTCCTGGCCGCCTTCACGATCTGGGCGGTCGCGGCGCTGCTGTGGGCGATGCGTGCGCCGCCGGGCAAGGCGTGGCCGCGCTGGATCGTCGCGGCGATCCTGTTCGGGCTGGCGGTCGCGGCGAAATGGGCGGCGGTGCCCTATGTCGCCTGGGCGGGGCTCGGGTTCCTGATCGTGCGCTGGCGCGACGCGATGCGCGCGAAGCGGCCGCTGGCGACGATCTGGTCGGGCCGCGACCAGCCGCATTGGCCCGGGCTGCCCGCATTCCCCGCGCTGCTCGTATTCGGGCTGGTGTCGGTCGCGGTCTATTTCCTGACCTTCGCGCCTGCCTTCTTCTACCACGACCAGCCGCTGACGCTCGCCGAGCTGCTGCCGTTCCAGGAGACGATGTACCGCGAGCAGACGCAGGTCCTGCCGCACCACACCTATCAGTCGAGCTGGTGGAGCTGGCCGCTGATGATCCGCCCGATCTGGTATTTCTACGAGCCGTCGAACGGCGCGATGCGCGGCATCCTGATGATCGGCAATCCGGCGATCCTGTGGGGCGGGCTGGTCGCGGTACTGGCCTGTGTTTGGGGCTGGCTCCGGTCGCGCGATCCCAAATTGCTGTTCGTCGCCGGGCTGTGGGCAGCGAGCTACCTGGTCTGGGCGTTGATCCCCAAGTCGCTGGGGTTCTTCTATTATTACTATTTGCCGTCGATCTTCCTGTGCATCGCGCTGGCCGCCGCGTTCGACCATTTCGGCAAAGGCAAGCTCGAACATTGGGACGAGGGCTATGCCATCCTGGCGTTCGGGATCGCGGTGTACTTTTTTCCGATCATCTCCGCCGCTGCCCTACCGGGCGACCAGGCGTTTCTGCATTGGATGTGGTTCTCGAGCTGGCCGTGAGGAACTGATGACGACCACACCCAGACGCGTACTATATGCCGTGCTGATCAGTCTCGCGCTTGCGGTTCTGGTCCTGGGCGGTCTGTGGATCTACGCATTCCGTCTCTTCGTGCATGACAAGGCCGTAACCGCCGATGCGCTTCAGCGGGTGTGGTCTTATGGCAAACAAGTCCCGCTGGGCGTCGTCGTGCCGCCCCACAATCGGTGGACGCCCAACGCTTTCGTGGCGGAAGACGCAGGGCGCTCGGATGGGAGCGTCAAGGTCTTGATCCTCGACGATCATTACAGAAGCGGCGATCCCGATTTCGCGTCGGCTGATGGCATTATCGGGGACGAACTCAGCCACAAGTTGCTCTGCACGATCCCCGGCCAGGCGGCGACTCGGAAGGTCGAGTTGGACGCCGTGGTCGTCGCGAAAATCCGACAGCAGTGCGGATCGCTTCGCTGAGCGACATTGCCGAGCGGCGGCTCGGATTTACGCATAGGGACGCTGCCTTCTCTCCCCTCCCGCAAGTGGGAGGGGAATATTTGGCGATTACGTATTTGACAAACCCAAGGTGATTGGCTAGGACAGACGGCAACGAGCAATGCCGTTATGTCCGTTCTTTCCCAGCCCCGCTTTCACGACGAAGCCAAGGCCTTCGAGTATCTGGAAAGCATTGTCTGGGCGGACGGCAAAGTCTGCCCTCACTGTGGCGTCGTGAACGGTCGCATGTACGATCTGGCGGGCGTGCGCGGTAAGCCGAGCAAGAAGAACCCGGAAGGCGCCCTGCGCTACGGCCTCAAGAAGTGTGGCGAGTGCCGCAAGCAGTTCACCGTTAAGGTTGGCACGGTGTTCGAGGACGCCAAGCTGCCGCTCCACAAGATGCTTCAGGCTGTTCATCTGATGATGAGCAGCAAGAAGGGCATTAGCTCGCACCAGCTAAGCCGCATCCTTGAGGTCCAGTACAACAGCGCGTGGTTCCTCTCGCACCGCACCCGCGAAGCCATGCGCTCTGGCCAACTGGCGCCGTTCGGTTCGGGTGGCGGTATGGTCGAGATTGACGAGACGTATATCGGCCGGGTGAAGGGCGCGGAGGTCAAGGCTGGTGGCCAGCACAAGATGAAGGTTCTGGCGTTGGTCGATCGCGATACCAAGCAAACGCGCTCGTTCGTGGTGGACAAGGTTTCCGCTCTATCGATCTCGCGCATCGTGTTCGAAAACGTGTCGCGTGAGGCGCGCCTGATGACCGACGAAGCCGCCTTCTATTAGCGCATTGGCGTTGACTATGCCGAGCATCACACCGTCAATCACCGGGCTGAAGAGTATGTGCGCGGCGAGTTCCACACGAACACGATCGAAGGCAGCTTCTCCATCTTCAAGCGGGACATGAAGGGCGTGTACCAGCATTGCGGCGAGCAGCATCTGCATCGCTATCTGGCCGAATATGAGTTCCGGTATAACAACCGCGTCGCCAACGGTGTGGACGACCGCCAGCGCACCGACGTTGCGTTGGCGGGTATCATTGGCAAGCGCCTGACTTATAAGTCAGCTAACTACCCCGCCGCCGCGTAAGGAGCGCCGGTATCAATTGGAGTTCGCATTCATGCGGAAACCCCGGTTGCTCGGTAAGAAACAAAGGTAATAATACACAAGCTCGAGGATGCTCGAGCTTTTCGAAAGTTTCACGTGGCTCAGCAACTCAGTTTCCTTGAGACGCTCGAAAAGCCCCGCTTGGACGCGCTGTTCAAGCCGGACCAGATTTTCGAATCTGACGATCCGGACTTTATCTGCCGGCTGACGGAAGACACTCGCTTCGACCGGAAGTCTGGGCGGATTGATGGAAACGGCTTGGCTGTTTGCCTCTCAGCGTTTGGCAACGGACCTGCCGCTGAAGGCGGGGTGGTCGCGGTCGGGATTGAGAAAGACGGAAAGGTGACTGGCTGCGCCAGCCTATCGGAAGCTAAGCTACAAGAGATCGAAACGGCGGGACGCGATCAATGCCCCGATGGCCGTTTTGAGACTCGACGGATAGAAGTGAAGAACTTCAAGGGTGAAACCGATTTCCTCATTTTGATTCGAATACACTTTGTAGAGAGGCGCTTAGTCTCTCTGACTAACGAGCAAGCCTATTGTCGCCAGGGGGACAAATGCAGACGGCTGACCGACTCTGAAAAGCAGGAAATCCGTATCTCAAAGGGCGAGCGGTCTTTTGAGCTAGAGGCCGCGACCATCAAGTACCCTGCTGATTTTCGCGAGCAGGACATAGCGAATTTCGTGAGCAAAATTAGGCGCTCGCGCGAAGTTTCAGACGACTTTCCATCGTCAAAAATCATGGAATCGTTGCGCTTAGGGCGCGTCGTTGATGGTCAGTTCATGCCAAACAACGTCTGCGTTCTAATGTTCGCGAATGACGCCCAGCAGGTGTTTCCGGGCGCGTACGTTCACTTCCTTCGGTACAATGGTGCGGATGCCCGAACGGGGTCGCAATACAACGTCATCAAAGACCGGATGATCGAAGGCACGGTGCTTGACGTGATCAAAGAGACCGCATCTGTTTTGGATGCCAATCTTCGCGAGTTCACCGAGTTCAAGAACGGCAAGTTCTACAGTGTGCCGGAATACCCGCGCGACGCTTGGTACGAGGCCGTTGTCAACGCCATTTGTCACCGCTCATATCATGCGCGAACTGCCCCGGTTTTCGTGCGGATGTTTGACGATCATCTTGAAGTTGAAAGCCCCGGATCCTTCATGCCTTCTGTGACACCGGAAAACCTGTTTCATAAGCCTCGAAACCCATTTTTGATGTTTGTCCTTCGGGAGTACGGCGAGGTCCGTTGCATCAGCGAAGGCACGGCTCGCATATTTCGCGAAATGGACGAAGCTCGCCTTCCTAAACCGACGTTTCGCGGTACAGATGTAAGCGTCTTAGTCACGTTCAAGAACGAAGTGGCGAACAGGACAAATAGCCTCGACACGGAGGCTTACAGGGTCTTGGGAGAGGCCCTTTCATTCTCGCTCGACGCGGACGAAAAGAAGATCGTCAACTACGTTATTGAGCATGGCCGCATCAATGTCAGCGATGCGTTGCGCATTCTCAGCACGACGTATTGGCATACCGCCAAGGCTAAGCTGAAGCGGCTTGTGGAGCGCCAAGTGCTGGATCATCATTCGACCAAGGTGCGTGATCCGAACTCCTATTTTACCCTTCGAGGCTCGCAATGACCGAACCCAAAACCCAGCTTGAGAAGTTCAAGCAAGCCGCGCGCGAGCTTGAAACGGACGACGACGAAGCGCGCTTTGACGAGAAGCTGCGTAAGATCGTGAAGCATAAGCCGGTAGAGCCGGGCTCGAAGTGATGCCCCACCACCTTCTGTTCGCAGGTCTCTTTGCGGCCATAACCGTTGCCGTAACTTGGATTTGCGTTGCCCGCGGCAGGCTCCTCCAATTGGAGAGCCACGTTACACGAGCCGAATACCCCAAGCGGTTCTGGTTTTCAGTGGTGTCCAGAGCCGTTGCAGGTGCCATCGGGGTGTGGGTAATCGCCGCGTACTTCTGACGGGTTTGTGAACTACGCAATTGCCGAATATTTCGCGGCCCTTACTTCGCGTCGTTCGCCTGGGTGAACACGACCTGCCAGCGCCCGCCGCGCCTCGCCCAGACATCGGCTGCTCTCCTCCTCCGTATCGAATGCAGGATAGCGTGAGCCCGCCCGGTCGGCCGGGCAACGACCGCGGAGGTCAAGCCGCGGCGCAGGCTTCCTCGGCTGGGCGCGACAGCATCCTGAGGAAATTGCCGGCGGTCAGCGTCAGGTCGGTGCGGTGATGGACCAGCCACAGCATCATCGTCACGTCCGAGAGCGGCCGATACGCGATCGCCGCCGACTGCAGGTTGCAGAGCGATTCCGCCAGCACCATCACCCCGATTCCGGCGGCGGTCAGCCCAAACAGGGTCGACACGTCGCTGACCACCTGGGCGATGTTGGGCTCGACGCCGCGTTCGCGCATCACCGCCATCAGTTCGCCGGTAAACATGCTGCGCGAGGTCGAATAGAAGACCATTGGCTCGCCCGAGAGGTCCGCCAGCTGCACCGTCTCCAGATGCGCCAGCCGATGGTCGGGCGGCGCCCCGACGAACAATCGCTCGCGCAGGAAGGGTTGCGCGATCAGGTCGCATGGCAGCTCAGGCATCTCGCGGCTGCGCATGAAGCCGATATCGAGCACGCGGTCGTCGATCTCCTCGACTTGCGCGACGCCCGACCCCTCACGCAGCACCAGTTTGACGTCGGGATAGGCGCGACGGAATTCGGCGATCGCGCGCGCGATCTCGGGAATGAACGGCGCCGATGCGTTGAAGCCGATCGCGAGCTCGCCCAATTCGCCCCGTGCGGCCCCGCGCGCGACCGACATGGCGTGCTCGGCCTGGCGCAACGTCTCGCGCGCGGCTTCGAGGAACGCGCGGCCTGCGGGAGTCAGCCGGACGCTGCGGCTGGTACGGTCGAGCAGCCGGACCTGAAGCTCCTCCTCGAGCGCGCGGATCTGTTGGCTCAATGGCGGCTGCGAGATGCCGAGATGCTGGGCGGCGCGCGCGAAATGCAGGTCTTCCGCGACGCGAACGAAATAGCGCAGGTGACGAAGCTCCATGATCCATATCCAATATATATCAATCATGCCGTAAACAATATTGGACAGGCGAGGGTCTCGCGCCCACTTCGCCGCGACGCAGCATCGGTATGTAACCGGTGCCAATCACAAGATCGCCGAACGGTGCCCCCGCTCCGCCACCGGCCATCGAGCATGGGAATCGCCGATGATCGGAATCGTCCGCATAGCGCTGACGCGGCCGCTGACCTTTGTGGTCATGGCTATCCTGATCACGATCGTCGGCGTGCTGGCCGCGATCCGCACCCCGGTCGACATCTTCCCCGACATCAAGGTCCCGGTGATCGCGGTCGCCTGGCAATATACCGGCCTGTCGCCCGACCAGATGTCGGGCCGTATCACCACGCCGTTCGAGCGCGTGCTGACCACCACGGTCAACGACATCGATCATATCGAGAGCCAATCGATGCCCGGCATCGGCGTGGTGAAAATCTATTTCCAGCCCGGCGCCGACATCCGCACCGCGACCGCGCAGGTGACCAGCGTGTCGCAGAGCGTGCTCAAGCAATTGCCGCCGGGCATCACCCCGCCGCTGATCCTCAATTACAACGCCTCGACTGTGCCGATCCTCCAGCTCGCTTTGTCGGGCAAGGGGCTGTCCGAGGGCAAGATGTTCGACTTGGCGCAGAACCAGGTGCGTCCCGGACTGGTGACGGTGCCGGGCGCAGCGATCCCCTATCCATCGGGTGGCCGCTCGCGGCAGATCCAGATCGACCTCGACGCCGCGGCGCTGCAGTCCAAGGGCCTGTCGGCGCAGGATGTCGGCAACGCCATCGCCGCGCAGAACCAGATCAACCCGGTCGGCTTCGCCAAGATCGGCAATTTCCAGTACAGCGTCGCGCTCAACAACGCGCCGGGCTCGGTCGACGAGCTCAACAACCTGCCGGTCAAGGTGGTGAACGGCGCCACCATCTACATGCGCGACGTCGCGCACGTCCGCGACGGTTCGGCACCGCAGACCAATGTCGTCCATGTCGACGGCTCGCGGTCGGTGCTGATCACCGTGCTCAAGAACGGCGCGACCTCGACCCTGGCGATCGTCCAGGGGATCAAGGACGCGCTGCCCAATATCCAGGCGACGCTTCCCAGTGCGCTCAAGATCGTGCCGATCGGCGACCAGTCGCTGTTCGTGAAAGCCGCGGTCGAGGGCGTCATCCGCGAAGGCGCGATCGCCGCCGGCCTGACCTCGCTGATGATCATGCTGTTCCTGGGGTCGTGGCGCTCGACGGTGATCATCGCGATATCGATCCCGCTCGCCATCCTGGGTGCGATCATCGCGCTGGCGGCGACCGGCAACACGCTCAACATCATGACGCTGGGCGGGCTCAGCCTCGCGGTCGGCATCCTGGTCGACGACGCCACGGTGACGATCGAGAACATCAACTGGCACCTCGAACAGGGCAAGCCGGTGTTCGCCTCGATCATGGACGGCGCGGCGCAGATCGTGACCCCGGCGTTCGTCTCGCTGCTGTGCATCTGCATCGTGTTCGTGCCGATGTTCTTCCTGCCGGGCGTGTCGGGATTCCTGTTCGTGCCGATGGCGCTCGCAGTGGTGTTCGCGATGATCATGTCGTTCATCCTGTCGCGCACCCTGGTGCCGACGATGGCGAACTATCTGCTCAAGCCGCATGCCGGCGATGTTCACGCGGCCGGGAAGCCGGGCTCGCGCAACCCGCTGGTCCGCTTCCAGCGCGGCTTCGAAAGCCGCTTCGAGCGGATCCGCAAGACCTACGGCGGGCTGCTGGAACGCGCGCTGCATACGCCACGGCCGTTCATCATCGGCTTCCTCGTCTGCGTCGCCTTGTCCTTTCTGCTGGTCCCGTTCCTCGGCGAGAATTTCTTCCCGTCGGTCGATGCCGGGCAGATGGCGCTCCACGTCCGCGCACCGGTCGGCTCGCGGATCGAGGACACGTCGGCGCAATTCGACCGGATCGAGCAGCGCATCCGCCAGATCATCCCGGCGGACCAGCTCGTCTCGGTGGTCGACAACATCGGCCTGCCGGTCAGCGCGATCAACACGACCTACAACAATTCGGGGACAGTCGGCCCGCAGGACGGCGACATCCTGATCCAGCTGACCAAGGACCATCGCCCGACGGCCGACTATATGCGGATGCTGCGCGAGCAATTGCCGCGTGACTTCACCGGCTCGACCTTCTCGTTCCTGCCCGCCGACATCACCAGCCAGATCCTCAATTTCGGCGCCCCCGCCCCGATCGACATCGCCATCGCGGGCAAGGACGGCGACGGCAACGCTGCCTTCGCGCGCGAAGTGTTGCGCCGGATCAGTGCCATTCCCGGCGTGGCCGACGCGCGCGTTCAGCAATCGGCGCGCTATCCGCAGCTCGACGTCGCGGTCGACCGCAGCCGGATCGGCCAATACGGCCTGACCGAGCGCGACGTGACCAACAGCCTGGGCAGTTCGCTCGCCGGCACATCGCAGACCGCGCCGGTCTATTTCCTCGACCCGGCGAGCGGCGTGTCCTACCCCGTCGTGGCGCAGACGCCCGAATATCAGGTCGGCTCGATCAGCGACCTCGCCAACGTGCCGGTGTCGGCCACGGGCGCGAGCACCCAAATCGTCGGCGGTATCGCGACGATCAGCCGTTCCTACGCTCCGACCGTCGTGTCGCACTATAATATCGCACCGGTGGTCAACGTCTTCGCGACGACCAACGGTCGCGATCTCGGCGCGGTCGCCGGCGACATCAACCACATCCTGAAGGACATGAAGGCGAAGGCGCCCAAGGGCACGACCGTCACCCTGCGCGGGCAATATGCCACGATGAACGCGGCCTTCTCGGGCCTCGCCTTCGGCCTGATCGGCGCGATCGTACTGATCTACCTGCTGATCGTCGTGAACTTCCAGTCGTGGCTCGACCCGTTCGTCATCATCACCGCGCTGCCCGGCGCGCTGGCGGGCATCGTCTGGATGCTGTTCGCGACCGGCACCACTTTGTCGGTGCCGGCGCTGACCGGCGCGATCATGTGCATGGGCGTCGCCACCGCCAACTCGATCCTGGTTGTCAGCTTCGCCCGCGAACGCCTCGCCGAACTCGGCGACGCGACCGCGGCGGCGCTGGACGCCGGCCTGGTCCGCTTCCGCCCGGTGCTGATGACCGCGATGGCGATGATCATCGGCATGCTGCCGATGGCGCTGGGCCTGGGCGAAGGCGGCGAGCAGAACGCCCCGCTCGGCCGCGCGGTAATCGGCGGCCTGATGGTCGCGACCTTCGCCACCCTGATGTTCGTTCCCGTAATCTTCAGCCTCGTCCATCGGCGCAAAGCCGGTGAGAAGGACGCGGCCCCCAAACTGGAGGAAGCCTATGCCTGACGGCGACGGCCCCAATCTCAAGCGCACCGGTCTGATCGCGGCGGTCGCCGCCGTCGCATTGGTCGGCATCGGCATCGGCACGCGTGTCCATTCGCAGGCGCAGCTCGCGACCTGGACGCACGACCAGTCGACCCCGACGGTCACCATCATCCACGCCAAGCCCAGCGCCGCGACGAGCGCGCTGACCTTACCCGCGACGCTCCAGGCGCTGCAGAGCGCGCCGATCTACGCGCGGACCAGCGGCTATATGCGCAAATGGTTCGTCGACATCGGCGACAGCGTCGGCCGCGGCCAGCTGCTCGCGGTGATCGACGCGCCCGAGGTCGACCAGCAGCTCGCCGCCGCGCGTGCCGACCTCCAGACCGCGCGCGCCAACCAGCAACTCGCCGCGACCACCGCGACGCGCTGGCAGTCGATGCTCGGCAAGGACGCGGTGTCGAAGCAGGAAACCGACGAGAAGGTCGGCGACCTCGCCGCCAAGACCGCGGTCGCCAATGCCGCGCGCGCCAATGTCGGCCGCATCCAATATCAGCAGGGATTCACCCGGCTGACCGCGCCCTTCGCGGGTGTCGTGACCACGCGGTCGACCGATATCGGTGCGCTGATCACTGCGGGCAGCGCCGCCAGCGCGCCCCTGTTCACCGTGTCCGACGTCAGCAAGATCCGCGTCTTCGTGAAGGTGCCCCAGGCCTATTCGGCGCAGGTCCATCCGGGGATGGAAGTCCAGCTCAGCCTGCCCGAATATCCCAACCGCGCGTTCAAGGCGGTCATGACCCGGTCGGCGGGCGCGGTCGACACCAGTTCGGGCACCGTACTGGTCGAACTGGTCGCCGACAATGGCGACCGCGCGCTCAAGCCCGGCGCCTATTCGCAGGCGACCTTCCCGATCGCCGGCGTGGGCAATGCCGTCGAGCTCCCGGCCAGCGCGATGATCATCGGCCAGAACGGCACCCAGGTCGCGGTGCTCGGCCCCGACGGCAAGGTGCAGCTGAAGACCGTGAAGATCGGGCACGATCTGGGCGACCGCGTCCAGATCGCCGCCGGCCTCTCGCCCGCCGATAATGTGATCGACAACCCGCCCGATTCGATTCAGTCGGGCGACAAGGTGCAGGTCGCCCGCGGTGGCAAGTAAGCGCGCCTTTCCCCTCGTCGCGCTGCTGCTCGCCGGGTGCTCGATGGCGCCCGCCTACCAGCGCCCCGCGATCACCACGCCGGCCGCGTTCAAGGAAGCGCCGTGGCAGCCCGCCGGTACCGATGTCGCACCGTCGGGAAAATGGTGGGAAGCCTTCGGCGACTCCGCGCTGAACGGGCTCGAAGACCGGATCGACAAGGGCAATTTCAACCTCGCCGCCGCGTCGGCGCGTTACCAGCAAGCGCTGGGCGCGGTCCGCCAGGCGCGCGGCGACCTGTTCCCGCAGGTCGGCGCCTCGGCCGGCGTCGTGCGCGACCGCCAGTCGGCCAACCGGCCGAACAGCCCCGGCTCCGCGAGCGTCTTCACCGACAAGACGATCGGCGCCTCGCTCGCCTATGAGCTCGACCTGTTCGGCCAGGTCCGCAATCGCGTCGCCGCCGGCGATGCCTCGGCCAAGGCGGCCGCGTTCGACGTCGACGGCATCCGCCTCGGTCTCCAGAGCCAGCTGGCCTCGACCTATTTCGATCTGCGCGGGCTCGACGCGCGGATCGTGCTGCTGCGCCAGACGGTGGATTCGTACCAGCGCGCCTTCGACCTGACCGATACCCGCCATACGGGCGGGATCGCTTCGGGCATCGACGTCAGCCGGGCGCAGACCCAGCTCTCCAGCGCCAAGTCCGAACTGTCGGCGGTCGAGCTCGATCGCGCGCAGGACGAACACGCCATCGCGGTGCTGGTCGGCGAAACCCCCGAGACCTTCTCGATCCCCGTTGCCGACCAGCAGATCGCGCCGCCATCGGTCGCCGCCGGCCTGCCGTCGGCGCTGCTCGAACGCCGGCCCGACATCGCCGCCGCCGAACGCCGCGTGTTCGCCGCCAATGCCGAGATCGGCGTGGCGCGCGCGGCCTTGTTCCCCAATATCACGCTGGGCGGCGGCATCGGCTACGAATCGACCAACGCGAGCTGGCTGAGCGCGCCGAGCACCTTCTGGGCGCTGGGACCGCTCCAGGCGGTGCTGTCGATCTTCGACGGCGGCAAGCGCCGCGCGGGCGTCAAGATCGCGCGCGCGCAGTATGACGAGGCCGCTGCCGATTACCGCCAGACGGTGCTGACCGCGTTCCGCGAGGTCGAGGACGATTTGTCGGCGCAGCGCCTGCTCGTGACCGGAGAAGCCGACCAGGCGCAGGCGACGCGCGCGGCCGAGAAGACCCGCGACCTCGCGCTGATCCGCTATCGCGACGGGGCGTCGGACTATCTCGACGTGGTGACCGCGCAGACCGCGGCGCTGGATGCCGAACGGAGCTTGCTGCAGATCCGCGCGCGGCAATTGCAGGTCGCGGGCGATACGTTTCGGGCGCTGGGTGGCGGGTTGGGCAAGTAAGGGCGGGTCGCTCTTGCCTGGATTCGATCGCCGCCAAGCTGCCCCTCCCCGGCCTTCCGCCCCCCACCCCGATGAAGGCCGGGGCCAGTTTTCGATGAGAGGGGTGCTCTGTCGGCGGCCGGCGCGAAGTGAATTCGCGCCGTCGGTCGGAGCGGCGCTCAGCCGGCCGGGCTCGCCATCGGGCGCGGAATAGCTGCTGCTATTCCTCTATGGCGAGCCTAGTACCGCCCCCACACGAACTTGCTCGACAGCGCGTAATTCCACACCGCGCCGACCAGCACTCCGGCCATCGCCGACGCTGCCCAGCCGCTGTCGCGGAAATCGTGGAGGAAGCCGGCGATGCCGATATTGGCGACCAGCCCGACTCCGCAGACCGCGCAGAACGACACCCAGCCGTCGACCAGCTGGCGCCACCCCTTCAAGCGGCGGTCGCGATAGGTCAGCGCGTTGTTGAGGAAGAAATTGCCCGTCATCGCCGCGATCGCCGCGATCACCTGGCTGGTCAGGAAGTGGATGTTCAGCACGAACATCGCGACCATCAGCACCGCCATGTGCACGCCGACGCCGATCCCGCCGATCGCCGAGAACATCGCGAACCGCACCGGGATGATGCGCCCGAACATGCGGTCGTAGAGCGCGATCAGATATTCCATCGCGACGACGTGATCGAGCTTGCTCTCGCCCTCGGTCCGGACGCGGAAGGTATAGGGCAATTCGCGGAAATGGAGCGGGCGCGGCGCGCCCGTCATGATGTCGAGCAGGATCTTGAACCCGATCGCCGCGAGCCGCGGTGCCAAGTCGCGGACGATCGCGGTGCGGATCATGAAGAAGCCGCTCATCGGGTCGCTGAGATCGGCCTCGAGCACCCGCCGCGCGAGCTTGGTCGCGAAGGCCGACTTGGCGACGCGGTCCTTGTCCCAGTCGCCGGTGCCGCCGCCGTCGACGAACCGCGAGCCGATCACCACGTCGAGCCTGGTATCGTCGTCGAATGCCCGGGCCATCGCCGGCAGGATCGTCTCGTCGTGCTGCAAATCGCCGTCGATCACCGCGACCAAGGGTGCCGCGGTCGCCAGCATTCCCTCGATGCACGCCGAGGACAGGCCGCGCCGGCCGATCCGCTGGATCACCCGCACCCGCCGGTCGACCCGCGCCAGCTCGCGCGCGGCGTCTGCCGTACCGTCGGGACTGTCGTCATCGACGAACACAGCCTCCCAATTGAGCCCCACGAGCGCCTGGTCGAGCTTGGCGACGAGCACCGGCACGTTGCGGCGCTCGTTGAAGGTCGGGATGACGACCGCGAGGTCGAGCAATTCGCTCATAGGCCGGCGAGGATCGCGTCGCCCATCGCCGTCGTCGACAGCGTCCCTCCGAGGTCTGCGGTCCGCGCACCGCCCTTGATCGCCTTGGCCACCGCCGCCTCGATCCGGTCGGCCGGCACTGCCAGGTCGAGCGAATGCCGCAGCATCATCGCCGCCGACAGGATCGTCGCGCACGGATTGGCCTTGCCCTGCCCGGCGATGTCGGGCGCCGAGCCATGGATCGGCTCGTACAGGCCGAGGCTCGACCGCCAGCTCGACAGCGACGCCGAGGGCAGCATCCCGATCGAGCCGGCGCACATGCTCGCCTGGTCGGACAGGATGTCGCCGAACAGATTGCCGGTGACGATGACGTCGAACTGGCCGGGATTGCGCACCAGCTGCATCGCAGCATTGTCGACGTACATATGGGTCAGTTCGACATCGCCATAATCCTCTGCGACTTCGTTGACGACGTCGCGCCATAGCTGCGAGGTTTCGAGGACATTGGCCTTGTCGACCGAGCAGAGCTTGTGCTTGCGGCGCCGCGCGGTTTCGAACCCGACGCGCGCGATACGCTCGACCTCGGTCTCGTCGTACCTCATCAGGTCGTGGCCTTCGCGTACGCCGCCGAGCCCGACGCGGCGGCCCTTTTCGCCGAAATAGACATCGCCGGTCAGTTCGCGGACGATCACCAAATCGATCGCGCTGGCGATCTCGGGCTTGAGCGGCGAGGCGTCCTCGAGCCCCGGGGTCAGGATGGCGGGGCGCAGGTTCGCGAACAGCCCAAGCTCACGGCGCAAGCCAAGGATCGCTGCCTCGGGGCGAAGCCGGCGCTCGAGCGCATCGAATTGCGGATCGCCGACCGCGCCGAACAGGATCGCGTCGGCGCGCTTGGCGAGATCGAGCGTCGACGCGGGAAGCGGGTTACCCGCCTGTAGATAGGCCTGGCCGCCGACCGGCGCCTCCTCGAACGTCAGCCCGAGCGCGAGCGCATCGAGCACGCGGCGCGCCTCCGCGACGACTTCGGGTCCGATTCCATCTCCGGGCAGCAAGGCGATCAACGGCACGCGACTTCCTTTCGTTCGATGCGCTCGCCTTTGCCGAGGGAAGCGCCGTCACGCAACCGCGCGCTTGAGGCGATCGACCAGCCGGGCGCGCGCCGCCAGCGCTTCGGCACGGCGATCGGTCAGCAGATGCGCCTCGATCGCGTGGCCGGTCACCGCGAGTGCGGCGAGAATCTCGGGCCAGCCCGAGTCAGCGGTGACGGCGGGCCGCGCTTCGAGCCCATAGCCGAGTTCGGCGAGCAGCAGGTCCTCGTAGCGCGCCAGTGCCACGGCCCAGCCGCGCGCGGCGGGCGCCGCCTCGATCGCGCCGATCATCGCGTCGAGGGCGCCATAAAGCCGCGGATAAGGCTGGCTTTCGGGCAAGGAGACCGCGGTCAGCGCGGTGACCCATTCGAGCGCCGCGGTGGCCAGCGCTTCCGAATAGAGCGGGGCACGGCTGTGGATCAGTTCGACCGTCAGCCCGGCCAACTGCTCCTCGGTCCGTGCACGCCATTCGCCCATCACCAGATTGGCCGGCTGCAGCACCGGCCGCATCGCCCGCGACCGCCCGCCCCGGACATAGCCCGCGACCAGCCCCATCTCGCGCGTCAGGCAGCGCACCACGGCATTGTGCTCGCCGTGCTGGCGAACCGACAGGACCAGGGCTTGCGCGCGAAGGTGCATTGGTCGGGGGGTAGAGCGGCTTTCGTTGTCGCGCCACCCCGGGGCTCGACTACGCGCTCCGTTGGTCGGGACGAAGCAGTCCCAGGAAGAAAGAGGTCGCGCGATCGAAGCTGGTGTCGGGGCTTTGATCCTCGGTCAGCCTTGCCGCTTCCTGCAGGCGGGGAAAGTGACCCGAGGATAAATCCAGCGAGCGTTGCCAATCGGTCGCCCCTTGTTCCGACGCGGCCTGTTCCTCCATCACCCAGCCTAGGACGAAGCGGGAAAGCGCCATCAGGATCGCGACCGCATCTTCAGGCGCGAAGCCCGCGGCGCCGAGCAGCCGCATCATCACCTCTGCGCGCGGCAGCTGATCCGGCGACGGCAGCGTCCCCGCGTGAACGCGCGCGCCGTCGCGGCGCGACAGCAGCGCGCGCCGGAAACTATGCGCGTTCTCCCGGAACCAGAGACGCCAATCCCCGTCAGGCGCGGGCAGCGGCCGGGCGTAATGTTCCCGGAGCATCGCCTCGGCCATGGCGTCGAGCAGCACCCGCTTGCTCTTGAAGTGCCAGTAAAGCGTCGGCGACTGGATACCCAAGCGGTCCGCGAGGCGCCGCGTCGTGAAATCGTCCAGTCCGACCTCGTCGAGAAGCTCGAGCGCGCTCTGAACGATCATGTCCCGCTTCAATCGCATCCCGCTCTCCCAAGGCGCTTGACTCCCTATCATTGATAGATGATTTATCCAAATCTATCGCTGATAGAGAAACGGACGTCAGGAGAATTTGATGCCATCGGTGTTGATTTCGGGGGCGAGTATCGCCGGGCCATGCCTCGCCTATTGGCTCCGCCGCTATGGTTTCGATGTCATCGTCGTCGAACGCAGCCCGGCCCCGCGCGGCGGGGGGCAGCCGATCGACATCCGCGGCGTCGCGATCGACGTCCTCGAGCGAATGGGACTCAAGGCGCAGGTCGAGGCGCGAAGGACGCATATCCTGGGCGCCAACGTGCTCGATGCCGACGGCGTCGAGGTGGCGCGGCACACCGACCGAACGCTGTCGGCCGGCCGTCACGACAGCGGGGACGTCGAGATCTTCCGCGACGATTTCGCGGCGCTTCTGTACGACACGACCAGGTCCGACATCGATTATCGCTTCGGCGACGTCATCACCTCGATCCGCGACCTGGGAACCGAGGTAGCCGTCGAATTCGCGAACGGCGCTCCACGGTCGTTCGATTATGTGATCGGCGCCGACGGCATCTACTCGGGCGTCCGCCGGCTGACATTCGGGCCCGCTGATCGATTCCTCGACTTCCTGGGCGCCTACATCGCGATCTTCACCGCCGACAACTTCCTCGGGCTGCGCGACTGGCAGACGGCGATCGGCGACGAAAGCCTGGGCATGCTGGTCTGTCCGGCAAGGGCCAATAGCGAGCTCCGCATCTTCATGATGTTCGACTCCGGCCCCCTGCCCCGCGACATGACCCTGGCGGAGCAAAAGGCCCTGTTCGTCGAAAAGTTCGGGCATTTCGGATGGCAAGCGCCTCGCCTGCTTTCGTTGCTGACCGAGGCGCCCGACCCGTATTTCGGCGAGATCGCGCAGGTCAGCCTGCCGGCCTGGTCGCGGGGTCGGGTCGCGCTGGTCGGCGACGCGGCTTATTCTCCCTCCCCACGATCGGGCCAGGGAACCAGCCTCGCGCTCGTCGGCGCCTATATCCTCGCCGCCGAGCTTGCGCAGGGCGGACGCGACCATGAAGCGGCGTTTGCCAGATATGAAGCGCGCATGCGGCCCTTCGTCGAGGTCAACCAGGCGCTGGGGCGACGCACCGCCGACGACCAGCCCAGCGATGACGAGGTGGAGCATGCGAAAAACGCCATCACGCTCTAGCAGGTCTCACGGGCCTAATCGGTCATCGTCAGGACGGCCTTGCCGCTGATGCTGCGCCCGCGCAGCGCATCGAGCGCTTGTCCGATATCCCGCCACGACACGGTCAGCGCGGTGCGAGCCTCCAGCCGCCCCTCCGCCAGCAGCGCGAGCAGCGCGGCGATGTCCTCCCCGACACCCGGGCCGGAGGTGTAGTAGGCAAAGGTCCGCAGGCTGACGCCTTCGTGCCCGGGAACGAACTGGCGAAACCCGATCGGGGTGAGTTCGCCGCTGCTCGCGCCGAACATGACGATCGTCCCGCCCGGCGCAACGCGCTCGATCGCATGCCGGAGGCTTTCGCCGCCGACGGACTCCGTGATCAATGCGAACGGTCCCTCGGCCAGGTCGATCGCATCGACGATCTGTTCTGCGCCGAGATCGCGCAGATCCTGTGCATGCCGCGGGGCGGCGACCGCCGTCACCGACGCGCCCTGCTGGCGAGCGATCTGTACCTGGAACCGGCCGACCGCGCCGCTGGCCCCCGTGATCAGGACGCGTCGATCGGCCAAGTCGCCGCCGAGGCGCAGCGTGCGCAAGGCGGTCGTGCCCGCGACTGGAAGCGTGGCCGCCGCGAGAAAATCAACCTTGTCGGGGAGAATCGCCAGGCGATCCGTCGGGACCGCCACGCGCTCGGCCCAGCCCGCCTCGTCGACCAGGGCCGCCACCCGCGTCCCCGCCGACGGCCCGGAGCCGTCGATTGCCGGGCATTCGACCACGCCGGCAACATCCTGGCCGGGTATCCATCCGTCCGGACGTATCCCCAGCAACCGCAATTCGCCGCGATTGAGCGAGCTTGCCCGTACCGAAATCAAAGCCTCGTTGGCGGCCGGGCGCGGTTCTTCGACGTCGGTGAACGTCAAGCCCGTGGCGCTGTCGGACGCGATCGTCAGGGCGATCACTGGTCTGTCTCCTTGCGATGATGATGTGCGGCCCGGAGACTAGGCTTTTAGCCTCTCGACAAATCTCGATATAAATCCAATTGATCGCTAAGATCGGTCAATTATGCGACAGCCCCTTCGTTATCCGTGGCCGGGCCCCGACGTCGACGACCTCCCCGCGCCGGTCGTCGCGGTGCGCGTCGATGTCGGGACTAACGCGGAAGTGCCCGAACATCGGCATCGCCGAGGACAACTCGTCTTCGTCCTGGGTGGCAGCGTCACGTGCAGCGTTTCCGGCGGGATCTGGATGGTCCCGCCGCATTGCGCCGTCTGGATTCCGGGGCGGCTGAAGCATAGCAATGCCGCGACTGCAAACGCCCGGATGTTCTTCGTGTACGTCGAGCCAGGCGCCGTCGCCCTCCCCGACCGCTGCTCGACGCTGTCGATCTCTCCCCTGGTGCGCGAGCTGATCGTTGCGCTGGCGGATCAGGCGCGGCAGGATGACGCCAGAGCAAAATTGCTGACGAGCCTGTTGCTCGCGGAACTGCCCCGCATGCCGGTCCAGCAACTGCATCTTCCGACCTCGTCCGAACCACACCTGAAGCAGATCGCCGAAGCCTTGGCGGCGAACCCCGCCGATCGAACCACCCTCGCCGACTGGGCCCGCCGCGTCGCGCTCAGCGAAAGCAGCCTCGCCCGGCTGGTGGTCAAGGAGACGGGATTGAGCTTCGGGCGATGGCGCCGGCAGCTGCACCTGATCGTCGCCATCCGGCAACTGGCGTCGGGCGCGAGCGTGCAACAGGTTTCCGCCGACCTCGGCTACGAATCCGTCACGGCCTTCATCACCATGTTCAAGAAGGCGCTGGGGAAATCACCGGCAAGATATCTCCGGAGCGTCGCGCAAGACGAAGGTTTCGCCTTTCCATCACGCGCACCCGGCTGACGATCGTCGTCGCAGCGTCGCCATCTTGCTGGCGACGCCGCAGGTTTGCATCGCGCACCACCGGCGGCGACGGTTCTTGCTGGTGTCCGCGAAAAGCCACCCGCACGAATGCTGATTGGCGCACCGTTCGAGTTTGAATGCACCCGCCTGTGCGCCGCCGAGCGTCTCGACCAGATCGATCGCGATGCGTTTCAGCGGGAGAGACGCGTCGTTCGATACAGCGCGGAGCACGAGCCGGCCGTCGCTGGCAATTTCCTCGTCCTTGCGCGCATCGAGCAGCCAGGCATTGGCGGTCCGCAGCGCATCGGCGGGGATCGCGACGCCATCGAGCCACGCCGTCAGCAAGCGGAAGATGGCCTCCCTCAGCGCGCGGACTTCGGCCATGAGATGCGCGCGCGCCTTTGCCGATTGCGGCAACCGCATGTCGTCATCGTCCCCCCATGCGCCGACGCGGCGGGCCCATTCCTCATAGCGTTCGGGCGTCGCCAAATAATCTTCGACGGCGACGGCAAAGCGATCGTGAAGGGTGTTGATGAAGTCGACGCACAGACGGCCGCCATCCAGGCGGATCGCGGCGATGGGCCGCGGTGACGGGTGATTCATGCGCCAGCCTACCACGTTGACTCTACCATTGAAATCGCTTTAGCCGGTAACAATGAGCGTCGAACACGCCGATCCGATTTCGCAGCGCGCCTCGGCGGGTCGGCCTGCGCGATCGACGCGGACCTGGTTCTGCCTCTTTTGGCTGATCCTGCTTCTCGGCGTGACCGGAATGCTCGCGGTCGGCGGGCAACCGGACCCGCCCGGATCGGGCCAGGTGCTCGACGGGCTCTGGCGATTCCAGCCGGGCGACAACCCGGCCTGGGCCGAGCCGGGGCTGGATGATCGCGGCTGGGATCGAATGACCTTGCTCTCAAGGCCGGAGAATCGCGATTCCGACGTCGGTATCCCCGGCTATCTGGACGGGTGGCGCGCCCGGGGCCATCCCGCCCTCGACGGCTATGGCTGGTATCGCCGGCAAGTGATCCTGCCGCGCCAGGGCGATCTCGTCCTCGTCGGACCGCCGGTGGTGGACGATGGCTATGAGATGTTCTGGGACGGTCGTCCGATCGGCGGCGTCGGCAGGCTGTCGGGTTCGCCAAGGGTCAATTCGACACGACCGATGCTCGTGCTGCTGCCCCCCACGAACGGCCGACCCACGGCGTTGCTGGCGGTCCGGACCTTCCTGCAACCCGGTGTCGCGCGCGACCGGCAGAGCGGAGGATTGCGCACGGTCCCGGTGCTGGCACCGCGCGCGGATGGCGAACGACTATATGCCGCCCAATGGCGCCGGACGATCGCCGGATATATCGTCGATGCGGCCGAACCCGTAGCGATGCTGGTACTCGCGCTCATCGCCGTCTTCGCGGCACCTTCGCGGACGCGCCCAGGCTTCGCCAATTGGGTTGCGCTTGCGCTTGTCGTGTCCGCCTGCCTGCGGCTGGGCAATGCGGTCAGTGCCTGGAGCGATATGCTGAGCCTGCCCGGGTTGCTTTGGCAGAATGAGGTGATCCTGGCCCCGCTGGCCAAGCTTGCCTGGACGATCGCCTGGAACCACTGGACGAACGCTCGAAGCCGCCGGTTGATCTCGGTCGTCGCCGTCGCGGCATGGCTGGCGCTGGTTACCGGGGCACTGGCCCATGACGAATTGCTTGCCGCAATCGGACGTGCGCTTTTTGCCGCGGCGCTCGGTGCGGTCGCGATCCGCATCGCCTTTCACGGTGAAGACAGACTGCCCGCGCTGGCGGCCATGCTGCTGACGGCGATCGGCCTGTTCGCGGCCGACCTGTCGGCGCTGGGCATCCCGAGCATCTGGTTTCCCTTCAACATCGGGGTCTCGCGGTCGCAATATGCCTACGCATTGGCGCTACCGCTACTCGCCTACGCGCTCACCGCCGACCGGAAGTTCGACCGTTCTCCCGGCTAGCGCGGCTGAGCACGAACGACCGCCGCGGATGCTCACGTACCGATCGATTTCGCCCCGTCGATGTATCGCGACACATTCTGCCCGAGGACGTCGAGCGGCACGTTGCCGCCATCGACCACCGCCTGATTGAAATCGCGCAGGTCGAAGCGGGCGCCCAGGGCTGCTCTGGCGCGCTCGCGCTGCGCATCGATTTCGGTCTGCCCCAGCTTGTATCCGCAGGCCTGGCCCGGCCACGCGCAATAGCGGTCGATTTCGCTCTCGGCGTTGCCGCGCGGCAGGCCGGTTGCGGCGATGAACTCGTCGAGCGCGCGCTGGCGCGTCCAGCCCATGGCGTGAATGCCGGTGTCGACCACCAGCCGAACCGCGCGCCACGACAGGCCCATCAGATATCCCAGCCGCCCGGCGGGGTCGTCGTCATACATGCCGAGTTCGTCGGCGAGTTGCTCGGCGTACAGCGCCCAACCTTCCGAATAGGCGTTGAAGGACAGGATCGAGCGGATCAGCGGCAGCTTTTGCGCATATTCGCCCTGCCACACATGCCCCGGGATGCCTTCGTGGAACACGAGGTCCGGGATCGTCACCTTGTTGTGGATCGAGGTGTCGTCGAGCTTGACCCAGATGCGGCCGGGTATCGAGCCATCGAGCGAGCCCGCGCCGCCATAGGCCGGCGCCGCGCCCGGTTCCTGCGCGGCCGGAAGTCGGCGGATCTCGAGATTGCCTTTGACCAGCCGGCGAAACGCGCGCGGCAACCGCGGGCGGATCGCATCGATCTTGGCTTGCATATAGGCGATGATCTGGCGCCGGCCCTCGTCGCCATCGGCAAACCCGATCTCGGGGCGCTTCTGCAGCGCCGCGGCGCGCTCGGCGACGCTCCCTTGGGTCAGGCCGAAGCCCTTCAGGATCACATCCATCCGCGCCTGCAGATCGACCAGTTGCGCGCGGCCCAGGGCATGGATCTCCGCCGGGCTGCGCCGCGTGGTCGTGCCGGCGCGCAAGCCCCAAGCGTACCATTCCGCGCCATGCGGCCGCGCGCCCATCCCCGCCGCGTCGTTCGCCACCCCGCGCTGCGCCTTGAGTTCGGCCAGCTGACGTTCGAGCGCGGGCACGATCGAGGTGCGCACGATGCCGGTCGCACGATCGACCCAGGGCCCCGGTATCGTCGCCGCCTTGCGGGCGAGCGGCCCCACCAGCGGCCCGTCGGACTTTGCCGCGTCGGCGATCGTGCCGGTCATGCCCTTGATGGTCTTGTCGAGCAGGAAGCTGGGCGGGACGAGCCCCTGCCTCCGCGCCATGCGAATGCGCGTCGTTTCGCCGTCGAGCTGCGCCGGCATCGCCGCCAGCCGCGCGCAATAGGCCTCGGCGTCGGCGGCATCGCGCACCGGCTGGTCGCCATCGAGCAATTGCGGGACATCGAGCCACGACCCGACGTTCTGGATGACCGCATAGGGCGTGTTGCGCCAGTTACCGATGGTGGCGACGCCGTACGGCAGCTTCATCCCGTCGAGCGCCGTACCGAACGCGCTCTCGGTGACCGCGAGGCTGGTCAGGGTCGAGGCATCGAGCCCGCGGCGCGATACCCGCGCAAGCTGCGCCAGCGCTTCACCGAGAAAACGCTCGCGCGCGGCAAATCCCGCAGGCGACCGGTCGTCGAGTCGCGACCGCAGCGCCGCGTGCGGCCCGGTGTCGATCCCCAATCGCGTCGCCTCGCCCGGATCGAAATCGAACAGCCGCCAGGCAAAGCGGTCGAGCAGCGCCGCGACGTCGGGTTGGGGCGCTGCGTAGGCGGGCAATGCAGCAAGGGTGACGCCGGCGGCGAGGCCAGTGATCGCCGTCCGGCGAGAAAGATGGGAGGTCATGCGCCGACCATGCGTTGCCGGCGCGCTGCAGGTCAATTCCTGTTCCGAACGCCGGTTCGATCGTCACCCCCTGAGCATGACCAAACGGGGGGGGTTGAGCGAAAACCAGCCAACCACCGTACAACAATGCATTTTCCGCTTGCGCTACATTTGTAGCGCGCTACAAATGTAGCGAAGAGGTGAATCATGCTTCCACAATTGCCGCCACGCGAACGCCAGATCGTCGACCTGCTCTATCAACGCGGGTCGCGCACCGTGTCCGACATCTGCGAGGCGCTGCCCGATCCGCTGACCGGATCGGCGGTGCGCGCCATGCTCAAGCGGCTCGAGGACAAGGGCTTCGTCTGCCGCGAGGATAGCGATCGCGGCTTCGTCTATTCGCCGACCGTGCCGGACAATCAGGCGCGGCGCACCGCGCTCAGCCAGGTCGTACGGACCTTCTTCAAGGGATCGCCCGTCAGCGCGGCCAGCGCCCTCCTCGGCATGGCGGATGACCTCGATACGAACGAACTCGACGAGCTCGAAGCGGCGATCGTCCGCGCTCGCCGCGCCCGGGAGGGTGGAAAATGACGATGACGATCCTCCTCCTCGCGCTGAAATCGCTGCTCGTCGCGGCGGCGACGCTGGGCCTGCTGCGCCTGACCCGTGCGCGTTCGGCCGCCGAACGTTCGACCATCGCGCATCTCGGCCTGTTCGCACTGGTCGCCTTGCCGCTCGCCAGCCTGGCGCTGCCGACGCTGTCGTTGCCGGTGCCGGCGCCGATGGCGAGGCTCGCCGCGATCGACCCCGCCACGAAAGCCGAACCGGTGCTCGCGACGGCGCGCCAGGCGTCGGCGCCGATCCGCGCCGATACCTCGGCAACGGTCGCTGCCGAACCGGTGGCAAGCAGCAGCCTGACGAGCACGATCGTTGACGCGGCACGCTATGCCTTCCTGCTACCCACGCTATTGCTGCTCGTGCTGACGGTCATAGCCCTGTGGCGCCTAGTCGGCCTGCGCGCACGGGCCGAGGTACTGGTCGATCCGGCCTGGCTGAGCGCGCTGGCCCGTGCGCAACGCCGGATGGGATTCAAGAACGGCACGGCGCTGCTCAAGAGCGACGAGCTCGGCTCGCCGGTCAGCTGGGGCCTGATGCGCCCGATCATCCTGCTCAGCCATGACGCGGTGGACGCACCCGAACAGGCCGAGGCGATCATCGCGCACGAACTCGCGCACGTCGTCCATCTCGATTGGGCGAAGCTGATCCTGGCGCGCGTCGCGACCGCGGCGTTCTGGTTCAACCCGCTGGCCTGGGTGCTGGCGCGCGAGGCGCACCAACTGCGTGAGGAAGCGGCCGACGATGCCGTGCTCGCCGCCAACATCGCCGGGCCCGATTATGCCGAACTGCTGATCGGCGTCGCGCGCCATCAATGCCGCGGCGCGTTGCTCGGCGCGCATGGTGTCGCGCCGTCGAAGAGCTCGCTGGGCCGCCGCGTCCGCCGCGTGCTCGACCAGAGCCCCGCGCGCGGTCCCTCGGGGCGCTCGTGGGTCGCGGGCTTCGCCACGGGGATGCTGAGCATGGCGGTGCCGCTCGCGGCGGTTACCATCGTGCCGAGCCGCACCGCGCTCGCCACTGCCGAGGCCCCGCACGACGCGAAGCATCTGGCAGGAGCGACCGCACGCGATGGATCGCCGCTCGTCGCGATGGGGAGCAATGCGCCGCGCGCGACCACCGTCGTTCCGGCGGCGAGCCCGACTGCCAGCGCTCCCGAGGCGATCGCGGAAGGCCAGAAGCCGGTGCCCGGCGCCGCTCGCCAGTCCGATGACGGGGATGATTCCGACGACATGCGCGCGATGGGCATCAGCAGCCAATATCAGCGCGCCATGGCCGAAGCAGGCTTCCCCAACCTCACGGGGGACCAATTGGCCGAAGCGCGCGGCGGCAATGTTTCGCCCGAATATGCGCGCGCGATGCGGGCTACCGGCATGCCGCTCAGCATCGATGATGTGATCGAGGCGCGCGGCATGGGTCTCAGTGCCGCCTACATCGCCGCGATGCGGCAGTTCGGAATCAAGGGGTCGCTCGACGATTACCAGGGCATGCGTTCGGTCGGCGTCACCGTCGAGTTCATGCGCAAGCTCAGGTCGCGCGGGATCAACACGACCTCGCCCGACAAGCTGACCGAGATCAGGGCCGCGAACGGCCATGCCGACCCCGATCCCGACGACCCCTGAACCGGGCTGACGCTCGGCCCCAGCGGCCGGCGACCGTTCCCATCCCCTAATCCGTAACGCCCCAACCGGCGAAGGCCTCTTCGCGCCCGACTGCCCGCGCTCGCCCATCGGCCGGCGCAGGGACCGACGGCGCGCGCCCAAGCCACGGCCCCCAAAGACACATCGAGGAGAAGATCATGTCCGTTCACAGTAAGCCCGTCGACTGGCGACGCGCCGCGGAGCTTCTGGCGCTGGCGGCCGGCTTGTGCGCGCCGACGGCGGCGATCGCCGGTCAGGACGCGGCCGCCGCATCGGCCGATACCAATGCGGCGGGCAAGACGGGCAATGTCTTCACGCCGGACTTCTTCGCGCGCTTCGCCCCGCAGACCGCGTACGACATGCTGTCGCAGGTACCGGGTTTCACGATCCGCGCCGCCGACGATACCCGCGGCCTCGGCCAGGCGTCGGAGAACGTCCTGGTCAACGGCCAGCGCGTGACCGACAAATCGGGCGGTGCGGCGGCGCTGCTGCAAAAGATTTCGGCCCGCGACGTACTGCGCATCGAGGTCCGCGAGGCGGCCTCGTTCGGGATCGCGGGGCTGACCGGCCAGGTCGCCAACGTGATCCTCAAGTCCAATCGCAAGGGCAGCGGCAACATCAGCTGGAGCCCGGCAGTGCGCGCGCATTACGCCGAGCCGCGCTGGTTCTCGGGATCGATCAGCTACAACGGCAGCGTCGGCGACCTCGACTATACGCTGTCGCTCGAGAACAAGGCGTCGCGCGGCGCGATGGGCGGCGACGATTATCGCGTGCTGTCGCCGACCGGCGCCCTGCTTGAGCGCCGCGGTCAGGTGAACTGGAATAGCACCGACGACGCCAAGCTGTCCGCGATCCTCAAATACACCGGCAAGAGCGGAATTCAGGCCAATCTGACGCTGGATTACGATCCCTATTGGACGCGCGGCGCCAACGATCAGCGCCGCATCGTCACCGACGGTAACAACAACGACTGGATCAGCCTCAACCATACCTGGGGCTTCCGCTACGACGTCAACGGCGACATCTCGGTGCCGCTGGGCGATGGCCGGCTCAAGTTCATCGGCCTGCGCCATTTCGAACATGCCCCCGCCTGGACCGATCAACGCACCGATTACGACAGCGGCACGCCGAGCGACGGCCTGATTTACGGCCAGGACGCCAAGACCAGCGAGACCATCGGACGGATGGAATATCATTGGAAAGGCGGCCCCAACGACTGGACGATCGCGCTCGAGCGCGCCGACAACCGGTTCGAACAGGTCAGCACGCTCGCCAACCTCCAGCCCGACGGCAGCTATGTCGCCGTGCCCTATCCGCAAGGCAGCGGCATCGTCGCCGAGACGCGCTACGAAGGCATCGCCACCCTGAGCCGGTCGCTCGCACCCAACCTCGACCTCCAGGTCGCCGGCGGCGCCGAATATTCCGAACTGGGCGAGCGTAGCACGGGTGAGAAGCCGCGCCGCTTCTTCCGCCCCAAGGCCAGCGTGCTGCTCGCCTGGCGTCCGGCACCGGGCTGGGACGCCAGCCTCAAGCTCGAGCGCAAGGTCGGCCAGATCAGCTTTTCCGACTTCCTGGCCAACCAGGACATCACCAACGATCGCGGCAACGACGCCAACCCCAATCTCGTCCCCCCGCAAAGCTGGGAAGGAACCGCGGAGGTCGGCCGCAATTTCGGCCGCTGGGGCAAGACGCGGCTGCGCTTCTATCACTACCGGATCGAGGACATCGTCGATCATATCCCGGTCGGGACCGACGGCGATGCGGTCGGCAATCTGCCGCGCGCGACGCGCACGGGGATCGAAAGCATCAGCACCATCCAATTCGATCCCCTGGGATGGCGCGGGGCCAAGCTCGACGCCGATATCGGCATCGAGCGCGCCCGCGTCCGCGACCCGCTGACCGGTCTACCGCGCGAGATCAGCAACACCCACGATCGCTGGGCCCAGCTCACCCTGCGGCACGACGTGCCCGGCACCCAGTTCGCCTGGGGCGGCGGCCTGTCGTTCGACCATTACGGCCCGAGCTGGTACCTCGACGAAGTGAACCAGCAATGGGAGGGGCCGTATGCGAGCGTGTTCGTCGAGTTCAAGAAGGTGCACGGCGCCAAGGTCAATTTCGAGATTTTCAACATCAACGACGGCCATGTGCGTTACTGGCGCGACGTCTATTCGGGCCGGCGCAACGTCGCGCCGCTGGACTTCCTCGAACGCCAGCACCAGATGGTCGGACCGATCTTCACGCTGACGATCAGCAAGGCGTTCTGAGAACTGGTGGCCGGTGGCTAGCCCTTGAAAAGCCCCTCCCCTTCAGGGGAGGGGCTAGAGATTTCCGAGCTGCGGGTAGCTCCTCCTCCCCGCCTCGAAATTGCCCTCGATAACCCCCTATTCCGCCGCCGGTCGCAGCACCGGCCCCGTCGCGCGACGGCCGATCTCGTTGACGTCGTCGAGCGCCTGGACGAGATCACGATAGCGCGGCTTGCTCCGGTTCTGCTGCATCAGCGTCACCGTATGAACACGCCCGTTCTGGCGGCGGGTCAGCGCGCAGTCCACGCCGTCCGCAATATACGGCCTCTCGGGCGGTACGCTGCGCTGTTCGAAGCGCGCGAAATCGAGCTCGCGCCAGATCTTCATCACCTCGGCCCTGGTCGCCCGCGCGCGCAGCACGCCGCCCGATCCCCGCGTGACCTTCGTGACCTGGCCGTTCGCCAGGATCCGCGTCTGCTCGTAGCGGCCGTCGAACCCGCCGGTGCAGACGCTCTCGACATAATCGGCCCCGCGCGGCGCGAACGGCAGGACCGGCTGCGTGCGCTGCGCCACAGCGGGGACGGCAAATGGAACGATCAGGGCGGCAAGCAACAAGCGGCGCATCACTATCTCCTTCGCGCGAGCGGCTAGAATCTGGTTCAGCAAAGCTGAACCGGTTGCGGCGCCGGCCCGCTCCCCCGCCCGACCTCCCATGTGATACTTCCGTTGGGAGGTCGGGCGGGGAGCGGACCGGCGCCGATTCAGCGAAGCTGAAAACAACTCTACAACGCGCGCGTCTGAACCCAAGCTTGCGACAAAACGAATCGGAGGAGCGGCGAGCCGCCTTGCACCCGCGACTCGCGAGGTCGTATCGTGCGCGGCACGAACAGTTCGTCTCATTTCTGGTGAATCGTTAACTACCTTTCTTGGTAAAGCCGCTTTTCATCACGCCCTACTCGATTCATAGTGTGCTCCTGGGGGCCGGATGGACCGGCAACCGAGGGGACAAACTGGTCGGTGACTGCGCCTTTTCGTTTTCCGCGCTTTTTCGTGACGTCGCCGTCGCCGTGCCCCTATCTGCCCGGCCGGCAGGAGCGGAAGGTGTTCACCGAGCTCAACGGCCCGCACGCCAGCGAACTCAACGATGCGCTCGGCCGGATCGGTTTCCGCCGCAGCCAGTCGGTCGCCTATCGGCCGAGCTGCGCGGGCTGCTCGGCGTGCGTGTCGGTCCGCGTCGTCGCCCCCGAATTCCGGCCCAACGCGACCCAGCGCAAGCTGCTGCGCCGCCACGCCGATCTCGAGATCACCGCGTGCAATCCCTGGGCGACCGACGAGCAGTTTCAGTTGCTCCGCCGCTATCTGAGCGCGCGCCATCCCGGCGGCGGCATGACGATGATGGACGATGGCGATTACGCCGACATGGTCGAGCAGTCGCCGGTCAATTCGGTCGTCGTCGAATATCGCGAGCCGAGCGTGCATGGCGAGCGCGGCCGGCTGGTCGGCGCGTGCCTGACCGATCAGCAGGCCGACGGCCTGTCGATGATCTACAGCTTCTTCCTCGCCGATGAGGATGATCGGCCCGGGCTCGGCAATTTCATCATCATGGACCACATCCTGCGCGCCCGTGCCGCCGGCCTGCCGTTCGTCTATCTCGGCTATTGGGTGAAGGGATCGGCGCGCATGGCGTACAAGACGCGCTTCCGCCCGATCGAGGTGCTCGGCCCGACCGGCTGGTCATTGCTCGAGGATGAGGACGCGAATTACGCGCCGCCGACACACCCCGCCGAACAGGCGCTGGCGATGTCGGGCGAGTTGGCCTGAGGTTTTAACGGGGATCGGCACCCGGATTCCCCTTGCTTGCAGCGGGGGGCGTTGAAAGGCGCCGCTACGCCCAGCCTATTTCGCGATCGCCTGCTGCTTGAGCAGTTCCTTGTCGAACGCCGTCTGGGCGTCCGCCACCATCTTGGGTAGCAGGTCGGGCGCCAGCCGCGCCGGCCCCTGGCGATCGAGCACGCCCGCCAGTTCGGGGTGCGCCGGCAGCACCAGGTCCGCCTTCATCGCGGCCATCCGCTTGAAGCTCGCACGATAGTCGTCGACGATCCCCGGATAGGCCTTGTTGCCGTAGAGCTTGTTCCCCGCCACCGACAGGCTGCACGGGAAGACGACGTTCTTGGTGCCTGCCCTGACCTTCAGCGTCATCGTCCAGGTCGTGCAGCCGCGCGTGTGCCCCGCGGTCAGCAGCGCGGTCATTGTCACGCCGCCCAGCGCCACCGTGTCGCCATCCTTGAGATGCCGGTCGACCTTCACCGGTGCGAAGGTCCCGACATAATTCTGGTCGCCGAAATGCTTGCCGTTCTCGAGCGCCCAGACGTCGCCCTCCATCGCGTCGAGCTGGGCACCGGTATCGCGCTTCATCACCGCCAGGCCGCCGGCATGGTCGAAATGGGCATGGCTGTTGAGCAGGATCTTAACGTCGCTAAGCTTATGGCCTAGCGCCTTGATGTTCGCTTCGATCGCCGGGACGTTCTGTTCCATGGTGGCATCGAGCAGGATCAGCCCCTTGGGGGTCACGATCAGATAGGCGGCGAGCCCCTTGGTCCCGACATAATAGATGTTGCCCGCGATGCGGAACGGCGCCGTCGGCTGGGTCCAGGCGGGCGGGTTGTCGGCCGCCGCGGGGGCCGGCGCGGCAGCGGTGAGCGCGAGCGCGGCGGCGGCAGCAACAGCGGCGGCGGTCATCCTGACGATCATGGCAATTCCTCCAGCAGCGACGGGGTCAGCACTTGCGGCAGCACGCGCGGTTCGCCGCCGCCGGCGGGATAATAGAGATAAAGCGGCACGCCTGCACGATTATGCGCCTCGATGAAGCGGCCCAGCACCGGATCGCCATTGGTCCAGTCGCCGACCAGCACCGCGACGTTCTTCGCCTTGAACGAGGCGTGCACCGCGTCGGTGTCGATCGCGACGCGCTCGTTGACCTTGCAGGTCAGGCACCAATCGGCAGTGAAATAGGCGAAAACCGGCCGTCCCTGCGCGCGGAGCTCGGCAAGCGTGGCCTCGCTGAATTTCTCCTCGCCCGCAGCGACGGCGGCCGCCTGCGCGGGATGGTCGCGAACCAGCCACACGCCCGCGGCCGCGATGAGGAGCAGCATCACCAACGCCACCGCCCCGAAGCCCTGACCCCTGACCTGGCGCCGGCCCGCGGCCCACAACACGATGCCCGCGCCGAGCGACACGAGCAGCGCCAGCGCCATGCCATCGACTCCGGCCTGCTTGCCGAGCACCCAGGCGAGCGCCACCGCGGTCAGCCACATCGGGATCGACAGGATACGACGCAGCGTGTCCATCCACGCGCCCGGCTTGGGCAGGCGCTTGCGCAACGCGGGCACGTAGCCGAGCAGCAGGAAAGGCAGCGCCAGCCCCAGGCCGAGCCCGCCGAATACCGCTAGCGCGGCGGGCCAGGGCAGCACGAGCGCGGCGCCGAGCGACGCGGCCATGAACGGCCCGGTGCACGGCGTCGCGACGAACGCGGCGAGCGCACCGGTGACGAAGGCCCCGCTCGCGCTGCCAGTACGATTGACGAAGCCGGGTACGGGCAGCTCGAACACGCCGGCGAGGTTGAGCGCGATTCCGACGGTCAACAGCAACAGCAGCATCACGACGTGCGGATCCTGGAGCTGGAATGCCCAGCCGATCGCGCTGCCGCCGGCCCGCAGCGCGAGGATCGCGGCACCGAGCGCGAGGCAGACCGCGATCGCGCCGCCGGTATAGGCCAGCGCCTCGTGCCGCGCCGCGCGCTCCTCGCCGCCGGCGCGCGCGAGGCTCAGCGCCTTGAGGCTCAGGATCGGGAAGACGCAGGGCATGACGTTGAGGATCAGCCCGCCGAGCACCGCACCGAGGAACGCGAGCAAGGCGGTCGACCAGCCACCACTACCGCTCGCTACGCTCGCCGTGGGCGCGGGCACGACGCCCGGGCCCGCGGTCAGCGCCAATGCATGGCCGTCGACGCTCAGCACGCCCTCGATCGGGCCGGGCGCACCCTTGCCCTTGGTCGTGACGACCAGGCGATCGCCGTCGCGCGCGACCCGCTGCGGGGCGGCATAGTCGATCGCATCGGCGGTGATCGGATAGAAATACGCCCCCTCGCCCGCCGCACTGGCCGGATAGGGGATCGCGATGCGCAACGCGCCGCCCTGCGCCTGGTAGGTCGCTTTCGACCCCAGCGGCCGCGGCAGCGCGCGGGTCCACTCGGCGAACTGCCCGGCCAGCGCGGCGTCGGGCTGGCCGTCGCCGATGGTCAGGTCGGTCGACAGATCGGCTTGCTCGGGGACGCACAGAGTCTTGGTGCAGACGAGATATTGCAGGTGCAGCTTGACCGGCAGCTTGCTGCCCACGGCCAGGCCCTGGGGCACGGTCAGCGGCACGATCACCGCATAGGGCCGCTCGAACACATAGTTCATCAGCCCGGCGACGACGAGTTGCTGCGGTGCCGGATAGCGCGGGTCGCCCGCGGTCACGCCGTTCGGCAGCGTCCATTGGAACTTGGCCGGGAAACCCGCATCGCCCGGGTTCTGCCAATAGCCATGCCAGCCCGGCTGCGGCCGCGTGTCGAGCGCAAGGCTGATCGTGCTGCCCGGCCTGGGCGTACTCGTCTCCGCGACCAGCGCGATCCTGAGATGTGGCGGCGGGTCGTTGGCCGGGTCGCCCTGCGCTGCCGCGGGTATAACCCAGGCGAATAATGCCAGCATCATCGTCACAATGGCGAAACCAAACACGCGCATGCGGCCTTGAACCCTCTTTTGCCGCGCTTTAGCGGTCCTTGCTCGCCTCGCCCAGCCCGTCGTCGGAGTTTCCCGGATGCGTCTCGCCAAGTTCGTCCCCCTTGCTCTTGCGTTGCTCGCCGCGCCGCTATCCGCGCAGAACGCTCCGGCCCCGGCGCCCGCCACCAAGGCACCCCCGCCGAAGCTCGTGGTGGTGATCTCGGTGGACCAGTTTTCAGCCGATCTGTTCGCGCAATATCGCAACCGGTTCACCGGCGGCTTCAAGCGGCTGCTCGACGGCGCAGTGTTTCCGGCCGGATTCCAGAGCCATGCCGCGACCGAAACCTGCCCCGGCCATTCGACGATCATGACCGGCGACCATCCGGCACGGACCGGAATCATCGCCAACGACTGGTACGACTGGAAAGGTGCGCGCCCGGGGTCGGTCTATTGCGCCGAGGACGAATCGAAGGGCCCGGAAAAGGATTACGTGCCGTCCGACATCCACCTCCGCGTGCCGACGCTCGGCGAGCGGATGAAGGATGCCGATCCCAATGTCCGCACCGTCTCGATCTCGGGCAAGGATCGCGCCGCGATCATGATGGGCGGGCACAAGGTCGACGAGCTCTGGTTCTGGGCCGACGGCAAGGGCTTCGTCTCCTATCCCGGGCGCACCCCGCCCGCCGCGGTGACCACCGCCGACGCCGCAGCCAAGGCTCAGATCGCCGCCCCCGGCGCGCCCTATGCCCAACCCGATTGGTGCAAGCCGGTCGATCATCCGGTGCTTGCCAACGGCCTGACCGTCGGCGCCGGCCGGTTCGATCGCCCGGCCAACACCGAGGCCAAATGGAAGGCGTCGCCCGCGTTCGACAGCGCGGTGGTCGACCTCGCCATCGCCCTGGTCCGCGACATGAAGCTCGGGCACGGCAAATCGACCGACGTGCTGACGATCGGCGCCTCGGCGACCGACTTCATCGGACACACCTACGGCACCGAAGGGTCGGAGATGTGCATCCAGCTCGCCAACCTCGACCAGACCTTGGGCAAATTGTTCGCCGCGCTCGACAAGAGCGGGGTCGATTACGTCGTCGCGCTGACCGCCGACCATGGCGGCAACGACATTCCCGAGCGCGAACGCGAGCGCGCCATGCCGATGGCCGAGCGAGTCGCCGCCGCTTTGCTGCCCAAGCAGGTCGGTGCCGACATCGGCAAGCAATTGGGGTTGAGCGGCCCCGTCCTCTATGGATCGACCAATGGCGACGTGTGGGTCGATCCCAAGCTGACCGCCGACCAGCGCACCAAGGTGCTCGCCGCGGCGATCGCGCGCTATCGCGCCGATCCGCAGGTCGCGGCGGTCTTCACCCCGGACGAGATCGCCGCTGCGCCCGCACCCGAGGGGCCGCCCGAGACCTGGACCTTGCTGCAGCGCGAGCGCGCGTCGTTCGACCCGGCGCGGTCGGGCGATTTCCTGGTATTCCTCAAACCCCGCATCACCGCGATCCCGCCGCGCGGCTATCCCGGCGCAGTCGCGACGCACGGATCGCCCTGGGATTACGATCGCCGCGTGCCGATCCTGTTCTGGCGCAAGGGGATCAAGGGCTTCGAACAGCCCTTGTCGGTCGAAACGATCGACATCGCGCCGACGCTGGCCGGGGTGCTGGGCTTCGCGATCAAGCCGGGCGAGATGGACGGCCGCTGCCTCGACATCGACGGTGGGGCGGGCAGCACTTGCCCGTGAGGTAGGCGAGGCGTCGCGTGATCATCCTCGCGCACAATTTCAAGAGGATGCGCGACTTCGTTCGCGATTTCGCGCGATACACGCATGGGGCCGGCCGTAGGGAAGCCTCCCACCGTTCCACCAATACGCCTCCCCGGCGAAGGCCGGGGCCCAGTCGCGAGATAGTCTCGACGGCGGGATGCAATCTCTCGTTCTTCGAAGCTGGGCCCCGGCCTTCGCCGGGGAAGCGTTAAAGGAGAAGCGCTGCAGCAGCGCGCCCTCACCTCCTTCAGCGTTCTTCGTATTTCCGGATACCCGCCGCCAGCTGGTTTTCGCCCACGTCGAGCCGGTCGCGGCCGACATTGGCGACGAAGGCCGGGCTCTTGTCGAATTTGGGCGCGAGCGTCGCGACGTTGCCGACCACCTTCAGCCCGGTCGACGAATAGGTCCGCCCCTCTGCCGCGACGACGATGAAGCCCGTCCAATTCTCCTTGTTCGGCCCGTCGGCGAAGGTGTTGCGCGCGATCAGCCCGGTGCCGCCTTCCGACAGGTCGATCATGTAATTGGTCTTGCGGCCCTGGCTGTCGTCGAAGCTGTTGTCGGTGATCGACAGATTGGGGACGCGCAGCTTGACGTAATGCCCGCCGGTACCGCGCTCGAAGCGCGAGCGGGTGATCGTCACCGATCCCTTGTTGGCGAGGTAGATCGAGTGCGAGCAATCGACCGTCTCGTCGCATTGCCCGAGCCCGGCGAAGGTCGAATGGTCGATCACGATCCTCTGGTCGGACGGCTGGCCGCCGAGAATCCCTTCCTGGCTATCGAGGAACATCGAGTTCCTGACGGTCAGATTGCCCATCTCGGTGCGGATGCCGGCGCCGTTGCCGTCCGACACGCGCATGTTGCGGAACACGATGCCGTCGACCGTCGACGACAGCCCGCGCAGCACGAACGCCGCCTTGCCCTCGCAGGCCTCGCCATCGAAGATCGCCTTTCCAGGCTCGACCGCCTTGAAGGTGATGTTGCCGCCCGCCTGGACGGTGCATTGGTGATAGACGCCCGGCGCGATCAGGATCGTCGCGGTGCCCATGCGGATCGACTGCACCGCGTCGTCGAGATTGGCGAAGCCCTGGCCGGTTTCCTGCACGGTAAAAGGCGCTGCGGCCGGCTCGGCGTGGAGCGGGGCGGTGGCGAGCATTGGCAGCAGGACGATCAGGGCGCGGCGCATGAGGGGATTCCTTTGCGCGGCGGTATCTGCGGACTTAGGGGATGGGGTAAGCGGGAATGACGGTTAACCGACCAGTCGCGTCACCAACGCCACCCGCAGATATGAACATGCGCCCAGTGTGCCCCAACGAGAGACAAATCTACCTCGTCATGCCGGCCTCGTGCCGGCATCCACCGAGCCGCAGGCGCTCAGATTTGAGGCCCGGTGGACCCCGGCACAAGGCCGGGGTGACGAAGGAGCCGAGGCTCGCGGTCGGATAAACTCCTCCCACAAGGGGAGAGGGAAGTCAGGACTTCACCAGATCCGCACGCGATCCTTCGGTGCCACGTACAGCGCCTGTCCCGGTTTCACCCCGAACGCGGCGTACCAGCCGTCGATATTGCGCACGACGCCGTTCACGCGGAACTTGCGGAAGCTGTGCGGGTCGCTCGCGACCTGGCGGCGGATCGCCTCTTCCTTCATCTTGCCAGCCCAGACCTGCGCCCAGCCCATGAACACGCGCTGGTCGCCGGTCAGTCCGTCGACCACCGGCGCGGGCTTGCCGCCGAGCGATTCATGATAGGCCTGGAGCGCGATCGACAGGCCGCCGAGGTCGGCGATGTTCTCGCCCATCGTCAGGCCGGGATTGATGAACATGCCGGGCACCGGCTCGTATTTGGCATATTGCGCGCCGAGCAGCGCCGCGCGCTTCTTGAACGCCGCGGCATCGGCGGTCGTCCACCAGTCGCGCAACGCGCCGGTCGCGTCGATCGAGCGGCCCTGGTCGTCGAACCCGTGCGTCATTTCGTGCCCGATGACGCCGCCGATCGCGCCGTAATTGTACGCCGGATCGGCCGCGGCATCGAACATCGGCGCCTGCAGGATGCCCGCCGGGAAGACAATGTCGCGCAAGCTGCCGTTATAGGCGTCGTTGGTCTGCGGGGTCATCAGCCAGTCGCCGCGGTCGACCGGCCCATCCGAGCGCGCGACCTGGAAGTCGTATTCGTACGCGACCGCGCGCCGCGCATTGCCGAGCAGGTCGTCGCGCCTGATCACCAGGCTCGAATAATCGCGCGGCTTGTCGGGATAGCCGACCTTGATCTGATAGGTTTCGAGCTTCTTGATCGCTTCCGCGCGCGTCGCCGGTCCCATCCAGTCGATCTTCTCGATACGGTGATGGAAGGCGGTCTTGAGATGGCCGACCAAATCGGTGATCTTGGCCTTGGTCGCGGCGGGGAAATACCGTTGGCTGTAGAGCTCGCCGACCGCCCAGCCGATCGATCCGAAGCAACTCGTCGGATCGGCGCCGCAATCGCCGCCGCCGACGATCACGATCCCGCGCTTCCAGCGTGGTGGCAGCGCGTCCAGCCCCGACAGCGTCTTGCCGTGAAAGTCGAACCCGGCGACGACGAACGGACTCGACAGAAACGGCGCGGCAAGGTCGGCGACGCGGAACGCCTCCCATGCCTTCAGGGTCGCGACCGGCGTATCGGCCCAGATTTTCGCGACCTTGGGGAAGGCGGTGTTGTTGGTGAGGACCAGCCGCTTCTTCGATCCTAGCCTGGCGGTGTCGAGATAGCGTGCCCAGTCGAAGCCCGGCGCGTAGGAGGCGAGTTCGGCGGGGGTCATCGGATTGTATTGCGTAGTCGGATCGCGCTGCTGCACCTTTGTCCAGCTCGCTTCGGCCATCTTGGTCTCGAACGCCATGATCGCATCGGCTGACGCGTCGGGCTGCTCCCAGCCGATCAGCGTCAGCATCTTCGCGACATAGGCGCGGTACGCGGTGCGCTGCTTCTCGAAATCCTTGGTCAGGTAATAATCGCGATCGGGCAGCAGCAGTCCGCCCTGGCCGATATAGACCGCATAGACGCCGGGCTGCTTGAGGTCGGCGTCGATATAGGACCCGAACGGCGAGGCGTAGAATCCCGGCGTGCCGGCGAGCGCGGCCAGCGCCGAACGGTCCTGCGCACCGCGGATCGCGTCGAGCTCGGGTGACAGCGGCCGGGCGCCCAGCGCTTCGACCGTCTTCTCGTCCATGAACGAGGCGTAATAGGCTCCGACCTTGCCCTTCACGTCCCCGGGCTGTTCGCCGACATTGGTCGAGACATCGTCCATGATTGCATGGAGGCGTTCCTCGATCCGTTTGGTCATGTCGAACCGCTTGCCTGCCGATACCTGGTCGCTCGGAATGGTCAGCGAGCGGAGGTATTTGCCGTTGGAATAATTGAAGAAATCGTCGCCCGGCTTGACGCTGTCGTCGCGCGCATCGAGGTCGAGTCCGTGCGGGGGGTAGATCGGTCCCGCCGCGATCGCGCCGCCCAGGGCACTAGTGACGGCCAATGCTGCGATCACGGCATATTTCTTCATGGCACTCCCCTATTTGCTAGTTGGGAGAAACCTTATCGCGGTGTGTTGGTCGGATCAATCAGCTAGCCACTAAAACCCTTCTCCCCTTGTGGGAGAAGGAGGGAGCGCCGGAGGCGCGGAAGGATGAGGGGGAGTCACGAGCGATGTCGCCTGTGAGTCCCCCTCACCCTTCCGCCGACTAACGTCGGCTCCTTCCCTCTCCCACAAGGGGAGAGGGAGTTTGGACCTCAATCCAGATTCGGCCGCAGCCACCGTTCGGCCGTCGGCAGGTCCGCCCCGCGCCGCGCGGCATAATCCTCGACCTGGTCCTTGCCGATCCGCGCCACGCCGAAATACTCCGCCTGCGGATGCCCGAAATAGAAGCCGCTGACCGCCGCGGTCGGCAGCATCGCGAAGCTCTCGGTCAGGCTGATACCGGTCGCGTGATGCGCGTCGAGCAGCTTGAACAGCGTCGGCTTCAGACTGTGATCGGGACACGCCGGATAACCTGGCGCCGGGCGGATGCCGCGATATTGCTCCTTGATCAGCGCCTCGTTGGTCAGCTGCTCGCCCTCGGCATAGCCCCACAAGGTCGTACGAACATGCTGGTGGAGCCGCTCGGCCAGCGCCTCGGCGAAGCGGTCGGCGAGCGCCTTGAGCAGGATGTCTGAATAATCATCGATCGCCGCCTTGAAACGCGCGAGATGCGGCTCGATGCCGTGGATCGACACCGCGAACCCACCGAGCCAGTCGCCCTCGGGATCGACGAAATCGGCCAGGCACATATTGGGCCGGCCTTCGCGCTTGGCGATCTGCTGGCGCAGGAACGCCAAGCGGACATGGCTCTCGTCGTCGGCCATGTTGAGATAGTCGAAGCTGCGCAGCTGTTCGGCGGTCCAGTCCCCCTCGGGCGCGACCACGACATCGTCCTCGTAGCGCGCGCACGGCCACAGCCCGACCACGGCGCGCGCGGTCAGCCACTTCTCGGCAATGATGCGGTCGAGCATCTTGTTGGCGTCGGCGAACAGCGACCGCGCGCTCTCGCCGACGATCTCGTCGTCGAGGATCTTCGGATAATTGCCGGCGAGTTCCCAGGCGCGGAAGAACGGCGTCCAGTCGATGCATTCGCGCAGGTCGGTCAGATCCCAGTCGGTGAAGACGTGTCGGCCCGGCTGTTTGGGCGCCGGCGGCTTCAGCGCCATGTCGGCCTTGAAGCCGTTGGCGCGCGCCTGCTGCAGCGGCAGGAGGTCGTTCTGCCCCTTGTTCTCGCGCGCCCTGCGCACGGCGGCATATTCGTCGGCGACCTTGATCACATAATCGTCGCGCTGCGTGTCCGAGACGAGCGTCGTCGCAACGCCGACCGCGCGGCTGGCGTCGAGCACATGGACGACCGGACCGTCATAGGCCGGCGCGATGCGCAAGGCGGTGTGCACCTTCGACGTCGTCGCGCCGCCGATCAGCAGCGGCATCGACATCTTGGCGCGCTTCATCTCCTCGGCGACGGTGACCATCTCGTCGAGGCTCGGGGTGATCAGGCCCGACAGGCCGATCATGTCGGCGTCGTTCTCGTTTGCCGCCTCGAGGATCTTCGACCATGGCACCATCACCCCGAGATCGACCACTTCGAAGCCGTTGCACTGGAGCACGACGCCGACGATGTTCTTGCCGATGTCATGGACGTCGCCCTTGACGGTCGCCATCACGACCTTGCCCTTGCCCTTGGCGCCGGGCTCCTTCGCCGCCTCGATGAAGGGCAGCAGGTGCGCCACCGCCTTCTTCATCACGCGCGCCGACTTCACCACTTGCGGCAGGAACATCTTGCCCGAGCCGAACAGGTCGCCGACGACGTTCATGCCGTCCATCAACGGTCCTTCGATCACTTCGATCGGGCGCGCAGCCTGCTGGCGCGCTTCCTCGGTATCCTCGACCACGTACTGGTCGAGCCCCTTCACGAGCGCGTGTTCGAGCCGCTTGGCGACGTCCCAGCCGCGCCATTCCTCGGCCGCCTTCTCCGCCGCGGCGTCGGTGCCGCGGAACTTCTCGGCCAGCGCGACCAACCGTTCACCGGCGTCGGGATCCTTGTTGAGGATGACATCCTCGCAGGCCTGGCGCAGCTCGGGATCGATCGTGTCGTAGACGTCGAGCTGGCCGGCATTGACGATCGCCATGTCCATACCGGCGGGGATGGCATAGTAAAGGAACACCGAGTGCATCGCGCGACGCACCGGCTCGTTGCCGCGGAACGAGAAGCTCAGGTTCGACAATCCGCCCGAAATGTGGACGTGCGGGCAGCGCTTCTTGATCTCTCGCGTCGCCTCGATGAAGTCGACGCCGTAATTGTTGTGCTCCTCGATTCCCGTCGCGATCGCGAAGACGTTGGGATCGAAGATGATATCTTCCGGCGGGAAGCCGATCGTCATCAACAATTTATAGGCGCGCTCACAGATCTCGACCTTCCGCGCCTCGGTATCGGCTTGGCCGGTCTCGTCGAACGCCATGATGACCGCCGCGGCACCATAGGCCATGCATTTGCGGGCGTGCTCGAGGAATTGCTCCTCGCCTTCCTTCATGCTGATCGAGTTGACGATCGGCTTGCCCGAGACGCACTTCAGCCCCGCCTCGATCACTGCCCATTTCGAACTGTCGATCATCACCGGCACGCGCGCGATGTCGGGCTCGGCGGCGATCAGCTTAAGGAACGTCGTCATGGCGTGGACCGCGTCGAGCAGGCCCTCGTCCATATTGACGTCGACCACCTGCGCGCCGTTCTCGACCTGCTGGCGCGCGACCTCGACCGCCTTGGCGTAATCGCCGGCCATGATCAGCTTCTTGAACGCCGCCGACCCGGTGACGTTGGTGCGCTCGCCGACATTGACGAAATTGGCGGAGGAGGCGGTTGTGGTCATCTTACTCTCTAAATCCTCCCCGCTTGCGGGGAGGGGGACCGCTCGCAAGAGCGGTGGAGGGGGCTCTCCTTCTCGGTCACTGCTTGATGGAGAGCCCCCTCCACCATGCTTCGCATGGTCCCCCTCCCCGTAAACGGGGAGGAGTTCACGCCGCCATGATCATCGGTTCGAGCCCGGCCAACCGGGTCCGCACCTCGGGCGTGACGATCTTGCGCGGCGCCAGGCCCTGTACGCCGTCGGCGATCGCCTTGATGTGCGCGGGCGTCGAGCCGCAGCAGCCGCCGAGGATATTGACCTGCCCGGCCTCGGCCCATTCGCCGACCAGTCCGGCCGTGGTCGCGGGGGCCTCGTCATAGGCACCCAGTTCGTTGGGCAGACCCGCGTTCGGGTAGACCATGATCAGCGTATCGGCGATCTCGGCCAGCGTCTTGACGTGCGGGCGGAGCTGCTCGGCGCCGAACGAGCAATTGAGCCCGATCGTCACCGGCCTGGCGTGGCGCACCGCGTGCCAGAACGCCTCGACCGTATGGCCCGACAAATTGCGGCCCGACAGGTCGGTCAGGGTCATCGACAGCATGATCGGCAGATCGCGGCCGAGCGCCTCGCCCGCCTCGATCGCCGCCATCACGCCGGCCTTGGCGTTGAGCGTGTCGAACACCGTCTCGATCAGCACGAAGTCGATCCCGCCCTCGACCAGCGCGTCGATCTGTTCGCGATAGACGTCCTTGAGATAATCGAAGTCGATCTCACGATAGCCGGGATCGTTGACGTCGGGCGACAGCGACAAGGTCTTGTTGGTCGGCCCGATCGCGCCGGCGACGAAACGCGGGCGGCCATCCTTCGCCTCGAATTCGTCGGCAATGGCGCGCGCCATCTTGGCGCTTTCCAGATTGATCTCGCGGACCAGATGCTCGGCGCCGTAATCGGCCTGGCTGATGCGGTTGGCCGAGAAGGTGTTGGTCTCGGCGATGTCCGCGCCCGCCTCGAAATAGGCGCGGTGGATCGACGCCGGCACCTCGGGCTTGGTCAGCGCGAGGATGTCGTTATTGCCCTTCTGGTCGTGGCTCAGGCCGAGCGTGCCGGCATAATCGGCCTCGGCGAGCTTCCAGTTCTGGATCTCGGTACCGAACGCGCCGTCGGTGATCAGAATGCGCTTCGCGGCTTCCGCGAGCAGTTTTTCACGTGCAGTCATCATATCCGTCATCCCAGCGAAAGCTGGGATCTCCCAGTTATTTAGCGTGCCGCCAGCGGCACGAGACCCCAGCTTTCGCTGGGGTGACGAGGACTCAAGCCGCCTCGGCCTTCGCCGTGTCCTTCGGCCGCAGACCCAGCAAATGGCAAATCGCGTAGCTCAGCTCGGCGCGGTTGAGCGTGTAGAAGTGGAAATTGCGCACGCCGCCCGCATAGAGCCGCCGGCACAATTCCGCGGCGATCGTCGCCGACACCAATTGGCGCGCGGCGGGGTGATCGTCGAGCCCCGCGAACAGGCGTCCCATCCAGCTCGGCACCGCGGTGCCGCACATCGCCGACATGCGCTGGACGCTGGCGAAGTTCATCACCGGCATGATGCCCGGCACGATCTCCGCGTCGATCCCGGCGGCCGCGACGGCGTCACGATAGCGGAAGAACGTCTCCGCCTCGTGGAAGAACTGGGTGATCGCGCGCGTCGCGCCATTGTCGAACTTGCGCTTCAGATTATCGAGGTCAGCCACCGCATTAGGCGAATCCGGATGGCATTCGGGATAGGCCGCGACCGAGATCTCGAACGGGTGGAGCTTGCGCAGCCCCGCCACCAGATCGGCGGCATTCTCATAGCCGCCCGGATGCGTCGCGTACTTCTCGCCCGCGCGTGGCGGGTCGCCGCGCAGCGCGACGATGTGGCGCACGCCGGCATCCCAATAGTCGTTGGCGACCTGATCGATCTCTTCCCTGGTCGCCTCGACGCAGGTCAGATGCGCTGCGGCCGGGATGTTGGTCTCGCGTGCGATGCGCGCGACGGTCGCATGGGTGCGCTCGCGGGTCGAGCCGCCGGCGCCATAGGTCACCGAGACGAAGCGCGGCGCGAGCGGGCTGAGCGTCTGGACCGAGTCCCACAAGGTCTCTTCCATCTTCTCGGTCTTGGGCGGGAAGAATTCGAAGCTGACCCGCGCGTCGCCCGCGAGATCCGCGAACAGCGGGCTCGCCAGCGCACGCCGCGCCTCGGACATCTCCTTCACCGAAACCATTTACGCTGCCTCCGCTATCTTCGCCGGCTCGCCCGCCTTGCGCGCCAGCCACAATTTCACCGTCAGTTCGCCACCCTCGAGCGTCTCGATCCGCACCGGGGCGAGCCCCGATTGTGCGAACCAGCCGAGCATCTGCTCGTCAGAGAAACCGAGCCGGGCATGCGCGTCACGCGTGCGCAATTCCTCGCGCCCGTGCGGCGCGAAATCGACGATCAGCAACCGCCCGCCCGGCCCCAGCACCCGCGCCGCTTCCGCGATCGCCGCATCGGGCGTCTGCGCGAAGTGGAGTACATGATGCACGATCGCGAGGTCCGCCGTACCGCTGTCGAGCGGCAGCGCGTAGAGATCGGCCTGGCGCAATTCGGTATTGTCGAGCCCGCGCTCGGTCAGCTTGGCGCGCGCCAGCCGCAGCATTTCGGAACTGCGATCGATGCCGAGCGCATGATCGGCCTGGCCCGCGAACAGTTCGAGCATGCGGCCGGTGCCGGTGCCGATATCGACCAGCCGCTCGACCCGCGCCTCGCCCAGCACCGCGGCCATCGCCGCTTCGACCTGTTCCTCGGCGATGTGCAGCGACCGGATCGCGTCCCACTCGCCGGCATTGCTCTCGAACCAGCCCGCGGCGTGGGCGGCGCGATCGGCGCGTACCGCAGCCAGGCGCGCGGCATCGGCCTCGGCGCGGGCCAGCGCGCGGTCGCCTTCCCAGGCGTCGAGCGCGATGCAGAGCGGTGCGACCACGTCGCGCGCGCCCATCGCAACGAATACCCAGCTGCCTTCCTTGCGACGCTCGACGATGCCGGCATCGGACAGGATCTTCACATGGCGGCTGACGCGCGGCTGGCTTTGGCCGAGCACTTGCGCCAGTTCACCGACCGACAGTTCCATCGAGCGCACCAGCGCGACGATCCTGAGCCGCGTCGAATCGGCAAGCGCGCGGAAGATGTCGAGAGCGTTCGGCATGGGAATTAGAGATATAAAGAAATCTTTATATGCCGTCAACGCGTTGCGCCGGGAACAGCGGGACGGTAGCGGTGTTTCGACCCTCTTTCGCAGGAGAATCCCAAATGACCAAGGCTCCCAAGACGCTGGCGGTGTCGCTCGCGCTCGTTGCTGCGCTCGGCGTCGCTGCGTGCAGCCAGAAGGCGCAGAACGAAGCGGCGGAAGCCGCCAACACGATGGCGGGCGACGCCAATGCGACGATGGCGCGCGCAGTCAACACCACCGATGCCGCGGTCGACAGCGCGCTCGGCGCCGCCGAGAACAAGATGGATGCCAGCTCGAACAAGCTCGACAAGGCGACGACCGACGCCAGGAAGGACGCCGGCGCGGCGTTGAAGGATGCCGGCAACGAGATCGAGGATTGATGCGCGCCCGCGCCGCGATCGCCGGCCTCGCCCTGCTCGCGGGGCTGGCCGCCTGTTCGCGCCATGACGATACCGGCGGCGTGTCGGCCGACGACCAGCGCGCGCTGAACGACGCGGCCGCGATGCTCGACGCCAACAATGCCGTGCCCGCTCAGCCCTCCGACCAAGGGAATAGTCAGTGACCGATCTTCGCCGCCTCAGCGCATCGAGCCTCCATACCGCCAAGCTCTGCCTCGGCGGCAACGTGTTCGGCTGGACCGCCGACAAGGCGACCAGCTTCGCCGTGCTCGACGCTTTCGTCGATGCCGGCGGGACATTGGTCGACACCGCGGACGTCTATTCGGCCTGGGTGCCGGGACACAAAGGCGGCGAATCCGAGACGGTCATCGGTGAATGGCTCAAGTCGAGCGGCAAGAAGATCGATGTCGCGACCAAGGTCGGCATGCTGCCGAGCGCGGCCGGCGAGAAGCTCGCCCCCGCGCGCATCGCCGAGGCATGCGACGGGTCGCTGCGACGGCTCGGGGTCGAGCAGATCGCGCTGTATTACGCGCATCAGGACGACGACGCGACGCCGCAGGACGCCTATATGGAGGCGTTCGCCAAGCTGGTCGCCGCAGGCAAGGTCGCAGTGCTCGGCGCGTCGAATTTCCATGCCGCGCGGTTGAAGTCGGCCAACGACATCGCGCGCGCCGCGGGCGGCCCGCATTTCCAGGTGCTGCAGCCCGAATACAATCTCGTCAGCCGCCACAAATTCGAGGGCGAGCTGCAGGATTATTGCGTCGAGCATAATATCGGCGTGCTGCCGTTTTACGGGCTCGCCTCGGGCTTCCTGACCGGCAAGTACCGCTCGGCCGACGATTACGGCAAGAGCGTGCGCGGCAGCCGGATGGCCGCCTATCTCGACGGCAAGGGCCCTGCGGTGCTGAAGGCGATGGACGAGGTCGCCGAGGAAAGCGGCGCCACGCTGGCGCAGATCGCGCTCGCCTGGCTCGCCGCACAGCCCGGCGTCACCGCACCGATCGCCAGCGCCACCAGCGTCGAGCAGCTTCGCGAATTGCTCCCGGCGATGGACCTGACGCTCAGCACTGGCCAGCTCGACAAGCTCGACGCCGCCGGCGCCTGACCCAGAGTCGTTTTCAGCTTCGCTGTCACCGCACCGGCCCGCTCCCCACCCGGCCTCCTATGGAATATCCTGATTGGAAGCCGGGTGGGGGAGCGGGCCAGTGCCGCAACCGTTTCAGCTTGCTGAAACAAACTCAACGCGCGGAGGGCGGAAATGCACCTCGACCTGATCCAGTCGCTGTCGATCGCCGGCGATTCCTCGAAGGCGAACGACGACCGCACCGGCGCGGGCCATGCCCATGCCTGGGTGATCGACGGCGCCACCGACCTCGGCGAGCCGGGGCTGCTCGGCAATCGTGGCGGCGCGGCGTGGATCGCGGCGGAAGCCGACCGCGCCTTCGCCGCTGCGGATGGTGGATCGATCGAGCGGACCTGCCGTACCGTATTCGAACAGGTCGCCGCCCGCTTCGCCGACCAGCGTACCCGCGAGCCCGAGACATGGGAGATCCCCTCGGCCTCGTTCCTGGCGGTGGCGGTCACCGACAATGTCATCAACTGCGCCTGGCTCGGCGATTGCGCCGCCTTGCTGATCCGCGATGGCCAGGCGACCCGGATTGGGCCACAGCGCGACATTCGCGACGACGAAACCGACCTCGCGCGCAGCGTCGCGCATCACGGACTGGGTTCGGTCAAGCGCGTCGCCCCGGTGCTCGACGTGCTGCGCACGGCGCGCAGCCGCCCGGGGCGCCAGGTACTCGGGATCGATCCCTCGGGTGCCGAGCAGGTCTATTATTCGAGCCAGCCCTGCGTCGCCGGCGACGAATTGCTGCTGATGAGCGACGGCTTCGTCGCGATCACCGACCTTTATCGACTGATCGATCAGGTGGCATTGCCTGGTCTTTTGGCGGAAGGCGGACTTCCCGGGATCGCCGCGCGCCTGCGCGCCACCGAGGCCGAGGATGCCGACTGCCTGCGCTGGCCGCGCTTCAAGCAGGGTGACGACGCGACCGCGATCTGGCTGCGGGTCACGGCCTGAACCGGCGCGATCGTGGGCACGCGATCACTCCTGGTCGCGATCGGGCAGCATCGGCCGCATGAAGCTGCGGTCGTAGCGGATCACGCATCCGCTTTCGTCGCGGATGCGATCGGTCGCGATGAATTCGGGATCGCGGCCGAACAAGGTGCGATATTGCTCATAGGCGGCGAAGCTGGGGAAACTGAACAACGCCAGCGCGCGATCACTGGCGCCTTCCGACGGCAGGAAATAGCCGTGATGCGTTCCGCCATGTCGCTCGACCAGGTCCAGCCAGCGTGCCGCGAACTGCTCGAACGCGGCAATCTTTGTCGGGTCAATGACATAGTCCACGACACAGGTGATCATCTCTCGCTCCTTCGACTGGGGCGGCGCGACTATCACGCCGAGCCGCCGGCAGCGATGGCAATCGGTGCCATCCTGCGTACCCTCGCGCTTGTCCGCCTGCCCACGGCTTTCCATACTCCGCGACCGAAGGCGATACCGCGCCTCTAAGGAGTACCGATGCCCGACCGCGACCCGCTTGCCGCGCCGCACGCGCCGTTCTGGCCGTCGGGGCCGAAGCCGCCGGCGGGCGCGCCCAACATCGTCGTCATCCTGTTCGACGATGTCGGCCTGTCCGATTTCGGCTGTTACGGATCGCCGATCGCGACGCCGGCGATCGACGCGATCGCCGCGCGGGGCTTGCGCTATTCGAGCTTCCACACCACCGCGATGTGCTCGACCACGCGCGCGGCACTGCTGACCGGGCGCAACCATCATTCGGTCGGCATGGGCTGCCTCGCCAATTTCGACAGCGGTTACCCCGGCTATCGCGGCAAGATCGCGCGCGAGGCGGGCACGCTTCCCGAGATGCTCAAGCCCCATGGCTATAACAGCTACATGGTCGGCAAGTGGCACGTGACGCCGCTCGACGAGACGGGACCGACCGGGCCGCACGATGGCTGGCCGCTGGGGCGCGGGTTCGATCATTATTACGGCTTCATGGACGCCGAGACGGACCAGTATGCGCCGGAGTTGGTCCGCGACAACACGCCAGTCACGCCACCCGCCACGTACCAGACTGGTTATCATCTGACGGAAGACTTAACTGATGAGGCGATCCGCTACGTCGCCGACCATGTCGCGGCGCGGCCCGACAAGCCGTTCCTGCTGTGGCTGGCCTATGGCGCCTGCCACGCCCCGCACCAGGCGCCGCGCGACCTGATCCTCCATTATGACGCATTGTTCCGCGACGGCTACGACGCCGAGCGCGACCGGCGGCTGACGCGAATGATCGAGATGGGGCTGGTGCCGGCCGGCACAACGCTCCCGCCGCGCAATGATTTCGTGCAGCCGTGGGACAGCCTCGACGACGATGCCCAGCGCCTCTTCACGCGGTTACAGGGCGCCTATGCTGCGATGCTCGACCATGCCGACCGCAACATCGCGCGGCTGACCGCCTTTCTCGATACCGCCGGCCTCACCGACGACACGCTGATCCTCGTCCTGTCCGACAATGGCGCGAGCCAGGAAGGACTCGGCTACGGCTTCATCAACGCGATGGGGCCCTACAACATGCGGCCCGAGACGATCGAGGAGAAGGTCGCGCGGATCGACGATATCGGCGGTCCCGACACGCATTCCAACTTCCCGCTCGGCTGGGCGATGGCGTCGAACACGCCGCTGCGACGCTACAAGCAGAACACGCATGGCGGCGGCATCCGCGATCCGCTGGTGGTGAGCTGGCCCAATCGCCTGCCCGCCCGCGGCGAGGTGCGACACCAGTTCGCGCACGCGGTCGACCTCGTCCCTACCCTGCTCGAGCTGATCGGGATCGACCCGCCGACGGGTGTTGCCGGGGTCGAGCAGATGCCGCTCGAGGGCGTCAGTTTCGCCGCGTCATTGACCGATGCCAGCGCTCCCGAGCGCGACACGCCGCAATATTTCGAGATGTTCGGGCATCGCGGGATCATCCATCGCGGCTGGAAAGCGGTGGCGTTCCACCCGCCCGGCACACCCTATGATTCCGACAAATGGGAGCTGTTCGATCTCTCCACCGATTTCGCCGAGACGCATGACCTGTCCGCCGAGCACCCGGACAAGCTCGCCGAGCTGATCGACCTGTGGTGGCAGCAGGCCGAGGCGCACCAGGTACTCCCGCTCGACGACCGCTTCGGCCCGCGCTTCGCCGAGAACGCCACGCGCCGGCTGGGCGCCCGCCGCGTCTTCACCTTCCACCAGGGCATGGGGCATATCCCGACCGACATCGCCCCCGATCTCCGCGCGCGCTCCTACCGCATCGAGGCGCTGGCGACGGTAAAGCATGGCGACGAGGGCGTGCTGATCGCGCATGGCGACGCGACCTGCGGCTACAGCCTCTATCTCAAGGAGGGGCTCCTGCATTTCGACGTCAATGTCGGCGAGCACCAGATCGTCTCGTCCGACGTGGCAGTGCCGGCGGGAGAGCATGTCCTTTCGGTGCACGTCGCGCACGGCGCCCCCGTGCAGGCCGAACTGCGCTGCGACGGCGCGCCGATCGGCGGCGGCACGGTCCGCTTCGGCTTCGTCAACTTCATCAGCTGGTCGGGGCTCGACATCGGACACGATCGGTCGAGCCCGGTGTCGCAATACGACGCCCCCTTCGCCTTCACCGGCGAGCTCGCCAAGGTGGTGGTCACGATCGAGGACGAGCAGGGCGACGCCGAGGGCGCGGCGCAGGCGCTGCTCGCGCGGGAATAGGGCGTCTCAGATAAGATAACGGGAAGGTGTATCTCCCTCTCCCCCTGTGGGAGAGGGAGGGAGCGCCGGAGGCGCGGAAGGGTGAGGGGGAGTCACAGGCGCCCCCGCTCGTGACTCCCCTTCACCCTTCCCACAAGGGGAGAGGGAACATCGCCCCATGTCCAATACGAAACGGCCCGAAGGGCTCCATCCTCCGGGCCGCTCGTTGTTCGCCGCCAAGCGGGGGCTGACGCGGCGAACGTCGCCGCAGGGTCAGGCGGCGAACGGTTTTCAGCCAGTGGCGCCGCGGCGAAACCGCGTCGTCGGTCGGGGCTGGAAGCCCCGCCGGCCGGGCGTGATCGCGGGCGCGGAATAGCTCGCGCTATCCCGCTCGATCATGCCGCGAATTGGTTCATCGTGTTGTGCGCACCGCCCGCCTTCAGCGCCGCCTCCCCGGCGAAATATTCCTTATGGTCGTCGCCGAGGTCGCTGCCCGACATGTTCTGGTGCTTCACCGCCGCGATGCCCTGGCGGATCTCCTGGCGCTGGACGTTCTTGACGTAGCCCAGCATCCCGGCCTCTCCGAAATATTCCTTGGCCAGATTGTCGGTCGACAGCGCCGCCGTGTGATAGGTCGGCAGCGTGATGAGGTGGTGGAATATCCCCGCCCGCTTCGCCGCATCCGCCTGGAAGGTGCGGATCCGCTCGTCGGCCTCGGCCGCCAGGTCGGTGCCGTCATAATCGACGCTCATCAGCTTCGCCCGGTCATAGGCCGAGACGTCGCGCCCGGCCTCGGTCCAGGCGTCGAACACCTGCTGGCGGAAATTGAGCGTCCAGTTGAAGCTCGGCGAGTTGTTGTAGACCAGCTTGGCATTGGGCACGACCTCACGGATACGGTCGACCATCGCGGCGATCTGCTCGATATGCGGCTTCTCGGTTTCGATCCACAACAGGTCGGCGCCGTTTTGCAGCGAGGCGATGCAATCCATCACGCAGCGGTCCGCGCCGGTTCCTTCGCGGAACTGGAACAGGTTCGACTTGAGCCGCTTCGGGCGGACGATCTTGCCGTCGCGCTCGATCACGACGTCGCCGGCCTTGAGGTCGCCGATCGCGATCTCCTCGCAATCGAGGAACGAATTATACTGGTCGCCGAGGTCCCCGGGCGTGTGGCTGATCGCGATCTGCTTGGTCAGGCCGGCGCCCAATGAGTCGGTCCGCGTGACGATGATCCCGTCCTCGACGCCGAGCTCGAGGAAGGCGTAGCGGCAGGCGCGGACCTTCGCCAGAAAGTCCTCGTGCGGCACGGTGACCTTGCCGTCCTGGTGCCCGCATTGCTTCTCGTCCGAGACCTGGTTCTCGATCTGCAGCGCGCAGGCGCCCGCCTCGATCATCTTCTTCGCCAGCAGATACGTCGCCTCGGCATTGCCGAAGCCGGCGTCGATGTCGGCGATGATCGGCACGACGTGCGTCTGGTGGTTCTCGATCGCGTGGAGCAACCGCTGTTCGGCGACCTCGTCACCCGCCGCGCGCGCCTTGTCGAGATCGCGGAACATCATCCCGAGCTCGCGCGCATCGGCCTGGCGGAGGAAGGTGTAGAGTTCCTCGATCAGCGCCGGCACGCTGGTCTTCTCGTGCATCGACTGATCGGGCAGCGGACCGAAGTCGGAGCGCAGCGCGGCGACCATCCAGCCCGAAAGATAGAGGTAGCGGCGCTCGGTCGAGCCGAAATGCTTCTTGATGCTGATCATCTTCTGCTGACCGATGAAACCATGCCAGCAGCCGAGCGACTGGGTGTAATTGGCCGGATCGGAATCGTACGCCGCCATGTCGCGGCGCATGATCGCGGCGGTGTAGCGCGCGATGTCGATCCCGGTCCGGAACCGGTTCTGCAACTGCATCCGCGCCACCGCCTCAGCACTGATCCCGTCCCAGGTGCCATTGTGGCTGGCAATCAGCTGGCCGGTCTGCGCGATGCTTTCTTGATAGGTCACGGTACGTCCTCGCTAGTGATGACGCGAGGATATGTACATCTATTTACACGATACGCGCCGCTATCATGAGAGGAATAGCAGTCATGTTGTGACTGCACGTGTTGTCGTGCTAGATAATATGTGAATATATTTACAATCAGTCGGCCTTTCGCCAGATCGAGATCGGGATGTCGCCATTGGGTCGAGGCGCCACGCTGTAGCGTAGCACACCGCCTTTCAGCTCGTACGTCCTGACCTGGGTCGTCCCGTTCCAATTGGCGAAGCTCGCCTGCTCGATGGCGAAAGTCAGCGTGCGCGCCTTCGCGTCCGCGCCGAGCGTGCCGAAATGCGTGCTGACGCCGAGCGCAGACTCGCGATATTCGGCCGGCGTGCCCGTGGCGCGGTCGCCCGAGGCGAAGCGCGGCCGCTCGCTCTTGTAAATCATCAGCGTGTAGCGACCGCTGGCATCGATCATCATGCTCCCGCGCGGCATGGTGCCGTAATCGTGCCCGACGCTGCCGTCGGGATGCTGGACGTCGGCCGCCACCAGGGCCCAGGTACCGACCAGCGCGCGTGGTACAGGCAGCCGCTCCCGGGCGACGGCCGGGCCGGCGACGGCACTGCCGGCGAGAATGGCGGCAATGGCTATTTCGATCGTCCGCGGCGGGGGCAGCAATTTGATCATTCCGGACCTCTCTTTCCGGGCGATCGGTAGGCGGTGACCGGACAGCAGAAAATCGAATAGATTCGAATTATCACTTCAGATAAACTGAAGCATGCACCTGACCAATCTCGACACCGGCGTCCTGCGGACACTGGTCTTCGCCGATCAGCTGGGCGGGTTCGGCCGCGCTGCCGACCGGATCGGGCGGTCGCAATCGGCGGTCAGCCAGCAGATCCGCAGGATCGAGGACCAGATCGGGGAGGTCCTGTTCGAAAAAGAGGGCCGCGGCCTGGTGGCGACGCCGGCGGGCGAGATCCTGCTCGCCTATGCCCGCCGCATCCTCGACCTCAACGACGAGGCGCTGATCGCGATCCGGGGAAGTACGGCGCGCGGCGCGGTGCGCTTCGGCCTGCCCTCCGACCTCGCCGAAGCCTGGCTTCCCGATGTGCTCGGCCGATTCAACCGCGCGCATCCGGGCGTGCAGCTGGAAACGCTGGTCGACCGCAACCGCGTCCTGATCGAACTGCTCGACCGCGGCGAGCTCGACCTCGCGCTGACGCTCGGCCAGTCCGAGCGGCCCGATGCCCGGCCGCTCGCCACCCTTGCCGCGGCCTGGGTCGGCCCGCCCGCGGGTCGCTTCGACTGGGCGCGGGACCAAGGCGAGCCGCTCCCGCTGGTCGTCACCCAGGCACCCTGCTTCTTCCGCCAGCGCGCGCTGGCGACGCTCGAGGCCGCGGGCATCGCCTGGCGCGTCGCGCTGACCAGTCCGAGCGTGCAGGGGCTATGGGCAGCGGTCGAAGCCGGCCTCGGCGTTACTCTGCGCGTCCCGATCGGCATCCCGTCGTCGCTTCGCATGCTGGGGATCGAGCACGGCCTCCCCGTTCCGGCGGGCGATCCCTTCATCCTGTCGGTGCATGACGGCGGCCGCGTCATGGCGCCGGCCGCCCGCCAGCTCCACGACATCGTCGCGGCGGCGATCACCGACCAGCTGGGCGCCTGATCAGTCCACCGCGATGTCGAAGTGCAGCACCTCCTCGCGCACACCGAGGCTTTCATAGAGCGCGGTCGCCGGATCGTCGCCTCGGTCGGCCTGGACGAAGATGACATAGGCGCCCCGCGCCGCTGCGACGCGCTTGAGGTCGCCGATCAGGGTCGTGGCGATGCCTCGGCGGCGCCAGGGCTCGGCGACGGCAAGGTCGTAGAGATAGACCTCGCGCCGAGCCTGCTCGAACTTGTCGAGCACATAGGCCGCGATCCCGCCGACCACCGCGCCATCGGCGATCGCGGCCAAAGCGACGAAGCCCTCGCTGCCGAGCAGCCGTATCAGCCACGCGTCGTCGGGCCTCGCCGAATCATAGGCCGTGGGGTCCTCGAACGCCGCGCCGAACATGCCGAGCATCTCGTGCATCATCGGCAGGTCGTCGGGACCGAGCAGACAGATTTCGACCGACATCTCAATCCCCGCCGAAGGTGAAGGGGCTGACCCCGCGCTCGCGTTCGTTGACCAACAACGCGCGCCCCGCCGGCGCGGCACTGCGTTGCGGGCAGGACGGGCGACCGCAGGCGCGGCACCCCAGGCCGATCGGCATCGCTTCGCCCCGGAGGTCGAGGCCGCGCGCCGCCGCCAGTCCGCCGGCGACGTCCGCCGAGACGCCCAGCCCGACCGCGAATTCGGCCGACACCGCGCCGTAGCGGCGCGCCTGCGGCGTCACCGTGCGCGACAGCGTCAGCCAGCGCCCGCCATCCTCGAGCTCGACGAGCTGGACCGCGAGCTCGCCGGGCCGGTCGAACGCCGAATGCACGCGCCACAGCGGACACCGCCGGTCGCTGTCGACGAGCGGCGATCCGCTCGCACCCGAGAAGCGCTTGGACACCTGTCCGGCGCGATCGATCCGCACCATGAAGAAGGGCAGTCCGCGCGCGCCGACCCGCTGCAGCGTGGTCAGTCGATGCGCGATCTGCTCGAAACCCGCACCGAACCGGCGTTGCAGCAATTCCAGATCGTAGCCCGTCGCCTCGCACGCGCGCAGGAAGCGGGCATAGGGCATCATCACCGCGGCGGCGAAATAGCTGGTGAGATAGCGGCGATAGAGCCGCTCGCCCGCGCGATCGGCGAAGCCGGCGCCCTGGACCAGCGCCTCGATCATCGACCGCGCCTCGATCTGCCCCAATTGATAGGCCGCGGCGAAGGTGCGGCTGGCAGCATCGAGCGTCTCCGACAATTGCAGCTGCCGGGCATGGAGGTCGGTGCGGCGGAGTAGGTCGGGCATCACCTCGACCGGCAGGATGCGGATCGTCAGTTGGTGCTTGACCCTGAGGCGCTCGGCGATCGCGCCGTACAGATCCCCCGCCGCCAGCCTGAGCTCGTCGGCCACCTCCTCGGCCGCAGCGTCGAGATCGGCATAATGACCCCGCCAGCGCTCGATCTCGCGCCGCAGTTCGGCGATCGCATTGGGCGCCCCGCTCGCCTCGCCCGCCGCCGTACCCTGCCCGAGCCGGTCGAACACGCGCGCGAACGCCTCGGCGCCGCCCGGCGCACCGGCCAGCCATTCCTCGACCTCGTTGCGGTCGATCTCGAGGTCGGCGAACATCGGGTCGGCGAGCCGCCGCCGGATCGCCGCCGCACCCCCGCCCGGCTCGCCCGCAGCGAGCGCACGCGGATCGAAGTCGAAGGTCTCGGCGAGCTTGACCAGCAATGCCGCCGACACCGGCCGCTGGTTCTTCTCGACCAGGTTGAGATAGCTCGGCGAGATCGCCAGCATCTCGGCCATCGCCGCCTGGGTCAGCCCCTCACGCCGCCGCAACCGCCTGACCGCGTGCCCCGCCAGCAATTTCCGTTCCGCCATGTCTATCCTGCTATCGTCGCTACGCCGACAGCGATCCCGCTCGTGCACGATCTTGTCAATAGTTTACACAATCACTGAACTTTTGACCTGCCGCTCGACAGCCACACCTTCCGCCGACCGCGAGAACTATCGTCTGCTCGGCAAAATTCGGTCACTTGCCGAGTGAACACAGGACGCTTCCGCCTGTTTTTGTAAGGTTTCAGACTTTCCTGGGGAGGAAAGGATGCCCGCCGGGTCCGTCCCGGCGGGCATTTTCTATGCTTGATAATTCCTCCCCCGGAACGGGGAGGGGGACCAAGACGCGAAGCGGCTTGGTGGAGGGGGCCCCCGACTAACGAGCAACGGCCATGCGGCTAGCGGTGGAGGCCCCCCTCCGCCACGCGCTGACGCGCGCGGTCCCCCCGTTCCGGGGAGGAATTTATCTTCTCCCCCCAAGCCTAAGCGCTTGTTAAAGCCCCCGCATGCCCGCCCGTCTCCGCACCGCGATTGCGCTCCTGTTCGTCTGGGTCGCCGTCGCCGCCCAGCCCGCGGCCGCCAAGGTCCGCATCACCTTCTGGTCGCGCGAGGAGGGGCAGATGTTCCCGCACGCCTTCTTCACGCTCGACGGCACCCCCGATCGCGGCGGGCGGCCGGTGGATGTCTCCTACGGCTTCACCGCGAAGGTTATCTCGCCCGCGATCCTGTTCGGCGACGTGCCGGGCAAGATCGACCTCACGCCGCGGAGCTATATCATGGGCAGCTTCGCGCATTTCTCGGTCTTGCTGACCGATGCCCAATACGATTCGATCCTCCACCTGACCGACGAATGGGGCGAGAAGGGCAACCACATCTACAGCGCGAGCAAGCGCAATTGCGTCCACTTCGTCGCCGAGGCGGCACGGCGCGCGGGCCTGCGCGTCGCGATCCAGCCCAAATTGGTCAAGAAGCCGCACGCCTTCCTGGAGTCCGTGCTCGCGATGAATCCCCAGGTCAGCCGCGTCGAGGCGAACGCGAAGGTCTTCTACGGCGCTCCCCGCGCTGCCGCTCGATAGAGCATCAGCCTGCTCAGATTTGAACGCCGCCCCGGCGAAGGCCGGGGTCCAGTTGCGGTGTTCTACAAGCGGCAGGACATCCTCTCGACGTCATTGATACTGGACCCCGGCCTTCGCCGGTGAAGCGTCGAGCTAAAAGTCTATCGCCTAAGGTTGGCTTATGGCCGCTCACCGCATCGGCACCAGTTCGATCACATCGAGCAATGATTCGAAGCGCGGATGGGGCAGCACCATCCGCCAGCGCCGCGGGCCGATCCGCTCGACCAGCCCGGCCATGTCGCGGCCGGCGTCGCGGCCGTAATCGATCGCGCGACGCTCGTCGCCGAGCATCAGCGTTCCGAGGAACACCTGGCGATAGCTGCCGTCGTCGAACACCAGCCCGACCGGGCGCTGCGATCCGCCGATCTTGTAGAAGCTGAGCGCCTGCCCCTCGCGATCGATGCGGCAGCGGAAAGGTGGATAGACGGCGAAGTCGCGATTGCCGGGCCGTTGCGCGCCGAGCTTGAAGACGCGGCAGCGATAATCGCCCGCCGGCGGCCTGGCGCCGGCCAGCGCGCGATCGGGATCGAACAGCGCGCCCTGCGCGGCGATCGCCTCGCCTTGCCCCGCCGCGCGCGCCTTCGCGAGCGCGTCGATCCAGGCCTGGTGCCAGGTGCGCAAGCGGTCGCGGTCGGCGGTGGTGGCGACCTTGTGCCAATCGGTCGGGACGTCGTCCTTTGCCGCCGCAGGCTCGCCCGCAACGCAGAGCACCAGCAGGGCGCTCCCCAGCGCCCCGATTTGCGACCTTGTCATGACCCCGACAACCAACCACGAGGCAGTTGGTTGCGCAGGCGTTACGTCAGGCGGCGGTCCAGCCGCCGTCGACGGTCATGTTGGCGCCGGTGATCGACTTGGCCTCGTCGCGGCACAGGAACAGGGCGAGCGCGGCGACCTGTTCGGGCGTAACGAATTCCTTGGTCGGCTGGGCGGCGAGCAGCACGTCGTTCATCACCTGCTCGCGGGTCAGGCCGCGCGCCTTCATCGTGTCGGGGATCTGGTTCTCGACCAGCGGCGTCCAGACGTAACCGGGCGAGATCGCGTTGACCGTGATGCCGTCGGTCGCAACCTCGAGCGCCGCTGTCTTGGTCAGCCCGGCGATGCCATGCTTGGCGGCGACATAGGCCGACTTATTGGGGCTCGCGACCAGGCTGTGGGCCGAGGCGGTCGATATGATCCGACCCCATTTCGCGGCCTTCATGTACGGGATCGACGCGCGCATCATGTGGAACGCGCTGGTCAGGTTGATCGCGATGATCGCGTCCCATTTGTCGATCGGGAATTCGTCGATCGGCGCGACGTGCTGGATGCCGGCATTGTTGACGATGATGTCGGGCCCGCCGAGTTCGTCGTGGCAACGCTTGACCATCGCCTCGATCGCCTCCGGCTTGGTCATGTCGGCGGCGTCGTACAGCGCCTTCGCCCCGCTAGTCGCTTCCAGCGCGGCGCGCTCCTTCTCGATCGCTTGCGGATCGCCGAAGCCGTTGATCATCACGCTCGCGCCCTCGCCCGCGAACGCCTTGGCATAAGCGAGCCCGATGCCCGAGGTGGACCCGGTGACGATCGCGCTCTTGCCCTTGAGGAACATGGCTTTCTCCGTTGCTTAGCGGGGGGTGAGATCGAAGGCGGCAGTCTTGCCGTCGATGATATTCTCGGCGACCAGCTCGGCATTGGCCATCGTCGCGTCGACGTCGCCGCGGCCGGCCTGCCAATGCTCACGCATCGTCCGCGCCGAGAATTCGAAGTCGCGCGCGCCGCCTTCCCAGGCGTTGGCGCGATAGATCAGATGGACCAGGTTGACCGGATATTCGGCCGATCGCTCGGCGAGCGCGCGAACATCCGGATCGTTGCCCATCTCGGCCGGCAATTTGGCGAGCACGCGCCGCGCGATTTCGCGATCCTTGCGCAGCCGCATCAACTGGGTCGAAATCTCGCGCGACCGGCTTGAGAAGCGGATCTCCTTCTCGCGCGCCATCACGTCCATGATCGTCCGCGGCGGCGCGGCGATCGACGGGAACAGGTCGACCTGAAACACCAAGAGGTCGTCGGTCTGGTGATCGAGGACATGGCTGAGCGGCGTGTTCGACACGAGCCCGCCGTCCCACCACAGCCGCCCGTCGATCTCGACCGGCGGCAGCCCCGGCGGCAGCGCCCCCGAGGCCATGATGTGGCGCGCGTCGATCCGTTCGAGCCGGTTGTCGAAATAGCGGAAATTGCCGTTCTCGACGTCAACCGCGCCGACCGACAGCCGCACCGGCCCGTCGTTGAGCAGGTCCCAGTCGACCAGTTCGTCGAGCGTGTCCGCCAGCGGCGCGCTGTCGTAGAAACTGAGCGCGGCGGTGGTGCCGGGCGCCGCCATCACCGGCGGCACCATGCGCGGCGAGAAGAAGCCCGGGACGCCCGCCAGCATCACGAACCCCGCCGACCATTCGTGCAGCGCCTCGCGCACCGCATCCTCGGGAAAGATCGGAAAGCTCGGCAGCGAACTCGTCACCTTGTCCCAGAAGGCGGCCAGCCGCGCGACGCGGCGCTCGGGCGGATTGCCCGCGACGATCGCCGCGTTGACCGCGCCGATCGAGATGCCGGCGACCCAGTCGAGTTCGATCCCGTTTGCCTCGAGCCCTTCGATCACGCCGGCCTGATAGCTGCCGAGCGCGCCACCGCCCTGGAGCACCAATGCCACCTGGTCGGGCAGCGGAAGCGCCTTGGCGCGTCGGCGGGGTCGGGCGTCGGCCATCGCCAGCCCGCATGGGCCAACTGCCCGAGTCGATCAATCGGGCGATTGCAACCCGGGGCGTTGGGGCGCATTTTGCTCTAAAGGAAAACGACGGAAGGGCGGCCGATGCGGCTCGACGATTACGATCCCAACATCAATGTCGAGGATCAGCGCGGCCAGGGTGGCGGCTTCGGAGGATTCGGCGGAGGAGGGGGCGGCGGGCTGCTGTTCGCGTTCCTGCCCTTCATCTTCAATCGCTTCGGCTGCCTGGGCGTGGCGGTGGTGGTCGGTTTGTTCTTCGTGCTGAGCGGCGGGCTGAATTTCGCCGACACCGGCGGATCGGGCGGCAGCTATGCACCGACCAGTGCGACCCGGCCTGCCGGCGGCACCGACGTCAAATCGAGCTGCAGCGTCGATGCGAGCTCAAAGGTGGCGTGCAACGCCTTCAGCTCGGCCGACAAGACCTGGGCAGCAATCTTCCAGCAGCAGGGCCAGCGCTTCGTCGCGCCCAAATTGGTCTTCTATTCGGGCGATGGCCGGTCGGGCTGCGGCGCCGCGCAGTCGGCGATGGGGCCGTTCTATTGCCCGAGCGATCGCGGCATCTATCTCGACACCAGCTTCTTCCAGGAATTGTCGCAGCGCTTCGGCGCGCCGGGCGACTTCGCGCAGGATTATGTCATCGCGCACGAATTCGGCCATCACATCCAGAGTCTGATGGGTACGTCCGAACGCGTGACCGCGCTGCAGCGCCGCTCGAGCGAGGCCGACGGCAACCGCCTGTCGGTGATGCTCGAACTCCAGGCCGACTGTTATGCCGGTGTCTGGGCGGCGCAGAATCGCGACCGCCTGGATCCCGACGACCTGCAGGAAGGGATGACCGCCGCGCATGCGATCGGCGACGACACTTTGCAGCGCGAAACGCAGGGCCGCGTGGTCGAGGCCAGCTTCACCCATGGCACTTCGCAACAGCGCATGACCTGGCTCAAGCGCGGGATGGACAGCGGCGATTACCGCCAGTGCGATACGTTTGCAGGCGCGATTTAGGTCAGTCAGCTGATTTATAACCAACCGTCCCCCGGCCTCGTGCCGGGGTCCACCGTGCCGCACTGCCTGTACTGGAGGCTCCAGCTGTTCGCTAACCTGCACGGTGGATGCCGGCACAAGGCCGGCATGACGATGTGAGCTAGCCAACCACCCGCGCCACGCCGTCATCCACCCGGATCAGCGTGTCGCACAGCCTGAGGCTCGAATCGCGGTGCGCGACGATCAGGATCGTCGGACGCGGGTCGAGCGCGGCCAGCCGGGTGAGCAGATCGCCCTCGCTCGCCTGGTCGATCGCGTTGGTCGCCTCGTCGAGCACGAGCAGGCGCGGCTTGCGCAGCAGCGCGCGCGCGATCGCCAGGCGCTGGCGCTCGCCGCCCGACAATAACGCGCCGCGCTCGCCGACCACGCTGTCGATCCCCTTGGGCATGCGCGCGACGATGGTGGTCGCGCCGACCGCGTCGATCGCGGCGTGCATCATCGCCTCGGTGATCGCCTCGTCACCCCAATCGAGGTTGCGGCGCACGGTGTCGTGGAACAGGAAGCCGTCCTGCGGCACGTACGCGATCGCCCCGCCCCAGCCGCGCCCCAACGGCCGTCCGCCCACCGTCACGCTGCCCGATTGCGGCTCGAGCAGGCCGGTGACGACGTCGACCAGCGTGGTCTTCCCGCCCCCGCTGGCGCCGGTCAGGCCGGTGATCGATCCCTCCGCGATGGTCAGCGTCGCGTCGCCGATCCCGCCGCCGCCCGGATGGCGATAGGTCACCGCCGACAGTTCGATCTCCCCCGGCGGCGGGACAGCGGCCTCCGCCGTGCGAAAGCTGCCGAAATGACGCTCTGCCTCGCGCACCGCTTCGAAAGCGGGGACGCCGTAAGCGACTTGCTGCACGGCCTGCTGGATCGACTGGGCCGGCCCCACCATCCGCCCGAACACCAGGACGACGATGACCAGTTGCGCGGGCGCGACGTGCATGACGTTGACCCCGGCGAGCACCACGGCGGCGAGCGCGATCGCCGAGCCGATCGAGAACCACAATCGCGCGCGGGCCTGATCGCGCTGGAACCACATCTGCCGGCGTCGAGCGACCGATTGCGACGCGGCGAATTCCTCGACGAAGCGATCGCGCATCTGCTGGGCCGCGGCGATCTTGAGCCCGCCCAGGAAACTGCTGGCGTTGCTCATCATGTTCTGGCCGGCGCGCATCGCCTGTTCGCCGGTGCGGTGGTTGCGGGTCTGGTTGAGGACGAGCGCGCCGCCGCCGACCACCATCACCACCGCCGCGACCAGCGCGAGCAATGGGGCCAGCGCCGCCACCACCGCGAGCGCGACCAGCGACGTGATCACCGCCACCGTCATCTGGATCAATTGCTGCGCGGTGACGCCGACGCGCATCACGTCGATCCCGATCAAGGTCGTCATCCGCGAATGATCGAGCGCCGCGATCTCCCGCCAGGGCGCGACCGCGAGCGCGCGCAGCACGCGCAGCCGCTGGTCGTCGACGAACAGCGCCTGCAGCGATTGCAGCGAGATGTCGCGCGCATAGAGCACCACGCCCCGCACGACCATCATCACCATGAATCCGCCCATCAGCCAGCCGACCAGATGCGCCTGATCGGTGATGCCCCAGTGCGCGGCCAGCCGATACACCCGGGCATGTCCCTGCCCGGTCAGGACGCCGAGGATCGGGACGAGCAGCAGCAGCCCGGCGCCTTCGACCGCCGCCCCGCCCAAGGCGAGCGCCAGCGCTCCGGCCGTCCGCCGCGGGCTCATCGCCGCCAGCGCGCGCGTGATCGCCAGCATCATGCGCAGCGTACGTGTGGTGTTTTCGCCCCCGGTCACCGCGCCTTGTTAGGGACGAAGCGCGGCGCTGTCACCGCCACGCAGCGGCCAAATTAGTCGACCAGGGCCAGGCGCTGTTCGAGATCGGCGCGCGCCGGCGCCGGCGCCCCGAACGCGTCGTTGCCGAGCGTCGCGAGCAGGTCGACCAGCCGCTGCTCGGCATGGCTGCCGATCGCACTGCGGTTGCTCGGATGCCCGGGCGCGAGGCTGCTCGCGTCGACGAAGCGGCTGCCCCAGCTGTCGGCCAGCGCCAGCACCTGCTCGATCGCGGGCGAGGGATCGCAGGCGACGATCGACGGGAAAGGCAATTTGGTCGCCGGGCTGAGCCGGACGTTGCGCGCGATCGCCGACTGGCCGAAGCCATAGCTGAGCGGCGACAGCAGCACCGCACCGCGGATGTTGCGCAGGTACGAGCGCGGCGAAAGCTGCGCCCACCACGCGACCGCCAGGCACGCCACGCCCTGCGCCAGGATGACCGCGGGCTCGGTACGATTAGCCATCACCCCATCGAGCTGCAGCGCCCAGCGCCCGCTATGGAACCGTGAAAGATCGAGGTCGACCCGCTGCGGGCCACTGGCGATCTGGGCATCGCCCCTGACCGAGACGATGATCGGAACGGGCTTGTCGAACGACGTATCGAAGTCGCGATCCATGACAGCTCTCCCAAAAGGGCGCGTCGCCTCTGTTCTTGTCGGCACCCCGACTCGGGGGGCTGGCCCGAAACTATTCCGATCGATTTGATGTACAAACGGGTTGCGATGAATCGACGTGCGGCAGAGCCGGACCGGAAATCTCGGGTCAGGCAGCGAAGCTGAGCGAGAATTCGGCGCCGCCCTCGGGATGGTTGCGCGCGGCGATGCCGACCTGCATCGCCTCGGCGAATCCCTTGGCGATCGCTAGCCCCAGCCCGCTGCCGCCGCTGCGGTCGCTGCCGCGGCCTTGCGCGAAAGTGTCGAACACGCGCTTCTCGGAGCCCGGTTCGAGGCCCGGGCCATGATCGCGCACCGACAGCATCACGGCCTCGGGAGCCCTTTTGCCGACGATCGCGACGCGCCCCGCCCCGCCATGGATCGCCGCATTGGCGAGCAGGTTGATCAACACATGATGGAGTAGGGTCGGGTCGGCGCGGACCAACGGCAGGTCGACCGGCACCTGCAAGTCGATATGCACACCGCGCAGCAAGTCCTTGAGATCGTGGACCGCGCTCGCCACCGCATCGGTCAGGTCGATCGCTTCCGGTGATATCGCCAGCGCTCCCGAATCGATCCGCACCATGTCGAGCAGATTGTCGAGGAAGCGCCGAAGCCGCGCGATGTCGGCGCGCGCCAATGGTACCGCGGCGGCATCGGGATATTGCCGCGCCAGCGCATCGACCGAGGCGGCGACCGAAGTCAGCGGCGTGCGCAGATCGTGCCCGATCGACGACAGTAAGGCGGCGCGAAGCCGGTCGCGCTCGCGCAGTACCGAGACGTCGCGCAACTGATCCTCGAGCTTGAGCCGCTCCTGCGCCAGCGCCGCTTGCCCGAGCAGCGTGGTCAGCAACACCGCGCGGTCGGCGCCGACCGGATCGCCGCCATCCTCGGCCAGCAGCCCGACCACGCCGAGCACCCCGAGCGAGGTCTTGAGCGGCTGAAATTGCCAATCGGCCGAAACCAGCGTGGCGGTGCCGACGCCGGTCGCCTCGCCCCGGTTCCACGCCCAATCGGCCGCGGCGCGCTCGACCGTACCGAGCTCGGGCGCGGGGCCCGGCGCCGAGGCGACGCACTCGAGCTCGCCATCGCGCTGGTCGAGCAGGATCACCGTCACCCCGAGCAACCGTGCCGCCTCGCCGCAGATCGTCTGGCTGGTGCTGCGCCAATCCGACGCGCGCGCCAACGCTAGACCGAACCCGGCGACCGCGGCATTCTCCTGCGCGCTGCGCGCGCCGATCGTCGCGCGAACCCGCAGCCGCCCGGTGAGGTTCGCGGTGAAGGTGGCGATGCCGATCAGCACGAACATCGTCAGCACGCTCTGCGGATCGGCGATGGTGAAGGTGTAGAGCGGCGGCAGGAAGAAGAAATTGTACGCCAACCCCGACATCACCCCGGTCGCGACCCCCGGCCATAGCCCGAGCCGCGCCGAGGCGAGGATGACCGGCAGTAGATAGATCAGGTCGATCCCGCCGCCCCCGATCCACGGCGCGACCGCCTTGGCGAACACCGTCGTCGCGGCGACGAGCGCGAGCGCCGTGAACGCGCTGATCGCCAGGCTCCAGTCACCGCGCGCAACATTGGTCCTGATCCGCGGCGGCGCCTCTCCGGCGGGAATGACGTGGACCGCCAGCCCCTCGCCCGCCGCGAGCATCGCCTCGACCACCGAACCGTGGCGCAAAGCAAACCACCAGCTGCGGGTCGACTTGCCGATGACGAGTTGGGTGATCCGCGCTTCGACGATCTGATCGCGCAGCCCGGCGGTGACGTTCTCGGCCGGCACGGTGGCGATCGTCGCCCCGAGGCTCGATGCGAGGCCCAAGGTATCGGCGACCTGGCGCCGCTGCTCCTCGCCGAACCCCGCGGCGCGCGGCGTTTCGATGAACACCGCTTGCCACGGCGCCTTCAAGGCGTCGGCCAAGCGCTTGGCGGAGCGCACCAATGTGTCGGCGCCGGGGAGTTCGCTCACCGCCACCAGCACGCGCTCGCCGCCGGCATAGGTGCCCGTCACCGCAAATGTGTCGAGATGCTCGGTCAGCGCCTGGTCGACGCTCAGCGCTGCCCGGCGCAGTGCCATTTCGCGCAACGCCGACAGATTGGCCTTGGAGAAGAAGCGGTCGAGCGCGCGCGTCGCCTCGGCCGGGATATAGACCTTGCCCGCCTTGAGCCGGTCGATCAGCTCGTCGGGCGGCAGGTCGACCACCTCGACCTCGGCGCCGTCGAACACGCTGTCGGGCACCGTCTCGCGCACCCGGACGCGGGTGAAGCTCGCGACGACGTCGTTGAGGCTCTCGACGTGCTGGACGTTGAGCGTGGTGTAGACATCGATCCCTGCGTCGAGCAGCTCCATGACGTCCTGCCAGCGTTTGGGATGGCGACTGCCGGGCGCGTTGGTGTGCGCGAATTCGTCGACCAGCGCGAGCCGCGGTTGCCGCGCGAGGACGGCGTCGAGGTCCATCTCGTCGAGCCGGTGGCCCTGATAGTCGATCGATCGCCGCGCGATCACTTCGAGCGGCGCGACCAGCGCCTCGGTCTCGGCGCGGCCATGCGTCTCGACCACCGCGACCACCACATCGGCGCCGTCGCGTTGCCGCTCGGCGCCTTCGCGTAGCATCTCGAAGGTCTTGCCGACGCCCGGCGCGGCGCCGAGGAAGATCTTCAGCCGCCCCCGCGCCTCCGCCTTCGCGGCACGCAGCAGCGCCTCGGGGGACGGGCGGTTGTCGTCGGGCAAAGTGCGCAATCTCCAGTGTTCCGGCGACAGCCGGAACCGAGGGTCACGGGCGACGCGGCCTGCGACCCTGGGCTCCTGCTTTCGCAGGAGCACGGTTCGGCATGAACCACGCCCAAAGGCAAGGCCCCCAAGGGCGATCCTTATGGCTTCTTAATGCCGCGGCCATCGTTTCGCCCGCGAACCTTAATGGCCTGGCCTCCTATCTGACCTCCCGATCCAATCGGAGGCCCCTCATGCCCGATCTCCTCTGGCTCGCCGTGCTCGGCGGGCTGTTCCTGGCGACCCTCGCCTTCGTCCGCTTGTGCGACGAGGCCTGAGATGAATCTGCACCTCGCACTCGCCGGCCTGACCGCGTTCGGCCTCCTGCTCTACCTCATCGCCGTCCTCGTACGGCCCGAACGGTTCTGAGGAAATCGTCATGACCTTACAGGGATGGGCGCTGATCGCGCTCTTCGTCGCCGTGCTGGCGGCCTTGGCCAAGCCGATCGGGCTATGGCTGTTCGCGCTCTACGAAGGACGCCGCACGCCGCTCCACGCGGTACTCGCGCCGGTCGAGCGCGGCTTCTACCGATTGGCGGGGATCGACGCCGACAGCGACCAGAGCTGGCGCCGCTATGCGGTTCACATGCTGGTGTTCCAGCTGATCACCGCTTTGCTCACCTATGTCATCCTGCGCACCCAGGCCTTCCTGCCGTTCAATCAGAGCCATTTGCCCGGCGTCGGGCCCGACGGCGCGATGAACACCGCGATCAGCTTCGTCACCAACACCAACTGGCAATGGTATGTCGGCGAAGGCACGATCTCGAACCTCAGCCAGATGCTGGCGCTGACCATCCACAATTTCCTGAGCGCGGCCACCGGCATCGCCGTCGCCTTCGCCCTGTTCCGCGGATTCGCGCGGCGGCAGGCAGGGGGAGTCGGCAATTTCTGGGCCGACCTGACCCGCATCACGCTCTACCTGCTGCTACCGATCTGCGTCGTCTACGCGCTCTATCTGCTGCTGAGCGGCGTGCCGCAGACCTTCGCCATGTCGGTCGACGCGACCACGATCGAGGGCGCTAAGCAAACCATCTCGCTGGGCCCCGTCGCGAGCCAGGAAGCGATCAAGATGCTCGGCACCAATGGTGGCGGCTTCTTCAACGCCAATTCGGCGCACCCGTTCGAAAATCCGTCGGCGATGACCAATCTGGTCCAGATGCTGTCGATCTTCGCGATCGGCGTCGGGCTGACCTACACGTTCGGCAAGGCCGTCGGCGACACGCGCCAGGGCTGGGCGATCCTGAGCGCGATGACCATCCTGTTCCTCGCCGGTGTCGTCGTCTGCTATTGGCAGGAAGCCGCGGGTAACCCCGTCCTCCACCATCTCGGCCTTGCCGGCGCGAACATGGAAGGCAAGGAAGTCCGCTTCGGCACGCCCGCCAGCGCGCTGTTCGCCGCGGTCACCACCGCCGCCTCGTGCGGCGCGGTCAATGCGATGCACGACAGCATGACGGCACTGGGCGGCTTGATCCCCTTGTTCAACATGCAGCTGGGCGAGATCGTCATCGGCGGCGTCGGGGCGGGCATGTACGGCTTCCTGCTGTTCGCCATCCTGGCGGTGTTCGTCGCCGGGCTGATGGTCGGCCGCACGCCGGAATATGTCGGCAAGAAGATCGAGGCACGCGAGGTCAAGCTCGCGGTGCTGGCGATCGCGGTGCTGCCGCTGTCGATCCTGGGCTTCACTGCCTTGTCGTCGGTGATGCCCGACGGCCTCGCCGGGCCGCTCAACAAGGGCCCGCACGGCTTCAGCGAGATCCTCTACGCTTTCGCCTCGGCGACCGCGAACAACGGCTCCGCCTTTGCCGGACTGAGTGCTGGCACGCCCTGGTATAACGGCCTGCTCGGCGTCGCGATGTGGGTTGGGCGGTTCTTCATGATCGTCCCCGTGCTCGCCATCGCCGGCAGCCTCGCCGCCAAGAAATACACGCCGCCGAGCGCCGGGTCGTTCCCGACCACCGGCGGCCTGTGGGTCGGCCTGCTGGTCGGGATCATCCTGATCCTGGGCGGCCTCACCTTCCTGCCGAGCCTCGCACTCGGGCCGATCGCCGATCATCTCGCGATGATCCACGGCCAGCTCTTCTGAGGACAATCCACGATGACAATCGCATCCTCCATGTTCTCGGCGAAGCTGGTCGTCCCGGCGATCGGGGACTCGTTCAAGAAGCTCGACCCGCGCGAGCTGATCAAGAACCCGGTATTGTTCACCACCGCGGTGGTGGCGCTGTTGCTGACCGTATTGCTCGCGCTGGGCGGTGAGAACCTGCCGATCGGCTTCCAGCTCCAGCTCATCCTCTGGCTGTGGCTGACCGTGTTGTTCGGCACCTTCGCCGAGGCGCTGGCCGAGGGCCGCGGCCGCGCCCAGGCGGCGAGCCTGCGCGCCACCAAGTCCGAGCTCCAGGCCAAGCGCCTGACCGGGGTCGGCGACACCTGGGGCCTGGTCGAAGCCTGGCGGCTCGAAAAGGGCGACATGGTGCTGGTCGAGACCGATGACCTGATCCCCGCCGACGGCGAAGTGATCGAGGGCGTCGCCAGCGTCAACGAAGCCGCGATCACCGGCGAATCCGCGCCGGTCATCCGCGAGGCGGGCGGCGACCGCTCGGCGGTCACGGCGGGCACCCGCGTGATCTCCGACCGGATCAAGGTCCGCGTCACGCAGGAACCCGGCCAGGGTTTCCTCGACCGCATGATCGCGCTGGTCGAAGGCGCCGAGCGACAGAAGACGCCGAACGAGATCGCACTCACCATCCTGCTGGTCGGGCTGACGATCATCTTCCTGATCGCGGTCGGTACGGTCCCGGGCTTCGCCAGCTATGCCGGCGGCAGCGTGCCGGTGGCCATTCTCGCCGCACTGCTGATCACGCTCATCCCGACGACCATCGCCGCGTTGCTCTCGGCGATCGGCATCGCGGGCATGGATCGTCTGATCCGCTTCAACGTGCTCGCCAAATCGGGCCGCGCGGTCGAGGCGGCGGGCGACGTCGATACCCTGTTGCTCGACAAGACCGGCACGATCACGATCGGCGACCGCCAGGCGAGCGAATTCCGCCCGCTGACCGGGATCGACATCAAGACGCTGGCCGAGGCGGCGATGGTCGCGAGCCTGGCCGACGAGACGCCCGAGGGCCGCTCGATCGTGACCCTGGCGCGCGAGAAGTTCGGGCTGGCGACGACGCTGGCGGCCGATGCCGAGATCATCCCGTTCACCGCGCAGACGCGGACGTCGGGGGTGAAGGTCGGCGACAGCATCTTGCTCAAGGGTGCGGTCGACTCGATCCTCAGGACGCTCGGCGCCGACACGCCGGGGGCCGCCGAGATCAAGCGCACCACCGACGAAATCGCGCGCGGCGGCATGACGCCGCTCGCCGTGATCCGCGACGGCCGGCTGCTTGGTGCGGTCGCGCTCAAGGACGTGGTCAAGGCCGGGGTCCGCGATCGGTTCGCCGAACTGCGCCGGATGGGCATCCGCACCGTCATGATCACCGGCGACAACCCGCTGACCGCCGCCGCGATCGCTGCCGAGGCGGGAGTCGACGATTTCCTCGCCGAGGCGACGCCCGAGGACAAGCTCGCGCTGATCCGCGCCGAACAGACCGGCGGCAAGCTGGTCGCGATGTGCGGCGACGGCACCAACGACGCCCCTGCCCTCGCCCAGGCCGATGTCGGCGTGGCGATGAACACGGGAACGCAGGCCGCACGCGAGGCCGGCAACATGGTCGACCTCGACAGCGACCCGACCAAGCTGATCGAGATCGTCGGGCTGGGCAAGCAGCTGCTGATGACGCGCGGTGCGCTCACCACCTTCTCGGTCGCCAACGACGTCGCCAAATATTTCGCGATCATCCCGGCGATGTTCATCGTGCTCTATCCGGGCCTCGGCGTGCTCAACGTAATGGGGCTCGCCAGCCCGCGCTCGGCGATCCTGTCGGCGATCATCTTCAACGCGCTGATCATCCCCTGCCTGGTGCCGCTGGCGCTCAAGGGGGTCAAATACCGCGCGATCGGCGCGGGGCCGCTCCTGGCGCGCAACCTCGCGATTTACGGGCTGGGCGGGCTGCTCGCGCCGTTCGTGGGAATCAAGCTGATCGATCTCGCAGTGGCGGGATTCGGGTTGGCCTAGGCCACTTAAAGCCCCTCCCCTGAAGGGGAGGGGCTAGAAAGGAAGAAAGATGCTCAAGGATTTCACCACCGCGCTCCGCCCAGCCATCGTGCTGACCTTGCTGTTCGCCGCGCTGCTCGGCCTCGTCTATCCCGCCGCGATCACCGGGATCGGCCAGCTGATCGCCCCCGCCGCCGCCAATGGCAGCCTGATCCGCGACGCCAAGGGCAATGTCATCGGCTCGTCGCTGATCGGCCAGGGCTTCGCCAGCGATCGCTATTTCCATGGCCGCCCGTCGTCGGCAGGCAAGAACGGCTATGACGCGACCGCCTCGTCGGGCTCGAACTACGGCCCGACCAGCCAGGCGCTCGTCGACCGCGTCAAGGGCGACATCGCGTCGGCCAAGGCAAGCAATCCCGCACCAGGTTCCAACGTACCCGCCGATCTGGTGACGGCCTCCGCCTCGGGGCTCGATCCCGACATCAGCCCCGAGGCGGCTTTGTTCCAGGTGCCGCGCGTCGCCAAGGCGCGTGGGATCGATCCGGCGACGCTACGCCGGATCGTCGCCGACAACACTGCCTATCCGCTGCTCGGTTTCCTCGGGGAATCGCGCGTCAACGTGCTCGCGCTCAACCTCGCGCTCGACCGGATCGCGCCGCGGCCGTAACATCGCGACCATGGCCGCCCAGCCCCGCCTGCTGATCGTCGAGGACGATGCGCATATCCGCCGCCTGCTCCGCGTCGCCGTCGAGCGCGCGGGCTATGCGGCGGGCGAGGCGGCGACCGCGCGCGAGGCGCTGTCGCTGGCCGACATCGACAAGCCCGAGCTCGTCCTGCTCGACCTCGGCCTGCCCGACCGCGACGGGCTCGAGCTGATCCAGTTGTTCCGCGCCCGCATCGGCGCCGCGGTGATCGTGGTGTCGGCGCGCGAGGACACGTCGGAAAAGGTCGCCGCGCTCGACCTCGGCGCCGACGATTATCTGACCAAGCCGTTCGACACCGAGGAGTTGCTCGCGCGCGTCCGCACCGCGCTGCGCCACCGCGTCGCCAACGATGCCGGGCGGACCAATCTCCAGGTCGCCGATGTCGAGATCGACCTCGACCGTCGACGTGTCCGCCGCGCGGGCAGCGACGTCCATTTGTCGCCCAAGGAATATGACGTGCTGGCGGAGCTGGCGAAACGCCCCGACCGCGTGATCGGCCACCGCCAATTGCTGCGCACCGTCTGGGGACCGGCGCACGAGGATCATGTCGATTATCTGCGCATCGTCGTGCGCAACCTACGCCAGAAGCTCGAGGCCGATCCCGCGCGCCCGCGGCTGATCACCAATGAGCCAGGGGTTGGCTACAGGCTCGCAGCAGGCGACTGAAAATTCCTCCCCGTGCCGGGGAGGAATTTTGCTGTGGCCCTTCACCCATCCCAAACCGAATTTTGCAGACACGGCACGCCTTGGCGTCATAGTCAGGCCGCCATGACGACCGAGACCGACCAGCAACCGGCCAGCGAGCGGGCGCATCGCCCGACCTCGTTCGACGTCGCGTTGCTGGCGCAGGTCTCGCAATCGACCGTGTCGCGCGCGCTGCGTGGCGATCCGTCGATCACGCCCGAGACGCGTGATCGCGTGGCCAAGGCCGCGGCCGAGCTCGGCTATCGGCCCGACAGCCGCGCGGTGCGGCTACGCGGCGGTGCGGTCGGCTGCGTCGCGGTGGTATTGCTGACCTCGCCCGATCTCGAACGACGCGCGCTCAATCCCTTCTATTTCGACATCTTGGGCGCGGTCGAAGCCGCGGCTGCACGGCGCGGCATGGGCATCACCTTGTCCTACCAGGGAACCGCCGACACGCTGCGCAGCGATTTCGAGCAACGGCGGGAGGCCGACGGCCTGGTCGTCATCGGCACCGCCGCCAACCACGCGGCCTGGGACTTTTTCGCCGAGGCGAAGCGCGCCGGTTGCAACCTCGTCGCCTGGGGCGCTCCCGACGACTCGCTTCCCATCGTCCGTGCCGACAATCACGCGGCGGGCGTGCTGGCGGTCGAGCATCTGGTCGCCGGTGGCCGGCGCCGCATCGCGTTCGTCGGGCCGGGCTGGGAAAGCCACCAGGCATTCCGCCTGCGCCGTCAGGGCTATCTCGACGTCCTCGCCAACCACGACCTGACCCCGATCGAGGTCTCCGCCCCGGCAATCGACGACCGTCACGCCCAGGGCGAAGCCGCCGCCGCGCGGCTGCTGGCGATCGATCCGCCGGTCGACGCGGTGTTCGCCGCTTCCGACACGCTTGCCTCGGGCGTGATGGGCGGACTCCAGGCGGCCGGCATCCGGGTTCCTGCCGACATCGCGATCGTTGGCTTCGACGGCGGTTTCGGTGCGCGCCAATGCACGCCCGCGCTGACGACGATCGAGCAGGACGTCGCGAGCGCCGGCGAGATGCTGGTCGAGGCACTGTTCGGAAAAACCGACGCAGCCGATCGCGACTTCGTTCCCGTTAAGCTGGTGGTTCGCGGCAGCAGCTAGGCTGCCAATCCGGGTCGGCACCGGGCAGCCGACACATTGCATTGTCGATGGAGCAGCCATAGCCAAGGCGCTCGGATCGGCGGTTTCATCGCAGGTGGGTAACGCATGTCCTGGTCGGTGAAACGCCGTCGCGCCGCAGCAACGCGGATCATCGTCACCGTACAGATCGTTGCCCTCTCGCTAGGCACCACAGCCTGCGACCAGCGCGCTCACGGCACGCGCGGAGAATCGGTCGCCGAGACCAGACACGCCTGCGCAGATCTCGCCAACGCGCCGATGGTGAAGATCTCCGGCGGCCGCTTCACGATGGGTGCCGATCCCAAATATCCCGAGGAAGGCCCACCGCGCCGCGTCAGCGTCGGGACGTTCTGGATCGACAGCCACGAGCTGACCAACGCCGACTTCGCGCGGTTCGTGAAGGCTACAGGCTATCGCACTGTCGCCGAACGGAATCCGCCGGTGACGCCGGACACACCGCCCGACATGCGCGTACCGGGATCGGCGGTGTTCGCCGTCCCCAGCGACGACGATCCGCGCTGGTGGCGCTGGGCGGCCGGCGCGCAATGGCGGCATCCGTCGGGGCCTGGCGAGTCGATCGTCGGCCGCGATCGCGAACCCGTCGTGCAGATCGCCTATGCCGACGCCGAGGCCTACGCCCGCTGGGCGAACAAACGGCTGCCGACCGAGAGTGAATGGGAATATGCCGCTCTTGGAGGGGCGGCCGCGCTCGCCGAGCCGGTCGACGAGCACGGCGTGCCGCAGGCCAATTACTATCAGGGCGTCTTCCCGCAGCGCGATCTCGGGCTCGACGGCTATCGCGGACGCGCGCCGGTCGGCTGCTACAAACCCAATGGCTACGGGCTCTACGACATGCTCGGCAATGTCTGGGAATGGACCAGCGACACCAGCGGCGCGAACCGCGACACCGGGGTGATCAAGGGCGGATCCTATCTGTGCGCCGCCAATTACTGCGCGCGCTATCGCCCCGCCGCGCGCCAATTCGAGGAACGCGGGCTCGGCACCGACCATATCGGCGTGCGTCTGGTGAGCGACCGGCCGGTCCCGCCACGTTGACCCTTCATCGATATTATGGCACTCGTAATGCCAATATATCGCAGGGGAGGATGGACATGCGCGTGTTGCGGACCCCAAACGAACGCTTCGCCGACCTGCCCGATTACCCCTTCGCGCCGCATTATCTGACGGTGACCGACGCCGACGGCACCGACCTGCGCATCCATTATGTCGACGAAGGGCCGCGCGACGCGGCGCCGATCCTGCTGATGCACGGCGAGCCGAGCTGGTCGTACCTCTACCGCAAGTTCGTCCCCTATCTGACCGCGCGTGGTCACCGCGTGATCGCGCCCGACCTGATCGGCTTCGGCAAGTCGGACAAGCCCGCAGCGCGCGCCGACTATACGTACGAGCGGCATGTCGCCTGGATGAGCGACTGGCTGCGCGCGCTCGACCTGAAACAGGTTACCCTGTTCTGCCAGGATTGGGGCGGGCTGATCGGCCTGCGGCTGGTCGCGGCGTTTCCCGAGCGCTTCGCCCGGCTGGTCGTCGCCAATACCGGCCTGCCGGCCGGCACGGGGTCGTCGGACGGGTTCAACGCCTGGCTCGCGTTCAGCCAGAACGTGCCGCTCTTTCCCGCCGGGGTCATCGTCAACGGCGGGACCACGCGCACGCTGAGCCCGGAGGAGATCGCCGCCTATGACGCGCCCTTCCCCGATGAAAGCTACAAGGAAGGCGCGCGCCAATTCCCCATGCTCGTGCCGATCGGCCCAGGCCATCCGTCGGTCGCGGAGAACCGCGCCGCCTGGCAGGTGCTGGAGCAGTTCGAGCGCCCGGTGCTCACCGCCTTCGGCGACCAGGATGCGGTGACCAGGGGCGGCGAGCGCGCCTTTATCGATCGCGTGCCGGGCGCGCGCGGCCAGCCGCACCGGATCATCGCGGGCGGCGGACATTTCCTCCAGGAGGATGCTCCCGAGGAGTTATGCGCGCTGATCGACGACCTGATCGGCAAGGGCGAGGCGATGGCGGCATGAACGTCGTCAACGCGGTCTTTCCGCCGGCCGACCAGGCGGCGGTGTTCTTCGCAAGAGCCGAGGACGGCCCCTTCGTCATGATCAACCTGCTCAGGTTCAGGGAACGCGCCGACTATCCCGACGGCAGCGACCGGCATTTGTCGGGACGCGAGGCCTATGCGCGCTATGCGGCGGGCGTCCGGCACTGCCTGGAGGCGGTCGGCGGAAAGGCGCTCTATGCCGGCGCGGTGACCGAATTGATGATCGGCGAGGTCGAGGATCTGTGGGACATGGTCGCGCTCGCCCAATATCCCTCGCGCGCCGCGATGATGGCGATGGTCCAGTCGCCCGACTATCAGGCGATCGAGAAGCATCGCATTGCCGGCCTCGCGGGCCAGCTTAACATTCGAACGAAGCCGCTCGGCTGACGGGGGCGCCCGAGACGCAGGACGAATTAACAGCAGCGTCGGACGTAATCGTCAATGACCGGGAAGGGTGGGAAGCTGCCGCTAAGCGAGGGCGGCCAGCACGGGATCGAACCGTGACCAGTAATCGATCATCTGTGTACGCAAGGCCGCATCTGTTCGCATTTGCGTCCGCAGTGACAGGACCGCCGCTGACACATCGGCACCATCGTCGTAGGCTTGCTGTATCGAGTGAAGAGTGAGCGCAACAAGCGCGCTCTTTGTCTCCCCATCAAGCGTGTCGCTGTTCAGAAGCTGTATCATCAGAGCAAGCTTGTTTGGATCAGCCAGTTCGAGTTCCCAGTCCTGCTCCGCACCAGTGGCCGGTAGAGCTAACTCGCGGTTTAGATGCTCCACGGCCATTTGCGTCGGCCCGAAATATGCCTGCTCCATCCAACGATTATGAGCCGGATGCTGTCTCCCCGCAACGTCCGCAATCGGGTCGTAAGTTGACAGGCAGCTATTATACGTCCCCGCCCTAAATCGGCAGCCGCGCAAAACCGATCGTCCGCGATCCCGCGGCCAGCGTGAACATCATGCCGTCCTCGCCGACCATCATCGGCCCGGCGTAGAGCCGCCGCGCATCCCCGAGAAACGCCGGATACATCATCCGCGACGGCAATTGCGGGATGACGTGGCTGAACACCAGCATCCGCACACCGGCGGTCTGCGCCTCGCCGGCCGCAAGTTCGGGAGAGGCGTGGTAGCTCAGGATGTCGCGGGTGATCTGCGCGGTATTGGCGATGCCGCGCCGTTCGAGCGCCGCGGTGGTCAGCCTGACCAGCTTTGGCTGCAGCCCCTCGTGCACGAGCAGATCCGCTCCGCGCGCCGCCGCCACCAGCGCGCTGCTCGCCGTGGTATCGCCGCTGACCACGACCGAGCGCCCCTTATAGCCGAACCGGTAGCCGACCGCCGGGTCGACCGGGCCGTGATCGACGCGGAACGCGGTCACGCGCAATCCGTCGCTGTCATAGACCAGGACCGAATTGGTCGATCCGCGCGGCGGAATGGCGAAGGGCTTCGCGATGCCGCCGGCACCGGACGGCGGCGCGATCTCGGGGCCGTGATGCGCCGTGCGATAGCCCGAATCGAGCGCATAGGTGGCATCCATGCCGGCGACCACCCGCTCGACGCCGGGCGGGCCATAGATGGGCAGCGGGCTGGTCGCACTGGCGCCGGTCCAGCGCAGGAGCATCATCGGCCCCAGGCCGTCGATATGATCCGAATGGAAATGGGTCAGGAAGACGCCCTCGATCCGGCTGTTGGGGATGCCCATCAGCGCGATGTTGCGCGCTCCGCCTTCCCCCGCGTCGACCACGAAAATGTGCTTTCCCGCGATGATCGTCGTGCACGCCCCCGCCCGCCCCGGATCCGGCAGCGGCGAGCCCGTGCCGCACAAGGCGACATGCAGCCCGTCGGGAAGGTCCCGCGTGCGGTCGACGCCGGCGCGGTCGTTCAGCGCGACGGCGAGCATCGCCGACCCGATCCGTTGCTGGCCGCCGGCGATCCCCGCTAGCGCCGCGGCAAGCGCGACAGCGGCCACCACGATCCTGATCCGCATCGCTCCTCCCCGACGTTTTCGGGGAGGATGCAGCGATATTATGGCATTATCAATGCCAAAAGATTGCCTTTGCCAGTCGCGCTGATAGACTGGTGAAAAAGCAGAAAGGGGAAGGTGCGGATGCGGACTGTCGCGCGCGCGGGCGTCGGGCTCGTCGGGTTGGTCAATTTGTTGCTCGGCCTGGGCTTCCTGCTCGATCCCGCGCAGGCCGGATTGCGCTTTTTCCTGCTATCCTTGGGGACGCAGGGACTGGCGACGATGCGCGCCGATTTCACCGCCTTCTTCGTGACCGGCGGCGCCTGCGCCCTGGTCGCCGCCTGGCGGTCGTGGCGACTGCCGCTGCTGGTCCCGCTGATGCTGCTGGGCATCGCGCTGTTCGGCAGGGTGGTCAGCCTGATGGCCGATGGCGCGCCCGGCGTCGCCTTTCCGCCGATGGTCGTTGAACTGTTGATGATCGCGATCGCCGCGTTCGGATGGCGCCATCTCGATGCGGCGCCGCGGACATGAAGCGGTGGGTGAAATGGACGCTCGGAACCCTGGGCGTGCTCGCCGTCGCCGGCTATGCCTCGAAGGGCTATGTGTTCCTCCACCTGCCCGGCTGGATGGCGCCGCGCGTCTACGACAACCGCCCGGTCAACTGGCAGCAGGGTCCGGCGACCGCATCGGTGCCGGCCGACAAGCGCCCGCCCAACATCGTCCTGATCCTCGCCGACGACCTCGGCTATAACGACATCAGCTTCAACGGCGGCGGCGTGGCCGGCGGGCTGCTCAAGACGCCCAATATCGACGCGCTGGGCCATCAGGGCGTGACCTTCACCGACGGCTATGCCGGAAACGCGACCTGCGCGCCGAGCCGCGCCGCGCTGATGACCGGCCGCTATCCGACGCGGTTCGGGTACGAATTCACCCCCGCCGACGCGCACCCGCCCAAATGGCTCGCGGGCATGGTCAACACCGACGCCATGTTCTCGCGCAATATCGCCAATTTCCCGACCGACTGGGAGCACAAGACGATCTTCGACGAGGACGCCGCGCGCGAGCCGGCGACCGTTGCCGACAAGGGTGTCCCGCATAGCGAGATCACCATCGCCGACCTGCTGCACGGCCGCGGCTATCACACCATTCATCTCGGTAAATGGCATCTCGGCGACGGCAAGGGCATGCGGCCCGAGAACCACGGCTTCGACGAGAGCCTGGGCTTCATGATCGGCGGTCAGATGTACCTGCCGGAAAACAGCCCCGACGTCGAAAATTCGAAGCAGGATTTCGACCCGATCGACCGTTTCCTATGGGCCAATCTGCCGTTCAGCGTGCAATATAACGGCAGCGACCGCTTCCGTCCGGCGCGCTACATGACCGATTATCTGACCGATCAGGCGGTGGCGGCGATCCATGCCAACCGCAACCGGCCGTTCTTCCTGTATCTCGCCTATAACGCGCCGCACACCCCGCTCCAGGCGCTCAAGGCCGATTACGACGCGCTGCCGCAGATCGCCGACCACCGCACCCGCGTCTACGCGGCGATGATCCGCGCGCTCGACCGCGGCGTCGGCCGCGTGATGGCCGCGCTCCAGGCGCAGGGGCTCGACCGCAACACGCTGGTGATCTTCACCAGCGACAATGGTGGCGCGCATTATATCGGCCTGCCCGACATCAACCGCCCGTACCGCGGATGGAAGGCGACCTTCTTCGAAGGCGGTGTGAAGGTGCCGTTTTTCATGCGCTGGCCGGCGATGATCAAGCCCGGCACGACATTCGACGGCCCGGTCAGCCATTTCGATATCTTCTCCACCGCCGGCGATGTCGCGGGCGCGGCGCTGCCTACGGATCGTCCGATCGATGGCGTCGACCTCCTGCCCTTCGTCGAAGGCAAGAAGACCGGCCTGCCGCACGACACCTTGTTCTGGCGCGACGGCCCCTACAAGGTCGTGCGCAACGGCGACTGGAAATTGCAGTTGCTCGACCTGCCGCACGTGGCATTGCTCTACGACATGAAATCGGACCCGACCGAACGCCGCGATGTCGCCGCTTTGCATCCCGACGTCGTGGCGCGCCTGAAGGGCCTGCTCGCGCGGCACGACCGCGACAGCGTCAAGCCGGCCTGGCCGTCGCTGATCCGCTCGCCGATCGCGATCGATCGCCCGCTCGGCACCAAGCCGCGGCCGGGCGAAACCTATATCTATTGGTCGAACTGATGGCGGCGACGGATGCCACCTTGCGCGACGGCCGCCGCCGCCGCTCGCAGGACAGCCGCCAGCGCATCGTCGCGGCGATGATCGAACTCGTCGGCGAAGGCCGGATCGCGCCGAGCGCCGAGGAAGTCGCCGCGCGCGCCAGCGTCGGGCTGCGCACCGTGTTCCGGCATTTCAGCGACATGGAGAGCCTCTACGCCGCGATGACGACGGCGCTGGCCGAGCAATATGAGATGTGGCTGATCCCGTTCGAATCGACCGATTGGCAGGGTCAGCTCCGCGAAGTCGTCGAGCGCCGGACAGCAACCTACGAGCGGCTGCTGCCGTTCAAGCGCGCGGGTGATGCGCATCGCCACATGTCCCCCGCGATCCAGGCCGAACACGCACGCATGCGCGACCTGATGCGTCATCGCCTTCAGTCGTTCCTGCCGCAGGCGATCTCTGCGGACGCGCTACGCTTCGAGACGATCGACCTGCTGCTGAGCTTCGAGGCCTGGCAGCGGCTGCGCGACGAACAGGGACTCGATCCTGGCCAGGCGCGCGACCTCATCATGGGGGAAGTCATGCGATTGGCCGCATCGGGCGCCGACGCCTAACAACTGGAGCCGCATGATCGCGGTCGGCGTGACGCGCGTCCGCCGACCGCCCATCTTTTGCCACCCTGCGTCCGGAAAAGCGCCGCAACACTTTGAAAAGCAATCGCGGTTAGGGCCATGCCCGAAAGACCCCCTATGAACCTCGCGACCTTCCGGAATTTCGTCATTCGTCACCGCCTCGCCCTTCGCGATCTCGGTCTGGTCGCCGCTGTCACCGCGGTGCTAACCTATGTCGCCTACGCCTATGATCTGTTCGAGAATGAGGGCGGGCTGACCGTCCACAAGGCCGAGATCGAGCTCGACGAAGCGCTGCTGATCGGTGCGGTGCTGGCGCTAGGATTGCTGGTCTTCGCCTTGCGACAATATTGGCGGCAACGACGCGAGATGACGCAACGCCTCGCGGCCGAACGTGAGGTCCGCAAGCTCGCCTATCAGGATGTCCTGACCGGCCTGCCCAATCGCCGCCAGTTCGACGATGCGCTTTCCCGGGCAATCGAGGCATTGCCCGGCGCCGACGCGGTGCATGCCGTGCTGCTGCTCGACCTCAACGGATTCAAGTCGGTCAACGATGTGCATGGCCATGCCGCGGGCGACGAACTGCTGATCGTGGTCGCGCAGCGGCTGCTCGGCGCGACGCGCGACGGCGATCTCGTCGCACGGTTCGGCGGCGACGAATTCGCCGTGCTCGCCACGCATCTCGCCGATCCCGAAGCCGCGACCAACATCGCGCTGCGCATCATCGACGCGCTCGAGGCGTCGATCGAAGCCGCCGGGGCGACGCATCGCGTCGGCGCCGGGATCGGCATCGCGCTCGTTCCGGCCGATGCGTCGAGCGCCGAAGAGGCGATGCGCAAGGCCGACGTCGCGCTGTATCGGGCCAAGGCCGAGCGCCGGTCGGCAATGCGCTTCTTCGAACCGCAGATGGACGCGCGGATCCGCGAACGCGCCGCGCTGGAAACGGCATTGCGCGACGCGCTCGCGTCGGGCGGGATCGAGGTCGTCTATCAACCGACGCTCGATCTCGGCACGCACCGGGTCATCGGCTTCGAAGCCACGCCGCGCTGGGTGGATCCCGCGCATGGCGAGATCGCGCCCGAGCGCTTCCTGGCGATCGCCGAGGAAGTCGGCCTGATCCACGTGATCGGCGAGCACGTCTTGCGCACCGCCTGCAATGCCGCCCGCACCTGGCCCGACGAGGTGACCCTCTCGGTCGATATCCACGCCAGCCAATTGCGCGATCCGACGCTCGCCGCGCGGATCGTCGGAATGCTGCGCGCGGCGGAGATCGCCCCCACTCGTCTCGAGGTCGAGGTGACCGAGAGCGCATTCGTCGCCGACCTCGAGAACGCGCGTACCGTGCTGGGAAGCCTGCGCGCGGAAGGTGTGCGGATCGCGCTCGGCAATTTCGGGACCGGCTATTCGAGCCTTTATCACCTGCGCGCCTTCCGGCTCGACAAGATCAAGATCGATCGCAGCTTCGTCCAGGCGATGAACGCCGAGACCGAGAGCAGCGGTATCGTCGCCGCCTTGGTGGGCCTGGGCCACGGCCTCGGCATGACGGTGGCGGCCGAAGGCATCGCCGCCGGGGATCAGGAAGGCGCCTTGCGCGGCAGCGGGTGCGAACAGGGCCAGGGCGACTGGCTCGGCAGTCCGGTCGATGCGGCGGCCGCTGCAACGCTCGCGAAGGCCAGGCCCGCGAACGCGCGACTTGCGTCGTAGGTCAGCGGCGCGAACGCGCAAGCGACAGCGTGAGGGTCACCCCATCGTCTCGCCGAGCACGCCCGGCGCGATGCGCTATTGCGGCCAGGGAATCGACGGCATTTGCCCGGCGGCCTGCCCGATCGCCGTCCGTACCGCCTCGACGTGCCTGAGATTGTCGCCCGCGCTCATCGTTTCGATCAACGGGTTGTAGTCGTTGGGGCGGATGCCCTGGCCGTCCATCACCGCGAACCAGCTGGCGTCACGGAACAGCTCGTCGGTCGACAGCACCAATCGGCCCGACGCCCTGAACTGGTCGATGCGATAAGCCAGGCTGTCGGGGATCGGCATATCCTGGCAATAGCGCCACATCGGCTCGTCCCGGCCCGCCGTCATCTTGTAGTGCAGCACCAGGAAATCGCGAACGTCGAGCATCTCCTGCCCGAACACGCGGTCGAACTGCTCTGCGACCAGCGGATCATCGCCGCGACGCGGGAACAGCGCGAGCAACTTGGCGATACCGCTCTGGATCAGGTGGATGCTGGTCGATTCGAGCGGCTCGAGGAACCCGCTCGACAGCCCGATCGCCACGACGTTCTTGACCCAGGCGCGCTTGCGCCGGCCCGGTAGGAAGCGGATCAGCCGTGGCTCGGCGAGCGGCTCCTCGCCCAGCGCGTCGAGCAGCGATCGCCGCGCCTCATCGTCGCCCTGGAAACGGCTCGAATAGACGTAACCGTTGCCGGTGCGATGCTGCAGCGGGATGCGCCAGCGCCAGCCCGCCTCCGCGGCGCTCGCGCGGGTATAGGGGACGAGCCGTTCTTCGATCGCCGTCGGCGCGGCCCAGGCACGATCGCATGGGAGCCAGTGGGTCCAATCCTCGAACCCCGCGCCCAAGGTCTGCTCGATCAGCACGCCGCGCAGGCCCGAACAGTCGACGAACAGCTCACCTGCGACCTCGTCCCCGCGCTCGGTGACGAGCCGGGTGATGCAGCCGCTCTCGGAATGACGGTCGATCCGCACGACCTTGCCCTCGACCCTGGTGACGCCGCGCGCCTCGGCGTGGCGGCGGAGGTAGCGGGCGTAGAGGCCGGCGTCGAAATGATAGGCATAGCCCAAGGTCGACCGCAGCGAGCGCGGGTCGCCGACGGGATGCGCGAAGCGCCCCGCGCGAGCGGCTTGCGTCGTCAGCGAAAAGTCTTCGGTGGATGCCGACAGACCGCCCAGCCGCGCGCGGATCAGGCGGTGGAGGAACATCACCCCGTCCCCGGGCGGTCCGAACGTGCCGAACGGGTGGAGATAGGCGCTGCCCGGCCCGTTCCACCCGTCGAACTGGACGCCGAGTTTGTAGGTCGCCTTGGTCTCGCGCAGAAACTCGGCTTCGTCGAGCCCGACGAGCTGGTTGAACCAGTGGATCGTCGGAATGGTGGCTTCACCCACCCCGATCGTCGCGATCTCGTCCGATTCGATCAGCGTGACCTTGCGGTCCGATCCGGCCAGCGCCCGGCTCAGGGCCGCCGCCGTCATCCAGCCCGCGGTGCCGCCACCCAGGATGACGATGTCGCGGATTCCGGGCTCGCTCATGCGCGGGACCCTAGCCCGGCATCATTGGCCTGGACAGGCCGCGCGCGCGTCGGGCGCCGGGCGTTTGAGCGCGAGATAAACGGTGCTCCAGAGTTGTGCGGCATTGGATTCATCCACGTCCTGTCCATTCGCGCCGAACGCGGCGACCCGATAGCGACCCGCGGCATAGCGCCACGACCAGAGTTCCGAACTCTGCACGGCCCTGGTCGCTGCGATCGCGCGCCACAGGCATTGCTGCGTAGCGGCGAGGCGGACGCGGATCGCCGGCGAGAGGTCGGTGCGGGCCAATTGCCGTTCGAGCCCGGCCGCCGCCAGCGCCTGCTGCCACGACCAGATCACCGTGCCGTGATAGGCGCCGGGGCCGAATTTCGCGGCGAGCGGCGCGGGCGCGAACGCGGGATTGGCGACGAGCATGCCGGCGCCGGTCATCAGGCCGGCCGGAAACGGCTTGCCGATCGCGTCGCTGGCCATGGTCAGCGCCGCAGCGTCGGGATGGCCGAACAGCAGCGCGAATCCCTCGTCCGAGTTGAGGATCGGCACCGGCCGCCCGCCCTGATTGAGCGCTATCGCGTTGAAGCGCAGCCCGTCGCGGTCGACCGCGCGCAACGCCGCTGCGGCGGGGACTCCGGCTTGGGCGGCGTAAGCCGAGATGGCGGCGCGCGCGCGATCTGCCGGCATCGTCATCGCGAACAGGCTCGGCGCCCGCGACCGCCAGACAGCCTCCATGCCGGGCAGCCTGGCGAACATCTCCCGATCTTCGGCGGTCATGTACGGCGCGAGCAGGCCGGCGCGGCTCATCGCCTGCGCGGCATCGAGCGCCGCGGGCACGAAGATCGCGTTCACGTCATACGGAAAGCGCCCGCCGCCCAGCCCGTCGTTGCTGTCGCGCCACTCGCCCGCATCCATGCCCGGATTGAGCGAGACGAGATTGGCCGGCGCGGGGTCGTCGGCGAACGGCCGGGCGCGCCGCAGCACGTAGCGCAGGTTGCGCATCAGCGCGTCCCCCGCCCGCTCGTTGCCGTGCCGCCGTGCCAGGAACGCGGTGGCGCGCACGCGTCCACGCGGATCGTCGAGCAGCCACGCGCGCGCCACCGGCGCCAGCATGAAGTCGCCGTCGATCATGTTGTAATTGTATACCGGCGCATCGGATTTGCTGCCGTCGGCCTTGAGGTGGTCGAGGATCGCGAATTCGCCGATATCCTCCTCATGCGCGACCTGGCCCCTGTTCGACAGGCGTTCGAGTACCGAGTCGAGCCCGGTTTCGACCGCGGCCGGCTGCAGCGCGGGCATCAGGAGGCGTACCGACATCAGCGTATCGCGGCCGAAATAGGTGTCGAACCGCCACGATCCCGCGAGGAACTTCTCGCGATAGCTGAGGAATTCGAGCGCGCGGCGCGCGCCGGGATCGGGATTGGCCCGCGGGGTCAGCAGCCCGGCGATCGGCACCGGGGTCAGCGGCGTTTCTCCCGACAAGGCGACGATCGCCAACGCGATCCGGCCATCGGGCCCGGCGACGATCGCATCTCCGTCCAGCCGACCCCGGACCACGCGGACGCTCAGGCGATAGCCCGGAGCGCCGTCGAGCCGATCGCGCGCCCATATCAACATGTCACCGCGCGCCGTCATCGGCGTCAGCACCGCCTTGGGCGCGGTGCCCAGCGCCTGATAGTCGCGCAGCACACGGATGCTCGACAGCACCGCCTGCCGGGGCACCAGCCGGCTGGCGGCGATCACCGCCTCGAACGACACGCCGTGGAGCGGCCTGCCCTTGGGGTCGGCGATCGTGACCGGGCTGGCCGGCGCGGTCATCGTCCATTGCGGGGCGCTGTCGACCCGGTCGAACCACAGGCCGACGCCGCTGTTGCCCGCCGGGAAGGCGACGATCAGCCGCGGGTCGCTGCCCGACCGCAGGACGATATGCGCCGAGACCGGCCCCCTGCGCACGAAGCTGTTGAGATTGAGGCCTTCCTTTTGCACGAAGGCGGGCTCGGCGACCGGCGCGCGCGCGTCGAGCGCAGTGCCGCACACCAGCGCCAGCAGAAGGATCGAGCGGAGGCGCATCGTCGGACCCCTTTTGAAATGGAAAGGCACCGGTCCGGCCAATGACCCGGGCCGGCGCCTCCCCTACAGGATGCGTATCAGAACTTCGCCGTGATGCTGGCCAACAGGTTGCGGCCGATGATGCCGCGGCCGTAGAAATAGCCGTTGACGATCGACTGGGTTTGGCCCTGGCGCGGATTGCCCTCTGTATAGCCACGCACATTGGTGAGGTTGTCGACGCTGACGTTCAGCGTGAACCGCTTGCCGAGATTGACCGAGCCGCCGACGGTGAACACGCCATAGGCCGGCAGCGCCACGCCGTTGCCGGCGTCAGCGTAGATCTTGCCGATATATTTGTACCGGCCATAGATCTCTCCCAGCCCGCCCGGCAGGATGAAGCTGGGCGTGACGGTCAGCAGTTCCTTGGGCGTGCGTTCGGGCGTGTTGCCCTCATATTGCGGCTGCGCCACGCCCGAGAAGCGCAGGTTCTGCAGCTTCGGGTCCTGGTAGACGCCCGACACCGACAGCTTGAAGAAATCGACCGGGCGCAGGTCGAAATCGAGCTGCACACCCTTGATGTTGTCGTCCGCCGTTGCGTTGGTGGTGATCGTCGGATTGCTGGGGTCGAGGAACGTATAGCCCTGGTTGCGGAACTCGGTCTTGAACGCGACCAGCGACCCGACCAGCATCTTCGTCTGGAAGCGGACGCCCGCTTCGTACAAGGTCAGGTCGGCGGGCAGATGCACGCCCCCGCCGTCGCCCGCGCTGGTCTGGAACCCGCGCGCATAGCGGGCATAGACCGAGAATTGCCGCGTCAGCGTGTAATTGACACCCGCCGTACCCGCGAGATGGTCATAGCTGCCCTCCTGACGGCTGTAGGTGCCGTTGAACGACTGACCCAGCGTCTGGATGATGCCCGGTGTGCCCGCCGGAACCGGCGGATTGACCGCATAGGAATTGCCGATGTCGACGCGGTCGTTGACGTGCTCGTACCGCAGGCCGAAGTCGATGTGCAGGTTGTCGCCGATCTTCAACTCGTCGTTGAAATAACCCGACAGCGATTCGAGCTTGTCCTTGAAGATGCCCTGCCCCCAATCGCCATAGCTGATCATGCCGTTGTTGGTGAGCTGGCCGACGACCTTGTTCTGGGCGTTGAGCGCGACGACGTCGTAGATGTTCGAGCCGTTGGTGACGTCGTTGATCAGCGACGCGGTCGCCGACTGGTCGTTATACTTCCAGACGTTGTAATACATGCCGCCGATTGTCAGCGAGTTGTCGATCGCGCCGCCGCCGAAGTCGAACTTCACACCGAAATCGCTGCCGAAGTCCTTGCTGTCGGCGAGTTGGTGGTTGAGCACCGTCTGTTGCAGCAGGCCGTTGCCGTTGAGCGCGTTGAGCGTCGCGGTGTCGCTCGACGGGATGACCTGACCCGTCAGGACGTTCCGGATGCCGAAGCTGGTCGTTCCCGGAAAAGCCATCGCGCCTCGGGTCAGGAAGCCATCCGTGACGATATTGCCCTGGGCGTCGCGCACCGGCTGGTCGATCGGCGAGATACCTTGGGTCAGGTACGTCAACGCCGAGGCCGGCGGCTGACCGTTCGACCCTGGGAAGATGCCGTTGAAGTCGAACTTGGCGACCAGATAGCGCGCACGGGCGAACACGCTGATCTTGTCGGACAGGGGCTTTTCGAGGTCGATGCGATATTGCGTCGTCTGGGTGTGGATGCCGTCGGTCAGGCTGAACGGCCTCAGGCATGTGCCCGTCGCACACGAATCGGGCACCAGGATCTGACCGAAGGCACGACCGGCGATATTGTCGCGCAGCCCGTTCAGCCCAGGTACGTCGCGGATCGTGCCGTTGCCGTCCGATGCATAGGGCATGTCGGCATAATAAGCGTCGTGCTGGTCGCCTTTCTTGACAGTCAGGCGCAGGAAGCCGCCGCCCGAGAATTGCGTCTCGAGCATCGCCTTCACATGATAGGTATTATAGTCGAAGTCGGACCGGCGGATGCCCGGGTTCGAGGTGACGTAGCCGCCGACCGAAAAGGCGACGTTGTTGGCGATCGGCGCCGAGAAATAGGCATCGGCGCGCAGCTCGCCATAGCTCGTGCCGGTGAACCGCGTCATGGCGGTCGCGCGGTCGTAGCTCGGCTTGAGCGAGATGAAGTTGATCGTCGCCGCAGCGCCGTTGACCGCCAGCACGCCCGACGTGCCGCCCTCGACCGCTTCCAGCCGATCGATCGTGATGTCGTTCTGGAAATATTCGTCGGCCCCGCCTCCGCCGTAGATGATCGGCATGCCGTCTTCTTCGAGCTGGATGAAGGTCTGGCCGCCGCCCCTCAGGCCGCGCACCGAATAATTGTTCGAGACCGCGCCGGCGGTGTTCTCGACGAAGATGCCGGGGACCAGTTCTAGCGCCTCCGCCGTCGTTCGCGGGGCCTTGCGCAGGATGTCGGCGTTGCTGGCCAGCGTGACGTCCGACGACGAATTGAACAGCGTGCGCTTACCCGAAGTGTTGCCGATCACGACGATGTCGTTGAGCGAGTCGCCGCTTTGCGCATCGGCGGCTGGCTGATCGGCAGCGGTCGATTGCGGCGCGGGCTGGGCGTTGCTGGCCGGCGGCGTCTCCTGGGCAAATGCCGGGGCCCAGGGACAGGCGGCGGTGCCGAGCAGCAGCGCTGTCTTCAGTCCGAGCGCTGTCTTGCCACCACTCCGGACGCCTCGAGCACGGAACGATTCCGCCAACCAGGGGCGCACCAAAACTCCGGCCATGACATCCTCCCTTTTTCTCAATTCGGGTAACGAATGTCGCCGCGCTAGGCGTTTCTGAAAATGATTTCAATGGAAGTTAAGTTGCTCTACCGAAACGATTGTCATTCCGGTCGCGAGACGGCCGGTCAGCCCCTGATTTTCACCTCGTGGACGTCGATCGATCCGTCGGCCTGCCGGATATGCTGTTCGACCGCGTCCCGCGCCGATCCCAGCATCGGGAAATCGCAGCCGGCCGAGGAGCGCTCCAACAGGGTCGCGAACAGCGCCGCACGCGCAGGACTGAGCGCGCCCAGGTCATCGCTGGTCATCAGCACGCCGCCGCACCCGGCGCCGAACCGCGCCAGCGTCTCGACCTGCTCGTCGGTCAGATGATGGAAGCGGTCGCGCAGCAGCACGCAATCGGGGTCGGCTTGCCACAGGATATTGTTGGCGTGGTTGCGCGTCTGGAGGTCGCGGAGCAGGCTCTCCGCCGAATACTCGCCGTTCCACGTCACCCCGACGTCACGCCCGATGCGGACCGCGTCGACCAGCCCGACCGATGCCCAGAGCGGGCAGCCGCAGCCCGAGATGATCGTCTCGTCGCCCGCCGCCTCGCGCAGGATCGACATCATCCGCCGCCAGATCGCGATGCGCGACAGGCCCGGCTGGTGCCAGCGCGCACGGTCGGGGCCGTATTCGGCGCCGTGGAGCAGGAAATCGGCCTTGATGTAGCGTGCCCCCCAGTCGCCGACCCAGGTCCGGATAACGTGGCCGAGATAGGCTGCGGCGTCGGGATGGGTGACGTCGAGGACGTAATATTCCTCCGACCTCTTGTGCCAGCGGAACTCGCCATAGAATTCCATCGCGACCAGGGGACCGCCGGTCGTCAGGTCCTGCACCACCCAGTCGGGATGCGCGGCGAACAATTTGCTGCGATTGCCGACGAGCAATGGCGCGATCCATAGGCCCGGGCGGAAGCCGGCGGCGGCGGCTTCGTCGAGCAATGGTTTCATGCCGCGCGGGAATTGCGGCTTCACCTCGAGCCAATCCCCCATCTCGGGGGTGAAGCCATCGTCGATCTGGAAGATGTCGAGCGGCACCTCGTGCGCATCGCGAAAGGCGCGCGCGCTGGCGAGGTGATCGAGGATCACCGCCTCGTCGATCGCGGCGTAGAGATTGTACCACGAGCACCAGCCGGTCAGGCGGCGATCGGGAAGCCGTGGCGGTGTCGGCGCGGCGGCGGCGACGCGGTGTGACCAACGGCGCAGGGTCGCTTCGACCGCATCGCCATCGGACAGGTAGAGCGTCTCGCCTCGCGCCTCTCCGGTACGGTCGAGCAGGGTCTCGATGTCGATTGTCAGCGCGTCCTCGGTCCCGCCAAAGCGGAAGCGCGTCTGAAAGCGGTCGTGGCGGTCGAACCCCAGCAGGACCGCGCCGCCCTCTCCATCGGGCAGCAGCGCGGTCATCGCGAAGCCGAGCGTCGGTACCTTCGCCGGAGGGCCGTCGCCAGGCGGCGTGCCGGGCGCCACAAAATAGGCGCCGTCCCAGCTCTGATAGCCATTGCGCAGATAACGCCCCACCCCCGTCACGCGATCGAAGCGCAGCCCGATGCTGTCGAGCGGACGATCCAGACCGGTAACCGAAACGTCGAGGCTCACGGCGTCGCCATCGCGGCCGAGCGCCAGCGCGAGCGATCCGCCGCCGGCGAGCGGCCAGACGATCCGTCTCGGCTCGACGATCGGCGTCTCGTGATCTGGTACCGCGCCGTCGATCAGCGGCCGCGGCGCGGAAAAGGCGATGCCGCGACGGTCGAACTCAGCGAACAAGCCGGATCTCCCGTCGCTCGTCCGCCGCCTGTCGTGCCGCCAGCGCAAGACGCAGCGTCGCAGCACCTTCGGCAAGCGGGATCGCCGGCGCGCGCTTGGTGCGGATCGCGTCGACGACATCGGCGAGCTGGACGGTGAATGGGTCGCTGGTCCCGGCGATCACCTCGGCCTCGGCGCCCGCGACGGTCGCGGTCAGCACCGCCTCGTTCCAACTGGTGAAGCGCCCGGTCAGCCGCTCGGCATAGACCGCCCATTCCTTGTGCCACACCCCCGGGGTCGCGATGTTCGAGGCGTTGAGCGTCGCGATCCGCCCGTCGTCCCAGCCGAACAGGATCGCCGACATGTCCTCGACATCATAGCCGGGCACGTCGCGGTGGAACAGGTTGGCACGCCGCGCGCTGACCGTGTCGGGCTCGCCGACCAAATGACGGATCAGGTCGATCTGATGGATCGCCTGTTCGAGGATCTGCCCGCCCGATTTGGCTTCCTCGCGCCACCACGGCGCATGGAGCGCGTTGCAATGATAGGCGCCGGCATACATCGCCACCGTGCCCGTATCGTGCGCGCGCCAGCGCCGCACCGCGTCGCCGAACCGGTACATGAAGCCGATCGCCGCGACGACGCCGGTCGCCTCGACCGAAGCGACCATCCGCTCCGCCGCGTCCATGTCGAGCGCGATCGGCTTTTCGACCAGCAGGTGCAGCCCGCGCGCCGCGGCATGTTCGATTTCGCCGTCGCGGTTGAACGGCGGCAAGGTCGCAATCAGCAACTCAGGCGCGACCGTGTCGATCATGCGGTCGAGGTCGACGAACGCTTCGCCGCCATGGTCCGCGGCGAATGCCTCGGTTCGCGCCTGATCTCTGCCGCAGCAGCCGACGAGGTCGAGACCCAGCGCCTTGGCGGCGGTCACGTGACGCGGCGCGATGCCGCCGCAGCCGAGCAACGCGACCCTCATCGCGGGAACTCGATCATCGCCTGGAGCAGGCCGGGTTCGCCTGTATCGAGCCGCGCAAACAAGCCGGGAGCCTCCGTGAAACTGGTGGTGTGGGTGATGAGCGGGAGCAGGTGGAGCGTGCCGGCGTGCTGGAGCTCGATCGCGGTGCGCCACAGCCGCGGTTTCGACCAGCGGTGCATTGCCTCGGGCGCGGTGCCCGAAATCTGCGAGCAGATTAGTTCAACGCGGTTGTGATGGAATTCCTCGCCGAGCCGCAAGCCCGGCACCTCGCCCTGGAAGAAGCCCATCGCGACGACGCGCGACGAATAGGCCACCGCGCGGATCGCTTCCGCGAGCGCGGGCGGCGCGCCTGACACCTCGATGCAGGCATCGGCGCCGCGGCCGCCGGTCATCGCCTTGATCGCCTCGGCCGCGCTTCCGGTGGTCGGGTCGAGCGCTTCGTGCAGACCGAGCGACAAAGCGGTCGCGCGGCGCCCGGCATCGGGGTCGATCCCGATCACCCGCGCGCCGCTCGCCCGCGCCGCCTGCGCGACGATCTGTCCGGGCACGCCGAGCCCGAACACCGCGACCGTGTCGCCAATCCGCAGCCGCGCGTCGTGGACGCCGTTCAGCGCGACTGCACCGATATGCGAGAAGATCCCGATGCGCGGATCGGCGCCCTCGGGCATCAGCCGGTCGCGGGCATAATCGGCGCTCGCGACATGGTGCGTGCGGTGGTTCCAGGTGCCGTAGACGCGCATGCCGGGCGTGAGATCGCCGACCGCGCTGCCGATCTCGACGATCTCGCCGACTTCCTCATAGCCCAGGTTGCGGACCGGATAGGGCCAGCTCGGCGCCTCGCCGTCGACGAACAGCCGCCGTTCCTCGTCCCAGCGTCGCGCCATGAATGGGCTGGTGCCGCGATATTGGGTCAGTTCGGTGCCCGCGCTGATCCCCGAAAACAGCGTCGCGATGCGCACCTCGTCGGGGCCGAGCGGGGCGTCGGGCGTCGCCTCGAACCCCAGCTCGCGCGGCGCGTTGAGAACAAGCGCGGTTGTCATTCGAATATTTCCTCAGCGGTAACGGGTTCGCGATTGGCGTCGACCGCAGTCCGGGTCATGCCGCGTGTCGCGAGCAGGATGATCACGGCGAGCGCATACATCGCAGCAAGCGACCCGAGGGCTGCCGCCATGCCCAGCGCCTCGGAGGCACCCGCGACGAACAGGGGAGCGAGGCCGGCGCCGATGAACCCGCAAGTCGTCATCATGCCCACCGCGGTCGAGCGTGCGTGCGGCGGCACGACATCGTGCATCGCGGCATAGATGCAGCCGTCGAACAGCCCCTTGCCCAGCGTCGTGCCGATCAGCACCAGCGCCACTTCGAAGCCCGAGGTCGCCCAGGCCATCGGCGCCAGCAGCAGCGCGGCGATCACCAGTCCGATCGCCAGCGTATAGAAGCGCCCGATCGGCGAGCGCCGCGCCAGCACGTCGGCGAGCAATCCGCCCAGCGGTACCGCGAGGAAGCCGGCGATGTTGATGCTGGCCGAGCCATAGAAAGCCGATCCCGTCAGGCTCTCTCCGAGCTTGTCATGGACGAAGGTCGGTGCCCACACGGTCACGCCATTGGCGACGCCATTGGCGAGAAAGAACACCGCCAGCAGCATCAGCGCCGGCTTGATCCGCAGCACCACGCCATAAGGCTCTTCGTTGCGATCGAGTTCGGCCTTGGTGTGGCGGATCGGCGCGTCGCGCAGCGTGCGGACCAGCACGATCGCCCAGACCAGCCCCAGGGCGGCGAACACCAGGAACGGTGCGCGCCAACCGAAATGATCGGCGATCACCCCGGCGATGACCGCGCCGAGCCCCGACCCCGCGAACACGGCGGTCTGGTGGATCGACAGCGCACGGCTGCGCATTCCCGGCCCATGCCAGTCGCCGATCAGCGCGGTGGCGGTGGGGTAATAAGTCGATTCGCCGAACGCGACGACCGCGCGCAATCCCAACAGCATCATGAAACCCGTCGACAGCGGCACCATGCCCGTCGCGATGCTCCAGAACACCAGGCCGTAGATCACGACGCGGGTGCGCCGCGTGCTGTCGCCGAGCCGGCCGGTGAACAGGGCGGCGGCGGCATAGCACCAGAAGAACACCGAGGAGATCAGCGCGAGTTGCGTGTCACTCAGCCCGAACTCGCTGCGGATCGATGGCATCACCGCGACGATCACCGAGCGGTCGGCAGCGTTGAGGAATGCGACCACCCACAGCAACGCGATCAGCACCCAGGGGTAACTGGACAGAGTCGGCGCGGCGCGCGCGCGCGGTGGGTCGGTCGCCATGGGCAATCCTCTCAAGCCTTCGCGTCGATCAGGATCGCGCGAAAGTCGTTCACATTGGTCAGGGTCGGGCCGGAAACGACCAGGTCCCCGATCCCCTCGAAGAACAGATAGGCGTTGTTCGCCGCAAGATAGGCCGCCGGATCGAGTCCCGCCTCGCGCGCTCGCGCCAGCGTGTCGGGCGTGATGATCGCTCCGGCCGCGTCCTCGGTACCGTCGATGCCGTCGGTATCGCAGGCGAGCGCCCAGATCCCCGGCGCGCCGTCGAGCGCGATCGCGAGGCCGAGCAGATATTCGAGGTTGCGCCCGCCGCGGCCGTCCTTGTTGACCACGGTCACCGTGGTCTCACCACCTGACAGGATCACGCGCCGCGCGCCGTCCTGCGCCAGCCGCCGCGACAAGGCCGCGTGCGCCGCGCCGAGATGCCGCGCCTCGGCCTGGATGTTGTCGCCGATATCGGTGACCTGATAGCCCTTGTCGCGCGCCAGCCGTCCGGCGGCAGCGAGCGCGTCGCGGGCCCGCGCGATGACGATGGTCTCGCTGCCCGCGATACCCAGGCTGTCGGCCGACGGTGTCTCGTTGGCGGGGTCACTGAGGGCCGCCACGACTCGCGGCGACGGATCGATGCCGTAGCGCTCGATGATCTCGCGCGCCATGTCGAGGTTGCTGGTGTCGGCGACGGTCGGCCCCGACGACACGAACGACGGATCGTCGCCGGGCACGTCGGAAATGATCCAGGTGGTGACGCCGGCCGCGCCCGCGGCGACCGCGAGCCGGCCGCCCTTGACCAGCGAGAGATGCTTGCGGACGCGGTTGATCTCTTCGATCGTCGCGCCCGATTGCAGCAGCGCACGGGTGATCGCCTGCTTGTCGGCGAGGCTGAGCCCCGGCGCGGGCGCGGCGAGCAGTGCCGATCCGCCACCGGACAGCAGCACCAGCAGGCGGTCGCCGGCATCGAGCGTATGCGCGATCTCCAGCGCGCGGTGCGCGGCACGGACGCTGTTCTCGTCGGGATAGGGATGACCCGCCTCGATGATCTCGACCCCCGGCCACGCCGTACCCTCGGGGACATGGCCGTGACGCGTGACGACCAGCCCTTCGACCACATTGCCCTTCGACCGCGCCTGGGCGACGCGCATCATCGCCGCGGCGCCCTTGCCGACTGCGATCACGACGTTGCGACCGTGCGGCGACAAGGGGATGGCAGGGGGCATCGCGGAATCCGCCGACACCGCCCGCACCGCCTCGCCGAACAAGGCAAGCAGGTCGTTGCGCTGGGCCGCGCCGCTGGCGGCGGTCAGGGCGGGTTGGTCGCTGATAATCCCCTCCTTGGTGGAGACGGCGGCTCTGATCGGCCGCGTCGCCTTAAGGGTTGGCCGTTCCGCCTTCGGGCGCCAAGCCTGGTTTGGTGGAACGTTCTGTTCCGCCTGGCGCAACAGTTAGTGGAGGTCCCAGGATAGGGTCGGACGGAGATGCTCGACGAGATAGTCGATCAGCGTGCGCACCCGCACGGGTACGCCCTTGGGGTCGGCGAACAGGGCGAAGAACGTCAGGTCGCTTGCCTGCCAGCCGGGCAGCACCTCGACCAACCGCCCCTCGGCGAGATCGCGTTTGCACAGGAAGGCGGGAAGGTTGGCGATGCCGAGTTCGGCAAGCGCCGCGTCGCGCAGCAGGATCATGTCGTTGCACAGCAATTTGGGGGTGAATTCGACCGTTACCTCGGTGCTGCCGTTGCGCAGGTTCCAGCGGTGCCGCCGGTCGGCCTCGCCCGCCGCAAGCAGGTCGAAGCGCGGCAGGTCGACATGACTTTGCGGGCGACCGTAGCGCTCGAAATAGCCCGGCGAAGCGAACGCGCCGCAGCCGGTGGTGCCAAGCTTGACCGCGATCAACCCGCTGTCGGCGAACGGCCCGACCGCGAGCGCGACGTCGAACCCCGATCGCAGCAATCCGACCGCGTCGTCGCTCAGCACCGCGACCAGGCGGACATCGGGATAATTCTGCAGGAAATCGGCGAGCAGCGGCCCGATCAGGCTCTGCCCCAGCACATAGGGGATCGCGATCCTGACCACGCCCTGCGGCACCCGCGCCTGGCTCTGCAGCGCGCGTTCGCCGTCGCGCAGCACGCCGATCGACCGCAGGCAATATTCGAAGAAAGTCGCGCCGTCCTGGGTGACCGTCACCGCGCGCGTCGAGCGATGCAGCAACTGGACGCCAAGATGTTCCTCGAGCCGCGACAACCGGCGACTGACGGTCGACTTGGGGAGACCGAGCAGTTTGCCCGCGCGGGTCAGGCTCTCGGTCTCGACCACCTTGGTGAACACCATCAGATCGCCGAGATCGAGCATCAATCGAAGCTAGGTGATTGTTGCAACCAGCGCAACAGATCGTTGCGACATAACGGGCTTCCGGCGCGGCCCGGCAATCAGCACGCTTTAGGGGTCAAAATGGCGCGACGACAGCGCCCGCACCGCAAGGTGACATAACCTGGAGGGGACACGATGAATACCCAGCTTCGTACCAGCTTGTTGGCGGCGACCGCCGCCATCGCGTTCGCGCCGGTTGCGGCGATGGCGCAGGACACGCCGGCCACCGCACCGCCCGCCGCCGCGCCGCAAACCCCGGCCGACAACGCCGCGACCGAGCCGCAGCCCGACATCATCGTCACCGCGACCAGCGTCGGCCGCAAGGCGCTCGACACGCCGCTCGCGGTGTCGACGCTAAACGCCAGCCAGCTGCAGCGCACCAGCCTGACCAACCAGGCCGACATCCTCAACACCATCCCGACGATCAAGGCGGACGGCGGTGGCGGCGAGGTCGCGGCCAACGTGTTCGTCCGCGGCCTGCCGTCGGGCGGCCAGTATCAGTTCACCCCGCTCGAATATGACGGCATCCCCGTGCTCTCGAGCTTCGGGCTCAACTCGACCGCCTATGACGTCTATTACCGCAACGACATCGGCCTCGAGCGGCTCGAATTCGTCCGCGGCGGCGTGTCGAACCTGTTCGGCCCGGGCTCGGTCGCTGGTCTGATCAACTATATCAGCAAGACGGGCGGCGATAAGCTCGAAGGTACCGCGCAGTTCGAATGGGCCGAGCGCGGCCGCTACAAGGGCGACCTCGCGCTGAGCGGGCCGCTCGGCCACAATCTGTTCTTCGCGGTGTCGGGCTGGTACCGCACCGACGACGGTCCGGTGAAGACCGGCCTGCCGACCAAGGGTGGGCAGGTCCGCGGCAACCTCAAATACGAATTCCCCGACAACAGCGGCTCGATCACGCTGTACGGCCAGTATATCGACGACAAGGCGCAATATTACCTCCCCGTCCCGCTCGACGGAAAGACCCGCGACCGCATCCCGGGCAACGACGGCAAGGACGTCTATCAGGTCCTGACCCCGGCGGTGATCGGCATGGGCTTCAACACGCCCAACGGTCGCTTCACCACCGACATCGCCGATGGCGCCGCATCCAAGGGCGGCCAGGTCGCGCTCGCCTTCGACAAGAAGTTCGGCGACAGCGGGTTCGCGATCAACGGCCGCGTCAAATATTCGCAATATGCCTCGAAATTCGGCCTGTGGTCGGATGGTGACGGCGTGATCAACGTGCCCGAGACGCTGCAGAGTTTCCTGGCCAATCGCGGCCTCGGCTCGCTCGCCAACGCGCAATTTACCTACGTGGGTGGCGGCGCGCTCGCGCCGAATTCGCTGCTGTTCGCCAACCGCATCACCGACCGCAACCGGCCCAATCACGACACCACCGCCGAGCTCAACCTGACCTATTCGGCGGAAACCGGCGCGATCCGCCACGCCTTCACGCTGGGTGGCTTCTACGCCAACGCCTGGGCGCGCGATTACAACGTCACCACCACCTATCTCGCCGAGTTCAACAACGAGCCGCGGCTGGTCAATCTGGTCGTGACCAATCCGGTCACCAACGCGCAGACGATCGTGTCGCTCAACGGCGTGCTCAATGCCGGCAACGGTTACGTCAACAACACCCATCAGGTCGAACGCTACGCCGCTTATTTCGCCGACCAGATGAAGATCGGCAGCCGCTTCAACTTCGACATCGGCGGCCGTTACGAATGGTTCAACGGCGACATCCGGCGCGAGCAGACCTCGGTCTATCTCACCGACACGACGACGCCCAACCTGTCCACCGCCCTGCGCGACGTGATCTGGGGCAACGGCAAGTTCTTCACCGCCCAGCCCAAGACCGGCACTTGGGCGCTGGCGGCGGGCGCGCTCTACAAATTGACCGATCGCGTCAGCCTCTACCTCAACGGCTCGCGCGGCTATTTCTTCCCCGAGATCCGCGCCGTGACCTTCAACGCGCTGGGCCAGCCGGCGTCGTACACGCCCGAGATCATCAAGCAGGTCGAAGGCGGCATCAAAGTCGACCAGCGCTGGTTCAACCTGACCGCAGCGGCCTTCTACACCAAGCTCGACAACCGCCGTCAGATCAACTTCATCAACGACGGCCAGGGCGGCTTCACCGAGCAGGTCAATCTGGTCGCAACGCGGTCGTGGGGCGTCGAGGCGACGCTCGACCTCAAGCTCTACAAATATCTGCATTTCAACGGCAATCTGACCCTGCAGAACGCCAAATACACCCAGTTCATGCAGCTCGGTGTGCCCAACCCGGCGGTCATCGGCAAGGACCTCGAGCGCCAGCCCGACATCCTCTACAATGCCGGCCTCTATTATGACGACGGCACGGTCGACCTGTCGTTCTTCACCAATTACACCGGCGACAATTTCACCGCCTCGACCAACACCATCCGGCTCGACGGCTGGAACGTGTTCAACCTCGATGCCGGCATCAAGGTGAAGCCGTTCGGCGACCGCCGCTCGGTTCGGCTGGGGATCAACGTCTTCAACCTGTTCGACACCGATGCGGTGACCGAGGGATCGCCGCGCCAGGACGTCAACCAGACGGTCGGCGGCGCCTATTTCGTCGGCCGCCCGGTCCTGCCGCGCCGGATCAGCGCCCGCGCGACGCTCAAGTTCTGACCCTTCCTCCCTGAGGGAGCGGGTTTCGGCCCGCTCCCGCTTTGTTATCGAAACGGATATGACCGACCAGTTCCAAGAAGCGGCCCGCGCGATCCTCAATGCCAACGATCGCGGCGGCTACACCGTCCCCAACGGCAGGGTCTATCCATTCCAGTGGAACTGGGATTCGGCCTTCGTCGCGCTCGGGTTCGACACGTTCGACCGCGACCGCGCCTGGACCGAGGTCGAAACCTTGTTTCGCGTGCAATGGGCCGACGGCTTCGTGCCGCACATCGTGTTTTGGCAGGACGATTCGGGCTATTTCCCCGGACCGTCGGTCTGGTCGACCGGCACCGAGCCGCCGACCTCGGGCATCACCCAGCCACCGGTCGCCGCGACCGTGGTACGGCGGTTGTGGGACAGCGCCGTCGCCGCCGGTGCCGGCGATGATTACCGCCCTCGGGTCGAGGCGCTGTTCGACAAGCTCGTCGCCTGGCACCGCTGGTTCGCCGACAATCGCGACCACGAGCAGCGCGGCATCGTCGTGGCGATGCATCCCTGGGAAACCGGCCGCGACAATTCGCCCGAATGGGACGTGCCGGGCGAACCGATCGATATCTCCGGCGTCGGCGAGTACGTCCGCCGCGACACCGGGCATCTCGACGCCAAGATGCGCCCGACCAAGCTCGAGTACGACCGCTACCTGGCGCTGGTCCAATACGGCCGCGCCCAAGGCTGGGATCATGCGAAGATCGCCGCGGGCAATCCATTCCGCGTCGCCGATATCGGCATGTCGATGATCCTGCTGCGCGCCAATCGCGACCTGCTCGCGCTCGCCGGGATGCTCGGCCGCGACGGTAGTGAGATCGCCGGCTGGATCGCCCGCGCCGAGGCCGGAATCGGTTGGTTGTGGGACGATGCCGCCAACACCTGGTGCTCGCGCGACGTGCTGACCGGGCGGTTCTCGGGCTTCGTCACCAGCGCGTCGTTCCTGAGCTTCTATGCCGGGCTCGCCGATCCGGCGAAGGACGCGGCGATGCTCGGTCATATCGAGCGGATCGCCGGCAAGGTGCGCTATCTGATGCCGAGCCTCGACCCCGAGGATCCGGGCTTCCAGATGATCCGATACTGGCGCGGCCCAGTCTGGGCGGTGGTCAACTGGATGATCGGCACCGGGCTGACCGAGGCCGGCCACGACCATTGGGGCGGCAAGGTGCGCAGCGATACGCTCGACCTGATCCGCACCACGGGTTTGTACGAGGCGTTCAGCCCGATCGACGGCAGCGGCTCGGGCGGCGACGATTTCTCCTGGACCGCGGCGATCGGGCTGGCCTGGTCGGAGAGGTGATCGCGCGAAATCGACCTCTCGCCACCGCGAAAGGTCTCGTCCGGTCGCGACCTTGTTTTTTCGCACGGCAGCGGACTCGCGGATGCTCGACCTATCGCGAGAATCGGGCGTCGTTCGCGAATATCTCCGCCAGATGATCGATCACCACGCCGACGGCGGACGACCGCCGAACGTCGGGATGAACGAGCAGCCACAAGGGCCGCGCCGGGGGCTCGTACCCGGCAATTCGCACAAGCCGTGCATCATGATCCGCTATCGCACACGGTAGCATAGCGAGGCCGACACCCGCAGCCGCTGCTTCGCGGTGCGCATGAACATCGTTGGTGCGGAACGCGACCGTCCGCTCGGCGACGAAGTCCTCGAACCATCGATGGTGCGGCAGATGCGCAAGCGAGGCGCTGTAGCCAACGAAGCGCCAGTCGGACTCGAGCTGGGGTACGCGCTCAATAGCCGAATAAAGGCCTAGTCGCACGGTGCCGATTCGTCTCGATAAGAGAGACGGCTCGATCGGATCGCCCAGGCGCAGCGCTACATCGGCTTCGCTGCGGATCAGAGACGCCACCGCCGAGTTCGATTCCACCACGACCGACAACGCGGGGTGCCGTTCGAGGAGTGGGGGGAGGCCCGGCGCCAGAATGGCGGTCGACAGCAGTGGCGGCGCCGTTACCGACACCGTACCCGCGATCTCGTCGACGCCGCCGCGAGCCTTGCGCCCGGCCGTCGCCATCATGTCGTTCACCCCGGCGGCGATGTCGGCCAGGTTCAACCCGAGCGGCGTCAGCACGGTGCCCCGCGGCATGCGGTCGACCAGTTTTCCGCCTACCGCCCGCTCGAGTTCATCCAGGCGCCTGCCAACGGTCGTGTGGCGCACGCCCAGCATCCTTCCGGCACCGGCGAGCGATCCCGTCACGGCGATCGCGTGGAGTATCTGCAGGTCTGGCCAGCCGGGCATTTGTGCATTCTTGCACAGCTGACGTGCGACGAGAAGGAATTGGCGAGCGCGCGCCCGTTCACGATCTTCGGTGCTCATCACGCCCAGCGCCACCGCTCGGGGACGGAAGGAAAGAACATGCACCGGCCACGCCTCAACGTCGGAATCATCGGGTTCCGGCCCGGCAAGAGCTGGGCATCGCGCGCACATGTGCCCGCGCTACGCGCGCTGCCCGGCCTGTTTGAGCTCCATGGCGTCGCCAACACCAGCCTGGCCAGCGCCCGAAGCGCGGCGGCGGCGGTGGGCATACCCCACGCCTTTGCCGATGCCGCCGCGCTCCTCGCATCGCCCGATATCGACGTGGTGGCCGTCCCGATGCGCGTGCCAGCTCATTTCGCAATCGTGAAGGCAGCGGTCGCAGCGGGCAAACATGTCTATTGCGAATGGCCGTTGGGAAAGGGCCTCGCCGAGGCCGAGCAGATGGCGCGGCTCGCCCGCACCAACGGCGTCATCGGCGTGGTCGGCACCCAGGCGATCGTCGCGCCGGAGATCGCACAGATGCGGCGCCTGGTCGCCGACGGGTTCATTGGCGAGATATTGTCCACCACGCTGGTCGGCAACGGCGGCGCGATGCAGGGAAGCGGGACCATCCCTGACGAGAAGACCTATGGCTATCTGCTCGATCGCGCGAACGGCGCGTCGCTGTTGACGATCCCGGTCGGTCACGCATTAGCGGCGATACGCGATGTGCTCGGAGAGGTCGGTAGGGTGTCTGCGGTTCTCGCCACGCGCCGTCCAACGGCGCGGGCGCTCGATACGGGCAACGTCCTTCCGGTGACCGCCCCTGATCAGGTCCTGGTCAGCGGTCTCCTGGAAAGCGGAGCGCCGATATCCATCCACTATCGCGGGGGCGCATCCCGAGACCCGGTCGGCCTTCTGTGGGAGATCAACGGCACCAAAGGCGACATCCGGCTGACGGCACCATCGGGCCATCTCCAGATGGTGCCGCTGCACCTCAGCGTCGTGCTCGACGGAGGCAAGTACGTCGAACCGCTCGAACTCGATAACGATCGAAGAGGTTGGCCAGAGGGTTCCGAAGCCGGAAATGTCGCACGGCTCTACGCCGCGATGGCCGATGACATTCGCAACGGCACTCGAACGGCACCGAATTTCGACGACGCCGTGACGCTCCATCGGATCATCGCCGCCATTGAGGCGGCGGCGGCGGAGAATTGAGATTATCCGATGGCAGCTACCAAGCCGGCACCGGCGATCGTCAGCAGGATGATCCGGAACCGCAATCTTCACTGCAGCTGGGGCTTGGAATGGTGGCGGTCACGGCCGGTCCTGGCGCTCCCCGAGTGATCGAGCGCCGATAGCGGATGCTTGTATTTCCGCGGGGGTCGAGGCAACCCCGTCGCGGATGCGCACCGAGGCAGATCTGGAAACCCTCTTGCTGGGCCCCGTCCTCGTGGATCGTGACTGCGGGGATTGCGTGGCGTGCTGCACCACCCTCAAAGTGGACACGCCCGATTTCAAGAAACCCGCGGGAAAGCCCTGCGAGCACCTCGCGTCGCACGGCTGCGGAATCCACGCGGTACGCCCTGATATCTGCCGATCGTGGTTCTGCGCGTGGCGCAGGGTTGCGGCCATGCCCGATGAAGCCCGACCCGACCGGTCGGGGCTTCTGGTATCGCTCAATTTCGAGCGCGAGCCGCGCAATTGCTTCGAGGGCGTGTCGATCAACGTCCGCGCCCTCCCCGGCAATGACGCGATAGAAAATGGCATGGCGGCGACCGTCCTCGACAGCCTGTGCGGCGGGTTCGTCCCGGTCTGGTTCAGCGACGGGTCGAAGAAGATGCTGATGCACCCGGAGCACGACGTCGCCAGCCTCGTCATCACGGGAGACCCGGCCCCTCCCCATCTGCAGGACGAAGTCGCCGCGTGGCGCGAGCATTACGGGGTCTTTGCGCCTAACCATTAGGTCGGGTTGCCTTTCGGTTTTTCGGCGAAAGCGAGCTTGACGCGATGGTTACCGATCGGGGTCGATCGTCGCGGCGTGGCTCGCGGCGCGGATCGCCGACGGGCTGGCGCCGAGCAGGCGGCGCACGCTCTTGTTGAAATGCTGCGCGTCGGGAATGCCGACGCGCTCGGCGACGCGCCAGATCGGCAGGTCGGTCGATTCGAGCAGATAACGCGCATGGTCGATGCGCCGCGCGATCAGGCGGTGCGGGATCGTCGTGCCGTAGCGGGCGCGGAAGGCACGCGCGAGGTGCGCTTGCGATCGCCCTACCGCGGCCGCGATCATGGGCATGTCGAGCGGCTCGGCGAAGCGCGCGTCGATCAGCGCGGCGGCGCGCTCGGCGGCGGACCCGACACGATCGGCCGGCGCGGCGAGATCGAGCAACAGCGATTGCAGCGCCAGCCCCGCCTGTACCGCGGCGACCGGGCTGTCCCCTGCCCGCGCATGGAGCGCGGCGATGTGCGCCATGCGCTCGCGCGCGGCGCCGTCGCGCGCGACGGACACATGGAGCGGCAGCGCAATCGCCGCGGCACCGGCTGGGGTGGCATGGAAATGCACGCACCAATGCTGCCCTGCCGCCGCGAGGTCGTAGGACGAGGGCTGTCCGGCGGGGCTGAGGGTGACGTCGCCTGGAGCGAGCGCGCGCTCGCGCCCCGCCAGCAGCATCCGTCCGGCATAATCGTGGAGGTGCAGCGCATGCGTCGCGCCGCGATAGCGCGTCTCGTGCCCGCGATCGGCCAGCGGAAACCTGCCGGCGACGACCACGCGGGGCACAGTGTCGAGGGGCCAATCGATCGCATTCATGCACGAATTTATACCATAACGATCGTACACCGCCAATCGCCAGCGCGGCGCGGTCGTGGCAGCAATAAAGTTGTGATTGGAGAGGTATTGCGATGATCCCGTCGACCGGACTGAGCGCCGAACAGCTCGGCTTTTACCACGATCAGGGCTATATCCGCATTGCCGGCCTGCTGTCGCCAGAGGAAGCCGCCGCCTATCGCGCCGACGTCCATGCCATCGCCGAGCGCCAGGGATCGAACGACGCGACCTGGGAAAGCGTGCGCGGCCAGGACACGCGGATCACGCATTGCCACGACGTCCAGTTCCGCTCGGCGGCGTTCACCCGTCTCCTCGTCGACGCGCGGCTGACCAGCGTCGCGCAGGCGATCATCGGGCCCAACGTCCAGCTCCACCATACCAAGATGTTCATCAAGCCGCCCGAAAAGGGCTCGCCCTTTCCGATGCACCAGGACTTCCCCTATTTCCCGCATCGCGACCATTCGATGATCGCGGTAATCCTCCATTTCGACGACGCGCCCGAGGAGAAGGGGTGCCTGCGCATCTATCCGGGCAGCCACAAGCTCGGACCGCTCCCCGCCGTCGGCGCCGACCATCACCTACCCGAGGACCGCTTCCCGCTCGACGGCGCGACGCCGATCCCGGCCAAGGCGGGCGACGCGATTTTCTTCTCCTACCTGCTCGCCCACGGCTCGGGGCTCAACGTCTCGGACGCGCCGCGCACCACCCTGCTCGTCCAGCTTCGCGATCCCGCCGACCCGCCGCTCCGCGAAGGCCACGGGTCGCGCGGCCAGGGCATGATGCTCGCCGGGATCGACCCGTCGACCGAGGCGTTCCGCTTCGCCTGGGACGACAAGGCTGCCTGAGCGCCTGATCGTCGCGCTGATGGCGTTGTTCCTGCTCGGCGCGGCGGGTGCCGACCGTTGCGCGGCGCTGCGCGATGCGCGCATTCCCGGGCTCGAGATCACCGCCGCCGAGCCGTCGGACGGCGCCTGCCGGGTACGAGCGGTCGCGCGGCCGCGGACCGAGGCGGCGATTGGAATCGAGATCTGGCTGCCCAAGCCTGGCGCGTGGAGCCACCGCTATTACCAAATGGGCAACGGCGGGTTCGCCGGGACGATCGACGCCGCGACGCTGCGCGCGGCCGCGGCGCGCGGCGACGTCGCCGCCGCGACCGACACCGGACACCAGGGCAATGGCTTCGACGCGCGCTGGGCGGCGGGCCGCCCCGACCTGGTCGAGGATTATGCCTGGCGGTCGATCAAGCACACCGCCGATGCCGCCGCGGCACTGACCAGGCTCTATTACGGCCGGGCGGCCGACCGGCGCTATTTCATGGGATGCTCGTTCGGTGGGCGCCAGGCGCTGGTCGCCGCGACACGCTGGCCCGACGATTGGGACGGGATCATCGCCGGTGCGCCCGCAGCCGACTGGCTCGGACGGCTCGACGCGTTCGCCGCGATCCAGCACGCCTTGCGGGCCGTTCCCGGTGGCTGGATCGCTCCCGAGCGGATCGCGCCGCTGGCGGCGATCGCACGGCGCGCCTGCCGCGCGGGCGACGCCGGATGCGCCGTCACGGCGTTGCGTCGGGCGTGCCGGGCGGGCGAACCCGCCGCGTGCCTGACCCCGGCGCAGGAAGATGCGCTCGGGACGATCGAGGCGGCGGGCTATCCCCTCGTCGATGCCGATCCCGCCGAATGGCAACGCTGGATCGTCAATCCCGATCAAGCGGCTCCCTCGCAACTGACCTTCGCGACCCAATCTTCGCGCTTCCTGTTCGGTCGCGGCTCAGGCTGGACGGTCGCGGACGGCCACCCGGCCCCGATCGACCCAGCACTGCGCACCACCTTCGCTATCGGCAGCCTGAAGCGCTTCGTCGCGCGCGGCGGCCGGGTGCTTTCCTATTTCGGGACCGCCGACGCGGTCCTGCCGCCCGGTCTCGCCATCGCCGACGCTCGCCGCCACGCGGCCGAGCTCGGCGGGAATGCGGCGCTCATGCGGGCCTATCGCTTGTTCATGGTACCCGGCATGGCGCATTGCCAGGGCGGCGACACGCCGCACGCCTTCGGCCAGTCGCTTCCCGCGCCGGCGCTCGTCGACGATGCCCGCCACGACATTCGCCGCGCGCTGGAAGCCTGGGTCGAGCACGGCGTCGCGCCGCGAACGCTGATCGCGGCATCCTTGCCCGGCAGCGCTCCGCGGCGCACCACCGTCTTACACGCGGTCGATTTCGACACCGCGAGCGCGCGACTCAGGCGGGGGGCGCTTTCAGAGCATCGGTCACGCTGAAGTAAACAAGCCCCAGCGAAATCAGCGCGAATCCGATGACGCGGGGATCGGCCATGTTTCCGATCAGCCGACCAAAGCCCAAGGTGACGACCAGATAGCCGAGCGAAGCGCCGGCCGCCGTCCAGGCGATCACCCGATCCCCGCTACGCACCGTGCGCACCAGGTTGATAGCCGCAACCAGCACGATGAGGAATCCGGCGCACAGCGACCAGAACAGGGCATCGGGCTGATTCCGATAATATTGCATCACGCCGAAGGTGTGGCCGGTCGCCCCGAGGACCAGCAGAACCGACAGGATCCGATCCACTATGCGCATTTGCCTTCTCCCCACCGGCGATCCTACACCGCGCGCGATGACGAGCAACGGCGACGATCATCGCGGCGCAGTCGAACGGATGTGGTTGGCTGGGGCGGCAGGATTCGAACCTGCGAATGGCGGCACCAAAAGCCGCTGCCTTACCACTTGGCGACGCCCCAACATTCCCGGCCAACATTCCCGGCGGGAGCGCGCGCTTATAGCGGCGCGCGCGCGCCTGCAAAGCCCCCTATCGCCGTGACCGGCGGATAGGGATCAGGCGATGCGTTCGAGCCAGTCGTGCGGGTCGGGTGCGGCGCCGGTCTGGATCGCGACCAGCGATTCGCGCAGCGACATGGTAAGCTGGCCCGGGCCACCCGAGCCGATCGTGAAGTCGCCCGAGGTCGCCTTGACCTGACCGATCGGGGTGACCACCGCCGCTGTGCCGCAGGCGAATGCCTCGACCAGTCGGCCGCTCGCCGCGTCGGCGCGCCATTGCTCAAGCGCGTATTTTTCCTCCCGCACGACGATCCCGCGGTCGCGCGCCAGCGCGATCAGCGAATCGCGCGTGATCCCGGCGAGGATCGTGTCGCTGAGCGGCGGGGTCGCGATCGACCCGTCGTCGAACACGAAGAACACGTTCATCCCGCCGAGTTCCTCGACATAGCGGCGCTCGACCGCGTCGAGGAACACGACCTGGTCGCAGCCCTGCTTGATCGCCTCGGCCTGCGCGACCAGGCTCGCGGCGTAATTGCCCCCGCACTTGGCCGCCCCGGTCCCGCCCGGCGCGGCGCGCGTGTAGTTCTCCGACGCCCAGATCGACACCGCCGGCGCGCCGCCCTTGAAATAGGCGCCGACCGACGAGGCGATCACCATATAGACGTAATCGGACGACGGCTTGACCCCCAGGAAGGTCTCGCTCGCGATCATGAACGGGCGCAGATAGAGCGAGCCGCCATTGCCGTCGGGAATCCAGTCGCGCTCGGAACGCACCAGCGCGCGGCACGATTCGAGGAAGATCTCGTCGGGCAATTCGGGCATCGCGAGCCGCTCGGCCGACTTGCGAAAACGCCGCGCATTGGCGTCGGCGCGGAACAGGGTGATGCCGCCGTCGGCGGTGCGATAGGCCTTGAGCCCCTCGAAAATCTCCTGCGCGTAATGCAGCACCGCGCACGCCGGATCGACCGTCAGCGGCTGGCGTGGTGCGATCGCCAGATCGTGCCAGCCCTTGGCCTCGCTGTAATGCGCCACCGCCATATGATCAGTGAACACCCGGCCGAAGCCGGGATTGACGAGTTTCTCGGTACGAACCTCGTCGGGGGTGGGCGACGCGGTCGGGTTCAGCGGGAAATGTGCAGCGATATTCATGACGCCACGTGCCATAGCGCCACAAATCGTGCGCGTCCAAGGCTTGCCGTGCATCGATCGCGGTGGCAAAACTGGTCAACATGACTGCCCCAACACCAGCCGCTTCGGCCCAATTCCTCCGCGAATCGGAAATCCGCCGTGGATCAGAGATGCTCTTTTTCGCGTACAGCCGGCTGACCAAGGCGGTTGACCAGAATCTGGGCGAACGCGGAATCGGGCGGGCGCACCATCGCGCGCTCTATTTCATCGGGCGCCATCCCGACATTTCGGTCAGCGAATTGCTGTCGATCCTCGGCGTGACCAAGCAATCGCTCGGCCGCGTGCTGACCGAACTCGAAGAGCGCCAGCTGGTCGAGACGCGGATCGGCGATCGCGATCGTCGCCAGCGACTGCTGCGGCTGACCGAGTCGGGCTACGAGCTCGACACCGAATTGTTCAACCATGCGCGCGACATCATCTCGCGCGCCTACAGCTCGGCGGGGCAGCAGGCGGTCACCGGCTTCTGGTCGGTGCTCGAAGGACTGATCCCGCCGGCCGAGCGCGATCGCGTGCACAATTGGCGGGAGAATTCGGTGCCGCCGGGCAGCCGCCGCTGATCTTCTGACCAAATTAGCGCTTCGCTTCGGCCGCCATCTCGCGGCCGCGGCGTTCGGACGCCTGCAGCGTTTCGGTCAATAGGCGCACCAGCGCGTCGTCATGGTCGAGCACGTTCAGCCCCTGGCGCGTCGAGCCACCGGGGCTCGCGACGCGATCGGCCAGCGTCTCCGGGCTGTCGGCCGATTGTGCCGCCATTGCCGCCGCGCCCTCGACCGTGGCCAGCGCCAGCCGCGCCGCCTGGTCTGCGGGGACGCCGATCACCTCCCCTGCCTTTGCGAGCGCATCGATGAAGCGGAACAGGAATGCGGGACCACATCCCTCGAGCGTGCCGGCCGCGCCGTACAGCGCTTCGGTCGGCACCCATTCGACGAGGCCGAGCGGCGCCATCAACGCGGCAACCGCATCCTTCGCTGCCGGCGGCGCGGCCTCGGCATAGAGCGTGACGACACCCTTCCCCAGCGCGACGGGCAGGTTGGGCATGGCGCGCACCACCGCGGGTCCCGGAAAGCGATCGATCAACGTGGTTTCCTCGACCCCCGCCAGGATCGAGATCAGCACCGGCACCTGACGCAGACGATCGCCATGCGTGGCGACGATCTCGTCCAATTGCTGCGGCTTCATCGCCAGCATCACCGCGTCGGGCAGCGGCCCATCGGGAAGGTCGCGTGCCTGACGGACGCCGACCGGCAGCGGACGGTCGTGACGATTGACCACGTCGACGTGCTCGCCGCGCACGACACCGCTATCGATCCAGCGCGACAGCATCGCACCGCCCATATTGCCGCAGCCGATCAGCCAGAGGCGTTGGGGAGCAGCATCAGCCATGCCGCTCACGCCTCGCCCTGCGTCTCCGTCAAAGAGGCGGCGAGCGCCTCCTTCGGGCTCTTGCCGCCCCACAGGACGAACTGGAACACGGGGTAGAAGCGCTCGCACTCGTCGATCGCCGATTCGATCACCAGTTCGGCGCCCTCGAGCGTCAGGGTGCCGCCATCGCTGCCGTCGATCATCGCCGCGTGGCGATAGAGCACGATCCCGCTCGACGACCACAATTCGAAATGGCCGATCCACAATTGCTCGTTGATCAGGCCGATCGCTTCGTAGATCGCAGTGCGGCGGTCGTCGGGCACGCGGATGTCGGGGAAGGCGAGGAATTGCAGCACGCAATCCTCCTCGCGCCACAGCGCGCGGAGCTCATATTGCGTCCAGCTGCCCTTGACCGTCGCGACGATCTCGTCGTCGTGGCGCTGATGCTCCCAGCCGTGTGCGGCGTAATAGCTCTCGATCATGTCGATCGGCGCGGCATCCTCGCGCTGGAAATCGCTCTCATCGAGCATCGTACATCTCGTCGGTCATCTCACGCGAATCTGCCCGTTGCGACCGACTGGCGCAACGGGAACGTGGAGAAAGCTGTGGAAAATCGGTTTAGGACTTGGTGGATTTCGGCCTGGGCGCCGCCTTGGCCGGCGCCGCCTTACCCTCGAGCGCGTCGAGCCGCGCCTTCAGCGCATCGGCCTCGTCGCGCGCCGCGGCGGCCATCGCCTTGACCGCTTCGAACTCCTCGCGGCTGACGAAGTCGAGCCCGCCGATCCATTCCCTGGCGCGCTCGCGGGTCGCGGCTTCGGCCTCGCGGCCCATCCCCGCCAGCGTGCCGGCGGCGCCGTTCACGAACTTGACGACATCGTCGAACAGCCGGTTCTCGGATTGCATCTCTGGTATCCCGTAAATCTCTGGTCAGAAACTCATCTGGGCGCTCGACGACGATGGTACAAGCGTCGATGCATTGGGATTGAGATTTCCGATCTGCCAGTTGAGCAAGCCGGCGAAGCACAGCCAGGCGAGATAGGGCACCATCAGCCACGCCGCGGCGCTGCGAATCCGGCCGAAAACCAGGGTCATCGCCAGCGCCGTCACGAAGATCGCGATCAGCAGGATCAGCGCCGCCGACACTTGGTGCATGCCGAAGAACAACGGCGACCAGGCGAGATTGAGCAGCAATTGCACGGCGAACAGGGCGATCGCGATCCCGCGCAGCCGCGATCCGCGCGCATTGATGATCATCGCCAGCGCGACTCCCATCAGGACGTACAACGCTCCCCAGGCGACCGGAAACACCCAGTCGGGCGGGGTCGCCGCGGGCCGCGCCAGCGCCGCATACCAGCGATTCCCGGCGCCCCCCGGCGCGATCCGGCTGGAGGCGAAGCCCAGCAGCACGATCAGCGGTACCGTCACTATCGCCCAGCGCAGGAACGCCCCGCGCAATTGTTCTCTGGTCGCGATTTCCATCAGCCATCCTCTGGTGCGATCGTTACGCACGTCGCTCCTAGTGTTGACGCGATGCAACATGATGACAAGCGGGTACGTGAGGGGCGTGCCGTCTAAGAAAAGGACGGCCGCAGATCTCTTTCCCGATCAAATGGAAGTATTCTGCGTGCTCCTGCGCAAGCAGGAGCACGACCTCAAGACGAGCAGGGCGCCGTCAATCGGGCAGATGCGCCAGGATCACGAACTCGACATTCCCCTCGGGCCCGGTGATCGGGCTCTGCACGACATCCTCGACCACCCAGCCGCTCGCGGTCAGCCAGGCGGCGACCTCGTCGCAGACGCGCTGATGGACTGCGGGGTCGCGCACCACCCCGCCCTTGCCCACTTCCTCGCGCCCCGCCTCGAATTGCGGCTTGATCAGCGCCGCCAGCCGCGCGCCGGGCCGCGCGAATTTGAGGGGTACTTCCAATACCTTGGCGAGCCCGATGAAGCTCGCATCGCAGACGATCAGGTCGACCGGCTCGGGGACGTGCGCGTCGGTCAGGATGCGCGCGCTGGTCTGTTCGTGGACGATTACCCGCTCGTCCTGGCGCAGCTTCCAGGCGAGCTGGTTGGTGCCGCTGTCGACGGCATAGACGCGCGCCGCGCCCTTGGTCAGCAGCACATCGGTGAAGCCGCCGGTCGACGAGCCGACATCGATCGCCACCGCGCCGGTCACGGCCCAGCCAGCATGGTCGAGCGCGTGCGCGAGCTTGATCCCGCCACGCGACACCCAGGGGTGGTCGCGCCCCTTCAACTCGATCGCGGCGTCTTCGGCGAGCATCTGCCCCGGCTTGTCGATTCGCTTGTCGCCGACGAAGGCCAAGCCTGCCATGATCAGCGCCTGGGCACGCGTCCGGCTCTCCGCGAGCCCACGGTCGGTGATGAGTTGGTCGGCGCGGAGCTTTGCCATCGCCCTCCCATGACCGCGATTTCGGTCCGTCGCAATCCACCGGCATTTGGGCGCAGGCTATATTCCCATCAAGAAACTAGGAATTAGATTGAGCGTTGGGAAGAAGGCGAGGAAAGCAGCGCGGTCGTCCCCCTAGAGCGCCCACGCCGCCTTCTTCCCACCCTCTCGTGGAGAGAAACGATGGGACAGTTCACGCACCCCGACGGTACGCTTCCGACCATCCTCACCGTCCCCGGCCTCGGCGGATCGGGCGCCTCGCACTGGCAGAGCCTGTGGGAGACATCCCGGCCCGACACGCATCGCATCGAGCTCGGCATGTGGGACCAGCCGCATCGCAACGCCTGGGTGACCAAGATCGACCAGGCGGTACGCGCGGCCAAGGCGCCGGTGATCTTCGCCGCGCATTCGCTTGGTTGCCTGGCGGTGGCGTGGTGGGCCGAGATGAGCCCGCAGCCTTATGGCTGGCCGGTTGCCGGCGCGTTGCTGGTGGCGCCGGCCGATGCCGATCGGCCGGATAGCGCGGCCGAACTCAAGGGATTCGCCCCGACCCCGCGCAAGGCGCTGCCCTTCCCCTCGATCCTGGTCGCATCGAGCGACGATCCCTGGATCGACATCGGCCGCGCGCGCAGCATGGCCGCCTTCTGGGGCAGCCATTTCGTCGACGCCGGCCCCCAGGGCCACCTCAATGCCGCCAGCGGAATCGGCTGGTGGGAAGAAGGACGCCGCCTGCTCGACCGCGTGATTGCGGCATCCGCCGACCGCTCGGGTCACCCCTTGCGCCCGGGCGACGCGAAATCGATCCTGGCGATCAACGCGACCGACGCCGCGCAGGAATATTATCTGCACAAGTGAAACGATGCCGATAGCGGCACCCCGAGAGTCGCGAAAGATTCGACAGTCAAACGACGTTCGCGCCCGCCATCGCGACTGGGGGCATCAACTCGACGATCAAGGGCAGGAGATCGCTATTGCCAAACGTCACGCCGTCGTTCGCGAGCAGCCGCAATATTTCCCCGCGATGCAGCGATTGGTGATTGAATTGCTGGGTCAGCGCCGCCCAGGTCGTGCACCTGACCATTACCTGCTCGGCTTGGGTGACGAAAACAATTGGCCGTTCGAGGTCGCTTTCATCCAGGGCATGAACAAATTCCGTCAAGTCGGCGTCGAGTTTCCGCCGCGTTGCATGCCAGCGTTCGTGACTCCACGCGCGTTGCGAACTTCCGAAGGCGCGGGCTCGCGATCCCAACGTCCCGCCGCCCAGCCGCGTCAGCCACACGTCGTCCATGAACAGCAAGTGATCCAGTTGCTCGATCAGCGCGATCGACGGCTGATCGAGCGACAAAAGAGCGCGACGCAGATCAGCGTTGAACTGAACGTTGTACGCCGCGAGCAGGTCCGCGTTGCGCAAGAACAGCGAGCGCTCCAAGGTCATTCGAAGATCGGCGCGCGATCCGAATCGAGCCCCAATTCGGATGTCGTGATTCCGTTGAACTCGCGCTGACGCAACGTCATGTAGTGCACGCTCATCGCCCGATCGCCGATCTCGTCGATAATGTCCGCCGTATAGGAAATATGGCGGGCCTCGTCGTCGCCCAAGCTGTCGAGTAGGCGGACCGCCCTGTCGCGATTGGCATCGTCGGTTACAGCGGCGACCACGGGCCGCATCAACATCTGGTTGATGAGCGTGCGTATCTCGCCGATGTTCATCTGGATGATTTCGTCGAGCATGGCTTCCTGGCTGGCCGGCTCTCCCTCAGGCGGCTCGTCGGCCATCGTGAAGTCCGGCGCGACGCTGCGTAGCTCCCGCAGAATCTCGGGCGTCGAGGATTCAGGGAACATCAGACCCAGCATCGAAATATAGAAACGAGCATGGCGCGCCTCATCGACCGCGTGCTGTTTGACCCTATCCTTGATGGATCGATCGGCGATGCGCCCGGCGAACGCCCAGAGTTGCCGCGCGCCGTCCGCTTCCTTCTTCGCATTCAGCACGAGAATGTCGGCGAGCCATTGTGACCGGTGAGCATAATCCCGGAAAAGATCGCCATACCAACTTTCGCCATAGGGCGGCGGTTCGCTGTCATAGGCAGCCGTCAGCGCAGTCCAGAAAACCGGCCGCTCGGCCTGCACGTCCGGCAAGCGTGCTTCGACGATGTCCAGTATCGCGTTCATGTATACCCCCTGCAAGACAAACGGCCGGCGTCGGGCCCCAAGGCTCCGACCCCGACCGAATTTCCGTCGTCATTTCTTCCCGGCGAATGCCGAATTGCAGGACGAAAACGCCGAATTGCACGAGGAAAATGCCGAGTTGCAGGCGGTGAACGGAGCATTGCAGGCGATGAATTCGACATCCACCTTGTTACCGACGAGCCTGCCGGCAAGCCGTACCTTTCGATCTCCAGCGATAGTACGCAACGCCTTTACGTGATCATCCGACAGATCAAAGCTGATTCCGTTCTTGCTCATCGGAATATCTCCAAAATGGACTAATTATCGTTAGACCCACGAACGCCGAGTCGATCGACATCTATACATGATTTTATCTTGAAAATGGACTCGATAGACTCGGCGTAAAAAGAATAGCACTCAATCAAAAAAGATGTTCCGTGCCAGACATCTTGATCTACGACGCCGAGGCAGTCGATTCTGACGCTTCGTATCTGACAGTAGGGACAAAATCCCGCGGAAGATCAGCGCCGGCCCAACCATTTCCACCGCCCTGGTCGCGTCGAGCGACGACCCCTGGATCGACGTCGGCCGCACGCGCGGCATGGCATCCTTTTGGGGCAGCCATTTCGTCGACGCAGGCGCGCAGGGGCATTTGAACGCCGCCAGCGGAATCGACTGGTGGGAAGAAGGGCGCCGGCAGCTCGACCGCGTGATCGCCGCGTCTGCCGACCGCTCGGGCCATCCGTTCAACCCCGGTGAGGCCGGTCGATCCTGGCGATCAGCGCGACGGACGCCGCGCAGGAGCATTATCTGCACGAGTGAGGCAGACAAACGGCAACACTCTTCCTCCGTCACCCCGGCCTCGTGCCGGGGTCTGCCGGGGTCTGCCGGGGTCTGCCGGGGTCTGCCGGGGTCTGCCGGGGTCTGCCGGGAGGCAAGCGAAAGCCCCGAACTTCTTGTCAATCGCCTGCGGCTCGGCGGACCCTGGGACAAGCCCGGGGTGACGGTGGAGAAGTGGCGACGACGTCGAGCCCCAAGAACGAAGCCGCCGGACCCGAGCGTCATGACCTATCCGGCCCGATCAGCCGGGCTTCTAGTCGCGCCGGAATTGGATGGTGAACCCTGGAGCCTGCCCTCGGTCGACCACGACCTGGAAGCCGACATTGGTCAGCGCCGGGCCGCCCGGAACGGGTTTGAAGGCCGCGGTTTGGATCTCGCTGAGCATCGCGGACTGTCGCTGATCGTCTCCACTGAGCCTTCCGGTCACTTCGCATGCTGTCGTTGCGCAAAGGATCTTCAGCGGGTGGTCGTCGCCGTCGAGATCCGGGACTTGCGCCATCCTGGCGCGCAGCGCGTCCTCCGCTTCGGGGGCCCATTGGCTATCGCGTCGCTCGCCGACGACGCGCCGGTGCCAATAATCCGAATTCCAGGTCGGATCGGGCTTTCCCGCGTTCGAAGCGGTTGCGGATTGCGAAACGAGCGGGGCTGGCTGCGCGATGAATATCGCGACGGCAAACGCACCAGCAAGAGCGAGGGACATCAATGTAGCTCCTTTCCACCACCCGCCAGTCGCGGCCGGTGTGGTGGGCTCTGACGCGGCGGCATCGGCCGGCGCCATCCCGATAAGCTCGTCACGATTTTCCTGTGCAGCAAACAGCCGAGCGAGTTCGCGGCTGCTTCCGACGCCGGTCTTGCGCCGCGCCTCGCGCAGCCGCTCGTTGACCGCGCCGACGCTGCGATCGGTCAGGGTCGCGATGCTCTTGGCGGTATGCCCCTGCGCGAGCAGGCCCAACGTCGTCCGCTCGGCGGCATTGAGCCTGCCGAAATCTACCCTTGGTTCAGGCTCGTGCCCCATCCGCTACGCTCGCATCGTTATAGCGTAGCGCTTTCAGGACGGTGTCGACGATGTGATCGGCGTCGAGTCCGGCATCGGCATATTGTACCTCGGGCTTGTCCTGGTCCTGGAAGATGTCGGGCAGCCGCATCGTGCGTAGCTTGAGCCCGGCATCGATCAACCCGGTGTCGCTCGCCATCGTCAGCACGTGCGCGCCGAGCCCGCCGACCGCGCCTTCCTCGATCGTCACCGCGACCTCGTGCGTGGTGAGCAGACGGCGGATCAGCTCGCCGTCGAGCGGCTTGGCGAAACGCAGGTCGGCGACGGTCGTCGACAGCCCCTTGGCGTCGAGCGCGTCGGCCGCCTTGAGCGCTTCCTGCAATCGCGTACCCAGCGACAATATCGCCACCTTCTTGCCGTCGCGGACGATGCGTCCCTTGCCGATCTCCAGCCGCTCGGGAACCTCGGGCAGCGCTACACCGACCCCGTTCCCGCGCGGATAGCGCACCGCGATCGGTCCGGTGTCGTGGAGCGCCGCGGTGTGCGTCATATGCACTAGCTCGGCCTCGTCGGCGGCGGCCATCACGATAAAATTGGGGAGCGTCGCGAGATAGGTGACGTCGAAGCTGCCGGCATGCGTCGCGCCATCGGCCCCGACCAGTCCGGCGCGATCGATCGCGAAGCGCACCGGCAAATTCTGGATCGCTACGTCATGCACGACCTGGTCGTAGGCGCGCTGCAGAAAGGTCGAATAGATCGCGCAGAACGGCCGCATCCCTTGCGCGGCGAGGCCGGCGGCGAAGGTCACCGCATGCTGCTCGGCGATGCCGACGTCGAAGGTGCGGTCGGGAAAGGCCTTGGCGAAACGGTCGATCCCGGTGCCCGAGGGCATCGCAGCGGTGATCGCGACGATCGTCGGATCGCGCGTCGCATCCTTGATCAGCTGGTCGGCGAAGACGTTCTGATAGGCCGGCGGTCCCGGCGGCGCCTTGGCCTGCGCGCCGGTGATGACGTCGAATTTCTGCACGCCGTGATATTTGTCGGCGGCATTCTCGGCCGGGCCATAGCCCTTGCCCTTCTTGGTCACGACATGGACCAGGATCGGACCGCGCTCGGCGTCACGGACATTCTCGAGCACCGGGATCAGATGGTCGAGATTGTGCCCGTCGACCGGGCCGACATAATAGAAGCCCAGTTCCTCGAACAACGTCCCGCCGGTCATCCAGCCGCGGGTGAATTCCTCGGCCTTCTGCGCGGCATTGTGGACGCGGCGCGACAGCTTCGCGGTGGCGCGCTTGGCGAGATTGCGCAGGCCGAGATATTCGCTCGAGCTCACCATCCGCGCGAGATAGGCCGACAGCCCGCCGACCGGCGGCGCGATCGACATGTCGTTGTCGTTGAGGATCACGACCAGGCGATTGCCCGCCGCCTCGGCATTGTTCATCGCCTCATAGGCCATGCCCGCCGACATCGCGCCGTCGCCGATCACCGCGATCGCCTTGCCCGGCTTGCCCGCCAGCTTGTTGGCGATGGCGAAGCCCAGCGCCGCAGAGATCGAGGTCGACGAATGCGCCGCGCCGAACGGGTCGTATTCGCTCTCGCTGCGCTTGGTGAAACCCGACAGGCCGCCCCCCTGGCGGATCGTGCGGATGCGGTCGCGGCGCCCGGTCAGGATCTTGTGCGGATAGCATTGGTGCCCGACGTCCCAGATCAACCGGTCGTCGGGGGTGTCGAACACATAGTGGATCGCGGTCGTCAGCTCGACCACGCCCAGTCCGGAGCCGAGGTGACCGCCGGTGGTGCCGACCGCGGAGATCGTCTCCGCGCGCAATTCGTCCGCGAGCTGGCGCAATTGCTCGGGCTTGAGCTTGCGCAGGTCGGCAGGGGTCGAAACGGTATCGAGCAACGGCGTCGAAGGAAGTTCAGCCATCGGATCGCCTTACCCCAGCGCCACGCGGGTGTCGATTGATGTAGAGTATAGATTCGGTGCGGATGTCATCGAGATCGAACCGAGACGGGGGAGCTTCAATCATCGCAACCACTTGATCATCGCCGGATATTGGTCGCCCTCATCACGCGGGAAACGCGCGAGCCCGTAATATTGCAGCATGGGCAGACCGATATAATGGCCTTGGGCAAAGGTTTCCTGGAGCCATTCGCCCTCTCCGCGATAGGCGTCGGGATGGAACGCGACACGCGCGTCGAGCCCGGCCGCGATCGCTGCCGCCCATGACCAGGCAGTTGCCCCCATCTCGTCGCCCTGGGCGGTCTGCGCGGCGCCGAAATCGCTGACCGTCGCGCGGAGCGCCGGGTCGGTCATCGCGATATGCCCGCCTTCGTGCAGCAGGTCGCCGGGCCGTTCCAACCGCGCGGGGTCGTAGAGGATGACGCCATCCCGCACGGTCATCGCCGGAAGGATCGTGTCTCCGGTCAATGTCGCCTCACGGGTCGGGATGCCGATGCTGTTGAGGAACGCAACGATCCTGGCGGTTTGTTCGGCGACCATCGCGCGTGCCGTCGCTCCGCCGCTCAGCGCAGCCATTTGATCATCGTCGGATATTGCTCGCCCCCCTCATGCGCGAAACGTGTGAGCCCGTAATATTGCAGCATCGGCACGCCGAGGAACCGGCCCTCGGCGAAATTCTCCAGAATCGCCTGGCCGCCGCCGCGATAGCCATGATCGTGGAACACCACGCTCGGATCGATTCCAGCCGCCAGGGCCGCGGCATAAGACCAGCCGATCGCTGCCATCTCGTCGCCGCCATTGCTGTCGAACGCGCTGACCGTCGCGCGCAGCGCGGGGTCGGTGACCGCGATATGCCCGCCTTCGTGCAGCAGGTCGCCAGGATGAAACAGGCGGTCGAGGTCATAGAGCAACCGCCCGTCGCGCACCGCGATCGCCGGCAGGAAACCGTCCTCGGGCAATGTCGCCGCCTCGACCTCGATCCCGACACCGCGGAGGAAAGCGACGATCGTCGGCAGGGCTTCGGCGTGATCCATCGGCATCGAGGATAATAAGGTCATGAATTGACGCCAAGCGATTTCTGTCACATATTTCTGTCATGACAGAAATTACGAACGATTCGGACCTCCTGCCCCCGGCGGTGCTCCAGTTCGTGCTGCATTGGGGCGAGATGGGCGGGCAATGGGGCGTCAACCGCTCGGTCGCGCAGATCCACGCCCTGCTCTACCTCAGCGAACGCCCGCTGACCGCCGAGGAGATCAGCGACGCGCTTCGCATCGCGCGCTCCAACACGTCCAATTCGCTCAAAGAGCTGATGGGCTGGAAACTGATCCGCCGCGTGCCGGTGATGGGCGACCGCCGCGACCATTACGAGGCCGAGGTCGATCTCTGGCAGATGCTCACGCGCATCGCGCAAGGGCGCAAGGAACGCGAGATCGATCCCGCGGTGGCCGCGCTCAGGACCTGCGCCGACACCGCCGCGCGCGATCCCCGGATCGGCCGAGTCGCGCGCCAGCGGATCGACGACATGCGCGATTTCGTGATGACGATCGACGATTGGTACCAGCAGATGATCGAGGTCCCGCCCAGCCGGCTGATGATGCTGATCGGCATGGGCAAGCGCGTCCTCGCCTTCCTGCCCAAGCCGAAAACCAAGGGCGCCTGACCGGGAGAAGGACGATGGCAACGCTGGCGGACGAGGTCACGGGAGCAATCTATGCCGGTTGGCGCCGCAGCCTCGCCGCGCCGCAGGCCAGCCGCTTCGCCGCCCTGTTGCCGCCAGGACAATGGGCCGCGCTTCCCGCCACGGTCCGCCGCCGCTTCGAGCGCAAGGCGCTGGCGAGCGCGGCGATCACGTATGCCGGCGAGGTCGTCGAATGCCGGATGACGGTTGCCGGCCGGCTGCTAGCCCAGGCCGCACGGCTGATCGGCGCGCCCTTGCCGCTCGGCCGCGACACCGGCGTCCCCGCCACCGTCTGCATCACTGAGGACCGCGCCGGGCACGGCCAATATTGGAGCCGCAATTACGGCCGCGCGGCGGGCTTCCCGCAGGTGATCCAGAGCGCCAAGCGCTTCGCCGGGCCGACCGGCCTCGAGGAATATCTCGGCCATGGCATCGGCATCGCGCTCCGCCTCGCGACCGAGCGCGACGCCTTGCTGTTCGTCGGCGACCATTATTTCCTTCGCCTGTTCGGCCTGCGGCTGCGCTGGCCGCGCTGGCTGACGCCGGGCGACCTGGTCATTCGTCACCAGGATATCGGCGATGGCCGGTTCGTCTTCGCGCTCGACCTCGTCCATCCCCTGTTCGGCGAACTGGTCCATCAGGTCGCCTTGTTCGCCGATCCGATCGAGCCGTGACCTATCCGCGCCCGATCATCGTGTTCGACGCCGAATGCCTGTTATGTTCGGCCAACGCGCAGTTCGTGCTGCGCCACGATCGTGCGCGCCGTTTCCTGCTCGCCTCGATGCAAGGCGACGCCGGTGCGGCGCTCTATCGACGGTTCGGGATCGATCCGGCCGACCCGGAAACGCTGATCTTGGTCGAGGACGGGCGCGTCCGGCGCGACAGCGATGCCGTGCTCGCCATCTGGGCCGCGCTCAGCTGGCCTTGGCGTGCTGCGGCAGCGTTCCGCGCGATACCACGGCCGTTGCGGGATGCCATCTACCGCTGGGTCGCACGCAACCGCTACCGCTTGTCCGGTCGCCGCGATACCTGTTGGCTGCCGGACCCCAAGTTCCGCGACCGCCTGTTGTGAGCCGTATCCTCGTGATCGGCGGTTATGGCGGGTTCGGCGCGCGGATGACGCGACGGTTGCTCGCGGCGGGGCATGAGGTGCTGGTCGCCGGGCGCAGCGCCGACAAGGCGGCCGCCTTCTGCCGCGGGTTGGAACACGCCGAGCCGATCGTCGCCGATCGCGACCACGGTATCGGCCTCGTCATGGCGCGCCACCGTCCTGACCTCGTGATCGACGCGGCAGGTCCGTTCCAGGCGAGCGGCACGACCGTGGTCGAAGCCTGCATCGCGATGCGTACCCCCTATCTCGACCTCGCCGACGCGCGCGATTTCGTCACCGGCATCGCCCGGTTCGACGCCGAGGCGCGGGCGGCGGGCGTCGCGATCGTCTCGGGCGCGTCGAGCATGCCGGCCTTGTCGGGCGCGGTCGCCCGCCATCTGGCACAAGGCTTGGAGCGCGTGGCGCAGGTCGACATCGCGATCAGCGCGTCGAACCGCGCCGCGGTCGGCCCGTCGGTCGCCCGCGCGATCCTGAGCTATGTCGGGCGCCCGGTGCGGTTGTGGCGCGGGCGGCGCGAGACCGAGGGCTATGGTTGGCAGGAATTGCGCCCCGAACGTTTCGCCATCGCAGGACAGCGAGCGCTGACACGCTGGATAGCGTTGGCGGACGTCCCCGATCACGAATTGCTGCCGCCGCAATTGCCAGGCCGCCCGGCAGTGACGTTCCGCGCCGGCACCGAGCTCGGTTTCCAGATGATCACGCTCTGGCTGCTGAGCTGGCCGGTGCGCTGGGGCTGGGTTCGATCGCTGAGCGGGCTGGCGGGCCTATTGCTTCCCTTGCAACGCCTGACGCGAGGCGCCGGAAGCGATCGTTCGGCGATGTCGGTCACAGTGAAGGGCTCCGGCACCGAACGCCGGTGGACGCTGATCGCCAGCGACGACGATGGCCCCGAGATCCCGACGCTCGCCGCGGCGATACTTGCCGAAGAAGTGATGGCAGGACGGCTGCCGCCCGGCGCGCGCAGCGCCTCGACGCTGCTGACGCTCGACCGGTTCGAACCGGCGTTTGCCGCCCTGTCGATCATTCACGCCACGACCGACCGGCCACTCGTGCCCCTGTACGTGCGCGCGATGGGGGATCGCTTCGACGCGCTGTCACCCGCGGTATCGGCGATGCATGACCTGTACGGCGACGGCGGCGCGGCGGGCGAAGGCATGGTCGAGCGCGGCGCCAATCCGCTCGCACGCCTGATCGGCCGGGTGATGCGCTTTCCGCCCGCCGGCACTTATCCACTTCACGTCGCCTTCGCCGAGCGCGACGGCACCGAGACCTGGACCCGCGACTTCGGCCCGTACCGCTTCCACAGCACGCTCAGCCAGCGCGGCGACCGTTTCGTCGAACGCTTCGGCCCGTTGCGCTTTGCGTTCGCCTTGCCGTCGGACGACCAGGGACTGGCAATGGTGCTCGCGGGCTGGAGCGCCTGCGGCATTCCCCTGCCCCGCGTCCTGGCGCCACGGATTGAGGCGCGCGAATGGCAGGACGAGGCCGGACGCTTCCGCTTCCTCGTCGCGATCCGGGCACCGGTGATCGGCGCGATCATCCGCTATGCTGGCTGGCTGGAGCCGGTTGCCTGAGGTTCGCGCGGGCAACGAAAAAGGGCAGCCCGTTGCCGGACCGCCCTTCCTCTGATCTGTTGGCCGCCACGCCGTCGGACAAGATCGGCTTCGCCGACTTGCCGCCCGCCGTGGCGAGTCCTGGGATTGCTGGAGCAATCCCAGGCCGCCCGAACTTAGCGCTTCGAGAACTGGAAGCTGCGACGCGCCTTGGCGCGGCCGTACTTCTTGCGCTCGACGGTGCGGCTGTCGCGGGTCAGGAAGCCCGCGCGCTTGACCGGGGTGCGCAGCGTCGGCTCGTACTTGGTCAGCGCCTGGCTGATGCCGTGCTTGACCGCGCCAGCCTGACCCGAGAGGCCACCGCCCTTGACGGTGCAGACGACATCGTACTGGCCTTCGCGGCCAGTGATGCCGAACACCTGGTTGATCACCAGGCGCAGCGTCGGGCGCGCGAAATAGACTTCCTGGTCACGACCGTTGATCGTGATCTTGCCCGTGCCCGGCTTCAGCCAGACGCGCGCGACGGCGTCCTTGCGGCGGCCGGTCGCATAGGCGCGGCCGAACTTGTCGAGTTCCTGCGCGCGCAGCGGCGCGGTCTGGACCGGCTCGTCGATCTTGCCGGCGAGATAGTCGTCGGCGCGCTGCTCGGTAGCAGCCTCGGCGACCTCACCCTGCTGCTGCAGGACGGTGCCGAGATCGGAAAGCGACTGGCGCCCATCGGTATTGTTGGTGTCAGCCATTATGCGCCCACCTTGTTCTTGCGGCTCATGCCGGCGATGTCGAGGGTCTCGGGGTTCTGCGCCTCATGCGGGTGCTCCGAACCCTTGTAGATGCGCAGGTTGCGCATCTGCTGACGGCCGAGCGGACCACGCGGGATCATGCGCTCCACGGCTTTTTCCAGCACGCGCTCCGGGAAACGACCCTCGAGCACCTTGCCCGCGGTGATCCCCTTGATGCCGCCGGCATAGCCGGTGTGCTTGTAATAGACCTTATCGGCCAGCTTGTTGCCGGTGAACTTGATCTTGTCGGCGTTGATGACGATGACATTGTCACCGCAATCGACGTGCGGGGTGAAGCTGGTCTTGTGCTTGCCGCGCAGCACATTGGCGATCACGACCGCGGCGCGGCCGACCACCAGATCGGTGGCATCGACGATGTGCCACTTCTTCTCCACCTCGTGCGGCTTGGCCGACTTGGTGGTCTTCATCAGCGCCTTCATGGGCTGTGACCTTCCGGTTATGGCGTTAAAACAAACGCGCGGCCCCCCGAGGGAACCGCGTTCGTGGCGGCCAAATGCCGACCGGAGCCCCGAAAGTCAAGCGAAACCGGGCTTTTGCTGACGGGTATTATGGTACCAGGGGCAGGCTATCGGGTGTGGATGACCCCGATCGGCCGAAGGTTTCGTCGAGCCGCTCGGTATCGGCCGGCGCGTTCAGGATTCGCTCGCGAGACTTCAGCCCGCGGAAATAGGCCAAACCGGCCTCGATGAGCGCGGCCAAGGCGTACATGCCGGCGCCGATCGGGTAGAATGCGCTGCCCCGGCCGGCATACCAATATGCCGCCTCTGCAATCGCCAGCGCGATCACAACCGCGCCGACCTTGCCCTGTACCGGATCGTCCAAGACGCGCTTGAGCACCGCCCATTCGACGAGCGTCGCGACCAGATAGATGCAGAGCATCGCACCGATGAACGACCCGATCAAAACCGCCATCGAGATTCCCCCTGCCTTGCCGCCACCATGCCGCCATCCGGCCCGACGTCAATCACATCGCTTCGCGCACGCAACGCGGCGCGCCGATTTCAGCCGGTTGCTTCGCGGACCCATTTCGCGGCAGCCTCGTCGACCGCGACCGCCCACCGTTCGACCACCGGCAAATCGTAACTGTGGAGTTGGGTGATCCGTGCCGCGGCCTGCGTCGCGAGGTCGAGGGTGGTCTTGGCGGTCAGCACGGTTTCCGCCGCTTCCTCGACCACGTCCTGCCAGCGATAGAGCGAGGTGATCGGTGCGAGCGAGGTGCAGGCCGCCAGCCGCTCCTCGAGCAGCTTGCGCGCGACCAGCGCAGCTTCCGCCGGATCGCCGAAACTCGCCTGGACGATCGCAATGTCGCTCATGCCCGCCTCCTGCCAAGTACGTGCGCGCCCCACACCACGCTGACGAGGAGCAGCGCGCCGACCAATTGATGGAGCGCGGCGAGCGCGATGTCGACCTGGGTCATCACCGTAGCGATGCCGAGCAGGATCTGCACCCCGAACGCGCTGTGGATGGCGAGCGACGCGCGGCGATCCAGCTTGCGCACCTTGCGCGCGAGCACCACCAGCATCACGACGACGACCCACGCCCACCAGCGGTGGATGAAGTGCACGATCGCGGGATCGTCGGTCAGCAGCTTGCCGAGCGATTCGCCGGTCTGGCTCGCGCCCGGAAAGAAGCGCCCGTTCATCAGCGGCCACTGGTCGCTGACCAGCCCCGCGCGCAGCCCCGCCATCAGCGCGCCGTAGAACAATTGCACGAACAGGATGAAGCCGGCGAGCAGGCCGAGCCCGGTCAGCCGCGCCGGCCGCGACCGCCGGTCACGCGCCAGCGTCTGGAGATCGAGCGCGGTCCAGACGATGCCCGAGAGCGTGAACAACGCGGTCAGCAGATGCGCGGCGAGCAGCAACGGCGCGACCTCGGTCCGCACCGACAGACCCGAGCGCACCATGATCCAGCCGAGCGCACCCTGCAGGCCCCCGAGCGCGAACAAGGCGACCAGCCGCCACCAATAGCCTTTGGGAATCTGGCGCCGGATCGCGAACCACAACAGCGGCAGCGCGAACGCCATGCCGATCAAGCGCCCCAGCAGGCGGTGGATATATTCCCAGAAGAAGATGCCTTTGAAGGCCCCAAGCGTCATGCCGGCATGGATCGCCTCATACTGCGGGATCTTGCGGTAATTGGCGAACTCAGCCTGCCATTGCGCGTCAGTGAGCGGCGGGACGATGCCGGTCAGCGGCTTCCACTCGGTGATCGACAGACCCGATTCGGTGAGGCGCGTGATGCCGCCAACCACGACGATCGCGACGATCAGGGCGGCGACGCACCACAGCCATGCGGCGATGGCGCGCGGCTTGGGCTGGTGGGGAGAGAAGGAGGACATGGCGCGCCCTTATCCGGTCGCGCGGAGGTTGTCGAAGCGGGATGTTGGGGCGAAGTATCCCTCAAATCCTCCCCATCGCAGATGGGGAGGGGGACCAAGACGCACAGCGGCTTGGTGAAGGGGAATGCCGGAACCTGTCCTCGCCGCTGCGCGGCTGCGGCCCCTCCACCACCAGCTGCGCCGGTGGTCCCCCTCCCCACGCTGCGCGTAGGGAGGATTTGAGTGGACTCAGTTCGCGGTCGTGCGCGCGTTCTGGCCGTCGCCTTCGGGCGCGGCGACGATGTCGCGCGTGGTGCCGCCCTTGTCGACGATCTTGGTGTCGGGGTCGCCGGCATCCGAGCGGACACCCGGGCTCGCCGTATCGGCGCCGGCCGAATCGAGCGTGCTGCTCTCGGCCTGGCTGCGCGGCGCGGTGCCGCCGAACAGGGCGTCGAGCGCTTGTGCCGACGGATTGTTGTCCTGCGGGCGGGTCACGCCCGGCTGTGGCGGCTGCAGCGCGAAATCGGGCGGCACGACCAGCGGCTGCGCGCGCGCGACCGCATATTCGTCAGGACGCGTGCGGTCGAACCCGCGATGGCCGCATCCGGCGAGCAACATAGCAACGCCCGCCACGGCAACAATCGGCACAACCTTACGCATTCGATTTCTCCACATCCGCTCCATCCGCCCGCGGCTTGTCGCGCACCAACAGTGCCCGCGCGAGCAGGATGAGCACACCCACCGTAATCGCGGCATCGGCAAGATTGAAGTTCAAAAACGGCGACCAGCCACCGAAGTGCAAATCGGCATAGTCCTGGACGTAGCCCAGCCGCACGCGATCGAGGATATTGCCCATCGCACCACCCGCGATCATCCCCAGCGCAAACTGGTCCTGGCGATTGCGTTCGCGCCACATCCACACCAGCACCGCGATCGCGATCGCGCCGGTCATGCCGACCAGCAGCCAGGTCGAGGCCGCGCTGTCCGCGCGCAGGAAGCCCAGCGAGACGCCGTGATTGTGGACGTTGCGCAGCGTGAAGATCGGCAGAATGTCGCGCTCGGCGTTTTCGTAGCTCAGGCCGAGAGGGCCGGTCACCAGCCACTTGAGTATCTGGTCAAGCGCGAAGAACACGACCGCACTGATCAGCCCGATCCTGGGCAGCTTCCAGTTCACGACACCACCTCCGTGCAGCGGCCGCACAGGCCGCCGTCTTCCTCGACCTCGGGCAGATGCCGCCAGCAGCGGCCGCATTTCTGATATTCGGTACGCGCGACTGCGAGCGGGCCCTTGGTCACCTTGGCGACGATGAATGCCTCGGCGAGATCGGCGGCGGGCAATGGCATGTCGGGCACGATCACGTCGGCCTCGAGGCTCGAGCGGATCACCTTGTCGCGGCGGAACGGCTCGATCGCCTCGGTCACTTGCGCGCGCAAGCCGCGGAGATCGTCCCATTCGGTCGCGACCACCTTGTCGCCGGGGACACGCGGCAATTCCGGCCATTCGAGCAGATGGACCGAGCCGTCCTCGTCGGGGAAGCGGGCCTGCCATGCTTCCTCGGTGGTGAACACGAGGATCGGCGCGGCGTAGCGCACCAGCGCGTGGAACAGGATGTCGAGCACGGTGCGGTACGACCGGCGCTTCAGATCCGTCGGCGCATCGCAATAGAGCGAATCCTTGCGGATATCGAAGAAGAACGCCGAGAGATCGTCCTGCGCGAAATCGGTCAGCAACCGCAGGTAGCGGTTGAACTCGAACGCGTCGGTCGCCGCGCGGAGTTCGACGTCGAGCTTGCCGAGCAGATCGAGCACATAGAGTTCGAGCTGTGGCATGTCCTTCGGCGCGACGCGCTCGGCCTCGGTGAAGCCGTCGAGCGCGCCGAGCAGATAGCGGAAGGTGTTGCGCAGCTTGCGATAGGCGTCGCTGGTTGTCGCCAGCACTTCCTTGCCGATCCGCACGTCCTCGAAATAATCGACCGACGCGACCCACATGCGCAGGATGTCGGCACCCGATTCCGCAATGATCTTGAGCGGGTCGACGACGTTGCCCAGGCTCTTCGACATCTTGCGACCATTGCCGTCGAGCGCGAAGCCGTGGGTCAGCACCGCGTCATACGGCGCGCGGCCGCGCGTGCCGCAGCTTTCGAGCAGCGACGACTGGAACCAGCCACGATGCTGGTCCGATCCTTCGAGATAGAGGTCGGCGCGCACGCCCTCCCCGTACCGCGCCTCGACCGTGAAGACATGGGTCGAGCCCGAATCGAACCACACGTCGAGAATGTCGTTCTGTGGCTCGTAATCGTCGAGCTGGTAATTCGGGCCGAGCAGCGCCTGATGGTCGGCGGTGAACCACGCATCGGCGCCACCGCTCTCGAACGCCTCGACGATCCGCGCGTTGACCGCGGTGTCGCGCAGATACTCGCCCGTCGCGCGATTGAGATAGAGCGCGATCGGCACGCCCCAGGCGCGCTGGCGGCTGATCACCCAATCGGGACGCCCCTCGACCATCGCGCGGATGCGGTTCTGGCTGCGCTCGGGCACCCAGCGCGTGCGCTCGATCGCGTCGAGCGCGACCTCGCGCAGGGTCGGACCGTTGCCGACGGCATGACCCAGCGACGGCGCGAAGCCGGCGAGATCGCCCGGCTCAGGCAGCTCGATCGCGACTGCGGCGGCGTTCGCGCTGGTCTGCGACTGGTCCATCGGGATGAACCATTGCGGCGTGCAGCGGAAGATCACCTTGGCCTTCGAGCGCCAGCTGTGCGGATAGCTGTGCGCGAAATCGTCCGACGCCGCGAGCAGCGCCCCCGCCTCGCGCAGGTCGGCGCAGATCGGCCCGTCCGACGCGACGAACTTCTTGTTGATGACGCTGCCCTGCCCGCCCAGCCACAGCCAGTCGGGCCGATAGAAGCCCGCGCCGTCAACCGCGAACACCGGATCAATGCCGTGCGCCTTGCACAGCAGGAAGTCGTCCTCGCCATGATCGGGCGACATATGGACGAGGCCGGTACCCGCGTCGGTGGTGACGAAGTCGCCGGGCAGGAACGGCCGCGGCCTGGCGAAGAACCCGCCGAGCTTGTGCATCGGGTGGCGGGCCACGGCGCCGGCGAGTTGGGAGCCTTTGCCTCGCCAAGCGATAACTGTCGAGAGAATCTCTTCGCTCAGGGCCTCACCACCCCGATCATAGCGACGCCAGAATTCTTGGATCAGAGGTTCGGCAACCAGAACGTCAAAACAGCCCCCCGACGTCGAAACGGCAAGCCTTAAGAGGACGTAATCGATCTCTGGTCCGTAAGCCAAAGCCTGGTTGACGGGGATCGTCCACGGCGTGGTCGTCCAGATCACCGCCTGCGCGCCGACCAGTTCGGGTGCATTGGGCGCCTCGGTGATCTCGAACGCGATGTCGATCTGGGTCGACACGACGTCCTCATACTCAACCTCGGCCTCGGCCAGCGCGGTCTTCTCGACCGGGGACCACATCACCGGCTTGGCGCCGCGATAGAGCTGGCCGCTCTCGGCGAACTTGAGCAACTCGCCGACGATCGCCGCCTCAGCGTCGAACTTCATCGTGAGGTAGGGATCGTCCCAATCGCCCATCACGCCCAGCCGCTTGAACTGCTCGCGCTGCACGTCGACCCATTTGGCGGCGTAGGCGCGGCACTCGGCGCGGAACTGGTCGACCGGGACCTGGTCCTTGTCGAGCTTCTTGTCCTTATACTGCTTTTCGACTTGCCATTCGATCGGCAGGCCGTGGCAGTCCCAGCCGGGCACGTAGGGCGCATCCTTGCCGAGCAATGACTGGCTGCGGACGATGATGTCCTTCAGCACCTTGTTCATCGCATGGCCCATATGGATGTCGCCATTGGCGTAGGGCGGGCCGTCATGGAGGATGAAGCGCTTGCGCCCGGCACGCTGGGCGCGGAGCTTGCCGTAGAGATCCTCGCTCTCCCAGCGCGCGAGAATCGCCGGCTCCTTCTGCGCTAGGCCGGCCTTCATCGGGAAGTCGGTCTTGGGCAGGAAGACGGTGTCGCGATAATCGGCGGCGGGCGTTTCGTCGGTCATAAGTCGGCGGCGTTTAGCGGGAGCGGGAGGCGCTGTCATCACTCCCCTTCTCCCCTTGTGGGAGAAGGGGGGAGCCGCACGAAGTGCGGCGGAGGGATGAGGGGGTGTTGGTGAAGGTCGGTAGAGTCCCCCCTCACCCTTCCGCCGCCTAACGGCGGCTCCCTCCATCATCGGGTCGGCCATGCCCCCGGCATGGCCTAAATAGTGCGGGGCACTATTTACCCGATGATCCCACAAGGGGAGAGGGAGAATTGAGCAGCGCCCGCGCAGTAGCCACATCCTCAGCCATCTGCGCGGTCAGCGCGTCCAAGCTCTCGAACTTCGCCTCGGGCCGGATGAAGTCGATCAGTTCGACCTCGATCGTCTGCCCATAGAGGTCGCCCGAGAAATCGAAGAAATACGGCTCGAGCAATTCCTTGGGCGGGTCGAAGCTCGGCCGTACGCCGAGGTTCGCCGCACCGTCGACCACCCGCCCGTCGGGCAGTCGCCCGCGCACCGCATAGATGCCGAACGCCGGGCGGAGGTAGTTCGCCATGTCGATATTCGCGGTCGGAAAGCCCAATGTCCGCCCGACCTTGTCGCCATGCTGGACCATGCCCTCGATCGCATAGGGCCGGGTCAGCATCCGCGCCGCTTCGCGCGGACGGCCCGCGCGCAATGCGTCACGAATCCGCGTCGAGGACACCGTCGCGCCGTCGAGCTGCACCGGCGCGATCGTGTCGACGGTGAAGTCGTGCCGCTCGCCCAGCGTCCGCATCAGCGGGATGTCGCCGCTGCGCGCCTTGCCGAAGGTGAAGTCCTCGCCGGTCGAGACGCCGGCCACGCCGAGGTCGCGGATCAGTCGCTGCTCGACGAATTGCTCTGCCGACAAGGCGGCGAGCGCGGCGTCGAACTCGAACACGTACATCGCATCGACGCCCGCCGCCGCGAGCAGCCGGGCACGCTGGTCCATGCTGGTCAGCCGGAACCACGCGCTGTCGGGCCGGAAATAGCGCATCGGGTGCGGATCGAAGGTCGCGACGATCGCCGGCCGGCCTGCGGCGCGCGCGCGCTCGATCGCGCGGCCGACCACCGCCTGGTGCCCCAGGTGAAACCCGTCGAAATTGCCGAGCGCGACATACCCCCCGCGAAGCTGCTCGGGCAATGTCGAGCCGCTGGAAAGCCGCTCCATGGCGTGGGCCTTAGGGGGCGGAGCGCGGTTACTCAACTCCTCCCCGGCACGGGAAGGAGTTGTTGCCGAGGCACCATCCCCGCGGTCAGCACGCGGATGACGTTGCCGCCCATCACCTTGCGGATATCGTCGTCGGAAAAGCCGCGATCGATCAACGCCTGGGTGATCGCGGCGACCTGGCTCGCGTCGAAGCCGGTGGTCACCGCGCCGTCGAAGTCCGAGCCCAGCCCGACATGGTCGATGCCGACCAGGTCGCGGACATGCGCGATCGCGTTGGCGACGGCGTCCGGCCTGGTCGAGCAGATCGCCGCGTCCCAATAGCCGATGCCGATCACCCCGCCGGTCCGCGCGATGCCGCGAATCTCGTCGTCGGTCAGGTTGCGGTTGACCTTGCACGTCGCCTGGACGCCGCCATGGCTCGAGACGATCGGGCGGCGCGCCATCGCAATCACCTCGGCCACGGTTTGATGGCTCGAATGCGCGACGTCGACCACCATGCCGAGCCTTTCCATCCGCGCCACGACGGCGCGACCGAGCGGGGTCAGCCCGCCCTTCTTCACCCCGTGCATCGAGCCGGCGACGTCATTGTCGAAGAAATGCACGAGCCCAGCCATGCGGAAGCCGGCAGCGTAGAGTTTGTCGAGATTGTCGAGCTTGCCTTCGAGGTCCTGCAATCCCTCGATCGACAGCATCGCGCCGACCGGTGGGGTGGGTACCATGGTGGCGATGCTGTGCGGCTGCGTCGCCCAACGGGTGGGATCGGCACGGTCCGCGATCAAGCGCGACAGGTCTGACGCGCTGGTAATCAAACGCAATTGTCCATCCGATCGTGCGGCGAAACCTCTCAGTTTCTCAGCGTGATAGAGCGAGCGCTGGAGCAGCGATTTCCACGTCCGCGTCGGTTGCAGGTCGGCCATCACCAAGGTCGTGATGTTGTCGGTGTCGCCCGAATTGGCGTCGTAATTCTGGTTCTTCGGCGTCTTCGTCACCGAGGAGAAGACCTGGAGGGCATAATGCCCCGCCTGGAGCCGCGGCAGGTCGACCTGGCCGCGATCCGACCGATCGAGCAGGTCGCGTTTCCACAACAGCGAATCGGCATGCATGTCGGCGACGTCGAGCGTCTTCTGAAGCGCCAGCGCGCGCGGCGTCACCTTGAACGCGACCGGCTCGACCTTGTTCATCGATTTCTCGACGATGCCGGGGGCGAAGAGGAAGAAGAGAGTTGCGACGATGACGATCAGCGCCGCAATTCCCAACAGCCATTTGCGCATACCGCCCTTTCCCCAATCGTCATGCCGGGCTTGTCCCGGCATCCACCGTGCAGCCAACCCATTCCTTTAGGGTGTGCGGCACGGTGGACCCCGGGACAAGCCCGGGGTGACGTGTGGGGTTATGTGCTGGCGAGAGTTACGAAGCTGTAGGCGGGGCGATCACCGTCAGCCGCATGGTCCTCACGCGCGGTCTCGCGCCAGCCGGCAAAAGCAGGCACCGTCGCATCCCCTTCGGGTGACGCGTGAACCTCGGTCAACTCGACCACATCAGCTCGATCGAGAAACAACGCGAAAATCTCCGCCCCGCCGATCACCGCGACCTCATCCCCCGCCAGCGCCAGCGCCTCGTCCACCGAATGCACGACCTCCGCGCCCGCCGCCGACCAGCCCCGGTCGCGCGTCAGCACGATGTGCCGCCGTCCCGGCAGCGGCGACGGAAAGCTCTCGAACGTCTTGCGCCCCATGATCATCGGCTTGCCCATCGTCATCGCCTTGAACCGCTTGAGGTCGGCGGGCAGGTGCCAGGGCAATTGTCCGTCACGGCCGATCACGCCGTTGGCGGCGCGGGCGAGGATCAGAACGATGCGGGGATCGGGCATGTCGTCCGTCAACCCACGACGTCGGATGGCGTGCCGTACAGCAAGCGCCATTGCGGCGCATAGCCGGTATCCCGCACCGTACTGCCATGGAACGGGTTGCCGCTGTTCGCGCCCATGCCCTGCGGCAGGTCGCGGTCGAACACCAGCACATGGTCGGCCGGAATATTCAGGGCGCGATAGGATTGCGCCAACAGGTCGGCGGTGTTCTCGCGCCGATGATATTCGGCAAACCAGCGTGCCGCAGGTGTCGCGCCGGTGCCGTGGATCCACGGCGCCAATCGGCGTCCAGGCAGCGTGAAGTCCCAGGGACTCGAAAACAACACGACGCGCCGCACCTTGTGCTGCTGCGCGATATAGGCCGCCATGCCGGCGCCCTGCGACAGGCCCGACACGACGATGCGATCCCAGCGCGGCTGGTTACCGTCGATATAGCCGCCCCAGCCCTCGTCCGGTGCGGTGCGGTCGAGCGACGTCAGCGCCGCGACCAGCCGGTTGGTGATCGACTCCGCCGCCGGATTGGTGACCCCAGGTGCGCCAGGGCCGCTACCGTCGACCCGCATCCGCCGGAAGTTGGCGGAGCAGGCCGGATCGGGATCGCGCGGGCAGACGCCGACCACCCCCGGTGTATCGTCATATTCCAGCCCCAGCGCACGATACCCCTGGTTCGCCACCACGCCGAGCAAGTCGCGCGTGTTCGCTGGACGCCCGCCGGTACCCGGCAGGAAGATAACCAGCGGCGCATCGGGCGAGAGCTCCGGTCTGCTGACGGCAACGCTTGGTTCGTCATGGCTCTTTACCGCAGGATCGGCCACCGACGGCGTGACCAATCGCTCGGCCAGTGCCGGATCGGCCTGGGCAGGCACCACGAGCATCCAGGCGGCGAGCATACTAATCAGGCGCTTCTGGATCCTAGTCACCAGCCCGTCTCCTCATCGTCCCGATCTCTGCCATCAGCGCCAGCCGATCGCGTCGAGGAACCGCGCCATCGCGGCGTTGACCGGCGCGGCGTCGGTCAGGCTGAGGAAGTGCGCGCCGCCCTCGACGACTTCGAAGCCACGGCAATCGGCCAGGCCGTCGGCAATCTGCCGGCCGAGACCGGGCGCGTAGGATTGGTCGTCCGACCCATGCATGACCAAGGCCGGCGCCTTTACCTCGCCCAGCCGCGCGACAATGTCGTCGCGGTCGATCAAGGCGGTCAGCGCACGGTCGGCCTGCTCCGCCGGCCAGTCGCGCCATATTTCCTTCCAATTGGTCGCGTCGTGCGCACCCAGGCAGACATGCGCCATGCCGTCGAGCACGGCCTCGGGCGGCCCGGCGACCGGATCGGCGATGAAGGCGTCCATCATCTGGCGGAACGCAACGCGCTGGTCGGGCGCCTCGGCCGCGGCCGACGATCCCAACACGACCAGCCCCGCCACCCGATCGGGAGCGGCCAGCGCGGCGCGCATCGCCGCGAACCCGCCCTGGCTGGTGCCGACCAGCACCGCGCGGTCGATCGCGATATGGTCGAGCAATCCGATGAGATCGCGCGCCGAATCCCAGAAGTCGAACGGCTGCGATGCCGGGCTCCCCTGATACCCCCGCGCATTCCAGGTGACGCAGCGATAGCGGTCGCCGAAGGCCACGATCTGCGGCGCGAACATCGTGCCGTTCATGCCGAATGCGTGGCTGAACACCAGGGCCTGCCCATTGCCGCCGGTGTCCGCGTAATGGATCGGCTGACCGGCGAGGACGGCATCGGCCATCAGGTTTTCCCTCTCATCGACAGCATGCCGCTACCGCTCAGACTCCCGCCGCCGTGTGCTGCGAATAGAGCGCGCGCCAATGGCCGTGGTCGTAGACGAAGATGTCGCACGAACTGACCGGATCGCCCGCGCCCGGCTTGGTCGAGACCCAGGTCAGGATCGCGGTGTCGCCGGCGATCGTCACGGTGGGGCGCGTCGGGTGCTCGGCCTTCCACTTGGCGACGCGCGCGGCCATGTCGGGCGAATTGCCCCGCGTCCGCGCCTTATCCACGATGATGGACTTGCCGGTTGTCTTGCCGTCGCTGCCGACCGAGCGATAGCCGTCCATCAGCAGTCGATCGAGGAAGGCGCCGTCACCCTTGATCTCGGCCTGGAGCCAGGCGTCGTCGGCGGCGACCACCGCGGCCGTATTGCGCGGTTCCGGCGTACCGGTCGCCGCTAGGAGCAGAGGTGCCATCGCGACCATCGCCAGTTTCATGCTGTCTCTCCTCCGAGCGCCTCGGTCAAACCGCCACGGGTGCCTTGATATGCGCCTGCGCTTCGTAGCCGACGAGCTGGAAATCCTCATAGTCATAAGCGTCGATCGACGGCGGCTTGCGCAGGATCTCCAACCGGGGAAGCGGCCCGGGCTCGCGGCCGAGCTGCTCCCGCGCCTGGTCGAGATGGTTCGAATAGAGATGACAGTCGCCGCCGGTCCAGACGAACTCGCCGACCTCGAGCCCAGCCTGTTGCGCGAGCATGTGGGTCAGGAGCGCGTAGCTCGCGATGTTGAACGGCACGCCGAGGAAGATGTCGGCCGACCGCTGGTAGAGCTGGAGCGAGAGCTTGCCGTTGGCGACATAGCATTGGAACAGGCAATGGCACGGCGCCAGCGCCATGGCGTGGAGTTCGCCGGGGTTCCAGGCGCTCACCACCATCCGCCTGCTGGCGGGGTTGACCTTGAGTGTTTCGATCAGCTCGGCGATCTGGTCGACATGGCCGCCTTCCGCGGTCGCCCAGTCGCGCCATTGCTTGCCGTAGACCGGACCGAGATCACCGTTCTCGTCGGCCCATTCGTCCCAGATGCTGACCTTGCGGTCCTGGAGCCACTTCACATTGGTGTCGCCGCGCAGGAACCACAGCAATTCGACGATGATCGACCTGAGGTGGAGCTTCTTGGTGGTCAGCACCGGAAAGCCCTGCGCCAGGTCGAAGCGCATCTGGTGCCCGAACACCGACCGCGTACCGGTGCCGGTCCGGTCCATCTGCTCGGCGCCATGGTCGAGCGCGCGCTGCATCAGGTCGAGATATTGCCGCATGGCGGAAGGCTTATCGCGCGCCGCGAGCGCCGCCAAGCCGAAGCCGCGCCGCTCCTGTGGAAAAGCGCCGCGCGGATCTGGTCAGTGTGCGCTCGACGATGCCGCCGGCGACGGCACCAGGCGGCAGGCGCGGATGTCCTTGGGTTCGGGGCGCGGCCCGACCGCCTGGAAGCGCGCGAGATAGCCGCCCGCCGAGGGCATGTCGTCGAGCGACACCAATTTGTAGCCGACCGCGGCGAATTCGCATTCGAGCAGCTTGGGCGGCGTGCCGTGATTCTGGGTATGGCGGTTGGCGTCGACCACGATCACCTCGCCCGTGGGCTTGAGCGAGGGGCGCATCCGCCAGAGGAATTCGTACGGCTGCTCGATCTCATGGTACATGTGCACCATCAGGATCCGATCGAAGCTGTTGTCGGGCAGCTTGGGATTGGCCGGCTCACCCAGCCGCACGCTGACATTGTCGAGCCGGTCGCGCGCGACGCGTTCGGCCAGCGTGTCGCGCACCTCGGGCACGATGTCCTCGGCCAGCACGCGGCCGTCCTTGCCGACGCGGCTCGCCAGACGGATCGTGTAATAGCCCTCGCCCGCGCCGATATCGGCGACGGTCATGCCCTTGGCGATGCCCGCCTTGTTCATCACCAGCCCGGCTTCGTTGAGGCGGTCGCGCGCTTCCTCGGTCGACCAGCGCGGCGAGATGATCCGCGCCACCGGGCGGTCGGCGGCGGGGAACGGGCCGGCATCGTCCTGCTGGTTGCGCACGACCGGCGGCCCGCCGTCGCAGGCGGCCAGCATGAGCAATCCGATCATGACCGCTCCCGCGGGACGCATCAGTCGACGTCCTCCACCTCGACCGTCTCGCCGGTCACGCGCTGCGATAGCGCAGCCGCCATGAAGGCGTCGAGATCACCGTCGAGCACATCGGACGGGCTGGTCGAGGTCACGCCGGTGCGCAGGTCCTTCACCAGCTGGTACGGCTGCAGCACGTAGCTGCGGATCTGGTGGCCCCAGCCGATGTCGGTCTTGGTGGCGTTGACCGCATTGGCCTCTTCCTCGCGCTTCCTGAGCTCGTGTTCGTAGAGCCGTGCGCGGAGCTGGTTATAGGCCTCGGCCTTGTTCTTGTGCTGGCTGCGCTGGTTCTGGCACGCGACGACAATGCCGGTCGGCAGATGGGTGATGCGCACCGCCGAATCGGTCGTGTTGATGTGCTGCCCGCCCGCCCCCGACGAACGGTAGGTGTCGATGCGCAATTCGCTCTCGTTGATCTCGATCTCGATCGAATCGTCGATCACCGGATAGACCCACACGCTCGAAAAGCTGGTGTGGCGCCGTGCCGCGCTGTCGTACGGGCTGATCCGGACCAGGCGATGCACGCCGCTTTCTGTCTTGGCGTAGCCATAGGCGTTCTCGCCCTTGAGCAGCAACGTCGCCGACTTGATCCCGGCCTGTTCGCCGGCGTGATAATCGACCAGTTCGACCTTCATCCCGCGGCGCTCGGCCCAGCGCGAATACATGCGCTGGAGCATCTCGGCCCAGTCCTGGCTCTCGGTGCCGCCGGCGCCGGCGTTGATCTCGACATAGGTGTCATTGGCGTCGGCCTCACCGGCCAGCAGCGCCTTGACCTTGTCCGCCTCGGCCCGGATCGCGAGTTCGGCCAGCGCCTCGACCGCCTGGCCTTCCATCTCGGAATCGCCCTCGGCCTCGGCCATTTCGACCAGCTCGACATTGTCCTTCAATTCGCTCGCGATCGCGCGCGTCGCGGTGATCGCCTCGTCGAGGCGGCGGCGCTCGCGCATCACTTCCTGCGCGGCCTTGGGATTCTCCCACAGGCTCTGATCCTCGACGCGCGCGTTGAGCTCGTCGAGCCGCCGCAGCGCGCGGTCCCAATCGAGGAAGCGGCGCAGCAGCGCCAGCGCGTCATTGATCGTATCGACATGCGATTGCGCTTCGGCGCGCATCGGAAACTCCAATTGAAAATCTAGGCGGACGCGACGCGGCATCGCACCGCGCCAATCCGATATAGGTGCGGACCTAGGGCCTGCACCCACAACTGGCAACGGTTGTGGGCGCCGGCCCTCAGTAGATACCACCCTGCCGTTGCAGGAAATCGCCGTCGCCGTTCGAATCCTTTGGCTTGGCATCCTGCGGTAGTGCCCTGGTCGCGCTCGGCATCGGCACGTCGCGGCGGATCGGCGAGCGGCGCGCCTCGCTCTCAGGCTTGAACGCTTCCCAGATCACCTGCGCCTTGGGATCGCCGCCGGGCGACGGCCAGGCGCCGAACACAGGCTTGCCCGACAGGCGGTCGACGCGGACCATGCGGATCCCGGCCGGCGCGCGGAACGGCACCTTGGGCAGCCCCTCATAGGCCTTGACCGCCCATTCCTTGAAGATCGGCGCGGACACTGTGCCACCCTGGGCATAGCCGCCCAGCCCGCTCGGCTTGTCGTAACCGAGATAGACGCCCGCGATCATCTGCGGGGTGCCGCCGATGAACCACACATCGGTCGGCCCCGAGTTGGTGCCGGTCTTGCCGAACATCGGGCGATCGAGGTCACGCAGGATCGTCGCGGTGCCGCGCTGGATCACACCCTCGGCGATATGCACCATCTGGAACGCGCTCAGCGGATCGACCACTTGCCGCAGCTTGATCACCGGGCGCGGCATCGGCTTGCCGTTCCAGTCGGGTGCGTTGCAGCGGTCGCAGGCGCGCCAATTGTCGGGCCAGATCACGTTGCCGCGGCGGTCCTGGACGTAATCGACCAAGGTCGGCGCGCGACCGCGGCCGTTATTTTCCAGGATCGAATAGGCATTGACCATGCGCTGCACGGTGGTTTCGCCCGCACCCAGCGAGAAGGAGAGATAGGGCGGGTATTTACCGACGCCGATATCGTCCATCAGCTTGACCACATTGGGCATGCCGGTCTGCGCCGCGACGCGCACGGTCATCAGGTTGCGCGATTGCTCGAGGCCCCAGCGCATCGTGTGCGAGCCCGATCCGCCCGCGCCACCGAAGTTGCGGAAGCATTTCTGGTACTGCGTGCCCTGGTTCACGCAATAGGGACCGTCCTGGATGATCGAGGAGGGCGTCAAGCCATGTTCGAGCGCGGCGGTGTAGACGATCGGCTTGATCGTCGATCCCGGCTGGCGCAGCGCCTGGGTGGCGCGGTTGAACGACTGGACGCGATTGTCGAACCCGCCCTGCATGGCGAGGACGCGGCCGGTCGCCGGCTCCTCGACGACGAACCCGCCCGACACCTTGGGCAGGGTCTTGAGCACGTACGAACCGCCCGACGGCGCCACCGCGATGATGTCGCCGGTCTTGATCGCGCTCGACGCCGGCCCGCCCCCGCCGCGGATCGGCATCGACGCTGCGCCGCGAGGCAAGGTGCCGGTCGCCCCGTTCGAGAAGCCGAGCGTGAAGTCGCCGCTGTCGTCGATCACGACGGCGGCGCGCCAATCCTCGTAATCGAGCGCGATATTGCTCGCGAGCAAGGCGTTGAGCCAATTCTGCGACACGTCGATATGGCCGAGCGGCCCGGTCCAGCCGCGATTGCCGTCGTAGCGCAACAACCCGTCGCGCAACGCCTTTTGCGCCAGCGCCTGCTGCTCGGGATCGAACGAGGTCCTGACCCACAGCCCGCCGCCATAGACGCTGAACGGATTGCGCCCGCCGTCCGACGCCTCGCCGAACTTGTCCATCAGCTGACGGCGCACTTCCTCGATGAAATAACCCGAGGCCGATTCGAACTGCACCGTCCGCTTGTTGACGGTGCCCAACGGCTGCGCGACCGCCCAGTCGTGCTGCTGCTGGGTGATATAGCCATTGACCAGCATCTCCCCCAGCACCCAGTTGCGCCGCGCGGTCGCGCGCGCGGTCTGGCGGTCGGGATCGTAGCCCGACGGCGCCTTGGGCAGGATCGCCAGATAGGCGAATTGCGGGATGCTGAGCTGATCGACGTCCTTGTCGAAATAGGCGCGCGCCGCTGCCTGGACGCCATAGGCGTTGCGGCCGAGGAAGATGGTGTTGAGATAGAGTTCGAGGATTTGCTGCTTGGTCAGCACGTCCTCGATGCGATAGGCGAGTATCGCTTCCTTCAGCTTGCGAGTATAGCTGTGCTCGTTGCCGACCAGCAGGTTCTTCGCCACCTGCTGGGTGATGGTCGAGGCGCCGCGCGACCGCTTGTTGCGCAGATTGCCGATCATCGCCGAAACGATGCCGGGATAATCGACGCCGTGATGCGAGAAGAAGGTCTTGTCCTCGGCCGACAGATAGGCGGCGACGAGCAGCTTGGGATATTCGTCGAACTTCAGCTGGACGCGGCGTTCGCGCGCGAAGCTGAACACCGGCATGCCATTGGTATCGCGGACGTTCGACGGCAGGTCGGGCTCATAGGTCTTGAGCCGGTCGACCGACGGCAGATCGCGCGCGATCAGCAGCCAGATCAGCAGCCAGGCGATGCCCCACAAGGCCGCCAGCACGACGAGCACCTTGACCCACCAGCGCTTCCACGCATTGCGCATGAAGCCGGCCGCTCCGCCGACCTCACGCTTGATCCGCAGGTTGATCGTTTCCGAACTGTCAGCCGCCATAACCGGCCGGCCTTAGCAGGTCCGACGCTTCTTGCCAGCGTTTCAGTTTGATTTTCACGGCACCAGCCCGCTCCCCCACCCGGCCGCCCAACAGGGTATTCTATGGGTGACCGGGTGGGGGAGCGGGCTGGTGCCGTAACCGTTTTAGCGCTGCTGAAACCGAAGCAGCGCATCAATTCGACGCAAGCTTCCTCGCGAAATTGACCTCCACCGCGCGCTCGACGCTTTCCGCGATGCGCCGGCGGCCATCGGCGGAATCGAGGAACGCCGCGTCCTTGGGGTTCGAAATATAGCCGGTCTCGAACAGCACCGACGGCATGTCGGGCGCCTTCAACACCATCAGCGACGCGAATTTGTGGAAGCCCGGGCGCAGCGGGATGTTGGGCTCCGCTTCGCGGCCGAGCAGCCGCGCGAACGCGGCCGAGGCGTTCATCGTCTCGCGTTGCGTCAGGTCGATCAGGATCGACGAGACGTCGGCATTCTCGCTGCCGAGATCGACCCCGGCGAGGACATCGGCTTTGTTCTCGCGCGCGGCGAGCCTGGCGGCCTCCTTATCGGAGGCGACTTCGGACAAGGTATAGACCGACGCGCCCGACGCATCGCCCGCGCCGACGCTGTCGCAATGGATCGAGATGAACAGATCGGCCTTGAGCTTGCGCGCGACCCCGTAGCGTTCCTGGAGCACCAGGAAGCGGTCGTCGTCGCGGGTCAGGGCGACGCGAACGCGGCCCGACTGGAGCAGTTCGTCGCGGATCGCCTTGGCGATGCGCAGCGTGACATCCTTTTCCTTCAGCCCGCTGGTCGGCGAGATCGCACCGGGATCGAACCCGCCGTGGCCGGCGTCGATCACCACCAGCGGCCGGCCGGGATCGCCGTCGATCCGCGGCAGCGGCAGCGTCTTGCTGGCGGGCGGCACTGGCACCGAGACCGAATAGCGCGCACTGGCGGTCGCGGTGTCGGCGACATTGAACGGCGGCAGGAAGCTCATCCGCCCCGCCGCCGCGGCGCGCGCGAAGCCGGCGTCGTCGGTGGTCTTGAGCTGGAGCGTCAGCACGCGGCCGTCCGCGCCGAACGCGCCGTCGGTCACCACCGCCGGACGGGTCAGGTCGAACACGATGCGCGCGCCATCGTCGCGCGCGCCTTCGCGTACCGCGTCGACCACGCCGCCCGGCGCGACGGTGCCCCCGGGCGTCGCATCGGCGACGTCGATCGCGACGCGCCGCGGCGAGACCAAGAGGAAACTCGACGCATCGGCGACCTTCTGGTCGAAGGTCACGACGATCGCGTCATGCCGCACCTCGACGCGCTCGATCGTCGCAGCCCAGGCGGGGCTGCCGCCGAACCACAGGGCCAGCATGGCAAGAATGAACGACACACGCACGTAATGGCGCGCGGGCCGGTAACCGGTCCAGCGAAAAACCATCAGGAAGAACCCCTTTTACTCGCTCTTCTGAGGTCACGGTTATCGGCGCGCTTACTCAAACCGGGTGAAGCGAGAGGGTTAATCCGTCGTTCGGCATCTTTTTGCCGCTACGGGCGGCAGAAACCTGCCGGTTGAAGCGGACGATGGCAGGTGCTACCTGAACCATAACCGGCGCCGTGACAGTGATTTGTACGGAGTTCGCCGGCCCCACGGCCGCCCCGGCGTTCATCGGCAGGCGGTCCATCAGGTTGACGCTCGTATGTTGCATTTCCCTCGCCTTGTGCTCGATCCGGCCGCTGCCGGCGGGCGCGTTGGTGCGGGTGCCCCGGCCGTGATGCCCGGGCGTGCGCGGCGAGCAGACGCACATCCACCATCCCGCACCGGCCGGTCACGGAACGACAATCCGTCCACCGACGCCGCGCGACTTATTGGCGCGCTCCCACCCTCATCGAAGGTCCGGCGCGCCCGGAGAGAAAATAATGACCATGCGTATGTTGATCGACGCACGCCACCGGGAGGAAACCCGGGTGGCGGTCGTCAAAGGAAACCGCATCGAGGAATTTGATTTCGAGAGTGCCGAGCGTAAGCAGCTCAAGGGCAACATCTATCTAGCCAAGGTTACCCGCGTCGAGCCGTCGCTGCAGGCGGCGTTCGTCGATTACGGCGGTAACCGCCACGGCTTCCTGGCCTTCTCGGAAATCCACCCCGATTACTACCAGATCCCCAAGGAGGATCGCGACGCCCTGCTCCGCGAGGAAGCCGAGCACGCCGCCGAGGAGGCTGCGCTGCGCGCCGAACTCGACGCCGAGGAGGACGAGCACGAGGATCACGAGCCGAGCGAGGAAGAGATCGAGCGGCTCGACGACGATGGCGCCCCCGACGAGGAGGTTGCCGCCGAGCACGAGAGCAGCGGCGGTGGCCGCCGCCGCCGCAAGGACAATGGGTCGGAAGACCAGGTAGAGGCGCTGCGCCAGCGGCGTATGAACCTGCGCCGCCGCTACAAGATCCAGGACGTGATCCGCCGGCGCCAGGTGTTGCTGGTCCAGGTCGTCAAGGAAGAGCGCGGCAACAAGGGCGCGGCGCTGACCACCTATCTGTCGCTCGCCGGCCGCTATTGCGTGCTGATGCCCAACACGTCGCATGGCGGCGGCATCTCGCGGAAGATTTCGAACGCGTCGGACCGCAAGCGGCTCAAGACGATCATGGCGGAGCTCAAGCTGCCGCCGTCGATGGGCTGCATTGTCCGCACCGCGGGCCTCCAGCGCACCAAGACCGAGATCAAGCGCGACTTCGACTATCTCGCCCGGCTGTGGGACGGCATCCGCGAAACCACGCTCGCCTCGGCGGCGCCGGCGCTGGTCTATGGCGACAGCGACCTGATGAAGCGGGCGATCCGCGACATCTACAACAAGGACATCGACGAGGTGATCGTCGAGGGCGATGACGGCTATCGCCAGGCCAAGGAGTTCATGAAGCTCCTGATGCCGAGCCATGCCCGCCGGGTGAAGCATTACAGCGACCCCGTGCCGCTGTTCCAGCGCGCCGGCGTCGAGGATCAGCTGTCGGCAATGTACCACCCCGTGGTGCAGCTAAAGTCGGGCGGCTACCTCGTCATCAACCCGACCGAAGCCTTGGTCTCGATCGACATCAACTCGGGCCGCTCGACGCGCGAGCACAATATCGAGCAGACCGCGACCGCGACCAACCTCGAGGCCGCGCAGGAAATCGCGCGCCAGCTTCGCCTGCGCGACATGGCGGGCCTCGTCGTCATCGACTTCATCGACATGGACAACGGGTCCAACGTCCGCAAGGTCGAGAAGGCGATGAAGGAGGCGCTGAAGAACGATCGCGCCCGCATCCAGGTCGGCCGCATCTCGAGCTTCGGCCTGATGGAAATGAGCCGGCAGCGCCTGCGCACCGGCGTGCTCGAAGCCTCGACCCGCCAGTGCCCGCATTGCGAAGGCACCGGCCTCGTCCGCACCGCCTCGTCGGCGGGTCTGTCGGCGCTGCGCATGATCGAGGACGAGGCCGCCCGCGGCCGCGGCTCGCAGATCACGCTGCGCGCGTCGCAGGAAGCGGCCTTCTACGTCCTCAACCGCAAGCGCGCCGATATCGCCGAGATCGAAGAGCGCTACGGCGTTCAGGTCGTCATCCTGTCGGACGGCGAGACCGAGGGCGCGCGCATGACGGTCGAGGCCTCGGGCCCGCCGCCGGTCCATGCGCCGCGCTTCGAGGCGCTGATCGAGGAAGAGGAAGAAGACGATATCGTCGAGGAGGATCTCGACGAGGAAGAGGAAGCAGAGGAAGACACTGCGGAGCGTGGTGAGCGCGGGGAACGCCGCGAGCGCGCCGATGACGATAGCGACGCCGGCCGCAAGCGTCGCCGTCGCCGCCGTGGCCGTCGCGGCCGTGGCCGCCCCGAGGACGAGGCCGGCGATGATGCCGCCGCGCCGCAGCCCGCGGGCGAAGCCGAAGGCGAGGAGTCCGAAACGGTCGAACAGGCGGCAGCCGACGAGGCCGAGGGCGAAACACGCAGCCGCCGTCGCCGTCGCGGCCGTCGCGGCGGACGCCGGGCCGAGGGGGCGACCGAAACCGCTGCCGACGCCGAGGAAGCCGATGCCGCTGACGCCGGCGCGGTGATCGCGACGCACGCCAATCCCGACGTGCCCGTGGCGGTCGAGCCCGATGCCGCCCCCGAAGCCGAGGCCGCGCCCAAGCGCTCGCGCCGCCGTCCCAAGGCGCGGATCGCCGAGGAAGCCGAGGCAGCACCCGCGGTTGCCGAGACTCCGGCCGAGCCCGAGCCGGTCGCCGAGGAAGTCGCACCCAAGCCCAAGCGCAGCCGCAAGAAGGCCGCGCCGGTCGAGGCGGAAGCCCCGGCGGCGGTCGAGGCACCTGCCCCGGTCGAAGCCGAGCCTGCCACTCCGGAAGCCGCCGAGCCGGCGCCCAAGCCCAAGCGCAGCCGCAAGAAGGCGGCGGCCGCCGAAGCCGAAGCCGAGGCTCCTGCCCCGTCGCCGGCGGCTGCCAACGACGCCAACGGAACGCCGGTGGCGGTCGACGCCGATGCCGACATTGCCCCGGACGAGACGGCGGTCGACGAGGATGGGACGCCGCGCCGCGGCTGGTGGCAGCGCACCTTCGGCGCATGACCGCGCCGCCGGCCCCTCGCGCTTCACGGCGGGTTCACCCGCCGGCGCGCAGGGGTCGGCGGGCTGGGCGCTTGAGGAAGCCGAACGGATGACCGGACGATGAAGCGGCTGATCGCGCTTTTCGCCACCGCGATCCTGCTCTGGGCGCAGCCCGCCTACGCCCAGTCGATCCTGCGCGACGCCGAGACCGAATCCTTGTTCAAGGACATGTCGCGACCGATGATCCTGGCCGCCGGCCTGTCCCCGGCCAACGTCCAGGTCGTGCTGATCCAGGACGACGAGATCAACGCTTTCACCGCCGGCGGCCAGACCGTCTACATCAATTCGGGGCTGATCCAGGCAGCGGACAACGCCAACGAAGTCCAGGGCGTGATCGCGCATGAACTGGGGCATGTCGCCGACGGCCATGTCATCCTGAGCGATGCCGGCACCAAGCCCGCGATGGGCATCTCGCTGCTCAGCCTGGTGCTCGGCATCGCCGCGATGGCGGCGGGTGCCGGCGATGCCGGCGCCGGCATCCTGGCGGCCGGCCAGCAGGCCGCGATGGGCAAGTTCCTCGCCTTCACCCGCGTCCAGGAAGCGACCGCCGACGCCACCGGCGCAAAATTCCTGCGCGAGGGCAATATCAGCGGCAAGGGCATGATCAGCTTCTTCAAGAAGCTCGCCAATGAGGAATATCGCTACGGCCTGCAGAACATCGACCCGTATGCGCAGACCCATCCCTTGTCGAACGAGCGCATCAACACGCTCTATGCCGATTTGAAGGCGTCGCCGGCCTGGAACAACCCGCCCGACACCGCGCTCGATGACCGTTTCAAGCGGATAAAGGCCAAATTGTTCGGCTATGTCGCGCCCTATGCGACGACGCTCAACAAATATCCCGACAGCGACCAGTCGATCTACGGCCATTACGCCCGGGCCTATGCCTGGCACAAAGCGGGTTTCCCCGACAAAGCCGATGCCGAGACGCGCGCGCTGATCAAGGCCAGGCCCGACGATCCCTATTTCCTCGAGATCCGCGGCCAGATCCTGCTCGAGGCGGGGCAGCCGGCGGACGCCATCGCCCCGCTCAAGGAAGCGACCGAACTGTCCAATTACAGCCCGCTGATCGCCACCACCTATGGCCACGCGCTGATCGCGACCGAGGACAAGGCCAATTATCCCGAAGCGATCCGCGTGCTGAAAATCGCCACCAACAAGGACGACGACAATCCGTTCGGCTGGTTCCAGCTCGGCACCGCCTACGAAATGTCGGGCGATAGCGCACGCGCGTCGCTCGCCGCGGCGGAACAGGCCAGCCTGACCGGCCAAACCGCGCGCGCGGTGGTCAGCGCGCGCACGGCGATGGCCAATCTGCCGCCCAACAGCTCGGACTGGATTCGTGCGCAGGACATCGCCATGACCGGCCAGAACGAACTCGACGACAAGAAGCACAAGAGACGATGAGCGATTTCCTTTCCTCGCGCGCCGCGCTACCGATCGTTGCGGCGGCCGCCGCCCTGCTCGGCGCGGGGGCGACCTGGCTGGTGCAGCGCCCCTCCAGCGGCGCGGACATCCGCGAGTATCTGCTGACGCATCCCGAAGTGCTGCCCGAAGCGATGCAGAAATTGCAGGAACGCGAGACCGCAGAGCAATCGAAGCAGACCGGCACCTTCATCGCCGCCAATCGCGACCGCATCTTCCCGGCCCTGGGCAGCGCCTGGTCGGGCAATCCCAATGGCGACGTCACCGTGGTCGAATATCTCGACTATAATTGCGGCTATTGTCGTGCGAGCCTGCCGATCCTCGACAAACTGGTCGCCAGCGATCCCAAGGTGAAAGTGGTGTTCCGCGAACTCCCGGTGTTGAGCGAGGAGAGCAAGGTCGCCGCGCGCTACGCCGTGGTCGCCGCCAAACAGGGCAAGTATCGCGCACTCCACGACGCACTCTATGCCGGTGGCCCGCTGAGCGACGCGAGCATGGATGCCGCCCTGCGTACCGCCGGCCTCGACCCGGCGCAGACCAAGCAAGCCGCCAAGGCGCCCGAGGTGACCAGCATCATCCAGAACAATCTGGCGATGGCCGCCCCGCTCGGCGTGTCGGGTACGCCGACCTGGGTGATCGGCGACAAGGTACTGTCGGGCATGCTGCCATTGGAGACGATGCAGGCCGCGGTCGCGGCGGCGCGCAAGAAATAAGCCGCTCCGGACCGGTTGCGCGCACTCGCCTACGGCCCCATTTCCCGCCTCTAGGGGAATTGCATGACCGAACCGATCCTGAGCGTCCGCGGCGTTTCCAAGACCTATGCCTCGGGCGTCCACGCGCTCCACGCCGTCGATCTGGACATCAACAAGGGCGAGATCTTCGCCTTGCTCGGGCCGAACGGCGCCGGCAAGACGACCCTGATCAGCATCATCTGCGGCATCGTCACGCCGAGCTCGGGGACGATCACCGTCGGTAGCTGCGATGCGATCCACCAGCCCAAGCGCGCGCGGCGCCAGATCGGCCTGGTCCCGCAGGAACTCGCCACCGACATGTTCGAGACGGTCGAGGCGACCTGTCGCTTCAGCCGCGGATTGTTCGGCCTGCCGCAGCATTCCGCGCATATCGACGAGGTGCTCCGGGACCTCTCACTCTACGACAAGCGCAAGTCGAAGATCATGGAGCTGTCGGGCGGCATGAAGCGCCGCGTGCTGATCGCCAAGGCGCTCTCCCACGAACCCGAAATCCTGTTCCTCGATGAGCCAACCGCGGGCGTCGACGTGACCCTGCGCCGCGACATGTGGAAGCTAGTCCACAAGCTCCGTGAAAAGGGCACCACGGTCATCCTGACCACGCATTACATCGAGGAGGCCGAGGAGATGGCCGACCGCGTCGGCGTGATCTCGGGCGGCAAGCTGCTGGTGGTCGACGAGAAGGCCGCGCTGATGAAGAAGCTCGGCAAGCGCGAACTCGACATCGCGCTCAACGAGCCGATGGCGAGCCTGCCGGCCGATCTCGACGAATGGCATCTCGCCCTGGAGAACGAAGGCAAGACCTTGCGCTACGTGTTCGACGCACAGGCCGAACGAACGGGAATCCCCTCGCTGCTGCGCAAGCTCGGCGAGATCAATGTCGGCTTCAAGGATCTGGAGACGTCGAAATCGAGCCTCGAGGATATCTTCGTCGATCTGGTGAAGGAGGGTGCGAAGTGACGACGGCACGCTCGTCCAGCCCTTCCCCGGCGAAGGCCGGGGCCCAGTATCGAGCCGACATCTTGGATGGAACTGACCTCTCCTCTCGAATATCTCGCAACTGGGCCCCGGCCTTCGCCGGGGAGGCGGTCATGATAGAATTGCAGGAGTGCCGCGCATGAACCTCCACGGCATCCTGGCCATCTACAGGTTCGAGATGGCGCGTGCGTTGCGCACACTCTGGCAGAGCCTGGTCACCCCGGTGATCACCACCAGCCTCTATTTCGTCGTGTTCGGCGGCGCGATCGGGTCGCGGATCAGCCAGGTCGGCGGGGTCGGCTATGGCAGCTTCATCGTGCCCGGCCTGATCATGCTGTCGCTGCTCACGCAGTCGATCAGCAACGCCTCGATCGGCATCTATTTCCCCAAGTTCACCGGCACGATCTTCGAACTGCTGTCGGCGCCGATCAGCTCGATGGAGATGGTGCTGGGCTTTGTCGGCGCGGCGGCGACCAAGTCGGTGATCCTCGGGCTGATCATCCTCGCGACGGCCTCGTTTTTCGTGCCGATCCCGATCCACCACCCGATCGCGATGGTCGCGTTCCTGCTGCTCACCAGCATCGCGTTCAGCCTGTTCGGCTTCATCATCGGGGTCTGGGCCAAGGGGTTCGAGCAACTGAACTTCGTGCCGGCGCTGCTGATCACGCCGCTGACCTTCCTCGGCGGCGCCTTCTACTCGATCGACATGCTGCCCCAGCCGTGGCGGACGGTCAGCCTGTTCAACCCGGTGGTCTATCTGGTCAGCGGCTTCCGCTGGAGCTTCTTCGACAAGGGCGACGTGGACATCCTGGTCAGCCTGGCGGCGACCGGCGGGTTCCTGGTGGTGTGCCTGGGCGTGATCGCGTGGATTTTCCGGACGGGGTATCGGTTGAAGAACTGAGCTCGTCGCAACGAAATAGCGCTCGCTATTTCGTGTCTCGGCGGCGAGCGCGGCTGGCGGCGCATCGCGCCGACCGACGGCGCGGCTTTGCCGCGCCGCGCTTCCTCACTGATTGCTGAGCGGCCAGCGCGCGTGATTTGCGCGATCGCCGAGCGCGATCAGGTCGTCATTCGGACTGTGCGCCTTGACGAGTTTGAGCGCATGGTCGGATTCGAGCGCTTCTTCCCAAGGCTGCTCGTGGGGTGGCGTTTCCGCCGCCTCATAGGCGCTCGCCCGCACACGCTTCATTCGCCGCCACATCAACGGCATCATGACGAACGGAAACGCCATTGCCGCCAGGAAAATCAAGAAACCGAAAAAGTCCGCCATAATTCCCTCCCCGATAGTAGCGAACTAAGCACGCCAATATAGGAGACTGCAAGCAGCCTGCTCATTCCTCCCCGGAAGGGCAAGGGGACCGCGACGCGAGGTGGCGTGGTGGAGGGGCCCACGCCCCGTCAACCTGCTCGCGTGTGGTCGGTCGGCCGCGGGCCCCCTCCACCATTCGCTATGCGAATGGTCCCCCTCCCCGTTCCGGGGAGGAGTTTTAGTTACATCACCGGCAGCGTCACCTTCGACCCCGTGCACACCTTCTGCGTCGCCTTGACGAAGTCGCTCACCTTCGCTCGATACGGGTTCGCGACGAAGGTCTGCGGGTTGCGGTCGATCACCGGGAACCAGGTCGACTGGATCTGGACCATGATCCGGTGGCCCTTCTTGAACACATGGTCATGATCGCGCAGCGGCACGTCCCAGGCGACGACCTTGCCGGGCACCAACGGCTGCGGGTTGGTGTCGCTGGCCAGGAAACGCCCGCGACGGACGTCCATCGCGATCGGCCACTGATAACCGTTGAGCGTCTTGGCATAGTCGCCGACCGCCCATTGCTTGCCCTCGGTCGCCTCGAAGTCGCTCGGCAGCACGTCGATCAGCTTGACCACGAAGTCGCTGTCGGTGCCGCTGGTCGAGGCCATCAGGGTCGCGGCGATCTTGCCGGTGACGGTCAGATCCTGGTCGAGCGGCGCCGAGACGTAGCTCAGCACGTCGGGACGATGATCGACGAAGCGCTGGTCGTCGCTTTCCCACCAGGCCCAGTCGGGCGTGGCATAGGTGCGGCTCATCGGCCGTTTGCGGAACGGCACCGGATTGGCCGGGTCGCTGACATAATCGCGGCACGCCTCGCCCGCGCCCGGCGCGGCGAACGACAGCGAACCGTCGTCATGGAGATAGAGATCGGTCGGCTTGGCGCCCTTGGGCGGCCAGGACTCATAGGTCTTCCAGACGTTCGACCCGGACTCGAACATCTTTGCGGTGAAGTTTGGCCGCGGTCCCTTGCCGTGCAACCAGTAAGCGAAGAACGGCGCCTGGATCTGGGTCTGGAATTCGGTCCCGCTCTCGGTTCCGAGCGGGATCGGGCCGAGGAAATCGGCCTTGCCCTGCCAGCCGCCGTGGCGCCACGGGCCCGACACGATCTGCGCGAGGTTGTCGGGATCGTTCTGCTTTTCCTTCGCGTAGATCTGCCACGATCCCCAGGGATCCTCCTGGTCCCAGAAGCCCGCGACGTTGAGCGTCGGCACGACCGTCTTGCCGAGCGCGTTGCTCCAATTCTGGTCGGTGTAGAAGGAATCGTGATTGGGGTGGTCGAGCAGCGAGGTGAACATCGGCACGCTGCCTTTGAAGACCTGTTTGTCGATATTCTCGACCGGCCCCTTCGCCAGATACCAGTCATAGGCATCGGTCAGGCCGTCGAGGCTCAGTTCCTTGTTTTGGAGCTTGTCGATCTGCAGGCTCGAAATCCACTCGGTCGCGTAGCTCAACCGCAGCGCGCCGTTGCGATGGAGGTCGTCCGACATCCAATAGTCGATCCACGCCGCCTGCGGGCTGACCGCCTTGAGCGCCGGATGCGGCTTGGCGAGTGCCACCGCGGCGGCGAAGCCCGGGTAGGACACGCCCCACATCCCGACCTTGCCCGAATTGTTGGGGACGTTCTTCACCAGCCAGTCGATCGCGTCATAGGCATCGCTCGCCTCGTCGGTCTTCTTGGGGTCCTTGGGGTGGACCGCGGTCGACAGCGTGAACACGCCGTCCGATCCGAACCGCCCGCGCATCGACTGGAAGACGAAGATGTAACCGTCGGCGACCAGCGGCTTCCAGCTCTGCGGCATGCCGCCCGGGAGCGCCTGGGGCACGCCATAGGGCGTGCGCTGGAACAGGATCGGCAGCTTCTCCTTCATGTTCTTCGGCGCGATGATCACGGTCTCGAGCTTCGCCCCGTCGCGCACCGGGACCATCACCTTGGTATAGGTGAAATCGTTCGCCAGCGGGCTGGCCGCCGGCGGCGGCGCGGTCTGCGGCTTGGCGAGCGCGATCCCGCTCGCGCCCAGCATCAGAACGGCCGCAATCAACGCCTTGGTGCGCATGTGAATCTCTCCCTTTGGCGGCACACCCTGTCGGGGCGACGCGGTGCGGTCAATCGGTCGCGACGACGATCTCCGGCGCACGCCAGGCGCCGCGGATGACGGGGCGTACGACCAGCGACATCAGGTCGACCACGACATGGAACAGCATCGCCACCATCAGGCTGCCGCTCATCAGGTACATGGCGGTGAACAGCGCGCCGACCAACGTCGTGACGGTGACGCCTTTCCATCCCTGGTAGGCATGGGCGAGGCCGAACAAGGCGATCGCGACGCCCGCCGCCGCGATGCCGCTCAGATAGACCGCGAGCAGCATCGGCAGGAGAAGACGGAAGAACAATTCCTCGCCAATCCCCGCGGCGACCGAAATCGCGACGCCAAACAGGACTTCTTCGCGATCGCGCGGCAGCAATGCCGAAACGTGGCCGAGATGGGCAGGTGCCCCCTTCCCCTTGCGCAGCCGCCGCCTGGTCAGGAGCGCGCCGAGCGGTAACGCCGCGATCGTCGCCGTCACGAACAGGCCGGCGAGGAAGGGGTCGACCGTAACGGCCGGCGTGTCGCCGCGCAGCATCGCGGATGCCGGCCAGAATTCGCGGGGCAGTTCGGCTACCGCTGCAATCCGGCACAGGATCAATAATCCGACGATCGGCGGCAGGGTGAATTGGACCAATTGCGCGGTCAGCATGCGCCGATAGAAGGTCTTGCGCCCGATGCCGCCGGCCTCGGCCAGCAGCCGATAGCCACGCGGCCCCGCGACGACGTTGAGCGCGATGATCGCCAGCATCACCGCCAGCAGGATCGCGTTGGTCATGCCGAAGAGCGGAGCAAGGCTCCCCTCCCGCTTGCGGGAGGGGCGGGGGGAGGGCGTGTCGCCTTATCCACGGATCGAGACATGCCCTCCCCTAACCCCTCCCGCACGCGGGAGGGGAACAAGGCAGGCTCGCTCCCTCACCCGATGCGGTGCTCGCCCTTGACCCAGCGCACCGTGCCCGAGCTCGCGCGCATCACCACCGAATTGGTCGTCATGCGGTCGCCACGGCGCTTGACCCCGGCGAGCAGCGAGCCGTCGGTCACGCCGGTCGCGGCGAAGATCGCGTCGCCCTTGACCAGTTCGCTGAGGTCGTACTGCTTGTCGAGGTCGGTGATGCCCCATTTGCGCGCGCGCGACCGTTCGTCGTCGTTGCGGAACAGCAAGCGGCCCTTGAACTGCCCACCGACGCAGCGCAGCGCGGCGCAGGCCAGCACGCCCTCGGGTGCGCCGCCCGATCCCATATAGACGTCGATCGTGGTGTCGGGATTGGTCGTCGCGATCACGCCCGCGACGTCGCCGTCGCCGATCAGCATCACGCCACAGCCGATCGCGCGCAATTCGGCGATGAGGGCTTCGTGCCGCGGTCGGTCGAGCACGCAGGCGATGATCTCGTGCGGTTCGACGCCCTTGGCCGCGGCGATCGCCTTGACGTTCTCGGTCGGCGACTTGTCGAGGTCGATCACGCCCGCCGGATAGCCCGGGCCGACCGCGATCTTGTCCATATAGACATCCGGCGCGTTCAAGAGGTTACCCTCTTCGGAGATCGCCAGCACCGCGAGCGCGTTGGGACCTGCCTTGGCGGTGATCGTCGTGCCTTCGAGCGGGTCGAGCGCGATGTCGATCTTGGGCCCCTTGTCGGGTGCCGAGCCGACCTTCTCGCCGATATAGAGCATCGGCGCCTCGTCGCGCTCGCCCTCGCCGATCACCACGGTGCCGTCCATGTAGAGGCTGTTGAGCGCGGCGCGCATCGCCTCGACCGCGGCAGCATCGGCAGCCTTTTCGTCGCCGCGGCCGACGAGCGTGGAGGCGGCAATCGCCGCGGCCTCGGTCACGCGCACCATTTCGAGCACGAGCACGCGGTCGAGAACGTCGCTGGCAGTCGTCATTGTTCGGGCAATCCTCTTAATTCGATAGTTGCGCGGCCGATAAGCCCGCTGCGTTACGGAGTCGAGACGTACGCTGAAGTGGACCAATATCTGGATCCCGTCGTCACCCCGGACTTGTTCCGGGGTCCAACCTTCCACAACGGAATCTCTCCTTTGTTGTCCTTTGGATGCCGGGACAGGCCCGGCATGACGTCGTAATTAGTTTGGCTTCACATCCTTGGGCGGCTTGATCTCGAACAGGTACGGCCAATCCTTCCCCGTGACGAACAGCCGGCGCTTCTTCGCGTCCCAGGCGATACCATTGGGAACGTCGTCCACCGCGGTCGCGCCCGACTGGCGGTGGAGTTCGCTGACGTCGATCCAGCCGATCACATGCCCGTCCTGCGGGTCGATCCGCGCGATCACATCGGTCAGCCAGACGTTGGCGAGGATCTCGCCATCGACATATTCGAGTTCGTTGAGCATCCGCACCGGCTGACCGCGATCGGTCACCGCGAGCCGCCGCTTGACGGTGAAGGTCGCCGGATCGACGAAGCGCAGCACCGACGTGCCGTCAGACATGATCAGCTCGCCTTTGTCGTCCGCGGCCAGCGCCCAGCCCTCGCCCTGGTATCTGAAGCTGCCGAGCTTCTTGAAGTCCTTGGCCGACCAGCGGAACCCGATCTCGTTCTTCCAGGTCAGGCTGAGGATCGTCCCCTTCCACGGCGCGATCCCCTCGCCATAGAGCGGCGGATCGACCGCGACGCGGGCCATCACCTTGCCGTCGGACAGCCTGACCTTGCGGATGCCCGACCGGTTCAGCTCGCCGGTGCTCTCGTAGAGATAGCCGTCCTGCCAGAACAGCCCTTCGGTGAACGCGCGCGGATCGTGCGGAAAGGTCGCGACGATCTGCGCGGCCTGGACCGGCGCCGATTGCGGCACGCTGGCGACCTGCGGCATCAGGCCGAGCAGCCCGAGCAAGAGGCCCGTGATCGGCATCAGTCGCGCAGCAACTCGTTGATGCTGGTCTTCGAGCGCGTCTGTTCGTCGACGCGCTTGACGATTACCGCGCAATAGAGGCCGGGCTTGCCGTCTCCGCCGCCGATCGAGCCGGGCACGACCACGGCGTAAGGCGGCACTTCGCCCATCAGCACTTCGCCGGTGGCGCGGTCGATCACCTTGGTCGACTTGCCGAGATAGACGCCCATCGACAGCACCGCGCCGTCGCCGATGCGTACGCCCTCGGCGACTTCGGAACGCGCGCCGATGAAGCAGCCGTCGCCGATGATGACCGGATCGGCCTGGAGCGGCTCGAGCACGCCGCCGATCCCGGCGCCGCCCGAAATGTGGACGTTCTTCCCGATCTGCGCGCAGCTCCCGACCGTCGCCCAGGTGTCGACCATCGTGCCCTCGCCGACATAGGCGCCGATGTTGACGAAGCTGGGCATCAACACCGCGTTCTTGCCGATGAAGGAGCCGCGGCGCACCACCGCGCCCGGCACCACGCGGAAGCCTGCGTCACGGAAACGGTTCTCGCCCCAGCCGGCGAATTTGGACGGTACTTTGTCATAGGCCGGCGCGCCCGCCGCGCCGCCGTCGATCACCGCATTATCGTTGAGGCGGAACGAGAGCAGCACCGCCTTCTTGAGCCATTGATTGACCGTCCAGCCATCGGCGCCCGGCTCGGCGACGCGCGCCTGGCCGCTGTCGAGCAGGTCGAGCGCGGCCTCCACCGCCTCGCGCACCGCGCCGGTCGTGCCGGTGGTGATCGCGGCCCGGTCTTCCCATGCGGCGTCGATCGTCGCGGGCAGGTCGGTCATTCTTCCTCCAATATGTCGTGCAGCCAATGCGTGATGTCGCGGGTGGTGAAATCGACGAAAGCGCGATCCGCTTCCTCGCCCTGTTCGGAGCCGTTGTCGACCCACAAGGTGGTCATGCCGATCTGCTTGGCCGGCTTCAGATTGCGCGCCATGTCGTCGGCGAACAGGCTCTGCGCCGGGTCGATGTCATAGGCCTGGCACAGGTTCCAATAGGCCTCGGGCGCGGGCTTGGGCCGGTATTGCGCGGCATGGACGTCGTGGATCGCCTCGAAGCTTTCGCCGAGACCAAGCCGCTCGAGGATCTTGCCGGCGTAAGGCGCGTCGGCGTTGGTGAAGATGATCTTGCGGCCCGGCAGGCGCGCGATCGCGGCGGCAAGCGGGGCATTCTCCTCGAGCACGTCCATCTCGATATCGTGGACATCGGCGAGATATTCGTACGGATCGACCCCGTGTTCGGCCATCAGCCCCGACAGGGTCGTCCCGCGCGTGTGGAAATAGCCTTTCTGAATCTTGTAGGCCTCGTCGCGCTCGACCTTGAAGAACCGCGCGATGTAGTCGGTGATCCGCCGGTCGACCTGCTCGAACAGCCGCGCCTGATGCGGATAGAGCGTGTTGTCGAGATCGAAGACCCAGTTCCGGATATGATCGAGCCGCGCGTGCATGGCGCGCGCTCTACGGCGTGCGCAGGGCAGCGGCAAGGCGCGGCTTGAGCAATCGCGACGGCTCCCTATCTCCTCGCGATGATCCCTTATTCCTTGCTCGATCTCGTCCCCGTCGTCGAAGGCGGCTCGGTCCGCCAGGCGCTGGCCAACGCCGCCGACATGGCGCGCCACGCCGAAGCCAGCGGCTACACCCGTTACTGGGTCGCCGAGCATCACGGCATGGACGGCATCGGCAGCTCGGCAACGGCGGTGGTGATCGCGCACGTCGGCGCGGCCACATCCAAAATTCGCATAGGAGCGGGCGGGATCATGCTCCCCAATCATGCCCCTCTGGTGATCGCCGAACAGTTCGGAACGCTGGATGCGCTGTTCCCTGGCCGCATCGACCTGGGCCTCGGTCGCGCGCCGGGCAGCGACCAGCGCGTCGCGCGCGCGATCCGGCGGACATTGGAAAGCGATCCCCAGGCCTTCCCGCGCGATGTGCTCGAACTGCAGAGCTATTTCGCCGACGACGGCCAGACCGGCATCCGGGCAACGCCGGGTGCGGGGGCGAAGCCCGAGCTGTGGATCCTCGGTTCGAGCACGTTCGGCGCGCAGCTCGCCGCGATGCTCGGCCTGCCTTATGCCTTCGCCTCGCATTTCGCGCCCGACGCGCTCGACCAGGCGCTCGCCATCTATCGCCGCGACTTCCGCCCGTCGGCGCAGCTCGACCGGCCTTATGCGATGGCGGGGTTCAACGTTTTCGCCGCCGATACCGACGAAGAGGCCGAATTCCTGGCGAGCTCGCAGCAGCAGGCGTTCGTCGCCTTGCGCACCGGCAACCCGCGCCAGCTGCCGCCGCCGGTCGCGGGCTATCGCGACAGCCTGCCGCCGCCGCACGCCGCGATCCTCGACCATGTCCTGCAATGTTCGGCAGTCGGCAGTCCAGCAACGGTCGAACGCGGCATCCGCGCGTTCGTCGAGCGGACCAAGGTCGACGAGCTGATGATCGCGAGCGCGATCTACGACGCCGAGGCGCGCAAGAAGAGCGTGGCGATCGCCGCCGAGGTGATGCGCGGAGCGACGGTCGCGGCATGAGCTAGTGGTTGATCAGCGCGATCGTGGCGGTGGTGTTCCTGCTGCTGATGCCGACATTGGTCCGCGGGTCGCGCCGGTCCAGGCGCGGCCGCGGCGCGAGCGGCGCAATTGGCGACGTACTGACCGGCGCCTTCGACCCGGCCAAGAAAGTTGCGATCGAGCAAATCCGCAAGCAGCAGGACATCGGCGATCACGAACGCGGCATCGCGAGCGACAAGCGCGATTAATGTTCGGCAGGCCGTCCTTCATTCTTCCGCTTGGCCGTGACCTTGGTTGCGGCGAGCCGCTTCAACTCGCGGCGGGCAGCCGCAGTCGTACCAGCAGCCCCCCGAGGTCCTCGCTTTCCTCGAGACTGACCGTGCCCTCGTAGATTTCCGCGACGTCGCGCACGATCGCCAGACCCAGTCCGGTGCCCGGCTTGCCGGTGTCGAGACGGACGCCGCGGTCGAAGATGCGGACGCGCTCCTCCTCGGGGATGCCGACACCGTCATCCTCGACCAGGATTTCGACGAAGCCGGCCTGCGCGCCGACCGTCACGAAGACACTGCCGCCGCCATATTTGGCCGCGTTCTCGATCAGATTGCCGAGCATCTCGTCGAGGTCCTGGCGCTCGACATGGACCTGGAGGTCGTGCGACCCGTCGGCGTCGATGCGGACGTGCGGATAGAGCCGCGACACCGCGCGCTCGACCGAATCGAGGCTCGGCCAGACCTCGGCGCGGCTGTGCGCCGAGCCGCGCCGGCCGACCGCACGGGCGCGGGCGAGATGGTGATCGACCTGGCGCCGCATCGTCCGCGCCTCGCGCACTACGGTATCGCCGAGATCGTCGGCCTTGGCGGTGGCGGCGTTCATGATGACGGTGAGCGGCGTCTTGAGCGCATGCGCCAGGTTGCCGGCGTGGCGGCGCGCTTCCTCGGCCTGCTTGTCGTTATGTTCGATCAGCGCGTTGAGTTCCTCGACCATCGGCGCGACCTCGGCCGGCATCGCTCCCTCGATCGTCTTGGCCTGCCCGCCGCGCAGTCGCGCGATCTCGCGGCGCAGGCGGCGGAGCGGGCGCAGCCCGTACCAGGTCTGCAATCCCGCCAGCACGATCAGCCCCAGCGCCAGCAGCAGGAAGCTGCGCACGAGCGTGCGGCGGATCGCGTTGATCTGTGCGTCGAGCTGATCGCGACTCTGCGCGACCTGGAAGCGCCAACGGACCGGCGATCCCGGTAGCTTGATGTCGCGCTCGAGGATCCTCAACCGCTCGCCGGCAAACTGGTCGCTGTCATAAGTGTGGACGTCGAGGTCGTTATGGTCGCCACCATAAGCGAGCCGTCGATCCCACAGGGACCGTGAGGGGAAGGGCTCGCTCTTCGGCGCGCTGACTTGCCAGTAGAGTCCCGAATAGGGTTCGAGGAAACGCTGATCGGCGGCAGTCCGGTTGAACACGACTTCGCCGTCAGGCCCGATCTCGGCCGAGGTGAAGAGCGACGTCAGAACGAAATTGAGCTGATCGTCGAAATTGCGCGTCACCGCATCGGTCAGCACGCGATTGAGCGCGAAGCCCCCGCCGGCGAGCAGGATTCCGATCCACAACGTGGCGATGACGATCATCCGCCGCCCCAGCGACCCGCTCACCGCGAGGTGGGGGGTGCCCAGCGACCGCCGCCGCAATATCCAGGCCAGCCGCAGCAATGCCAGGACCGACAGCACGAGCAGGCCGCGGGTGATCCACACCTGGTCGGGGCCGAGCAGCAGGATGGTCGCGAGCGATCCTGCGCCGAGCGCGATCAGCGCCGCGATCTCGGTCGGGCGCCGATATTTGCGCACGAACACCCGCCAGCGCGGGATCGCCCGTTCGACCGGCGGCTCGACAGCGGGTTCGACCGACCGTCCCTGCGCTTCTTCCGACGGTTCGTCCGCCGACGGCACGACGATCGGATCGCGGCCCTCGGCCATGCGTCAGGATCCCCTATTCCGCGCGCGGCGGGCCGTCGGGATCGTCCAGGCTATAGCCCAGCCCGCGGATCGTGGTGATGACATCCTGGCCCAGTTTCTTGCGGATGCGCGTCACGAACACCTCGATCGTGTTCGAATCGCGGTCGAAATCCTGGTCGTAGATATGCTCGATCAGCTCGGTGCGGCTGACGATCTTGCCCTTGTGGTGGAGCAGGTACGACAGCAATTTGTATTCCTGCGCGGTCAGCTTCACCGGATCGCCGGCAAGCGTGACCTTGCCCGAGCGCGTGTCGAGCCGGACGTCGCCCGCGGTCAGCTCGGACGAGGCATTGCCCGAGGCGCGGCGGATCAGCGCGCGCAGCCGGGCGATCAGTTCCTCGGTCTGGAACGGCTTGGCGACATAATCGTCGGCGCCGGCGTCGAGCCCGGCGACCTTGTCCGACCAGCTGTCGCGCGCGGTCAGTACCAGTACGGGGGTGGTCTTGCCTTCCTTGCGCCAGCGGTCGAGCACGGTCAGCCCGTCGACCTCGGGCAGGCCCAGGTCGAGCACGATCGCGTCATAGGCTTCGGTCGAGCCGAGGAAATGGCCCTCCTCACCGTCGCCCGCCGTGTCGACCGCATAACCCGCTCCTTCGAGCGTGTTTTGCAGCTGCTGGCGGAGATTGGGTTCGTCCTCGACGATCAGAACGCGCATTATGATCCCCTTCGCGCAGGCCCCTTCCCGGAGGCCCGGATTTTAGCCGGTGCGGCCGATGATCTGACCCGAACGGCCGTCGACCCTCACCCAGATGACGGTTCCATTGCGCAGGAACTTGAGCGTGTAAATGCCGCTGTCGGGATCGAGCTCAGGCCCGAGATATTGCGCGCCACGCATCGTCGGCACCACACGGCGCTCGATTTCGGGCAACGGTAGGATGCGGCCTTCGCGCCGCGCCTGCCACACGCGCTGCTGGTCGCGCTGGAAGCGCGGCTCGACCGCCGTCGGCGTCACCGTCGGAGACAGGGCCAGGACAAGCAACGGATACATCACCATGGCTCGTCGCATAGAGAGAGAGGCTTGAACAGCCTGTGAACGCATCGGTCAGCGATTGGACAAGGTTGCGTCGACACGCCGGCTAAGCCCCCTCCCCTTCAGAGATGGGTAAGGGGTGGGGGATGCCTCGCAGAGTCATCGCCTGTGACCGCCCACCCCAACCCCACCCCTGAAGGGGAGGGGCTTAATAACGGCAGTGCCAGCCGGCATCCAATCCGCGCCAATCCGGGCATTGCCGGTAGCAAGCGCTCCCCCTAAGTAGCCGCCCTCATGCCCGCCCCCATCCTCTCCTACGAAGACCTCGGCCTCGTTCAGGGCGCCGGTTGGCTGTTCCGCAATCTCGATCTCCATATCGGCGAGCGCGACCGGCTGGCGCTGATCGGGCGCAACGGCGCGGGCAAGACCACGCTGATGAAGCTGATCGCGGGCACGATCGATTCGGACGAGGGCCGCCGCACCATCGTCGCGGGCACGCGCGTCGTGCTGCTCGAACAGGACCCCAGGGTCGACGGCTGCGCGACGCTCGCCGATTTCGTGATGGCGGGCGCCGATGCGCCCGCGCGGCACGAGGCGGATGCGATCGCCGACCAGCTCGGCATCGACCTGTCGCGCGAGGCAGCGTCCGCCTCGGGCGGCGAGCGACGGCGCGCCGCGATCGTCCGCGCGCTGGCGCAGGACCCCGACGTGCTGCTGCTCGACGAGCCGACCAACCATCTCGACATCGCCGCGATCGAATGGCTCGAACAATGGCTGACGCGCTTCACCGGCGCGTTCGTCGTGATCAGCCACGACCGCACCTTCCTGACCCGGCTGACGCGCCAGACCTTGTGGCTCGACCGCGGCACGATCCGCCGCAGCGAGATCGGCTATGGCGGGTTCGAGGCGTGGACCGACCAGGTCTATGCCGAGGAGCAGCGCGCCGCCGAGAAGCTCGATGCAAAGTTGAAGCTCGAGGAGCATTGGCTGCAGCGCGGCGTCACCGGGCGCCGCCGCCGCAACATGGGGCGGCTCGCCAAGCTCAAGGAAATGCGCGCCGAACGCGCCGCGATGCTGGGGCCGCAGGGCGCCGCTGCGCTCGTGACCGGCAGCGATGACGTCAAGACCAAGGTGGTGATCGACGCCAAGCATGCGTCCAAAGGCTTCGACGGGCGCGTCATCATCCGCGACCTCAACCTGCGCATCACGCGCGGCGACCGGATCGGCATCGTCGGCCCCAATGGCGCGGGCAAGACCACCCTGCTCAGGATGCTCACCGGCGAACTCGAGCCCGACAGCGGTCAGATCAAGCTGGCGAAGACGCTCGATGGTGTGGTGATCGACCAGCAGCGCAAGCTGATGGCGCCCGACAAGCGCGTGCGCGACGTGCTGGCCGATGGCGGCGACTGGATCGACGTGCTCGGCACCAAGAAGCACATCCACGGCTATCTCAAGGAATTCCTGTTCGACCCCAACATGGTCGAGGCGCGGATCGCGACGCTGTCGGGCGGCGAGCGCTCGCGGCTGCTGCTGGCGCGCGAGTTCGCGCGACGGTCGAACCTGCTGGTGCTCGACGAACCGACCAACGATCTCGACATGGAGACGCTCGACCTACTCCAGGAAGTGATCGCGGATTATGACGGCACGGTGCTGATCGTCAGCCACGACCGCGACTTCCTCGACCGCACGGTGACGTTGACCCTGGGGCTCGATGGCTCAGGAAGCGTCGACGTGGTCGCGGGCGGCTATGCCGATTGGGAAGCCAAAAGGAAGCCGCGGCCCGAGGCAAAAAAGGCTGCAGCGAAGTCAGCGGCCCCTGCCCCAGCGATCGAGAAGCCCAAGGCGGCCAAGCTCAGCTACAAGGACCAGCGCGACTACGACCTGCTACCCAAGCGGATCGAGGAGATCGAGGCGGCGATCGTCCGCGACGAAGCGGCGCTGTCGGATCCCGCACTCTACACCAGCGACCCGGGCAAATTCGCCGCGCTGACCAAGGCGATCGAGACCGCGCGCGCGGAAAAGGATGCCGCCGAAGAGCGGTGGCTGGAACTGGCCGAGCAAGTCGAGGCGCTGGGCTGATCACCAGTTCGGCGATCGGGCCCCTGTTCGCTGCTCGGCCCAGCCGACGAAGAAAGACGCCAATTCGCCAGGCAGCGTTGCTTCAAAGGCGTCGTCGAGCGGATAATGTGGCATGGCTTGCTCAACCGCATCGAGCAGCAACATACCCTGCCGCCGGTCCTTGCCTCGCTTGAGCGGATTGCGCTTGGCCTGATCGGCCATCCACAGTTTCTGCAACGCGAACCAGCGGGGGTCGGGCGCGACGATGCGCGCCGGGCTGCCGTCGCGGCAGATCACGACCTGGTCGACCGGACGGCCCGGCAGCAGCCATTCCTGTTCCGGCAGGGGCATCGGCCTCGGTCGATCGGTTCTGGCCAGCGAACCCGCGCGGGACGGGGCGACCAGCACTTCGACCTCATAGGCCTTCGCGTTGCGTGCCTGGAAAGTTCTCTCGGTATTGACGGTGAACGTCGGATCGACCGCCTTGAGCAGATGCCAGAGGACCTGCTCCTCGCCGCCCTCACTCGTTTCGGTCCAGGCAAGATCGAAATCGGCGGTTTCATCGGGCAGGTCGCGAATGAAGCCGCCGGCTTCGAGCGCGTAGGCCGCCATCGTGTTGGTCCCGACTACCAGCAAGGCACCGTCGAGCAACCCGCGCCGGTCGGCTTCGCGCAGGATCGGGCCGGCCTCGTTTGCGATCATCGGCAGGCGCAGGGCCCGGGCAAGACGCGATGATTCGTCGAGCACCGCCTTGCTGCTTTCGCGTCGGGCCTTGGCCGCCGCTTTTTCGTCGCGATAACGATCGCGTCGCTCAGCCTGCTCGTCCGACCACGGTCCGAGGCTCTTGCCATTCCCGCTACGGTCGCTGATCTCGTAGAGATAGCCGCGGCCGGATACCTGCTTGCGCCGCAGATCGTAGGGCAGTGCGGCAAGCTCGCGCTCTGCGTCGATCCACACTTCGTATCGCTGGCGCAGATTGATCAGCGTCCGCGCCTGCTCATCGGTGAATGGAACGATGCTCATTTATCCCTCGATCGCCCCGGATCATGCCGCTTTATCGACAAGAGAATATATCAATTATCCCACAAAACCTATTATTCATAAAATTGTGGGATAATCGTTCAATGGCATGATGATGAGGATGTCGGGGCAGTCGCATTCGAGCACCAATCCCGCTTGCGCGGCCAACCGACTCTCTGTATCCGCGCTCGCCTACCCTGAGCGGGTATGGTGAAATGGTATCACAGTAGCTTCCCAAGCTTCTAGCACGGGTTCGATTCCCGTTACCCGCTCCACTTCCTTCCAGAACGAAACGCTACCGCGTGCCTATTGCGCAGCCGGCGTCCGGCGCGCGCTGGGGAAGGTATTCTTGGGTTGCGGCACGCCGCTGACGGTGAAGGTGCCGCCCGGCTGCAGCGTGATGGTGTATTCGCCCTGGTCGTCGCAGGTGACGAACCATACCGCCCGCCCCTCGTCGCGCGGTTTGTCGACGATCGAAACGATCTTCTTGCAGGTATAATCAGCGTCGTAGATCGCGCGGAACAGTGCGACGCGTTGCTGCACCGGATTGAGCGCCCGGAATTTGGCCTCGACAGGGTCCGGCGTCGCCGGCGCGCCCGGCGCCTTGGTGTTCCCGCCGGCGCCGCCGCCGTCGCACCCCGCGAGCAGGACGACCGGCATCAGCATCATCGCAGCGCTCTTCATGCTTCGTCTCCTTCTGCTGCCGTAACAACGCGCGACGCCTCGCCCGCGTGCCACCCTTCGATCGCGAGCGTGCCGCCGGCATAGCGGAGGTCATCGGTGACCTCGGCAATGCACCACGAAGGCACCGCCGCCGCGGCCAGCGCGGCATCGTCGTCGGCCGACACCTCGGCCAGCACCAGTCCGGCGAGCGCCCCCTCGAACACGTCGATCGCAAAGCCGCCGCCGACATCGTGCCGCCGTTTGACCAGCGCCGCCGCGGGCAGGCTCGCGAGCACGGCATGTTCGGCGGCATCGAGATAGATGTTGGTCATCGGCCGCGACGACAGGCCGGCGCCGGGATATTTCTTGCCGAGCTTGAGCACGACCGAGCCATCGGGCGCGGTCACTTTGCGCAGCCTGAGGCCGGTGCCCGGCAGATAGCGATCCTCGACCAGCCGCGCCGCTTGCGGGTCGAGTGCAGGCATGGTCGCGGGATCGACGACGAACCGCCGCTCGAGCTCGGCAATGCTGTACTTGGGCGCGGTCAAATGCCGTCCGCGATCACGTCGCGCCCCACTGCCTGGAGGCGCGCGGTCAGGTCGGCGATCGTCGCATCGACCAGCGCCGGGTCTGGGCTGCGCGCGACGAAGTTCGCGCCGACACGCCCCTCGCGGAAAAAAGGATAGCTGCCGATCGCCACGCCCTCATGCGCCTTTTCGGCCTCGTGCAGGATGTCCGCGACTTCGCTCTCGGGCACCCAGCAACCGATCGACCGGCTGATCACCGGCCGCCCGCCCTCGAGCGTGCCGGTCAGCCCGTCGAGCATGCCGGCGGTAATGTGCGGCACCCCCGCCATGATGAACAGGTTGCCGATGCGGATGCCCGGCGCGCCCGACATGCGGTTCTCGATCAGATCGGCGCCTTCGGGTACGCGCGCCATCCGCTTGCGTGCTTCGGTCAGCCCGCCGCGGCTCTCGTAATAACGTTCGAGCGTGGCGACCGCCCTGGGGTGATAGGTCACGCCGACCCCCAGCGCCTCGGCGATCGCATCGACGGTGATGTCGTCGTGCGTCGGGCCGATCCCACCGGTGGTGAAGAGATAATCGTTGCGCGCGCGCAGCTGGTTGACCGCCTCGACGATCGCCGCTGTGACGTCGCCGACGACGCGGACCTCGGCCAGCCTTATGCCCTGGACGTTGAGCCAGGCGGCGATCTGCGCGACATTCTTGTCCTGCGTGCGCCCCGACAGGATTTCGTCGCCAATCACGACGAGCGCCGCAGTCCAGATCCTCTCGCTCATGGTATCAGCGCATAGCCTCGCAAAATCGGCGCGTCATCGTTATATCGCTTCGCATGACCGAATATGTGACCGTCACCAGCGACATGAATCTCGCGCGCAACGGCGCGATCAAGCTCTATGGGCGCGACGCGTTCGAAGGAATGCACCGCGCCGGCCGTCTCGCCGCCGAGACGCTCGACATGCTCGTGCCCCACGTCGTGCCCGGCGTGACCACCGCCGAGCTCGACGATCTGATCCGCAACTTCATGATCGCCGGCGGAGCCGCGCCCGCGACATTGGGCTATCGCGGCTATACGCATTCGAGCTGCATCTCGATCAACCATGTCGTGTGCCACGGCATCCCGTCGGACCGGCAGCTCAAGGACGGCGATATCGTCAATATCGACGTGACGCCGTTGCTCGACGGCTGGCATGGCGACACCAGCCGGATGTATCTGGTCGGCGACGACGTGCCGATCAAGGCCAAGCGGCTGGTCGATGTCACCTATGAATGCCTGATGCTCGGCATCGAGCAGGCCAAACCCGGCAACACGATGGGCGACGTCGCGCACGCGATCCAGACGCATGCCGAAAAGCACCGCTTCGGCGTGGTGCGCGATTTCTGCGGGCATGGCGTCGGCAAATTGTTCCACGACGCGCCCGAGGTCGTCCATGTCGGCCGCCCCGGCACCGGCCCCGAGCTCAAGCCGGGCATGATCTTCACGATCGAGCCGATGATCAACATCGGCAAGCCCGACGTGAAACTGCTCGACGATGGCTGGACCGCGGTGACCCGCGACCGCTCGCTGTCGGCGCAATTCGAGCATTCGATCGGCATCACCGACGACGGCTGCGAGATCTTCACGGCCAGCCCCAAGGGGTTCGACCAGCCGCCGTACTGAGCGTCATGGCCAGCAATACCGACATCTCCAAGACGCTGTCCTTCTGGCTGCGCCACCGACCCGACGATGCCGGGCTGACGCTCGACGCACAGGGCTGGACGGCGGTCGACCCGGTGCTGGCGGCGCTCGACGCCAAGCTGGGCTGCGACTGGGAGCGACTGGTCGAGGTGGTCGACCTCAACGACAAGCAGCGCTTCGAACTATCCGCGGATGGTGACCGCATCCGGGCGCGCCAGGGGCATTCGGTCGAGGTCGAGCTCGACTGGCCCGAGGCGACGCCGCCTGTCCTGCTCTATCACGGCACCGTCGACCGCTTCCTGCCGGCGATCCGCGCCGAGGGTCTGAAGCCGATGCGGCGCCACCATGTCCATCTCTCGCCAGACCGCGAAACCGCGACACGCGTCGGCAATCGCCGGGGCGAGGCGGTGATCCTGACGGTCCGGGCGGGCGACATGCACGCCGCCGGGCATCGATTCTACCTGACCGGCAACGGCGTCTGGCTGACCGACATGGTCGCGCCGGACTTTTTCGTCCTGGACTGACGTACCCGCCCTTCTCTCGCGGCATCGGGCTCGAACGCGAGCAGGGGGATGATCTTCACGATCGACGATGATCCCGGCCTCTCAAGGCGCGGTGGCAGTGACGATCCACGTCGCCGCGCCCAATTTCACTTCGCCGTCGCGCTCGCGTTTTGACAGAGCGGTGCGGACCGGCCCCAACACCTCGCCCTTGAGCACCGGGCTTTCCCGCAGGATCACCCCCAAGGCACCGACGCGCGTCACCACTTCCAGCGTCGCCTCGGCGTCTCCGCACGATATCTGATCGTCGTGGGCAGCTATCCGGATATCCTCGAAGCCCGCCGATCGTAGAACCTGCTCGATCGTACCGGCATGCTCGAAGCTGAAAGGTGCGCCATCGGCTTTTCCCGACAGGCCGACTGCGGCCAAAGGGAAGAAGTCGATTTCGTTCTCATCCATCGATCGCCAGCAAACGAAGCCGATTTTCCCGCCGCGTTTGAGCAGGCCGCGGAGATTGTAAAAGGCGGCCGGGGGATCGGCGAAGAACATTGTTCCGAACCGCGAAAAAATCCCGTCGACGCTCTCAGCGGGCAGCGGCAAAAGCGCGGCATCCGCCTGCATCAACGTCACCTGTGCGAGGTGCCTTGTCCGCACGCGCGCCACGTCCAGGACGCGCGGCGCTAGGTCGACCCCGAGCACCTGGCCCTTCGGACCTACGCGATGCGCCAATTGCAGGATCGTCTCACCCGCGCCGCACCCGATGTCCAAGACGGTCTGACCCAAGGTCGGGGCAAGGGCATCCATCGCCGCCAGGCCCAGCGGTGATATTTGCCGGTCGATGAGCGCCGACAGTTCGGCCCGGGCCCGATCGCCCAGATCCTGCGGCGGCGGCAACGCTGTCATCGGCGGCCGGCGAAACCTATTCCGCCTTCGCCGCGTCGATCGCCTTCTGGCTGCGCACGAACGGGTAAGCGAGCTGCCTCAGATACCCCTGCGGCATCTTTTCGGGGATGCCATAGCCCTGCGGCCATTTGCCCGGCGGCAGGTGGAACGTGCCGAACAATTTGTCCCACAAGGGAAAGTGGATCGCGAAATTGACGTCCACCGCTTCCTTCTCGACGCCGTGGTGCCAATGGTGGAAGCGCGGGGTCACCATCACGTGGCCGAAGCGGTCGAAATCGCCCTTCAGATTGGCGTGGACCAGCCCCGAATAGATGTACACCAGCGCGACATAGGCCTGCATCACCGAAGGCAGGAAGCCGAAGGTCAGCAGTGGCAACGACGTCACGCCGCGCAGCAGGATGATCTCGACGAAATGCATCCGCGCGCCGGCCAGCCAGTCCATCGCCTTGGCCGAATGGTGGACCGCGTGGAATCCCCACAGGAACGGCACGCGGTGGAACGCGCGGTGGAACCAATATTGCGCGAGATCGGTCAGCAGCATCGCCTCGACGAACTGGACGGGCCAGGGCTGGCTGCCGATCGCCGCGCGGATGCCGGCGAGCGACGCGGTGTTGGCGTTGATGATGCTCGACGGCGCCAGCGCGAGATAGGTGAATATCTGCACCAGCATCGAACTGATCAGATAATAGAACAGATCCTCGCGCCATTCAGTGCGGAACAGCCGCTGGTCGCGGTTGTGCGGCCAGAACCGCTCGATCGGCGCGAACATCAGCCCCGCCGCGATCAGATTGACGACGAAGAAGTCGACCCCGAAGAACACGCCCCAATCGTGGGTCTCGCGCGCCGAGACGTTGGCGCCGCCGAGCAGCGCCGCGGCGATGCCGATCGCGAGCGCGGTGAAGCCGATCGCCTTCTTCGTCCGCAGCATCAGGCTGAGCAGCGCCAGCGCGTAGCTTCCGATCAGCACGGCATGGACGACCGGGCGGAACCACAAGGTCTTCTCGACCGCCTGCAGCTCGGGCGTCGCGAACCAGCCCGGCCAGCGCAGCGCCACTACCAGCCCGAAGCCGGCGATCGCCAGCACGAGCGCGAAGAATCCCGAATACCAGCCGCTGCCGAAGTTCCGGATCGCGACGGGTGCTTCGAGATCGTCGCGCAAATGGTCGAGTGGATTGGCCATCGGTGTCCCCTATCCCGATACCGGTTAAGCAGTCTCTATCATGCCGCCCCTCGCCGCGCTATCGATTGGCGCGACTCTTCGAAGAAAGAGTATGGCGGTTAGGAGAGCGGGATGCGGGGCTGGATCGCGTTGCTGGGAGCGGCCGTGCTGGCCGGATGCGGGTCGGCGAGCGACAATTCGCCGGCGCCTACGGGCGCCACGGGCGCGGCCAAGGTCGATTCCGCTTATCTCACCACCGGCGGCTCGGGCGCCGACTGGGCGATGACCGGGTTCAGTTACGACGAGCAGCGCTTCAGCCCGCTGACCCAGATCAACGCCGGCAACGTCGGATCGCTCGGCCTGGCCTGGTATGCCGATCTGCCCGACGCGCGCGGCCAGGAATCGACGCCCGTCGTCGTCGACGGCACGATCTACGTCACCGGGCCATGGTCGAAGCTGTTCGCCTACGACGCGCTGTCGGGCAAGAAGTTGTGGGAATACGACCCCGGCGTCGACAAGACCAAGGGCGTCCAGGCGTGCTGTGACGTGGTCAATCGCGGCGTCGCGGCGTGGAAGGGCAAGCTGTTCCTCGGCACGATCGACGGCCGGCTGATCGCGATCGACGCGCCGACCGGCAAGCCGCTGTGGAGCGTCCAGACCACCGATACCGCCAAGCCCTATACGATCACCGGCGCGCCGCGCGTGGTGAAGGGCATGGTGATCATCGGCAATGGCGGCGCCGAGTTCGGCGTGCGCGGCTACGTCACCGCTTACGACGCGGACACCGGCGCCAAGCGCTGGCGTTTCTACACTGTGCCCAATCCGACGCTCGCCGCCGATGGCGAAGTGTCGGACGGCGTATTGTCGAAGGCCGCCAATGCGACCTGGTCGAAGAACGGCCAATGGAAGCAATCGGGCGGCGGCGGCACGGTGTGGGATTCGATCGTCTACGATCCCGATCTCGACCAGCTCTATCTCGGCGTCGGCAACGGCAGCCCGTGGAATCATGGCCTGCGCTCGGAGGGCCAGGGCGACAATCTGTTCCTGTCGTCGATCGTCGCGCTCAAGCCCGATACCGGCGAATATCTGTGGCATTACCAGGAGACGCCGGGCGAAAGCTGGGACTTCACTGCGACCCAGCCGATCATCCTCGCCGACCTCACGATGGCTGGCCAGACGCGCAAGGTGCTGATGCAGGCGCCGAAGAACGGCTTCTTCTTCGTCGTCGACCGCACCAACGGCAAGCTGATCAACGCCGGCAAGTTCGTGAAGACGGTCAATTGGGCCGACAGCTACGACCTCACGACCGGACGCCCCAACGAGAATCCGGATGCTCGCTTCTACAAGACCGGCAAGCCGTTCCTGGCGGTGCCGTCGGCGCTGGCGGCGCATAATTGGCAGCCGATGAGCTTCAATCCCAAGGCGGGGCTGGTCTACGTCCCCGCGCAGGAACAGGTCGGGCTCGCCTATATCCCGCCCGACGCCGCGGGCGGCACGCGCGAGCCGATCGGATTCAACGTCGGTACCAACATGTCGGCGGGCATGTATCCGCGCGATGCCAAGATCGTCGGCGCGATCACCGCGGGCGCGACCGGCGCGCTCGTCGCCTGGGACCCCGTCGCCAACAAGGAACGCTGGCGGGTCGATTATCCGACGCCGTGGAACGGCGGCACGATGACGACGGCGGGCAATCTGGTGTTCCAGGGCACCGCGCTCGGCGAGTTCCGGGCGTACGCCGCCGACAGCGGCAAGCAGCTCTGGGCCTATCCGACGCAATCGGGGATCATGGCGGGCGCGGCGACCTTCACGATCAAGGGGCAGCAGTATGTCGCGGTGCTGACCGGCCGCGGCGGCGCGCTGCCGCTGTCGATCGGCTATGCGATCGGCGCGGCGAAGAACGTCCCCAACCTACCGCGGCTGCTGGTGTTCAGGCTCGGCGGGACCGCGCAATTGCCTGCGCTCGTGCCGCTCCCGGCCGGCCCGTTCAACCCGCCGCCCTCGACCGCCAAGCCCGATGAGGTCGCGGCGGGCCAGCAATTGTTCGGCCGCTATTGCCAGGTCTGCCACGGCGCGAGCGCGGGCGGCGGCGGCGTGCTGCCCGACCTCCAGCGCTCGGGAACGCTGGCCAATGCCGATGCCTGGAAGTCGATCCTGATCGACGGCGCGCTGTCGAAGGACGGCATGGTCAGCTTCGCCAAGGTGATGACGCCCGAGCAAGCGCAACTGATCCGGCTCTACGTGATCGACGAGGCGAATTGGGCGAAGAAGAATTTGCCGCAGCCGGTGGCGGGGGCGCGTAAATAGCTCGCCCCACAATCGTCATCCCAGCGAAAGCTGGGATCTCAAGCCGCATCGCGCCATCGCTGGAGACCCCAGCTTTCGCTGGGGTGACGGTTAGGGCGCCGGCGGACACAGCGTCCGCATCGCCTCGGCGGTTTGGGCGTCAGCAGGCAAGAACGTCTCGAGCGCGAGATCGTCGAGCGTGAGGTCGATCGGCGACCCGAACACGGTGCGCGCGCTGTAGAAGGAAAGGATGCGGTCGCCGCGCTGGAAACGGAACGGCACCGCGACTCCGGCGAAATCGCGCGGCCGCACGTCGGACGCAGGCCCCTTGGGATAGAGGCCCATCTCCTCGCGCAGCGCGATCAGTTTCGGGTCGCCGCTCTGCGCGATCTCGCGGTCGAGCGTGCGCAGCAGGAATCCCCGCCATTCGGCGAGATTGACGATATTCTGCGACACGCCGTCGGGATGGAGCGTCAGCCGCAGCACGTTGACCGGAGGGTCGAGCAAGGCCGGATCGACGCCCTCGATCAACGGCGCCAGTGCGCGATTGGCCGAGATCATCGTCATGTGGCGGTCGATGATCAGCGCGGGGAACGGCTCGTGCGCGGTCAGCACGGTGTCGAGCGCGGCACGGACCGCGTCGAGCGCAGGGTCGGCGAAATCGCGCTGGGGAAAGGCCGGCGCGAATCCCGCCGCGAGCAGCAAGGCGTTCTGGTCGCGCCGCGGCACGTCGAGCTGCTCCGACAGCCGCAGCAGCAGATCGCGGCTCGGCCGTGCGCGACCGGTCTCGACGAAGCTGAGGTGCCGCGGCGAGACATCGGCGTCGAGCGCGAGGTCGAGCTGGCTCACGCGCCGCCGCGCGCGCCAGTCGCGGAGCATCGTCCCCACCTCATTGTCTATCTGCGCCATGAGCCATCCTTTCGAGCGCCATCCTACCCGCCACGCGGTGCGGCGCCATTACCTGCCAGGTAATTGGATCGCCTGTTCGCGATCCGCATCATGGGCGCACCAACCTAAGGAGAATGACGATGTACGCGATCACCGACCTTGCTCCCCGCGCCGCGATGCGTTCCAGCCGCGGGGTTGTCGCGACCGCCGATGGCGAGCAGCTCTATTACGAGGACATGGGCGACGGCCCCGTGCTGCTGTTCGTCCACGGCTGGGCGATGAACACCGAATTCTGGGAGCGCCAGACCGCCGACCTCGCCCGCCAGGGGCACCGCTGCATCGCCTATGACCAGCGCGGCTGCGGGCGGTCGTCGCCGGCCGCGGCGGGCCACGACCTCGACGGCCTGGCCGACGACCTCGCCGCAGTGATCGACACGCTGCGGCTCGATCGGTTGACGCTGGTCGCGCATTCGATGGCGGCGTGCCAGGTCGCGCGCTACCTGTCGCGTCATGGCGCCGGACGGATTGCCGGGGCGATCCTGGTCGCGGGCACCGCCCCCGGCCTGTTCCCCGATCCCGCAAGCCGCACCGCGCCGCTCGCAGCGCAGATCACCGCGATGATGACCGACCGCCCGGCCTATGTCGCCGCGATGGCCCAACCCTTCTTCGCGCCCGAATGTGTGTCGCCCGACATGGTCGCCTGGGGCTGCGGGCTGGTACTGCGCGCGACCTTGCACGCCGCGATCGAGCACACGCGGACCAACATCAACGCCGACGTCCGTGCCGACATGGCGGCGTTCACCTGCCCGACCTTGATCGTCCATGGCGACGCCGACCAGAGCTGCCCGATCGAAGCGAGCGCCGCGCTGGCGCACGCGATGATCCCGGGCAGCGAATTGCTGGTCTACGAAGGCGCGTCGCACGCTTTGCCGCTCACCCGCGGCGAGCGGCTCGCGGCCGACATTGCGGCGTTCGTGGCGCGGCGTTGAAGCACGGATGACGAAGACCTGATTATCTCGTGTTCCTGCGAACGCAGGAACCCAGGGTAATCAGGTACGTCGCTACCTTGGGCTCCTGCTTTCGCAGGAGCACCGCAAACACCTTAGCTAATCGCCCCCGCGCGCTTGAGCGCTTCCTGCAACGCCAGCGTCGGCGCCACCGCCACGTCGGGGACGATCCCCCTCCCTTCCCAGTCCTTGCCGGTCGCCGGATCGATCGTCCGGCCGACCGGCAGGAACACCGCGAGTCCGCCGCCGATCGATTCGAAGCCGCCGAAATGGTTGGCGCCTGCGGTCGTCTCCCCGATCAGCGTCGCGCGACCGGTATGCTTGAAGGCGAGCGCGAGATGTTCGGCCGCCGACGCGGTTCGCGCGGACGTGAGGTAGAACGCCTTGGCGCCGAACAGCCGTGTCTCGTCGGTCTTGGGCTCGACATAATGTTCGGTGCGGATGATCCCCGGCGCGGCGCCCGCCGCCGGGCGCATGAAGGCATCATCGGCAAACGGATTGCCACGCGTCTTCGCGATCGAGGCGACCATCTCCATCTGCACCAGCACGGCCGGCTTGGCGAAAAGGTAGGGCAGCATCGCGTTCATCTGCGCGACCCCGCCGCCGCCATTGTAGCGACAGTCGATGATCACCGCGCTGGCGGTCGCATGGTCGCGCATGAAGCGGTCGCTCGCCGCGGCGACGTCGGCATCATCGGGAAAGCCGGTGAAGCGGATATAGGCGACATCCTTCGCGATCCAGCCGGCATCCTCGATCAACGCGCGGCGCATCGGCGGCGGCCCCGGTGCACGTGGGGCGGGCGCGGCAGGCTGCGACCCGGCGGTGCCGGCCGGTGGTTTGGGCCGGTCGATGGGATTGAGCATCTCGGCCGGAATCACGCGCAGATGACGGTCGACCGAAACGCTGGCGAGATCGGCGGTGAGCCGCTGACCGAGCTCCGCCGGGTCGGCGATACCCTTATAGGCTCCGGCAGCGGCTTTCTGGCGCAGCATCGCCGCGTAGCGCTTGCCGATGTCCGGGATGACGTAGCCGCTCTCCAGCAGGTCGGCGAGCGCCAGCGCGGGATCGCTGTGCGGCGCATCCTCGAACGCCCCCGCGCCGCCACTGCCCAATGCTGCGACCGCCGCCGACAGCCCGAGAAAAGCCCGCCGATCCATATCCCGCTCCTTCGTTTACATCTGTAAGCGTAAGCGCTTATACATTTTGCTCGCTGCCTGTAAAGACGTTAGGGTCGCGGCATGACCCCTCACACCGCCGCCAGCTTCGGCACCGCGCTCCGCCGGCTGATCGACCATCTCGATGGCGCGCTCGAACAGGCCTATCGCGACGACGGGATCGATTTTCGGCCGCGCTACACTCCCGTGGTCCGCGCGCTGGTCGCCGATGGGCCGCAGAGCATCCGTGCGCTCGCCGACCGGCTCGGCGTGTCGCATTCGGCGGTCAGCCAGACGGTGTCGCAAATGGCCGCTGCCGGCCTGGTCGCGGTGACGCGCGGCGAGGAAGACGCGCGCCAGCGGATCGTCGCGCTGACCCGCGCGGGCACAGCCTTGCTGCCGCGGCTGGAGGATCATTGGCGCGCCGCACGGATCGCCACCGCCGCGCTCGACACCGAAACCGGCGGCGTATTGGTCGAGGTGATTAACCGCGCCAACGCCGCGCTCGACCGCCGCGCGTTCGCCGATCGCCTGGGATCGGTGCGCAGAGAACGTGCCGCAGCAACGGGCAATCGAAACGGGGCTGCCTAATTTAAAGGCAGTCGCTAGACCATATCGCGACCTTCCGCGCGTCCTGCCCTTCGCGCCTGGTTCTGGCACGCTTCATGTAAGGCGCCTGCGCAAACAACCCTTAGGGCGAGAACCGGGGACATATCCGCGTGAAGAAGATCGAAGCGATCATCAAGCCGTTCAAGCTGGACGAGGTGAAGGAAGCGCTGCACGAAGTCGGTGTCAGCGGCATCACCGTCACCGAGGCCAAGGGCTTCGGCCGGCAGAAGGGCCATACCGAACTCTATCGCGGCGCCGAATATGTCGTCGACTTCCTGCCCAAGGTGAAGCTCGAAGTGGTGGTCGAGGACAATCTCGCCGAGCGCGTGGTCGAGGCGATCGCGCAGGCCGCGCAGACCGGCCGGATCGGCGACGGCAAGATCTTCGTCATCCCGGTCGAGACCGTGCTCCGCATCCGCACCGGCGAACGCGATGAGGCGGCTATCTGAATAAAATCTCCCCTCCCGCTCGCGGGAGGGGTCGGGGGAGGGCCTGTCATGGGGCGGCAACCCTCTTCCTGGAAAAACCGACACGCCCTCCCCTAACCCCCTCCGCCAAGCGGGAGGGGGAGTTTTGAGAAGGAACACCAATGGCGACGACCGCGAACGACGTTCTGAAGAAGATCAAGGACGAGGAGATCGAGTGGGTCGATCTGCGGTTCACCGATCCCAAGGGCAAGTGGCAGCACCTCACCATGGTGTCGACCGCGGTCGGCGAGGACGAACTGACCGACGGCTTCATGTTCGACGGATCGTCGATCGAGGGCTGGAAGGCGATCAACGAGTCGGACATGATCCTCAAGCCGGATCTGGACGCGGTCTATGTCGATCCGTTCTCGGCGACGCCGATGCTGATCCTGGTCTGCGACATCGTCGAGCCGTCGACCGGCGAGCTCTATTCGCGCGACCCGCGCTCGACCGCCAAGCGCGCCGAGGCCTATCTCAAGACCACGGGCATCGGCGACACCGTCTATGTCGGCCCCGAGGCCGAATTCTTCATGTTCGACAACGTGCAGTTCGAGACGAGCTACGCGACGTCCTATTACAAGATCGACGACATCGAACTGCCGACCAACACCGGCAAGGATTACGAGGGCGGCAACCTCGGCCACCGTCCGCGCGCCAAGGGCGGCTATTTCCCCGTCGCGCCGGTCGATTCGGCGGTCGACATCCGCGGCGAGATGGTCTCGACGATGCTCGAAATGGGCCTGCCGTGCGACAAGCACCATCACGAGGTGGCGGCATCGCAGCACGAGCTCGGCCTGACCTTCGGCACGCTGACCCAGACCGCCGACCGCATGCAGATCTACAAGTACGTCGTGCACCAGGTGGCCCATGCCTATGGCAAGTCGGCGACCTTCATGCCCAAGCCGATCAAGGAAGATAACGGTTCGGGCATGCACACCCATTTGTCGATCTGGCAGGGCAAGGAGCCGCTGTTCGCGGGCAACGGCTATGCCGGCCTGTCGGACATGTGCCTGTACTTCATCGGCGGCATCATCAAGCACGCCAAGGCGCTCAACGCCTTCACCAACCCGACCACCAACAGCTACAAGCGGCTGGTGCCGGGCTATGAGGCGCCGGTGCTGCTGGCCTATTCGTCGCGCAACCGCTCGGCGTCGTGCCGCATCCCGTACGGCACGGGCGCCAAGGCCAAGCGTGTCGAGGTCCGCTTCCCCGACGCCATGGCCAATCCGTACCTCGCTTATGCGGCGCTGTTCATGGCCGGCCTCGACGGCATCCAGAACAAGCTCCACCCCGGCGATGCGATGGACAAGAACCTCTACGACTTGCCGCCGGCCGAACTCGCCGAGGTTCCGACCGTGTGCGGCAGCCTGCGCGAGGCGCTCGACAGCCTGGAAGCCGATCACGACTTCCTGCTCAAGGGCGACGTGTTCTCGAAGGACCAGATCGAGGCTTATGTCGAGATCAAGCGCGCCGACGTCGCGCGGTTCGAGATGACCCCGAGCCCGGTCGAGTTCGATATGTACTACAGCGCGTAAGCGCGGCGTCATTCCAAAAAAAGGGCGTCCGGAGCGATCCGGGCGCCCTTCTCTTTTGCCTCGCCTCCCGGATCAGATCCGATACCGGAACGCGAACCTGTCGCCTTCGTGCGCCGCGATGCCGGGCAACGGGACGTCCATTCAGCCCGCCCGAACCTGCGCGAAGTGTCGCGCAAGATAGAGGCCGATCGCCAACCATCCGGCCCCCGCGACGGCCAGCCCGATGTCGCGGTCGACGATCGGCAACCGCCACAGCAACAACGCCAGGCCACCCGCGATATTGGCGGTTCCCCAGAGGAAATTGGTGGTCGGCGACGAATGGCCGATCCCCCGTGGCTGGGCGAACGGCGTAGGGAACGGTTCGCCGCGCAGGCCGGCGGCCAGATGAGGAATCGAATTGCACAACAACGCGCCCGCCAGGAACAACAATAGCCAGATCATTCGCCCTCACCCCGCTTGTCGTTCCGCCGGTCTGCCACCCGTCGCCCCCTCGTGACAATGGAGCTGCCCACGCTGTTCTTGGGTAGCAGGCCCAGCTCAGGAGGCCGCCCGCTCCTCGAAAAACCTTATCCTGGGTAACTTGGATGCGACGAATCGAATAAAGAGACGTTGCCGCGCGCGCATTGCGCTCCTAGGCGGCATCGCCAATGCGGCTCGCTCTGCCCTTTTCCTTGCCCGATCGCCGCCGCACCGTTTCGTTCGTGCTGGCGCTCACGATCGAAGCGCTGCTGATCGCACTGCTGTTGCTGTTCGGGCCGCATTTCACGCCCGTGCCCAAGCCCGTTCGGCGACCGGTCAGCTTCAGCCTGGCGCCGGACGCGAAGAAGGATGCCGGAACCGCGCCCGAGCGCCACGCGGCCCGCAAGGCGGAGACGAAACCCGCCACCGGAACCCCGCCGAAGACGCCACTGCCGCCGGTCATCGTGCCGCCAAAGGTGCCGACGCCCCAGGCGCTGCCGGGCGTTCTGCCGATCCAGCTCGGCGCGACCGACATCAGCAAGCTCAAATCGAGCGCAGCGTCCGACGACAGCGGCAACGATGCCGGCGACAGCAAACTCGCTTATGGCCCCGGCGAAGGGCCCGGCGGCCAGCCGCTCTACAACGCCGAATGGTATCGCGAACCGAGCGATGCGGAGCTCAACGGCTATCTGCCGCACGGCGCGCCGCCCAACAGCTGGGCGCTGATCGCGTGCCAGACGATCGCCAAATACCATGTCGAGAATTGCCGCTCGCTCGGCGAGTCCCCGGTCGGATCGGGTCTCGCACGATCGATGCGCGAAGCCGCGTGGCAGTTCCTCGTCCGTCCGCCGCGGCGGGGCGGCAAGACATTGATCGGCGCCTGGGTGAGGATCCGGATCACCTTCTCGCTGCGGCCGAGCAAGCCCGGCGACGCAGACAAGGGCGACCAGCCTCCGGAGCAATAGGTCGTTGGCCTACGGCGGAGCCAGGAATTCACCCCGCACCACCCCCAGGCTCATCCCGGGGGTCCACCGTGCCGCTTGATCAACGGCTTATGGGTGTGCGGGCGCGGTGGATGCCGGGACGAGCCCGGCATGACGGCCGAGGCCGACCCGACCGGCTCTGTCCCTCCCTTCACCCCGCTTGATGGTGCTCACGGCAGCAGGACCGATGCCCCTTCGGTCTTGCCCGCCTCGAGTTGGCGATGCGCTTCCACCGCATCCTCGAGCGCGAAGGTCTGGCCGATCTCCGGGCTGATCGCGCCCTTGGCCAGCATCTCGAACACACGCGCGAATCCCGCCTCGCGCTCGTCGCGCGCCGCATAATAATGGAACATGGTCGGGCGCGTGACGAACAGTGACCCGTTGACGTTGAGCTGGCCAAGCGCGACGCCGGTCACCGGGCCGCTGGCATTGCCGTAGCTGACGATCAGTCCGCGCCGCGCGGTCGATTTGAGCGAGGCCTCCCAGGTCGCGGCGCCGACGCCGTCGAGCACCACCTCGACGCCTTTGCCGCCGGTGATCTCGCGCACGCGCTCGGCGATGTCCTGCTCGCGATACTGGATGACATGGTCGGCGCCGGCCCGCGCCGCGCGCTCGGCCTTGTCGGCCGATCCGACCGTGCCGATCACCGTCGCGCCGATCGCCTTGAGCCAGCCGACCGCGAGATGCCCGACACCGCCCGCCGCAGCATGGACGAGCACGGTCCAGCCGGGCTGCACCCTGGCGCAGCGTTCGATCAGGAATTCGGTGGTGCCACCCTTGAGCAGGATCGCCGCCGCGGTCTGGTCGTCGATGCTGTCGGGCAGGTTGACCAGACTCTCGGCGGGCAGGTTACGGTGGGTGGCATAGCTGCCGATCGTCGGGCCGGTGGTGCCGACCCGGTCGCCGACCGCGAAACCGGTCACTCCGTCACCCAGCGCTTCGATTACCCCGACGCTCTCGGTGCCGAGGCCGCTCGGCAACGGTAGCTTGTAGAGCCCGGTGCGCTGGTAGATTTCGATGAAATTGAGCCCGATCGCGGTCGAGCGGATGCGCACCTCGCCGGGGCCGGGATCGGGCAGGTCGACATCGACCCATTGGATGACTTCGGGGCCGCCATTTTGCTCGATCCGTGCGACGCGTGCCATGTCCTGTTCTCCCGTTGCGACGGCCTTCAACTGGGGAGTCTCGTTTCGGGTTGCAACCTACCTCGCGCCACGCCATCTAGGCGATCACCGTACCCGATCTTTGAAAACCGCGGAGGCGAGGATGAAGAGCTACCTGAAGCATTATATCGACGGCCAATGGGTCGATAGCGACGGCGGCACCCGCCACGAGGTGATCGACCCCTCGACCGAACAGCCGGCCAGCGAGATCATGCTGGGCTCCAAGGCCGATGCCGACAAGGCGGTCGCTGCGGCGAAGAAGGCGTTCCGAACCTGGTCGCAGACCTCGGTCGACGAGCGCATCGCGTTGCTCGAGCGAATCATCGAGGAATATAAGGCGCGCATCCCCGATCTTGCTGCCGCGACGTCGGAGGAAATGGGCGCGCCGATCGGCTTCGCCAGCATGGCGCAAGCGCCCGCCGGTCTCGGCTATTTCATCGGCACGCTCGCCGCGCTCAAGGAATTCAAGTTCGAGGAACGCGTCGGCAAGAACCGCGTCGTCCACGAGCCGATCGGCGTGGTCGGGATGATCACGCCGTGGAACTGGCCGCTCAACCAGATCTGCGCCAAGGTCGCCCCCGCGCTCGCCGCCGGCGACACGATGGTGTTGAAACCCTCCGAGGAAGCGCCGGGCAATGCCGTGATCCTGGCCGAGATTCTCGACAAGGCGGGCGTGCCGGCGGGCGTGTTCAACCTGGTCAATGGCGATGGTCCCGGCGTCGGGGCGGCGATCTCGAGCCATCGCGACGTCGACATGGTGAGCTTCACCGGCTCGACCCGCGCCGGCATCGCGGTGGCGCAGGCCGCCGCGCCGACCGTCAAGCGCGTCCACCAGGAACTGGGCGGCAAGGCGCCGAACCTGGTGCTCAAGGGCGCCAATTTGCCCGAAGTGCTGCCGCCGACGGTGCAGGGCGTGCTCGCCAATTCGGGGCAGAGCTGCATCGCCCCGACCCGCCTGCTGGTCCACGAGAGCCAGGTCGCCGACGCCACCGATGTCGTGAAGGCGATCATGGAAGCGACCCCGGTCGCCGAGGCATCGGTGATGGGCGGGCATATCGGTCCGGTGGTCAACAAGGCGCAATATGAGAAGATCCAGGGGCTGATCCAGTCGGCGATCGACGAAGGCGCGACGCTCGTCACCGGCGGCCCTGGTCGGCCCGACGGCCGCAACGCCGGTTTCTTCGTCAAGCCGACGCTGCTTGCCGACGTGACTCCCGAGATGCGCATCTATCGCGAGGAAACGTTCGGCCCGGTCGCGACGATCACCAAGTACACCGATGCCGACGATGCGATCGAGATGGCCAACGACACCGATTACGGCTTGTCGGCAACGATCTCGGGCGATCCGGCCGAGGCGGCGAAGGTCGCGCCCAAGCTTCGGGCGGGGCTGATCACGATCAACGCCTGGTCGGGCGGCGGCGGCACGCCGTTCGGCGGTTACAAGCAATCGGGCAATGGCCGCGAGGGCGGCAAATACGGCATCGCCGACTTCATGGAGCTGAAGACCATTGTCGGTGAACCTGCCTGACACCGCCGCGCTGACGATCGCGTCCTACGTCCCCGGGGACGAGGACGCGATCATCGATCTGATCGTCCCGATCCAGGCCGAGGAATTCGGCGTCGCGATCTCCGCGGCCGACCAGCCAGACCTGCGCGACATTCCCGGTTTCTATCTGGCGGGCGCGGGTGGATTCTGGGTCGCGCGCGACGGCGACCGCGTGGTAGGGACGATCTCGATCAAGGATATCGGCGATGGCGACGCGGCGTTGCGCAAGATGTTCGTCGCCCCCGAGTATCGCGGCGCTCCGTATCGCGCCGGCCAGGTGCTGCTCGACGGTCTGCTGACGCACGCCCGCACCGTCGGGCTCCGCCGCATCCTGCTCGGCACGACCGAGGCGTTCAAGGCGGCGCACCGCTTCTACGAGCGCAACGGCTTCGTGCCGGTGGCGAAGGAAAACCTGCCTCCCGCCTTCCCGTTGATGCCGCTCGATACGCGCTTCTATCGCCTCGACCTCTGATCGCCACCGCCGTCCGGCTAGTGGAGCGGCCAGACCGCCAGGATCAGCGGCGTGCCGCACAGCACGACGAGCAACGACAGCGGCGCGCCGAGCCGGGCATAGTCGCCGAACCGATAGCCGCCAGGTCCGAACACCAACGTATTGCACTGGTGCCCGATCGGCGTGAGGAAATCGCACCCGGCGCCCATCGCCGTGGCGATCAGGAACGCCTCCGGCCGATAGCCGAGATCGTGCGCGAACACCGCGGCGATCGGCGCCATCACCAGCACCGTCGCGGCGTTGTTGAGGAACGGCGTCACCGCCATCGCCGCGACCAGGATCAACGCCACCGCGCCCCAGGGCGGCAGGCTGGCCGCGACATGCGCGAGCCAGGTGGCGAGGATCTGCGAGGCACCGGTCGTGCGCAGCGTGTCGCTGACCGGGATCAGCGCGCCGAGCATGATCAGGATCGGCCATTCGACGCTGGCATAGGCCTCGGCGAGCGGCAGCGCGCCAGTCGCGAGGATCAGCGCCGCCGCCGCGAAGAACGCCACGGCTACCGGAACATAGCCGGTCGCGGTCGCGATCATCGCCACCGCCAGGATCGCGACCGGCAGCAGCCCCTTGCGCGAATTGCCGAGCCGGAGCGCACGTTCGGCGAGCGGCAGTGCGCCTAGTTCGGGCAACCGTTCGGGCAACAGGCTGAGCGGCCCCTGCAAGACGATGACGTCGCCCGCGCGCAGCACGGTGCCGCCGAGCCGATGCGTCAGCCGTTCGCCCTCGCGCGACACCGCGATCAGGTTGATGCCGAGCCGCCGCTGCATCTGCATCCGGCTGGCAGTGCGGCCGATCAGCGGCGAGTTGGTCGCGACCACCGCTTCGATCACGCCGATCTCGTCGTCCTTGCGATCCTCGGGCAGGTCGCGCTCTGATCCGGCCAGCGCGAGCTTGTTGGTCGCGATGATCCGTTCGAGCACATCGGGCGCGCCGCCCAGGATCAAGGTGTCGCCCTCGCGCAGGGTCATCCACGGCCGCGGCTGGCTGCGCATGCCTGCGCGCATCACGCTGGTCACCGTGACATCGCCGTCGTGGCGGTCGCAGAACTGGTCGACCGTCTCGTCGATCACCGGCGAGCCCTCGCCGATCGTCACCTCGGTCACATAGTCCTTGATGTCGAGCGCCTCGCCCATGGTCGGCACGCCGCGCCGGTCGCGCGGCAACAGGCGGTAGCCGAAGCGCAGGAAAACCAGGCCGATGACCAGCAGGCCGAACCCGGTCGGGAAATAGTCGAACATGCGGAACGGCTGGCCGGTCATGTCCTGCCGCACCCGGCTGACGATGATGTTGGGCGAGGTGCCGACCAGGGTCATCAGCCCGCCGAGCAGCGAGGCGAACGACATCGGCATCAGGAAGACCGAGGGCGAGGCCTTGTTCTTCTTGGCCATCTGGAACGCGGCTGGCATCAGCATCGCCAGCGCGCCGACATTCTTGACCAAAGCGGAAGTCACACCGACCGAGGCGGTCAGCACCAGCAATTGCGTGCGGATCTTGGTGACGCGCCCGGCGATCAGCCCCAAGCCGCGCTCGACCATCCCCGACCGCTGCACCGCCGCCGAGATCACCAGCGCCGAGCCGACGATGATCACGATGTCGTCGGAAAAGCCGGTGAACGCCGCCTTGGGCGTGACGATGCCGAGCGCCAGTCCCGCGAGCAGCGCCAGCATCGCGGTGATGTCGTATCGGAAGCGGCCCCAGACGAACATCGCCATCATCGCAACGAGGAGGGCGATCGACAGATATTGGGGCGTGGTCATCCGGCCTCGTGTTCTGGTTTCCCAAGCGGAAACTCGCGAAGCCGAAACAATCTCCCCCGAGGGATATGTCAGGTCAAAATGCTCGCACTCCACCGTTCGTGCTGAGCTTGTCGAAGCACATGCTTGCGCGACTCGCCAAGCCCACGTCCTTCGACAGGCTCAGGACGAACGGGGGTTAGTGGCCGGCAGTTCGCAGGCGCCGGTAAAGCGGCTTGCTTAGTGAACGGTCCCCACCGCGCGGCCTTGCGACATCAAGATGATCAGGCGCTCGATCTGGCGCCAGCGGCAGAAATTGATGTGGTTGCCGAGGTCGCGGCTCTTGTCGGCGCGCGCCGACGCCTCGAAGCCGGCATCGTCGCCGAACGTCGCGATCAGGTCCTGCGCGGCGTCGACCGACGAGCGATCAGCGAGATAGAAGTGCATGCGATACTCCGACTGGCCAGCGCTCCATCGCTACAAGGCGCGTGCCAGCCGGAGGCGTTTGGCGGAAAGCGGCGGGATGCGGTGGTAAATCGCCGTGCACCATGACGGGGCCATCTGCCCCACGGGTCCCATGCCGGGACACTAGCGTCCGATCCTGGAACATGGCAGGCAGCGCGCATGAGACCGAATCCGCCCAAATCGACCGCTCCCGCCGCCGGCGGATGCCTGCTCGCGCTCGGGGTGATCGGGGGCGCGATGGTCGGGATTATCCTGCACCAGACCAGCATGGGCATCGTGCTCGGCATCGCCGGCGGCGCGATCGCCGCGACGATCGTCTTTCTGATCGATCGACGGCGCTAGGGACTGACTCTGACGTTTACGCCTCCCCGGCGAAGGCCGGGGCCCAGGATCGATGACCTGACGACGGCATTCCGCCCCCGAAAGTGCGTCGTCACTGGGCCCCGGCCTTCGCCGGGGAGGCGTTGATCACATGCGCCTGCCGGAACAGTTCCTAGCGTAAAGCGCGTGCGAGCCGCACGACGCGGCCGATCACCGCGACGTGATCAGCGCGAACGGGCGCGATGACCGGCGTCGCGGGATTGTCGCTCTTGATGTGAACCTCGAGTCCGACGCGTGCGACCCGCTTCACCAGCAGAGCATCGTCCAGCCGGATCACGAAGATACCCGGTCGCGACGACAATCGGCGGTCCGCCATGTCGACGAACAAGGCGTCACCGTCATGGATCAGCGGCTCCATCGATTCGCCGTGCGCGGTGATCATCGTCAGCGCGGCGGGTGACACCCCCAGCCGCGCCACCACGCGCGGGTCGATCCGTTCCTCCCCGCCGTTGCGGTCGTCCTCGACCAGCCCGCCCGCCCCGGCATGCGCGTCGGCGTCGATCCGGCGCACCGCGACCATCTCGAGCCCGCGTGCCGCCCCGCCCAGCGCGCTTTCGTCGACGTTGAAATAGGCGGCGAGCCAGCGCCGGTCCTCCTCGTCGAGCCGCTTGGGCGTGCCGCGCTTCACGAACTGCTGGAGATAGGCGTCGTTGCGGCCGAGCGCGCGCGACAGCCAGGCCAGGCTCGTCCCTGCCTCCTCCGCCAGTCCAGCCAGTGTCGATCGCACGTCAACCATGATTGCCACCGTAGTCGTAGGAAATTTCCTAGACAAGTTGGAAATTGGAACAGATCATGAACTTCTATCGAATCGCAGCGGGAAACGAGGTTCAGACAGATGCATATCGGACGCGAGGTGGAGAAGTTTTTGCGGCGGTCGAACATGCCGCCGACCCGGTTCGGGCGGCTGGCGGTCAACGATCCCCGGCTGGTCGGCGACCTGCGCAACGGCCGCGAGCCGGGCAGCCGCGTCGCGCGCCGCATCGTCGATTTCATCGCCACGCAGGATGAAGCGCGGTGAGCCGACTCGAACGCGATATGATCAAGCTGGTGACCGACTCGGTAGGCGAAGCCGCGCCCGGCGCCGTCGCTTCGCTGGTCCGAAGCCGAGACTGGTCGTCGTCGCTGTTCTGCGGCGTCAGGCTGACGGTCGAGATCGCGGGGGCGGAGAACGAGGCGTTCGAGACGTGGCTCGCCGCGCTGCCCGAAGCGGAATTCCGGCTTCGCGGCCATTTCGTCGCGAGCGCGGACCTGGTCGAGCGCCGCGAAGGCGCGGCGGTGGTCGAGTTCCTGCTGGTGGAAGAGAATTAGGGCGATCGACACCCATTTGACCTTTAGCCCCTCCCCTTCAGGGGAGGGGTTGGGGTGGGGCCTCTCCACAGGCGATTTGCTTGCGGCACTGCCCCACCCCCTACCCCTCCCCTGAAGGGGAGGGGCTCTCGGGGATCATTCTCATGTCCGCGATCGCTCAGCCGACCCGCGAGGCGAGCTGGCGCAATACGCCCAGGGTCTCCTCGAGCGAACCCGCCGTGGGGACTTCTTCCGCCGCAGCTTCCGGCTCAGGAGCTTCGACTTCCTTCCGCTTCGCCACCCCGCGCTCGAGGCGTTCGAGCAGATCGTGGATCGTGGCGGCGGGCAGCGGCGCCGAGGTTTCCGACGAGCGCACCATCGGGGTCAGTTCGAACGTCTCGATCCGCTCGTGCGGCGCGAAACGCGGTTCAGGCTCTTCGATCGGCCATTCGACGATCGGGGCCTCGGGAACGATGCGGACCGGGCGCGAGTCGATCGCGGCGATCGGTTCCGGCACCGGCAGGTCGGGACGGATCGGGGCGGGCGCGGCGACCGGCTCCTCGATCCGGCCGAGCGGCAGCGGATCGGGGTCGGGCAGCGGCGGATCCAGCGGTCCGCGATAGGTCGCGAGCGGCGTGTCGAGATCCGCGGGGATCGCGCGCTCGCCGGTCGCGGCCGGCGCCAAGGTCATCGCATCGGCGACCGACATCGGTGACGATTGCGGCGCGAATCGCGGCGACGAGGGCGGCGAATCGGCGGTAACTTCGAGGAACGGCGTCCCGAGGTCGCGATTGGCGAAGACCGGGCGGCGCGGCGGCGCGTCGGGATGCGCATCGGCGCGGCGCAACACCGGCACGCCATCCTCGCGCGCGCCGCGGCCGATCACGACCAGGCGGTTGCCGACCAGCAGGAACAGGCCGAACCAGCTCATCGCGCCGACGCCGAGCGCGACGAGGAACGCGATGGCGAGATGCGCGGTGGTACCGAGCGGCGGCTCTGCGGCGGTGACGAACGAGGCGATGCCGCTGTCGATCACCATGTCCTCGAGCACCGCGGTCGGCATGATCAGGAACATTACGGCGCTGAGCGCGGCGAGCACCAGCGCGGCGGCCGGCGCCAGCGGCACGGCGACTCGCACCGGCTTGCCGCCACCGCCGAGCAAAGCTGCGATCGGCAGGGAGAAATTCAGGCGCTGGCGACCGTGGATGGCGTCCATTTCAGGTCCGTTTTCCGAGCTTCGACTAGTCTTTGGTAAACGGGGGCGTAACGCGAAATGTTTGACGACCAGTTACGATCGCGTTCGACGAAATCGCGCGCCCGGTTCCGGCGGTCCTCCCATCCGGTGCGATCGGCGAACAGCCCGGCCAGCGCCGCAGCCAGTGCCGCAGGATCGTCAGGCGCGAACAGCGTGCCGGTATCGCCGTCGCGGATCAGCTCGCGATGCCCGCCGACGTCCGACGCCGCGACCAGCCGCCGCTGCGCCATCGCCTCGAGCGGCTTGAGCGGGGTGACCAGGTCGGTCAGGCGCATCTTCTTGCGCGGGTAAGCAAGCACATCCACCAGGCTATAATAGCGCTCGACCTCGGTATGGGGAACGCGGCCGGCGAACCGGATCGCGCCGGCGACCGGCGACGCCGCCGCCTGCGCGCGCAACGCCTGCTCCATCGGCCCGCCGCCGACCAGCAGCAGCTTCGCTGCAGGGCGTTGCGCGACCAGCGCCGGCATCGCCGCGATCAGGTCGTCGAGGCCTTCGTAATCGTAGAAGCTGCCGATGAAGCCGACCACGTCGTCGGTCACCTCCAGGCCGAGCTCCGCCGCGAGCGCCGGGTCGCGCGGCAGCGGCTCGCCGAACAGGGTGAGGTCGACGCCGTTGGGCGACACCATGATCTTGGCGGGATCGATCCCACGCGCGACGAGATCGCTCTTCAGCCCGTCGCAGATCACCGCGACCGCATCGGCTTGGCGCACCGCGCGCGTCTCGAGCCAATGCGTCGCGCGATAGCGCAGCGAGCCTTCGGTCCCGGTGCCGTTGCCGACCGCCGCATCCTCCCAGAACGCGCGGATCTCGTAGAGCACCGGCACGCCGAGCCTTTTGCCCGCGCGCAGCGCCGCCATCGCGTCGAGCACCGGCGAATGGGCGTGGATCACGTCGGGACGGAAGTGCCGCGCGACCTCGGTCACGCGATCGGCGAGCGCGGCGATCTCGCGCCATTCGCGGATCGGGCTGCGCGTCGCCGCGGGGACTTCGGTGCGGTAGAAATCGAGGCCGTCGACGACCTCGGCATTGACCTTTGCCACGCCATGGCGCGGCCCGGTCACCGCCGCGACTGTCCAGCCGCGCGCGATCTGCGCCTTGAGAATGGCGCGGGTGCGGAACGTATATCCGCTCTGCAACGGCAGCCCGTGGTCGAGGACGTGGAGGATTTTCATCGCCATTTCCCATGCCACGCGACTGTTTAACGGCGCGTCAACCCGGGGGCAGTAGGACACGTCCTACAGCCGTTCGCCCTGAGCGTGTCGACCGGCATGGGCTGACAAACGTGCTTCGACAAGCTCAGCACGAACGGGACGGTTGGAAGGCGACGGCATGATCGACAATTTCGCGATCGCGATCACGCATGGCCTGATGATGCTCGCCATCTTCCTCCTGCTGCGCCGCCGCGACCTCGACGACGAACGGCCCGAACCGCCGGGCAAGATCAAGCGGCGATGATCCACGATCTCGCCTTCGTCGGATTCCTGGGGATCTTCTTCGCGCTGGCGTTCCGCCGGCCGTTCCTGTTCATCCTCAGCTATTGCTATATCGACATCGTCTCGCCGCAGCGGCTGACCTATTTGCTGCTCAATTCGGTGCCGATCTCGCTGATCGCAGTCGCGCTGGCGGTCGGCTCCTGGGCGGTGATCGACGACAAGAAGGACAGCCGCGTCGCACCGCGCCAGTTCCTGATGGTGATGCTGCTCGCCTGGTGCGCGCTCACCACGACTAGGGCCGACTTCCCGGTCGAGGCGCTGGATAAATGGGATTGGGTGTGGAAGTGCCTGGCCTTCGCCGCCTTCCTGCCGCTCACGCTGCGCACGCGACTCCGGCTCGAGGCGCTCCTCACCTTCATGATCCTGTCGGCGGCGTCGATCATCATCGTCGGCGGGATCAAGACCTTGGCCGGCGGCGGTGGCTACGGCTCGCTCAACCTGATGGTCGAGAACAATTCGGGGCTGTACGAAGGCTCGACCATCTCGACCGTCGCGATCGCGATCATCCCGGCGATCCTGTGGCTCGAGAAATACGGCACGATCTTTCCCAGGGACTGGAAGCGCAAGGCATTCTGCTTCGCGCTGGTATTCGCCTGCCTGCTTATCCCGATCGGCACCTCGACGCGGACCGGCCTGCTCTGCATCGGGCTGCTCGGCGTGCTGATGCTGCGCGATTCGAAGCGCAAATTCCTCTACCTCGGCATCGTCGCCACGCTCGGGCTGGTCGCGGTGCCGTTCCTGCCCAAGGCGTTCACCGATCGCATGAGCACGATCAAGTCCTACCAGCAGGACGAGTCCGCCGCGACCCGCGTCGCGGTGTGGAAATGGACCTGGGAATACGTCAAGCAGCACCCGATGGGCGGCGGCTTCGAAATGTACCGCCAGAACCAGATCCGCTACGACATCGTGAAGGCGGAAGGCGAAGCCGGCAACGCCAAGCTCGACACTACGCTGACCGTCGACCGCGCGCGCGCCTATCATTCCGCCTATTTCGAGATGCTCGGCGAACAGGGCTGGCCCGGCCTCATCCTGTGGCTGATGATCAGTCTCGGCGGGCTGATCCGGATGGAAGTGATCCGCCAGCGCTACAAGAAAGCCGGTGACGACTATGCCTGGGTCGCGCCGCTCGCGAGCGCGCTGCAATCGGGGCAATTGCTCTACATGCTCGGCGCCTGCTTCATCGCAATTGCGTTCCAGCCGTTCATCTTCATGCTGATCGGCGCACAGATCGGGCTCGACACCTATCTGAAGCGCAAGCGCGCCGAGGAGAGCTTCCGCCCGATGAAGCGCGCCAAGCCGGCCGCGGCGCCACCGCCCAACCCGGCGCTGGCATGACCCGGCCCGAGCTTCGCGCGCTGACAAGCGTGCGCGGCGTGGCCGCGTGGATGGTGGTGCTCTATCACATCCGGCTGACGATCGACGGGCTTCCCCCGGCCTGGGTGCACGTTTTCGCCAAGGGCTATCTGGCGGTCGATTTCTTCTTCCTGCTGTCGGGCTTCGTCATCTGGCTGAGCTGGGGCGAGCGACTGCGCATCGAAGGCTGGCGCGGCGTGCCGGCATTCCTCCACAAGCGCATCGCACGAATCTGGCCACTGCATCTCGTTGTGCTCGGCGGCGCGGTCCTGCTCGCGCTGGCCCTGGCCGCGGCGGGGCGGCATGACCCGGCCGAATTCCCGTTCCACGAATTACCGCTGCACCTCTTCCTGCTGCAGAATTGGGGGTTCACCGACGCGCTGACCTGGAACGATCCGGCCTGGTCGATCAGCTGCGAGCTTGCCGCCTATCTGCTGTTCCCGCTGCTGGTCCGGGCGGTCGACTGGCGCGCCCTGCCGAGCTGGCTGGTGGCGCTGGCGGCGGCGGCGTTCCTCGTGATCCTGGCCGCGGCGATGTCGCATGAGCCGTCGCTGGGCTACGATATCGTCAAGTTCGGCCTGGTCCGCTGCTTGACCGAATTCGCGGCGGGCGGCGCCCTGTGCGCCCTCTGGCTGCGCTGGCGCGAGGCCCCTGCCCTGCCCGCGATCCTCGCCTTTGCCTTCGCGTCGGGGATGCTGGCGAGCTGGGGCGCCGGCGTGCCCGAACAGCTCGCCATCCCGTTCGCCTTCGCCGCGCTGCTGCTCGGCCTCGCGCTCACCTCCGGTATGCGCGGCAACCCGCTCGACTGGGCACCGCTCCATTATCTGGGGGAGATCAGCTACGCGACCTATTCGTCGCACTTCATGCTGTTCGTGGTATTCAAGCTCGCCTTCGTCAGCGACGCGCACGCCGTGCCGCCGGTGCTGATCGCCTTGTATCTGGCGATGGTGCTGGCGAGTTCGGTGGCGCTGTACCATCTGGTCGAGCGACCCGCGCAGAAATGGGTGAATTCCATCAAATTCCTCCCCGGCACGGGGAGGGGGACCGCGACGCGCAGCGGAGCGGTGGAGGGGGGCGCGGCGACGCCGCGCTGACCGACCTCCCTCCTACGATACAGCTAAATTATTCCGGCGGGCGGGCCCCCTCCACCACCGACCTGCGGTCGGCGGTCCCCCTCCCCGTTCCGGGGAGGATTTTTTGATCAAGCCTCCGCCAGCTCTTCCTCCAACGCCGCGATGATCGCCTGGTTGAACGCCGGAATGTCATCCGGCTTGCGGCTGGTGATCAGCTTGCCATCCACCACCACTTCCTGATCGACCACGTCGGCGCCGGCATTTTCCAGGTCGGTGCGGATCGACGGCCAGCCGGTCACCCTGCGCCCGTCGACCGCGTCGGCCTCGACCAGCAGCCATGGGCCGTGGCAGATCGCAGCGACGATCTTGTCGTCGTCCATGAACTCCTCGACGATCTGCACCGCGCGGCCCTGGAGCCGCATCTTGTCGGGATTGCCGACCCCACCGGGAATGACCAGCGCGTCGAATTCCTCGGTATCGACGTCGCGCAGGGTCAGGTCGGGGGTGATCGTATCGGCCTTCTCCCCGCCTTTCTCGCCCTGGATCGGATCGGTCTCGATCGAGGCGAGCGTCACTCTCGCGCCGGCATCGAGCAAGGCCTGGCGCGGCTTGAACAATTCGTCATTCTCGAACCCGTCGGTGGCGATCATCAGCACACGCATGTTGGTCAAATCGGCCATGGCAACTCTCCTCGGGAACCCGCGCCTCAACCGCTCACGCGGCGCGCGCGTTCCGGAACGAAGCGATGATCCGCGCATTTCGGAAGGCGTCCGGAAGGAGAACCAATGCCGCGGATCGTCTATTGCGATGACAGCATGCCGGGAATCACCCGGCGCAAGGTCAGGCACGGCTGGGGCTATTGGGACGCCGAGGGCAAGCGCATCACCGATCGTGACGAGATCGACCGGCTGAACGCGGTCGGCCTGCCGCCCGCCTATCGCGACGCCTGGTTCTCGCCCAGGCCCAACGGCCATATCCAGGCGATCGGCTGGGACGAGCGCGGGCGCAAGCAATATCGCTATCACCCCGATTTCCGCGCCGCGCGCGAGGCCGAGAAATACGACCGCTGCGCCGCGTTCGGCGAGGCATTGCCCCGATTGCGGGCGCGGGTCGAAGCCGACCTCAAGACGCGGCGGCACAGCAAGGAACGTACCGTCGCCGCGATCGTGAAATTGCTCGACATCGGCTATCTGCGCGTCGGCAACGAGGGGTATGCCAAGGCCAACAAGAGCTTCGGCGCGACCACGCTGCGCAACCGCCATGCCGAGATCAGCGGCCAGACGCTACGCCTGTGCTATCGCGCGAAATCGGGCAAGATGCGCATCTTGGTGATCAGCGATCGCAGCCTCGCGCGCTTCGTCAAGAAATGCCAGGACCTGCCCGGGCAACAGCTCTTCCAGTACATCAACGGCGACGGCGAACCGCACGGCGTCAGTTCGACCGACGTCAACGACTATATCCGTGACGCGACCGGCGACGATTTCACCGCCAAGCATTTCCGCACCTGGGGTGCGAGCGTCATCGCGTTCGAGGTGCTGGCCAGCGCGGACCATGATGTCGGCCTCAAGGCAATGCTCGAACCGGTGACCGAGGCGCTCGGCAACACGCCGGCGATCGCGCGCAAATCCTATGTCCATCCCGCGCTGATCGCGCTCGCCAAGGGCGATCAGGCGAGCTTTCGCGAGCATCTCGATCTGCCGCGCGCGACCCGCTATCTCGATCGTTACGAGCGTGGTCTGATCGCCTTCCTGCAAGGCGAAACGGAACCGCAGCGCAAGGCAGCCTGAGGGACGAGCATGAGCAATACGACCGCACCCAAAACGGCGGCGACGCCGATCGGCGACCTGCCGTCGCACGTCGGCAAGCTCTATCACCAGACGTTCGACTGGCTGATCGGCAATTGGATCGAGGCGCTGATCGCGGTCGGCATCGGCATCCTGATCTTCCTGGCGCTGCATTTCGCCAAGTCGCTCGGCAACCGGCTGTGCCGGCGCGATCCGACCGGCAAGGGATGGTATACGGTATTCGGCCGCGCCGCCTCCAAGACCGGCAATTTCTTCATGGCGATGCTGGCGGCCAGGCTCGTCCTGGCGGGCGCCGCGGCGTCGCACCCGCCCGAGACATTGGTCGCCGCGATCAGGTTCCTGTTCACCGTCGCCGCGGTGTTCCAGGGCGCGATCTGGGCGCGCGAGATCATCCTCGGCGCGATCGAGCATCGCACCGCCGCCAGCGAAGACCACGGCGAGACGCTGGCCAACGCGATGGGCCTCATCCGCCTGTTCGTGAGCTTCGCCTTGTTCGCGATCGCGCTGATCATGGTGCTGGGCAATCTCGGCGTGAACGTCAGCGGGCTGATCGCCGGCCTGGGGGTCGGCGGCATCGCCATCGGCCTTGCCGCGCAGAGCGTCTTTGCCGACCTGTTCGCAGCGATCGCGATCATCTTCGACCGCCCGTTCCGGCGCGGCGACGCGATCACCTATGACAAGTCGGCGGGCACGGTCGAATATATCGGTATGCGCTCGACGCGGATCCGCGGCGCCAATGGCGAGGAGCGCGTGATCGGCAACAAGAAGCTGCTCGATTTCGAGATCGTCAACAATTCGCGCCGCGAATATCGCCGCGTCATCTTCACCCTCGGCATCGTCCAGACCACGCCGGTCGACCAGCTCGAGGAGCTCCCGCACCTGCTCAAGGACATTGTCGAGGATCATGGGCAGAAATTCGTCCGCGCCGGTTTCACCACCTTCGGCGCGCAGAGCTACGACTTCGACCTCGAGTTCGATTCGCCGACCGCGGTGTTCCAGGACATGTACGACGCGCGCCACTCGATCGGGCTGGCGATCATCAAGCGCTTCGGCGAGGAAGGGATCGCGCTCGCCTATCCGACCCAGATCGGTCTCACCGCCGAGGAAGCGGGGATGATCCAGCCCAAGCGGCGACGCGCGAAGAAGGACGACGACACGATCGCGCCGCCGCCGTCATCGGGCGACCGCTCCGTCGGCGACCAGGACGCACCGGGCTGAGCCTCTCGCCGTTGCTCGTGCCGCGGCCGCTGGCGGGCTCCGCCGGTCCCGGTCAATCGCCAGCGCCCGCGTCGGGGCCGTGCGCAATCTCGACCAGTACCGCCAGCATCCAGCGCAACCGCGACACGTCCTCTGCGCTGGTCTGCGCGAGCAGTTCGGCGTCGATCGCCTGGCGCGCCGCGGCCTGCGCGGCGGCGGCGCCCTGGCCGCGTTCGGTGAGCCTGACGGTCAGCTTGCGGCGATCGTCGGGATCGGCCGCGCGTTCGAGATAGCCGCGCGCGACCAACGTATCGACCAATTGCCCGGCCGCCTGCTTGGACACGCGCAATTCCTTGACGAGCCGGCCGAGCGGAACGTCGCCCGCGCCGAGGGCTAGCCCGCCGATCACGTAGAGCCCATTGCGCGGGACGTCGTCATACCCAGCGGCATCGAGCGCGCGCCGCATCGCGGTGCCGTAGGTGTTGCGGGCGTGCCGGAGCAAGGCCGGCATGACGATGGTCTCGAACCAGGGGGCATTTTCCATGCAGCCCCGATACCGCCCGGAATATTGATAGTCAATATTATTTACTATCAATATTCCGGACTATTTGCCTCGATCAGAGCCCGCCTTCGTCGAGCGACAGCAAAGTGGCGTTGCCGCCGGCCGAGGTGGTGTCGGTGGAAACCGCGCGCTCGGCGGTGAACCGATAGAGATAATGGGGTCCGCCCGCCTTGGGCCCGGTACCCGAGAGACCTTCGCCGCCGAACGGCTGCGAGCCGACGATGGCGCCGATCATGCTGCGGTTGACGTAGAGGTTGCCGACGCGCGCCTCGGCCTCGACCACGTCGCCAGCGCGCGCGATGCGGCTGTGCAGGCCCATGGTAAGGCCATAGCCCTTGGCGTTGACCCGGCGGATCGTCTCGCTGAGCTTGCCCGCCGGCCAGGTCGCGACGTGGAGGATCGGGCCGAACCATTCGGCATCGAGCTGTTCGATGCTGTCGAGCCGGATCAGCGTCGGCGGCACGAACAGCCCCTGGCTCGGCGGCCTCAGCGTCTTGACGATCCGCCCCTTCATGCGCTCGCGATAGGCCATCAGCTTGTCGTACGCCGCCTGGTCGATGACCGGGCCGACGTCGGTGCGCGGATCGGCGGGATCGCCCAGGATCAACAGGTCCATCGCGCCGTCGAGCATCGTCAGGATGGTGTCGGCGACGTCTTCCTGCACCAGCAGCAGCCGCAGCGCCGAGCACCGCTGTCCAGCCGAACGGAACGACGAGGTGACGACGTCCATCACCACTTGCTCGGGGAGTGCGGTCGAGTCGACGATCATCGCGTTGATCCCGCCGGTCTCGGCGATCAGCGGCACGATCGGACGGTTGTCATCCTCGAGCAGGCTGCGAGCGATCTTCCGGGCGGTCGCGGTCGAGCCGGTGAACGCCACGCCCATGATGCGCGGGTCGGCGGTGAGCTGCGCCCCGACCTCGGGCCCGCCGGGGACGAGGATCAGCACGTCCTCGGGCACGCCCGCGCGGTGCGCGAGTTCGACAGCGGCGACCGCGATCCTCGGCGTCTGCGGCGCGGGCTTGGCGACCACCGAATTGCCCGCGACCAGCGCCGCCACCGTCTGGCCGAGGAAGATCGCCAGCGGGAAGTTCCACGGCGCGATCGTCGCCCAGACGCCGCGCCCGTCGAGATGCAGCGTGTTGCGCTCGCCGGTCGGCCCGGGAAGCTCGATCGGCTGCAGGCCCGATCGCGCCTGTTGGGCGTAATAGCGGCAGAAATCGACGGCCTCGCGCACCTCGCCGATCGCATCGGGGATGGTCTTGAACGCCTCCTGGACGCAGATCGCCATCAGCCGCTCGCGATCCGCCTCGAGCAGGTCGGCCAATCGCTCCAGGATCGCCGCGCGGTCGTCGACGGCTTTTGCCGACCACGCGGGGAACGCGGCCTGCGCGCGATCGATCGCGGCAGCGGTCACGACGCTGTCGACGGTAACGGGCGGCAGCTTGGCCACGCCGGCGGCGGTCCTGGCCAGGATCGGGCGATCGGAAAGGTCGATCCCGCTCGAATTCTTGCGGTCGCCGAACAGGTCGATCGGCAGCGGGATCGAGGGGTGGCGCGCGCCGCCGACCGCCGCGATCTTCTCGACCGGGTCGGCAAGGATGTCGGCTTCGGAGAGCCGCTCGTCCGCCAGCTGGTGGACGAAGCTCGAATTGGCGCCGTTCTCGAGCAGACGGCGGACGAGATAGGCGAGCAGGTCGCGATGCCCGCCGACCGGCGCGTAGATGCGGCAGTGATAGCCGTCCTCGCGGACCAGCCGCTCGTACAGCCCCTCGCCCATGCCGTGGAGCCGCTGGAACTCGAAGTCGCGCGTCTTGCCCGCCCATTCGAGCAGGGTCGCGACGGTCAGCGCATTGTGGCTGGCGAACGCCGGGCGGATGTTCTTGGCATCGAGCATGTCGCGCGCGACCGCGAGATACGAGACGTCGGTCGCCGCCTTCCTGGTGAACAACGGATAATCGCTCAGCCCCTCGACTTGGGTACGCTTGATCTCGCTGTCCCAATAGGCGCCCTTGACCAGCCGCACGTTCATCAGCCGGTCGAGGTTGTTGGCCCAGTCGACCACCGGCCGCGCGCGCTTGCCATAGGCCTGGACCGCCATCCCGAACCCATCCCAGCCCTTCAGCGCCGGCAGCACCGCCACCGTGCCGATGATGTCGAGGCTCATCTCGAGCCGCTCGCTTTCCTCGGCGTCGACGGTGAGCGCGATGCCCTTGCCCGCCGCTTGCACCGCGAGCGCCTCGAGCATCGCGGTGAGCTCGGGCACGCAGCGGTCGTATTGCGTCACCTCGTAACGCGGGTGGAGCGCCGACAGCTTGACCGAGATCGAGTGCCCCGCGGCGGGGTCGCGTCCCACCGCGTCGATCGCGTCCGTATAGGCGTTGAAATAGCGCGCCGCGTCCTCGATCGTCCTGGCCGCCTCGCCCAGCATGTCGAAGCTCGCGGTGAAGCCCCGGTTCTCGGGCTTCTTCATCCGCTCGGTCGCTTCGGCGATGGTGCGGCCCATCACGAAGATCTCGCCCATCATCCGCATCGCCGCGCCCACCGCCTGGCGCACGAAGGGTTCGCCGGCGCGGCTGATCAGGCGGCGCAAGGGACCGCCCTCGCCTTCGCCGACCAGGGCGCGGCCCACCACCAGACCCCAGGTCGCGATGTTGACCAGCGACGAGTTGGACTCGCCCGTGTGCGCGCGCCAATCGGCATCGCCGAGCTTGTCGGCGATCAGCAGGTCCGCGGTCTCGGGATCTGGCACGCGCAGGAACGCTTCGGCCAGACTGAGCAGCGCGACGCCTTCCGACGAGTTGAGCCGATATTCCTGCAGGAACTGGTTCACCCAGCCCCGCGTCTGCGCCGCCCGCAGGTCGGCGAGCAGGCCGCTGGCATGGCCCAACACCCGGCCGCGCGAGTCGGGAGTCAGCGCGGCACGGGCCAAAAGCGGTTTTAGAACTTCGGGTTCGGGCGCGCGGTACAGCGAGGTCATCGAATTACGGGCAGTGGACGTAGCGTCAGCGGTCATTTTCCAGTTTCCGGTCGGGTCGGACTTGCCTCGCGGGCGGAGGCGAGCCTAGAGGATGCGCGATGGCCTTAGCGCCAAAACACGGTCGAGGGGAATGTTCTCACGATGAGCAATGATACAATTTCTATCGAAGAGCTGGCGACGCAGGTCGGCACCGAGCGTGTTTCCGACTGGGTCGAGGTCAGCCAGGAGATGATCGACAAGTTCGCTGAAGCGACCGGCGACCACCAGTTCATCCACGTCAATCCGCAGATGGCGGCGATGACCCCGTTCGGCGGCACCATCGCGCACGGCTTCCTGACCCTGTCGCTGATGCCGCTCCTCTCGTCCAAGGTCGCCGACCAGCCCAAGATCGCGGGCGTGAAGATGGGCGTCAATTACGGCGGCAACAAAGTCCGCTTCATCACCCCGGTCCGCTCGGGCAAGCGCGTCCGCGGCCGCTTCAAGCTGATCGAACTGGTCGAGAAGCGCCCCGGGCAATGGCAGCAGACCAACGAATTCACCGTCGAGATCGAGGGCGCGGACAAGCCTGCCCTGATCGCCGAATGGATCAGCCAGATTTTCGTCTAATCACAACCCTCGTCATGCCAGCGAAAGCTGGCATCTCGCGCCGCATCGCTACCGGCCCGAGACCCCAGCTTTCGCTGGGGTGACGAAAACCAGGAGGTTTCCGTCATGCGTTCCGCCGTCATCGTTTCCACCGCCCGCACCCCGATCGGCCGCGCCTATCGCGGCGGGTTCAACAACCTGCCCTCGCCGACGCTCGCCAGCCATTCGATCAAGGCCGCGGTCGATCGCGCCAAGATCGACCCCGCCGAAGTGCAGGACGTCGTGTTCGGCGCCGCGCTCCAGCAAGGCGTCCAGGCCGGCAATATCGCGCGCCTGGCCTTGCTCCGCGCCGGGCTGCCGGTCACCGTCTCGGGCATGTCGCTCGACCGCCAGTGCGCCTCGGGCCTGATGGCGATCGCAACCGCCGCCAAGGAGATCGTCCTCGACAATATGGACGTGGCGATCGGTGGCGGTGTCGAATCGATCTCGATGGTGCAGACCCCGCAGATGCGCGTCGGCCGCGACGACGAACTGCTGGCGATCCACAAGGACGTCTACATGCCGATGCTGCAGACCGCCGAGGTGGTGGCCAAGCGCTACAATATCAGCCGCGAGGCGATGGACGATTATTCGCTCCAGTCGCAGCAGCGCACCGCCGCCGCGCAGCAGGCGGGCTATTTCGACGCCGAGATCGTGCCGGTCACCGCGACGATGGCGATGACCAACAAGGAAACCAAGGAAGTCACCCACCACGAGGTCACCGTGACCAAGGACGAGGGCAATCGTCCCGAGACCTCGATCGAGGGCCTGCGCGGGCTGCAGCCGGTGCTCGGCCCCGATTTCACCATCACCGCGGGCAATGCCTCGCAGCTGTCGGACGGCTCGTCGGCTAGCGTGCTGATGGAAGAGAAACTCGCCGAGAAGCGCGGCCTCACCCCGCTCGGCCGCTATGTCGGCATGGCGGTCGCCGGTACCGAACCCGACGAAATGGGCATCGGCCCGGTCTTCGCAATCCCCAAGCTGCTCGAGCGCACCGGCCTCAAGATGGACGACATCGGCCTGTGGGAACTCAATGAAGCGTTCGCGGTCCAGGTCCTCTATTGCCGCGACAAGCTCGGCATCCCCAACGAGCTGCTCAACGTCAACGGCGGCTCGATCTCGATCGGCCACCCCTACGGCATGACCGGCGCGCGCTGCACCGGCCACGCGCTGATCGAGGGCAAGCGCCGCGGCGCCAAGTACGTCGTCGTCACGATGTGCGTCGGGGGCGGCATGGGCGCGGCAGGACTGTTCGAAGTCCTCTGATCCCTACACCGACAGGAGAAGGGGCCGGTGGAGCGATCCGCCGGCCCCTTCCTTATTTCGCCGGCGGCACATCCGAACTCCAGCCGTCGATCGCAACCCGCCATTTGCCGTCCGCGCCGCGCCGGAAGATGTTGATGCCCTTACCGGTATCGCTCGTCACCGCCCCGGTCTTCCTGTCGGTGTCGGTCGACTTGTAGGTATAGCGCTCGAACGCCCAGTCGCCGCTGACCGTGAAGCCGATCGACGTCTTTTCCCATCTCGTTCCCTTCGGCGGAAACCTGCGCCCAACCGGGCGTTCTTTCCGCACCATCGAGGAGAGACGCCATGGCCGACGCCGCCGAGATCAAGCAGCATTTCTGGAAGAAACTGTCCGCCAGCCCGTTCGTGATGATCGGGATCGAGGGCGATGGCCAGCATAGCGAACCGTTGACCGCGCAGCTCGATCCCGATCAGGTCGACACGATCTTCTTCTTCATCGGCAAGGATAATCGCCTGGCGAAAGGCGGCATGGCGATGGCGCAATTCGTGTCCAAGGGGCACGATTTCTTCGCCTGCCTGGCGGGCAACGCGCGGGTCGACAACGATTTCGCGATGATCGACAAGCTCTGGAACAACCAGGCCGAGGCCTGGTTTCCGGGCGGCAAGGACGACCCCAACCTCGCGCTGCTGCGCTTCGACGTGAGCGACGCCGAGATGTGGGAGACCGACATGTCGCTGGCGGGCAAGGTCAAGATGCTGTTCGGCGGCAAGATCGAGGCCGGCGACGAGGGCAGCCACGCGAAGGTCGGGACGACGGCGGAGTCGGGTGGGGGCTGATTGCCGCCATCGTGCAGCCGTCCCCCTGATCGGAGTTCCGATCCCCTCGTCACCCCGGCCTTGTGCTGGGGTCCACGGGGCAGCGAGCCCAGATTCTCGCGGGTCTTGCTGAAACCTCACCGTCCGGGCCGAGACCACGGTGGATGCCGGCACAAGGCCGGCGTGACGGAGGAGCTTGAGAGGCTACTCTTCCCGCCCCTCACCCGTCGTGCGCGGCGATCCATTCCTCGAGCACCGGCGCGACCTTGGTGCGCCACTTGCTGCCGTTGAAGATGCCGTAATGGCCGGCATCGGCGACCAGGTGCTTCTTTTCCGACTCGGGCAGGCTGGTCGCGATGGTCAGCGCCGCCTTGGTCTGGCCGAGGCCGGAAATATCGTCGCGCTGTCCCTCGATCGCCAGGAGCGCGATGTCGGTGATCGCCGCCGGGTCGACCTTGCGCCCGCGATGCGTCATTTCGCCCTTGGGCAAGGCATGCCGCTGGAACACGACGTCGATCGTCTGAAGGTAGAATTCGGCGGTCATGTCGCAGACCGAGCGATATTCCTCGTAGAAATCCTTGGTCGCCTCCGCGCCCTCGTCATCGCCCTGGACGAGATGCTTGAACATCTCCCAGTGCGAGATCATGTGGCTGCCAAGGTTCATCGTCATGAACCCGGCGAGCTGAAGGAAGCCCGGATAGACCCGGCGCCCGGCGCCGGGATAATTGAACGGCACGGTTGCGATGACGTTCTGTTCGAACCATGCGAACGGGCGTTCGGTGGCGAGTGTGTTGACCGCGGTCGGCGCCTCGCGCGTGTCGATCGGCCCGCCCATCATCGTCAGCGTCTTCGGCCGGCAGGGATGCTTGTCCGCGCTCATCAGGCAGGCGGCGGCGTAGCACGGCACCGACGGCTGGCAGACCGCAAGCATGTGCGCCCCCGGCCCGATCGCCTCGAGGAACTCGACGATGTAATCGACATAATCGTCGAGATCGAACCGCCCTTCGCTCAGCGGCACCTGCCGCGCGTCGCGCCAGTCGCTGATATAGACGTCGGCGAACGGCAGCATCCGCTCGACCGTACCGCGCAGCAGGGTCGCGTAATGGCCCGACATCGGCGCCACGATCAGCAGCCGCGGCCCGCCCTCGACGCCCTTGCGGACGAAGCGCTTGAGCTGGCCGAACGGCTTGCGCAGCACGATCTCCTCGACGACGTCCACGCCCTTGCCGTCGATCACCGTCCGGTCGAGCGCGAATTCCGGCTTGCCGCGCGTGGCGGAGGCGTGCGCGAACACTTCGAGCGCGGAGGCGAGCACCGGGCCGCCGCCGAAATAGGCGAACGGATTGGCCGGATTGCTGAGCAGCTCCGCACCAAAGTTGGCCAGTGCGCTGGCGCCGGCCAGCATCGACCGCTGCATCTCATAGGCGTTGTAGAGCATCTGCCCCCGATAGGTGAGAAACCGTTTCCCCGGTATCAACCCTAGGCCCGTGCTGCACCGCACACAATTGCATATGCGACGGATCGTTGAAGGCTTTGGTATGGCCTCGGCGATCACTGCCGATGACATTGCTGCCCCGCGGTATCGAGGGGGGCATTGCCGCTGGTGAGCGCAGGTCCTAGGGCGGTGGGACGATGACCGATACGCTCAGCGATACGCCCAAGCCCGGCCGCAGGCTGGGTAGCCTGACGATGGTGTGGTTCTATGCACGCCGTTACCCCCTCCAACTGACGATCGCGCTGTGCGCCCTGCTCATCACGTCCGCCGCGACCATCTTCATCCCCTGGGCATTGAAACCACTGGTCGATCGTGGCTTCGCGCACGGCGCCAATATCGCGCACGTCAACAGCGTCTTTTACCTGCTCTTCGCCGTCGTCGGCATCCTCGGCGTCGCGACCGCCGTCCGATTCTATTTCGTTTCCTGGCTCGGCGAACGAACCGTCGCCGACGTCAGGGTGGCCGTTCAACAGAATCTCCTGCGGCTGAGCCCCCGCTGGTTCGAGGAGAACCGGCCGTCGGAAATCGCCTCGCGCCTGACCTCGGACACCGCTCAGATCGAAATGGCAGTCGGTACCACCGTTTCGGTTGCCCTGCGCAACGTGATCACGGGAATCGGCGGCACGGTCTCGATGTTCATCCTGTCGCCGAAATTCGCAGGCATGATCCTGATCGGTATTCCCATCGTCCTGATACCGATCGTGCTGCTGGGACGACGTCTGCGGGCAACTTCCCGAACCAGTCAGGATCGCATCGCCGACATCGGCGCCATGGCGGTCGAGGTTTTCTCGGCGATGAAAGTCGTCCAGGCATTCGGTCAGGAGTGGCGGGAGAGACAGCGTTTCGCTGACACCGTCGCGCGCGGTTTCGCCATCGCCAAGCGGCGCATTTTCCTGCGCGCCATGCTGACGGCGTTGTTCATCACGCTGATTTTCGGCGCCGTGGTGTTGCTGCTGTGGGCCGGCGCAACCGACGTGGCGGGGGGCCGCATGTCGCCTGGCGCGTTCAGCGCGTTCATCGCCACCGCCTTGCTCACGACCGGGGCGTTCGGCGCGCTGAGCGACGTCTATGGCGATCTGTTGCGCGCGGCTGGTGCCGCCGAACGGCTCAGCGAGTTGCTGGCCGAACAGCCCGAAATTGCCGCCCCCGCCCACCCGGTCGCGCTGCCCGAGCCAGCGCGCGGGGCGATCACGTTCGATCACGTCGTTTTCCGTTATCCGACGCGACCCGATGTCTCCGCGCTCGCCGATTTCTCGCTCGACGTCGCGCCGGGCGAAACCGTCGCGGTGGTCGGCCCCTCGGGCGCCGGCAAGACCACCCTGTTCCAGTTGATCCAGCGTTTCTACGACCCGCAATCGGGCGAGGTGCGGATCGACGGCGTTCCCTTGCCCAGGGCCGATCCCGCCGACATCCGTCGCCATATCGCGATGGTCCCGCAGGAAACGGTGATCTTCGGCGCCTCGGCGCGCGACAATATGCGCTACGGCGAATGGGACGCGAGCGACGACGCGATCTGGGCGGCGGCCGAAGCGGCCAATGCCGCCGAATTCCTGCGCAAGCTGCCCGATGGGCTCGACACCTTCCTCGGCGAAGGCGGCGCGCGGTTGTCGGGCGGGCAGCGCCAGCGCGTCGCGATCGCCCGCGCGCTGCTGCGCGATGCCCCGATCCTGCTGCTCGACGAGGCGACCAGCGCGCTCGACGCCGAGAGCGAGCGGCTGGTGCAACAGGCGCTCGAACGGCTGATGGAAGGGCGCACGACGCTGGTCATCGCGCATCGCCTCGCCACGGTGCGCGCGGCCGGCAGGATCATCGTGATGGACGATGGCCGCATCGTCGAGGAAGGCACCCACGCCACGCTCAACGCCAAGGGCGGGCTCTACGCCAGGCTGGCGAAGCTGCAGTTCAGCGAAGCGGCGTGATCCGCTTTTCCTCTCCCCTTGGGGGAGAGGGATGCGTAGACTTGGATCGGCACAGCCAGCCTTGGTCGGAGCTGGCTTCCAAGCTACGCTATCCTCTCACCCTCCGGCGAGAGGAATTGGGAGAACGACATGGCCCGCGAGTTCGACGTCATCGTCTACGGCGCGACCGGCTTCACCGGACGTCTGGTCGCCGAATATCTCGTCGAGACCTACAAGACCGGGGTCAGCTGGGCGATGGCGGGGCGTTCGCTCTCCAAGCTCCAGGAAGTCCGCGACCTGATCGGCGCGCCCGCCGACATCGAGCTGATCGCCGCCAATTCGGACGACCCCGCCAGCCTCAAGGCGATGTGCGAGCGCGCGACGGTGGTCATCACCACGGTCGGCCCCTACCAGCTCTACGGCGGCGACCTGGTCGCCGCCTGCGCCGAGACCGGCACCGCTTATGTCGACCTGTGCGGCGAACCTGCCTGGATGCGCCACATGATCGACGCGCATCACGAGACGGCAAAGCGCAGCGGCGCACGGATCGTCTTCTCGTGCGGCTTCGACTCGATCCCGTTCGACCTCGGCGTGCTGACGCTCCAGCAATGCGCGATCGCCAAGCACGGCCGTCCGGCGCCGCGCGTGAAGGGCCGCGTGCGGGTGATGAAGGGCGGTTTCTCGGGCGGCACGGCGGCCAGCCTCAAGGCAACGCTCGCCGCCGCTGCGAAGGATCCGCGCATCGTCGCGCTGCTGACCAATCCGTTCGCGCTGACCCCCGGCTTCTCGGGCCCGCACCAGCCGACCGGGCTGTTGCCCGAATATGACAAGGCGGTCGGCGCGTGGGTGGCGCCGTTCATCATGGCGCCGATCAACACCAAGAACGTCCACCGCACCAATTTCCTGCTCGGCGAAAAATACGGCGCCGACTTCGTCTATGACGAGATGATGGTCGCAGGGCTCGGCGATCTCGGCAAGGCGGCGGCGGAAGCGATCGCCAGGGTCAATCCGCTCGCCAGCGACAAGGGCCCCAAGCCGGGCGAAGGTCCGTCCAAGGAAGACCGCGATGCCGGACATTACGACATGCTGTTCATCGGCGAACTGCCCGGTGGCGACACCCGCGTCGAATGCGTCGTCACCGGCGACAAGGACCCCGGCTACGGCTCGACCAGCAAGATGATCGCCGAGGCCGCGCTCTGCCTGGTCCAGGACGTCGAGGGCGAGGGCGGGATCTGGACGCCCGGCGCGCTGATGGGCGATGCGCTGCGCGAACGGCTGATCGCTAAGGCGGGGCTTAGCTTCCGCTGCGGCTGAGGCCTGCCCGATCGGCGAGAAAAATCGTGCTCCTGTGCACGCAGGAGCCCAGGGTCACGAGCGATTTCCCATGCGACTCTAGGCTCCTGCTTTCGCAGGAGCACAGCCTATAATGCATGGCAAAGGCTAGATCAGCCGCGGTAGAACAGCACCGCGATCGCGGCGAGGATCAACGCGATCGCCACTGCCCATTTCGCGCGGCGCCGGGCAGCCTGCTGCTCGCTGTAGTGATTGGCAACGAGGTCGAGCCAATAGTGGCCGGGCAAGGTCTCGCGCACCACGCCGGCCTTGCGCAGCCGCATCAGCTCGGCGACGTCGCTGGGGGCAGGATGGAAGGCGATCGCCTGGTCGGGCGCCAGCGCGTGCGCCGCGATCATCGCGCGCGCGATCCGCGAGCGCGTCCGCAGCATCGCCGGATGGATCGGTGGCGGTCCTCCGGCCGGGCCGGCTGGCGGCACGATGCCGATCAGGTCGAGCTTGCCGCTCATCCCCCGCCCGCCAGGAAACCGAGCGCGGCGCCGATCGCGACCGCGGCGCCGACCGCCAGCCCGGCACGGCGGCGACGCGTCTTGTTCCACGCGTCATAGGCCGGGATGTCGAGCCAGTAGGTGCCCGCCTTGCCGACATGGAGCACGCCCTTCTCGATCAGCTTCTCGAGCAACCGCCGCTCGATCCCGCGGCTGGGCGCATAAGCGATCGCGCTGTCGGTGGAGACCGCGTTCTGCGTCATGAAATGCGACACCAGCCGTCGCCGTGCCCGCTGCACCGCACCCGCCGCCGCTCCTGCCGCCGCTCCACCCATGAAACCCTACTCCCCCCACTCGTTACTTGTTCGGTTCGGCGACGCTGAACCGGGTTGCGGCGCCGGCCCGCTCCCCCACCCGACCTCCCGACGGCAGTATCATATGGGAGGCCGGGTGGGGGAGCGGGCCGGTACCGTGACGACACTAACGTCGCTTTCCTTGATGGCGAATGTTGGGCGGACGACCGCGACGTTTCAAGACGCGCTGCGGTTTCTTGCCTGGCGGCGGCGCGTAGCGGCCCTCGGGCAGTTCGAAGCGTAGCGCGCCCGAGACCGGATTGGCCTCGGCGAGACGCAGCTTGAGCGTCTGGCCGATCGCATATTCGTCGCCCGAATCCTCGCCAACCAGCTTCCTCGCCGCCTCGTCGAAGCGGAAATATTCGCCGCCCAGGTCGCGCACCGGCAGCAGGCCGTCGCCGCCGATCCCCTCGACCGTCGCGAAGATGCCGAAATTCTGCACACCGGTGATCCGCGTCTCGACCAGTTCGCCCACTTTCTCGGCGAGATAGGCGGCGACGTAGCGGTCGATCGTGTCGCGCTCGGCCTCCATCGCGCGGCGTTCGAGCCGGCTGATCGACTCGCCGATCCGCTCCATCCCCGCGGCCTCGTCCGCGGTCAGCCCGCCCGGACCGAGCGCATAGGACGCGACCAGCGAGCGATGGACGATGAGGTCGGCATAGCGCCGTATCGGCGAGGTGAAATGCGCATAGCTGCCGAGCGCCAGCCCGAAATGGCCATGATTGGCGGGCGCGTAATAGGCCTGGGTCTGCGAGCGCAGCACCTGTTCCATCACCTGCGGGCGGAAGTCGGCCTCGCCGATCCGGTCGAGGATGTGGTTGAAGGTCGCGGGCTGGATCACCTGGCCCAGCGCGAATTTGACGCCCCAGGTCTCGAGATAATCCTTGAGCGCGACCAGTTTCTCGCGCGCCGGCGGCTCATGGACGCGGTACATGACCGGCGCCTTCTTCGCCTCGATCGCCTTCGCGGCGGCGACGTTGGCGGCGATCATGTAATCCTCGATCAGCCGGTGCGCATCGAGCCGCTCGCGCGGCGCGACCGACAGGATGCGCCCCATCTCGTCGAGCATCACGCGACGCTCGGGGAGGTCGAGGTCGAGCGGCTCGCGCTTGTCGCGCGCCTTGGCGAGAGCGGCCCAGCAGGACCAGAGGGGCACCAATGCGGTTTCGACCAGTTCGTCATCCCAGCGAAAGCTGGGATCTCGTGCCTCGGCCGCAGGACTCTCCTCCTGAGACCCCAGCTTTCGCTGGGGTGACGACCGGTCGTCGATGGCCGCCTGCGCATCCTCGTACGCGATGTTCGCCGCGATCCGCACCACGGCCCGCGTAAAGCGCCACGATTTGAGCGTCCCGTCCTGGGCGACCTGGAGGTGGCAGGCGAGCGCCGCGCGGTCCTCGCCGGTCTTGAGCGAACACACTTCGGCCGACAGGATCTCGGGCAGCATCGGCACGACGCGATCGGGGAAATAGACCGAATTGCCGCGCCGCCGCGCTTCCCGGTCGAGCGCCGATCCAGGGCGGACGTAGAAGGAAACGTCGGCGATCGCGACCACCGCTTTCCAGCCACCCGGATTCTTCGCATCGTCGTCGGGCGCGGCCCAGACCGCGTCGTCGTGATCGCGCGCATCGGCGGGATCGATCGCGACGATCGGCAGGTGGGTCAGGTTCTCGCGTCCGTCGCCGAGCGCCAGTTTCGCGACGCGTTCGGCCTCTTCCAGCGCTTCCTCGCTGAAGCGGTCGGGAATGTCGTGCTCATGGATCGCGATCAGCGAGAAGCTGCGCGGCGCGAACGGATCGCCGAGCCGTTGCGTCACGCGCGCGGTGATGCGCGGCGGACGCCCGGCCTTTTCGGCGAGTACGAGGTCACCAGGCTCGGCATCGCCGGCGTCCGGCACGAGATATTGCCGCCGCTCGCGCTTCTCGACGCCTTCGAGCCACAGCCGGTCGCCCTCGCGCCGCAGCACGCCGAGCATCAGCTCGTCGCCCTTGGCGAGTTGCTTCATCGAGTGCGCGATCCAGCCCTTCCCGGCCTCCTCGGTCCGCGCGAGGATACGGTCGCCGATGCCCAGCGCCGATCTCTTGCCGCGTTCGCGGACCCGCAGCCGCGGCACGGGCACACCCTCGGCTTCCCAGCGTTCGGGCACCGCCCAGACATTGCCGCCGTCGTCGACATCGGAGACGCGCAGCACGGTCACCTTGGGCAGTCCGCCCATCTTGTGGAATGCGCGGCCGGGCGCGCTGTCGATCAGGCCTTCGTCGGCCATATCCTTCAGCAGCGCCTTGAGTGCGATCTTCTCCTGCGCGGTCAGGCCGAACGCCCGCGCGATCTCACGCTTGCCTGCCGGCGTGTCGGACGAGGCGATGAAATCGAGGATCTGCTGTCGGGTGGGAAGGCCGGTTTTATGCTTTGGTTTTGCCATGTCAGCCCACGATAGGACCGACCGGCCCTCCCGTCACCCTCAACGCGCGAGCAGGTCGATGATGTCGCGCACCAGCCGCGTCCGCGGATCGACGACATAGACGTAATCGTCGCGATACACGTAGCGATAGCGCGCGTTGTACGGCACGCGCATGCGATAGGCGCGCGGGATCGCGTCGTAGCGCGTCCAGCCGCTATAGCCGTTCGGCACGCGCGCGCCGCGGTCCCAATAATGTTTACGCGCCTGTCCCGGCGGCATGCAGCCATTGCCTTTCTTGGCGAGGCCCGGCGGGCAGTGACCCCATCGGCCCTGGCCCGGATCGGCACTCGCCGGGCTGGCGAGCATGGTGGCGGCGGCGATCGTACTGGCCGCGATCAGGAACTTTCGCATGTCGATTGCATCCTGCCATTGACGACGGCGGAAAGAACCGGCGAAATCGCCTACTGTTCCGCCCCCGTGCCAAAGCCAGGATCGAACCGCTGACCTACGACCTTCTCATCGCCGGCGGCGGAATCAACGGATGCGCGATCGCGCGCGAGGCGTCGCTGCTGGGATTGAAGGTCCTCCTGGTCGAGCGCGACGACCTTGCCAGCCATACCTCGTCGGCCTCGACCAAGCTGATCCACGGCGGGCTGCGTTACCTCGAATATTACGATTTCCGCCTGGTCGCCGAGGCACTGCGCGAGCGCGAGCGGCTGGTCCATGCCGCGCCGCACATCATCCGCCCGCTACGTTTCATCCTGCCGCAGGAGAATTCGGTGCGGCCGTGGTGGATGATCCGGATCGGGCTCTACCTCTACGACATGCTCGGCGGGAAGATGAGCTTGCCGCGGTCGCGCGGGCTGCGGGCGTCGGACAGGGATTACATCGCGCCGCTCAAGGGCGGCGAGCGCGGCTTCGTCTATTCGGATGCGCAGGTCGACGATTCTCGGCTGACCCTGCTCAATGCGGTCGATGCGCACGCCAACGGCGCGGAAATCTGCACGCGCGTGTCGCTTGATGCCGCGCGGCGCGAGGGCGACCACTGGACCGCGACCCTGTCCGACAGGCGCACCGTCGAGGCACGCGCGCTGGTCAACGCAGCGGGGCCTTGGGTCCATCTGATGCTCGATCGGCTCGGGCTCGACGGCAAGGCCAATGTCCGGCTGGTCAAGGGCAGTCATATCGTCGTGCCCAAGCTTTACCAGGGCGACCACGCCTATATCCTCCAGCTTCCCGACCGCCGCATCATCTTCGCCATCCCCTGGCAGGGCGGAACCGAGATCGGCACCACCGACATCCCGGTCGACCGGCCCGAGGATGCGGTCATCACCGACGACGAGATCACCTATCTGTGCGAGGGCGCGAACCATCATTTCGTCAGGCAGATCAGTCCCGCCGACGTGACCTACAAGTGGTCGGGCGTGCGGCCGCTCTACGACGACGGCGCGAGCGAGGCGAAAGCGGTGACACGCGACTATGTGCTCGAGCTCGATACCGACGGCCCGCCATTGCTCAGCGTATTCGGCGGCAAAATCACTACCGGGCGCCATCTGGCTGAGGATGCGATGGGCAAGCTCGGCCCGACCTTGGGGATCAAGCGCCGTCCGGTATCGCGAGCGCGGGTCTTCCCCGGCGGTGCCATCGCCGATTTCGACCAGTTCCTTGCCCAGGCTCGCGCGACCTGGCCGTTCCTCGGCGACGAGCGCGCGGCGCGGATGGCGCATGCTTACGGCACGATGCTGAGTGAGATGCTGGAGGGCGTGACCGACGAAGTAGGCATGGGCGCCGACCTGGGCGGCGGCCTGACCGAGATCGAGGCGCGCTGGATGCGCGATCGCGAATGGGCCCGCACCGCCGAGGACGCGCTGATGCGACGCAGCAAGCTGGGCCTGCATCTGAGCGACGAGCAACGCGCCGCGTTCGAAAAAGCGTGGGACTCGCTGACGTGATCCGTGTCGCCGCTTTGTATCGTTTCGCCCGCTTCCCAGACCCCGACGCGATCAGAGGTCCGCTGCTGGCCTTGTGCGAGGCGCAAGCGATCAAGGGCACGTTGCTGCTCGCGCGCGAGGGGATCAACGGGACGATCGCAGGGTCACCCGACGGGGTCGATGCGGTGATCGCCCACATCCGTGCGCTGCCCGGTTGCGCCGCGCTGGAGGTCAAGACCGCGACCGCCGATACCATGCCCTTCCACCGGCTCAAGGTCCGGCTGAAGCGCGAGATCGTAACGATGGGGATGCCCGATATCGACCCACTGACCGGGGTCGGCCATTATGTCGCGCCGGCCGACTGGAACGCGCTGATCGAACAGCCCGGCACGATGGTGATCGACACCCGCAACGATTACGAGATCCAGGTCGGCACCTTCGCCGGCGCGGTCGATCCCGAAACCGAAAGCTTCCGCGACTTCCCTGCCTGGGTCGCCGCGCATCGCGAGGAGATCGCCGCCGCGCCGCGCGTCGCGATGTTCTGCACCGGCGGCATACGCTGCGAGAAGGCGACTGCCTTGCTGAGGGCCGAGGGGATCGATCAGGTCTATCACCTGCAGGGCGGCATCCTGAAATATCTGGAGGAGGTGCCCGCGACCAAGAGCCGCTGGCAGGGCGAATGTTTCGTGTTCGACGAACGCGTCGCGGTCGGGCACGGGCTTGCGCCCGGCACGCATGGCCTGTGCCGCGCCTGCCGCATGCCGGTCAGCGCGAAGGATCGCGCCTCGCCGCTCTATGAGGAAGGCGTGAGTTGCCCCGCCTGCCACGGCATCCGCGATACGTCCCAGCGTGCGGGCTATGCCGAGCGCCATCGCCAGGCGCGGCTGGCCGAAGCCCGCGGCGAAACGCATGTCGGCGCGCGCCTGTCCGACAAGAAGCCGAAAAATCCAGTTTAGCCAGTCATTAACCGGCCTCGTTGCATAGCCGTTCCAAGGGAAATTGGGGCGGGTCATGGCTACGAATTTTTCGCATTTTCGTCGCAGAGCGACCGACGTTGCGCGCAACACCGCACCGGTCCTCTCGGTCGCGCATGCCAGCGTGAAGCGCCAGCGCAAGGCCGCGCTCCATCAGCTCTCCATTTACGGCTGCCGCCTCGCCAGCCGCATCGAGGCTGCCCAGGGTGAGGCGCTGACCCTGCGGTTCGATCGCGACGCCCCGATCACGGCGACCGTGGTGTGGTGCGAGGGCGGCGTAATCGGCGCGCGTTTCGACCAGCCGATCGAGCGCGACAAGATGCGGGCACTGAGCCAGCGGCTCAGCTGATTTTCACTGATCCGCCGCCAGCCTCCTCTGCGCGGCCGGTGCGGCAAAGTCCTCAGGCGACCGCAATAACCGCGAGCGTGATGCGCGACAGGCAGACGAGCTTGCCGGCACCGTCGGTGATGCGGATCGTCCAGATTTGCGTGGTGCGGCCGATCGACTCCGCTTTGGCGACCGCCGTGACATAACCCGACATCGCGGGACGGATGTGATTGGCATTGATCTCCATGCCAACGGTGACCTGCTTCGCCGGATCGAGCGTCATCGCCCCGCCCATCGACGCCACCGTCTCCGCCAGCGCGACCGAGGCGCCGCCATGGAGCCGACCGAACGGCTGGTGGGTACGGTGATCGACCGGCATCCGCGCGGACACCCAATCGTCGCCTGCCTCGACGAACTCGATCCCGAGCAGGCCGGGCATCGACGCGCCGCCCATCGCGGTCATCGCCGCGAGGTCGGGTTTTTGGCCGCCGAACCAGATCATGCCGGTCGTACTCCTGCGGAAGCAGGAGTCCAGAGCCACAAGCGACGTTGCCTCGATCCCTGTGCTCCTGCTTTCGCAGGAGCACAGCGGAGGTGGCACGCGTTCATGCTCAATATGCCCGCGCGATCAGCACGCGTTCGACCGCCGGCGTGCCGGTGAAGATGCACGGGCCATCGGCCGGCGCGGCATCGCGCGGCGTGTTGCGCAACGTGAGCTTGAGCGCCTTGAGCTGCTCCTCGACCTTGTCGAGTTCGGCACCGGTCGGTTTTGACCATTGCGCCAGCACCCAACCCGGCTTCTCTACACTGTCGGCGAAGAACGCCTTGAGGCCGTCCAAGTCGGTCACGTCGGTCGCGATATTGCCGTCGAGCCGCAGCTTGGCCTGATTGTAGAGGCCGTGCTGGATCTCGGTCAGCAGCGCCGCCGCCTGCGCCACGCAATCGCCCCTCGCCACCACCGCGCTGTCGAGCTTGCCGTCCTCGCGGTACAGCGCGTCGCGACGGATCAGCGAGACGTTGCCCGCCGCCATGTCGCGCCCGCCGACCTCGATCACGATCGGCGCGCCCTTCTTGATCCACGACCAGCGCTTGGTCGTCGACTTGGTCGCCTTGAGGTCGAGCAGCACGCGCAGCGGCTCGCCGAACGCGCTCTGCTTCTTCAGTTCGTCGCGGATGCCCTGGCAATAATCGACCAGCGTGGCATCCTCATCATTATCGCGCAGCATCGGCACGATCACGATCTGCCACGGCGCGACCTGCGGCGGCACGCGCAGACCGTCGTCGTCGCCATGCGTCATGATCAGGCCGCCGACCATGCGCGTCGACATGCCCCAGCTGATCGTGTTGGCGGGCTCGAACTGGCCCTCGGTGTTCTGGAAGCGGATGTTCTGCGCCTCGGCGAAATGGGTGCCAAGGAAATGGCTGGTGCCCGCCTGGAGCGCCTTGCCGTCCTGCATCATCGCCTCGATCGACCAGGTCTCGACCGCGCCGGGGAAGCGCTCGTTCTCGGGCTTCTCGCCGGCGACCACCGGCATCGCCACGCAATCCTCGGCGAACGAGCGATAGAGTTCGAGCGCCTTGGCGGTTTCCGCTTTCGCCTGGTCGGCCGAGGCGTAAGCCGCGTGCCCTTCCTGCCACAGGAACTCCGACGTGCGCAGGAACATGCGCGTGCGCATTTCCCAGCGGACGACGTTGGCCCATTGGTTGATCTGCACCGGCAGGTCGCGCCACGACTGGATCCAGCGCGCGAAGGCGGCGCCGATCACCGTCTCTGAGGTTGGCCGGACGATCAGCGGCTCTTCGAGCCTGGCGGCCGGATCGGGCACCAGCCCACCCTTGCCGTCGGGAATCAGGCGGTGGTGCGTGACCACCGCCATTTCCTTGGCGAAGCCTTCGACGTGCTCCGCTTCCTTCTCGAAATAGGACAGCGGGATGAACAGCGGGAAATAGGTGTTGTCATAGCCGAGCGCACGGATGCGATCGTCGATCAGCCGCTGCATCCGTTCCCAGATGCCATAGCCCCACGGCCGCATGACCATGCAGCCGCGAACCCCGCTCTCCTCGGCCATGTCGGCCTCGGCGATGACGGTCTGGTACCATTGCGCGAAATCCTCGGCGCGGGTGACGGATAAAGCGTGCTTGATCATGATGCGCGGCGGATAGCGGCAAAGTCTTCCCGCTCCAAGCGGTGCTCTTGTCTAACCGCTGAGACATCCCCTATCCTATTGCCGGGCAAGGGGGATTTCATGAGCTATAACGAGCGGCCTGACGGCTATAAGGGCATCAAATACGGCGCCGTGGCGATGACCCTGCTGGGCGCTGCCTTCGTCCTGAAGATGTGCGGCGGTATCTTCGGCGGCCTGCCGCCCATGACGCCGCTGGCGGCGCAGGAGCAATTGTTGAACGATCCGCAGGGCGGTCCTCTCTTCAAGACGCTCCAGCGCACCTACCCGCGCGAATTCGATGGCCTGACCAGCGAACTCGCGCGGCGCGGCGCGGAGTTCCAGAGCAATCAGGACATCGTCAATGGTGCGCGCGCCTATCTGCTGGCGGCGATGAAGCGCCATCTCATCGATATCACGCAGGCGCCGCATGCCGCGCTGTCCGATTATCGCAAGTCGGAGATTGCGACGCTCCAGGCGCTGCAGACCGACGATGCCGCGGCGTGCGCCGGCTATTTCACGACCGGAATTATCAATGTGCCGAACGCGGCTCCGGCGGTGAAGACGGCGATGACCGATTTGCAGATAAAGACCTGGACGGCCGCGGCCGCCGGTCGCGATCAGCCCGTGAAGCGGATCATTGCCAAGCCCGGCACGCAAGAGGCCACGGCGATCGTATCCAGTGCGACACGGCTGGGGTCGACGCAGAGCGACGTCGAAAGCCTGCTGCAGGGAAGGCGGATGCCCGACAAGGCGCAATGCGGGGCCGGGCTCACCCTGCTGGAGGGGATCGACGCGCTGCCGGATACGAAGGCGGACAATTTCACCGCCTTCATGCTGCAAACCGCCGCGGCCAAATTCTAGCCGACGTCGACTTGCACCACGCCGCGCTGCAGCGCATTGGCTGAACCATGGGGACAGCGACAGGGGGCGGCGACGATCGCGTGATGCTGGGCATCGCGATGCGCCTGCTCGCGGTGTTCCTGCTGTCCAGCCTGTCGGCGCTGATCAAGATCGCCGAGGCTCGCGGCGCCAACCTCGTCGAGATCATGTTCTTTCGCCAGGGCTGCGCGGTGCCGGTGGTGCTGGCCTATATGGTCCTGGTCGGACCGGGGCTCGGCGCGGTCCGGTCGCGCGCATTCCGCGGCCAGGTGATCCGCGCAGCCGTCGGGCTGACCGGCATGGTGTTCAATTTCGGCGCAGTGCTGCTTCTCCCGCTGGCCGAAGCGACGACGCTCAGCTTCACCATCCCGATCTTCGCGACGATCCTGGGCGCGCTGGTCCTCAAGGAGCCGACCGGCCGGCATCGCTGGGCGGCGGTGGTGGTCGGTTTCCTCGGCGTGCTGATCGTGACGCAGCCGGGCAGCGGGCATTTCCCGCTGGGCGGCGCGCTGGTCGGGTTGACCTCGGCCATGTTCATCGCTTTGGTCGCGATCCACCTGCGCCAGATCGGCAAGGTCGACCATCCGGTGACCACCGTCTTCTGGTTCTCGTTGCTCTCGATGGGCCCGATGGGGCTGATCTATCCGTTCTTCGCGCACGCGCATGACGCGACCACCTTCGCGGTGCTGATCGCGATGGGGCTGGTCGGCGCGCTCGCCCAGATCGCCTTCACTGCCGCGCTCAAATACGCCCCCGTCTCCGCGGTGATGCCGATGGATTATTCGGCCCTGATCTGGGCGACGCTCTATGGCTGGACGTTGTTCGACACGCTGCCGACTCCCTGGACCTGGGTCGGCACCCCCGTGATCGTCGCGAGCGGGCTCTACATCGTCTGGCGCGAACACCGCGTCGCGCGCCACCCGCAGGTCAGCGAGGCGGTGGCCGATTAGGCGCGGAGCGTTGTCGCTCCGCGCGCCTCATCGATCATCCGCCGGGCGCGCAGAAACATCTCCAGCCGCGTCGCGGCGAACAGCCCGAGCGCCATCGCGATCAATACGTCGGTAACCAGCATCGCGCTAACGTGGAAGCCGGTACCGCCGCCGGTCTCGAGGATCGACTTGGCCGCCATGCGAACGACGATCAGCACGACGATGAAGATCATTGCGGCGGGCGACGCCTTCTGGTTGAGCGCGTGGGTTTCCGGATCGACATGAATCTGCATCAGCTTGCCACGCTGCCAGCCGATCGCGGCGCCCACGATCAGCGCCGCGCCGCTGATCGCCCAGCCGATCGGCGAGGGCGGGAATTGGTAGAACATCACGCCCGCGAAGGCCAGGTAGATGGCCGGGATCACCCACAGCGTTTCGAGCCGCAGCCGCCGCAAACGGCTCATGCCGCGCAGGCGCAACGCCAAGATGAGGGCAACGATGATCCCATAAATGACGAGCTGTTGTTGCGGCACGACATAGTCCCCGAAGAAAACCCGGGGACTGTCATAGCAGACTAACTCACCATGATACCAGCCTTATTCGGCCGCCTGCGCCAGCTCCGGATCCTTCCACACCAGCACCGGCTTGCGCGCCGCGAGCGTCTCGTCGAGGCGGCGGCGCGGGGCGAAATGCGGAGCCGAGCGGAGCGATTCGTCGCCCGCCTTGGCGCGTTCCGCGACCGAGCGCAGTGCGCCGATGAACTGGTCGAGCGCCGCCTTCGACTCGGTCTCGGTCGGCTCGACCAGCATCGCGCCGTGGACGACGAGCGGGAAATACATCGTCATCGGATGATAGCCCTCGTCGATCAGCCCCTTGGCGATGTCGATCGTCGAGAAGCCCTCGGGCAGGCCCTCGTCCGAGAAGATCGCCTCGTGCATGCACGGCCCCGACGCCGCGAACGGCGCGTCGAGCGTGTCCTCCAGGCTGCGCAGTACATAGTTCGCGTTGAGCACCGAATCCTCGGCGACCTGGCGCAGGCCGTCGGCGCCATGGCTGAGGATATAGGTCAGCGCACGCGTGAACATGCCCATCTGGCCGTTGAACGCGACCATCCGGCCGAAGCTCTTGCCGTGATGCTCGCCCGCGGTTTCTTCCTCGACCAGGGCGAAGTGATCGCCCTGCTTCTCGACGAACGGCAGCGGCGCGAACGGGGTGAGCGCTTCGGAGAACACCACCGGCCCCGCGCCCGGCCCGCCGCCGCCATGCGGGGTCGAGAAGGTCTTGTGCAGGTTGATGTGCATCGCATCGACACCGAGGTCGCCCGGACGCACGCGCCCGACGATCGCGTTGAAATTGGCGCCGTCGCAATAGACGTAACCGCCGACCGCATGGACCGCGTCCGAGATCGTGCGCATCTCGCGCTCGAACAGGCCGCAGGTGTTCGGGTTGGTGATCATCACGCCGGCGACATCGGGCCCGAGCCGCGCCTTGAGCGCCGCGACATCGACGCGGCCATCGGCGGTCGCGGGAATGTCCTCGACGCTATAGCCGGCGAAGGCGGCGGTCGCCGGGTTGGTGCCGTGCGCCGATTCGGGGACCAGGATGACCTTGCGGTGCCCCTCGCCCTTCGCCTCGAGCGCGGCCTTGATCGCGAGGATGCCGCAGAGCTCGCCATGCGCGCCGGCCTTGGGGCTCATCGCCACCGAATGCATGCCGGTCAGCGTCACCAGCCAGTGCGCGAGCTGATGGATCACCTCGAACGCACCCTGCACGGTATCGACCGGCTGCAGCGGGTGGACGTCGGCGAAGCCGGGCAGCCGCGCCATCTTCTCGTTGAGGCGCGGATTGTGCTTCATCGTGCACGAGCCGAGCGGGAACAGGCCGAGATCGATCGCGTAATTCTGGCGGCTGAGGCGGGTGTAATGCCGCACCGCCTCAGGCTCGGACAGGCCCGGCAGGCCGATCGGCACCGTTCGTGCCAGACCGCCCAATCGTGAGCCGACCTTGGCCGGCTCGGCGACTTCGACGCCGGTCGTGCTGGTCGAGCCGATCTCGAAGATCAGCGCCTCCTCGAGCATCAGCGCACGGTTGCCGGTGAAGGTGCTGGTCGATCCTTCGCCCGCTTCGGGAGTGGTCGGGCGCCAGCCGCTCTGGTTGATGCTGTTCATGCCAGTGCCTCCTCGAGCGCGGAGGCAAGCGTCTCGACGTCCTCCAAGGTGGTGGTTTCGGTGACCGCGACGACCAGGCCGTTGGCGAGCCCGGTGGCATCGGGGTAGAGGCGGCCGAGCGACACGCCAGCCAGGATGCCCTGATCGGCCAGCGTGCGGACGACGGGCCGCGCTTCCTTCGGCAGCTTCAGCGTGAATTCGTTGAAGAAGCTGTCGTTGACCAGTTCAACCCCCGGCACCTTGGCCAGCCGCTCCGCCGCGGCGACCGCGCCGGCATGGTTGGTCGCGGCGAGCGCGCGCAGCCCCGCCTCGCCCAGCAGGGTCATGTGGATCGAGAAGGCCAGCGCACAAAGCCCGCTGTTGGTGCAGATGTTCGAGGTCGCCTTCTCGCGGCGGATATGCTGCTCGCGGGTCGACAAGGTCAGCACGAAGCCGCGCTTGCCCTCGGCGTCGACGGTCTCGCCGCAGAAGCGGCCCGGCATCTGGCGGATGTACTTTTCCTTGCAGCCCATCAGGCCGACATAAGGACCACCGAACTGCAGCCCGACGCCGATCGACTGGCCCTCGCCGACGACGATGTCGGCATCCATCTCACCCGGCGACTTGAGCGCGCCGAGCGCTACCGGCTCGGTCACCACCGCGATCAGCAGCGCCTTCCTGGCGTGCGCGGCATCGGCCAGCGGACGCAGATCGGCGATGCGGCCGAGGATATCCGGGTACTGGACGACGACGCACGACGTATTGTCGTCGATCGCCGCGATCAGGCTGTCGATATCGGTCTCCGCCGACAGCGCCGGCAGCGACGTTTCGAGATGATCGCCGGTGTACTTGGCCATCGTCTTCGCCACCGAGACGTAGTGCGGGTGGAGCCCGCCCGACAGGATCGCCTTGCCGCGCTTGGTGATGCGCCGCGCCATGCCGATCGCTTCCCAGCAGGCGGTCGAGCCGTCGTACATCGAGGCGTTGGCGACATCGGTCCCGAGCAGGCGCGCGACCTGCGTCTGGAACTCGAACAGCATCTGCAACGTGCCCTGCGCGATCTCGGGCTGATACGGCGTATAGGCGGTCAAGAACTCGCCGCGCTGGATCAGGTGATCGACCGAGGCCGGCACGTGGTGGCGATACGCCCCGCAGCCGAGGAAGAACGGTGCCTCGCCCGCCGCCAGATTCTTGCGCGCGAGCGCGGTCATATGACGTTCGACCGCCAGCTCGCTGGCGTGCATCGGCAGATCGCGGATCGGCCCGTCGAGCTGCGCGACGGCGGGCACATCGACGAACAGATCGTCGATCGTCTTTGCGCCGATCGTGGCGAGCATCGCCTCACGGTCGGACTGGGTCAGGGGCAGGTAGCGCATGACGATTTCCTGAAATCGTCACCCCAGCGAAAGCTGGGGTCTCGGGCCGATTGCATCACGGCATGAGATGCCAGCGTTCGCTGGCATGACGTAATAGTTAGAGCTTCGCGACGAACGCCTCGTATTTGGCTTCGTCCATCAGGCCGTCGAGCTCGCTCGGGTCGCTCAAGGTCAGCTTGAAGAACCAGCCCTCGCCCTCGGGGTCTTCGTTGACCAGGCCGGGGTTGTCGGCGAGGTCGCCATTGCCCTCGATCACCGTGCCGGAGACGGGCGAATAGACGTCGGACGCGGCCTTGACCGATTCAACCACCGCGGCGTCGTCCCCCTTCGACACGGTCTTGCCCTCTTCGGGCACGTCGACGAACACGATGTCGCCGAGCTGGCTCTGCGCATAGTCGGTGATGCCGACCGTGCCGACATCGCCGTCGACATCGACCCATTCATGATCTTCGGTGAAGTAGCGCATTTTACTTGGCTCCTCGGACGTATTTGTGGGGAACAAAGGGCATCGCGGCGACGGTCGCTTCATGGACCTTGCCGCGCTGGTTGAGCTGGATGCGGGTGCCGACCTCCGCCATCGCGGCGGGCACATAGGCCATCGCGATCGGCGCGCCGAGCGTGGGGGCGAAGCCACCGGAGGTGACCTTGCCGACTTCGGAACCATCGGCGTCGAGCACCGCGGCGCCTTCGCGGACCGGCTGGCGCCCCTCGACCAACAGGCCGACGCGCTTCACGACGGCACCCTGCTCGCGCTCGATCAGGATGCGTTCGGCGCCGGGATAATTGGCTTCCTCGCGGCGGCGCTTGCTGGCGACCGCGAAGCCGAGCGCCGCCATGATCGGCGTCGTCTCGGGGTCGAGGTCGTGGCCGTAGAGCGGCAGATCGGCTTCGAGCCGCAGCGAATCACGCGCGCCGAGGCCGATCGGCTTGACCTCGGGCTGCGCGCACAAGGCATCGGCCAGCGCCTCGGCCTGGTCGCCGGGCACCGATATCTCGAACCCGTCCTCCCCGGTATAGCCCGAGCGGCTGATCCACAGCGGCACGCCGTTCCAGTCGAACCGGCCGCCGGTCATGAACACCAGATCGGCGACACCCGGCACCAGCCGGCCGAGCGCCTCGGCCGCCTTGGGACCCTGCAGTGCGAGCAAAGCCTGCTCGTCCATGTGGTTGAGCGTGATCGCGTCGGGCAGCTCCGAGCGGAGATGGCCGATATCATCATATTTCACCGCGCCGTTGACGACCATGTAGAGGCCATCCTCCCAGCGCGTGAACATCAGGTCGTCGAGGATGCCGCCATTGTCGGCGAGCAGCAGCGAATATTTCTGGCCGTGGAGCTTCACGCCCTTCACATCGGCGGGGATCAGCTTCTCGAGCTCGGCATCGAGATCGGGGCCGCTCAGCTGGAGCTGGCCCATATGGCTGACGTCGAACAGGCCGGCCGAGTCGCGCACCCACAGATGCTCGGCCATGATGCCTTCATACTGGACCGGCATGTGATAGCCCGCGAACGGCACCATGCGACCGCCCCTGGCGCGGTGCCAGGCGTCGAGCGGGAGCGTCTGCAGCTCGATCTCGGTGTCGGTATCATCGCTCACATCAGGTCTCCCGAAAACAGATGACGGCAGTGCGACGGCCCGCACCGAGCCCATCGTCCACCGCCCCCTCTGTCACGGAACCTGAGAGCTTTCACCACGCCTGCGCCAGTGTTTGGCGACGACCCGGCTTACCCCTTCGGTGGCACGGGAGCATCGGCACCCGCACGCTTTCCAGAGCGTCGCTGTCGACAAACGCGGTCCGTTTGCCTGAGAGATTCCGGGGCGGTTGCTCCTTCGGCGGCGGGTCTCCCCGCGCTCTCCCGCGTCGTCAGCGACTGAGGGCCGCTGTGGCGTGGGGCGGCAGGCGAGTCAACGAGCGTTTTTGTTCGCGCTGGCGCGGGGTGACGGCGCCAGCCCGCTCCCCACCCGGCCTCCCAATCAGGATATTCTATGGGAGGCCGGGTGGGGGAGCGGGCGGAGCAATCCAAGGTTCCGGCGATGCGCAGCATCGGTGGAATGATTGCGTAGGGTGGCACCGCGATACGAATTAACGCGTCGCGTTGTACTTGAGCTGGTCGTCGGTGAGCTGGAAGCCCACCAGCGCCTCGAAGGTCGCGCGAAGCACCGCATTGCGGACTTCGGGGGCGCTCAACGGGTCGACCGCGGCGGACTGGTTGCCTGCCTTGCGCTTTTCGGTGATGCGGCGCTTGATCTCGTCGGAGAGCGTCGCAACGGCGCGATCGACGCTGGTGGAAGCCGATCCGTTCGCACTGGCCCGCGTCTGCCCGGCGTCGAAATGAACCACGACGCGGCCGACGCGCTTGGCGACGACGGCACTGCCGCCCTGCACCATGGTGATGAAATAAGGCAGGGTCACATCGCGCGCACCGTCGGCGCGGGCGCGGCGCGCGAGCACCGTGAAGGTGACGTTGGTCACTACTTGCGCGCTCTCGCCGTCATTGTTGCAGGTCGAGCGCACGTCGGTCATCGCCGCGACCACGTCGATCGCGGTCGCATCACGGCTGGTCGCCGGATCGAACAGCGTAACGTCGCCGGTTCCCGCCGGGATGCCGACCGTCGGGCACGGCGTCCGCACCGCGGTGACGCCGGCGCCGGCCTCCGAAATATCGAGTTCGCCGCGGCTGGCGCAGCCGCCAAGGACCAGCGCGAGAGCGATCGGAGCGGCAAGGAAGCGAGGTGACACTAGCGGCAGACCTTTTCGACACGGGAAGGGGCCGCGGCACGCGCCATGGCCCCTGTCCTTTACATAAGCGGCGGGCACCATAGGGGGCGATCCTGACGGCGGCAACAGCCCTGAAGCCCGCCGCGAAACGGCCTGGCGCTCGCTGTAACGGCGCCAGCCCGCTCCCCACCCGGCCTCCCATAGAATATCCTGATTGGGAGGCCGGGTGGGGGGAGCGGGCGGAGCAGCCCAAGGTTCCGACGATGCGATGCATCGTTGGAATGGCTGCGAAGGGTGGTGCCGCACCGTTTCAGTTCTGCTGAAACCAAGACCGGTAAAGCGTCTTTGCCTCGGTCGCGCTATCGCGTAGAGCGCCGGGCATGGCTTCAAAACCAGTCCTGGAACTGCTGATCGCGGCGCCGCGCGGCTTTTGCGCGGGCGTCGACCGCGCGATCCGCATCGTAGAGCTGACGATCGAGAAATACGGCGCGCCGGTCTATGTCCGGCACGAGATCGTCCACAACAAGTTCGTCGTCGACACGCTCAAGGCCAAGGGCGCGATCTTCGTCGAGGAGCTCGACCAGGTGCCCGATGGCGTGCCGGTGGTGTTCAGCGCGCACGGCGTACCCAAGGCGGTGCCGACAAAGGCGGCCGAGCGCGGCCTGTCCTATCTCGACGCGACCTGCCCACTGGTCAGCAAGGTCCACCGCCAGGCCGAGCGCCTCGTCGCGGCTGGCCGGCACATCCTGTTCATCGGCCATGCCGGCCATCCCGAAGTGATCGGCACCTTCGGCCAGGTGCCCGAAGGATCGATGACCTTGATCGAGACCGTCGCCGACGTCGCCGGCTTCGTCCCGCCCGACCCGAACAATCTGTCGTTCCTGACCCAGACCACGCTGTCGGTCGACGATACGGCCGAGGTGGTGGCAGCACTCAAGGCGAAATTCCCCGCCGTCCAGGCGCCGCGCGGCGAGGACATCTGCTACGCGACCTCCAACCGCCAGGCCGCGGTCAAGGCGATCGCCAGCGCGTGCGACGCGGTGCTGGTGCTGGGCGCGCCCAATTCGTCCAATTCGCTGCGGCTGGTCGAAGTGGCGGAGCGCCAGGGCGTCCCGTCGCGGCTGATCCAGCGCGCCGCCGATCTCGACTGGGAATTCCTCGACGGCGTCGGCACGCTCGGCATCACCGCCGGCGCGTCGGCACCCGAGGAGCTGGTACGCGAGCTGGTCGACCGGCTCGCCGAGCGCTTCGAGGTGAGCGAGCGCGAGGTCGAGACCACGCAGGAGACGATCTCCTTCAAGCTCCCGCGCGGTCTCGAGGCGACGGCGTGATCGGTATCGCCGCCCCAGCGAAAGCTGGGGTCTCACGCAGCACTTCCCACCAGGAGATCCCAGCTTTCGCTGGGATGACGGAATAAGGTCGTGGCAGTCTACACGCACGTTTCAGCCGAGGCGCTGGAGGAATTCCTGACGCGCTACGATGTCGGCGAACTCGTCTCGGCCAAGGGCATTGCCGAGGGCGTCGAGAATTCGAACTATCTGGTCGACACCACCAAGGGCCGCTTCATCCTGACGCTCTACGAAAAGCGCGTCGATGTCGGCGACCTGCCCTATTTCATGGCGCTGCTCGACCATCTCGCCGAGCGCGACAATCCGGTGCCGCCGGCGATCAAGGATCGCGACGGTGAGGCGCTGCAGACGCTCGAGGGACGCCGCGCCTGCCTGATCAAGTTCCTGCCCGGCGTGTCGGTCAGCCACCCGACTGCGGCGCAGGCCGAGGCGGCGGGCGCGGCGATGGGGCGGATGCACGCCAGCCTGACCGATTTCGTCGCCGTCCGCGACAATTCGATGGGAGTGCGCACCTGGCAGCCGTTGTTCGATCGGTGCGGCCGCTCGCTCGACGAGATGGCGCCCAACCTCCACGCCGAAGCGGGCACGATGGTCGACCGCGTCGTGCGCGGCTGGCAGGGCGACAATGTCCCGCAGGGGACGATCCATGCCGACCTGTTCCCCGACAACGTGCTGATGCGCGGCAGCGCGGTCACCGGTCTGATCGACTTCTATTTCGCCTGCACCGACGCGCGCGTCTACGACCTCGCCGTGATGCACACCGCCTGGTCGTTCGATGCCGCCGGCCGGACGCATCGTCCGGCGATCGGTGAGGCACTGATCCGCGGCTATCAGAGCACGCTGCCGCTGAGCGACGCGGAGCGCGCGGCGCTTCCCGCCTTCGCTGCCGGCGCCTGTATCCGCTTCTTCCTGAGTCGCGCCTGGGACTGGCTCAATACCCCGGCCGACGCGCTGGTCACGCGCAAGGATCCGCTCGCCTATTGGCGTCGGCTCAAGGTCTACGATCCCGCCTTCGTGCGCGATTTCCAGTCGCTGGCATGACCGAACTCAGCCATGTCGAGATCGCGACCGACGGCGCGTGCAAGGGAAATCCCGGCCCGGGCGGCTGGGGCGTGCTGATCCGGATGGGCGCGCGCGAGAAGGAATTGTCGGGCGGCGAGAAGCTCACCACCAACAACCGCATGGAGCTGAGCGCGGCGATCGAGGGGCTGAACGCGCTCAAGCGCCCGTGCCGGGTCACACTGTCGACCGACAGCCGCTACGTGATGGATGGCCTGACCAAGTGGATCCATGGCTGGCGCAAGAACGGCTGGAAGACCGCCGACAAGAAGCCGGTCAAGAACGCTGACCTGTGGCAGGCGCTGATCGACGCCGCGGCACCGCATCGCGTCGAATGGAAATGGGTGAAGGGGCATGCCGGGCACCCCGACAACGAGCGTGCGGACAAACTCGCGAGCGACGCCGCCGACGCCATGAGGAAAGCCTGACCCGCCTCCCTTGGCCCCGAACCTGTCGAACGGCGATTCACCAACGCCGGAAGGCGTCCACCTTCGACAAGCTCGGCACCAACGGTATTGGCGAAGACCTCAGCCTTCGGTCGGCGCGTCCGGGCCGTTCTTCTTGATCGAGTCGATCGCATTCTGCGCGCTCGCCTTCGACGAATAGCCCTCGGTCCAGAAGATGATTTCGCTGTTATACTTGAACTTGGCGACGTACTCGCCAGCCTTGTTCTGCTCGATCACGAACTTGTGCGCCATAAGAACCTCCGTCTTTGGTGACTGACGCAGGTTAGCGGCGCGCGGACGGGGACGCTAGCGGAACCGCGCGGGGGTGTAACGATCCCGGTCGATTTCCGCGATGAGCGGATCGGGCGCGGTGCCGAGCAACAGCGACGCCGCGACCAGCGACGCCGCGGGCGCGGTCTGGATGCCGAAGCCGCCCTGCCCCGCGCACCAGAAGAATCCCGGTACCTTGTTGTCGAAACCATAGACCGGCAAGCGGTCCGGCGCGAAGCTGCGCAGGCCCGCCCAGCTGCGTTCGACGCGTTCGATCGTCCAGTCGACGACCTGCTCGAGCCGGTCGATGGCGATCGCGATGTCGAGTTCCTCGGGCTGCACGTCGCCCGGCTCGCTCGGCACCTCGTCATGCGGGCTCAGCCACAGCCGTCCGCCCGATTCGGGCTTGAAGTAGAAGTCTCCGCCGATGTGGGCGACGTGCGGCGCATCGTCGGGGACCGGCGGGTCGACGCGGAGCTGGACGAGCGCCCGGCGCAGCGGCCGGATACCGATCGGCGCGACCTCCGCCATCGCCGCGACCTGGTCGACCCAGGCGCCAGCGGCATTGACCAGCACCTTGGCCGCGAACCCGCCCGCCCTGGTCTCGAGCTGCCAGATATCGCCGTCGCGCCGCGCTGCGGTCAGGCCGGCGTCGAGGACCAGCTCGGCCCCCGCCTTCTTCGCGCGCGCGAGCGCTGCCGCGTGGAGCCCGGCGACGTCGATATAGGCGCAGGTCGGTTCCCACACCGCGAGCGTCCATTCGGGGCGCAGACCCTGGATGCGCTCGCGCGGATCGACCAGCGACAGGTCAACCCCGGTACCGGCGAACTCGGCGAGCATCCCCTCGATCAGCCCGCGTTCTTCCTCGCGACCGATGTGGAGCGAGCCGAGCGGTTGCAGGAACCCGCCCGCGTCGAGCGACGCGCGCGACGCCGCGGTCAGCGGCTGGACGCCGGGGCCGCCATAGGTCTCTTCCCAGAACGCCGCCGAGCGGCCGGTGGCGTGGTAGCCGGCCATATCCTCCGCCTCGAGGATCAGGACGCTGGCATGCGGCGCCACCTCGGCCGCGAGCGCGGCGCCGGCGATTCCGGCGCCGATGATGGCGATGTCGTAGGTCATTGCCCCGTATTTGGTTTGGCTCGCGCCGAAAGGAAGGTGTCGATCTCTCCCAAGGCGCGATCGCGCACCGCGTCAACCTCGCGCAAGATCTCGTGCGCCGATTCCTTGCCGAACCGGACGAGCTCGACGTCGGGCAGCAAGCCGGCGACGGTGATCGCGTCGGCGGCCCGGACCAGTTTGTCATGATCGGCGACCAGCATCAGCACCGGCACCTTGACCTTTTTCACCCGCTTGCTCGCGCGCAGCCGTCGCGTCGATTCGAACGCGCGCACCACCCAGCGCCAGCTCGGCGGACCCAGCCTGATCTCAGGCTTCTGTTCCCACCACCAGGGCTCATCCGAATAGCGATCGGCGTCGTGGGTCAGGAGCGACTGTCGGCTGTCGGTCGTGCCCGGCCGCTCGTTCGACTTCCACGCGCGGCGCTGCGGATTGCCGAGCCGCATCGCGATTTCCGCGACGCGCTCGCCGAAGCCGGCACTGATCGGCGCGTGCACGCCCATCATCGGCGCGACCAGCACCGCGGCAACGGGTTCGGCCAGCACCTTGGCGAGCGCGCGGCATATCAGATGGCCGCCCATCGAATGCCCGATCGCGACATGCGGTCCGGGTGCCGTGGTCGCCCAGTCGCGCCAGAACGCGCCATAATCGTCGAGATAGGTCCCGAAGCGGTCGATGTCACCGCAATGCGGATCGTCGCTCAGCCGGCCCGACCCGCCCTGCCCGCGCCAGTCGAACGAAGTGATCGCCCAGCCCTGCGCGTGCCAATGGCGGAAGCTCTCGAGATATTTCTCGAAAATGTCGCCGCGTCCGCCCTGGAACAGGATCGATCCGCGCGGAGTCGCGGCCGCGGACGGCCAGTCGAAGCGGCGGAGCTGCCAGCCGTCGGGCGCGGTCCAGAACGAGATCGTGCTGCCGGCGGGATAGGTCCGGCGCGCGCTTTCGGAAGATGCCATAGGCGCTGGTTACTTTTTGGAAAGCCATCCCGTCTAGGTCTGTGATCTGATGGGCTGGGGATTTCTGTCGTTCGCGCTCGGGGGAGCGCTCATCCTGATCCTGCTTTCGGCGGGCATCGAGGACGCGCGCACCCGCGAGATCGCGAATTGGAAGAACGCCGCGATCGCGCTGATGGCGCCCGCCTGGTGGTGGGTCCAGGCCTATGGCTGGAGCGACGTCGCCTGGCAGATCGGGATCGCGATCGGCGTGTTCGCGCTGTTCGCCGCCACCTTCTACTTCGGCTGGATGGGCGGGGGCGACGTCAAGATGATCGGCGCGCTCGCCCTCTGGCTGCCGGGCCAGGCCCTGGTGTTCATGCTGATGGTCATGTCGATCATCGGCGGCCTGCTCACGCTGGTCATGATGTTCGATCACTGGCGCCGCAAGGCGCCGGGCGCGGTCGAGACGCCGTACGGCGTCGCGATCGCGATCGCATCGATGGTCGCGCTGGGTGAACCGATATTTAACCACTTTGCGTAGATTAACGGCGATCGAACCGGGACCATCGCCACAACGGGGCACGAAGCGACATGGATAGTCGGAAGATCATTTTGCTGGTGGGCGCGCTCTTCGTCGCCGCCATCACCGCGTTCATGGCGCGCAGCCTGATCGCCGGGTCGAGCGCACCTGTGGCATCCGCCCAGGCGCCGATCGCGACGGTCGCGACCGGGCCCGAAGTGCTCGTGGCGACCAAGGCGCTGCCGATCGGCACGATCCTGGATGCGACCAGCTTCAAGTTCCAGCCGTGGCCGAAGGACCTGGTCGAGAACGCTTATTTCCTCAAGAAGGACGGGTTCGATCCCAAGAGTCTGCAGGGCACGGTCGTGCGCTCGGTGATCACCGCCGGACAGCCGCTGACCCAGGGGTCGCTGGTCAAGCCGGGCGATCGCGGCTTCCTGGCCGCGGCGCTGACGCCGGGCATGCGCGCGGTGACCTTCCCGGTCCGCAACGAGAATTCGGTCGCGGGCTTCGTGTTCCCGGGCGACCGCGTCGACCTGATGCTGTCGCAGGCGGTGCCGGGCGGCGGTGACGGTCCGCCGCTCAAGGTCGCCGAGACGATCATGAAGAATTTGCGGGTGCTGGCGACCGACCAGCGCACGACGACCGACGTCGATGACCAGGGCAAGACCGTGGTCCGCTCGATCTCGATGGTGACGATCGAGGCGACGCCGGCGATCGCCGAAAAGATTTCCGTGGCACGCACCTTGGGCGACCTGTCGCTGGTGCTGCGTCCGCTCGCCAATTCGGCGTCCGAACTCGACCAGGCGATCGCCGACGGATCGGTGAAGGTGCCCGACGGCAAGGATCCGGCGGCCGAAAAGGCGATGCTGGCGAGCGCCGACTCGCAGCCTGTCGCCGGCAAGAGCTCGTTCGCTACCGGTGCCGATGTGTCGCGCTTCCAGCGCCGAACGGTGCCCGGAAAGACTGAATCGAACGGCCCCAACGCGATGCCTACCGGACCGACCATTCGCGTCGCCCGTGGAAACACCGCCATGTTGATGCCGATCGGTCTTGGGGGGAAGAAGTAATGCACCCGACGTTGATCTTGAACCGCATCGTCGCCGCGACGGTCGCGACCGCTCTGGTCGCCGGCGCGCCGGCCGAGGCCGCCGGACAGAGCGGCGCACGCCGCGCCGCGCCGGCCAAGCGGACGCATGTTGGCGCGCTGCCGCCGGGCACGCAGCGCCCGACTCGCGAGGTCGTGCTGTCGGTCGGCCAGGGTGAAGTGATCACGCTGCCGGCGGACGCCGCCGACATCTGGGTGGCCAACCCTTCCGTCGCCGACGTCGACGTCAACAATCGGCGCCAGATCCGCCTGTTCGGCAAGGACTATGGCGAGACCACGCTGTTCGTCACCTCCGCGACCGGCAAGGTGATCTATTCGACCAACGTGCGCGTCGGCCAGAACCTGACGACGATCGACAAGATGCTGCGAGCGGCCATGCCGGACGCCGACATCAAGGTCACGACCGTCGGCCAGCTCGCGGTGCTGAGCGGCACGGTCGCCGCGCCGGCCGATGTGGCGCAGGCGCAGCAGATCGTGGCGGCGCTGCTCAACCCGGGGGTCGACGTCACCAACCCCACGGCGCAGCTCAAGATCATGGTGATCAACCGGCTGCGTACGGCTACCCCGCTGCAGGTCAATCTGCAGGTCAAGATCGCCGAGGTGAGCAAGTCGTTCGCCAAGAATATCGGCAGCAACCTGAGCACGATCGACGGCGCCGGCGGCTTCAAGTTCGGCATCTCGAACGGTCGCTCGATCGCGACGACGGTCAATACGAATCCCAACCTGCCGCTCAGCGTCGGGCTGGGTACCGTAAACGGCTATGCGGTCGATCCCACGACCGGCAAGATCGTGCAGACTGCGGGCACCGCTATCCAGCCGGGCGCGCAGACCACGACGATCGGCGGTCTGGGCAGGCTCTTCGGGTTGGACATCCTCGGGGCGCTCGACCTCGGCGAGACCGACGGGCAAGTCACCACGCTGGCCAATCCGAACCTGACCGCGCTGTCGGGTGAAACCGGATCGTTCCTCGCCGGCGGCGAGATCCCGATCCCGATCAGCCAGGGCTTCGGCGCAACCTCGGTCGAATACAAGCAATATGGCGTCAGCCTGTCCTACACGCCGACCGTGCTGGCCGACGGCCGCATTTCGCTGCGCGTCCGCCCCGAAGTGTCACAGCTGTCCTCCGCCGGCGCGGTGACGATCGGCGGGGTCACCATCCCGGCGCTGACCACCCGGCGAGCGGAAACGACGATCGAGCTCGGCTCGGGCCAGTCGATGGTGATCGGCGGGCTGTTGCAGAATTCGACCGACAATCAGATCACCAAGACCCCGGGCATCGGCGACGTTCCCGTGCTGGGCTCGTTGTTCCGCTCGAACGGCTGGAAGCGCAACGAGACCGAGCTGATGATCGTCATCACGCCGTATCTGGTGAAGCCGGTCAATGCGAACGAGGTCGTACTGCCGACCGACGGCTACAAGGCGCCGACCGATCTCGGTCGCGTGTTCATGGGCCGGCTGGGCGAAGGCACCACCGGCGGCGACCGGCCCAAGCCGACCATGGCCACGCCGTCGACCGTCGGACCTGCGCTGGGCGCCAACGCCCCGGTCCCGGCTGCGCCGACGACGCCACAGCCGATGACCGACCCGGCGACCACCGACAAGAAGGCGCTGCCGCCCAAGAAGTCCAAGAAGTCCGGCGACCAGCCCGCCCCCGGTTTCAGCCTGTAACGCGCGAGGAACAGTCAGATCATGCGTACGATCCTCATCGCCACCCTTGCCGCTCCGGCGCTGCTGCTCGGTGGCTGCGGCACGCTCAACCAGGGCGTCGACTCGATCAAACAGCCGGTCGTCACCCGCACCGACTATGTGTTCGACGCGCAGTCGACCGCCGCCGGCCTGGCGCCGGGCGAGGCCGATCGCGTTGCCGGCTGGCTCGCGTCGATGAAGCTGCGCTACGGCGACCAGGTCTCGGTCGACGATCCCAACCCCTATGGCTCGCGCACGCGCGCCCAGGTCGCGGCGATGGTCACCGGCTATGGCCTGCACCTCAACGACCGCCCGCCGCTGACCAACGCGCCGCTCGCGGCCGGCATGGTCCGCGTCGTACTCAGCCGGACGGCTGCCAGCGTGCCGGGTTGCCCCGACTTCACGCGCAGCGGATCGAGCGAGTTCCAGGGCAGCGCGACCTCCAATTTCGGTTGCGCGAGCAACGCCACGCTGGCCGCGATGGTCGCCAACCCGCTCGACCTGGTCCGTGGCCAGCCGGGCACGGACACGGGCGATCCGCTCACCACGACGCGCGCCGTCAACACCTATCGTGGCGCCGCGCCCACTGGCGGCGGGGGCACCACCATCAAATCCGAATCGACGGGAGGCAAGTAAGATGAACGCGCCGTGGAAACCCGCAGGCGTCGCGCATCGCGAGCCCTTCGTCGCCTATGTCTGCGACGAGACGACCGCCGAAGCGTTGCGTCCGATCGTCAGCGAAATGGGCTGGTCTGCCGAGAAGGTGAACAAGGGCGGGCTGCGCAACGCGGTCCAGTCGCTGTCGGTCTCGGCGAGCCCGCAGGTGCTGTTCGTCGACTTGAGCGAATCGGGTGATCCGCTCAACGACATCAACGCGCTGGCCGAAGTCTGCGAGCCCGGCACCGTCGTCATCGCGGCGGGTCAGGTCAACGACGTCCGCCTGTATCGTGACCTGACCGCGAGCGGCATCCAGGACTATCTGCTCAAGCCGCTCAACGCCGACGTGCTGCGTGAGGCCTTCGGCAGCGCGCAGTCGGTGCTCAACGCGCCGCGCCTTGCCGAAGCGACGCCCGACCGTCCGCATTGCGCGACGGCGATGATCGGCACGCGCGGCGGCGCCGGCGCCTCGACCATCGCGACGTCGATTGCCTGGCTGATGAGCGAAAAGGGCGGCCGCACGACGGCATTGCTCGACCTCGACGTCCATTTCGGCACCGGCGCGCTCGCGCTCGACCTCGAGCCCGGCCGCGGCCTGACCGATGCGATCGAGAATCCGAGCCGCATCGACGGATTGTTCATCGAGCGCGCGATGGTCAAGGCCAGCGAGCGCCTGGCGGTACTGTCGGCCGAAGCGCCGATCAACTCGCCGATGATGACCGATGGCGCCGCCTTCTACCAATTGCAGGAAGAGATGCGCGCCGCGTTCGAATGCACGGTCGTCGACCTGCCGCGCGCGCAATTGATCCAGCATCCGCATTTGATCAGCGACATCCAGACCGCAGTGGTGGTGACCGAGCTGACCCTGGCGGCGGCGCGCGACACGATCCGCATCCTGTCGTGGCTCAAGTCGAATGCACCGGGTACCCAGGTGGTGGTGGTCGCCAATCGCGTGCCCGCGGGCGCGCAGCTCGAGATCAACCGCAAGGATTTCGAAGGATCGATCGAGCGTCGCATCGATTTCGTCGTGCCCTACGACCAGAAGCTGGCGGCGCAGGCCGCCAAGCTCGGCAAGCCGATGGCCGAAGCGGGCAAGGGATCGAAGACGATCGCGCCGCTGAACGAGCTCGCCAACCGCCTGATGGCGACGGGCGAAGCGACCGATGTCGCCGGCAAGGGCGGGGTCGGCAGGAAAGACGGCGGAAAGTCCGGCGGCCAGTCGTTGATCGGCAAGTTCGCCGACCTGAAGTCGTTGATGCCCAAGAAGGGCGCGAAGTCGAATTGACCCTTGCCGCGCCCATCCGGGCCGGCGGAGACATGTGGAGCGTTTGAGCGATGCCGTTGGTGCCGCTGGTTACGGTCATTGCCGGGGTAGGGATCATGCTGGTCCTGCTGGTGTTCGCCTTTTCCGGACCGTCGGTGGCGAAGGCGCAGTCGCGCCGGCTGAATTCGCTCCGCGAGCGCCATAGCGGCGCCGCGAGCGAAGCGGCCATGGCGGCGCAGATGCGCCGCATCACCGGCCGCCGCGACAGCAACATGGACACCGCGATGATGCGGTTCCTGCCGCGCCCCGCCGTGCTCAAGAAGCGGCTGGCGATGACCGGCAAGAACTGGACCGTCGGCCAATACGGCATGGCGACGTTCGGCCTGATCGTCGTCATCGCCGTGCTGTTGATGCTGCGCGGCGCGCCGATTGCGCTGTCGCTGCTGATCTCGGTGGTGATCGGCGGCGGCCTGCCGCATTTCGTCGTCGGCTATTTCATCAAGCGCCGCGTCAACAAGTTCAACGCCAAGTTCCCCGATGCGATCGAACTGCTCGTACGCGGCCTGCGTTCGGGCCTGCCGATCTCGGAAACGATGGCGGTGGTCGGCGCCGAAGTGGTGGGCCCGGTCGGTGAGGAATTCCGTGCGGTCTCCGACAAGATGAAGATCGGCCGGACGATGGACGCCGCGCTCCAGGACACCGCCGACCGGCTCGGCACGCCCGAATTCCAGTTCTTCGTCATCTCGATCGCGATCCAGCGCGAGACCGGCGGCAATCTGGCGGAAACGCTCGCCAACCTCGCCACGGTGCTGCGTCAGCGCGGCCAGATGAAGCTCAAGATCAAGGCGATGTCGTCCGAATCGAAAGCCTCGGCCTATATCGTCGGCTCGCTTCCCTTCATCGTGTTCGGCCTGATCATGTGGATCAGCCCCGCCTATATGGGCAATTTCTTCGTCGATCAGCGCCTGATCGTCGCCGGCATCGGCGGCATGATCTGGATGGGGCTGGGTGGCCTGATCATGGCCAAGATGGTCAATTTCGAGATCTGAGGCGATGGAACCGCACCACCCCACCCTGCTCGGCGTCGACGTCTTCTGGGTAGGCACCCTGCTCGCAGGCGTCGCCGCCTTCGCCGTCCTGCTCGCGATCTATGCGGCGACCACCGTCCGCGACCCGATGGCGCGCCGCGTCAAGGCGCTCAACGATCGCCGCGAACAATTGAAAGCGGGTATCTCGGCCTCGACCAGCAAGCGCCGTGCAAAGCTGGTCCAGAAGAACGAGACCACCGACCGCATCCGCTCGATCCTGCAGAATCTCAAGGTTCTCCAGGACAGCCAGGTCAAGGTCGCGCAGACCAAGCTGCTTCAGGCCGGCATCCGCAAGAAGGAATATGCCGTCGCGGTCATCTTCGGTCGGCTGATCCTGCCGATCGTGTTCGGCCTCCCGATGCTGTATTTCGTCTACGGCACCGACATGTTCGCGACCTGGTCGCCGCTCAAGCAATACGGCCTCGTCGCGGGCGCCTTCATCCTGGGCTACAAGGGCCCGGACATCTACCTCAAGAACAAGATCCAGAAGCGTTCGTCCGCGATCCGCAAGGGCCTGCCCGACGCGCTCGACCTGCTCGTGATCTGCGCCGAGGCCGGCCTCACCGTCGACACCGCGTTCCACCGCGTGTCGAAGGAACTGGGCAAGGCCTATCCCGAACTCGGCGACGAATTCGCGCTGACCGCGATCGAGCTGGGCTTCCTCTCGGATCGCCGCCAGGCGTTCGAGAATCTCGCGACGCGCGTCGACCTCGACGCGGTCAAGGGCGTGGTCACGACCATGATCCAGACCGAGAAATACGGCACCCCGCTCGCCTCGGCGCTGCGCGTGCTGTCGGCCGAATTCCGCAACGAACGCATGATGCGCGCCGAGGAAAAGGCCGCGCGCCTGCCCGCGATCATGACCGTGCCGCTGATCCTGTTCATCCTGCCGACCCTGTTCATCGTCATCCTGGGTCCGGCGGCGTGCAGCATCAACGACGCCTTCCTCCACGGCGGTAACTGATCCACCCCGCCCCTCCCGTGCGCGGGAGGGGTTTGTGGGCTTCACTTGCACCTCGGCGCAACCCGGCGCAGCATGAGGCGTTGCATCCCCAACAGGGAGAGACGGATGCTGTTCACCGATGCGAACCAGCTCGCCGTACTGGCGCTGGTATTGATCCTGGGCCTGGTCGTCGGACTGATGGTCGCGCCCAAGGGGACGAAGTGGCGCAAGCGCTACGAGGCCGAGCGCGACGCGCACGCCGCCTATCGCCAGGACTCCGACACCAAGACCCGCGAACGCGACGCGCTGACCACCAATCGCGACGCCTATGTCCGTGATCTGGAGAAAGCGAAGATCGACCTCGCAGCGGCGAACGAGAAGCTGGCGGCGGAGAATGCGGAATTGCGGGCGCGCGTGGCTTAATTCTCTCTCCCCTTGTGGGAGAGGGAGGGAGCGCCGAAGGCGCGGAAGGGTGAGGGGGAATCTTGCGCTAACTCAGCCCCTTGCATCTCGACTTCCGCCGGGCGGCGTCGATCGCCGCGAACTGGCGCCGGTCCTGGACCAGGACACGGATCAGCGCGATTCCGGTCGTGCCCTTGACCCGCACCGCAGCCATGCTGTCGGGCACCGGCTGCCCTTCCTGCGCGATCGCGATGCGGATCGGCTGGTTGTTCGCCTCGACATTGTTGCGGACGTAAGCCGCGTCGGTGCGCGCGTCGAACACCGACAGCGACCAATATGGCGCAGGCACCGGCGCGACCTCGACCAGCACCGGTCCGTCCGACAGGTCGAACGGACAGGTCGAATAGGCAAGGTCGGGGCTCGGCCGGACGATCGCGCGCGCCTTGTCGGTGGCCAGCGGGGCGGCGAACATGTTGTTGTACCCCGCCCCCTTGGCGATGCGGTGCGTGGCGAGCTCCATCAGCACGCGCGGGAATTGCACCATCGCCACATTGTAGCCGACGAACGCGAGCACCAGCCCGACCAGCACGGGGAAGAACCAGCCGCGCATCAGCACCCCTCCTTGACGATCGCGGGCAACTGGTCGCGCGTCATGCTGCCCATACCGCCGTCGTCGGGAAGATAGGCGCGCAAGGTCAGCTCGAACCGCTCGATCCGCCCGGTCGGCAGCCACAATCCCGCTTGCTCGGCGGGCGCCACGACCACGTCCCATTTGGCCGAATTGGGGACGGCGGCGCTGGCGACCGAGAAGATATTGGCCTGGTTGGCGACGAGGTAGCCGGGGTGGTCGTAGAGCGTCAGGCTCCACCATTTGGCCGGGATCGATCCCCCTGACACGCGATAGCGGCAGCGGCCGTCGAGCACCGCGCCGGTGCTGTCGACCGCCGCATTGTAATAGCGCGCCTCATGAGCCGGCAGCGCGAGCAGCCCACGCAGCGAAACGATCGCGCGGGTGAGCGGGCCGGCGCGCGCGGTGCCGAAATCGCTGCCGGTGGTCCAGGGCCCGATCGCCCGATTGGCGCCGAGCGCGCCGGTGCGCACCCGCTGCACCGCGGCGCCCGCCCCGAGCGCCAACCCCAGCACGCCGCAGATCGCATATCGGATCCAGGGCCTCATACGCCCTCCTCCCCCAATCAGCTCGCTTCAGTTCGGGCAGCGGTGGTAACGCTTCCCTTCCATCATCATCGCATCGTCGCCAGTGCGCTCGACCTTGAGGATCTGGTCGAATTCCTTGTTGTCGGCGGTGTAATTGCCGGTAACCTTGACCGTCTTGCCGTCGAGCGACCAGCGACCCATCCCGCGCTTGCCATAGAAACCGCCGCCAGGGCCGAAATTGACCGCCCGCCGCGCCGTGCAATCGCCATTCTCCGCACCCCAGCGGCCCGACAGCCAAGTGCGGCTGACCCCGCCAGGTATCGCTTTCGGCGTCGGCTTCGCGGCCGGTGTGGGCGTCGCGGTCGGAGTCGGTTTGGGCGTCGGCGTCGATGTGGGCTTCGGCGACGGTTTGGGGGTCGGCGATGAAGAGGGCTTGGGCGACGGTGTCGCCGACGGTTTCGGACTAGAACTCGGACTGGGGTTTGGCGACGGGCTAGCCGACGGCAGCGGCGTCGGGCTCGGCGCCAGCGCGGTTACCGCAGGGCTGCTCTCGGGGCTCGGCTCGGCCGCGGGGACGTAGCGATTCGGATCGGCGACATCGTCGCGGAACATCCAGTTATCGCCGTAGCGCACGAAGCGCCCGGTGCGCGTCGCCGACTTGTCACACTTGCCGGTGAATGGGCTGCACGTCGTCGCGCGATAGTCGCAGACATAGCCCGGGCGATCGGGCGCGGTCTTGCACGCGATCCGCTCGGTCGACTGCACCTTGGCGCCCGATCGCGTCAGCGCGTCGGCGATATCCTTCTCCGACGGGCCGTCGCTGCCGCCCATGTTGCAGGCGGCGAGCGGTGCCACGATCGCGAGAGCCAGCCAGCGCGTCATACCCAGAGTCATCGCCGTTGAGTGCGGTCGCCGCGCGGGCGAAGTCAAGCCCGCCTCAACCCGCTTTGCTGGCCAATGCCGCCTGCGCTGCGGCGAGTCGGGCGATCGGCACGCGATAGGGCGAGGCCGAAACGTAATCGAGCCCCACCTCTTCGCAGAACGCGATCGACGCCGGGTCGCCGCCATGCTCGCCGCAAATGCCGAGCTTGATGTCGGGCCGCGTCGCGCGCCCGCGCTCGGCGGCAAGGCGGATCAGCTCGCCCACGCCCTCGACGTCGAGGCTGACGAACGGATCCTTCGGGTAGATTCCCTTGTCGACATAGATGCCGAGGAACCGCGCAGCGTCGTCGCGGCTGACGCCGAGCGCGGTCTGGGTGAGGTCGTTGGTGCCGAACGAGAAGAACTGGCCGACTTCGGCGATCTCGCCGGCCTTGAGCGCCGCGCGCGGCAACTCGATCATGGTGCCGACGAAATAGCTGATCTCGCGCCCCTTGTCGGCGAACACCGCCCTGGCTGCCTTGTCGACCACATCCTTCATCAGCTCGAGCTCGCGGCGCGTCGCGACGAGCGGGATCATCACCTCGGGGATCGGCGCCTCCCCCGATTTCTCGGCGACGGCGACCGCCGCCTCGAAGATCGCGCGCGCCTGCATCTCGTAGATCTCGGGATAGGTCACCCCGAGCCGGCAGCCGCGATGCCCGAGCATCGGGTTGAACTCGTGGAGCTCGGCGGCGCGGCGCTTGAGATAGTCGACCTCGACCTCCGCTGCTGCCGCGACCTCGGCGAATTCAGCTTCCTCATGCGGCAGGAATTCGTGGAGCGGCGGGTCGAGCAGACGGATGGTGACCGGCAGGCCCGCCATCACCTCGAAGATCTCGATGAAATCGGCGCGCTGCTCCGGCAGCAATTTGTCTAGCGCGGCGCGGCGGCCCCTTTCATCCTCGGCCAGGATCATCTGCCTGACCGCGGTGATGCGCGCGGCGTCGAAGAACATATGCTCGGTACGGCACAGCCCGATGCCCTCGGCGCCGAAATCGCGCGCGGTGCGTGCATCGAGCGGGGTCTCGGCATTGGCGCGAACCTTGAGCCGTCGGACTTCGTCGGCCCAGCCCATCAGCACGCCGAAATCGCCGGCGAGTTCGGGCTGCACCGTCGGCACTTCGCCGATCATCACTTCGCCCGACGCCCCGTCGATCGTGACCACGTCGCCCTCGCCGACTTCACGGCCAGCGCAGCGCATCACCTTCGCCTTGGCGTCGATCGACAGCGTGCCGGCGCCCGACACGCACGGCCGGCCCATGCCGCGTGCCACGACGGCCGCGTGGCTGGTCATGCCGCCGCGCGCGGTCAGGATGCCGCGCGCTGCGTGCATGCCGTGGATGTCCTCGGGTGAGGTTTCGGTACGGACCAGGATCACCGCCTCGCCCGCCGCGGCGCGCTTCTCGGCGGTGTCGGCGTCGAACACCACCTTGCCCGAGGCCGCGCCCGGCGACGCCGGCAGCCCTTTGGTCAGCACGTCGCGCGCCGCCTTGGGATCGAGCGTCGGGTGCAGAAGCTGATCGAGCGCCGCAGGATCGACCCGCGCGATCGCTTCGTCACGCGTGATCAGGCCTTCGTTGGCCATGTCGACCGCGATCTTGAGCGCCGCCTTGGCGGTGCGCTTGCCCGAGCGCGTCTGGAGCATCCAGAGCTTGCCCTGCTGCACCGTGAACTCGATGTCCTGCATGTCGCGATAATGCGTCTCGAGCGAGTCGAACACGCCGGCGAGCTGCGTATAGACCTCGGGCAGCGCCTCTTCCATCGATAGCGGCTTGGCGTTGGCCTCTTCTCGTGCAGCTTTCGTCAAATATTGCGGCGTGCGGATGCCGGCGACGACGTCCTCGCCCTGCGCATTAATCAGGAACTCGCCATAATAGGCATTGTCGCCCTTCGACGGATCGCGGGTGAACGCCACGCCCGTCGCCGAGGTGTCGCCCATGTTGCCGAACACCATCGCCTGGACGTTGACCGCGGTGCCCCAGTCGGCCGGGATGTCGTTCAAGCGGCGATAGACCTTGGCGCGCTCGGACTGCCACGACCCGAACACCGCGCCGATCGCGCCCCACAATTGGTCATGCACGTCCTGGGGGAACGGTCTGTCCCACTGCTCGACGACGAGCTTCTTGTAGGTGTCGACCAGCGCCTTCCAGTCGGCGGCGCTCATCTCGGTGTCGAGATAATAGCCCTTGTCTTCCTTGGCGATCTCGAGCGCTTCCTCGAACGACCCATGGTCGAGTTCGAGCACGACGTCCGAATACATCTGGATGAAGCGACGATAGCTGTCCCAGGCGAAGCGCTCGTCGCCCGAGGTGGTGGCGAGGCCGACAACCGTCTCGTCGTTGAGACCGAGATTGAGGACGGTGTCCATCATCCCCGGCATCGACGCGCGCGCGCCCGAGCGGACCGAGACGAGCAGCGGATCGGCAGCGTCGCCGAATGCCTTGCCCGTCACCGCCTCGATATGCGCGATGCCGTTGGCGACCTCGGCCTTCAGGCTCTCCGGAAAGCTGGCGCCCTCGTCATAATAGACCGCGCACATCGGCGTGGAGATGGTGAAACCCGGGGGCACCGGCAGCCCGATCGAGGCCATCTCCGCCAGGTTCGCACCCTTGCCGCCGAGGAGGTTCTTGTCCCCTTTGCCCCCGTCGGAAACCCCGCCACCGAACCGGTACACGTACTGCGTCATTCGTCAGTCCCTTTGATGCCTGGTTTCGCTGGGGAGGCGGAAATTTAGGCTGGAGTGGCGCGTCGAGATGTCATCCCTCGATCTTCGAGAAGTCGGCGACACCATATACCGCATCGCGGACGCGGGCGAGCAGCGCGAGCCGCGCTTCGCGCTTGGCCGGATCGGCGTCGTTGACCGTGACCGCGTCGAAGAAGGCGTCGATCGGCGCGCGGAGCGTCGCGAGGGCGGCCATCGCGGCTTCGAAATCTTCTTTCGCGACGGCATCTGCCGCGGCCGGGCCGGCGGCATCGAGCGCGGCGATGAGGGCGGCTTCGGCGGGTTCGGGGGTGTAAGACAAATTCCCTCTCCCATCGGGAGAGGGAGGGAGCGGCGAAGCCGCGGAAGGGTGAGGGCCGTCATCGGCGCCCTGCCCTGCCCTCACCTTCCCACTCGGCTCCGCCGAGCGGGCCCCTTCCTCTCCCACAGGGAGAGGAGTTTCATACCCTTCCTTCTTCAGGATATTCGCCGCGCGCTTATAGCCGGCGAGGAGGTTGGCGCCGTCCTCGGTACCGATGAACGACTGCAATGCCCGAACGCGGGCCAGCAGGCGGACGAGGTCATCTTCGCCGCCGAGCGCGAACACCGCGTCGATCAGGTCGTGGCGGACGCCGGCCTCGCGCTGCTGGACTTTGAGGCGGTCGGCGAAGAAGTCGTTGAGTGCGACAACACCGTCAGCCTGCAGATCAAAGAAGGCTTTTATGACGCCGTCATACGCCATAATATCTACGCCACTTCCGAACGGCCCAAAATCGTGCTCTCGATAATAGAAGTTAGTGGATCCATCCGAGGTATCCATCGAGAACCCCGATCGGACGTCGTGCGAATTTCCTTCTCCGTCGGAAAAATTGCGCGGGCCGACAAACTGCATTTTTGCATCGCGATCGGCGGACCGAATTGACGCTTCTAGAAGTGTCTTCGCTACGTTCGTTAGGAACTTGGACCCCAGAATTGGCAGCCCACTATTGTCCCCTATTGCAACGACGCCGATGGCAGCACGACGGAGTGCAAACGGATCTTTTGACCCGGTCGGATATTGCTGAAGTGCGAAAAACGCCGCGAGCGTATCCAGCTTGTCCGCCAATGACACCGCCACCGTCACCGGCGCGGTCGGCACGTCATCGCCCTGCCCGACCGGCTTGTAATGGTCGCGGATCGCCTCGGCGACAGCCGGGGCCTCGCCCTGCGCGGCAGCGTAATAGCCGCCCATCAGGCCCTGAAGCTCAGGAAACTCGCCGACCATGCCGGTGACGAGGTCGGCCTTGGCCAATCGCGCGGCGCGTTCTGCCTGGTCCGCTAAATCCTCCCCGGCACGGGGAGGGGGACCGTCCGCAGGACGGTGGAGGGGGCTACCCGAGGCGGATTCGCTCTGAGGCGCTCCCCCTCCACCAGCTTCGCTGGTCCCCCTCCCCGTAAACGGGGAGGATTTGACGATTCCCTCTTCGACCAACCACCGCGCCAGCTTGGCGACGCGCTCGACCTTGTCGGCGACCGTCCCCAATTTCTCATGGAAGACGATCTTCTCGAGCTTCTTGGCCTGCTCCTCGAGCGGCACCTTGAGGTCCGTCTCGTAGAAGAACCGCGCATCGCTCAGCCGTGCGGCGAGCACCTTGCGATTGCCGTCGACGATCTTCGCGCCGCCATCGACCGCCTCGATATTGGCGGTGCAGACGAAGGCATTGGCCAGCTTCCCAGCCTTGTCGCGGCAGACGAAATACTTCTGGTTCACCCGCGCGGTGAGCTGGATCACCTCGGGCGGCACGTCGAGATAGGCTTCGTCGAAGCGGCCGAGCAGCGGCACCGGCCATTCGGTCAGCCCGGCATTCTCGGCGACCAGTCCTTCGTCCTCGATCAGGTCGAGCCCGGCGGCATCGGCCAGCGCAATCGCCCGGTCGCGGATGATTGCGCGGCGCTGGTCCTGGTCGACGATGACGTGGCAGGCGCGCAGCTTTTCCTCGTAATCCGCCGCCGAGCCGATCGTGATCGCCCCTGGATGGTGGAAACGATGGCCGAGCGTGACGGCACCCGATTGCACGCCTGCAATCTCGGCCGGCACGATCCGGTCGCCGAGCAACGCGATGATGCCGTGCAGCGGACGCACCCAACGCAGGCTCTCGGTCGAGGCCGACGCCTCACCCCAGCGCATCGACTTGGGCCAGGGGAAGGCGCGGACGATCGCCGGGATCGCCTCGGCCAGCACCTCGGCGGTCGCGCGGCCGGGCTTGTCGATCACCGCGAACAGCACGCCGTTGCGCTCAATCAATTGGTCGGCGGTGAGGCCGGTCTTGCGCAGGAAACCGTCGAGCGCCTGCGGCGGCGCGCCAGCGCGCGGACCCTTGATCTCCTCGCTGACCGCCTCGGTCGCCACGGGCAGGTCGCGCGCGATCAGCGCCAGCCGGCGCGGCGTGGCGAAGGTGACGATCGCGTCGGCGCGCAGGCCGGCTTTGTCGAGTTCGGCAGTGAACAGCCGCGCGAGATCGTCACGCGCCTTGTCCTGCATCCGCGCAGGGATTTCCTCGGAGCGGAGTTCTAGGAGGAAGTCGGTCACGCCAAATCCTCCCCGTTTACGGGGAGGGGGACCGCGCCGGAGGCGCGGTGGAGGGGGTCGGCCACAAACGACACGATCGATTGCGCAGCCCCGTCGGCATCACGCAGCACATCGGCTGCTGCGATACGGATCACTCGATAACCCTTGTCTTCTAACCACTCCGTGCGGTTGGCATCACGCACCGGACGATCGCCCATATCATGCGCAATCCCATCCACCTCGATGATCATCTTCGCGGCTGCACAGTAGAAATCGACGCGATAGCCGCCAATCGGATGCTGTTTGCGGAAGGCGACACCCTCGGGCGAGCCTTTCAAGCGCTGCCAGAGCAGAATTTCGGGTAGGCTCATTTTGCGGCGTGCGGCACGGGCTTCATAGACTTCGGGGCGGCGTAGATTTGGCACGCCCCCTCCACCGCGCTTCGCGCGGTCCCCCTCCCCGTCCCGGGGAGGATTTTGGATATCCGCCATCACGCCGCCCACCCGTTCTTCTCCATCCACGCCTGGCACGACCCCTTCGCCAGGTCGCGGACGCGGCCGATGTACGCCTGGCGTTCGGCGACCGAGATCACCCCGCGCGCGTTGAGCAGGTTGAAGATGTGGCTCGCCTCGATCGCCTGCTCGTACGCCGGGATCGGCAATTTGTGGTCGAGGCAATTCTCGCACTCGGCCGCGGCCTTGCGGAACAGGTCGAACAATGTCTCGGTATCGGCGACCTCGAAATTCCAGGTCGACATCTCGACCTCGTTCTCGTGGAACACGTCGCCGTACGTCATTTGCGGCGTGTTGCCCGACGCGTCGTTGAACGCGAGGTCGTACACGCTGTCCTTGTTCTGGATGTAGGTCGCCAGCCGCTCGAGCCCATAGGTCAGTTCGCCCGCGACCGGCTTGCAGTCGAAGCCGCCCATTTGCTGGAAATAGGTGAACTGGGTCACTTCCATCCCGTCGCACCACACTTCCCAGCCCAGTCCCCAGGCACCGAGCGTCGGCGATTCCCAATCGTCCTCGACGAAGCGGATGTCATGCTTGGTGAAATCGATGCCGATCGCGGCGAGGCTGCCGAGATAGAGATCCTGCAAATCGGGCGGGCTCGGCTTCAGGATGACCTGATATTGGTAATAATGCTGCAGCCGGTTGGGGTTCTCGCCATAACGGCCGTCGGTCGGGCGGCGGCACGGCTGGACGAACGCGGCATTCCACGGATCGGGCCCGAGCGCACGGAGCGTCGTCGCGGTGTGGAACGTCCCCGCCCCCATCCGCATGTCGTAGGGCTGCAGGATCAGGCAGCCGCGCTGGCTCCAATAATCATGGAGCGTCAGGATCATCCGCTGAAAGGATAGAGGCTGGTCGGTCACGTCGCGGCTTTGGCCGAGCGTGCCGGGCCGGTCAAGAACATGCGCGGCGCCCCAAGTCACGGTCCGATGACTTTTTGTAAGGTGTTGTTGACATAGTCAGCCGTCACTGTCATTTAGTCACGGAAACCTGACATCGGACAGCGAGTCGGCCGAGGGAAGAGATGAAGAATCGCCTCAAGGTACTGCGCGCCGAACGCAACTGGAGCCAGGCCGACCTGGCCCTCCGGCTGGATGTCTCGCGACAGGCGGTCAACGCGGTCGAGACGGGGAAGTATGACCCGTCGCTGCCGCTCGCGTTCAAGATCGCCCGTTTGTTCGACTTATCGATCGAGGAGATTTTCGATGATGGACAGCGCCGTGGATAAGGATGAGCCAGGACCCGGCTTCGGCGCCCAGGCCGGGCGCGTGGCGTTGCTCCTGTTGGCGGCGATCGGCGCGCTGGGCGGCGTCGGTTTCCTGACGGGCTTCCTCGCCGCCTACAACCAGGACCCCGACGGGACGCTGTCGCCACGCGACATCGCCTTTCTCGCCGCCGGAGCCTTGTTCGTGCTGGGTTGCCTCTATGGTGCCTGGCGCGCGATCCGGTCGCTCCGCGCGGCGGACGTTGCGGCGGGGCCGAGGACGCCGCGCGAAGGGCGCAATCGCCGGGTGATGGCGATCGCCGCCCTGCTCGGCGGGGCGATCAGCCTTGTCCTGGTTCTGCATCACGACGCCCCCGCGAGCAGTCCGCTGGCGCTGCTCGACGGGCCGCTGACACCCGCCGTCGCGATCGTCCTGGCGCTGCTGGTGGGCGTGCTCGTTTCCGCCTTGTCGATCTATTGGTATCTGCGCGTGATCGATGAGCAGGAGGCGGCGGCGTACAACAAGGGCGCGCTGATCGCGATGCATACCTTCTGGATCGGCGCGCCGGTCTGGTGGCTGCTGTGGAAGGGCGGCCTGGTTCCCGCGCCCGACGGCATGCTGATCTACCTGACCACCGCCATCGTCGCCACCGTCACCTGGCTATGGGCGAAATATCGGTGATCCCCTTCACGCTGGGCGGCCGCCCCTTTCAGATCCGCCAGCGAAATCTATATGGAGAAACCATGCTCGCTCTCTTTCGCCGCGTCCTGCGCGCGGGTGCCCTGGCGCTCGCCGCTCTGTCCCCCTCGCTCGCCAGCGGGCAGGTGGCGCCGGCCGCTGCGCCCGCCTCCCCCGCGTCCGAGGTCAAGACGGTCGATGCCGACCCCGCTTTGTGGGTCGTCAAGGACAAGGACACCACGATCTACCTGTTCGGCACCATCCACGTGCTGAAACCCGGGCTGAGATGGTTCGACGACGGCGTGAAGAAGGCGTTCGATTCGAGCGACGAACTGGTGCTCGAGATGGTCCAGCCCGACACCGCGACGATGCAGAACATCATCCTCAGCAAGGCCTATAGCTTGAGCGGCCCGACGCTGACCGAGCGGCTGCCCGCGGCGGATCGCCCTGCGTACCTCAACGCGATGACCAACCTGGGCATCCCGCCCGCGGCGTTCGATCGCGCCCAGCCCTGGTTCGTCGCCACCAACCTGTCGCTGCTGCCACTGATGAAGCTGGGCTATGATCCCAAGAGCGGCCCGGAGACGATCCTGACCGCAGCCGCGACCGGCGACAAGAAGACGATCGAAGGCCTTGAGACCCCCGAGCAGCAGATCGGCTATCTCGCCGGCCTGCCCGATCCGGTGCAGATCAAGTTCCTCGAATCGACGCTTAAGGACCTGCCCAAGACCGCCGAGACGATGGACGGCATGGTCGCCGCCTGGGCCAAGGGCGATCCGGCCAAGCTCGCTGAATATATGAATGACGGGCTCGACGATTCGCCCGAGCTCGCCAAGACCCTGCTGTTCGACCGCAACGCGCGCTGGGCGCAGTGGATCAAGGCGCGGCTCGACAAGCCGGGCACCGTTTTCATCGCGGTCGGCGCCGGCCATCTGGCAGGCAAGCAGAGCGTGATCGACCAACTCAAGGCATTGAACATCAAGGCGAAACGGGTCGCCTATTGATGCGCGTCGGACGGCGCCTGGCCGCGCTCGGCGTCGTCCTCCTTGCCCTAACGGGCTGCGGCCGGCCACCGCTGGACGCGCGGCCCGCGCTCTGGCGGGTGAGCGACGGCGATACGACGATCTATCTGCTTGGCTCGATCCACCTGCTCCCCGACCATGTCCGCTGGCGCACGCCATTGATCGACCGCGCGATCGCCGAGTCCGATACGCTGGTTCTCGAAAGCGCCCCTGACGATCAGGCAAACTTCGCTGCCCTCGCGAAGGGCGTGGGGCTCAAGCCGGTCGCGGATCGTGTTTCCCCGGGGAAACGACCGGTCCTCGATGCCATGATCGCGCGCTCGGGCGTGCCGCGCCAGACGCTGGACGGTTATAAGGATTGGGCATTGGCGACAACACTTGCGGTTGGTGATGCCGTTGCTGCGGGCGCGGATACGCGCAACGGCGTAGAAGCGAAACTTTGGACAGCCTTCTCCTCAGGCGGGAAAACAAGACTCGCCTTTTATCATGCAAAAGAGCAACTCCAGCTGCTCGACGGCCTCACCGAATCCGAACAAAGCGAAATGCTGGGAAACGTTTTGTCGGGAAAAGATAAATACGGGGAAACACTTCGAGCCTGGGCGGCAGGCGATATAGCCTCGTTGGACAAGACGTCCGAGTGCACGTCGCTCGACGGAAAACTCGTCGGTCAACCCAACCAATATTGGGCAAAATGGATCGCGGCGCGGATGAAGCAGCCTGGAACGGTGCTGGTCGCGGTCGGCCTGGGACACATGGCCGGCCCTTATGCCTTGCCGAAAATGCTCGAAGCGCGCGGATTGAAGGTCGAGCGCATAGAATAGCCTCGCTGCCCGGCGACGCCCAATCCTGAATCCGGAAGCCCCGCCTCCGCGGCCGTTTCATCGCCAGCGGAGAGCTATCGACGTTTAACCGTCCTTGGCATCCCGCGATTTCGCCCCGTTTTGCCAGCCTTGCTGCCAGGCGGTCATGGCCGTGCCCTTCTTGTAGGGGCATGCAGAGTCAGGCTTGCCCCTTTTGCCAGCGGCATAGCCATCGCTCCATGCTTTATCCTGTGGGGCCGGCACACAATTCTCCCTGTTTCGCACCGCCCATAGGACAACCGGCCCGTCGACGCTATGCCTTCGACCAAGCGGGCTCGCCTCGTGGCCCGACCCTCTCGCCCCTTGCACTCCCCTCCCCTTCCCGCTACAGGCGCGCGCTTCGCGCATGGTCATCCCTGGAGGCGTGCGCGGAAGACCACAATTAACGCATATCGGAGACAGCAATGAGCGACCAACTGACGCTCGCCGCCGAGACGCGCGACCGTGGAGGCAAGGGAGCCTCGCGTGATCTGCGTCGCAATGGCCGCGTGCCCGCCGTCATCTACGGCAACAAGCAGGACCCCGTCTCGATCCACGTGGAAGAGAAGGAGCTGGTCCGCCAGCTGATGACCGGGCACTTCATGAATTCGGTCGTGATGATCGACGTCGGCGGCAAGCCCGTGCGCACGCTGCCCAAGGACGTCGCGTTCGACGTCGTTACCGATCGTCCCCTGCACGTCGACTTCCTGCGCATCGGCGAGCACACCACCGTCCACGTCAACGTGCCGGTCGTGTTCACCGACGAGGAAGAATCGAAGGGCATCAAGAAGGGTGGCGTGCTCAACGTCGTCCGTCATGAGCTCGAACTGGTGGTCGATGCCGCCGACATCCCCAGCGAGATCCAGATTTCGCTCAAAGGCCTCGACGTCGGTGATGCGATCCACATCTCGAACGTCAAGCTGCCCAAGGGCGCCAAGTCGGCGATCGACGATCGCGACTTCACCATCGCCACGGTCGTCGCGCCATCGGCGCTGAAGTCGGAAGCGGTCGAGCAGGCCGCCGAGGAAGCCGCCCAGGCCGAGGAAGCTGCCGCCGAGCATGCTGCCGAAGTCGAGGCCGCGGAAGCCGCCGAGGGCGAAGCTGCCGAGGAGGCTCCGGCCGCCGAGGGCGACGCCGAATAAGCGTCGGCTTCATTGCCAAATTGACGGGGGCGCCGCGATCCACTCGATCGGGCGCCCTTTTCATATCCAAGGCCAGGCCTTTCTCCACTGTACGCCTCCCCGGCGAAGGCCGAGGTCCAGGCTCAATGAAGCTGAGATGGCGCCATTTCATCGTGGCCCCTTGCTACTGGGCCCGGCCTGCGCCTGGGAGGCGTCTTTTCTATTGCTGGATCAACGCTAAGGGTATTCCCATGCAACTCTGGGTCGGTCTCGGAAATCCCGGCGCGCAATATGCGATGCACCGGCACAATGTCGGCTTCATGGCGGTCGACGCGATCGCCGAGGTGCGCGGCTTCGGCCCGGTCAAGAAGCAGTTCCAGGGCTGGACGCAGGAAGGACGGATCGGATCGGACAAGATCCTGCTGCTCAAGCCCGCGACTTTCATGAACGAGAGCGGCCGGTCGATCGGCGAAGCGATGCGCTTCTACAAGCTCACGCCCGAAGACGTGACGGTGTTCTACGACGAACTCGATCTCGAGCCGTTCAAGGTGCGGGTAAAGCGCGGCGGCGGCGCGGCGGGGCATAACGGCATCCGCTCGACCATCCAGTATATCGGCGACGCCTTCCGCCGCGTGCGGATCGGCATCGGTCATCCCGGGCACAAGGACCGGGTGACCGGGCATGTGCTTGGAAACTATGCCAAAAGTGAGATCGAGCCGCTGACCGACCTGCTCGGTGCGCTGGGCGGCGAGGCCGAATGGCTGGCCAAGGGCGACGACGCGCGGTTCATGAGCGATCTTGCGCTGCGGCTGCAGGATTAGGAAACCGCGATGCGACCCAGAACGATCCTGATGTTCGAAGGCCTGATGCTCGGGACACTGGTCGTCGGCTGGCTGCAACTCGCGCTGAGCTGGACCCGGCAAGTGCCGAATCTCGCTCGGATAACGCAACATCCGATCACCATGCTGCTAGCGATGATGACGGTCATGACCGCGATCTACCTCGCGCTCACCTTGCTCGTGTCACGACGGCGTAGCCGGATTGCCGCGGGAGTCCTGATCGTTCTGTTCGCCTTCGGTATTCCGGCATTCGTGCGGACAATCACTGCGGGATCGCCAACTGGCTACACCGTGCTGGCCGACATCCAGATCGTCGGCCAGTTCGTTGCCCTTATCCTGCTGTTCCTGCCCTCGGCGCGCGCGTGGTTTCGGCGTGACGATGCAAAACCCGATCTGCGCGAAACCTTCTCCTGACCGCAACGACCACGTCGCCCCTCGATCGATAGACGCTTGCGTCGCCGAGCGGCGCGTGCTTCGCCCAGCGGCGTGACCGTCCGCGACCTCTTCGCCACCCGTTTCTACGACACCCCGCTCGGCGACGACGCGCTGATCGCCGAACTGGGCGACGCGTGCCGCGACCTCGCCGAGCAGGATCGCGCCGGGCGCAACTGGTCGAAGGAGCATGGCTATCGCGGCTATACGTCCTACGCCTCGCTCGACGACCTGCCGTTGCGCGACCCACGCTTTGCCGACCTGGTCAAGCTGCTCGACCGCCATGTCGCCGCGTTCGCCAAGGAATGCGGGTTCGAACTGGGCAAGAAGCTCAAACTCGACAGCCTGTGGGTCAACGTCCTCAAGCCCGGCGGCACGCATTCGGGGCACATCCACCCGCATTCGGTCGTCTCGGGGACGATCTATGTCGCGGTGCCGCCGGGATCGGGCGCGCTCAAGCTCGAGGATCCGCGCCTGCCGATGATGATGGCGGCGCCCTCGCGCCCGGAAACCTTCGTCTATGCCAATCCGGTCGCGGGCAGCGTATTCCTGTGGGAAAGCTGGTTGCGCCACGAGGTGATGCCCAATGCGGCGAAGCAGGACCGGATCAGCATCAGCTTCAATTATCGCTGAGCCTGCGATACCTTCGACGCATGGTGTTGGGCACCGTCGCCGCAGCCGCGATGCTGCCCGGTACAGCGCTGGGCGCAGGAGGACCGCCGATGTACGGGATGCTCGGACGGATGAAGGCGATGCCGGGCAAGCGTGACGCGTTGCTCGCGCTACTGCTCGAAAGTACCGGTGGGATGCCCGGCTGCCTGAGCTATATCGTCGCCAAGGACTTGAAGGACCCCGATGCCTTGTGGTGACCGAGGCGTGGGACAGCAAGCAACACCACGACGCCTCGCTCGGATTGCCGCAGGTCCAGGCGGCGATCGCCAAGGCTCGGCCGCTGATCGCCGGCTTCGATACGGGCGCCGAAACCGAACCCGTCGGCGGCATCGGCCTCAAGCGCTGAGCGGTAGCGCCAACCCCGGGCTCGCCAGGGTTGCCGGAGATTAGAAAGCCAGCCGCGCCGACATCGTGGCGATCGGATTGAGCCCCGACCTGCCGTCATTTACCCCTGCGGCGCTCCAGCGGGCCGGCCGTACCGGCAGGATAGCCCGGTCGGTCAGCGCCCCGCCCTCGAGGCCCAGCACGAAACCGCGCGACACTTCGCGGTCATAGCCGAGGGTCATTGCAGGCGTGTAGCGACGGAACCCGCGCGGCAACGCCAGGCCGCCGCGCGTCATGTGCGGATCGTAGAGGATGCCCGCGGTCGCCTGTTCGGCGGCGATCCAGAAGTTGGGGCGCGCGAAATAGCGCGTCCCGACCGACAGCCGCATCCCCGAATGGTCGCTTGGATAGAGGTCGACCATCCCGCCAACGAAGCGCGGACGAACCATATCTTCGATCGCGGTGAACCCGCCGCGACTGACGATCTGCGGCCCGAGCCGGGGCGATTTTGGGGTCAACAGGCCGAGCCGGACGTGGGCGACGCTCGTCGGCACCGGTTTGGCCGCCGACTTGGCGATGACGCGCGCGAGATCGCGTCCATGTGCCGGTTGCAGCGCGCACGCGAGCGCGCCGATCGCGAAGCCGGCGCAAATCGCCCTGATGACCATTGATGTTGCCCCCCCGAGAGGCCCGGCCATTTCCCCCAGCCGGTCTCTCCCTTGGGAGGATGCTGACATGGTCCTGTTGCCGACGCAACACGTCAGGATCGTTGCCGATTTGCCGGCCGGATTCGATGGTTGGCGGCCGCGATCAGGGAGATAAAGCAGCGATCGGCGCGTTGGGCTCTCGATGGTCCAGCAACAGATTTCGGTGGTAACGCTAGGCGTCGACGATCTCGCCCGGTCGCGCCGCTTCTACGGCGACGGCTTCGGCTGGAAACCCGTGTTCGCATCGGACGAGATCCTGTTCTTCCAGATGAACGGCCTGATGCTCGGCCTGTGGCTCAAGCCCAAGCTGGTCGCCGACATGCAGCGCGACGCCTATGGCCGGTTCCACGCCCTGTCACTCGCGCATAATGTCTCTCGCGCGGAGGACGTCGCACCGCTGATCGACCGGCTCGCCGCGTATGGAGGCACCATGCTGCGCGCAGCCGACGCGCCACCGCATGGCGGCTTTCGCGGCTATGTCGCCGATCCCGATGATCACGTCTGGGAAATCGCCCACAATCCAGCCTGGCCGATCGACGACCAGGGGCACGTCAGCTTCGGCGCGTGACCCGACTCCCCGATGAACCGCCGGGCCAGCACCAATTCATCAACGCGGAAGTAATGTTGTCAGTTCTGGGGGGCATCGAGTGGAGTATGATGCCGTGACCAAGACCCTGTTTCGCCCGATTTCTCATCGGCGCCGGCTCGCGACCGTCGCGACGATCGCACTCGCGACGGCGCTGGCGGCCTGCGGCAAGGGCAGCGATCAGCAGATGACCGCAGCGTCGCTGCCTGCCCTCCCCGCAACCCTGCCCTTGTCGGCCAGCCCGTCGACCGCCTGGCCCACCGCGCCCGAGGTGGCGGCGCTGCCCGAGGCGCGGCCGATCCGCACCGTGCGGGTTGCCAACACGCGCGATTATTACGGCTATGCCGACGCCGCCTACGATTATCAGACGGTGCTGAACGACGCGCCGCCGGATTATTATTTCGACTATGACGGCGTCGATCCCTGGGTGTGGGAAGGCTACGATCAGTCGGTCGTCTTCCTCGAGCCGGTCGATGACGGCTATCGCTATTATTATTACCGGCCGGGCTATGACCAACCCTATTTCGTCCGCGATCCCTATTACGGCTACGGCTATGACAACGGGCAACTCGCGGTCGTCTACGACAGCTATGGGGCGGTCGTCCCGTACAACGATTACGGCGCGCGGCTCGATTATGCCGGCCGCTATCTGGCGCGCGGTCGCGCGATGTACGATGCGTCGCGCCGCAACGACCGCCGCGCGGTCAGCGCGGCCAATTGGGCGGCGCGCAGCGCGGCGATCTCGACCGCGCAGGCACGCTGGTCCGGCGCGCGCGCGCGCCAGCCGCAATGGCGCGATTATTCGAACCGGGCGGGCCCCAGCCAGGCCAATTACTGGCGCGAGGAATCGGTCCGCCGCCAGGCCGATACGCGGCGGTTCGCGGCATGGCGCAACGATGCCTTCCGCACCCCGCCGCCGCCACGCGCGATCCCGGCGAACTGGAGTTCGGCGAGCTGGGCGCGTGACCAGAAGCGCTTCCTGCCCGCGCGCGCCGACCGTGTACGCTACACGGACAGCCAACAGCCCGATCGCGCCGTCGCCGGTCCGCAAGGGCCGGTCGGCATTCGCGGGCAAGCCGGCCCCGCGCGGATGCCGAACAGTACGCCGCAGCCGGGTGATCCGCGCCGCCAGGCGCTCGCCGCGGCACCGGGTACGGGTCCGATGCGCGCGATCCGAGAACCACAGAGCAACGCCGGGGCGCCCGGACGCTTCGCCCAACAACAGCGGGCTCAGGGTCAGGACCGGCGCGGCCAGCCGCGCCTGATCCAGCCGCAGGGCAATAATGACCGCAACCAGGGACCGGGAGCGATGCGCGGCAATCGCGCCGCGGCGGGCGACGCCGCGCGCTTCCAGCCGCGTTCGCAACCGCAACCCCAACCGCGCGTGGCGATGCCGCGTCCCGAGCCACAGGTCGGCCGCGGCAATGGCCGCCAGCGCTTCGAAGGGCCGCGCCAACAGCCTCAGGCAGCCCCCCGCGTCCAACAGCGGTTCAACGGCGGTGGCGAACGGCCGCGGTTCCAGGCGCCTCGTCAGCAACCCCAGGTCGCAATTCCCCGCGCGCAACAGCCGCGCTTCGGGGGCGGCGAGCGGATGCGTCCGGCCCCGCAGATGAACCGGCCCGCCTTCCAGCAGCGCGCGCCGCAGATGGCGCGCCCGGCCGCCCCTCCGCCGCAGCGGGCTCGCCCCGCCCCGCAGCCCCGCGCGGCAGCCCCCGCCGCCCCCCGTGGCGGCGGCAATGGTGGCGGCCACGGTGGCGGCAATGGCGGCGGCCGTGGCGGTGACCACAAGCACTGAGCGATCCTGTATCGGTCATCACGACGGCCCGGGCGCAACCCGGGCCGTTCCGTATCCGGACGTGCGGCACCGCCATCCTTGCCAGCGGGCGGCCGGGCGAGTAGGCGCCGGGCCTTCCCCCGAGAGCTTTGAGGACGAATTCACATGGGTTTCCGTTGCGGCATTGTCGGCCTTCCCAATGTCGGCAAGTCGACCCTGTTCAACGCGCTGACCGAAACGGCGGCGGCGCAGGCGGCGAATTATCCGTTCTGCACGATCGAACCCAATGTCGGGAACGTCGCGGTGCCCGACCCGCGCCTCGACAAGCTCGCGGCGATCGCCAGCTCAGCCAAGATCATCGAAACCCAGCTCGCCTTCGTCGACATCGCCGGCCTGGTGCGCGGCGCGTCCAAGGGCGAAGGGCTGGGCAACCAGTTCCTCGCCAACATCCGCGAAGTCGACGCGATCGTCCACGTCCTGCGCTGTTTCGAGGACGGTGACGTGACGCATGTCGAGGGCAAGGTCGACCCGATCGCCGATGCCGAGACGGTCGAGACCGAATTGATGCTCGCCGACCTCGAGAGCCTCGAGAAGCGCGTGCCCAACGTCGCCAAGAAAGCGGCGCAGGGCGACAAGGAATCGAAGATCGCCGCGAGCCTGCTCGGCCAGGCGCTCGACCTGTTGCGCGATGGCAAGCCCGCGCGCCTGACCCAGCCCAAGGACGCCGAGGAAGCGCGCCTCTTCGCGCAGGCGCAGCTGCTGACCGCCAAGCCCGTGCTCTACGTCTGCAACGTCGAGGAAGCCAACGCCGCCCATGGCAACGCGCATTCGGCCCGCGTGTTCGAGAAGGCGGCCGCCGAAGGCGCCGAAGCGGTGATCGTCTCCGCCGCGATCGAGGCCGAGATCGCGACCATGCCGGCCGAGGATCGCGGCGAGTTCCTGGCCGAGTTGGGGCTGGAGGAAACCGGCCTCGCCCGCGTGATCCGCGCGGGGTACAAATTGCTCCACCTGCTGACCTTCTTCACCGTCGGCCCCAAGGAGGCGCGCGCCTGGACCGTCCATGCCGGCGCCAGCGCACCCGAAGCGGCGGGCGAGATCCACACCGATTTCGAGAAGGGCTTCATCCGCGCCGAGACGATCGCCTATGACGATTTCGTCACGCTGGGCGGCGAGGCGCGCGCGCGCGAGGCCGGCAAGCTCCGCGCCGAGGGCAAGGCCTATGTCGTGCAGGACGGCGACGTCATGCACTTCCTGCACAGTTGAGCGGCCGCGCGCCATATTGGTGGGCGCTCGGGTCGTTCGTCCTCGCGAGCGGAGGACCGCTCGCCTGGTCGCTGCTCTGCGATAATGGCAGATACCCGCTCGTCGTTTTCCTTGCGGGGACGCTGCTGTTGCAATCCCCTGCGATCGCCTGGCGCATCCTGGGAGCATCCCCGGGTCGAATGCTGATCGCGGCCATCGGTCTACCGTTGTTGATCTTCGAACCCTGGCTTGGCGTCGAAGCGGCCCGCAACGCGGGAATGGGCGGTGATCTGCAAGGCCTCGAGCAATTCCTCATGTGGTTCATCGTCGGGCCGGTCGCCGTGTTGGCCTGTATCCTCTGCGTTGCGACCACGCTGTTGATCGATCCCCGAACGTTCGATCGCTAGGGGCTGCGGCCATCATTCCCGCTCCCCCGATCAGGCGGTATCGAATACCGTGAGGATGGGACAGGGTCCGATCCCTGAATGTGCGCAATCGTGCTCTAGCCTCGCGAGCAAACTACGGGCGGCCGTCAGTTCCGCAATTTTCGCATCGAGTGCCGCAATCCGTTCGCGGGCGAGGTCGCGCGCGCGGGCCCGATCGTCAGTTGCGTCGAGCACCAGCAATTCGCCGATCTGGTCGAGCGTGAACCCCGCACCCTGCGCTGCTCGGATGAAGCGCAGCCGCTGGGCGTCCTCGGGGCCGTAGCGCCGGACGCCGCCATAGCGCTCGGCGCGCACCGGCTCGTCCAGCAATCCGCGGCGCTGGTAATAGCGCACGGTCTCCACCCCGACGCCGCCCGCCGCCGCCAGTTTTCCAATCGTCATGCCCGCCATGCTTGACTCCGTACCATGGTACGGAACCTATATGGGCAGCGCTATGACGGAAACCAAGCGCGCGACGCTCTATCGCATGGTCATGCCCGGGCACATCTGCCCCTATGGCCTGAAGTCGAAATGGCAGCTGGAAGCGCACGGCTATCGGGTCGACGACCGTTGGTTGCGCACGCGCGCGGAAACCGACGCGTTCAAGGCCGAATACGAGGTCGCGACGACGCCGCAGACATTCATCGCGGGCGAGCGGATCGGCGGCAATGACGAGTTGCGCCGCTTCTTCGGCAAGCCTGTTCCCGCCGCGGGCGAGACGAGCTATCGACCGGTCGCGGCGGTGTTCGCGATGACCGCGCTGATGGCGATGGCCGCGAGCCAGGCGGTCATGGGTTCGCCGCTCACGATCATGGCCGCCGAATGGTTCGTCGGGTTCAGCATGGCGGTACTGGCCCTGCTCAAGCTCCAGGATATCGAGCGCTTCTCGACGATGTTCCTCAATTACGACCTGCTCGCGCGGCGCTGGGTGCCTTACTCTTATGCCTATCCATTCGCCGAGGCGCTGGCGGGGGTGCTGATGATCGCCCATGCCGCGGCCTGGCTGTCGGTACCGATCGCCCTGTTCATCGGCGGCATCGGCACGACCTCGGTGGTCAAGGCGGTCTATGTCGACAAGCGCGAACTCAGATGCGCCTGCGTCGGCGGGTCGAGCAACGTGCCGCTCGGATCCGTCTCGCTGACCGAGAACCTGATGATGGTCGGGATGGCGGTCTGGATGCTGGCGCGGTAGGGAATGGCGATGCTGCTCCGGCTGATCCTCGTCCTTATGCTCGCGCTCGGCGCGCCGGCGATGCCGGCCGCCGCGCACGACGGCATGCAGCCGACGGCGATGGGCGAGCACCACATGTCCGGCATGGATCATCGCGGCGACCAGACGCCAATGCCCGAACAGCATTTGTGCATCGGCTGCGTGCCCGTGGGCAATTGGGGTGCGGCGCGCGTGTCGCCGCCCATCCTGCTCCCCGCGCCGGCGCCCGTCGCCCACGTCGCGACCTTGCGCGTGCTCCCCGGCCAGGCGCCGACGCCCCCTCCCCCGAGGATCGCGTGAAGCCCGATCGCTTCACGCATTTCTCGGAGACTTTTCGATGATCAGAACCACATGGCTCGCTGCCGCAGCGGCGGTCGCGATGCTGCCCGGCGCGGGCGCCGCGCAGACTATGGGCGGCATGGCGATGCCAGGCATGAAAATGCCGGCCAAGCCCACCACCAAGACCAAAAAGAATGCCAAGGCCAAATCGCGCGCCGCGACGAAGAGGGCGGCGCGCAAGCATGGCGGGCAGGCCAGACATCGCTCCGTGCCGAAGCGCCCCCCCGCGGCCGGGACGATGCCCGGGATGGACATGACCGCGCCCACTGCTTCCGCACCGAACGCGATGCCGGGCACGGCCATGCCTTCTGCTCCGGCACCAGCCACGCCTCCCCCTCACCCCATGCCCGGCATGGCGATGCCGACCCCTGCTCCGTCGCAAGCGCCGGGAACCATGGACGGCATGCCCATGCCGGCACCCCAGAGCAGCGCCACGCCCGGCGCCGCGGCGGCGGGACCGACGGCCGGGATGTCCATGCCGGGGATGGGTGACAAGCACGCGATGGAGATGCCGACGATGGCCCGTGCGCCCGGCTGCAGCTCCGCCGGCGGCATGCCCGACGATGGCGGCATGATCTGCCGGCCCGGCGAAGGTTCGGGCACCTCGCGCACCCCCGCGGTCGGCGGCGGCATGAACGGGCTGCACGTCATGACCGGCGATTGGATGCTGATGGTCCACGGCTATGCCTGGGGCGCCTATACCGACCAATCGGGGCCGCGCGGGCGCGACAAGGCTTTCTCGACCTCGATGGCGATGATCACCGCCGATCGCGGGCTCGGCGGCGGCGCCAGCCTGAGCCTGCGGTCGATGCTGAGCCTCGACGCGCTGATGGGTCCCAAGGGCTATCCCAGCCTGCTCGCGACCGGCGAGACCGCCGACGGCGTCACGCCCTTGGTCGATCGCCAGCACCCGCACGATCTCTTCATGGAACTGGCGGCAAAGGTCGACGTGCCGATTGCGGGCGACCTCCACGGCTTCGTCTATGGCGGACCGGTCGCCGAACCGGCCTTGGGTCCCTCGGCGTTCATGCACCGGACGACGGCGAAATATCTGCCGCTCGCGCCGATCACGCACCATTGGTTCGACAGCACGCACATCACCTTCGGCGTGGTGACGGCGGGCCTCAACACCGCGACATGGCAATTCGAGGGGTCGGCGTTCCGTGGCCGCGAGCCGGATCAGCATCGCTGGGACATCGAGACCCCCAAGCTCGATTCGTGGAGTGTCCGGGCGACCTGGAATCCGTCGAGATACTGGTCGTCGCAGGTCAGCTACGGATGGCTCAAGAGCCCCGAGGCGCTCGAACCCGACCAGAACGAGGCGCGGACCACGGCGAGCGTGCAATATGCCCGGGGCGGCTTCTCCGCGCTGGCCGGGTTCGCGGTCAAGGACCGCCTGCCCGGTCGTGCGCTTAGCGCCTGGCTGGGGGAGGCGAACTGGGACTTGACCGCCCATCACAGCCTGTTCGGCCGCGTCGAGAACCTGGCCAACGACGAGCTTTTTCCCAACCCGCTCGATCCGTTCCACGACCGCGAATTTCGCGTGACACGCGCCGAACTGGGTTACGCCTATCGCATCCCGCTTGGCGACAAAGCCGAGGTCGCGATCGGCGGCAGCGGGTTCGTCATCGCCAAGCCGGCCGCGCTCGATACGGCCTATGGCAGCACCCCGGCGGGCTGGACCGGCTTCGTGAAGCTGAGCCTCGGCGGATAGCGGCAGGCGCGGAAAGCGCGGCGACCGGCTTTTTCGCAAAAGTCACGCGACGACAGATAATTGGAGCGGCTTGCGCCCCATTGGGCGGCCCGGCATGGCGGGCGCAGGATCGACCAAGGAGTCGTTGATGCGCTGGAGTGCCCGGGCCGCCATATTGGCCGTGATGATGTCGCCGTCGGTCATGGACGGCATCGCCCAGGCGCAAAGTGTCGCGACCGCGTCACCACCAGCGGTAGCGCCGACATCCGGGGCGAAGGCGCCGGTCACCCTGCTGGTATCGATCGACGGCTTCCGCGCCGACTATCTCGACCGTGGCGTGACGCCCAACCTCGCCGCGCTCGCCAAGACGGGGATCACCGCGGCAATGCGGCCGAGCTATCCGTCCAAGACCTTCCCCAATCACTGGACCCTGGTCACCGGCCTGCGCCCGGACCGCACCGGGATCGTCGCCAACAAGATGCTCGACGCATCGCGTCCCGGCGACACCTTCACCATGGCGTCGGATGACCCTTTCTGGTGGAACGCCGCCGAGCCGATCTGGGTGACCGCGGAAAAGGCCGGAATCCGCACCGCGACCGCGTTCTGGCCCGGTTCGACCGTCGGCTGGGGCGGCGCACGATCGGCCGAATGGCCCAATCCCGTCATCGGCGGAACACGGCCCGAGGACTGGCTGCAGTTCAACCAGCAGATCGACAACCGCCAACGCGTCGACCTGGTCGTCGACTGGCTGCGGCGCCCCGCCGAGACGCGCCCGCGCTTCCTCACGCTCTATTTCGACGAGGTCGACACCGCTGGGCATGTGTACGGCCCCGACGACGCGCGCACGACCGCTGCGGCCGCCGATGTCGACAAGGCGATCGGACGGCTGCGCGACGAGATCGCCAGGCTGGACCAGCCGGTGAATCTGGTGATCGTCGCCGACCACGGCATGGCCGCGATCGCTCAGGATCGCGTGATCGTGCTGTCGAGCTTCAGCAAGACCGCCGATTACGACGTGGTAGAAGACGGGGTGTACGCATCGATCAACCCCAAGCCGGGCCGGACTGCGGCGGTCGAGAAGGCATTGCTCGGCAAGCACGGCCCGCACTTGACCTGTTATCGCAAGGCCGAAATTCCCGAACGCTTCCATTACGGCAAGAACCCGCGCGTGCCAGCGATCCTCTGCATGCCCGACACCGGCTGGACGGTCGTCGCGCGCATGCCGAGGAACAAGATCGAGGGCGGGTCGCACGGTTACGACAATGACGCGCCCGAGATGCGCGCCTTGTTCATTGCCAGCGGTCCCGCGATCCGGGCGCTCGGCACCATCCCGACGTTCGACAATGTCGACGTCGCGCCGCTGCTGCGCGACCTGATCGGCCTGCCGCCGGGCCAGGGGCTTGACGGCGACGACGCACCGTTCCGCGAGGCGCTGAAGAAATGAGCGGCGATTTGAGATATTTCGAGGACCTGGTGGTCGGCACCAAGGCGAGCTTCGGCCGCTACGAGGTGACGCGCGAGGAAGTGATCGAGTTCGCGTCGAAATACGATCCGCAGCCGTTCCACTTATCCGACGAGGCCGCGGCACAGACCTATTTCGGGCGGCTGTCGGCGAGCGGCTGGCACACCGCGGCGATGGCGATGCGCATGGCGGTGGAGAATATGAAAGACCAGCGCTCGGCGAGCCTGGGGTCGCCGGGGATCGACGAACTGCGCTGGCTCAAGCCGGTCTATCCCGGCGACACGCTGCGCTGCGAGACCGAGTTGCTCGACAAGCGCGTGTCGAAGAGCCGCCCCGAAATGGGGATCACCAAGGGCCGCACCACGGTGTTCAACCAGCATGGCGACGCGGTCATGACCTTCGTCGCCAACGGGCTGATCCGGACGCGGCCCCCGGAAGGTTAGAGTCTGTTTCAGCAAAGCTGAAACGGTCGCGGTGCCGGCCCGCACCACCCGGCCGCCCATAGAATACCCTGTTGGGCGGCCGGGTGGGGGTGCGGGCCGGCACCGATTCAACGAAGCTGAATTAACGGGAACGCCGACGGCCGTCGCTGTTGCCACGCCAGTTGCCGCCGTTACCGCGCCAGCGATAGCCGTCGTTGCCGCCCGCGCGCGGACCGCGCTGGAAGCCGCGCCATTCCTCGCCGCGGTTCGATCCGCGCCACTGGCCGCCGCGATTCTGCCAGTAACGCTGCTGGCTGCCGTTCCAGCGATGCGGATGCCGATAGCGATCGTAGACGTAATAGCCGCTGCCCGGATAATAATAGCCGCCGTACCAGCCATAATAGGGCACGCCGTAGCCGCCGTCATAGAAGTCGTTGTAATAGTCGCCGTAATAGCCCGGCGAACCATATCCGACGCTGACGCCGTTATAGCCGTAGCCGTCGTCAGTACAGCCACCGAGCGCCAGCAGCGATGCCGCACCCAGAGCGATGATGCCGATCTTCATTGGAACGCCTCCATACATCGGAGCCGCGGCAAAACGCGCCGCTGCCACACGTCGGTATAAACGATTCGGAGGCGAAAGGAGTTCCTGTCCGGCCGCTTCGGCGCGATCGGTGCGATCAATGCCCGTCGAAGGCGAACAGCGAGGTCACCTTGACCCCATCGCCGGCCAATGCGGCCGCGCCGCCGAGATCGGGGAGGTCGATGACGAACTGGACCTGGTCGACCACCGCGCCCGCCTTGCGCAGCAGGCGGATCGCGGCGCGCGCGGTGCCGCCGGTGGCGATCAGGTCGTCGACCAGCAGCACGCGCTGGCCGGGGACGAGCGCGTCCTCGTGCATCGCGATGCGGTCGCTGCCATATTCCAGGGCATAGTCCTCGGCGATCGTCACCCCGGGCAATTTGCCGTCCTTGCGGATCAGCAGCACGCCGGCCTCAAGCGGCACGGCGAGCGCGGCGGCGAACAGGAAACCGCGCGCCTCGATCCCTGCGACGAGGTGGACCTTGCCCTCGACCGCCGCCGCCATCCGCCGCACCGTCTCGGCAAGGCCGTGCGCGTCGAGCAGCAAGGTGGTGATGTCGCGGAACATGATCCCGGGCTTGGGAAAGTCCGGGATCGTGCGGATCAGCTTCTTCAGGTCGTCATTGGCGTGGGTCATCGCAACTCCGCCGGATGATGACGATGGTGAAGGAACGCGGCGCGAGCGCCGCGTCCGATCAATGTTTGATGTCGCGCCAGATGTTCCGGTACGCGCCGAACGCCAGCCCGCTCGCGATCAGCAGGAAGATGACCGCGAAGAAACCGTATTGGTGACGGTTCTCCAGGTTGGGATCGGCGGTCCACACCAGGAACGCGGCGACGTCGCGCGCCATGTTGTCGACGGTCGGGCGCGTGCCGTCGGCATATTGCACCTGGCCTTCCGACTTGAGCGGCGGCGGCATCGCGATGTTGAGGTTCGCGAAATACGGGTTGAAGTGCAGCCCGTTCGGCGTCTTGGCGTCCGGGAATTCCTTGAGCAGCTCCTGGCCGCTCTCGTTCTTGAACCCGGCCTGGTCGCGGTAGCCGGTCAGCAGCGAGTAGACATAGTCGGGACCGCCGTGACGCGCACGCGTCATGTAGCTGAGGTCGGGCGGGATCGCGTTGTTGTTCGCCGCGCGCGCCGCGATGTCGTTGGCGAACGGCAGCGGGAAGCGGTCGGCCGGCACGCCCTTGCGGGTCGCGGGCTCGCCCGTGTCCGGATTGATCGACGGAATGGTGTCGAAGCTCGCGGCGATCGCCTTCACCTGGCCTTCGCTATAACCGATGCCCTTGAGGTCGCGGAACGCGACGAACTTGAGCGAGTGGCAGGCCGAGCAGACTTCCTTGTAGACCTGGAAGCCGCGCTGCAGCTGCTGCTGGTCGAACTTGCCGAACATCCCGGCCGAGCGCAGGCCCGCATCGCGCGGATGCAGGTGGAACTCGCTCTCGGCGGTCTTGGGCGCGCCCGTCGCGGTCTTGGGTGAAGGATCGGACACGAGGCCCGCCACGGAGCCGAAGAAAGCGATCGCGAGTACGCCCGCGAAGGCGACACCGACCAGAGCTGCAATCCAGCGAACCATTTCTCGTATATCCCCTAAAGCTCGCTCAGTGCGCCGCTGCGGTGGTGCCGAGCACCGCCTCGGTGATCGAATTCGGCAGCGGCACCGGCCGCTCCGTCCGCGCGATCCACGGCAGGATCACCAGGAAGTGCAGGAAGTAATAAGCCGAGCAGATCTGCGCGACGATCACATAGACCGGGTCGGCCGGCGAGCCGCCGCAATAGCCCAGGATCAGCACGTCGACGACCAGCACCCAAAAGGCGACGCGCGCCTTCGGCCGGTACTTGTTCGAGCGCACCGGCGACGAGTCGAGCCACGGCAGGAAGAACAGCAGCAGGATCGACCCGAACATCGCGAGCACGCCCCACAGCTTGGCCGGCAGGATGAAGTCCGAGGTGAACGAACGCAGGATCGCGTAGAACGGCCAGAAATACCATTCGGGAACGATGTGCGCCGGCGTCTGCAGCGGGTTTGCCTGGATGTAATTGTCCGGGTGGCCCAGCGCGTCCGGGAAGAAGAAGATCAGCGCCGCCAGCACGACCAGGAAGAGGCCCAATCCGAAGCCGTCCTTCGCCGTGTAATAAGGATGGAACGGCACCGTGTCCTGCTCGCCCTTCACATCGACGCCGGTCGGGTTGTTCGACCCCGGAATGTGCAATGCCCAGATGTGCAGGACGATCACCGCCGCGATCACGAACGGCAGCAGATAGTGGAGCGAGAAGAATCGGTTGAGCGCGGCGTCGTCCGGCGCATAGCCGCCGAGCAGCCACACGCGGATCGTCTCGCCGACCACCGGTATCGCGGAGAAGAAGCCGGTGATCACCTGCGCGCCCCAGAAGCTCATCTGCCCCCAGGGAAGCACGTAGCCCATGAACGCGGTCGCCATCATCAGGAGGAAGATGACCACGCCGAGCAGCCACACCATCTCGCGCGGCGCCTTGTACGATCCGTAATAGAGGCCGCGGAAGATGTGGATGTAGACGACGACGAAGAACATCGACGCGCCGTTGGCGTGCGCATAGCGCAGGAACCAGCCGGCGTTGACGTCACGCATGATCGTGCCGTTGATCGACGCGAACGCGCTCGCCGCATCCGAGTGGAAGTGCATCGCCAGCACGATGCCGGTGATGATCTGGATCGCCAGCGCGGCGCCCGCGAGGACACCGAAATTCCACCAGTAATTGAGGTTGCGCGGCACCGGATAGCCGGCACCGACCGCGTTGTAGACCAGCCGCGGGACGGGAAGCTTCTCGTCCAGCCACCGCATCAGCGGCTGCTTCGGCTCGTAATGATTGGCCCAGGGGAAACTCATCTTCTTCTACCCCCCTCAGCCGACCAGGATCGCGGTCGGCGACGTGAACTTGTACGGCGGCACGAAGAGGTTCTTCGGGGCCGGCCCCTGACGGATGCGGCCCGCCGTGTCGTATTGCGACCCGTGGCACGGGCAGAAATAGCCGCCGTATTTGCCGCGGTTGTCGCCTTCGTTGATGCCGAGCGGAATGCAGCCCAGATGGGTGCAGACGCCGAGCGTGATCAGCCAGTTGGTGTGTCCCGGCTGGGTCCGCTTCTCGAGCGTTTCGGGATCGCGCAACTCGGACAGCGGTACCGCGTCGGCCTCGGCGATTTCCTTCGGCGTCAGGTTGCGCACGAACAGCGGCTGCTTGCGGAAGGTCGTGATGACGCCCTGACCCGGCTGGATCTTCGAGAGATCGACCGTGGTGGTCGATTCCGCGAGCACGTCGGCCGACGGGTTCATCTGATTGACCAGCGGCAGCACCACCGCGACCACGCCGGCGATCGGGAACGTCGCTGCGGCGATGTTCAGGAAATCGCGGCGGCGCGGATCGCTAACGCTATCGGGCGACTCACCCTCGGGAATCACATCGTCAACGGTCGCCATTCACCTGCCCTTGCACGTCAAAACTGGCGGCGGAACGCTTGGGTGCCGGCCCTCAGGAAGCCGCGCGCCCGCCAAAAACCCCTCCGTCCCCACGGAAGTTGGGCGCCTGATAGACACGGGGGATGCGCTTTGCCAACGGGTTTTTATGCGCATTGCCCTCTACCAGCCCGACATTGCCGGAAACGTCGGCACGATCCTGCGCCTCGCGGCCTGTCTCGGCGTGCCCGTCGACCTCATCGAACCGATGGGATTCGCCTTTTCGGATCGCGCCCTGGCGCGCGCCGGGATGGACTATGCCGGACAGGCCGAGGTGACCCGCCATGTCGACTGGCAGGCGTTCGAGGGCGCGACCACGGGGCGCATCGTTCTCCTGTCGACCAAGGCCGCGGTGCGCCTCGACGCCGCCGACTTCCGCCCCGACGACGTGCTGCTGCTGGGGTCGGAGGGTGCCGGCGTGCCGCCGCCGGTCCACGATCGCGCCGACCTCAGGGTCACGATTCCGATGCGGCCGGGCTTTCGGTCCTTGAACGTCGCGGTTTCAGCGGCCATCGCGCTCGGCGAGGCATTGAGGCAGACGAAGGGATGGCCCGAATGAAGGCGCTGGATACCGAGCAGGCGACCGCCAGGCAGTGGTTCGAGCAACTCCGCGACCTGATCTGCGCCGAGTTCGAATCGATCGAGCGCGAGGCCGGATCCGATGCGCGGTTCGATTATATCGCCTGGGATCGCACCGATCCGTCGGGTGCCGGCGGCGGGGGCGGCGTTCGCGGGGTGATGAAGGGCAAGGTGTTCGAGAAGGTCGGAGTCAACGTCTCGACCGTGGGTGGCGCGTTCGAGGGCGACTTCGCCAAGACTATCCACGGCGCCGCCGAGGATCCGACCTTCTTCGCCACCGGGATCAGCCTGGTCGCGCACATGGCCAACCCGCACGTCCCCGCGGTGCACATGAACACGCGCTTCCTGGTCACCACCAAGCGCTGGTTCGGCGGCGGCGCCGACCTCAACCCGCCGCTGCCGGTCGCCGAAGACACGGCGGATTTCCATGCGACGCTGAAGGCCGCGTGCGACCGTCACGACCCCGCGCATCATCCGCGCTTCAAGCAATGGGCCGACGATTATTTCTACATCCCGCACCGCAAGGTGCATCGTGGCGTCGGGGGCATCTTCTACGATCACCTGGAGGGCGATTTCGCGACGAACTTCGCCTTCACCCAGGACGTCGGCCGCGCCTTCCTCGATGCCTTTCCCCGGATCGTGCGGCGGCGGATGCGCGACGATTTCGGCGATGCCGAGCTCGCCGCGATGCGCGAATGGCGCGGGCGCTATGCCGAATTCAATCTGGTCTATGACCGCGGGACGCTGTTCGGGCTCAAGACGGGCGGCAATATCGACGCGATCCTGATGAGCCTGCCACCGACGGCGACATGGGCGTGATGAACCGGCCGCCGGGCGCTACCTGGCCCTGAGCCGGCGATAGGCGGCGACCTGCACCAACGCCATCGCGATATAATCGAACGCGGTGATCAGGGCGACGACGGCATCGACCATCACCCGGGCGACCGGATTCGGCGCGCGGGCGATCATCCAGGCGTCCAGCGCCTCGAACGGCGAAGCGGCAAGCGACGCGACGAGGAACACCGTCATGATCGCCGCCGCGAGCGCGAACGTGCTGCCGCGGGTCAGATGCAGGCTGCGGATCACCGCTCGCCAGGCGCCGGTCGGTGCCTCCGCGAACAGCACGGGCGCCAAAGCGATCGTGCGGGCGAATAGCCAGAAGAAGAGGACTGCGAACGCCGGCAGGAGCAGCGGCACCAGCGCGACCAGGGTGCCGACGAGCGTGAGCGGTACCATGATGATCAGCCACGCGAGAACAAACCGCGGAAAGCGCCGCGCTGCCGTCGCCAACGCTTGTCCGGCGGACGGACGATCGGCCGACAGATAGAGCGATACCAACGCGAATTGGCCGAACGACGCCAGCAGGCCGATCAGCGCCAATCCCAGCCCATACTGGCCGAACCATGCCGCCATGCTCTGGCCATAAGCGGCCGCGGCGGGACTGCCGGGCGCCAGCCCAGCGCCGTCCGGGGGCATGGGCCAGTCGGGAATCAGCAGCGCTTTGGCCAAAACCGGCAGGAAAACGAACAGCCCGGCGACGGCGGTCAGGACGTCCCAATCGCTGCGCCACAGTTTCCAGACATCGCTCAGCAGAGCGGGAAAGCTTAGTTTCACACGCCCTCGCGCGCTGCGGTCGCGGCCCGATAGACCTTGGCCATGAACACCGACTGGAAGACATAATAAGCCGTCGTCACCAGTCCGCCCAGGATCGCGACGATCACCGATCCGACACTGAACGGTCCGGCACCGGGATCGAGGAACTTGAACAGCGTGCCGAAGACCGAAGTGACCGCGATCGATGCGATGATCATCACCAGACCGAACAGGAGCACGACCCCGAACAGCTTCCACGCGATCCCGTTGCTCAGCGCGAATGCGCGCCGCAGCGCCGCGATCGCGCCGCCTTCGGCCGCGATCACCGAGAAGAGCAGGGTGCTGAAGCGAACCGACACGAACACCGCGAATGCCAGCCAGGCCAGGAGATAAAGGGCAAGGAACGCACCCGCCCCCGGCGAGATGTCCAGCTGTGGCCGCGGTGGCGAGCTGGTCAGCGCCGCCAGATCGACTCCGCTGGCGACGAGCGTGACCGCGATCGGCGCCAATAACAGGATGAGTACCGTGAACAGGATCAGCATCGCCAGCACCGCCTGGCCGAAACGCCGCGTCGCGATCGATTGCGCGGCCCGGCGACCACCCGTCGGATCGAGCGCCAGCGCGGTGACCGCGAGCTGTCCCCAAAGGAGCGGTAACAGCAAGGCGAGCGTGACTCCCTGGCCGACCCCTTGATTGATCCCGCTCCCGGCGAGCTTGATCGCCCCCGAAATCGATTGCGGGATGAAGATCGCCAGCAAGGCGACCGGCACGATCACGCCCAGATTCTCGCCCAGGAACTCGGTGGTGCGGTCCCAGACATTTCCCATATTGACCATATGCCGACCCCAATTCCCCACGCGCCGGTCCGTTCATTGTCCCGGCCTGGCCTGACTAGCCCAAGCACCGCGCGCTTGCCAATGACTTGCGCCACGCGGTCGTGCGGGAGTAGCGCCCCGGCATGATCCCGGCCGATATCGAATGGCGCGTCTCGACCGAGCAGGTGCCTTATGCCGAGAGCCTCGCGGCGATGGAGGCGCGCGCCGCCGCGGTCGCGGCTGGCGACGCGCGCGAGCTGGTCTGGCTGCTCGAACACCCCCCGGTCTATACCGGGGGCACCAGCGCCGACGCCGCCGAATTGATCGATCCGCGCTTCCCCGTGGTGCAGACCGGCCGCGGCGGCCGCTACACCTATCACGGTCCAGGGCAGCGGGTCGGCTATCTGGTGCTCGACCTCAATCGCCGCGGACGCGACATCCGCTGCTTCATCCACGAACTGGAGAAGTGGCTGATCGCCACCCTGGCCGATTTCGCTATCGAGGCCCGCGCCGAATCGGGCCGCGTCGGAATCTGGACCGGCGATGGCGCGCAGGAGGCGAAGATCGGCGCAATCGGGGTTCGCGTGAAGCGCTGGGTGACGCTGCATGGCTTCGCGATCAACCTCGACCCCGACCTCACCCATTTCGGCGGCATCGTCCCGTGTGGTCTCGCCGACTATCCGGTGACGAGTGCGGCAGCGCTCGGCAAGCCGATCGTTGCGGAAGCGTTCGACTCCGCGCTCGCGGCCCATTTTCCGGCCTTTCTGGCCGCACTTTCCGCCCACGAAAAGCGGCTTGAGCAACGTCGGATTAGTGTCTAATGTCCCCCTCGATTTGGGTGATAAGGCCGGAAAAGCCGACCAAATCCACTATCTAGGGAGCTTCCAAATGCGTTCTTTCATCTCGAAGGCCGTGATCGGCACCATGATCGCCGGCGCCGCCCTTGCAGTTTCGGCCTGCACCAAGACCGAGACGACCACCAACGTCACCGACATGAACGTCAGCGATGAGTCGGCGGTCAGCGACAACATGACCGCGACCGACGCCGGCGCGATGAACGACACCGGCGTGATGGCCAACGACACCACCACGACGACGACCACCACGACCAACACCACCAACTGAGTTGGCGCGGTCCTCCGCCCTCGGGCGGATGGTCTGGTTTTCGAGGGGCCGCCCGTTCGTCGGGCGGCCCCTTTCGATTCCGGACGACCCGGGCGCGATGCGTCGGCCGTAAAGTCTCTTGGGCGCGGCAGAAAATCGCCCTAGGAAGGGATGTCGCTGGGGGTGCGAGAAGGAATGAGGATGACAATCGTGCGTATCATGGCGGGCGCAGCGCTCGCCGCCGGCCTGTTCGCCGGATCGCCGGCATCGGCACAGTTTTTCCTCAAATCTCCGGATTTCCGCGGAACCCCGGTGACCGGTACCGAGCCCGAACTGGGCATGCCATTGCCCGGAGCGACGCCCGTGGAATTGCGCGCCGGGTTGGTATGGAACCTGCGCGCCGCGCTCAACGTCGCCGCGCTGCAATGCGATTTCGCGCCGATGCTGCTCACCGTCGACAATTACAATGCGATGCTCAAGGACCACAACCGCGAACTCAAGAGCTCGCTCGACGCGCTCAATGCCTATTTCGTCCGCGTCAACAAGACCAAGGCCGCGGGCCTGACGGCGTTCGACCGCTTCGGGACGCGGACCTATTCGGGTTTCTCGGCGGTCGCCGCGCAATACGGTTTCTGCCAGACCGCCAGCAAGATCGGACGCGAGGTCGTTTTCGCGCCGCGCGGCCAGCTCGGCGATGTCGCGGCCAATTACATGCGCGAGATGCGCAACAGCCTGGTCCCGTACGGCGAACAGCAATTCCCCCGCGCGTCCTATGCGCGGACCTCCATCTCGCTGCCAGATTTCCAGCCGACCTGCTGGCGCGATGACTATTACAGCGCCACCTATTGCGGCATCGAAACCGGCAAGAAGAAAAAGAAGCGCTGAAAGCTGGCGGTTTCAACAAGCCGAGGCAGAAATTAGCGCAACCCCAGCCTCTTGTGCGCCTGAAGGGTCAGGCGCCAGCGCGGGCGATCCATGACCAGCGCGATCGCGGCGGCTTCGGCCTCGGCATTGCCCTCGGGCGACCCGGTATCGAGCGGCTGCGCCAGCAGATGCGCGAAATCCCAGCCTTCGAGCATGTCGACGTCGGTGCCCGGCTGCGGCCAGACCAGCTTCAACTCGTCGCCCGAGCGCTGAACGACGTCGCTCCCGGCCTTGGGGCTGATGCACACCCAATCGATCCCCGGATGGACGGCAAGCGTGCCGTTGCTCTCGATCGCGATGGTGAACCCCGCATCGTGGAGCGCATCGACCAGCGCATCGTCGGCCTGGAGCATCGGCTCGCCCCCGGTCAGGACGCAGAATCGTTCGTCACGCCCCTCCCCCCAGAAGGTCGCCGCCGCGTCGGCCAGCGCAGCGGCATCGGCGAAACGCGCCCCACCCTCGCCATCCATGCCGACGAAATCGGTATCGCAGAACCGGCAGATCGCGCTTGCCCGATCCTCTTCGCGACCCGACCACAGATTGCAGCCGGCGAAGCGGACGAACACCGCGCGACGCCCGGCATTCACGCCCTCCCCTTGGAGCGTGAGGAACATTTCCTTGACCGCGTAACTCATGTCAGGCCGCGTAGCGCGTCGGATCGGCGATCCCGGCTTCCTCGAACCCCTTGGCGCGCAGGCGGCAGCTGTCGCACAACCCGCAATGGAGCCCGCCGGGCGCCGGGTCGTAGCACGACCAGCTCATCCCGAGGTCGAGCCCCAGCCGAATGCCTTCGCGCACGATATCGGCCTTGGTCATGTGCTGGAGCGGAGCGTGGATGCGGAAACGGTCGCCCTCGACTCCCGCCTTGGTCGCGAGTGCTGCCATGTCCTCGAACGCCGCGACGAATTCGGGCCGGCAATCGGGATAGCCCGAATAATCGAGCGCATTGACCCCGATCACCATGTCGCGCGCGCCCGACGCCTCTGCCCAGCCGAGCGACAGGCTGAGAAAGATCGTGTTGCGCGCGGGTACATAAGTGACGGGGATGTCGTCGCCGACGCCCTCTTTGGGCACGTCGATCTCCGCGGTCAGCGCCGAACCGCCGAACGCGCGCAGGTCGAGCGGCAGCACGACGTGGCGCTCGGCGTTCAGCATGTGCGCGATGCGCCGCGCCGCCGCGAGCTCGATCTGATGACGCTGGTTGTAGTCGATCGAGAGCGCGAGCAGGCGATAGCCCGCCGCCTTCATCGAGGCCGCGGCAACCATCGAATCGAGGCCGCCCGAAATCAGGGCGACCGCCAAAGGCGATGTGGTTTCCATGATTGGGGGGCAGCTAGGCGGTTAACGCCGGTACCGCAAGCCGGGTGGACCGTCGGGCGGTGATACGGATAGCCAATATGATCGACACGGCTGCAACCGCTACGCCCGCGATCAGGTCGACCAGATAATGGCTACCGTCAACCAACGCGGACGCCGTCACGCCGAGGTTGAGTAGCGCAAAGGGAAGCCAGAGCCATCGCGTGCGCAGCATCGCCCAACCGAGCAACGTCGCTCCTCCCGCATGGAAGCTGGGAAAGGAGATCAGGCCGATGAAGTGCTCGACGTCGATCGCCCGCAGCGTGCCCGCACGGATCGGTTCGATCACGCCACGTACGGCCCAGGGCAGGCGCCCGACCATGTGCGGCAGGGCAGTGGGCTCGACGCCGTAATAAGGAAAGGTGCTGATCGCGGGCACCAATGGCCAGATCGCGAGCGTGATGGCCAGGGCGATGCCCCAAGCGGTGAGGAAGATACGGCAGCGAGCATCCTGTCGCGTGGCGAACAGCAGCAGCACGACCAGACCAGGCTGCCAGGTCAGCGCGTGGTAGAGATATTCAGCAGCGGCGAGCACGCCATCATTGACCTGCAGAAAGCCAATCATGGCGAACCAGTCGAAGCCGATCGCGGCATCGGCCTTGGCGAGCCACGGGTCCGCCAGCGGCATGGGCGATGCGCATAGCAAGATCGATCCCAGCTGGCAGAGCAGCGACATCAGGCCAATCAGGCCCAACCCCTCGAGCAACGTATCGAGTCGCCCGAGGCGATAGCGTCGGGCGATGATGCCGGTCGACATGAGAATGCCGGCGACGAGCCCGAGCTGCGCCGGGATCGGCGTGGCGAGCGAAAATGAGGTGAACAGGAACGCCATTACGATGGCGACCGACCCGGTGACCGCGATCGCATATGCTGGCGCCGCGTCGCCAGGCATCAATGGCCCCATCTCGTTTCTCGGAATCCCCGTCCGCAGCCGCGCGAAAATGGTCGAGCCAGCCATTCTCCCCTCCCGGCAGACAAAGTGCGCCGCGGGGGGTTGGCGCGCAAGTGCCAACCGAGACTCGTGTGTCGGCGTAACAAGCTGACGAACGATGTGGACGCGATCAGCGAGCAATAAGATGCTACACTCGACGGCGGGTCGCCACAGCCGCGCGACGTTCGACGATGGCGTGTTGCGACCCACCGTCTCCGCACGGCTGCCGAAAAAGAAGAGGGCCGCCCTCGTGAGGCGGCCCAGTCTGGACGCTTCCAGCGTCTTCCAGGGAAGAAAGCGTGCCCGAAGAGCACGCCTTGCTGTTTAACCCACCTACCCTAAACGCGGGCTTAACGGCTGGACACCTGTCCGCAGGCGCCCGTCCGCCGCCCTTCGTAGACGATCTCGAATGGCCGGCCGGCGGGATCGATCCCCTGGGTGTCGAGCCTGATCAGATTGGCGCTCTCGACCGTGATCGAGGTGCGGCCATAGCCCCGCCCCTGGCAGGTATAATGGATCGTGACGTGATCGGGCGCGTCGTCGATCGTGAAGCGTGTGCACTGGATACCGGGATGGTACAGCTGAATCATCTGCAGCGGATCGTGCATGCACATCAGCCGCGGCGTGTCGGTGCTGCCGATCTCGTGCAGCTGCCACCGCCCCAGCCCGAGGCGATCGAGCGCTGCCGGCCCAGACGCCGTTGCGACGCCCGCGCCGAGCCCTACCGCCGCCGCAAACGCGGCCAGGATGATTTTCCCCTTCCCCATGTCCACTCCTATGCCAAACGAATGTGGCCATGGGCGGGCAATGTTACAACGTTTAGGTGGCAACGGGCTCGGCAGGCACGGGAAACGATTTCGCGCAGAACGCGCAATCGACGTTGATCATGCCATGCTCGTCGGCCATCTCGCGGCGATCCTCGGCGGTGAATTTGGCCAGGACACCGGCGATATAGGCGGGATCGCAGCGGCAGCCCTTGCGGAAGTCCGAGCGCGCCTGCACGCGCACTTCTTCTTCCTCGTTGAACAGGCGCCAGATCAGCGTCTCGAACGGAACCGACGCGTCTGTCAACTCGTCGGCGCCCATCGTGCGGCCGAGGATCGCGACATGCTCCCATTCGGGATGATCGAGCCGCGCGTGCAGCCGTTCGCGACCCACCTCACCCTCTGGCAGATGCTGGAGCAGCAGCCCGCCGGCGACGTGATGCCCGGCCGAATCGCGCATCACGCCGAAATTGATCAGCGTCGGGATCTGCTCCGACTGGACGAAATAGCTCTCCGCCGCTTGCGCCAGCGTCTCGCCGTCGAGCGGGACGATGCCCTGATAGCGTTCGCCGGTGGCGGCGAGGTCGAAGGTGATCGCCAGAAAGCCCTCGCCGAACAGCGCGAACAAGGTCGGCTCCAGCGGCGCCTCGGCCAGTCGGTCGGCGTCATACTGGACGTAGCCGCGTAATTCGCCGCCGCGATAATCGCAGACCAGCAGCGTGACGACGCCAGCCTGGGTCTGCGCCTGGATCGTCAATTGCCCCGACGGATCCTTGAGCGTCGACCCGATCAGCGCGGTAAGGGTCAGCGCTTCGGCCAGCAGCCGCTCGATCGCCGGCGGATAGGCATGGCCCGCCAGGATCTCGTCGAGCGCCGGCCCCAGCCGCACCAGCCGCCCGCGCGCGTGGCGCCCGGGGATGGTGAAGCCGATCGTCTGGTCGAGCTCGGTAGCGTCCGCAGTCATAACAATCCTTCGTCACCCCAGCGAAAGAGCGTCGGGTTGAGCATGCCCCGCATGCTCAAGGATCGTCCGGGGGACGATCCGACCCGACGCTGGTCTCTGGCCTTCAGCGCTGTGCCAAATTGCGGGAGATGCCAGCGTGCGCCGGCATGATGGATGTGGGGTGAACGCCGCCAGCGATCAACCGATCTGCCCGAAGCACCAGCGCAGGATCGATTTCTGGGCGTGGAGCCGGTTCTCCGCCTCGGGCCAGATCAGCGATTCGGGTCCGTCGATCACCTCGGCGGTCACTTCCTCGCCGCGATGCGCGGGCAGGCAGTGGAGGAATTTGGCGCCTGGCCGGGCACGCGCCATCAACTCGCTGGTCACCTGGAACGGCATCATCGCCGCCAGTTTGGTGTCGGCATGCTCCTGCCCCATCGAGATCCAGGTGTCGGTGACGACGATGTCGGCGCCCTCGACCGCTTCACGCGCGGTCCCCACGACCTTCGCCCGGCCATTCGCCAGCGCGACGTCCTCGTCCCTGGGCTGGAACCCCTGCGGGCAGGCGGCGACCACGTCGAAGTGCAACATCCCGGCGGCTTCCATCATCGAGGTCAGCACGTTGTTGCCGTCGCCGAGCCACGCCATCTTCAGCCCCGGCAGCGCATAGCCCGCCTCGATCACCGTCTGCAGGTCGGCGACGATCTGGCAGGGATGCGAATAGTCGGTCAGGCCGTTGATCACCGGTACGCTGGCATTCGCCGCCAGTTCCTCGACCTTGGCGTGATCGTCGGTGCGGATCATGATCGCGTCGACATAGCCCGACAGGATGCGCGCGGTGTCGGCGACGGTCTCGCCGCGGCCGAGCTGCATTTGCCCTGCATCCATCACGATGCTGGTGCCGCCGAGCTGGCGGATCGCCATGTCGAAGCTGACGCGCGTGCGGGTCGAGTTCTTCTCGAACACCATCGCCAGCACATGCCCGGCGAGTGGCGCGTCGGCATCGACCTTGCCCTTGGGCCAGCCAGCCCGCGCCGCCTTGCGATCGAGCGCATCGGCCAGCATCGCCGCGACGCCGTCGGGGCCGGCGTCCGACAGATTGAGGAAGTGGCGCAAAATTAAAACTCCTCCCCGGCACGGGGAGGGGAACCGCGACGCGGAGCGTCGTGGTGGAGGGGGCCCTCCTCACGTCCATCGATTGGGGCAGCCCCCCCTCCACCAAGCCGCTGCGCGCCTTGGTCCCCCTCCCCGTAAACGGGGAGGAATTGGGCCGTTCCCTTCACGCCGCGACGGTGGCGGCGGCGTAGGTCCGCGCACCCTCGCTCAGCCGCTCGATGCATTCGGCGATGTGGCTTTCCTCGATCACCAGCGGCGGCAGCACGCGGAACACGTTCTCGCCCGCCGCAACCGTCAGCAGGCCGTGATTGTCGCGGAGATGCGCGACGAAGTCGCGGCTGACCGCCGATTCCTTCATCTTGATGCCGAGCATCAGGCCCTTACCGCGGATTTCCTCGAACAGGCCGTCGTGATTGGGAATGAGCTGCTCGAACGCGGCGCGCAGGCGGTCGCCCATCGCGGTGACGTGCTCGAGGAAGCCCGGCTCGAGCATCACGTCGAGCACCGCTTCGCCCGCCGCCATCGCCAGCGGGTTGCCGCCATAGGTCGACCCGTGGGTGCCGATCACCATGCCCTTGGCCGCTTCCTCGGTGGCCAGGCACGCGCCGAGCGGGAAGCCGCCGCCGATGCCCTTGGCCACGGTCATGATGTCGGGGGTGATGCCATAATGCTCGTACGCCCACATCTTGCCGGTGCGGCCGTAACCACACTGGATCTCGTCGAGGATCAGCAGCAGGCCACGCTCGTCGCACGCCTTGCGCAGGCCTTGGATGAATTCGGGGGTACCCGCGGTCATGCCGCCCTCGCCCTGCACCGTCTCGACCATGAAGCCCGCGGTCTCGTCGTCGATCAGCGCGAGCGCGCCCTCGAGATCGTTGAACCGCGCATAATCGAAGCCCGGCAGCAGCGGCTCGAACCCGTCGCGCATCTTGGGCTGGTCGGTGGCGCTGATCGCGCCGAGCGAACGGCCGTGGAAGGCGTTCTTGAAGGTGATGAGCTTGTAGCGCTCGGGATTGCCGTTGACGTCGTGATAACGGCGCGCGGTCTTGATCGCGCACTCGATCGCCTCGACCCCCGAATTGGTGAAGAACACCGTGTCGGCGAAGCTGATGTCGACGATGCGCTTCGCCAGGCTCTCACCCTGCGGCGAGCCGTAGAGATTCGACACGTGCATCAGGGTCGCAGCCTGGTCGGCGATCGCCTTGACCAGCTTCGGGTGGCCGTGGCCGAGCGCGTTGACCGCGATGCCTGCGGCGAAATCGAGATAACGCTCGCCACGCTCGCCGATCAGGAAGCAGCCCTCGCCTCGGACCGGCCGCACGCCACACCGCGGATAGACGGGCATGAGCGGAGTGATGGTCACGGGCAGGGTCTCCTCGGGCTGCAAAAAGCAAAAGGCGGCCCCGGAAGGGACCGCCCGGAGCGCGCATTTACTTGTTACGGCCATGGAGCGTCAACACCGCGGCATCGAATCCGCCTCGGAGCCAATTTGGACCGGCTGGAATCATCCGGCGCCTCGGAAATCGCGGTAAACAAAGGAAAAGCGGAACAAAGCCCGGCTCAAAACGAGCAGGGCAGTGTCCTGGCGTTTGTTCGATCGACCATGCCCCGCGTGCATGATGCCGCGGCGTGCCGACTCGTCCGGTGCCGCTTCGTCCAGCGCGCAGCGCACCATTATCGAGTCGCTCGCATGAGCCGGGCAGCGACAACGCGCCGCCCGGCACGCTGATCAGTTGCTTTGCGATCGATCGTCCCGGTCGGGCGGCGACATGTTGCCGTCGTCCGGCCCGTTTGGATCGTCATAGCCCTGATCGTCATTGGGCGGCGGCGCGGCGCGATAGGGATCGCCCGCGGGCGGCGCAGCCCGATAGGGGTCGTTATTCTGCGGGGCAGCACGATACGGGTCGTTCGCCGGCGGAGCCGCCCGATAAGGATCGTCATTCTGGGGCGCGGGCCGGCTGCTGTACGAGTCGCTAGCCGGCGGCGCCGCGCGATAGGCATCATCGCTGCCGGGCGGCGGCATATAGGGCTGGTCGTCGTCGGCACCGGGATCGGGCCGGGCATGATCATCGTCACCCTGCGGCGGCGCCCGATAGGCGGGCGGATAGCCGGACGACCGGTCACGATAGGCGTAGCCGGTGCCCGAATCGCCGCGCGCTTCGCGCAAATCGCGCAGCAACGCGAAGGTGCGACGAGTCACCTCGCGGCGCGCACCGCCGTCATCGTCGTTCAGGGAGCGGCGGTCGAGCCGGACGAGATCATCGGCCTGCTCGCGCAGGTTGCTCGCCTGTTCTTCCGAAATCTCGCCGCGACGCTCGGCGGCGTCGATCATCGAGCGCACCTGCCACGGCCGCGGCACCGCGGTCCGCGAATAGCCGTTGCCGTAACCGCCGGCATAACCGGACGAATAGGATTGCGCCGTCGAGGGCGCCACGCTCAGGGCGGCGAGGGCCGCCGCCGACATCAACAGGATACGCATACCGGAACTCCATCCAGGAGAGGATGGAACGCGCGATAGCCTCCCGATGTTGCGCGCCGCCTGAACGTACCCGTCAGCGCCGGTTCAGGCGACGCTCCGGCGCGACCGGCCGTACGTCGATCAGGATTTGATTTTCCAGCCCTTGTTGAGCAGCCAATAGCACGCCAGCGCGAGGACGATGTCGAGCCCGAACACGACGATGCTGCCGATCAGCACGGGCGAATCGGCGGTGCCGAGGAATCCGTAGCGGAAGCCCGAGATGATGTAGAAGAACGGGTTGGCATGGCTGAACGCGCGGAACGCGGGCGCCAGACGATCGACCGAATAGAAAGTACCCGACAGCAATCCCAGCGGTATGATGACGAAATTGCTCACCGCCGCGGCATGGTCGAACTTGTCCGCCCAGATCGAGGTCAGCACGCCGAGCAGCGACAGGAACGCCGCACCCAGGAACCCGAACCACACCACCGCCCAGATATGCTGCGGCCAGACCCCGATCCCGTAGAGCGCCATCGCACACCAGACGATGAAGCCGACGATGAACGCGCGCGTCATCGCTCCGCCGACCAGCGCCGCGAGCAATTCCATCGTCGAGAGCGGCGGCATCAGATAATCGACGATCGTCCCCTGAATCTTGCCGACGAGCAGCGAAAAGCTGGCATTGGCGAAGGCCGGGCCCATCATTCCCTGGCTGATGATCAGCCCGGGCGCGATGAAATCGCCGAACGGAATGTCGATCCCGCCGACATGCACCGGGCGTTTCGCGCCCGTCGCGACGGTGAAAACGACCAGGAACAACAGGGTCGTGGCGGCCGGCGCCCAGATCGTCTGCAGGTGCACCTTGAAGAAACGGCGCACCTCCTTCACATAGAGGGTTCTCAGGCCACCCCAGTTCACGCTCCGGATCACCGGAACGCCGGGGGTTGTCATAACAGTGATTTTCTCACCGGAAGTGGTGGGCGCGTCCATCGGCCACGCAGGTAGGCGCTGACGCGATGCCCCGCAACCGTTCCGGTGACGTTTTGGAAGGATTGTAATGAGCTGGACCGACGACCGCATCGATACGCTGCGCACGATGTGGGAAAAGGGCATGACGGCGAGCCAGATCGCCGAGGCGCTGGGCGACGTCAGCCGCAACGCGGTGATCGGCAAGGCGCACCGCCTGGGCCTGCAGTCGCGCCCGTCGCCGGTGAAGCCGAACGACGACAGCGCGGCCGCCGCGCCCGCGCCCGCGCCGGTCAAGAAGGCCGCGCCGGTCGCCGAGGCGCCGCGCCCCGCTCCGGCCCCCGCCCCCGCTCCGGCCGCGCCGCCCGCGGCTACGGCGACGTCGGCCGCACCTGCGGCGCCGGCCGCCGATGCTCCGCCGCAGCCGATCCTGCGCTCGGTCGGCCCGGGTGGCTTCGTGCGCCAGGCGCCGGGCGAGCAGCAGCCCCCGATCGCCCCGGCGCCGCCGCGCCGCCTGGTCCCGGCCAAGCCGTCGCCCGAGATTGCCGGCAAGACCAGCCTGCTCGATCTCAACGACAAGATCTGCAAATGGCCGCTCGGCCATCCCGGCGAGCCCGACTTCCACTTCTGCGGCGACAAGGTGAACCCCGGCTTCCCTTATTGCGTCGCGCATTGCGGCCACGCCTATCAGGCACAGCTCCCCCGCCGCGACCGCCGTCCGCCGCCGCCCCTGCCGTTCGGCGGCCCGCGCGTCCGCTGATACCGGATCGATTCAAGGAGACGCCGTCGGGTTCGCCCGGCGGCGTTTTTCTTTGGGTATGAGGGATTTCTCGCCGTTTCAGGACCAAAGGTCTTGGCTTGACCGTCGGCTTGTTCTCCGGCGCCGTCGATGCGGTGGCCGGGCCGGAACCGCGCAGCCAGCCTAGCGCCGCAACCGGGCAGCCCAATATAGGGCTGCGGTGCAGGGAAGATTGAGCACGGCGCTGAGTGCACCGAACCCCAGCACCGCCGCAGTCATGTGCTCCGCCGCCCCGTAGCCACGCCAGGGAGGCGCGACGAGCAACAGCCAGGCGCCCGGGAGCACGAAGGCGACGGCGACATGGATCAGCGCCAGCGTGGCCGGACGGCGCTGCGTGTCACGGCGCCCGTCCAGGCTCGCCGCGATCGCCAGGACCGCGACCCATCCGAATGCCGCAACCAGGAAGACCTTGAAGTCGAACGGCGCCCGCTCGGCCCAGAATTCGGCGCCATGGATGCGGGCATCGCCGCCGAAAATGCCTTCGACCGCAATCCCCGCTGACGCCGACACCAGCGCGCCCGCCGCCAGCAGCAACGGAGCAATCCAGGTGAATCGGACCGGTTCGGCTGATGTAGCGGCGCTGTCCACTTCCCCAATCTACCGATCGCATCGCGACAAGGCGAGGACGTCATCCACAGCTAAGCCACGCGCCGGCCGCCAACGCCTTGCGGGAGCGAATCTTCGTCTCGTATAACGCGGACATGTCCGACGACCTGTTCGCTTCCTCCGGCAAACCCTCCGGCGACTATGACGCCTCCTCGATCGAAGTGCTCGAAGGGCTCGAGCCCGTCCGGCGACGGCCCGGCATGTATGTCGGCGGCACCGACGAGCGCGCGCTGCACCACCTCGCCGCCGAAGTGCTCGACAATGCGATGGACGAGGCGGTGGCGGGTCACGCCACCCGGATCGAGATCACGCTCGACGTCGGCAACCGGCTGACGATCGTCGACAACGGCCGCGGCATGCCGGTCGATCCGCACCCCAAATTCCCCGACAAGTCGGCGCTCGAGGTCATCCTCTCGATGCTGCATTCGGGCGGCAAGTTCACCGGCAAGGCTTATGCGACCTCGGGCGGCCTGCACGGCGTCGGCATCAGCGTGGTCAACGCGCTGAGCGAGGACACGGTGATCGAGGTCGCGCGCAACCGCGAATTGTTCCGCCAGCGCTTCTCCAAGGGCATCACGCTCGGCCCGCTCGAGAAGCTCGGGCCGACCCCCAACCGCCGCGGCACCTCGGTCGCCTTCACGCCTGATCCCGAGATTTTCGGGCCCGAGCTCCATTTCAAGCCGGCGCGGCTCTACAAGCTCGCGCGGTCCAAGGCCTATCTGTTCGCGGGCGTCGAGATCCGCTGGAAGTGTGCGTCCGAGGTCATCACCGACGACACCCCGGCCGAGGCGGTGTTCCAATTCCCGGGCGGGCTTGGCGACCATCTGAAGGAACAGATCGGCACGCGCGAATGCGCTACCGCCAATTTCTTCACCGGCAACCAGGATTTCCCCGGCGAGCAGCAGGGCCGCGTCGAATGGGCGGTCGCCTGGCCGCTATGGTCGGACGGTTCCTATAGCTGGTATTGCAACACCATCCCCACTCCCGATGGCGGCACCCACGAAGCGGGGCTACGCGCCGCGCTTGTACGCGGCATCCGCGCATTCGGCGAACTGGTCGGGCAGAAGCGCGCCAAGGACATCACCGCGGACGACGTGATGACCGGCTGCGAGCTGATGCTGTCGGTGTTCATCCGCGAGCCGCAATTCCAGAGCCAGACCAAGGATCGGCTGACCAGCCCCGAAGCCGCTGCCCTGGTCGAACGCGCGGTCCGCGACCATGTCGACCATTTCCTCTCGGACAACATGGAGCGCGGCAAGGCGCTGCTCGGCTATGTCGTCGAGCGGATGGACGAGCGCCTGCGCCGCAAGCAGGAGCGCGAGGTCAAGCGCAAGTCGGCGACTTCGGGCCGCAAGCTGCGGCTGCCCGGTAAGCTGACCGATTGCTCGGCCGACGATCCGGTCGGCACCGAGATCTTCATCGTCGAGGGCGATTCGGCCGGCGGCTCGGCCAAGCAGGCGCGCAACCGCAAGACCCAGGCGATCCTGCCGATCCGCGGCAAGATCCTCAACGTCGCATCGGCGACCAGCGCCAAGATCTTCGCCAACCAGGAGATCGCCGACCTGGTCCAGGCGCTGGGCTGCGGTACGCGCAAGGATTGCGAGCCCGATAACCTGCGCTACGAGCGCGTGATCATCATGACCGACGCCGATGTCGACGGCGCGCATATCGCGACCTTGCTGATGACTTTCTTCTTCCAGGAGATGCCCGACATCGTGCGGCGCGGGCACCTCTATCTCGCGCAGCCCCCGCTCTACCGCCTTACTGCGGGAACCAAGAGCCTCTACGCGCGCGACGACGCGCATCGCGCCGAGCTCGAGGCCAAGGAATTCAAGGGCAAGAAGGTCGAGGTCAGCCGGTTCAAGGGCCTGGGCGAGATGAACCCCGGCCAGCTCAAGGAAACCACCATGGACCCCGCCTCGCGCGGGCTGATCCGCATCACGCTGCCGCAGGAATATGAGGAACGCGCAGGGGTGAAGGACCTGGTCGACCGGCTGATGGGCACCAACCCGGCGCACCGCTTCGCCTTCATCCAGGAAAACGCCGCCAGGTTGGACGAGGAAGCGATCGACGCCTGACGCCGTTTCCGGCAATGGTCGCCCGCCGATAGGTCGCATTGTCCCTTTTTCGGAGGCGTTTCACCGTGCGTATCCTTGCCCCGCTCGCCCTCCTCGCCCTGTCGGTTCCCGGCGTCGCCACCGCGCAGACGCCGGCCACCACGACCGAGACGGCCGATCCGGCGCTGACCGCGCGTGCCGCCGAACTGATCGGCGTGATCGCCGGGCGTGGTGATTTCGAGGGCTATTTCTCCGCCGGATTCCACGCCTCGCTACCCAAATCGCAATGGGATGCGGTGGTCACGTCGCTAACCGCGCAGATGGGCCAGCCGCTGGCGATCGACTCCGCCGCGCCGGCCACACCTTTTTCGGCCAATCTGCGGATCCGGTTCGAGCGGGGGATCGTCAACGCGCAGATCGCGGTCGATCCCAGCCCGCCGCACCAGGTCGCGACCTTGCTGTTCACCGGCATCGAGGTCGCGGGGGATTCGCTCGACAAATTGCTCGGCGACTTCCGCGCGTTGCCGGGAACGACCGGGCTCGGCATCTACGCGCTGGGCAAGGGTCAGCCGCGGCTGGTCGCCGGAATCGCGCCGGATCGGGCGCAACCGCTGGGATCGGCGTTCAAGCTCTGGGTGCTCGGCGAATTGTCGCGCGAGGTCGCGGCCGGGGAGCGCAAATGGGCCGACGTCGTGCCGCTCGGCCGCGCCTCGCTGCCGTCGGGGGTGACCCAGGCGTGGCCCGCACGCAGCCCGATGACGTTGCAATCGCTGGCAACATTGATGATCTCGATCAGCGACAACACCGCGACCGACACGCTGGTGACACTGGAAGGGGACAGGCTCGACGCCTTCGTGACCGAGGCCGGTGCGCCCGGCCTCGCCCCCATCCTCACCACGCGGCGGATGTTCGCGCTGAAAACCCCAGCCAATGCCGACCTCGCCACGCAATGGGTAACGCAGTTCGCGCCATCGGCGCGGCGCCGGCTACTCGACGCCAATGGCGCGCGGCTCGACGACACCCCGGTCGAACGTGCGATGTTCGGCGGCAAGCCGGTGTCGATCGACACGCTCGAATGGTTCGCAAGTCCGGCCCAGACCGCAGGCGTCCTCGACTGGCTGCGCACGCGAGGCGGCGAAACCGCGCTGGCGCTGCTCGCGGTCAATCCCGCCGTCGACGCGGGAACACGCAATAAGTTCGACTATCTGGGGTTCAAGGGCGGCTCCGAACCGGGCGTCATCACGCTCAACTTCCTGGTCAAGCGCAAGGACGGCCGCTGGCTGGCGATCGCCGCGGGCTGGCATCGCAGCGACCAAGGGGTCGAGAACGACAGATTCGTCCCATTACTGACGCGCGCTTTGGCGCTCTCTGCCGACATGCAAATAGCGGATTGAACCCTTCTCCCCTTTGGGGGGGGGGAAGGTTGTAGGCCGCCCCCGAACTAACCGCGCATCCGACGCACGTGATAGGCCGTGCGGAGCGCGATCGCGGTGAGCATCAACAGCACGCCCCAGGCGATCACCACGATCGGCACCAGCGCGGGCATTGCGGGTATCGCCAGCGCGCGAATTGCGGCGGCCCCGACGCCGACCAGCGCGATACCGACGCCGCCCAGGCGTACGCTGCGCGCAACCCCGCGCAATTCGCGGCGATAGGCGGCGCGCTCGGCCGGATCGTTCAGGTTCGGGGGCGGGCGGCCTTCCATTCGTCCTCCAGCAATCCCCAGATCAGGCTGTCGCGCACGCCGATATGCGTCTCCCATTCGGCCCGCAACGTGGCTTCGAGCGTGAAGCCGAGCCGCTGCAGGACCGCGATCGACGCCTTATTGTCGGGATCGGTATCGGCGAACACACGGCGCTGCCCTTCGGCGAAGAGCAGGTCGATCAACGCCGCGACCGCTTCGGTGACCAGCCCCTTGCCCCAATAAGCGCGCTTCAGTCCGTAGCCGATCTCGGTCACCTTGCCCTGACGCTTCTCGTAGCTGGCGATCGTCCCGATCGCGGTGTCGTCGCCCTTGAGCGTCACCGCCCAGGCGCGCCATGCGGTATCGGCGATGCCCTTTTCGAGCCGCGTGCGGCTTTCCTCGAAGCTCGTGGTCGAAGGATGCGAGCCATAAGTGTTGGCCTCGGCATCCGAATACATCGGGTGAAGTGCCTCGGCATCCTCGACCCGGAGCGGCCGCAGGATCATCCGCTCGGTCACCATGACGGGAAGCGTCACGCGCCCAGCGCCTCCACCAGCGCCTTGACCTTCTTCTGCCGCCATTGCGGCAACGGCGCGACCATCCAATAACCGAGCCGATAGGGCTTGGCCTCGCCGATCGCGACGATCCGACCCGCGGCAAGATCGCGCCGCGCGAGCAATTCGGGCACGGTCGCGCGCCCCAGCCCCTCGGCCGCGGCATCGATCGCCAGCCCGGCGTCGGCGACCCGCACCAGCGACACCGCATCGTCGTTCATACAGCCCGGCCAGGAAATCCGCGTGTCGGCGCCGCCGCCCGGCCGCTCGACCGTGATCATCCCTTCGGACTCGACCGCTTCCCCCTCATGCTCGCCCGGCCCTTCGCCCCAGCGGATCGCGAGGTCGAGATTGGCCTGGGTGAAATCGAGTTCCTCGTCGGCAGCGATCAGCATGAAGCGCATCTCGCCATCGGCCGCGCTGATCTCGGCGAGCAGCGGCATCAGCCAGCAATGCAGCACGTCGCGCGGCGCGGCGATCGTCAGCGACTTGGACGACTGGCCGGCCTGCATCGCGCGCACGGCTTCCTCGAACTGCAGGAAGCCCTGGCGCAGCGCGTCGAGCCCGGCCTCGCCCTCAGGCGTCAGTTCGAGCCCCTTGGTCGTGCGGCGGAACAGGACGACGCCGAGCGTGTCCTCGAGCGCGCGAATCTGCTGCCCGACCGCGGCCGGGGTCACCGCCAGTTCGTCGGCGGCGCGGGTGAAGGACAAGTGGCGAGCGGCGGCGTCGAGCACGCGCAGTCCGTTGAGGGGGAGATGGGTCCGCTTCATGAAGAAGCCGTCATGCCAGCGAAAGCTGGCATCTCAGGCCAAAGGTCGACTACCCGCTGCGCGAGATCCCAGCTTTCGCTGGGATGACGATTAGCCATCATCATCATGCCCCCACCGCCGGCGCGATCAGCGTGAAGCGCGGAATGTCCACATCGAACGCCGATCCGTCTTCGGCGATCACGTGGTACGTGCCCTGCATTGCGCCGGTCGGCGTCGCCAGCGGGCAGCCCGAGACGTAATCGAAGCTGCCGCCCGGCGCGATCACCGGCTGTTCGCCGACCACGCCCTCGCCCTCGACCGAATGGCGCGCGCCGCGACCGTCGGTGATGACCCAATGGCGCGTGAGCAGCTGAATCGTCGCCGGGGACTCATTCTCGATCCGGACGTGATAGGCCCAGAACCAGCGGCCGCGCTCGGGCTCGGATTGTTCGGGCAGGAAGCTGACCGAGACGCGCACCACCACGCCGCGCGTTTCCGCGACGTTGGGGAACAGCGCCTTCATCGCGTCGCTCACTGCCTCTTCCTCACTGGTCACACCTCACAGACTGACCGCCTTCAGCGCCTGGTCGAGATCGTCGATCAGGTCGTCGGGATCCTCCAACCCTACGTTCAGTCTCAGCATCCCCTCGTTCACGCCCATTTCGAGCCGCCGCTCCTCGGTCACCCCGGCGTGGGTGGTCGAGGCAGGATGCGTCATCAGCGAGCGAGAGTCGCCGATATTGTTGGAGATGTCGATCAGCGCGAGCGCATCGAGCAGCCCGTGCGCCTGCTTGCGCCCGCCATCGACCTCGAACGCGAAGATCGGCCCGGCCGCATCCATCTGCTTCATCGCGAGATTGTGCTGCGGATGGCTCGGCAGGCCGGGGTGGAGGATCCGCGGCACACGCTTCTCGAGGAAGCGGCCGACCTTCAGCGCGCTCTCGCTCTGGCGGCGGGCGCGGAGATCGAGCGTCTCGAGCCCCTTGAGCACCACCCAGGCATTGAACGGCGACAAGGTCGGACCGGTATTGCGCGTGAACGAGAGCAAGGTGTTCTCGATGAATTCCTCGCTGCCGCAGACGGCGCCGGCGAGAACGCGGCCCTGGCCGTCCATCAGCTTGGTCGCCGAATACGCGACGACATCGGCGCCGTAATCGAGCGGGCGCTGGAGCACCGGCGTCGCGAACGCATTGTCGACCACCGAGACGATGCCGCGCTCCTTGGCGATGCCACACACCGCTTCGAGGTCGACCACGTCCATCGTCGGATTCGCCGGGGTCTCGAAGAAATAGACCTTGGTCTCGGGCCGGGTCGCGTCGATGAATTGCTGCGGATCGCGCGCGTCGATCACGCTCGTCTGGATCCCGAACTTGGGCAGCAAGGTGTCGACCAGCCAGCGGCACGACCCGAACGCCGCGCGCCCGGCGACGACATGGTCGCCGCTCTGGAGCTGGCACAGCAGCGCCGCGGTCATCGCCGCCATGCCCGACGCCATCGTCCGGCACGCCTCTGCCCCTTCGAGCAGGGCGATGCGGTGTTCGAGCATCTGCACCGTCGGGTTCTGAAGGCGTGAATAGGTCATGCCTTGCTGCTCGCCCGCGAAGCGCGCGGCGGCGTCGCCCGCGCAATCATAGGCGTAGCCGGAGGTCAGGAAGAGCGCTTCGGACGTCTCGCCGAATTCCGACCGCGCGGTGCCGCCGCGCACCGCCTGGGTGGCGGGACGCCAGTGCTGGGTGATCGAGCGGTCTTGTCCGGTATGGCGTTTCATGATGTCCGGGCTTTGCGGCGAGTGCGAGATGAGGTCAACCTTCTTAGCCCCTCCCCTTCAGGGGAGGGGTTGGGGTGGGGGATGCCTCGCAGAGCGCATCGCCTAGAACCGCCCCACCCCCAACCCCTCCCCTGAAGGGGAGGGGCTTGCACTACGCAAACGCCGGCGCCGACTTCAGATGCTGGTATGCCGCGATCACGTCCTGCAGTGCCTTTTCCATGCTGCGGTCGCCGCCGTTGCGGTCGGGATGGAACTTGCGCACCAGTTCCGAATAACGCTGCCGGAGTCCCCTCCGATCAACATCCTGGTCGAGCCCAAGCACCTTCAGCGCCCGCCGGTCGGCGCCCGACAGCGGCTTGCCGTCCGCACGCTGGCGCTCGTTCGCCATCCGCTCGCGGAAGCGCGCGCCGATCGCGTCGAGCGGATCGCTGAAATCCGCCCAGCGTGGCGGGCGGTCGGCACCGTTGGCGGCGAAGGCGCGCGTCTCGCGCTCCCAGCCGGCATAGGGACGCTGCGCCTCATGGATCTCATCGGGACTCATCCCGTTGAAGAAATTGTACTTCGTGTTGAAGGCGCGAACATGATCGAGGCACAGCCAGCGATAGTCGCCCGGCCCGTCGCGGCCCGCCGGCGCGCCTTCGATCAGCGGCGCGCGGAACTCGCCCGGCTGGTCGCACCCCGCTTCCGCACACAACCTTCCCGTCCCCGCCACGCGACCGTGGAAGCGGGTGTTGGGGCGGTCGTGCGGCGGCGTACGGCTCACGGTGTCTCCGGTTGAAAAAGGGTCCTATATAAGCGCGATGACCGACACCGCTACCGGCCCGCTGGCCGAAATCATCGCCGCCCGCCTGACCGATCAGCTCGCCCCGTCGAGCCTTCAGGTGATCAACGACAGCCACCATCATGCCGGCCATATGGGCGACGACGGCACCGGTGAATCGCACTTCACCGTCATCGTCGAAAGCGACCGCTTCGTCGGGCTCAACCGCGTCGCACGCCAGCGGCTGGTGAACCAGGCGCTCGCCGATCTGTTGTCCTCGCGCATCCACGCGCTCGCGATCCGGGCGCGCGCACCGGGAGAATGACATGACGCCCTATCGTCTGTGGTACTGGCCCTCGATCCAGGGGCGCGGCGAGTTCGTGCGGCTGGCGATGGAAGCGGCCAATATCCCTTATGTCGATTGCGCGCGCGATGAAGGCGTCGATGCGCTGATCGACGACATGAAGGGGCACGACCGCCGCGGCCCGTTCGCGCCGCCTTATCTGTCGATGGACGGATTCACCGTCGCGCAGGTCGCCGACATTCTGTTCTTCCTGGCGAGCCGACACGAGAAAGTCGGGCCGGCCAACGACGCCGACCGTTTCTGGGCGCAACAGCTCCAGCTCACCGTCACCGATGTCGTCGCAGAGGTACACAACGTCCACCACCCGGTGGCGCTCGACGATTATTACAAGGATCAGAAGGACGAGGCGGCGCGCGCTGCCCAAGGCTTCCGCGAGCACCGGATTCCCAAGTTCCTGCGCTATTTCGAGAAAGCCGCGCGGCACAATGACGGCGACTGGATGGTCGGCCCGCGCTGGAGCCATGTCGACACGTCGCTGTTCCAGCTGATCGAAGGGCTGCGCTACATGTTCCCCAAGCGGATGAAGGCGATCGAGGGGGATTATCCCGAACTCGTCGCGCTTCACGACCGCGTCGCCGACTTGCCGGGCATCGCCGCCTATCTGAACAGCGACCGCCGCATCGCGTTCAACACCGACGGCATCTTCCGCCATTATCCCGAGCTCGACGCGGCCTGAGTCGAACGCAGCGTTTCCGTACGCGCCCTCCCCTTCGCCCGGGCGAGCGGCTAGGGTCGCGATCATGACGCCGCGCACGCCCCGCCCCGCCGCCCGGATTCTGCTGGTCGATCAGCACGGCCGGCTGCTGATGTTCCGCTTCACCCCCGAGGACGGCCGCGCGCCGTTCTGGTGCACGCCCGGCGGCGCGGTCGATCCGGGCGAGAGCTACGAGGACGCGGCGCGCCGCGAATTGTACGAAGAGACCGGGATCGTCGCCGATCCAGGGTCCGAGATTTTCCGGCGTGAGGTCGACTTCCTGACGCTCGAAGGCGTCGAGGTGACCGCCGACGAACGCTATTTCCTGGTCCGCACCGAAGCCCGCGAGATCGACGCCGGCGGGCATACCGAGCTCGAACAGCGCGTAATGCAGCATTGGCGCTGGCTCGCCCCGGGCGACCTCGCGACCCTGGGCGAGCAATATTTCCCCGAGGACCTGACCGAGATCATGGCAGAGGTGACCGCATGACCAACGACGATCTGATCGACCGCATCATCACGCCGACCACGCACGATCTGGGCGGGTTCAAGGTCCACCGCACGCTGCCATCCAAGCCGCACCAGATGGTCGGTCCGTTCATCTTCTTCGACCAGATGGGTCCGGCGCATCTCGACATCGGCACGGGCATCGACGTCCGCCCGCATCCGCACATCAACCTGGCGACGGTCACCTATCTGTTCGCCGGCGCGATCGACCATCGCGATTCGATCGGCACCTATGCGCGGATCGAGCCCGGCGCGGTCAACCTGATGACCGCGGGCCACGGCATCGCGCATTCCGAACGCTCGCCCGGCGACGAGCGCGCGCACGGCCCCGATCTGTCGGGCATCCAGACCTGGATCGCGATGCCCGAGGACAAGGAAGAGATCGACCCCGCGTTCGAACATGTCGCCAAGGCCGATCTGCCGATTGTCGAGGCGCATGGCGCGACCGCGCGGATCATCATGGGCGAATTGTGGGGAAGCCGCGCACCGACCACGACCTATGCCGCGACGATCTATGCCGACCTCGTGCTGGCGCCCGGCGCGAGCATGCCGATCGACGCCGGCGCGGACGAGCGCGCGGTGTATCTGGCGATCGGCGAGGCGGAGATCGATGGAATGCGGATGGCCATCAACACGCTCTACGTACTCAAGCCCGGTGTCGCGATGACCCTGCGCTCGGCCAATGGCGGCCGGGTGATGCTGTGCGGCGGCGAGGCCTTCGCGACCGAACGCCACGTCTGGTGGAATTTCGTCAGCTCACGCCGCGACCGCATCGAGCAGGCCAAGCAGGACTGGAAGGCGGGACGTTTCGCCAAGGTGGCGGGTGACGACAAGGAATTCATCCCGATCCCTGAAATCCCCAAAACGGCGACATATCCTTGAACGGCAGTCGATAATCGGGTCGATAGGTGTCGGCGACAATCGCCGCAAAGGCCGGTTCGAATGTTTCGATTCAAATGTTCGCGCTGCGACAAGTGGCACGAAGGGATGCCCAGTTTCGCAACCGATGCGCCACCCTATTATTACGATGTCCCCGAAACCGAACGCGCTGAACGATGCGAACTGACGTCCGATACCTGTATCGTGGACGACGAATTTTTCTTCGTGCGCGGGTGCGTGGACATACCGGTCCACGGCGAAAGTGAGTCCTTCAGTTGGGGCCTGTGGGTATCATTGAGCCGAACCAGCTTCGAGGAATTCATGAGCTTGTTCGGCGTGTCCGCGCGCGACGATCATGGACCTTACTTCGGTTGGCTGTCGGCCTATCTCGCGGTCTATCCGGACATCGAGAATCTCAAGACCCACGTCCATATCCGCAACGACGGAGTGCGGCCTTTCATCGAACTGGAGCCGACCGACCACCCCTTGGCCATCGAGCAACGCGAAGGCATCTCGGTGGAGCGGGTCGCCGAGATATTCGCCGCGTACGAACATTGAATGGTGGTCGGGACGACGCCCACCTCCCTTGTCGAATGAACGGTATGGCGGCAGGGTCGTCGCGACAAGGGAGAGAGCGATGGCGGATTTCGAGCTGCAGCGGGTGGTCTTGCCCACCGGAGTCGAGCTTGACGTAGCGGTAGCGGGGCAGCCGACCAATCCGGCGATCATCCTGCTCCACGGCTTTCCCGAGTCGCATCGCACCTGGCGGCACCAGATCGCCGACCTTGCCGAGGATCATTTCGTCCTCGCCCCCGACCAGCGCGGCTTCGCCAAGTCATCGAAGCCCGAAGGGGTGGAGAATTACACGCCCGACAAGCCGGTCGCCGACATGATCGCGCTCGCGGACCGGTTCGACATCGAGCGCTTCACGCTGGTCGGGCACGATTGGGGCGGCGCGATCGCGTGGATGGCGGCGCTCAACCATCCCGATCGCATCGAACGGCTGATCATCGTCAACGCGCCGCATCCCTTCGTCTTCCAGACGTCGCTGTTCGACGACATGGCGCAGCGCGAGGCGAGCCAGTACATCACCGCGTTCCGCAATCCCGAGTTCGAGAAATATATCGACGGCATCGGCCTGTCGCAGTTCTTCGACGGCAGCTTCATGCGCCACACCGATTTCGAGAAGGTGGTGGACGAGAAGCCGGTCTATCTCGAGCAATGGGGCCAGCCCGGCGCGATGACCGCGATGCTCAACTGGTACCGCGCCAGCGCGGTGCAGGTGCCGGCGATGGACGAGGCGCCCGAGCGGCCGGCGTTCCTCGATGGGCCGTTCCCACCGCTCCGGGTCCCGACTTTGGTGATCTGGGGGATGGGCGACAAGGCACTCCTGCCGGTGCAGCTGGAGGGGCTGGAGGCGCTCGTGCCGGATCTGGCGCTCAGGAAGCTGGACGGCGTCGGCCATTTCGCGCCGTGGGAAGCGCCGGAACAAGTGACGGGTGCGATGCGGGAATGGCTTGCGGCGCGGGGCGGTTGATCCCGCCCCTCGTGCCCCACGCTTCCCCGGCGAAGGCCGGGGCCCAGTCTCGACGTCGCCCGTGTGTCGGATAGTGCCGCCATTGCACTGCGGCTGGGCCCCGGCCTTCGCCGGGGAAGCGTTAAACCGACGGAGCGACCGCCTTAGCCCGCCACGACCTTCGCCGAGTCAGGCAGATCGTAGCCCCGCTTGTCGGTGTCCTCGACGCCGTTCTTGACCCAGGTACCGTGCGCATGCGCGGTGGCGAGCACTTGCCAGTCGTCGTGGCCGGGCCAGCTCTTCACCCTGATAACCTGATGCGCGTAAACGCGGTCGGGCTCCATCATCACCCAGCCGAGCGGGCGGTCGGACGTGGCGCGCTCTCCCGCTGCATTCATCGCGGCACGGATGCGGACCGCAATGTGCTCGGGCAGATATTGCCAGACGACCGAGTGCATCAGCACCCGCGTGACCCCGGCTTCCTGCGGTTCGGCCAGCCGCGCCTCGACCCAGTCGGCGGCGTCGGCCTGAACGAGGTCGACGTGCCGGACGCGCTGCATCGCAATCGCCCGGGTCAGGCGTTCGGCGCGTGCCGGCGTCTCGGCCCAGACATAAGCGGCAAGCCGTGCCTCGACCGCGGGGTCGGTCGCATCGAGCGGATGGACGTCGCAACCACGTACCGACACGAAATCGATCGGCGTCGGCACCGGTGGCTCGCCGCGCCAGTCAGGCACGATCGTGACGGGGGCATCGGCTGGCCCGATCTTCACCCCGCCCAGGTCGAAGGCATAGCGATCGATCAGCAGGTTGAGGCCGGCGCTCGATCCGATCTCGAGCAATTCGATCTTCGGCCCGTAGCGGCGCGCGATCTCGAGCAGCCCCAGGATCAACGCTCCCGACCGCCCGGGCTCGTTGGTCTGCGGCGGACCGTCGAGCCACGGCCACAACATGTCGTCATGCGCGATCAAGGCGGCGTTCACGGCGACGGCGATCGCGGAGGGGTCGGTCGTCTCGCCCCGGAACACCGCGCCCAGCCCGGCATCGCTGCCCGCCCGCACCAGCGCGTGCAATCCACCGATGAAACGCAGCGGCAGCGCATCGAGCGTCGGCTCGCCGGGCCAGTCGAGAATGCGCATACCGGTGCGGCTCTCGCGCGTCAGTCCATCAGCGATCGCCGTGCACAATCGCGCGTAGATCGGTGCATCCATGTTGCGGCAATAGAACTCCTGGACCCGGAACGCCTCGCGGTTCGCTGCCTCGTCGGCCATGCCGCCTCCTCGTTATCGCAATGCCGGCACGCTATCCCGCTCGACCTTCCGTAGATTGCTGTCCTGGAGAAGGTCGGGCCGGCAAGCGCGCCGGCGCGGCGAATCCGCTGGAAGCGGATCCACCAGGGCGCATTGCACCTTCGCAGGTGCACAAGTAAAGGCCGCCCTCATGGCGCAGCCGTTGGTCATCGCAATCCCCAAGGGACGGATCCTCGAAGAGGCCGCGCCGTTGCTCGCGCGCGCCGGGATCGAGCCCGAAGCCGCGTTCTCCGACGACAGCAGCCGCGCGCTGCGCTTCGCGACCAACCGGCCCGACATCGACCTGATCCGCGTCCGCGCGTTCGACGTCGCGACCTTCGTCGCGCACGGCGCCGCGCAGATCGGCATCGTCGGCTCCGACGTGCTTGCCGAATTCGATTATCCCGAGCTCTACGCGCCGGTCGACCTCGGCATCGGCCATTGCCGCCTGTCGGTCGCCGAGCCCGCCGAAATGGCCGCGACCGATGATCCGCGCGGCTGGAGCCATGTCCGCGTCGCGACCAAATATCCGCATGTCACCCAGGCGCATTTCGAGCGCCGCGGCGTCCAGGCCGAATGCGTCAAGCTCAACGGCGCGATGGAGCTCGCCCCGACGCTCGGCCTCGCGCCGCGCATCGTGGACCTCGTCTCGTCGGGCCGCACGCTCAAGGAGAACGGCCTGGTGGAGGTCGAGGTGATCGCCCAGGTCACCAGCCGCCTGATCGTCAACCGCGCCGCGTTCAAGACCCGCCCCGAACTGGTGCCGCTGGTCGACGCGTTCCGGCGAGCGGTCGCGCAGGAAGCCGCGGCATGATCAAGCTCTCCACCTCCGAACCCGGTTTCGACCGCCAGTTCCAGGCCCTGGTCGATGCCAGGCGTGAGACCGACAGCGATGTCGCGCGCGACGTCCGCACGATCGTCGCCAGCGTGCGCGACGAGGGCGATGGCGCGGTCCATGCCTTCACCCGCAAGTTCGACCGCCACGATTTGAACGAAACCGGCTGGCGGATCGAGCGCACCGAATGGCTGGCCGCGTACGAGGCGCTGGCGCCCGAACTGCGCGACGCGCTCGAGCTCGCGGCCGAGCGGATCGCGGCTTACCATATCAAGCAGAAGCCCGAGGATCGCGACGAGATCGACGCGGTCGGCGCGCGGCTCGGTGCCCGTTGGCGCGGGGTCGATGCGGCGGGGATCTATGTCCCCGGCGGGCGCGCCGCCTATCCCAGCTCGGTGCTGATGAACGCGATCCCCGCCAAGGTCGCGGGCGTCGAGCGGCTGGTGATGGTCACCCCCACGCCCGACGGCGAGGTCAATCCCTTGGTGCTCGCCGCCGCGCATATCGCGGGGGTCGATGAGGTCTGGCGGATCGGCGGGGCGCAGGCGATCGCCGCGCTCGCGTATGGCACCGGGCGGATCGCGCCGGTCGACGTCGTCTGCGGCCCCGGCAATGCCTGGGTCGCAGAGGCCAAGCGCCAGCTCTACGGCGTGGTCGGGATCGACATGGTCGCGGGGCCCAGCGAGATCGTGGTGGTCGCCGACGGCAAGAACGCGCCCGATTGGATCGCCGCCGATTTGCTGAGCCAGGCCGAGCACGATCCGTCGAGCCAGTCGATCCTGTTCACCGACGACGCCGCGCTGGCGCGCGCGGTGGCCGAGGCAGTCGATCTCCAGATCGGCGAACTCGCGACCGCCAAGGTGGCGCGCGCGAGTTGGGACGCGAACGGCGCGATCATCGTCACCGCCGATCTGGTCGAGGCGATGCCGCTGGTGAACCGCCTGGCGCCCGAGCATCTCGAACTCGCCTGCGACGACGCCGACGCACTGTTCGACCTGGTCAAGCATGCCGGGTCGGTGTTCATCGGCCGCTATACGCCCGAGGCCGTCGGGGATTATGTCGCCGGCCCCAACCACGTCCTGCCGACCGGCCGTCGCGCGCGCTTCTCCAGCGGGCTGTCGGTGCTCGACTTCATGAAGCGGACGAGCTTCCTGTCGCTCGATCCGGCATCGCTAGCCGCGGTCGGGCCGGCCGCGGTGACGCTCGCCGAGGCGGAGGGCCTGCCTGCGCATGCCCGTTCGGTGGCGCTGCGGCTCGGCTGATTCGAGTCCGGCGTATCAAAACCCACTTCCCCGGCGAAGGCCGGGGCCCAGTTGCGATGCACGCGCAGCGACGGGACACCATCTCAAGGCCGCCGAGACTGGGCCCCGGCCTTCGCCGGGGAGGGAACACACTGACCCACCGGCCCTAGCCGCGCTTCCTGAAATCGGCGATCCAATTGGTCTCCCAGCTCTTGCCGCCATCCGCCGAGAAGGCCTGCTCGATCCGGAACTTCGTCGTCCCCGGCGTCGCCCCGGTGAAGATGAAGCGGACGTAGATCGGTCGCGCGCCGAGCATCTCGGCATCGTAGAATTCGCCGCGACCGCCCGCGAAGCCGCCGACCATCGCCGGCCCGATCTGGCCGTCGGCACTGTTCGACCAATGGACGCGCCACTTCTTCGCCGCCGGGTCGTAGAGCCTCAGGCTGAGGCCGTGGATGCGCCCCGCCGGTCCCTTGACGTCGAGTTCGCCGAGATTGGCGTCGCCGCCCCACACCTTGTGGACGACCGAATCGCCGTCATAGACCGCCCACACCTCCGACCCGGTCAGCGGCCGCAAGCGCCGCGCGATATGCGCATCCCAATCGCCGAACTCGAAATCGAAGTCGCGCGCGCCGTCGGCGCTCACAGGGACCGGCAGCGCGGGCGGCCGGTCCTCGGCGGTCGCCGAGGCCGTGCCTGCCATCGCGGCGAGCGCCGCCCCCAAGATCAGTCGCATCATCCTCTCCTCCCGCTTGTCCGGAACCCGATTTGCCGCTGTTTGCGCGGTTTGATACGCCTGCGCGAGAAGGCACCTTGAGGTAACCATGGCCGAGACGCGCCGCAGCAACCCGATCAGCGATTGCCCGCTCACCGCGGCGCTCGCCGCCTTGGGCGGCAAATGGAAGATGATCATCGTCTATTGGCTGGCCGAATCGCCGCGCCATTTCGCGGCGCTGCGCGACCTGATGCCGTCGATTTCGCAAAAGGTCCTGACCGAGCAATTGCGCGAGCTGGTCGCCGACGAGATCGTGGCGCGCGAAGCGACCGGCACGGCCCCCTCCCCCGTCATCTATTCGCTGACCGATTACGGCCGCGCGATGATGCCGCTGGTCGAGCAGGTGCGGCAAATGGGCCGCGGGCACATCACCCGCTTCAACGGCCCGTGAGCAGCCCCTTCGACAATTGCCGCGCGAACGGTCTAAAGGCCGCGCGATGACGACTCACTCGACTCCCCGTACCGCCGGCCGTTCGAAGGCCCGCGCCGCCGCGCGTCTCGCCGCCGCCCAGGCGCTCTACCAGCATGAGATGGAGGCTACGCCGGTCGTCTCCTTGCTCCACGAATTCCACCAGCACCGGCTCGGCGCGACGATCGAGGATGCCGAATATATCGATGCCGATATCGACTTCTTCGACGATCTCGTGACCGGCACGCTGGCGCGGATGGCGGAGATCGATGCGCTGATCGCCGCCAACGTCACCGCCGACTGGAAGATCGAACGGCTCGACAAGCCGATGAAGGCGATCCTGCGCGCCGGGACCTACGAATTGCTCGCGCGCAAGGATGTGCCGATCGGCACCGTGATCGGCGAGTATCTCGACGTCACCGACGCCTTTTACGAGCGCCGCGAAAAGGGCTTCGTCAACGGTATCCTGGACGGCGTCGCCAAGACCGCGCGCGCCTGACGCCGGGCATGGCGGAGATCGTCAACCTCAACCGCGCGCGCAAGGCGAAGGCGCGGACCGAGGCGCAAGCGGCCGCCGCCGTCAACCGCACCGCCTTCGGCCGCACCAAGGCCGAGAAACTGGCCGCGAAGGCCGAGGCCGAACGCCGCGCGAAAGAGCTCGACGGCGCGAAGCGCGAGCCGTGACCGAAGCCGAGTTCATCGCGGCGCTCCGCGCGCTGCCGCTCCACCCAGGCGCGCACGATCTTCGCGATGACACCGCAACAATCGGCGGGCTGACCGTCACTACCGATACGATCGTCGAGGGAATCCACTTCCTGCCCGACGACTCCCCCGCCGACGTGGCGTGGAAGCTGGTCGCGGTGAACCTCTCCGACCTCGCGGCCAAGGGAGCGCGCGTCGAGGGCGTGCTGCTCAATTATCCGCTGTCGGACGATGCCTGGGACCGTGCCTTTCTCGACGGTTTCGCCGCGACGCTCGCGGCGTTCGACTGCCGGCTGATCGGCGGCGATACCGTGTCGCTGCCTGCGGGCGCGCCCCGGGTGCTGGCACTGACCGCGATCGGCAGCGACGCCCCGGCGCCGCCACGAAGCGGCGCACGCGCCGGCGACACGCTATGGGTGACGGGAACGATCGGTGATGGGGGCGCGGGCCTACGGGCCGCGCAAGTGGAGGATGGCCCCGTTGCGTTGCTCGAGGCCTATCATCGCCCTCGCCCGCGGCTCGACGAAGGCCGCGCGCTGGCACCGATGGTGCACGCGATGATGGACGTGTCCGACGGCCTGCTGATCGATGCGAGCCGGATGGCCGCCGCGAGCGGTCTGGCGGTCGCGATCGATCTCGCCGCCATTCCCCTGTCCCCGGACTATCGCGCCTTTGCCGGCGAGGATCGCGACGCGCGGATCGCGGCAGCCGCGGCCGGCGACGATTATCAATTGCTGTTCGCCGCGTCGCCCGGGCTCGCCCTGCCCGTCCCGGCAACGCGGATCGGCGCGTTCGCTCCCGGCTCCGGCCTCACGCTGACCGACGGGCCCGATCCCGTCCCGCTACCATCGCGGCTGGGTTTTCAGCACTGAAGAGAGCCGCTTGCGCTCGCTCGATGCCCCTTTATACCTCTCGCCACCTAGCAAAAGCTCGCGGGTGCCGTCCGGCGTCACGCGTCTAACAGGGGAAGAGGAATGACGATTGTCTATGCGGCCATCGTCTGCGGCCTGATCGCCGTAGTCTATGGCTTCATCACCAGCCAGCAGGTGCTCCGCGCGCCGGCCGGCAACGAGAAGATGCAGGATATCGCCGCTGCCATTCAGGAAGGCGCCAAGGCCTATCTCGGCCGCCAATACACCACCATCGCGATCGTCGGCGTCATCGTCGCCGTGATCCTGTTCTTCACGCTCGGCGGCTTGTCGACCGTGGCGTTCCTCATCGGCGCGGTGCTGTCGGGCATCGCGGGATTCATCGGGATGAACATCTCGGTCCGCGCCAACGTCCGCACCGCGGAAGCCGCGCGCGGCAGCCTGCAAGGCGGCCTCACCCTGGCATTCCGCTCGGGCGCGATCACCGGCATGCTGGTGGCCGGCCTGGGCCTGCTCTCGATCGCTGGCATCTTCTGGTACCTGACCGGCGTCAAGCATCTCGAGCCAGGCGATCATGAGATCGTCGCCGCGCTGACCGCGCTGGCGTTCGGCGCTTCGCTGATCTCGATCTTCGCGCGCTTGGGCGGCGGCATCTTCACCAAGGCCGCCGACGTCGGCGCCGACCTGGTCGGCAAGGTCGAGGCGGGCATCCCCGAGGACGATCCCCGCAATCCAGCGACGATCGCTGACAATGTCGGTGACAATGTCGGCGATTGCGCCGGCATGGCGGCCGATTTGTTCGAAACCTACGTCGTGACGATCGGCCTGACGATGGTCTCGATCGCGCTGCTGCTGTCCGACGCCCCGAATCTGTTCGCGCTGATGAGCCTGCCGCTGATCGTCGGCGGCGTGTGCATCATTACCTCGATCATCGGCACCTATTTCGTCCGGCTCGGCAAGGGTCAGTCGATCATGGGCGCTCTGTACAAGGGGTTTTGGACCACCGCGGTCCTGTCGGCATTCGCCATCTTCGGCGCCGCCAAATGGGTGCTCGGCGACCTCAATGCCGCGATCGGCAATGTCGGCGACAAGAGCTTCAACGGCATGTCGCTATATTATTGCATGCTGATCGGCTTGGTCGTGACCGGCCTGCTGGTGTGGATCACCGAATATTACACCGGCACCAACTACCGCCCGGTCAAGTCGATCGCCAAGGCGTCGACCACCGGCCACGGCACCAACGTCATCCAGGGGCTGGCGATCAGCCTCGAATCGACCGCGCTGCCGACGCTCGTCATCGTCGTCGCGGTGATCGCGACCTACCAGCTGGCAGGGATCATCGGCGTGGCGTTTGCTGCCACCTCGCTGCTCGCGCTTGCCGGCATGGTGGTCGCGCTCGATGCTTATGGTCCGGTCACCGACAATGCCGGAGGGATCGCCGAAATGGCGGGGCTCCCCGACGACGTGCGGCACCGCACCGACGCGCTCGACGCGGTAGGCAACACGACCAAGGCGGTGACCAAGGGGTATGCGATCGGCTCGGCGGCGCTCGCCGCTCTGGTGCTGTTCGGTGCCTACACCACCGACCTCGATCGCTATGCGACGCAGCTCGGTATCGGCAAGATCAACTTCGAGCTGAGCAACCCGTACATCATCGTCGGCTTGCTGCTCGGCGCGCTGCTTCCCTATCTGTTCGGTGCGTTCGGCATGACCGCGGTCGGCCGGGCGGCGGGATCGGTGGTCGAAGATGTCCGCGCGCAGTTCGCCGCGGACAAGGGGATCATGGAAGGGACCAGCCGTCCCAATTACGGCCGTACCGTCGACATCGTCACCCGCGCCGCGATCAAGGAAATGATCATCCCGTCGCTGCTGCCGGTGCTGAGCCCGGTCGTGGTATTCTTCGTCGTCCAGGCGGTGGCAAATCGTGAACAGGGCTTCGCCACGGTCGGCGCGATGCTGCTCGGCGTGATCGTCTCGGGCCTGTTCGTCGCCATCTCGATGACATCGGGCGGCGGCGCGTGGGACAATGCCAAGAAGTATATCGAAGACGGCAATTACGGCGGCAAGGGCTCCGAAGCCCATAAGGCCGCGGTCACCGGCGACACCGTGGGCGACCCGTACAAGGATACGGCGGGCCCGGCGGTCAACCCGATGATCAAGATCACCAACATCGTCGCGTTGCTGCTGCTCGCGGCACTCGCGGCGCACGGCGTCGGCTAAAGCGGATCGGCCCCATCCGGCCTTGGCGCCGGATGGGGTTATCCCGTTCCTTTCGAACATAAAAATGGAGGAGGGGCGGCTTGTCTGCCCCTTTTTCGTTGCTAGAATTGCCCCGGGACAAGGGGGGCGTAATGTTGGGGCGTATCGCATCGATGGCGGCGGTGGCCGCTTTATGGCCGGCGTTGACGGCGGCTTCGGCCCAGGATGGCAAGACGGCGGCACCCGCGGCTGATGCCAAACCGGCAGCGACCTCGGCGACGCCATCGGGCCCGCCCCCCGCCGCAGCCTTCGCGCAGCTTCCCTTCATCGAGGATCCGGTGCTGTCCCCCGACGGCACGCGCATCGCCGCGCGCATCGCCATCCAGGGCAAGTTGCGCCTCGCGATCATCCCGGTCGGCGACACTGCCAAGCTCAAGCTGATCGATCCGGGCGATTTCGAGCTCAACAGCTTGCGCTGGGTCAATGATGACTGGCTGTTGCTCCGCGCGGGCGAGACACAACCCGTCGACGGCGATAGCTGGTACGTCAGCCGCGCGTTCGCGGTTCGCGCGGACGGCGGCAAGATCAACCCGCTGGTCGTACCCGAAGCCGGACAGAATGCCGACGACGTGCTCTGGGTCGCGCGCGACGGCAGTCCGCATGTGCTGATCGCGATGCAGACGTCTATCTATTCGGACAGGGAAGGTTTCTGGCCCCAGGTGCGCGATTTCGACGTGTCGACCGGAAGGAGCAAACCGGTGCAAAGCTCCGTCGCCAACGTGATGGATTGGTATGCCGACAGCGCCGGCACCGTCCGTCTTGGCATCGCTTACGACGATGACCGGCGCTCCTACCGCACGCTCTACCGCAGTCAGGCGGGCACCGCGCTCAAGACGATCGACCGTACCAGCCGCGGCGGATCGCCTCGCACCTTCCCGGCACTGATGCTGCCCGACAGCGGCAAGGCGGTCGCGGTCGACGACGATGACGGGTTCAACGCGGTGTACGATTTCGACCTGGAGTCGATGAAGATCGGCGCCAAGATCTTCGATGCGCCGGGCTACGATGTCCGCCGGCCGTTCCTCGACCCGACCGGCACCAAGCTGATGGGGTTCACCTATACCGATACGCGTTCCCGAACCAAGTGGCTCGATCCCACGCTGGCGCAGGTCCAGGCCGATCTCGACAAGGCAGTGCCCAATCTGTGGCCCGACATCGTATCGTGGAACAGCGATCTCTCGGTGCTGATCGTCCATATCGGCGCGGCCGACAGCGCAGGCGCCTATTATATCTATCGGCCCGCCGAAGGGCGGATGTCGATTTTCGCGACGCTCAACGAGACGCTCGGGACACGTCGCTACGCGCCGGTCAAGACCGTGCACTTCGCCGCCCGGGACGGGGTCGATATGCAGGCGGTGCTGACATTACCCAAAGGGCGCGACGCCAAGAACCTGCCGCTGATCCTGATGCCGCATGGCGGTCCGAGCGTCCGCGACGACGAGGAATGGGATTGGTGGGCACAGTTCCTGGCGAGCCGCGGCTATGCCGTGCTGCAACCCAATTACCGGGGTTCGACCGGTTTCGGCACGAAGTTCCACAAGCTCGGGGAAGGGCAATGGGGCCTGGCGATGCAGGATGATCTGGTCGATGCCGTCAACTGGGCCGCGAAACAGGGGATTGCGGATCCCAAGCGGGTCTGCATCGTGGGCGGCTCCTACGGCGGTTACGCCTCTTTCCGTGCTGCGCAGCGCGACAAGGGCGTGTATCGTTGCGCGGTCTCCTTTGCCGGTGTTTCCGACCTGCCGGCGATGCTGCGCTACAATTCCTCGTTCCTGAACAGCAACGGCGCCAACGATTGGCTGCGCAAGCAGGCGCCCGATCTGAAAGGGGTCTCGCCGATCAACTTCGCCTCGTCCTTCTCGACGCCGATCCTGATCATGCACGGCAAGGCGGATCAGGTCGTGCCGGTCAAGCAATCGCGCGAGATGGTCGAGAAACTGAAAGCGGCAGGCGCGGCCTATCGCTATGTCGAACAGCCACTGGGCGACCACCATTTAACGCGTGAGGCCGACCGGCTGCAGTTCCTGCAGGAGCTCGACGCCTTCCTGGCCAAGTACAACCCGGCGTGATCATCTAGCGGCGGGCGGTTGACGCCCCGCCGGGCTTGATCGAAGGAGGGGCGCTGCCGGCTTGCGGTGGCGCCCCTTCCCTTTGCCCAACGAGGATCCATGGCTGCCCCGTACGACCGCGACGCCCTTCGCACGCTTCTCGCCACGCGTACCTTCAAACGTGGTGATTTCCTGCTCGTCTCGGGCAAGCGCAGCCGTGTCTATTTCAACATGAAGGCGACGATGATGACGCCCGAGGGCGCCGCGCAATGCGCACGCGGGCTGCTGTCGGTGCTCGAGGGGCTCGACGCCGACTACGTTGCCGGGCTGGAAATGGGCGCGGTGCCGCTGCTCGGCGGGATCGCGGCGTTGAGCTGGGACGTCGGACGCCCGATCGGCGCGGTGTTCGTGCGTAAAGCCGCCAAGGCGCATGGTACCTCGCTGATGGTCGAGGGACTCGACGACACCGGCGGCGAATCGCTGGCGGGCAAGCATGTCGTGCTGATCGACGACGTCGCGACCAGCGGCGGATCGATCCTGAAGGCGGCCGACCAGATCGAGGCGGCGGGCGGCATCATGAAGGACGCGATCGTCATTCTCGACCGCGAGCAGGGCGCCGATGCCAACCTCCGGGAGCGCGGCATCACGCTCCACGCCTTGTTCACCGCCACCGACCTCGGGGTGACCGAGGCAGACAAGCAGCCGCTCGATTAGACTTAGTCCTCCCGCGCGCGGAAACGCTCGAGCCAATGAATCCGGCTCTCGAAGGACTTTCGCTGGCGCTGGTTGGGCGCGATCGACAATCGCATCCGGCAGCGCGCGATTTCCGCGTCCAACTCGGCCACGCTCAGACGTGCGAGGTCGGCCTCGTGATCGATGACGCCACTGCGCTTGCCCACCGCTGCGCTCCTACTTCCAGTCGATCGCCAGCCGCGCCTGCTCTTCGAGCCAGGCCATCGCCGCGAACCACGGGCTGCCGCCATAGCTGACCCGCGCCACGCCGGCGTCGGCGAGCGGTCGGGTCGGCGCACCGGGTCCGGGAATGACGTTGATCAGCGCACCGGTGCGCTTGACGATCTCGGCGATCGCCGCGGTGTCGCGCAGCCCGGGGACGAAAATGCCGCTCGCCCCCGCCGCCATATACGCCGCCGCGCGGTCGACCGTCTCGTCGAGCATCGCCGCATCGTGCTTTTCCTTCGGACTGCGCAGATAGAGATCGATCCGCGCGTTGATGAAGAACGCCTCGCCCGCTCCCTTGCGCGCCGCCGCGACGCGGTCTGCCTGGGTGGCGATCGCGTAGACGCCGTCGCCGCCGATCACCGAATCCTCGAAATTGCAGCCGACCGCGCCGGTCGCAGCAAGGCCCGCCAGATTGGCCGCGATGCCGTCGGCATCCTGCGCATAGCCGCTCTCGAAATCGATCGAGACGGGGACGTCGACCACCCCGATGATCCGCTTCGCATTGTCGAAGACGAGGTCGAGCGGCACCTGCTCGCCGTCGTGGAAGCCGAGCGATTCGGCGGCGCCGTAGCTGCCCGTCGCGATCGCCTTGGCGCCCGCCTTGGCGATCGCCACCGCGCTGCCCGGATCCCAGCAATTGTAGATGATCAGCGGGTCGCCCGGAACGTGGAGCGCAGCGAAGGTTTCGTAGGCGGACATGGCGATTCTCCTGGAAGCGTCGACTTTTGTTGCCCGTTTGTTCCAATCCCGTCAACCGATCGGCTGGTGAGGCGATGGGGAGGGCACAGGCCCTCCCCTAGCCCCTCCCGCAAGCGGGAGGGGAATTTGGATCAGTGAACGAACCGCGCGACCACGTCGCGATAGCTGCGGCTGACCTTCACCTGGCCGCCCGAATCGAGGACCAGGAAGCATTCGCCATTGGTGTGCGGCTTGACCTGGCGGACGAGGTCGAGGTTGACGATCGTCGAGCGGTGCACGCGCTGGAACCGCCGCGGGTCGAGCCTTTTCTCCAGATCCTTCATCGTCTGGCGCAGGATCAGCGTGTTGTCGCCGGTCTTGATGCACATGTAATCTCCCGCCGCCTCGACCACTTCGATCGTGTCGACGTCGACGCGGAAGATCTTGCCGCGATCCTTGATGTTGATCAGCTTCTCGAAGCGGTTGGCCGATACCTCGCCGCCATCGGCGATCCCCTCGGCGGCTTCGGGCGCAACCTCGGCCAGGGCTTCCTTGTACTTCTCGATTTCCTCGGCGGTACGCTTCTCGCTCAGGCGCTGGCGCACGCGGTCGAGCGTATCGGCGAGCCGCGATTCCTCGACCGGCTTGACCAGATAATCGGTCGCCTGCGCCTCGAACGCGCGGATCGCGTGGTCGGAATAGGCCGTCACGAAGACGAACAATGGCGGTTCGACCTCCATCAGGCCCTGGATCACCGAAAAGCCGTCGAATCCCGGCATCTGGATGTCGAGGAACACCAGATCGGGCTTGTTGGTCTTGATGCTGCGGATCGCTTCGCGCCCGTTGGCGCAACGGTCGATGATCTCGACATCGTCATGCGCCTGAAGGCGGAGCTCCAGCCCCTGGATGGCGAGCGCCTCGTCGTCCACCAGGATGGTTCGTATGGTCATGCGGCCTCTCTATTCGGATCTTCCAACTGGTACGGAATCTCGATCTCCACAGCAAAGCCGCCCCCTGGTGTAGACCGAGCATCGAAACGGTGGTCAGGTCCGTACGCCTGCGCCAACCGATCCCTTATATTGGCGAGCCCCACGCCGGTTGAAAGGCTCGGCCCTAACTTGTTCTCGATCAAGCCGGGGCCGGTGTCCGAGACGGCGATCCGGACCCGTTCGCCGACGAGGCGTGCCGAAACTGCGATTTCCGCCCCCTCCTCACTCGGAGTTACCGCATATTTGATCGCGTTTTCCACCAAGGGCTGGAGCAGGAGCGACGGCAATCGCGCGCGTTCGGCGCGCGGATCGATCTCGAACACCGGGCGCAGCCTCTTCTCGAAGCGCATCTTCTCGATCTCGAGATAGAGCTTCAATGTCTGCACTTCCTGCGCGACCGTGACGTGCGCGGTGGGTTCGTAGATCAACGTGAAGCGCAGGAAGTCGGCGAGCCGCGAGAGCATCGCATTCGCCCGCTCGGTTTCCTTGAGCAGCACCAGGGTCGAGATCGAATTGAGCGTGTTGAACAGGAAATGCGGATTGAGCTGGTAGCGCAGCATCGCGAGCTGCGCCGATGATGCCTGGCTCTCGAGATGCTGGAGCTGGTCCGCCTGCTGCTCGACGATCAGGTAGAAATTGATCCCGAAATAGGCGGCCGACCAGCCCGCGAGCACGGTGAAATTGAGGAATAGCTGGCCGAACACCAGCCCCAGGTTGAGCCCGGGATTGTCGTTCATGATGCTGTACGAAAAGCCGTTGAGGATAGCTGCGAGGAAGGTCGCGCCGGCCAGCGTCACGATCGTCAGCAGGATCGCGCTGATCCGCGGCAGGCGGCGGTAATAGCCGTACAGCGTCGAGAGCAGCAAGGTGATGCAATACCCGACGATCGATTCGATGATCCCGGGGACCAGTGCCGACATCGGCGCGCCGTTCGACACCGACGACACCGAGCGCAGCAGCAGATAGCCGCCCCAGCCCACGCCCTGCAGCGTCCAGAAAGCCCGGCTCTTGTCCTCGAAGAACGGGCGCGAAAAGATCTTCGGGGTCCAGAAGCGCTGCTTCCTGACCGCGAGCGGAGCATCGGCCGACGCCGGAACGGGGGACGAAATCGTGGCCATCGGGCTGGCCCCTTTATACGCCCTGGGCGACGCACGCAAAGATGGGACCGCCTTTCGCCGCCCCCGGACAGGAATATCGATGGCGCGCGCGCGGTCTTTTCCCTAGAGGCCCCTCGCAGAATGACTCCAGCCGCCCGCCCCCACGAGCTTCGGCACCGCTTCGGCTGGCTGCTGCTGGTCGTGGCCGCATTGCTCGCGCGCAGCATCGCGCCCGAAGGCTGGATGCCCGTCGCCAACGCCGCCGGCGGGATCGAGATCACGGTCTGTAACGGCCTCGGCGCGGACGACCGGATGGTGTTGGCCCCCGACGGCAAGCTCCACCACAAGGCGCCCGCCGACAATCAGGGTGGCGACCACCCGTGCGCCTTCGCCGGGCTGGGTATCGCCGACGCGCCGCCGCCCGTGCTTGCGGTGGCAGCCCCCGCTTTCTCCGCGCCGGCCATCCCGGTGCCCGATCGTACGCCCCTCGCCCCCGGCCGCGGCCTTGCCGCGCCGCCGCCGCCCGCGACCGGACCACCCGCCCTCGCCTGAACCGACGCCGCTTCCGGGGGCATTCGCGATTCAGCAAGGGAAATGACCGTGACCATCAATGCGCGCGCCTTGTGCTGCGCCTCACTCGCCGCGCTGGCGAGCGCTACCGCTGTGCCCGCCTGGGCGGCTGACAATCCCGCCCCGGCCGAGGATGGCCGCGACGACATATTGATCACCGCGCAGCGCCAGCAGCAGACGATCGAGAACGCGCCCTCGACCCGCGCCACGGTCGACGCCGACACCATCGCGCGGACGATCAACGCAATGAACGTCGAGGACACGGTCAAGTATCTCCCCAGCCTGATCGTGCGCAAACGTCATATCGGCGACACTCAGGCGCCACTCGCGACGCGCACTGCCGGGCTCGGCGCCAGCGCACGCAGCCTGATCTATGCCGATGGCGCGCTGCTCTCCTCGCTGATCGGCAACAACAATACATCGGCGAGCCCGCGCTGGAGCGCGGTCAGCCCGCAGGAGATCGCGCGGATCGACATACTCTACGGGCCGTTCTCGGCCGCCTATCCGGGCAATTCGATCGGCGCGGTGGTCAACATCACCACCCGCCTGCCCGACGAGTTCGAGGCGACCGCCACCGCCGGGGTCGGCGTCCAGACCTACGACCTGTACGGCCGGCACGACACCTATCCGGCCTATCAGGCGGGGCTGACGATCGGCGACCGCTTCGGGCCGCTCGCGCTGTTCGCGAGCTACGATCACGTCACCAGCACCGGACAGCCGCTCGGCTATGTCACCGGATCGCCCGGCGCCGGCGTGACCGGGGCGGTTCCCGGCCGCACGCGGATGGGCGCGGCGACCAGCATCCTGGGCGCGAGCGGGATCGAGCGGCAGGGACAGGATCGCGTCAAGCTCAAGGCCGCGCTCGATCTCAGCAGCGCCATTCGCCTGACTTATGTCGGCGGGCTGTTCCTCAACCGCACCGGTGCGAGCGCCGAAAGCTATCTGACCGCGTCGGCGACCGGACTGCCGGTCTATACGACCAGTTTTTCCAGCGGGATCTATCTCACCCAGCAGCGGCACTGGTCGCACGCGCTGTCCTTGAGCGGCGCGGGCGGCGGCCTCGACTGGCAGGTGATCGGGACGCGCTACCGTTTCGCCGATGACGAACAGCGCGCGCCTACGCCCAACACGATTCTCCCGGCGGCACTGTCGGGCGGCGCGGGCAATACCACGCGGCTCGACGGCACCGGCTGGGACACGCTCGACGCCAAACTGGCGTGGCGCCGGGGTGGCAACGTGCTGAGCGCCGGCGCGCACTGGGACCAATTCGTCCTCGCCAGCAATCGCTACACGACAAGCGACTGGGTCAAGGGCCCGGACGGCGCGCTCAACCAGCAATCGCTGGGCAGGACGCGCACCGCCGCCTTGTGGGCGCAGGACGCGCTCGACCTCGCGCCCGACACGCTGACGCTGACGCTCGGCGGACGCTACGAATGGTGGCGCGCCGATGATGGGGTCAATTTCTCCACCACGCCCGCCGTTTCGACGGCCCAGCCGGAGCGGACTGCCAAGCGTTTCTCGCCCAAGGCCTCGCTCGCCTGGACGCCGGCCAAGGGCTGGAAGGCGCAGCTGTCGTTCGGCCAGGCCTGGCGCTTCCCGACGGTCGGCGAGCTCTACCAGACCGTCACCAGCGGCTTGATCGGCGCGACGCCCAACCCGAACCTCAGGCCCGAGCGCGCGCGATCCACCGAACTTGCGATCGAACGCACCGATCCACACGGATCCATCCGGCTGTCGCTGTTCAACGAAGCGGTGACCGACGCGCTGATCTCGCAGGGCGGTATCCTTGTCACGCCGACCGGCAACATCACCGCCAATTTCGTCCAGAATGTCGACCGGACGCGCGTGCGCGGCATCGAACTGGCGGTCGTGCGCACCGACCTGCTGCCGCGCTTCGACCTGTCGGGGAGCGTGACCTATGCCGATGCGACCACGCGTGCCGATGCGGCGTTCCCCGCCGCCGTTGGCAAGCTGCTTCCGACGGTACCCCGCTGGAAAGCGAATGTGGTCGCGACCTGGCGCCCGATCGATGGCGTCGCGCTATCGGCGGCGGCGCGCTGGTCAAGCAGGATGTACGGCCAGCTCGACAATGGCGACCTGGTCGGGAACACCTATCAGGGCTTCTACAAGTTCTTCGTCGTCGACCTGCGTGCGCAATTCCGCGTAGCGAAGAACTACACGCTCGGGCTGGGCGTGGATAATCTCAACAACGACAAATACTTCCTGTTCCACCCGTTCCCGCAGCGGAGCTTGCACGCCGATCTGACGATCCGGCTTTGAGCAAAGAAAAGGCCGCCGTCCCGAAGGACGGCGGCCGATCTTTTTTCCGACAATCGGTCGTGTGCTTAGAAGGTCAAGCGCGCGCCGAGACGGATCGAGTAGAGCGACGAACCGTTCGCGGTGATCAGCTGATCGGCTAGGAAGGTGTCGTTGCTCGGCGCCGAATATACGTACTTATTGCAGGTACCGGTCGGCGGAGCGCACGCCACCTTGGCCACCACATCGGTATACGGGAAGAAGTTGCGCAGCTGCTCGCCCCATTTGTGGTTGATCAGGTTCGGCAGGTTTTCAATGTCGGCGAACACCGAGATCCGCGACTTGCCGACGAAGGTTGGAAGTTCCTGCTCGATGTGAAGGTCGATCTTGGTGAACCACTTCGAGTTGAATGCGTTACGCGGCGCGATCATGCCACGGTACTTCTTCAGACCGGTCGAATTGACGATCTGATCGATCCTGACAGCCGTCGGGCTGATACCCGTGATGGGATCGATATCATTGTAGGTAACCTTCGGATCATTCATGCCCGTCGGCACGTAGAACAGGAAGCGGCTGGTATTACCAGTCGTACCGAACACTGCGCCACGACCAACAGTCGGGCTGACGTTGCCGGCTTCCTGCATCGTATAGCTATACGGCGAGCCAATGCGGGTTTCGCCGAACAGGTCGATGCGGGTCTTGTAGTCGCCGAAGAAGGCATGTTCGAAGGCGACATCATACTTGAACGAGTAGCGGACTTCGTCGTTCGAATGGCCGAAGGCACCGCCATTGGCGTCGTAATAAGCGGTGTTGCCGTAGTTGGACGAAGCGATCGACGACGTGACCGCTGCTTGATCCCACACGTCCTGGTAGGTGAAGCTGCCCATCAGGCTGAAGCCGTTGTCGAACTTCTTGTTGAGGCTGACAACGCCAATATAGCCATGGCCGCGCGTGGTGTTGCCAAGGATGCTGTCGGCATTGCCCGACGCACCACCCTGACTGGTCGGCGTGATGTCGTAATAACGCTGACGGCCATCGGGAGTCAGCGCGCCGGTGCCGAGGATCGGACGCGCGCGGCCGTCGTGATACAGCAGTCCCTCACGAGTCTTCGAGACGAGCGCACTGGCCGCGAAGACCCAGTCATCGCCCAGCGGACCGAAGTTCAGATTATAGGTCGCCGACAGCGATCCGCGCCATTGCGACGGGATTTTGAAGTTCGGGTCAAGCGCCGCGACCGGCGCGTTCTTCAATCCGCTCAGCGCCGCGGTGGCACCCGGCGGGACCTGCGTCAGGCTGACATTGTTGAGATACGGGCTGCCGGCCTGCGCCGTGCTGAACAGCACCGGCTGGACGCCACTCGAGGAGAAGCTGTTGCCGATGTACACGTCGGGAGTGCCGCCGCCGAAAACGCCGACGCCGCCGTGCAGGTTGAAGCGGTCGGTGACCTTCCAGTCGAACCCGACGCGCGGCTGGAACAGGCCGCGGCCGCTCAGGAACGCGGTGTTGGCGAACCCTTCGCGGTCCAGGAACGCCTGGTTGAACAGCGGGCGGTCGTGACCGGCATACAGGTCATAGCGCGCACCGTAGGTGACCGTCAGTGCCGAGTTGACCCGCCAATCGTCCTGGATGCCGAAGGTATGGGTCGCATAGGCGAAAATCGCGGCGGCGTCGTTCGGATTGCCCGTCGTCGCGTTGGCGTAGCCGAATTCCTGCGCGATGCCGGCCTGGAACGCGGCGATCGAGTCGAAATAATAAGCGCCATACGCACCCGAAGAGATGCCCTGGCTGCCCGGTTGAGCCGTCTGGCCGATGAACAGATTGTAGTTGGAAACGTGCTGATAGTCGTACAGCAACTTGATGTTGTGATCGCCGAGCGAGATGCGAACCAGTTCCTGCGCGTCGAACGTCTTGGTACGCAGAATGTTGGTTTGCGCCGAGCCGAGCGGGCCGACGGCGAGCATGGTCGTGTTGGCCGTGCATTGCGTCGGATTGGCGCCGACGGTGATCACGGCAGTGGTACCCGTATCGCTGCAGACCAACGCCATCGCCGTCTTGGCGAGGATCGGATTCTGACCGCTCTTGTAATCCTTGTACATCACGCGCGTCTCGGTCGAGACGGTCGGCGACCAGGTCGAGTTTAAGGTGGCGACGCCGGCCCAGAGGCGGTTCGGCTTCACATAGTCGTTCGACAGGGTCGACTGCTGCGTGGGGGTGTTGAAGCCCAGCGTGTTGATCTGGTCCTTGGTGTAGATGCCGGTAATCGCGAGGCGCTGGCCATCGGTGATGTTGGCGTCGATGCGACCGACGATGCGGTCGTCCTTGTCACCCTGGCTGGTCAGCGGGCCACCCGCATCCACGCCATATTTGGTCTTGGCGATGCTGACGATCTGATCGTACTGCGCCGAAGTGAGCGAGTTCTGCGAGATGTTGAACGGATTGGTCGCGCGGACGCGCTCCGCCGACACCATGAAGAACAGCCGATCCTTGATGATCGGGCCCGACAGCGTGGCGCCGTAATCCTTGCTGGTGAAGTCCGGCTGGAACACGACACCGCTTTGATTCGAGACGTATGGCTTCAACCGCGAGCCGGTCAGCCCGTCGGTGTTGATGGTGAAGAAGCCGCTGCCCTGGAACGAGTTGGTGCCCGACTTCAGGATGGCGTTGACGACGCCGCCCTGGAAGAAGCCTTCGCGAATGTCATACGGCGCGACCTTGGTCTGGAATTCGCCGATCGAATCGAGCGGCACCGGGCCGCGGCGCGACGGCAGCGCGTCGGGGTTGAGGCCGAAGCTGTCAGTGATCGGCACGCCGTCCACGGTGAAGCGGTTGAAGCGCGGATTGACGCCCGCGAAGGTGACCTGGCGGCCGGTCGACTGCGAGGTGTCGAGCGTAGCGAACGGGTCGCGGCGCATCAGATCGCGGATGTCGCGGTTGACCGACGCGACCTTCGAAATGTCACGGGCGGAGAGCACGGTCGACGGACCCGAGCCGATCACGCCGGCGCCCTTCACGCGCGTGGCGGAGATGACGATGTCGCCGCTCGATCCTGCCACCGGGGCCGAGACGTCGACCGGTAGTTCGTAGGGCTGGCCGACGACGGTATAGATGTCGGTGATCTTCGAGTTACCGGCGCTGCTGCTCACGTCGACTTCGTACGGCCCGCCGGCGCGCAGGCCCGAGGCACTGAAGTTACCCGACGCGTCGGTCGTCGTGGTTGCCTTGGTGCCCGAGGCGACGTCGATGATGACGACCTGGGCATCGGCGACGGGTGCTCCGCCCGCCTGGACGCTGCCGCGAATCGTCGACGTGGTTTCCTGGGCATAGGCAGCCGCAGGGATCACAAGCGCGGCCACGGCCGCACCGATAAACAGATGATTTCGCATGATTTCCCCTTTGAGGCGCGAGTCGCTTACGCGCAGTGTGATTCACTGTCGCGAGCGCCATTGGGGCCAGAATATTTCGGTTAGATGACAACGCAAGAGCGCCGCCAGTTTGCTGTGGATTAATGGGATGTTGCGTTGCAAAAAAGCATCATTCCGCTTCCGCGACGATTGCGGCCCAACCGGCCTCATCGGTCACTTCGACGCCCAATTCCGCCGCTTTCTTCAGCTTCGACCCTGCTCCCGGCCCGGCGACGACGAGATCGGTCTTTGCCGACACGGATCCCGCGACCCGCGCGCCGAGCGCCTCGGCCTGCGCCTTGGCCTCGTCGCGACTCATCGTCTCGAGGGTGCCGGTGAAGACGACTGTCTTACCGCTGACCCGTGACTCGCGCGCCGCGAACACGAAGGCCGGCGGGCTGACTTCGGCCAGCAGGTCATCCCAGACCGCACGGTTGTGCGGTTCGTGAAAAAAGTCGGCCAGCGCATTGCCCACCGCCGCGCCGACATTGTCGATCCCGATATGCTCGGCGATCGCCTTGTCGCGCCGGGCGCGGAATTTCTGTTCGTCTTCCGCCAGCGCGGGGAGGAGGCCGTCGCGCAAGCCGATGATCTCATCCGCCAGGCCCTTGATGTCGGGCAGCGTGGCGTGCCGCTTCAGCAAATCGCGCGCGGTGACCACGCCGACATGCCGGATACCGAGCCCGAACAGCAACCGCACCGGATCGGGCGCGCGCTTGGCCTCGATCGCCTCGAGCAGATTGTCGACCGACTTGTCCTTCCACCCCTCACGCCCGAGCAAGTCGTCGCGATGCGCGGCGAGGCGGAAGATGTCGGCGGGCTCGGAAATCCAGCCGAGGTCGAGGAATTCGCGGATGGTCTTGTCGCCCAGCCCCTCGATGTCGAGCGCGCCGCGGCTGACGAAATGGCGTAGCCGCTCCTGCCGCTGCGCCGGGCAGATCAGCCCGCCGGTGCAACGGATGTCGACTTCGCCTTCCTCGGCCAGCGCTTCCGAACCGCATTCGGGGCAATGCACCGGAAAGCTCCAGGGATCGCGCGGTTCGTCGCGGGTAAGGTTCTCGACGATCTGCGGGATGACGTCGCCCGCGCGCTGCAGCACGACGCGATCGCCGGGCCGCACGCCGAGCCGCGCGATCTCGTCGGCATTGTGGAGCGTGGCGTTGGTCACGACCACGCCGCCGACCGTCACCGGTTCGAGCCGCGCGACCGGGGTCAGCTTGCCGGTGCGCCCGACCTGGATGTCGATCCGTTCGAGCGTCGTCTGCGCGCGCTCGGCGGGGAATTTGTGCGCTAGCCCCCAGCGCGGCGCGCGCCCGACGAACCCGAGCCGCGCCTGCCAGTCGAGCCGGTCTACCTTGTAGACCACGCCGTCGATGTCGAACGGCAGATCGGCGCGCTCCGCCTCGATCGCCTTGTATGTCGCCAGCGCCTCGTCGAGCGTGCCGCCGGGCTGGAACTGGCGGGTGACGGGAAAGCCCCAGCCGCGGATCGTCGCGATCACCGCCGACTGCGTGTCACCGGGAATCGCACTGGCATCTCCCCAGCCCCAGGCGAAGAAGCGCAGCGGACGCGAGGCGGTGACTGCCGCATCCTTCTGGCGCAGCGATCCCGCGGCGGCATTACGCGGATTGGCGAACTGGCGCGCTTCCTTGCCGCTGTCCTCGGCCTCGGCGAGCAGGCGCGCGTTGAGCGCGGCGAACGCCTGCTTCTCCATATAGACTTCGCCGCGCACCTCGAACACGTCCGGGGCGCCGGCAGGGAGCGACGCAGGGATGTCGCGGATCGTCCGGACGTTGGCGGTCACGTCCTCGCCGATCTGACCATCACCCCGCGTCAGCGCCTGGACCAGCCGCCCCTTCTCGTAGCGCAGCGAACAGCTCAGCCCGTCGATCTTGGGCTCGGCGGTCAGCGCGATCGCCTCGCGCTCGCCGAGATTGAGAAAGCGGCGGACGCGGCCAACGAAATCGCCGACCTCCTCGTCGTCGAAGGCGTTGTCTAGGCTGAACATCGGCCGCGCGTGAGGGGCTTTGGCGAGATGGCCCGCCGGCGCGGCGCCGACCTTGCGGCTCGGCGAATCGTCGCGGATCAGGTGCGGGAACGCTTCCTCGATCGCACTATTGCGCCGCATAAGGGCATCGTAGGCGGCGTCCGAAATCTCGGGCGCATCGTCGGTATGGTAGAGCCGGTTGTGGTGCGCGATCTCCGCCGCCAGCCGTTCGAGTTCCTGGATGGCGGCGGCATCATCGGTGGGCAGCGGAATCGTCGTCATGACTTTCCTTTAGCAGCCCGCGCCGCGCATGAAACAGCACGCCTTTTGCCCTAATTAGACCACGCACACCGCCCAGCCTGTCGGCCGATGCTGATCGTCGCCATGGCCCTGCAGGCCGCCACACAAGTGCGCAACCAGCCGATTTTGTCGGGCGGCGAGCTAGATTCGTTCGATCTCGCCAAGGCGAAACCGCACCCGTCGCCGGACGCCTGCGGCATCGACAACCCCAACGGCGACATCGTGGTCTGCGCGCGGCGAAAGATGTTGGACATCGACACCAGCCACATGCCAGCCTTCACCGAAAAACCGGTCCGCGCGACGGTCGATCTCCCCGGCGGCGCCAAGGCGGGGGTCGGCACGACAGCGCGCAACGTCGGCGGCTTCCCCTCCAACGCCATTATGGGGAAGATCAAGATTCCGTTCTAGGGTCTGCGGCAGTCAACTCCTTCCCTGCTTGCAGGAGAGGAAATTGGGTCACTGGCCGACCACCGTCGCGATCACCAGGACGACGATCCCGGCGAGCGACAGCAGCGACAGCCGCACCGTCCGCTCGATCCAGAATGAGCGCCGCCGCGTGAGCGCCAGGGTGGCGGCGATTTCGCGCGAAAAGGTTCGGAGGTCCGCAACATAGCCCCAGCGCGCGCGGAACAGGAAAAGGCAGATCGCGCTCGACCCGGCGAGCAATCCCATCAGCAGCAACACCGGCACGGTATGCGCCGTCGCGATGTCCAGCTTGGTCGTGGCGCGCGCGATCAGCCCGAGGAAGGCGAGGATCAGGCCGTCGAACGCGAGGATCCCCCGCGCCTTGGTCAATTGCCGGTCGACGATGCGGTCGACATAGGCGACCGCCGCATCGCCATAGCTCGGATGCTCGTCGATCGCATCGTCGCCGCTTTTCTCGAACCGTGAAGTGAGCGCTTCGTGATGCCCTTCGGTGCCGCGCGGAATGTCGGGAAACCAAGTCATCGCCCAGATCGTCGCGACGATCAGCACGCCGGTGAAGATCAGGTCGAACGTGCCGATCACAGCGCGCCGAAGGTCCAGGCGGCGATCGCGCCGAGGACGAGCAGGATCAAATCCGCGACGATCGCCGCCGCGAGTACCGGCCGCGTCACGCGCCGCCGGACCAACGTCACAGCCAGCCAGATCCAGGCGAGCGTCAGCAGCACGCAGGCGACGATCAGCCCGTCGATGGCGAGACCGCCGAGCGTGCCGCAATCGAACTGGCAATAAAGGGTGGCGAGCGCGGTCATCCAGGCAAGCGGCACCAATCCGACCGGCAGCAGGATTGCGCTGAACCACGCGAAGACGCCGGCGGTGCGCGAAGGACGCGGCCGCGTGCTCACGCCGCCTCGAGCAGGCGTTCGGCCTGCGCGCGGGCTTCGTCGGTGATCGTGGCCCCCGACAGCATCCGCGCGATCTCCTCGCGCCGCGCCCCGCTGTCGAGTGCGATCACGCCGGTGCGGGTGACGATGCCGTCGGAGGATTTGGCGATGAAATAATGCTGGCCGCCGCGCGCCGCGACCTGCGGACTGTGCGTGACCACGAGCAATTGCGTGCGATCGGCCAATCGCGCGAGGCGTTCGCCGATCGCCGAGGCGACCGCGCCGCCGACCCCGCGATCGATCTCGTCGAAGATCATCGTCGCCGCCCCGCCTTCCTCGGCGAGGCTGACCTTGAGCGCAAGGATGAAGCGCGACAATTCGCCGCCCGAGGCGATCTTGGTCAGCGCGGCGAACGGCGCGCCGGGGTTGGTCGCGATCTCGAACTCGACGCGGTCCTTGCCGCCGGGTCCCCATTGCTCGACCGGCAGCGTCTCGGCGACCGTCCGGAAGCGCGCGGCGTCGAGCTTGAGCGGCGCGAGTTCGCCCGCCACCGCTACGTCGAGCCGCGTGGCGGCGGCGTGCCGTTCGGCGGAGAGCGCATCGGCGGCCGCCTCATAAGCGGCGCGGGTCTCGGCGACCTTGCGCTCGAGCTGGGCGAGCCCCTCCTCCCCCGCTTCGATCGTCGCCAGCCGCGCCGCCATGTCGTCGCTGAGCTGCGCGAGTTCGTCGGGCTGGACGCGGTGCTTGCGCGCCATCGCGCGGAGGTCGAACAGCCGCGCCTCATCTTCCTCGAGCGCGCGGGGGTCGAACATGAGAGCGATACGGGCGGCGGCGATCTGGTCTTCGGCCAGCGCGCCTTCGTTGATTGCGCGGTCGAGCGCAGCGAGCGCCTCACCCAGGCTCGAATGCGCGTCGGCGATACGTTCGAGCACGCGCGCGGCCTGGCGCAACCGCGCCATGCCCCCGTCCGACCCGCCGAGATAATCGTCGAGCGCCGCCATATCCTCGGCGATCTTCTCCGACCGCTGCATCGTGCGGCGGCGTTCGGCGAGTGCCTCCTCCTCGCCGGGTTCGGGCGCGAGCTGCCGCAGTTCGGCGACGGCGTGCACGAGATAATCGCGATCGCGCGCCGCGGCATCGATCTCGGCGCGGGCGACCGCCAGCGCGTCCTCGGCGTCGCGCCAGGCGCGATGGGCCTGCGCCACGCCGCCCGCGCGGCAGCGCCCGAAGGCATCGAGCAGCGCGCGGTGGCCGCGCGGATTGAGCAGCCCGCGATCGTCGTGCTGGCCGTGCACCTCGACCAGATACTGGCCGAGTTCGCGCAGCAATCCGGCTGAGGCGGGCTGGTCGTTGACGAAGGCGCGGCTGCCGCCATCGGCCTTGACGATGCGGCGGATGATCAGCGGCTCGCCGGGGTCGATCTCAAGCGCGTTCTCCGCCAGCAGCGACGCGATCGGACCGCCGTCATGCGGCGTGTCGAAGCTCGCGGTGACCACCGCCTGCGCAGCACCCTGGCGGACGAGGCCGCTATCCGCGCGCGCTCCCAAAGCGAGACCCAGCGCATCGAGCAGGATCGACTTGCCCGCCCCGGTTTCCCCGGTGAGCACGCCCAGCCCGGCGCCGAAATCGAGCTCGAGCGCCTCGATCAGCACGACGTCCCGGATGGCGAGCGAGGTCAGCATCGCGCCATCCTTAGCGGCAAAATTACCGCCGGGTCATCATGCTAATTTCTCGCGCCGCGGGCATGAAAGGCGCGGCGCGTGGGCCAGCGCGGGCCATCCACTCCGTCGTCATCCCGGGCTTGTCCCGGGATCCGCCGCGCCGCACGTCATGCCGTTGAACTTCGAGCGGTGAGGCCTGCCGCCCGGCGGATCCCGGCACAAGGCCGGGATGACCGTCGACAATAGTGGCGACGCTTTCGCTCACCTCATACCGACGCGCCTCAGGTCACCCAACCTGCTCCGGACGAACGCCCCTTTGCAGGGCACGCCCGAGGGCATGACCGACCCGCACTCTCTCCCGCAAAAGAGAGCTATACGCGGATTACTTCGGAATCGGCCCACTGCCGGCACCGCCGGTGTTGCTGGTCCCGGTCGAGCCGCGGCCCTCGTCCTTGGCGGCGACGCCCGGCGTGCCCGGCGCGATCGGCTGCGCATCCTTGAAGCCCAGCGGGATCGGCAATTCGCCCGCCGCGAGCGGCGTCGCCGGCTTGTAGGGATGATCTTCCATCAACTTGTAGGCGCGCTTGTACCAATCGGTACCGGGATAATTGGCGCCGAGCACCGCGGCGGACTTCTGCGCTTCCTCGGGCACGCCGAGCGCGAGATAGGTCTCGGTCAGGCGCATCAGCGCCTCGGGCACATGGGTCGTGGTCTGATAGCCGTCGACCACCGCGCGGAAGCGGAGCGTCGCCGCCAGCCACTGACCGCGGGTCTCGTAGAAGCGGCCGATCTCCATCTCCTTGCCGGCGAGGTGATCGCGGACGAGGTCGATCTTGAGCCGCGCATCGGCGGCATATTTCGAATTGGGATAGCGGCGGACCAGTTCGCCCAGCGCGTCGAGCGCCTGCTGGGTGATCTTCTGGTCGCGCGTCACGTCGGCGATCTGCTCGTAATAGCCGAGCGCGACTAGATAATAGGCATAAGGCGCGTCGCGATTGCCCGGATGGACCGCGAGGAAGCGCTGCGCCGACTGGATCGACTGGGTATAGTCGGTGTCCATGTAATAGCTGAACGCGCTCATCAGCTGCGCGCGGCGCGCCCAGATCGAGTAGGGATGCTGGCGCTCGACCTCGTCGAACAGCACCGCCGATTCCTTGTAGCGCCCCTGGTCGAGCCGGGTCTTGGCGAGCGTGTAGAGCGTGCCAACGTCGCGCGCGATATAGGGCACGTCGCCCTTCTTGAGGCCGCCGCCACGATTGGCGCAACCCGCCACCGGCAAGGCGAGGACTGCAACGAGCGCGAGCGCGGCGGAACGGGACTTGGCAATACGCATGGCGCGTGGTCTTAGCGCAGCGCGCGCAGGGCGCAAACATTCCTTTTGCGCGGCCCGTCGCGTTGGCATGATGGCGAGCGGGATCGGTCGTGCGGGCCGTGCGTTCGCTTGCCGAACGACTGTTACGGGAGGGCCATTGCCGATGACTGCCACCTTGCTTGCCACCAAGCGCGTCGAAAAGCCGTGGGGCCGCCATCGTCTGTGGCCGGGCTTCAGCGATCCCGCCCCCGATGAACAGCCGATCGGCGAAGTGTGGTTCCAGACCCCCGATGCGGGCACGCCCGACCTGCTGATCAAATATCTGTTCACCAGCGAGCGCCTGTCGGTGCAGGACCACCCGGACGACGCGGCGGCCCGTGCCGCCGGCTATCCGCGCGGCAAGGACGAATGCTGGGTGATTCTCGCCGCCGATCCCGGCGCGACGATCGCGCTGGGGACCAAGGAGCCGACCACGCGCGAGAAACTGCGCCAGGGTGCGCTCGACGGATCGATCGTCGACATGCTCGACTGGAAACCGGTCAAGCCGGGCGACTTCCTCTATTCGCCGGCAGGCACCGTCCATGCGATCGGCGGCGGCATCACCTTGGTCGAGGTGCAGCAGAATATCGACCTGACCTATCGCCTCTACGATTATGGCAGCGACCGCGAATTGCACCTCGACGAGGGTCTCAAGGTCGCCAACCCGAACCCTTTCGAGCTCAAGCCGATCGTCGGCGAGGTCGAAGAGGGGCGCACCATCCTGTGCGAAGGCCCCAAGTTCGTACTCGAACGCTGGGCGGGCGGCGACCGCATGGTGACGTTGCCCGATGGCGTGACGGCGTGGCTGACCCCGCTCAAGGGCGACGGCGTGACCGACGGCGTCGCCTGGCGCGCCGGCGAATGCGTGACGGTGACGGGCACGGCGCATGTCTCCGCCGCGGCCGGGAGCGACATCCTGTTCGCTTATCCGGGCGATACGCGAATTTGACGATGACGGGCTCCAATCCTCATTAACCATATGAGGTCTAGGGAAGACGGATGCTGCGCGTCCTCACGCTTTCGACTCTGTTCCCCGACGCCACCCGGCGCAATTTCGGCGTGTTCGTCGAACGCCAGACGCTGGGCCTCGCCGCGCACGCCGACGTCGAGCTGCGCGTGGTGGCGCCGATCGGCCTGCCCCCCTTCCCGCTGGCGCTGCGCGGACGCCATGCCCGGCTCGTCGCGCTGCCGCTGGGCGAACAATGGAAGGGTGTCGACGTCTATCGCCCGCGCTTCCTGGCACTCCCCGGCACCGCCGGCCGCCTGCACGCGGCTTTCCTGACACGCGCGCTGATTCCCCTGCTCGCCGACTTGCGGCGCGACTTTGCGTTCGACGTGATCGACGCCTCCTTTTTCTTCCCCGACGGTCCGGCGGCGGTCGCGCTCGGCAAGCGCTTCGGCGTCCCGGTCTCGATCAAGGCGCGCGGCAGCGACATCCATCATTGGGGGTCGGCGGCCGCCACCGCCGGTCAGATTCGCGCGGCGGGCCGGGGTGCCGACGGCCTGCTCGCGGTATCCGAGGCGATGAAGCGCGACATGGTCGCGATGGGCCTCCCCGCGAACCGCATCCGGGTGCACCGGACCGGGGTCGATCTCGGCCAGTTCGCGCTGCGCGACCGCAATCAGGCCAAGGCCGCGCTCGGCGTGCGCGGGCCGCTCGTCGTGTCGACCGGCGCGCTGATCGAGCGCAAGGGCCATGACATCGTGATCGAGGCGATCGCCTCGCTGCCCAACGTCACGTTGCTGATCGCGGGCGAAGGCAAGTATCGCGTCGCGCTCGAGGCGATGATCGCGGCGCGAGATCTGGGCAACCGCGTCCGCCTGCTCGGCGCAATACCCCATGGCGAGATGGCGGCGTTGCTCGGCGCAGCCGACGCGATGGCGCTGGCGTCGGAGAACGAGGGCCTGGCCAATGCCTGGGTCGAAGCGCTGGCGTGCGGCGTGCCGGTAGTGATTCCCGATGTCGGCGGCGCGGGCGAGGTCGTGACCGAGCACGCTTATGGCCGCATCGTCGGCCGCACGCCGGCCGGGTTCGCCTCGGGCATCGCGGCGGTGCTGGCCGACCATAGCCCGCCGGCGAACGTCCGGGCCGGGGCGGAACGCTTCACCTGGGAAGCAAACACCGCCGGCCTGTACGATCATCTGTCGCGGCTGGTCACTTCCGCTTAGGCGGCGCGATCGGCGTCCCGCGCCACGCCGCCGCCTGATAGTCGCTCAAATTGACCAGGTCGCCCATCTCGACCGGCATGTCGAGCAGGTGGAGTCCCCAGTCCTTGAGGATCGTGCCGTTGACCACGACGTCGCCGACGATCGTATCGGTCCGCGGATCCTTGGGATCGGCGTTCACCGTCACCGCAAGGTAGTTGAACCCACCGTTCGAGACGCATTCGGCGGAGATCAGGCCCGGCACCGACACGAACGGCGTCGTCACCGGCGCATTGTCGCTGGTCCACGGCCCCTGCGGCGCGCTGGCCAGCCCCGCGCCCTTGGCGCCGAGGATCGCGTCGGTCACCGCCTTGCCGCCGCCGAGCGCCGCGGGATTGACGCAGGCCGCGACCATCCCCGGCTGCGGCACCTTGCCGAAGCGGCTGTTCTCGGGCGGCGGCGAATCGGCGCGGAAGGTCACGTAGCTGACCACACAGCCATATTGATCCTTCGACCGACACAGCTTGGTGCGCTTGAGGTCGCCACCGACATCGCCACCCTGCGGCACCGCAACGTTGGTGCCGAGCAAATAGGCCGCGATCAGCAGCCGGCGTTGGCTGGCGTCGTTCTCGATCACGTCGGCGATCAATTGCTTGAGGATGCCCGCGCCCTGGCTGTGGCCGATCAGGACGACGCCGCGCCCGGCCTGGTATTTCTCGCGATAGGTGCGCCACGCCGCCTCGATGTCGAGATAGGCGAGCTTGTGATCGGCGGTGGTCGCCTTGCCCGCCATCACGTCGCGGAGCGCGCTCAGCGTGACCTGGCGATAGAGCGGCGCATAGACCCGGCATTTGGCGGCGAAGCGCGCGGCCTGCGACGCGGCGACCTGCTTTTCCTCGGGCCCGATATTGAGATCGCTGTTGGGCGTCGGGTCGAGCGACACGGTCGGATAGACGTAGAAGCAATCGTATTTGGGCGCGGGATCGGCCTTGAACTTGACGACCTTGCGCTTGCCGTCGGCGGTGATGACGGTGATGTTCTGGTCGACCGCGCAGGCATCCTGGCGCCCGGGCAGGCAGAGCCAGCCGGCGTCGCTATTATAGTCGGGCGCGGGAATCGGCGCGAATTGCTGGACCGGAGCGGGCGGAGGAGCGGGAGGCGCCGATGGCGCGACCGGCGCTGCAGGCACCGTGGGTGTGGCCGGCGCGGTCTGCGCCGCCGCGGGTTGGACGACCGCCATCATCAGCGCGCCGACGGGCAATAAACCCTTCATCTCTGTTCCCCTCGCTCTGCCAAGCTGGCGCAAGCCTAGCCGAGCGGGCGGCGGGATCAAGTCACCGGATAAAAAGCGCCGACGATCCAACGCCCTTCGCCGCGCAGCACGCCCCAGGCGCGCGCGGCGGCGCGGCTGTCCATCGCCTCGACGCCGATTCCCCTGGCCTCGAGCGCACGGACCAGCGGCACGGGTGGCCGCACCAGGCTGGGCCCGGTGCCGAGCAACAGGAATTCGGGCTGGGGATCGAGCGCCAGCACGATGTCGAGCGCCTTTTCATCCAGCGCTTCTATCGGCGGCGGGGTCCAGCCGTCGGCGCGCTCCGGCGTGATCGCCAGCGCGGAATAGACATTATCGTCGACGCGAAAGCCCGCCGCGCTCAACCCGGAGACGACCGGCCCGTCGGCACGGGCGCGGTCCATTCGCATCAGCGCTCGTCCGGGGCGACGCGCTCGGCGCCGCGCGACACGTCGGGCTTACCCGGCTTGTCGGGCGTCGGCTCGGCGCGCAGGCCGAGCGTGATGAGCAGGGACGACGACACGTAGATCGACGAATAGGTGCCGACGATCACGCCCAGGATCATCGCCGCGGTGAAGCCGCGCAGCACATGGCCGCCGAAGATCAGCAGCGCGAACAACGCGAGCAGGATCGTCAGCGAGGTCATCACGGTCCGCGGCAACGTCTCGTTGACCGACAGGTTGATGATCTCGCGCATGTCCATCTTGCGATAACGGCGCATGTTCTCGCGGATACGGTCGTCGATGACGATCTTGTCGTTGATCGAATAGCCTATGATCGTCAGCACCGCGGCGACGATGTTGAGGTCGAATTCGAGGTGGGTCAGCGCGAAGAAGCCCATCGTCATCAGCACGTCATGCACGATCGCCACGACGGTCGAGACGCCGAATTGCCATTCGAAGCGGAAGATCGCGAACAGGCCGATCAGCAATACCGCCACCGCGACCGCCAGGATGCCGCTCCAGACGAGCTCGCCCGATACCTTGCCCGACACGGCATCCTGCTTGGAGAATTGCGCGCCGGCGAAGTTCTTCTCGAGCGCCGCGGACACCGCGTTGACGATCCGGTTGGTCGCCGCGTCATCGGCGGTATCCGGGCGCGGCAGGCGGATCGACAGCGTCTTCTGGTCGCCGACCGTCTGGATCTGCGCGTCGCCAAAATGCAGTCCGTCGATCACCGAGCGGACTTTTTCGACGTCCGGCGGGACCTGGAACTTCTCCTCGATCATGATGCCGCCGACGAAGTCGACGCCCATGTTGAGCTTGTTGACGACGACCAAGGCGATCGCCGCGATGGTCAGCAACGTGGTCAGCCCGAACGCCCAGTACCGCAGGCGGACGAAATCGATGTTCGTGTTGTCGGGGACGATCTTGAGCAGGCGCATTGGAAAGCGGCCCCTTAAATGTTGATGGTCTGCGGACGATGTTTCCGCAGCCACATGACGACGAGCATGCGGGTGAAGGTGACCGCGGTGAACACCGAGGTCGCGATGCCGATCAGCAGCACGACCGCGAAGCCCTTCACCGGGCCGGAACCCAGCATCAGCATGACCAGGCCCGAAATGGCGTGGGTCATGTTCGCCTCGAAAATGGTCCGGCTGGCTTCCTTGTAGCCGAGTTCGACCGACTGGATGACGCTGCGCCCGCGCCGTCGCTCTTCGCGGATACGCTCGTTGATCAGCACGTTCGCATCGACCGCGGTGCCGATGGTCAGCACGAAACCGGCGATGCCGGGCAAGGTCAGCGTGCCGTTGAGCACCGCCAGGACGCCCATGATGACGACGACGTTGATGACCACGGCGTAGTTCGCATAAAGGCCGAACCGGCCATAGGTCACCAGCATGAACAGCACGACCAGCACCACGGCGATGATCGACGCCTTGATCCCGGCGTTGATCGAATCCTTGCCGAGATCGGGACCGACAGTGCGTTCCTCGATCACCTTGAGCGCGACGGGCAGCGCGCCCGACTTGAGCTGGATCGCGAGGTCGTTGGCGCTCTGGAACGTGAATCCGCCCTGGATCACCCCGCTGCCGCCCAGGATCGGCGTCTCGATATTGGGCGCGGAGATGACGTTGCCGTCGAGGATGATCGCAAACGGCTTGCCGACATTCTCCTGAGTCGTCCGCGCGAAGCGCTTGCCACCTTCGGTGTTGAACTGGAATCCCACCACCGGCGCGTTGGTCTGGGGATCGTTCTGGACGCTCGCGCTGGTCAGGTCCTGGCCGGTGATGATGGCCGCACGGCGCACGGCGATGACGGGCGGCTTGGCGGGCTGGCCGCTTTGCGGGTTGGCCGCCGGATAGCCGATATAGGAAGCACCGCCCGGCGCGCCGGGATAGGGCAGGATCTGGTCGCCGATTGGCGCCTGGCCGATCGCAAGCTTGGCGGAATCGGCAGTGGTGTCGACAAGCTTGAATTCGAGCTTCGCGGTCTTGCCGAGCAACGTCTTGAGCGCGGTCGGATCCTGCAAGCCCGGAACCTGGACGATGATCCGCGTCGAGCCCGACCGGATGATCGTCGGTTCGCGCGTGCCGAGCGAGTCGATGCGGCGGCGCACGACCTCGGTCGCGCCGCTCATCGCGCCATCGACCGCCTCGTCGATCCCGGCCTTGGTCGGGGTGAGCACGAACCGGGTCGAATCGACCACCTGGATATCCCAGTTGCGCTGACCGGTGGTACCGACGCCCGTCGTCATCTGCGACAGGCGCTGGCGCGCATCCTCCAGCTGACCGACGTTGCGCAGCATGAAGCTGACCTTGCCGTCGCTGCTGGTGACGTCACCGATGTCGATCTGCGGCGCCTTGCGCATCGAGGTCGCGACCGCATCCGCCATCTGGTTGATGCGATCGGTGGTCAGCTGGGTCGTATCGGCCTCGAGCAGCAGATAGGAACCGCCGGCGAGATCGAGGCCCAGGTTGATGCGCGGATGGACCGGCCAGTGCTTGACCTGATCCTCCGAAAAGAAGCTCGGAATCGCGAGTGCCATCAATACGGCCAGCAGGCCGAAGATCGACAGCACCTTCCAGCGCGGGAAATCGAGCATCAGTCGTTCGCCGGCTTGGCCGTGGTCGGCGACACGATCTCGGTGATCGCGCCGCGCGCGACCTGGACCTTCACATTGGGGGCGATCTCGAGCTCGATATAGCTATCAGAGGTCTTGGTGACCTTGCCCAAAATGCCGCCTGAGGTAATCACTTGGTCGTTCTTCTTGAGCGCCGAAATCGCGTTCTGCAATTCCTTCGCCCGCCGCTGCTGCGGGCGGATCATCAGGAAGTAGAAACCGACGAACAGCAGGATGAACGGAGCGAAGTTGACCAACATGGCCAAACCGTCGGAACCGGGAGCGGCGCCACCGGCGACCTGGGCATAAGCGGGAGGAATGAGCATGATCGTCCTGAATTTGGGCACGACTGACGCGCCCGTGAGGGGCGCCAGCGTCAAGCGCCGCGAGCTATCATCATGCGGACGCCCGCGCAACACATGGCGGTGTTCCAGCCTCCTGCAGCAGGACGCTTGCATCGCGCGCGGCAACCGCCTAGAGGCGCGCGCTCCGGTTCGCACCGCCTCGGGCGGCGCGAGTCCGCTCTGGTCGGGGCGTAGCGCAGCCTGGTAGCGCATCACACTGGGGGTGTGGGGGTCGCAGGTTCGAATCCTGTCGCCCCGACCAAATAAATCAATGACTTACATGGACGCCACCATGACAGCCCGCTTGGGCTTCCATAAGCGTCAACCGGCTCAAGGCGATCATCTTGTAGCCATCCCGTTTTAATCGCATCATATCAATGAAGAAGCGGTGCGGGGGCGCGATGATTGAGGTTCTTTGCGAGGATTGCCGCGAGGCGTACCCATCGAATCAAACACGAGTCATCACTGAAAGCCGCATCTCTTCGCGACGCCAGACGACGCGCATGTATCGCGGAACCCGCGGCGGCATTGGTTTCGGCGGAAGTTCAGGCGTTACGACCAGCTACCGGGATCGGACCGTTTGCCTCGACTGCCTGCACTATCGAGCGGAAGCTATTCGGCGCGAGAACCGTGCCCGAATGCTTAGGTGGCTATTCGCGATCTCAATTGGAATTGGTGTTTTCCTTTGGGCTAGTTCGCATCACGTCTTGTCGGTGCCCGGCCCCGCGTCCAACCCCGCTTATGCAGGCGACGCGCAAACCAATCTTTCGATCAGCGACACGCCTGCTGCGACGCCCGTTGACGTAGTGGATACGCCGACGGCCAACAGCGACGCGGCCGCGCCGTCGGATGATGAGACGCCATCGTCCGATAACGAGCCGAACGACGTCACGACGTCGGACCGCGATCGTTTGCCGCCGGATGCGGCTCCGACGCCCGTTCGGACCGAACAAGACGAAATGAACAGCCAAGGGTCACGCGAAATCGGTCAGGCAATCGATGATGCAACGCGCGTCGCGCTGCAAAGCGGCGCGACGGCGAAATGGCATAAAAACGGTCAAAAAGGTTATGTCGTCGTGAGCGGTCCGACGGTGAATGGTGAAAAGACCTGCCGAAGCGTGGCTTGGACCGACAACATTTCGCGATCCGACAACGTGACTTGTGTTCGACAAACGGCGGCGAATGGGCACCGCAACATTAGCCCGTTCGATCGGTGGACGGCACACGCGCAAATCAATCACTCAGATCGATTCAACGCCGGTCAGCCATTGAGGAATTCCCACACCTTGGAGATGACCACCGATCCCTCGCCCACCGACGACGCCACGCGCTTGACCGACCCCGCGCGCACGTCGCCGACCGCGAAGATGCCCGGGTGCGACGTCGCGTAAGGCGAGCTTCCGCCCACCGCGTCGCCGGTCAATACGAAGCCCTTGTCGTCGAGCGCGACCAGCCCCGACAGCCAGCTCGTGTTGGGTGCAGCACCGACCATCACGAACAGCGCGCAGGCAGGTACCGACCGATGCTCGTCGCCTTCTCCGCTGCGGATGGTGACCGCTTCGAGCTTCTCGCCACCATGTAGCGCGGTGACCTCGGCGCCATAGTCGATCGTGACCCCGGGATCGGCCTCGAGCCGGCTGGAGAGATAGCTCGACATCGAGGCGGCGAGCGAATTGCCGCGCACCAGCAGCCGGACGTGCGCCGCCGTGCGGCACAGGAACATCGCTGCCTGCCCGGCCGAATTGCCCCCGCCGATGACCAGGGTCTCGGCGTCGCGGCAATAGCGCGCCTCCATCTCGGTCGCGGCGTAATAGACGCCGGCGCCCTCGAACTCGGCCAGGCGGTCGATCGGCAACCGGCGATACTGGACGCCGGTCGCCACCACCACGGCCCCGGCGCTGACCCGCCGGCCATTGTCGAATGTGGCGCAGAACCGGCCGCCCTCGAGCGTTTCGAGTTTCACCACGCGGCGCGGCATCGCGAATTGGGTACCGAACTTCATCGCCTGGATCTCGCCGCGCCATACCAGGTCGGCACCCGAAATGCCGGTCGGGAAGCCCATGTAATTCTCGATCCGGCTCGACGTCCCCGCCTGGCCGCCGATCGCGGTATCCTCGATCACCAGCGCGTTCAGCCCCTCGGCGCCGGCATAGACGCCCGCAGCGACACCGGCGGGGCCGCCGCCGACGATCAATACGTCGAATTCCTGGTCGTCGACGAAACCGTGGTCGAGCCCGAGCAGCCGCGCCACCTTGTCGGGGGTGGGATCGGTGAGCACGGTATCGCGACCGAAGATCACCGCGGGCTCGGCCGACGGCATCGCGCTGCTCTTCGCGATCGCCTCGGCCTCGGGCGAGGTTAGCGGCAGCGACCGGAAGGGAAGCCGATTGCGGCTGACGAATTCGGCGACGCGCCGGACATCGCGGCTGGCATCCTCGCCGATCAACACCAGCGCCGCGTCCTGCGCTTCCAGCTGCCGGCGGCGCCGGGCCGACAGGACGGTGATGACGATGTCCGACATTTCCGGAATCTGCGACATCAGGCGGAGCATGTCGGCGCGCGGCACTTCGAGCACGCGCGTATCGCTGACCGCACGCATCGGCATCGACCAATTGCCGCCGCTCAGGAAGGCGATCTCGGCCATGAACTGGGTGGGGCCGAGCGTCGCGGGGACCAGGCGTTCGTCGGTGAACGGATTGACCACCTCGATCTCACCCTGCTCGACATAGACGAAGCGGTCGATCGGTTCGCCCGGACGGCAGAGGACCGAGCCTGCCTCATAATCGACGACACTACCCACCGCGCGCAACGCCTCGACATGCGAGGGCGCGAGCGGGGTGCGCTGCATCTCGCGCAGGTCGCGGCCGATCGTTTCCATCATGCGCTCCCGTTGGTGATCGACACCGCTCTGCCCCGCTCAGACCCGCGGTTTCAACCCGTGGATCGCGGAGGCTATCAATCGGCCATAGTCATCGATGAAGCGGGGAATCGGCCCGCGCTGCGGCGTGGTGGCGCCGTCGAAATCGACCTCGACCTCGTCGACATAGCACCAGCCCCAACCCTCGGGCGGATCATAGCCCTCGATGATCGGGTGCCCGGTTTCGTGGAAATGCGCGGTCGCGTGCTTGAAGGGAGAGTCGTCGCAGCACCCGACATGCCCGCACGTCCGGCATAGCCGCAGATGCACCCACCAGCTGCCGTTCGCCAGACAGTCTGCGCACCCGAGCGTTGCCGGGGTCACGTCGCGGATGGTGTCGAGATGATTGCAGGTCGTGGCCATCGGTTGCTCCCTGGCAAATCCGGATTCCATCATGGCGTGCTCCCGCCACCGAGGCTAGTTTCGTGGCGTCGATTCACCCCCGAAAAGCCGGAGCCCACCCGATGCGCTCGCCTCTCGTTCCCGCGGCATCCTCATGAGCCAATACGATGCGATCATCGTCGGCGCGGGCCAGGCCGGGCCGCCGCTGGCCGGGCGGCTGACCGATGCCGGGATGCGGGTCGCGCTGATCGAGCGCAAGCTGGTCGGCGGCACTTGCGTCAACACCGGCTGCATGCCGACCAAGACATTGGTGGCGAGCGCTTATGCCGCGCATCTCGCCCGCCGCCACGACCTCGGAATCCTGGTCGGTGAGGTCGGCGTGGACATGGCGGCGGTCGCGGCGCGCGCGCATCAGGTGACGCTCAACGCGCGGACCAACAACGAGACATGGCTCGGCGGCATGAAGCGGCTGACCCTGTTGCGCGGCCATGCCCGGCTGACCGGTCCGACCAGCATCACGGTCGACGGCGAAGAGCTCACCGCGCCGCGCATCTTCCTCAATGTCGGCGGGCGGGCGACGGTGCCCGACATGCCGGGGGTGGGCGACGTCCCGTATCTCGACAATACCGACATCGTCGCGCTCGACACCTTGCCGAAGCACCTCGTGGTCGTCGGCGGCAGCTATATCGGCCTCGAATTCGCGCAGATGTACGCGCGGTTCGGCGCCAGGGTCACGGTGATCGAGCGCGCCGACCGCCTGGTGCCGCGCGAGGATCCTGAAATCTCCGCCGCGATCCAGGCAATCCTGGAAGAAGAAGGCATCGCCGTCCGCACGGGCGCCGATTGCATCGGTTTCCGCCGCCATCCCGACGGCGTCGCGGTGTCGGTCAATTGCCCGAGCGGCGAGCCCGAGGTGATCGGCAGCCATCTGCTACTCGCGGTCGGGCGGCGGCCCAATACCGACGATCTTGGGCTGGAGGCAGCCGGCGTCGCGGTCGACCGGCGCGGTTACATCATCGTCGACGACCGGCTCGCGACCAACGTGCCCGGCATCTGGGCGTTGGGCGATTGCAACGGGCGCGGCGCCTTCACTCATACCGCCTATAACGATTTCGAGATCGTCGCCGCGAACCTGCTCGACGGCGACGACCGCAAGGTCAGCCAGCGCGTCCCCGGCTATGCCCTGTTCATCGACCCGCCGCTCGGCCGCGCCGGCCTGACCGAGACCGAGGCGCGGGCGACGGGGCACGACGTACTGATCTCGACCCGGCCGATGACTCGCGTCGGGCGGGCGGTCGAGAAGGGCGAGACCAAGGGGATGATGAAGGTCGTCGCCGACCGCGCGACGCGGCGCATCCTCGGCGCGGCGATTTTGGGAACGGGTGGCGACGAGGCGATCCACGGCATCCTCGACGCGATGTCGGCGGACGAGCCGTTCGACACGTTGCGCTGGGCGGTGCCGGTGCACCCCACCGTGTCGGAGCTGATCCCGACCCTGCTGCTCGGGCTGAAGCCGTCGTAGAGTTGTTGTCAGCGTCGCTGAATCGGCTGCGCGTCAGGCGGTGCCCATCACCTGCACCGCGAACCGCTCCATCTCCTCGGCCTGCGGACTCATCTGGAGGAGGAGCAGGTCGAGACCGGCATCCTCATATTCGGCGATGCGTTCCTTGAGCTGCTCGGGCGTGCCGACCAGATTGGGGCGCAGGCCGCGGTTCGACACCGAATATTCCTGGATCTTGAGCTCGCGCTCGAGTTGCGTTCCCGACAGCCATTGGTCGAAATTGGCATAGCCCGCGGGCAATTCGCTGACCGTGGTGATGCGCTCGAGCTCGCGCCTGGCCTCGGCCTCGCTGTCACGGACGATCGCATAGGCCGCCATGCCGTACTGCATCGGCGCGCCGCCCGCCCCCTCGCGCCGCGCCGCCATATCGGCGATCTTGGGCTTGATCGCCTCGACGGGATCGCCGTGCATCACATACGCATCGCATTGCGCGGTGATCATCGCCTTGGCCTTGTCGCTCTCGCCGCCGGCATAGACGGTCGGGCGCTTGGCCGGCTTGGGCGAGCAGATCGCATCCTCGGTCTTGTAGAATTGGCCGTCGAAGCTGAAGCGCTCCTCGGTCCACAGGCCGTCGACCACCGTCAGCCATTCCTCGGTCCGCGCATAGCGGTCGTCATGCTGGTCGAACTGCAGGCCATATTGCCTGGCCTCGTCCGCCCACCAGGAAGAGACGACGTTGAGCGCGAGCCGTCCGTTCGAGATGCGGTCGATGTTCGCCGCCGCCTTGGCGAACAAGGCCGGGTGGTGGAAATTCGGCCGCACCGCGACCATCAGCTCGATCGTATCGGTCACCGCCGCCAGCGCCGCCGCGGTCGACCAGGCGTCGAGCGCTGGCTGTTCGATGCCCTTGATGTCGTTGAGGTTGAGCTCGGCGATCAGCGACAGGTCATAGCCCCATTGCTCGGAGCGCTGCGTCAGCCGCTTCACATAATCCCAGCTCGCCTGCATCCCCTCGTCGGGGACGTTCCTGAGCCAGCCGCCGAACACCGGCATCCAGTAACCGTAGCGCATCAGGATTTGGCCTCCGCGATGAGGGTGTCGAGCCAGTCGATCAGCTTTTCGTGCGGGTCCCAGCCCAGCACGTTCAGCGGCTGCGCGACGAAATTGGACAAGGCGTTGATGTCGTAGAAACGCGGAATGCCGTCGCGATCGTCGATCATCACCTCGATCCCGCCGACGTCGAGGTTCATCGCGCGCGAGATGGTCTCGACGGCAGCGATCAGCTCGGGCGCGGGCTCGACCGCCTTCATGCTGATATTGGAGTCGGCGACACAGGCGTCGGCCGGGCACAGGTCGAACGCCCCACCCCCGGCGATCTCGATCGCATAGAGATACTCGCGGTTCAGCGTCTCGATCCGGGTGATCGTGCCGCCGCGCGCGGGGACGTAATCCTGGACCAGCAAAACCCCGTCGACGCTGACCGGCAGGTCCTTCTCGGCAACCGCCCAGCGCAGTTCGGCCATATTGTCGAAGCGCATGATCCCCGCGCCCGATCCGCCGATATTGGCCTTTACCACCAGCGGAAAAGCGATCGTTGCGGCGGCCGCCTCGATATCGGCGGCGCGATGGACGACGCGCGTCTCGGGGATGGCGAGCCCCAAGCTGGCGATCAGCGCGAGCTGCCGCGCCTTGGAGGCGTCGATCGCCATCACGTCGGGACCGTTGACCACGCGCGCGCCCGCGCGACGCCAATGGTCGAGCAGCGCCATCGTATGGAAGATCGGATGCTCGTCGGCGCGCAGGAAACTCGACATGGCAATGCGGTTGAGCACCACCGGCGCCGGGATACCGGTGTCAGCGGGATTCCAATGCCCGTCGGGCCCGAACGAAGTGTACGAAACGCCGCGCCGGTCGAGTGCCGCGAACAGCGGAGCAAACCATTGCGGGTGTTCGAAAAGGATCGCGAGGTCGGTCACGTTCTCAGCCATTCCTCCGTCACCCCGGCCTTCTGCCGGGGTCTGCGGTGCCTCAGGTGACTCGCGTAGAGCCTCTTGTCCGCCGCTTGCCTCCCGGCGGACCTCGGCACAAGGCCGGGGTGACGATTTTGGTAGCGCGCCCACGCAAAAACGGTTGCCCGCATCCGGATAGGCAAGCCTGCCCCCATTTGCTACAGGCGCGGCCCTCATGCTCAATCTGACCGACATCACGGTCCGCCTCGGCGGGCGGACGATCCTCGACGGCGCCACCGCGAAGCTGCCGCCGCGCAGCCGCGTCGGGCTGATCGGCCGCAATGGCGCGGGCAAGACGACGCTGGTCCGGGTGATCGCCGGGATGCTCGAACCCGACACCGGATCGGTCGACATGCCGCGCGGCAGCCGGCTGGGCTATATCGCGCAGGAAGCGCCCGCCGGCGCGGCGACGCCGTTCGAGACCGTGCTCGCCGCCGATACCGAGCGCGCCGCGCTGATGCACGAGTCGGAGACCAGCCACGATCCCGACCGGCTGGGCGAGATCCACGAGCGGCTCAACGCGATCGACGCGCACACCGCGCCGTCGCGCGCCGCGCGGATTCTTGTCGGCCTCGGCTTCGACGAGGAAGCGCAGCACCGTCCGCTCGACAGCTTCTCGGGCGGCTGGCGGATGCGCGTTGCCCTCGCCAGCCTGCTGTTCTCGCAGCCCGACCTGCTGCTGCTCGACGAACCGTCGAACCACCTCGACCTCGAAGCGGTGCTGTGGCTCGAGGATTTCCTGCAGAGCTATCCGGCGACGATCGTGCTGGTCAGCCACGAGCGCGACTTCCTCAACAACGTCGTCGACCACATCCTGCACCTCGAGCGCGGCAAGACCTGGCTCTATCCGGGCGGTTACGACGCGTTCGAGCGCCAGCGCGCCGAGCGCCAGGCCCAGGCCGCCTCGGCCCGCGCCAAGCAGCAGGCCGAACGCGAGAAGCTGCAGGACTATATCGCGCGCAATTCGGCGCGCGCCTCGACCGCCAAGCAGGCGCAGAGCCGCGCCAAGGCGCTCGCCCGGATGCAGCCGATCGCCGAAATCCTCGACGATCCCTCGCTGAGCTTCGACTTCCCCAATCCGGAAGAATTGCGCCCGCCGCTGATCACGCTCGACATGGCGGCGGTCGGCTATGGCGAGACGGCGATCCTCAAGCGGCTCAACCTGCGGCTCGATCCCGACGACCGCATCGCGCTGCTCGGCCGCAACGGCAACGGCAAGACCACGCTCGCGCGCCTGCTCGCCGCGCAGCTCGCGCCGATGGAAGGCGCGATGAACGCGACCGGGCGGATGAAGGTGGGCTATTTCACCCAATATCAGGTGGAAGAACTCGATACCGGCGACACCCCGCTCCAGCACATGACGCGGACGATGAAGGGCGCGACCCCCGGCGCGGTGCGCGCGCAGCTCGGCCGCTTCGGCTTCTCGGGCGACAAGGCGACGACTCAGGTCGGCAAATTGTCGGGCGGCGAGCGTGCGCGGCTCGCGCTGGCGCTGATCACCCGCGACGCGCCGCATCTCCTCATCCTCGACGAGCCGACCAACCACCTCGACGTCGACGCGCGCGAGGCGCTGGTTCAGGCGCTCAACGCCTATTCGGGCGCGGTGGTGATCGTCAGCCACGACCGCCACATGATCGAGATGAGCGCCGACCGGCTGGTGCTGGTCGATGGCGGCACCGCGAAGGAATTCGACGGCAGCCTGGACGATTACATCGCCTTCGTGCTCGCCAAGGAAGCCACCGCCGAAGGATCGTCGGAAGCCAAGGTCAGCCGTAAGGACGCCCGCCGCGCCGCCGCCGAGGCGCGCGAGCAGAGCCAGCACCTGCGCAAGGCGGCCAAGGCCGCGGAGACCGAACTGGCGAAGCTGACCGAACAGAGGAGCGCGATCGACCGCGCGATGTTCGACCCCAAGAGCGCCACGGCGGAGTTCGCCAAGCTGACGATGACCGAGCTGATGAAGCGCCGCGCCGAGGTCGAAGCGAAAATCGAGGCGGCGGAAACGGTGTGGATGGAAGCCAGCGAAAAGCTGGAGTCGGTCGCGGCTTAGAAAGTCCTTCTCCCCTTGTGGGAGGAGAATTAGCGCCGAGTCTGACTTCGTCATCCCAGCGAAAGCTGGGATCTCAAGCCTTCATGCCCCACTGCCTGAGACCCCAGCTTTCGCTGGGGTGACGGCCATTGTCGATTCGCCCCCTGCCCCGCCCCATGATACGCTCCCTCCCTGACCGGCACCGGCCGGCGCATGAGGAGAGAGCCTGATGCAGCAATTGAGCGCGCAGGATGCGTCGTTCGTCTATCTAGAAACCCCCCACACCCCGATGCATATCGGCTCGGTCGGCATCTACGATCCGTCGACCGCGCCCGGCGGGTTCGTGCGGTTCAAGGACATCCTCCGCTTCATTGCCAGCCGGCTGCCGGGCGCGCGCAGTTTCCGCCAGCGGCTGGTCCGCGTGCCGTTCGACGTCGACCATCCCTATTGGATCGAGGATCCCGAATTCGACCTCGAATTCCACGTCCGCCACATCGCGCTGCCCAAGCCGGGTGACTGGCGCCAACTCTGCATCCAGGTCGCGCGGCTCCACGCCCGGCCGATGGACCTGACCAAGCCGCTGTGGGAATTCACCGTGGTCGAGGGGCTCGACAACATTCCCGGCCTGCCGCCCGGCTGTTTCGCTTTGGTCTCCAAGGTCCATCACGCGGCGATCGACGGCATGTCGGGGGTCGAGATGTCCGCGGCGGTGCACGACCTCGACCCGTCGATGACCGCGCCCGACAAGCCCGACACCTGGCAGCCCGAGAACATGCCGCGCGTCGCCGAATTGCTGACGCGCAGCTATTTCAACAACCTGCTCCAGCCGATGCGGATCGCCGAGACGATCGGCCGTTCGCTCCCCGGCATGGCCAAGCTCGCCGTCCAGGCAGGCAAGGGCGACGTCTCGCTCAAGAATACGCGCCCCGCGCCCAACACCCGCTTCAACGGCAAGGTCTCGGCGCATCGCGTATGGGACGCGGTGCCGTTCAAGCTGGCCGAGGTCCGCGCGGTCAAGGATGTGGTGCCCGACGCCACCGTCAACGACGTCATCCTGACCGTGGTCGGCGGGGCATTGCGCTCGTACCTGCTCGACAAGGGCGAATTGCCCAAGGAGACGCTGACCGCGATGGCCCCGATCTCGGTGCGGCAGGAAGGCGAGAAGGCCGCGCTCGGCAACCTCGTCTCGGCGATGGTGGTGGGCCTGGGCACGCAGATCGCCGACCCGCTCGAACGGCTGCGCTTCGTCCATGCCGAGGCGGTCAATTCGAAGGCGATGACCAATGCGGTCGGCGCCCGGACCCTGGCCGATTATTCGAAACTGATCCCCTCGGGCCTCGCCGGGCTCGGCGCGCGGCTGTACACACGGGTGGGGGCGGCGAACATGCACGCACCCGCCTTCAACTGCGTGGTGACCAACATCCCCGGCCCGCGCGTGCCGCTCTATTTCTGCGGTGCCAAGATGCTGGCGATGTACGGCACCGCGCCGGTGTTCGATTCGATGGGGCTGATCAACCCGGTCTATTCATACGGCGACACGATCGCGGTGTCGTTCACCGCCGACCGCGACATGCTGCCCGATCCGGAGAATTATGCGAGCGCGCTACGGGAATCGTTCGAGGCGCTGAAAACTGCTGCCGGTGGCGCCACGCCCGCCAAAGCGACCAAACCCCCGCCCAAGCCCCGCGCGCCCGCGAAACCGCGGGCGGCGGCCAAACCCAAGACGACACCTGCCAAACCCGCCGCCAAGCGGGCACCTCGTGCCAAAGGAGCGAAATGATGGCGAAGAAGGTCAAGGACGCGATCGACAAGGGTGCGAAACGCGCCAAGGACGCGACGGACAAAGCCGCCGCCGCGACCAAGAAAGCCACCGATCGCGCGGCGAAAGCCGCGAAGGACGCCACCGACAAAGCCGCGACGCGCGCGAAAGGCGCCGCCGACCGGGTCGAGGGCGCGCGCGAAAGCCTCAAGAAATCGGGCGAGAAAATAAAAGCCTCGGGGGAGAAGATCGCCAAGCAAGGCTCGGCAGTGAGCATGAAAATGATCGAGCATGCCGAGGAGAATGCCCGCCAGGCCTTCGCCGCGATGCGCGCCGCCGCGGGCGCCAAGAACCCGACCGAAGTGGCGAAGATCCAGGGCGATTATCTCAAGCAGCAAGGTGCGCGGTCGCTCACCCATGCCCGCGAGATCGGGGAACTGATCATGCGGTTCGGGAAAGATGCGGTTGGGGTAGGGAGGAAGTAGGGCAGAAACTCCTCTCCCTTCGGGAGAGGAAGGGGGCCGCTCGGCGTAGCCGAGTGGGAAGGTGAGGGCAGTCAGAGGAAGACGACCTGCCCTCACCCTTCCGCCGCTTTCAGCGGCTCCCTCCCTCTCCCAAAGGGAGAGGGATTTTAAGCAGACGTTACGCATGCCCCGCCGACGGATACACCAGCGCCCTGAGCCCCGTCCGCTCGAACGGGTGCCAGTCATCCTCTGCCTGCGCCAGCCGGTCCGCCACCGCGTAGAGCACGCTGGCGTTGACCCCCAGGCCGCAATGGCTGCCATAGACTTCGATATTGTCGCTGGTCGGGCCGATCTCCTCGCAGCAATTCTGCCAGGCGACCACGCCGTCGGCACGCGAATAGATAGCGGTCGAGGGGACCGGTGGCGGCGCCGAAACTTCGCTGAGCTGCGATTTGGTATGCGCGTCGTCGATCTTCTGCCCGGTCAGCATCTCATAGGCGCGCCACACGTTCGACGCCTTGGGGCTGCCCGAGAAAGGCGAGCCCAGGGTGATCACCTGGCGCACCGCGTGCGGAATCCGCTTGGCGACCAGCCGCGCCATCACGCCGCCCAGGCTCCAGCCGACCAGGCTGACCTTCTTCCCCGTCGCTTCGTGCACGGCGAGGATGCGTGCGATCAGTTTCTCGCCCTGATGCCCGATCGCCTTGGGTCCGAGGTTGCGGCCGAGTTCCCATGCGTGGGCGTCGTACCCCAGCCCCTTGAGGAAGGCCCGCAGCACGGTGGTGGAGCGGTCGCTGGTGACGAAGCCCGGCAGCACCATCACCGGATGCCCGTCGCCGCGCGGCGCGGTCGCCAGCAACGGCGCGGCCCAGGGCAAGGATCCGAGCTCCCACAACGCGCGCGGCACTTCGGTCAGCGCAAGCAAGGCCGAGGGCGGTTTGGTCTGGACGTCGGTCTGCGGCATGCTTTCTCCTACGCGGCGTCTACGCGCCGTCCCCCTCATTCGATCCCGGTCGCGGCATGGAGTGCTGCGACCCGCGCGGCGTCGTAGCTCAGGATGGCGACGTCATGGCTGCGCCCGTCGGTGCCCCTCACCTGATCCTTGAGCATCGCCTCCGCGCGAAACCCCACCCCTTCGAACAAGGCGATCGAGCCGGTCTGGTCGACCGTCATCCGCGCGACCAGTTTGGCGAGGCCACGGTCGCGCGCGATCATGAAGACGCCCTGGAGCAAATCGCTGCCCAGCCCGGCGTTGCGCCGTCCGGGCGCGACCAGCAACCGGACCTCGCCGACATGCGCGCTCCAGCTCAAGGGATCGCGAACCAGCGCCGCGGTCGCAACGATCTCGCCGCCATCCTCGGCGACCAGGCTGTCGATCTCGCCGTCCTCGATCGCCTTGAGCCAGGCGGCGACCACGCGCGGCTCGCGCACGTCGCGGCTGAGGAACAGCAAATCGTGCTCGGGCAAGGCACGTGCGAAGGCGACCATCGCCTCGGCATCGTCGGAACGGAAACGGCGGATGGCGTGGCTCATGTCGATCGCATTCCCAGCCACTCCACCAGATTAGGCCATAGCCGCTTGATCGCATTGCCGCCGGCGACCAGGCTGACGTGCCCACCCTTGAGCACAATCTCGTTCTTGTCGGTCGATCCGACCATGCCGATCAACGGCGCCGAGGCGGCGGTCGGCACGATATGGTCGTGCTCGGCCGCGACATGGAGGAAGGGCACAATGATGTTGCCGAGATCGACGCGGCGCCCGCCGACCTCGAGCGCGCCGTCGAGCAGTTCGTTGCCCCACATCAGTTTCTTGGTGGTCTGACGGAAATATTCGCCCGCCAGCGGCAATGTGTCGGCCGACCAGCGGTCGAACATGCGATATGACTTCACGAAGTCGTCGTTCCACAGATTGTCGTAGAGCCGGATATTGCCCGCCGTGCGCTGGCCGGGGCGCAGCATGTCGAACGCGGTATAGAGATAATCGCCCGGGCAATTGCCGAAGGTGTCGACCAGCCGATCGACGTCGAAGAAGCGGCGGTCGGACCAGCTCCGGAACATCTCCATCTGCGAGAAATCGACCGGCGTGGTGAAGGTGACGAGATTGGCGAGCCCGCTGTCGGGGTGGAGCGCCGCCCACAGCAGCGACAGCACCCCGCCGAAGCAATAAGCGACCACCGTGACGTCGTCCTCGCCGCTTTCCTGCTTCACCCGCGCGACCGCGGCGGGGAGGAAATCGAGGACATAGCTTTCGAGGCTAAGATTGCGCTCGTCGGCGCGCGGCGCGTCCCAGTCGAGCATGAACACGTCGAACCCGGCGTCGAGCAGATATTCGACCAGGCTCTGCCCCGGCACCATGTCGAAGATGTAACCGCGATTGGTCGTCGCCATGACCAGCAGCAGCGGCACGCGGTACACGTCGCCGGTGCGCGGATGATAGTGATAGAGCCGCATCGTGCCGCGCTCGATCAGCACGTCCTTGGGCGTCGCGCCGAGGGCCGGCCCGCTGGTCTGGAAATAGTCGAGGCCCTTGAGGTTGCGCTGCATCGCCCGTTCGAACTCGCGCGCGGCGGCGTCGAGCGTATCGAAGGCGGCGGTCGCCATGCCTATCCGGCCTGCGGCGGCTTGCGGGTGCGGCTCGGCTTGGGCCGCGCCGGGCGTTCCGCCTTGCCGCCGAGCAGCCCCTCGATCCGCCCGAGTTGCTCCTCGATCCGCGCGAGCCGCCCCGACAGATTCTCGATCTCGGCCCGGCTCGGCATGTTGGCGGCGGCAAGCGCGCGCGCCATCATCGCGCTGATCGCTTCCTGCGTGTTCATCGTCGCGGCGCTGGCACCGTGGAGCGCGCGGGCGAACTCGTCGGATCGGGCGAAGTCGCCCCCGACCTTGTTGGCCATCTTCTCCCATTCGCCCAGCATCTCGCGAAAGAACGCGGCCGGGTCGGTGCTAGTCATAGGGACATCCTGAGTCGGGTTGCCGAGAACGTCAAGCGAGCATTTCGCTGCAGGCAGCGTGCACCATAGTAAGGCGTCACCCCGGCCCTGTGCCGGGGTCCACTCCTCCGCAACCGAGATGAGGTGTGTTGCGCGGTGGATGCCGGGACAAGCCCGGCATGACGGCGGGGTTATTTGGGACAGGCGGCGCCACTCTCCACCCACGCCTTGGTCAGTTCGCCAAACTCGGCCTGTGTCCCCGGTGCCGGCACACGCCCCGGCCCGGGATTCCAGCCCCAGCCGACCAGCTCATCCTTGGCATTATGCTCGACGATCTGCTCGAGGCTGAGCCCGCCATTACGCTTGGGATCCTTGATCACCGCGCAGATCTGGCCGAGCGTCAGTCCCTGCCAGGCCATCGAGCGCGGCGCGAGGTGCCATTTGGCATTGCCCGGCACCGACCCGCCGCCATTGCCGAACGCGGCGTTGCGCGGGCCGTGGCAGGTGGCACATTCCATCCCCGGCGCACCGAAGCCCTCGGGGCCGCGCGTCACCGGCGGTGAATGGAGCAGCATCGCGTCGCCCTGGGTCGGACTGTCGGTGCGCGGATGGCAATTGAGGCAGCGCGGCGAGGTCAGGACCTTGCCCATCTCGGTGAAGATCGCGACGGACCGCGCGTTGCGATCGGCGATCCCGGCAAAGGCGCTGGCAGGCTTCAATCCGCCCGACACACTGCCATGCGCAATCGACAGCGGCAGGATGATCGCGGAAACGATCAGGGCGATGACGCCGAACCGCGGGAGCGAGATCATGCTTTTGCTCCCAAAGCGGCGAGATTGGACGGATGCGCGAACGGCAGGCGGTCGACCACCTTGCCGGTCAGCCGGCGCCAGGCGTTGGCGACCGCGGGCGCCGCGGGCGGCAGGCCGGGTTCGCCGATTCCGGTCGGGTCCGCGGTCGACTTGACGATCGCCACCTCGACATCGGGCATCTCGCCGATCCGCAAGGACCGATAGGTGTCGAAATTGGATTGCTGCACGACCCCGCCCTCACCCAAGGTGATCTCGGCATAGAGCGCGTGGCCAAGGCCATAGCCGATCCCGCCCTCGACCTGCGCGCGCATGACATTGGGGTTGATCGCGACGCCGCAATCGATCGCAGCCCAGATCTTATGCACCCGGGGCACGCCGTCGGCACCCGCCGAGACCTCGGCGATCTGCGCGACGTACGATCCGAAACTCTTGTGGAAGGCGAGTCCGCGCGCGCGGCCCGATTTGGCGGAGAGACCACCGGCAAGCTCGGCGGCGCGCTTGAGCACGGTCTTCGCGCGCTCTTCCTTCATCAGCGCGAGGCGCGCCTGGATCGGATCCTGCTTGCCCAACTCGATCAGCCGGTCGAGGAACGTCTCCATCACATAAGCGGTGTGGGTGTTGCCGACCGATCGCCACCACAAGGTCGGCACGCCGTTCTTCATCACGTTCACGCCGACACGATAATGGGGAAGGCCGTAGGCCGATTTTGTCAGCCCCTCGACCATCGCATCGTCGAACGGCTCCTTGGCGTCGAAGAAGGGCGTGCCGATCATGAACGACTGGCCGGTCGTGATCGTCTCCAGCGCGACGATCGCGCCCTTGGCATCGACCCCGCCGCGCACCTTGTGGACCATCAGCGGGCGATAGCGACCGCCGGTGATGTCGTTCTCGCGCGTCCACATATGCTTGACCGGCGTGGTGCCGCCGAGCGCCTTGACCGCCTGCGCCGATTCGACCGCGTGCCCCATGTCGGGCGTCGCGCGGCGGCCGAAACTGCCGCCGGCATATTGTTCGTGGAGCGTCATCCCCGCGAACGGCACCCCGAGCACGCCGGCCACCGCGCTGGTGTCACCGACCTGGAATTGGCTGCCGCACCAGAAATCGGCGCCGCCCGCCTTGGGCTCGATCACCGCATCCAGCGTCTCCATCGGCGCGTGCGCCAGGAACGGGAAGACATAGGTCGCCTCGATCGTCTTCGCGGCACCGGCCAGCGCCTTGGCGACATCGCCCTGCGCCTCGCATTGCGTGCCCGGATTGCTCGCCTGGGTAAGGTAATCGCGCAGCATCGCCTCGGACGAGCGCGTCTCGGCCTGGCCCAGATCCCACTCGACCTTGAGCGCGTTGCGGCCCTTCATCGCCGCATAAGTGTCCTTGCCATAGACGACCACACCTTGCGGGATCGCCTTGACCGCGACCACGCCCGGCACCGCCAGCGCCGCCTTGTCGTCGACCGATTTCACCTTGCCGCCGAACGCGGGCGGGTGCTGAATGACCGACACAACCATGCCGGGCCGCTTCACGTCCATGGTGAATTGCGCGGCGCCGGTCGACTTGATCAAACTGTCGATCTTGGGAACGTCGGTACCGATCAAAGTCCATTGCTCGGGCGTCTTGAGCATTGGTTTTTCGGGCACCGGCATCGTCGCCGCAGTCGCCGCGAGTTCGCCGAAGCGCGCCTTCTTCGCGCCATGGCTGACGACACCCTTGGCGACCTTGATCTCACCCGCCGGCACGCCCCAGCTCTTGGCGGCGGCCGCGACCAGCATCGCGCGCGCGGCGGCGCCGGCGTTGCGCATCTGCATCCAGCTGTTGGCCATCGCGGTCGAGCCGCCCGTCCCCATCGTGCCGAACGCCAAATTCTTGTAGAGCGGGTCGTTGGCCGGGGCGAACTCGATCCGCATCTGCGCCCAGTCGGCGTCCATCTCGTCGGCGACGATCGTCGCCAGGCCAGTCGCGGGCCCCTGGCCGAAATCGACATGCTTGATGACGACGCTGATCGTGTTGTCGGGCAACACGCGGACGAAGGCATTCGGTGCGAAGCTCGGATCGGGTGCCAGCGCCCGGGCACCGCGCATCGGCAGCATCAATCCCAGCACCAGTCCGGAGCCGGCGAGGAACTTGCGGCGGTCGGTCTCGATCGCGGTCATGCCGGCACCTTGGCGTTGGCGGCGTCTTTTATCGCCTGGCGGATGCGGACATAGGTGGCGCAGCGGCAGATGTTGCCCGCCATGCCGGCGTCGATATCGGCGTCGGTCGGCCTGGGCTTCTGCTCGAGCAAGCCGATCGCGCTCATCACCTGGCCCGATTGGCAGAAACCGCATTGCGGCACATCGATCGCCACCCAGGCTTTCTTCACCGCCTCGGCGATCGGGCCGGACACGCCCTCGATCGTCGTCACCGATTTCCCGGCAACGGTGTCGATCGGGGTGACGCACGACCGCCGGTTCTTGCCGTCGAGATGCACCGTGCAGGCGCCGCATTGCGCGATGCCGCAACCATATTTGGTGCCGGTGAGGCCGGCGTGGTCGCGGATCACCCAGAGCAATGGCGTATCGGGATCGCCGTCGAACGACATCGTCTTGCCGTTGAGAAGGAATTCGACCGCCATGCCAACGCTCCAGCTACCCGCGCAGGAACGTTAACGCCGCGGGGGCTGCCGGGGCAAGCGTAACCGGTTCTTAGCCCGCGCGCGGCTATGGCGGGACCAACATGACCCATCTCCGTTTTCCTTTGGTCGACCCCAATCCGCCGCGCCTCAGCGAGCATCTCGACGTGCTGAAGCGGGTCGAGGAATCGGGCATTTATTCGAACAACGGGCCAGAACTGCAGGCGTTCGAGGCGGAGGCCATCGACCGCCTGTTCGGCGGCCAGGGCGCGTGCCTGGGCGTCGCCAATGCGACGCTCGGGCTGATGCTGGCGATACGTCAGGCGATGGGACGCGACGGCGCACGCGGCCGACTGGCGCTGATGCCTGCCTTCACGTTCGCAGCGACCGCGCAGGCGGCCGAATGGTGCGGGCTCACGCCGTTGCTCGCCGATATCGATCCCGATGATTGGTCGATGTGCGCGAAGGCTGAGGAACGGCTGCTCGCCAGACACTGCGGCGAGGTCGCGGTGATCGTGCCCTATGCGACCTTCGGCAACGCGATCGACCTCGACCGCTATGCCTGGTTGATGATGCGCCACCAGGTCGGCGTAGTGGTCGATGCTGCGGCGTCGCTGGGCACGATCGACGCGTCGGGCCGGGCGTTCGGCGCCGGCGCCCCATTCGCCATCGTCCATTCGCTTCATGCCACCAAGACCTTCGCGGTGGCGGAGGGCGGGCTGATCCATTGCGGCGACGCGGCGCTGATCGACGAACTGCGCACGATGGCCAATTTCGGGTTCGCCGGCAGCCGCTCGGCGGTGATGCCGGGGATCAACGCCAAGATGCCCGAGCTGATCGCGGCGATGGCCCGGCTCAAGCTCGCCGGGATCGACGCGGTGACCGACCGGCGCGCGGCGATCGAGGGCGCCTATCGCGAGGCGATCGAGGGTCTCACGCTGCAATCGGTCGAGAGCGCGCGCCGTGCGCCGCAATTCATGCCGGCGCTGCTGCCCAATCATGTCGACCGCGATCGCTTCATCGCCGCTTTGACCGATCAGGAAATCGGCTGCGGTACCTATTTCAGCCCGCATCTCGGACAGCAGCCCTGGATCCGCGAGCACGCGATCACCGGCTCGACGCCGGTCGCCGATCATGTCGCCGATCGGATCATCTCGCTGCCGATCACCGACCGCATGACCGTCGACGATGCCCGCCACATCGCGGCACGGGTCAACGCCGCGATCCGCGTACAGCCCGTGGCGGCGCCGATGCCGCGCATGGACAATTTGCTGGTCATCGGCGGTGGCCCGGCCGGTACCGCCCTGCTGACCGCCGCGTCGAAACAGGGGTGCCTTGCGTCACTTGCCGAGGCGGGCCTGACCATTGTCGAGCGCGATGAGACGCTCGGCGGCGGGCGGCTCGGGCGCTACGCGATCTCATCGGATTCGACTGCCGAGACCTTCCTGTCGGCGATCAGGGACAATCCGCATCCCGAGATCGCGGCGCTGATCGACCATCCGGCGGCGCGACGGGTCGCAGCGTTCGCCGGCGCGCTTGGTGTGCCGCTTGCCGATGCCGGGCCATTGCTGCGCGCGACCGGCGACCGGCTTGCCGCGATCGTTACCCGCCATCGCGGCGACGTCGCGACCGGACATGAAGTGATCGATGCGCGCCGCTTGTCGCAGGGCGGTTGGACGACGCGGTTGCGCCGCCTCTCCGACGGCGACGAGATCGAGCGCCGGTCGCACAATATCGTGGTCGCCACGGGCGGGTATCAGCCGCTCGACCGATTGGTGATGCAGGAAGTTGCGGGCGCGCCGCTGCACCGCCTCGCCGATGGCCGGCTGATGCAATCGGACGAATTGCTGACCCTGGGCGGACTCGACCGCGCCGCCGACCTGCTGCACGGCAAGCGCGATCCCAGGGTCGTGGTGATCGGCGGCTCGACCAGCGCGCTCGCCAGCGTCGCCTTGCTGCTGCGCAGCCGTCCCGGGATCGCGTTCGGCGCGGGCGGGATCACCTTGCTGCATCGCCGCCCGCTACGGCCCTTCTACCCGAGCGAAGACGCCGCGCGCGCCGACAATTTCAGCGACTATGGGCCGGACGATATCTGTCCGGTCTCGGGCTTCGTTTATCGCCTCGCCGGTTTCCGGCTGGAGGCGCGCGAGCTCGTGTTGCGGATGCTCGAGATCGATGGCCGCGTCCCCGACCCGCGCGTCGCGGTTCGCCGGATCGATGAAGATGCAGCGGAATCGCGCGCCATCGTCGAACAGGCCGACCTCGTCATCGCCGCGCTCGGTTATCGCCCTCGCGCGCTCTCGCTGTTCGAAGCCGATGGCGCGCCGATCGCGCTCGCAGCCGCAGCCGGTCGGGCGATGGTCGATCGTCATTGCCGCGTGCTCGATGCGCAGGACCGGCCGATCCCCGGCGCGTTCGGCATCGGGCTCGCCGCGGGCTTCGTACCCTGGGGGACGATGGGTGGCGAAACGAGCTTTCGCGGCCAGGCCAACGGCCTGTGGCAATGGCAGAACGACGTCGGGCGGATGATCGTCGATCAGGTGCTCGGCGAGCGCAAACGGGTGGCGGCATGAGCGGGACCATCGACAATCCGGCCGTCAGCGTGGTGATGGCGGCGTATAACGGCGCGGCGCTGATCGGCGAGACGCTCGACAGCCTGTGGGCGCAAAGCTTCACCGATTTCGAGGTGATCGTGGTCGACGATCGCTCGACCGACGACACGTTGGACGTGCTGCGCGCCTGTCGCGATCCGCGCCTGCGCATCATCGCGGCCGAGGCCAATGCCGGCCCGGTGCGCAGCCGCAACCGCGCGTTCGCCGAAGCGCGCGGACGCTACGTCGCCGGGCTCGACCAAGACGATCTCTGCCGGCCCGACCGCTTCGCGCGCCAGGTCGCCTATCTCGACGCGCATCCTGACATCGCCCTGGTCGCGGCGACCGCCGCGGTCCTGGAGGATGGCGCCGTAACGTCGAGCATCAAATCGCCGGTGACGACGCCGCGCCTGGTTGAATGGCTGCTGTGGATCGAGAATCCCCTGGTCTGGTCGACCGTGATGTTGCGGCGCGACCGCGCGCCGGCCGATGGTGAGTTCACGCGCCCCGATGTCCTCTACGCCGAGGACTTTGACCTCTATCACCGCATGGCGCGGCAGGGCGGGATCGCGCGGATCGACGATCCGCTGCTGCTCTATCGCAAGCATGATGGCGGGGCGTCGCAGGTCCATGCCTGCACGATGAGCACCAACGCGATGCACGTGCTCGCGCGCCATTACGCGGCGGAAGGGTTCGACGATGCCGAGATCGGCGCGAAACTGGTCGTCGAACATCTGATGCGCGCCGTGCCCGTCCCCGATCGCGCGACGCTCGAGCGGCTCGGCCATACGATCGGCGCGCTCCAGGCGCATTTCCTCGCCACGCGCGCGGTCGATGACGACAGCCTCCGGATGATCCGCTGGGAATCGGCGCTACGCTGGGGCCGCGTCGTGCGCGCCGGCCTCAAGGCGGGGACGATCGGGCTGATGGCGGCGATGGCGGTCCGGCCCGACCATCTCGGCATGGGCTATTCGAGCATGGAGGAACTGGTCGGCGCACGGCTAGTGGGCGGCGCGAGGACTGCGATCCGGAAGGGCCGAGCGGCGTAAGTGCACACTCTCGGGTAACCTACACGCCTCCCCGGCGAAGGCCGGGGCCCAGTCGCGATGCATTCTCGATGGCGGGATGAGATCTCGATGTCGTCGATACTGGACCCCGGCCTTCGCCGGGGAGGCGTATTGGGGTCAGGCTCGATAGCCCGCCGAACCGGCGCCTTTCGTTTCGCCACACCTAATCATAGCGCTTGCCATCGCGGTGCCCCCGCGCGATGTCCGCTGGCAGCGTAAAGGGGGCCAGTTTGGCGAGCAGCACCGGCGGCAGCGATCTGATCAGGCCGCTCACCAGCATTCGCTTCTTCGCGGCGCTGGCCGTGGTCGTCTACCATTCGGGCGCCGCGTTCGCCGCCGCCAGCCCGCACATCGCCGACCCGATCAAGACATTGTTGTTGAACGGCTATCTCGGCGTGACCTTTTTCTTCGTGCTGTCGGGGTTCATCCTGCAGCTGACCTATCGCGGCCGGATCGCGACATCGGCTCAGGTCCGGAAGTTCGGGATCGCGCGCTTTGCACGACTCTATCCGGTCTATCTGCTTGCCGTGCTCGCGATGCTGCCGTTCGCGACGGTCAAGGGATGGGCCGACGTGCCGCAGTTCCTGCTGCTCCATTGGTGGATCCCCAATGGCGCGCTCGGCTGGAACGACTGGAACATGCCGACCTGGACGCTGTCGGTCGAATTCTTCTTCTATCTCTGCTTCCCGTTCATGTCGCGGCTGGCGGAGAAGCTGCGAAGCCGGTCGCTATCGGCATCGGTCGTCGCGCTGCTCGTCTTCGCCGCGATCACCGGGAGTTCGGCGCTGATCGACAATCAGTTCGCCTTGTTCGCTTGGATGAAATGGACGCCGGTTCCGTTGCTCCGTCTGCCCGAGTTCCTGATCGGTGTGTTTGTCGCCGAACTGCATCTCAGGGGGCACAGACTGACGATACCCGCCTGGCCGATCGCGCTGCTGCTGGTCGCCGGGCTGGCGGTCACGGCGTCGCCACGCATCGCAGCCTTCGCGACCGCCATGTCGGCGTTGCTGATCGCCGCGATCGCGGGCGACCAGCGATCCCGCTTCGCCCGCGTACTCAGCATGCGCTGGCTCGTCCTGCTCGGCGCCGCGAGCTATGCGCTGTACCTGATGCACCAGCCGGTCCATTTCGCCGTGCTGGCGCTGCTCGGCTCCGCCAAGACGGTGGTCGTGCTGCAATATCCCATCCTGATCGCCGTCTCGATCGCGCTGTTCCTGTTCTACGAAGAACCCGTGCGGGAGTGGATCCGAAAGCGCATTGCGATGAGGCCATCAGCCAATCAGGAAATCGCGGCCCATCCGGTATGAATCGGGTCCACGGGGAGATACTTCTGGACGCTCGCGCTAGTCTGAAGAACATGAATGGGGACGATGGTGACTAAAGGCACCTGGATAATCATCCTGCCGCTGATCTTTTCTCTTGCCGGGTGCGGTGTCCTGCCAGCGCATGTGCCCGACGGATGCTATCGATTTGACGACGGCACCCCCTTCTTCAAAGTAATCGGCAATCAAGGCTTCGTTCTTCCGAATGGGCGCGTGAAGCGCTTTCACATCGGCGGATGGCACGAGCTTTCGCGGCGATCGGTCGAAATTCGGCCGGCCTTTTATCTTCCCGGGTTGCCGGCAGGCGACCCGCGGCGCGGCGAAACCCTGCCGATTCCGTCGAGCGCCTATTCGACATTTGCGTTCGACCCGAGGCGGAATGCCTTCAAGGTCCCCGTCGCCGCTTGGGGCGAAGAGGAAGTGACGCTCGGCCGACCCTGCTGAAACAACAGCAACGCAGCGGAACGGATCTAGAGAAATATCCTCATCGGGTGCCGGTCGTTGCGGCGAATGAACGCGTCGACGTCGCGCAAGTCGTCGGGATAACGTTCTGCTTCGGGAAAGCTTCGGTAGCTCCAGAAACGAAAGCCCGCATTCCACAGCCGCCGCACTTTTTCCCACTGATCTTGCTTGCGGCCGGCTGGCACGCGGAAGCTGCGCCCCATCATCGCCAGGGGGCTCCCGCATTCCGGACAAGGATGCCCGGTTTCGCCCGAGCGCTTCCAAGACTTGCGGCAGTCTAAACAGGCGTGCGCGATCAGGTAGGCTGGCCCGCGATGATATGGAGGGACAGGAGGTCCCGGCACCGCTCGATTGCCGATCGCCCGTCGGGTTTCCATTCGCTGGGGTTTGCTGGGCGGCGACATCATGCTCGACGATTGCCGCCGCGCGGCCACGCCCGCAAGTCGCCCAGACAGCAAAAAGCCCGCCGGTCGAAGACCAGGCGGGCTTTTTGTTTGGTTGCGGGAGCTGGATTTGAACCAGCGACCTTCAGGTTATGAGCCTGACGAGCTACCGGGCTGCTCCATCCCGCGCCAAGCGCCGACCGCCCCATAGGAGGGGGGAGGAGCGGCCGACATATGTGAATGGGTTCGTTGATCCGTGTCTCTACGCACACCAGCTGCAATGCCTGGCGACGACCTACTCTTCCATCGCTTAAGCGATAGTACCATCGGCGCTGTCGGGTTTCACGGCCGAGTTCGGGATGGGATCGGGTGGGACACCGACGCTATGGCCACCAGGCAATGAAGCCGGTGTACGTCGAGAAACGGTTCTAAAATCGTGCACTTTGTAACGTTGTAGTTTCAATATCTGGCGTCGACTTGGATCATCCAAGCCTCAACTTCAGCCCAAGGCTGTCGTTGATGGCGGGACTCATCAAGTGCGAAAAGAGCAATTAGGACCAGTTAGCTCCATGCGTTACCGCACTTCCACATCTGGCCTATCAAGGTCGTGGTCTACGACCGCTCGATGAAATCTTATCTCGAGGGAGGCTTCCCGCTTAGATGCTTTCAGCGGTTATCCCGTCCATACATAGCTACCCTGCTGCGCCGTTGGCACGACGACAGGTACACCAGAGGTATGTTCAACCCGGTCCTCTCGTACTAGGGTCAACTCCTCTCAAATTTCGACGCCCACGGCAGATAGGGACCAAACTGTCTCGCGACGTTCTGAACCCAGCTCACGTACCACTTTAATTGGCGAACAGCC